>Ga0172379_10000262_pt1 | contig 143066 bp, 141 predicted proteins | sample GrowelOW334metaG_FD_119756 | JGI IMG/M metagenome (GOLD analysis project Ga0172379, IMG submission 119756) | Groundwater microbial communities from an aquifer near a municipal landfill in Southern Ontario, Canada - Groundwater well OW334 metaG | ecosystem: Environmental > Aquatic > Deep... | reverse complement strand
TACATCGAGTATCAGGGGAAACAAGAACTCCCCAAAACTATTTCATTATTTGACTGAGTTTTCATGAAACCCAAGAGAAACCCCGGACATCGCGTAGCTGTCCGGGGAGTAGGTCATTTTGTTAAATCTTGTTTTTATATTTTCATATGGGATAATCTTGCCACTGTTTAATTTAAGGCTATGAAAGGAGAATTTCACATGCCTTACTATGTTGTTAAAGAGGGAACTTGGGATCCTGATTTAGTCGAAGAGCCAACCGGTAATTTCGTCGGAATCAGGACAGTTTTTGAATTTGAAAACCAGGGAAAATTTCTGGCGAGTCAAGAGAAAAACGCCAGCACAGATAAACTCATCTATGATGGTGAGAATAAAGACTGGGCTCACGTTCTGGCTGATCAGATCAGCGTTGATGCTGGAGTGAGGTTTGCTTTGTGGCAAGCAATATCTCAGCCTGGACTGAGGATGTATTATTTAAAAAAGCAGATTGGCGCGGCTAGTCGTGTAGGAAGAGTGGCAGATTTCTTGTTGGTTCTGGAGATTTACTGGGACCATAGCTGGGGAAATTTTGCCAGTGCTTCCCGTGAACTCAAGCTTTATGCCAGTTTGTTCTCTAAGCTGGGGCGTTAATCAAATTAGTCCCGGTGCAAAACCGGGACTAAACTATTCACAAAATTTTTTATTTTCCTGACAAAGTTTTTCTAAGAAAGGTTTCTTGTAATATTGATAAGCAGAATTTTGAAGTAGTGAAAAGAATAATTTGACTCTGCTCTGATCTTGCTTTTTTTCAAAATACTTAATACCTAAGTAAATTAATTCCTCATCTTTTTGGTCTATTAATATGGCTTTTACTAAATGTTGCTCACTTTCTTTTTGCAAGGCTTTTTGTGTGGGTAACATTGCTAAAGCGTAGTGGTATTCATATGAGTTGATAGGTAATTGTTCTTCAATCAATTGAAGCGCTTTTTCATTTTGATTTTGTTTAATTAACCCTAAAATATAGTAAACTTTGATCGCTGGGTAATTTACTTTATTTGGATACTTAGACATTAGTTGTTCTAAGTTATGGTAGTTGTGTTGATAGTAATATAGTTTAGCTAACGCTAAGTAGGCATTGGCATAATAGCCAGCTACTTGAATGGTTCTTTCCAGCCACATTTGAGCTTGATGATCATCATTTTGCATCAAAGCTATCAGACCTAAGTTGTAGTTATTAGCTCCATATTTGTCATAGATTTTAAAAGCTTCTAAACTTTCAATTTTACCTTGGTTAATATCTCCAGCTAAAATGTACATGGCTCCAGCGTTGGATCTAGCTAGAACGCTTCTTGGAGAAACTTGGGCAGTTGCTAAAAATAATTTACTTTGAGATCGCCAAGACATGTTTCTGACGAAAGTACGAATAGAAAAAAGTAACAGTATAAAACCAGCTAGAATTAGTAGTAGTTTCATTTTCTTTTGGCCTAATTTCTGGTTTCCAATCAAAACTGCTAGACACAGTAATATACCAGCAATACTAGTGTATAAAAGTCTTTCAGCCATGATAGTGCCGATGGGAAAAAGTAGATTCGAGGTAATTAAGTATGGCAATAAAGTTAAACTAATGGCCATGAATAGTTTTTTAGATTTAAAAAAAGCCAAAATCCAGGTGCCCAAAAATATAATTAAAATAACTGCTCCCATAATTGCGATGGGACTATTAATATCAATAATGGCAATTTGATTGAAAGAATAATCAGTGGAAAGTTGGATGGGGAAAATTACTTTAATTAAATAAAGTGTCAATATTTTAAGGCCAGTGGCAATTCTTTGACTAGCTGAAACATAATTGAGTGGGTTTTCCACAAATGTAGCTGAATTGGAAAAAATATATTGACCCAGTGCTAGGTATCGAAAAAAGAAATAAAAACTAGTGGTTGTGGCAAGAGAAATTATTAAAATTAATTTCTGTGATAGATTTTGAAAAATTTGTTTTGACCTAAAAGGGACAAATTCTAAACCGATAATTAGGGGGAAAAGGTAAATAGAACTTTCTTTACTCATTAAGGAGAGAAAGACCAGCAGGTTAATAAGTAAGTAGTCTTTAACTTTTTTGTGAGATGTTAACCCCAAAATTAAACTTGAAAAACTAAAAATAGCTGAAAGTATTTCCGAACGATTAACAATACTATTAACGGCTTCAGTCTGAATCGGGTGAGACAAAAATAACAAAGCCATGACTAAACTAGCAGTTTTTTCCTTGGTTAATCTTAACCCCAGTAAGTAAAGAAGATATGAAGCTACAATGTGTAACAAAATATTGGTCAGGTGATATGGCCAGGTCGTACTACCACTTAACAAATAATTAATGGTAATACTAATTATTAATAGTGGTCGAAATGCCCCTGATTCAGGTGAGTCGTAAGTGTAAGGTGAAATTAATAATTTGGGGATATTGCCAATATTTCTAACGTCTGGACGATTTAAAATATTGGGTGGATCATCTAACACAAATTCGCCATTGATATTGCTGCTATAGATAATCAGTCCTGATATTAGCAACAAAAGCCAAGGTAAGTACCGGGAATTTTTTTGGCAGAAGATAAGGAATTTTTTTAACAAAGTAAGGATATTATATATACAAAATAAAGGTAAAGTCGCCCAGTGGTTTAGAAGGATTTGTCGTTTTAGCAAATTAATATCTTGCCAAGAGGATTATCTTAGTTATAATCATTAACGTGGCCAACAAAATACCCGCTTTTGTCACTTTCCGTGATGTATCCCTCTGGGAAGAGTGGATCGCTGATAAATTGTCTCCTTTTGAACAAGATCTATCCAAATATTTGAAATATTGGTACATCGAGAGTCGAGAAAATCACTCGGCTTACCCTAGCCAGGGGATGCTAACTACACCATATGATTTTTTGGGTGTAGTTCAAAAAGGCGTTATTCCTCCAGAACAAATGATGAAAATATTGCGAGTTAGACAATATTTTTTGGAACTATTTAACCATCCAGAAAGAATCATTAGCCTTAAAAAAATTCAAAAAGGCAAGTTTATTGCCCCACCTAAGATTGAAAGTCGGGTCATGGAAAAAGTGATTGAAGAAGGCATGGCCTTGTCTATTTCTGATTTGGGGATCGCGGTGGTTGGTTCTCAAGGGGAACGAGTGGCCAGGACGCAAAGACTTCAAGATGGTCCTTTTGTAAAATTAGGTAAAAGAGCCCGATCACTACTAGTTGGCTCAGCCATGCCTGATGTTTATGGTAGTGTTTATGCGATTTCCACTATGGCTCAATGTTTATCTTTAGTTGGTGTTCCCAGAAATGGTCCATTTTCTGATGTTAAACGACAAGTTGATTTAGTTCGAGAAGTCTTTAATGCCTTAAATGAAAGTGAAGTCTTGATTGGTCGAAGCAAAATAGAACGAGAATTCTTACTTGATCAATGGAAACACAATGTCATGGGGGTTTTAGAGACCGAACCAGAAAAAGCCTTAAAAAGAGCTAGGAAACTTTATGATGCCGGAGTAAGAGTTTTTCGTGTTTATTCTCCAGAACCGGGTTTAGGACCTTTAACAACCACCAGAGCTTTACGTAAAGCGTATGGTGATGAGATTGAAATTTTCGTTGGTCAAGTGGTTGATGTTAATCAAGCTAAGCAGTTAGAGGAAGCTGGCGCTGATGGTTTGTACATCGGTATTGGTGGTGGGGGAAGATGTATTACTGGCGTTAGAAGTGGTTCGGTGATCGATTGGCCGATTTTACTCTGGCAACTTCGCGGAGAAATTAATATCCCGGTGGTGATCGAAGGTGGAGCCAGTGACCATATTGCCGTTAGCTTAGCTTTAGGTGGGACTGGTATTGGGGTGTCTCGTGCCGTAGCTGGCGGAACGATTGAATCTCCAGGTGGGATGCTTTACTGTATTGATCAAGAAGGTCGGTATTTTAAACCCTACGGTGGTGAAGCTTCAGCTCGAACCAAATATTTAGATCTCAAAATGTTACCTTTTGATATTCCTTCATTTGTAGAAGGTGAAACTCGAAGAGCTTATATGGCTCATCTGCCATATGGTTCCCCAACATTACCTTTTAATGCCTATAGTTTAACCGAAGATTTAATCTTGGCCTTAGTTTTTAGAGGGGCTCAGACCGTAACCGATATGCAAGCGTTAAGTCCTTCACCTTTAAGACAAAAAACCACTCAAGGCACCTTGAGTCAAAAAACCCATTGATTCGACTCGTTAGTGTATACTTGAATTTATATCAATTACAAAAGAAAGGTGTTGAAGTTAGTTAATAAATAGAGCGTGTGGCCCTACAAAACTTGTAGGGAGACGAGGAAGAAGGGGTTTAAAAAACCAATCGGACCGCCGTTGGGCGAGTATCTGCGGAAACCTTCCGGTGTACTACCATCGTCAATTTGGGATTAATACTTGAGCGTAAGTTCAAGAGTAAAGTCCAAAATCAGTAGTTAACTTCTGTTATTTTTATCCCCATTTTTTTAACTTTTAAATTATTAATCTCACCATTTTTTGGTGCTTTAATTTGATCCATGAAAGGTTACATATGTGTGGAATTTTTTCCTACCTAGGAGACAGTCAACAAGCAGCGCAAATAGTTTTTTCTGGTTTAAAGAGTTTAGAGTATCGTGGCTATGACAGTTGGGGCGTGGCGGTAATCCCCACTCAAGGCAAACAAATCCAAATTAAAAAAAGAGTCGGTAAAATTGGTCAAGCTAATGTTGATCAGTTGTCCTCTGGCAATTTGGCCATTGGTCATACTCGTTGGGCCACTCATGGTGGAGTTACTCAACTCAACGCCCATCCTCACCTAGATTGTTCCGGTAAGATTGCTGTAGTTCATAATGGGATTATTGAAAACTATCTACCGCTAAAAAATAAACTTAAGCAGCAAACTCATCAGTTTGTGTCTGAAACTGATACTGAGGTAGTTTCCCATTTGCTGGAAAAGTATTGTCAACAAATGAGCTTAGCAAAAGCTATCCGTAAAGTTTTTAAAAATATCACCGGGCATAATGCCATCATTGCGACTCATTTAGAGGAACAGCAAATTGTGGCGGCTAAAAATGGCTCACCCTTAGTGATTGGTTTTACTAGTAACGCCACCTATTTAGCCAGTGATCCTTCAGCCTTGCTACCTTACACCAAGACTGTTTATTTTCTTCAAGATGGGGAAATGGCAGTGATTGAAGTCAATAAAGTTAGTCTTTTTGATTTACAAACTGGTAAAGAATTGTTAATTAATAAACAAGAACTAGCTTGGCAATCAACTAATCTAGATAAAGGCAAATACCATTATTTTATGGAAAAAGAGATTTTAGAGCAGGACAGAGTCATCACTCAAATTGCCACCAGCAACTCTTATGCCCCGGTGACTGAGCTAATCAAGAAAGCTAAACAAATTTATGTTATTGGTTGTGGTACCGCTTCTTATGCTGCTTGGGCCAGTCAGTATATTTTCGCTCAGGTGGCTGATCAAAAGATAAATTGGTGCGTAGCAGAAGAATTTGCTCATTTACTCAAGTTTGTAGATCAAGATACATTAATAATTGCCATCTCTCAGTCCGGGGAAACGATGGACATTATTGAAACTGTCAATCAGGCTAAAAAAAGAGGGGCAAAAATTATTGCTTTAACTAATGTCTTGGGCTCAACACTGTTTAGATTGGCCGATGATTCGATTTTAATTGGGGCTGGTCCAGAAAAGGGGGTCGCTAGTACCAAAGCTTTTGTTGGCATGCTCTCTCACTTGATCATGCTGGCCTATAGCTTAAAGGGTCTACCCGAAGTTGGACAAAAAATGCTTTTAGATACTGCTCAAGAGGTTAAAAAAATTACGTCACCTTTGATGAGAATAAAGATTAAAGGTTTAGCTAGTCAACTTAAAGATGATGACAAACTTTTTGTTATCGGTCGAGGAATAGCCAATATCGCGGCGGCAGAAATCGCCTTAAAAATTAAGGAAATTTCTTATATTCATGCTGAAAGTGTGATTGGCGGGGAACTCAAGCATGGTCCCTTAGCTTTGATTGAAAAAGGAGTTAAGTGTCTAGTTATTGTTTTTGCTGATGATTATTATTTAGCTACCATTGGCAGCAGTATGGAAATTAAGGCTCGGGGAGCGGAAATCATTGGCATCTCTAGTCAAGATAGCCCAGTTTTTGATCAACTAATTAAATTTAAAGACAGAGAATTGGGCTCATTAATTTTAGCAGTGATCATCGGTCAATTACTTTCATATGAGCTGACTTTACTTAAGGGTTTAGATCCAGATATGCCGAGAAATTTAGCTAAAAGTGTGACTGTGGGATAAACTATTTGGTTCTTAGCAGTTGCCCACTAACCAATGATGATTGATACTAGCTATATGCAGTATCAGTTAGTTAGTTATCATTTTGATCGTTTATTTTGGTCAAGTGCGGTTATCGGCGCTTTATTATTAGCTGTCTTAGTATTTTTAACCCACAAATTTTTAAACTCAAAGAAACTTTGGATTGAGTTAAGTTTATTTTTGATCGAGGCTAGTGTGCTGAGTTTAGTTCTGGTTAGCTTAGTGATTAAACCAAGAATCATTGAGGCTAAGATTAATGATTTTGAAGTAGTGGAAGTGGAAGGAAACTTGGTGATGTTGTCTTTTGTGACTGATCAACCGGTGTTAGTAAATTTAGTGCAAAATGATGGTTTTTTGACTTTTAAACAAATTATGCCGACTAATACCTTTCAGCCCCAAAATCGGCACAATTTTTTGGTGGATATTAAGAAAAAAGAAACTAAATTGATCTTTGAAATTAATGGGCAAAAATACTATTTAAAATGGCGTCCTCTAATATTAAAATATTAACGATATTATCTGGGATAATACATAACATGCAACTCAAGTGCCACTAGCTTAATACTCAAGATTTCCACTATACTGAAGTCAGTAAATTTACTTGGAATTACCATATTATGAGCTCATCAACTCTGCTTGCTATCAAGAGAAAGTTGATTATTTTGTTTTTTATTTATGCCCTCAGTATTATATTCTCTGTAGGGTATCTTTTGGTCGGAGAACAGTGGTTTGACTTTAATAAGGTTGAATCAACGACTTTAACCTTAACTCAACAATTAGACTGGCAGGGAGGGGAATACAATAATGTTGAATCTGATACCAATCCTGGTTCTCTTCAAGTTTTGGCTGACGGAACTTGGTCTAAAGAGCAGTTAAAGCAACCGCCTTATGCTTTTAATTATGGCAACAGTTTTGTTTCCAATGGTGATTATATTTATGTCTTTGTAGGCAGTGGAGAGAATAAGTTTTTAAGATATCATCCGATTAGTAATACCTGGAAGCAGCTAACTGATGTGCCTTTTTCAGTTTACTATGGTGGAGAAATGTTAGTGCTTAATGGGGAAATCTATGCTTTTCCTGGTAATTATCAAAAGAAATTTTATAAATACATCATTGAAACAAATACTTGGACTGAACTAACTGCTCCGACTGAGTATGTCTGGCAAGGGGCATCACTGGTGACTGATGGTACTGATATTTATGCTTCGTATGGTAATGGCGCAACCGATATCTGGTTTTATGATGTTTCCGCTAATTCTTGGAGTCTATATGGCCGATGGACTAGTGTCGGGATGCGTTATGGGGATATGGTTTATTCAAATGGCATTTTATATGCCATGAATACTAGTAATCCTAATCGTTGGTATAGTTACAATATTGCCACTAAAGTGGAAACCAGAATGGCTGATCACCCCGCCTATAATTACTATGACGGTGATTTTGAAGTGGTCAATGGTTATATTTATACGCCGGAACTAAATTCAGTTGACAATCGTCTCTGGCGATATAACATTTCTTCAAATACTTGGGAACAGCTCCTGGATACTCCTTCCCTAAATTACAACTATGCTGGCGGAGTAGTTTATCATCAGGCTGATGGCTATCTTTATTTATTCAAAAATAATAGTTATGATTTTTGGAAATATGACCTTACTAATAATGTTTATCTAAATGTTAAAGATGCCCCGGCCTCCATTAATTACGGTGCTGATTTAGTCAAATATAATAGCAAGTTTTATACCCCCCGGGGAGCTAATACGGTTACCTTTTATGAATATGACCCCAGTACCGATATTTGGACAGCCAAAGCTGATTTGCCTGGAGCAATGCAATATCGAAATGGCGGGGTGGCAGCAGGTAGTTATTTATACTTTTTAAGAGGGGGGGACACCTCATTTTATCGCTATGATCCGGCGGGTAATAGCTGGTCGAGTATGACTAATACCTTAGCTAATACCTCACATGGAGCTATGCTCATTTATCCTGGGTCTGGTGATTATATCTATGCTACCAGGGGTGGGAATCAAGTTTTTTGGCGCTATAGTATCTCTGGTAATAGCTGGGATGATGCCAGTGTCGCCGATTTACCTAGTACCATTACTGTTAATAACGGTGCTAGCGCCGTCACTGATAACACCAATCTTTATTTAATTGTTGGGGATGGTGCTTCCCATTTTTATAAATACGTTTTTGGCACTAATACTTGGTCAACATTAACCGATACGCCATTTGCTCCCTATGAAGGAGCTGATCTGGTCTATGACGGTAGTAATAAAATTTACGCTGTAGGGGGAAACTATAATACTGATTTTTGGGAATACACTATTTCCACTAATAGTTGGCGCAGATTATCCAGTACTACTTCACATTTTGGTTATGAAAGAGGTCCAGGAGCAGGTTCATCTCTAGGGATTGATGATAGTGGTAGCATTTATTTAACTCAGGGAGGATACACTTGGGTAAATAAATATGTCCCCTCAGCTTTCAACTATTTCGCTTCAGGGACTTGGACTAGTAGTGTTCAGGACTTTAGTTACGTCAATTCCTGGGATTCACTCACTCTGACTAGTACTGTCCCCTCAGATTCTTCAATAATAGTTCAAACTAGATCAAGTACGGACCAAATCACCTGGTCAGATTGGGCAAATGTGAGTGGTACTACCATTGCTTCCCCTGCTCGTAGATATTTGCAAATGAAAGTAACTTTAACTGCCAGTTCTGATCGTAGCCAATCACCAGTTTTAAAAGATATTACTGTCACCTATACCGGAGATAATACCGCACCCACTAATCCCAGTTCTGTTGTCGGTTCATCTCAGGCTGTGGGGGGAGTTAGTTTAACTTCAGGTCAAACTTATTCTCATGCTCATCCATACTTTAGTTGGTCAGCTGGCAGTGATGCACAAACTAGTGTTAGTGGTTATTATGTTTATTTTGGTAATAACAGCAGTGCTGATCCACAAACCGATGGCGCTTGGCAAACTACCACTACTTATACTGTTACTCAAGCTATGGTGGCGGAAACTTATTATTTAAAAATAAAAACTAAAGATAGCAAAAATAACGTTAGTTCCACTTGGAATGCCTTTACCTATGTTTTTAGTGGTGTTCCTTCTGAACAGTCACTTCTAGCTGATGAAACTAGTGAATTTACCGGAACAGCCAGTAATGTCCAGATTATTAATGACCAAATTAAGCTGGCCTCTGCTAGTGGTGGCGTTTGGCTTCAAGACAGACTCTCCTTATCTCCGGCCGGAATGGGCTACGGAGCTCAAATGATGGCGTATGTATCAAGCTCAAATAAACTCTATGCTTTTTCGGGCCAGAATAATACTGGTTTTTACTCTTACGATGTGGGAACTGATACCTGGGCTACCTTGGCAGTGGCGCCAACTGCTGTCTATATGGGCGGGGGTGTGGTTGAGGGTCCTTCAGGATATCTTTACGGTATGCCCGGAAATAGAAGTAATATATTTTGGCGGTACGAAATTGCTACCGACACTTGGAGTGATGTCGATGCTGCTGACGCTCCCAATGTTTTTTACTACGGAGCCAGTATGGTTTTTGATGGGTCGAGATACATTTATGTTTTTAGAGGAGAAAGTGATGACGCTTTTTGGCGATACGACACCCAAAATGATAGCTGGACCACTTTGGTCTCAGCTAATTTTGGTCAACCTGATTATGCTCCAACTAATGTGGTTTACACGGGAGCAGATTTAACTTTTGATGGCAATGACACTATTTATGCAATGCAAGGAAACTTAAATGATGGTTTTGCTTCATATAGCATTAGTTCCGGTCAGTGGACAGTTTTGCCAGACATTCCCATGGCTCCAAGTTTGGGGGCTTCTTTCTCATACGATTCAGTCACTAATACTATCTATTATGCTCCAGCTAATAATCGAGAGGATTTTTATAAATACGATATTTCCGCTCAAACTTGGACAGAATTAACTAACATCCCCCTGCCGGTATATTACGGGGCTGATAGCAGGGTCATTGGTGACTATTTTTATTTGCTTCGTGGAAGTGCTAGTCAACAACTTTATCGTTATAAAATTTCCACTTCATCTTGGCAGATTCCTAACCGAGGACTATGGGGTCCAGAGTTTATGGGCAGTGATCTAAATACTATTTCAGCGGGGGCGGCTTTAACTAAAGGCACTGGTAATGATCTTTATGCCATTAGAGGAAACTACGGAGATGAATTCATTAAATATAACACCAGCACTGGATTGGTAACGAAGTTAGCCAACTTACCATCGGGTTCTTACTATGGTGCTAGCATCGTTTACGATAGTACGGCTAGTAAAGTTTACTATTCTGCAGGAATCAGAGATCGAGGATTTTTTGTCTATGATATTGCCACTGATACCTGGTCAAGCAAAGATGATAGTCCAGTCACTCTCAATTACGGCTCTGATTTGGAGTATGACGGCAGCCAATATATCTATGTCACCACTGGAGATGGTGGCGCCGGTTTTTATCGTTTTGATACAACGGCTGGAACTGAATCCCAATGGTTAGCTCGAGCTAACCTCCCATCTGGTGTGTATTTGGGAAGTAAACTGGTTTACCAAGGTGGCTATATCTATGCTAACAGAGGCTACAACTCTAATCCTAATGGTTTATATCGATACAATCCGGCTGATAACACTTGGAGTGATCCAGCTGTGGCCGATTTAAGTGATGCTGTTTACTATGGGGGAATGTTAGTGAATGGTGCTGATGGATATTTATATTTATCCAAGGGGCTAAATACTAACACTTTTTATCGTTACAATATTGTTGGTAATGCTTGGAGTAGCATTGCTTCAGCCCCAGCCCAATATACTTATGGTGCTGATGGAGTCAGTGATGGCACTAAAATTTATTCATTAGCAGGTGGAGGCACTAACACCTACAATGATGCAATTTATACTTATGTTCAGCTAACATCGTCTACTTCTTTTGTAACCAGTGGTACTTATACTTCACCTACACACGATCTAACTAATGTTTATGAATTTTCTAATTTGCGCTTAACTTACACTGCTGTTAGCGGGACTAGTTTAACTATTACCACCAGAACTTCAGCAGATAATAGTACCTGGAGTAGCTGGACTCAGGTGAGTCAAGCCAAAAACGTGGGAACTGCTTATGAATATAAGATTAATTCACCAGCTAATCGTTATATTCAAGTGAAATTTACTATGGTTTCTGATGATGGGGTGTATTCTAGTACCATTGATGATTATGCCATTGAATATATTCAAGATGTAGTTGATCCGACTAATCCCTCAACCTTAAACTCTTTTTCCTCAGCAACTCAAAGTGCTCAGATTGTAACTAACACTTGGTATCCGCATACCGGACCCAATTTTGATTGGCCAGATGCAGGAGATTTGGGTGGGGCGGCTGATACTGCCACTGGATCTGGAGTGGTTGGTTACTATGTCTATTTTGGCACCAGTAGCAGTGCCGATCCAGCTGAAGTAGGTAGTTATATTACCACCTCTAGTTATACCGCTTCGAGTATGACCTCTGGTAACACTTATTATTTACGTATTAAAGCCAAAGATAATGCTGGTAATATTACGGACACGGCGTGGCAACCCTTTATTTATAAATTTGATAATGTTTTACCGACTGTTCCCACGGGGTTAGCTGCTGATCCTTCAGGATATAGTGCCACTAACAGTTTTAATTTTGATTGGGATGCTTCCAGTGATAGCCATTCAGGCAGTATCCAGTACTGTTATAAAACTGGAGCTAGTAGTGGTAATTATGCCAGTGATCAATGTACTTCCAACTTAACAATTTTAGCTATTCCGTCACATAAGTCCGGGGCTAATACGTTTTACTTAAGATCTAAAGATTTAGCCGGTAATTATAGTGAATATGTGACAGCCTCTTATTACTATAGTTCCGGTGCCCCTTCTGCCCCAGCTAATTTGTCAGTCACACCAGCAGATAGTACCACTAATTCTTTTGCTTTCTCTTGGAATGAACCCACCTTTTATTACGGAGCGGCAGCCAATCTGACTTATTATTACTCAGTTAACGCTTTACCAACGGCGAGTAGCGTTTCTTCCACCAAATTAAAATCTTTAACTGCCGGACCATATGCCACCCTACCAGGAGAAAATACTTTTTATGTGGTGGCCAAGGATGAGGCGGGGAATATTGATTATTCTGACTACTCTTCAGTTACTTTTACAGCTAATACCACCGCTCCCGGAGCTCCAGTTAACATTGATATTGCTGATGTGTCGGTAAAATCAACTTCGTCCTGGAAATTAGCTGTTTCTTGGGAAGCACCAGCTGCCAGTGGCGCTGGGGTAGCAACCTACAAAGTTTATCGATCTACTGATGCAGAAAGTTATTCACTGCTGGCTTCAACTGGTGGTATTTCTTATGTGGATACAAGTCTGATTCAGCAGGTTTATTATTACAAAGTTAAAGCCTGTGATAGTGCTAATAACTGTGGTATTTATTCTGATGCCGTTTCCCTGTTGCCAGATGGAAAATATACTGTCGCCGCTCCTTTATCAGGGGACCCCGTGGTATCAGGAATTACTACAAAAAAAGCTAAAATTTCTTGGTCTACTGCTCGAACAGCTGACTCTAAAGTTGCTTACGGGGTTGCTTCTGGTGATTACTATGCTGAAGAAATTGGTAGTTCTGACCAAGTCACTGATCATGGCGTGACTTTAACTAACTTAGCACCAGGTACTAAATATTACTTTTTGGCTAGGTGGACGGATGAGGATGGTAACCTAGGTAAATCAACGGAAGATACTTTTACTACCGATCCGGCTCCTAATGTCAAGGAAGCTGCTGCCAAACTTACCAGCATTGATAACACTTTGATTGAGTTTACTTCTTCAGGAGCAACGAAAGTCAAAATTTATTATGGTATCTCCACTGCTTTTGGGGGAATAAAAGAAGTTTATACCGCCACTTCAGAAAGTACTTATACTGTTAGCTTAGAAGGACTGGAAGATGGTACTAAATATTATTATAAAATCAATACTTTTGACTCTGATGGCGCTGAGTATGAAGGTGATATTAATTCCTTCCAAACTCTACCGCGACCCAAAATCACTAGTGTCAAAATCCAACAAGTCAAAGGTACGGCCCAACCCACGGTCTTAGTCACTTGGCTAACAAACACAGAAATTTCCAGTATCGTCACCTATTATCCTGAGAATGATCCCACAGCAGCAAAAGATGAAGTCAACGTGGCTTTGCAAACTGACCAACACCGGATGATTGTCAGAGGCTTAATTCCCGCCACTGATTATTCCTTTAGCATTAAAGGTCGAGACAAAGTGGGTAATGAAGCTGAAGCTGAGAAAAAACAACTTAAAACCGCCGTAGATACTAGACCCCCACAAATAGTAAACTTAAAGATAGAGAGCAGTAATATTAAAGGTTCATCGGGCAATGATTTTGTCTCTCAATTAGTGGTCTCATGGACTACTGATGAACCAGCTACTTCTCAAGTAGAGTTTGGTGAAGGTACCGGTACTTCTTATAGTCAAAAGACTCAGGAGGACAGCAATTTGAAATTAAATCACTTAGTTATTATTTCTAATCTCACTCCTTCAAAGGTTTATCACTTAAGAGCAGTAGCTAGAGATAGTAAAGAAAATATTGGTAATTCAATTGATACTGTATCGATTACCCCCAAAGCAACTGACAATGCTTTAAATTTGGTCGTATCTAACTTAAAACTAGTCTTTGGGTTCTTAAACCAAGTTCAATAATATGAGTAATACCGTTATCGACATCAAAAACATTCAGAAAACCTTTATGGTCGGGACTCAAGAGGTCCATGTTTTAAAAAATATTTCCTTTTCAGTCTTGGAAGGTGATTTTTTAGTTATCTTTGGACCATCTGGATGCGGAAAATCTACCCTTTTACATATCATTTTAGGTCTGGAAAATCCTTCCGAAGGGAATATCACCTTTTTAGGCCAAGATTTTTATACTAACAAGATTGAGGATGAAAGATCTAGCTTTCGCAAAGAGCATGTGGGCATGGTTTACCAACAGGCTAACTGGATTAAATCATTAAAAGTAGGTGAGAACGTGGCGTTTCCCTTAGTTCTTTTAGGTCAAGAAAAGTCATCATCTCTGCAAAAGGCCAAAGAAATTTTACAACAAGTAGATCTAGCAGATTGGTTTGAATATATCCCTACAGAGTTAAGTTCTGGTCAACAACAACGCATCTCTTTAGCTCGAGCTTTAATTAATAATCCTGAAGTGATCATTGCCGATGAACCAACCGGTAATTTAGATTTTAAGAGTGGTCAGGAAATGATGGAATTACTGGCGAGATTGAATCAAACTCAAAAGAAAACGGTGATCATGGTTACTCATGACTTGGAGTATTTGAAATTTGCTAATCGAGCGGTGCAAATGCTGGACGGTCAAGTAGTTAGAATTTTTGAAGAGAAAGATAAAAGTGAATTGATGAGTGGGCTACAGTTTAAACGAGCTGGTGACCAACCGCTAACCCAGAATTTAAATAATCCATCAGGCCAGCCAGGGGTAGAAAAAACCGCTGTACCTATCAAGGCAGAAGTTCCGATCAAGACAGCCGCTGCCGCAATTGATCCAAAATGAAAGCATTAAAATCTAAAATACTAGCTTTTTTTAAACATCTGACTGTCAGCGAGATAAAGTCAGGCTTTAAAGATTTGTTATTTAACTGGATCTTGGGAATTTCTAGTTTTACTTTGTTATTACTAGTTTACTTAATCGGCACTTGTGTCAAGAAAGTTGGCAGTAATCGATTCTTCCCCAAATTTATTACCTCCTGGTTTACCCCATTTTTAAAAGTTATTTATTTAAAAATTGTTAATTTAACTGGCAGTAGTAAAGGGACCATCAGCCGCATTGATTTGATAGAATTAGCGATTCGCAATATGAGTTTTAAAAAGAACCGGTCAGTGATTACCATTGGTGGTATGGCCTTAGGCATTGGTGCAATTGTGTTTTTGGTTTCTCTAGGATATGGGGTGAATAAATTAGTGGTGGATAAAGTTGCCAGACTAGAAGAGTTGCAGCAGACCGATGTTACTCCACAAACAGGTAGTAATATTAAATTAAATGCTTTGATGGTCAAAGACATGCAGAATATGAAGAAAGTAGAATTAGTCTTACCGCAAATTGCGGTCGTGGCCAAGGTTAATTATCAAAATTCAGTTTCTGATATGGCCGTTTATGGAGTCACTACCAACTACTTACAACAAACAGCCATTAAAACCATCGCTGGTAAATTATTTGAAAATAATGAACTTGATCTAGACAGAGAATTTGACCAGCTTAATTTAGACCCTAAATTGGCAACTGGTAGTTCTTCAGTTTTAACTGAGGGCCGATATCTAGAAGATACTTTATATCAAATTAAAGAATATGAGTGGCTAGAAGTCAGAAGTCAACCAAACGCACAAGGTCAGATTTTGGGTTACACCAAAAGAGTTGCTGATAAATGGCAAACAGCCGCCGTGGTTTTGGCCGAAAGCTATTTTTCGCAACCTGATAGTAGCGCAGGTCAAACTGCTCAAGACATCGATGGAGTTTGGTTGGGGAAATGGATTAGAGACGATTTTGATGTTTACCAACAACAGGGCTGTGGGGAAAAAGAAGCGAAGACTTGTACCTCTGCTGATTATCAACCAATGTTGGATGAAAATAAAAAACAAATAACTAAACAGGGATATATTAAATTTGGTAGTGTTGATACTCAAAAGATTGAGAAAGTTTTAGGTCAAACTACCCAAGTGGCTACCACTTCTGCACAGCTTGGTGACAAGAGTGCTGATGTAGAGTATGAAATATATCCGGAAAGTTGGCTGGCTGTCAGAGAGACAGCTGATCAAAAAGGGAAAATTGTCGGTTATACCAAACGGGCAGAGGGTAACCAAGTTGGAGAAGAAATCTGGGGATCAGAATATTTAGCTGATTCTGGTGCTGGACAGTATTACAACCCCGACACCCAGGAGATGTTAGGCAAATGGATTCAGGCTCCAGTCAGTTTATGGAAAAAAATAAAGTGTGATCCAACTCAAATTGGTTGCTATCAAGGTAAATACCAAGAAATTGTTGATGAAGCTGGTTTGCAAATGCAATTTGATGGCTACTTACAAGAACAAGATTTAAAAGTAATTGATGTTAGTGTTAAATACCCAACAGTGCTTGGTACCAGCATTGATACTGAGGATTACGTTTTAGGAGACAGTGATGATTTATTGGCATCAAAAGATGATTTTATCAATCAAGATGAATGGGTGGAAATAGCCTCAGAAGCAGGAATTGTTGCTCCACCGGAAAAACAGACCATCAAGTTACCTCAGGAAGCTCAAAAAGAAGCGGTGGTCAATGTCTCGATGCTCAAAATATTAGGCTTAACTGCTGATCAAGCGATTGGGGGAAAATTTGACGCTTCATTTGTGGTGGTTGGCGATTTATTAGATACGGCTTATCAGGTTGAATCTGAATCCGTAACTTACACGATTGTGGGGGTGGTGCCTGAAGATAAAGCGCCTTTTTTCTATGTTCCGTTTAATAACTTGAGACAACTGGGAATTAAAAATTTTTCTCAGGTAAAAATTGTGGTTAAAGATCAGAATGATTTAGCTCAGATTAGAAATGATATTGAAAGTAAAGGTTTTAATACCACCTCAGTGGTTGATACCGTAGCTCAAATTGATAGCTTGTTTTCGACAGCTAGAAGTTTACTGGCTCTTTTGGGTATGGTTGCTTTAGCCGTTGCCTCACTGGGAATGTTTAATACTTTAACGGTTTCTTTACTTGAGAGAACTAGAGAAGTTGGGTTGATGAAAGCCATGGGGATGAAGTCTCATGAGGTTAGAGAGTTGTTTTTAACTGAATCAATGATCATGGGTTTTTTTGGCGGTTTATTTGGAATTCTGTTGGGCTTTTCTGCCGGTAAACTTCTGGGGGTGTTTTTATCCATTTTTTCTTTAACTAAAGGCCAAGGTATCATTGATATTTCCTATATCCCTTTTATGTTCATCGCGGTCGTGTTTTCTCTCTCTTTAACTGTCGGGATATTAACCGGAATTTATCCGGCTAAAAGAGCCACCAAAATATCTGCCCTAAATGCGTTAAGATATGAATAGTTTTAAGTATTGACTGAAAATATGACCACAAAAGTACCAACCACTGTCATTATGGGATTTTTAGGTTCTGGTAAGACTACGATTATCATGAACCTAGTTGAATATTTGGCCAAACAAGGTCAAAAGGTAGTTTATATCAAAAATGAAATCGGAGTTGTAGATTTAGATGCTAAATGGATGCAGGGCAAAGTAACTCAAACTAGGGAACTACTAAACGGGTGTGTTTGTTGTACTTTGGTCGGCCCCTTGCTTTCCGCGATTGATGACCTGATCAATAAGTATCACCCTGATCGAATTATGATTGAATCTGCTGGCAGTGCTGATCCGGCTAGCATGGCTTTAGCAGTTTCTAGTCATCCCCGATTACTTCGTGATGGGGTTATTTCCATTATTGATGTCGTTAACTTTGATGGTTACGAAAATTTAAACATGGTAGCCGCCCGTCAAGCAGAATTTACTGATTTGATTGTTTTTAATAAAGTTGAATTGGTTGATGATCAAAGAAAAATTGCGGTAGTAGGATATGTCAGAGAATTAAATGAAAAGTCGCCGATTGTTGAAGCTGTTAAAGGTGTTCTAGACCCTAGATTGGCTTTCGGTTTAGAACCCAAGTTTGACCTTAAGTTGCTCAAACAGGAGCAAGATCAACATCATCACCATCAACAAATTGACGCCATCAACCTAAGTTTTAAGAAAACCTTTAATAAAGCTGAGCTACTCAAAAAATTGTTATCTTTACCCAAAAATGTAATTCGAGTTAAAGGTCTAGTCTTTTTTGAAGACGGGACCAAGCAAATTATTAATGGGGTTGCCAAAAGATTTAACTTTTTTGACCTTAATAATGAGATTGATTTTGAGCAAACGACCTTGATTTTTATTGGCTATCAAATAGCTAAATTCCAAAAAGAACTCGAACAAAAACTGTTAACTTAATTTTCTGTTTGACTTTTCCAAATTTATTTTTATAATATATAATTCTTTTAGATACAAAAAGGTTTGATTGATAATTCCTTTTTGTAGGTTCTTTAAAAATATCTTCTTGCCTTAAGGTCTGTAGCAAAATAGTTATCATAAGTAATTATTTTGCTGCAGATCCCTTTGTCTCCGATAGGGGTCAAAGGACCCCAGATAAGGGGGGAGCGGCGAGGAGGAACTGAATGTTTCGCAAAGTGAGTAGTGTACTCATGGTGGTCATGATGGTTGTGACTGGGTTGGCAATCATGCCAACAGCGCAAAAGGCTGTGGCTCAGGATGATGGCACACAGATGTGTGTCCAATCATGGGCGGATGTCAGCTACGTATACCAATACGTGGAAGAGCATCTCCACGTTGAAGCCATGCATTTGACCATCGATTTTCTGGGTGTCGTTCGTTTAGTCGACTCCTGGGAAGTTAATGTCTCCTACTGGACTGAATCTGGGGAATATGTGGTGACTCAGTTCACCATCCCCATTTCGGACGACTGCGATGAGAGCTTTGATGCCATGACGACTGATTCGTACTCCTGGCAATGCCAGGTAGATCTGAGTGCTCAGGAATTTGAGTACTTGATTTACTCTGGAACATATACCAGCATGGATCTCTGGTACGACGGTGAAAGTTGGTGGATTGGTCCCTTCCTGGTCACAGTGGAATATTACGAAATCGACTTGGTTTCGGGGTACTTCCAGCTATGGATTGACGGGGTGGAATATACCAAGACCATCAGTTGCACTCCGGTTTTTCATCCGGATGCCGCGTCGGTGGAGCTTGCGACGACAGAGTACGTTGCCGGCGGTCAGGTCTACTGGGCCTGCGACGGCAATTTGATCCTGGATCAGGGCGAAGTTGTCTACAGTCCGGTACAAGAGCGCGACGGCTTCAATCTGTTGGCAGTCGTGACCGGTCAGGAAATTGACCCCGTCACCTGCACAGCCTACGACATGGACAATACCCCGCTGACTGGTTGGTACTCCAATCACGGCGGCGTCCAGCCCACGGTCAATGACTATCACTAACCACTGAAACATCAGTAGTATAAATTTGGCCCCGTCTTAAACGGGGCCAAACACTTTTAATTATTCTTCTTTATTTGTTTAAGCTAAATGCAAGTCCATGATTTTTTTGGGTTTCTTTTCATGGTAGCAGTCGTTACAACGACCGAAGATAGTTAGATGAAAGTGATCTGGAGAGAACTCTTCAGATTCAAAAGCATTGAGATTTAATTCTCCGTTGATTTTGATTGGATGAACAGCCCCACAACATTGGCAAACTAAATGACCTGTTTCTTTAGCCTTTAAAGCAAAGACAATTTGATTACTGCCCATGGAATGACGACAGACTTTTTGGTTCACAAAAAGCTTATCTAGTGCCCGATAGATACTTGTTTTGTTGTACTTTAAACTATTCTCTTCAAGAATTTGTTGGATCTCGGGGGCAGAAAGGAGGTGATGTTTTTTTAACAAGTTAATAATATGTTGACTTAAAGAAAGACGTGTCATATGCGTATTTTATACTAATGGTGTGAAATGTGAAGTTTCAACACCTGAGTGAGATTACAAACCCTGTATTTAAACCCTTTGCCAATTTAATAATTTTTAATGGTTTACTAAATAATCAATTTTTAAGGAAAAGTTATTTTTCTTTGTTTTTAGTTTTGGCAAGATGCTGTAGGTATTTTTGATGTAGCACCTCAAACTCAAGTTGCAGCTGATCTATTTCATCATCAGTGTCTTCTTCAATATTAATCAGTTCGTTTCTAGCCCCTTTGATGCCTTTAATTAACTCATCGAGTTTAAGATGAATGGCTTTGGTATCTCTATTTTGAGTATTTTGGATCAAAAAAACCATTAAGAAGGTGACGATGGTGGTTAAGGTATTAACCGTTAATTGCCAGGTGTTGGAATAATTAAATAATGGTCCAGTCATCGCCCAAATAGCAATCATCACCACAGACACCACAAAAGTGAACGGGGATCCTGCTGTCTGAGAAGTTTTAGTGGCGAATTTTCTAAAAAGATCTTTCATGAATTAATCATAGATGAAAACTCTCAAATGTGAATCACTCGAAAGTTTAACTATGTCCATAGAGTTCAATTACTGCGGTACTGCCTTGTCTGCAGGGAATCTTAATTTGGTTAAAAACTCTTGAAGACTTCGTCTGAGTGTGACTAATTGCTGATCATCGGATGGCCTGGGCATCTCTAGACTGTCAATTAAAGTCTCAGCCTCATCTTCGCTTAACTCTAGAGTCACTTGTGGTTGATCGTGGTGATTGGATGACAATTTGTTCATCAATAACTGATCAACTGACTGATTCTGTTTGAGTATTTGCAGTAGTAATTGCATCCGGGTATTATTTAATTGAATTATCCCTCTTTGCATAAATAAATCATAAACTAAAAAGACAATTTTGAATACTTTATGTAATTGATCTTTTCGTCTACTTCCGATGAAACATCTTCTCTAATTCCAATAAAGAAATAACCTGATGAGTGGGTCGACCGTGGGGACAAGTGTAGTTTTGATCAGTTTGTGACAGTTTTTCAATTAAATTCTTTCTTTGTTCAAAATTTAAACTTTCTCCTTGTTTAATCGCTAAACGGCAAGCTAGAAAAGCTAGGGTTTTATGAGTTTGACTATCTACTAGTTGGAGAGTTCTATTGCTATGAAGATCATCAATAACTTCACTAATTATTGGTTTGATCCGTTGAGGGTCGATAAAATTAGGGATAGCAGTAATTTGGAAACGATTATTTTTCAGGGGGTTAATCTCAAAACCAATTTTAGTAAAAATGTCTAAGTTATCTGACAAAGCTTGGCTATCAATCATCGAAAGAGTTAATTCAAGAGGTTGCTCTAGTTTTATCCTTTCTGATTTTTGACTTTGATGCTGATACTCAGCTAAGAATTGTTGATAAAGAATTCTTTCATGAGCTGCATGCTGGTCAATTAGTAACAAGCCATCTGCTGTTTGAGTTGCTAGATAAAGATCATGAATTTGAATAATCTCTTGTTTTTCTCTAGTTTGAGTTGTTTCCCAGGCTTGAACTACTTTTTTTAGTAATTTACTGGTGTAGGGATTAGCTTTGTTATTTTTAAGTAATAACCCGGGGTCATTTAATTCTAATTGATTGAGAGAAGTATCGGGACTAAATAAATCAGCTTTGGCTAATCGACTATGAATCATCATTTCAAGTAACTGACTAATATATTGTTGATCCAGAAAATTAATCAGTTTTTTTTGGGGATGAACATTAATATCAATGAGAGTGGGTGAGATTTGGATTGATAAAATAAACTGCGGTTGAGCCTTTGGTTCAATTAATTCTCCATAGGCTTTTTTGATGGTAGCTGACAAGATTTTACTAGAGACTGGTCGCTGGTTAATAAATAAAAACTGATGAGCATGACTGAACCGAGCCACACCTGGTAAAGAAATAAATCCCGAGATTTGTAACATCGGTTGTTGGTATTCTAACTTGAGATAATTAGTTAAATTTTCAGCACCTAAAATAGTTTCAATTCTTTCCTGCCAATTTTTGGCAGTACTAAAATCAGCAATGGTTTTGTCGTCATTTTTAAGTTGAAAATTTATATCTGGATAAATCAGGGCATAATTAGTCAGCATGGTCAGAATGTGTTTGAGTTCCGTCGCTTTATTAGCTAAGAATTTTTTTCGAGCAGGGATAGTGGCAAACAAATGAGTGACCTTGACTTGAGTGCCATTAGGCATGCCAATGGGAGAGAGTGATTGCTGTTGACCTTGATTAACCTCAATTTGCCAACCCATAGCTGATTTAGTTTTACTTTCAATAATTAGGTTGGCTACACTAGCGATGCTAGAAAGTGCTTCGCCTCTAAATCCAAGGGTTTGCAAGTGAAACAGATCATCAATTTTAGTTAATTTACTAGTGGTGTGGGGTAAGTAACAAACTGACAAATCTGCTGAAGACATGCCCATGCCATTGTCAATGATTTTTATTTGATTCTGACCAGCTTGTTCTAGATCGATGGTGATTTGGGTTGCTTGAGCATCAATCGCATTATCTAGTAATTCTTTGATGATTGAGGTAGGGTTATCAATGACTTCGCCAGCTGCAATTTGAGCGATGATTAATTGATCAAGTTGTTTAATTTTATTTCTGGGCATTTTTGACCATTTCTGAAAGCATATTTAAAGCATCAAGGGGACTGAGCTGATCAATATTGATGTTTTTTAACTCTTTAGACAACTTATGGTTTTTTTCTGTTGGGGTTTGTTGTTTTTGACTTTCCAATTTTTCCAACATCATCTGAGCGTCAACTAAAACCTGTGGGGGTAAACCAGCTAGTTTAGCCACCGCAATCCCAAAGCTATGCGAGGCTCCACCCTCAACTAATTGATGCAAGAAGATTAATTGGTCTTGATGTTGGGTGACAGCAACTTGGAAGTTTTTCATTCGCTTGGGGTACACAGAAACTAGATTTTGTAGCTCATGATAATGAGTGGCAAACAGAGTCTTTGGTTTAACTTGTGGTTGATCAACTAAATACTTGGCTACTGACCAAGCAATACTGATGCCATCATAGGTACTTGTTCCGCGACCAATTTCGTCCATGACAATTAGACTTTGAGAAGTGGCTTGTTTGAGGATGGCCGCGGTTTCCACCATCTCCACCATAAAAGTGGATAATCCTGAAGTAATCATATCTGCAGCCCCACTTCTGACAAAGATATGATCAGTTAAACTTATCCTGGCCTGGTTAGCTGGGACAAAACTGCCCATATGAGCCATTAAAGTGATGATGGCAACTTGGCGAAGGTAGACAGATTTACCAGCCATGTTCGGTCCAGTAATGACTAAGAGTTGGCTGTCAGCTTGATTAAGATGGGTATCATTGGGGACAAATAATTGATCATCTAATATTTTTTCAAGTACTGGATGACGTCCTTGGAGGATATCAATTTGCCCATCTGAGGAAATCTGAGGTTTACAATAATGATGACTTACAGCTAGATAGGCAAAGTTTTGTAAACAATCAAGTTGGGCTAAGTTTTTGGATAGTTGTTGAATCACAAAAGTTTGTCTAATGATGGCAGCACAAATTTGTTGATAGATTTGATACTCTAGTTCTTGGATTTGCTGTTGATGCTCTAAAATAATTTGCTCATGTTTTTTTAAGTCAGTGGTAATAAACCGTTCCGCATTGACTAGGGTTTGTTTACGTTGATAGTCTGTGGGGATTTTTTTAAGATGTGAGTTACTAACTTCAATGTAATATCCAAACACTTGGTTAAATCTGACCTTCAGAGAAGGAATTTGCGTTTTAGTTTTTTGTTCAGCTTCAAATTTGGTAATCCAATCTTTGCTAACTTGAATAATCTTTTTTAATTCATCTAGTTGGGGATTAATATGCGTCTTAATTAGTTTTCCCTGTTTGGGATCAACTGGCGGCTCGTCAACCAATTGTTGTTCAATTAATTGAATCAATTTTTCCAATTGTGCTTGTTTGTTAGTTCCAAACAGTTGGGGGAAAGGGAAACTAATATCTTGTAAGTAAGTTGTTACTGACAGGCTAAATCTAAGCGATGATTTTAGACTAATCAAATCTTTAGGATTGTTCATCCCCATGGTAATTTTAGCCAGTAGTCTTTCCAGATCCCCAATTTGAGCTAGTATCTTAGCTAAGTCTTTTCTCAATTGGGGATTTTGGACAAAATAATCGACAACAGCCAATCTTTGCTCAATTTTGTCAATACTTCTAAGGGGCTTTAATAACCAAGTTTTTAACAGTCTGGCTCCCATGGCCGTACTAGTCTGGTCCATCAGATATAGTAGTGACTTAGCTTTATCTTGGTCACGAAAAGTGGTTAGTAGTTCCAAATTATTGATAGTCGATCGATCAAGTGACAGATACTCATCATCATCTAAAACCAGTAAATCAGTAATATGTTTAAGGGGTTTTTTCTGAGTATATTCTAAATATTCCAGTAGTGACGCCCCGGCGATCAGGGTGTTGGCATTTAAACTGGCGGTTAATTTACTGTAGTCATGTTTAAATTGTTTTTCTAGTTTTTTTTTGGCTTCTTTTTGGGAAGTTAGCCAATCACTAAAACTATGAATGGTCATTTGTGGATAGGATTTAAATATTTTTAGCAGCTGTTCATCTCTAAATTGATCAGGGGCGACAATGCATTCATGAGGTTGAAGCTTAGTTAAGTATTGTTCAAAGTTACTTTGCCAATTGTCACTATCAATACTGGCGATGTAAAAAATACCGGTTGATAGATCACTGACAGCTAGACCAATCTCACCGTCATGTCTAACCACACTAATGATGTAATTATTATTTTTATGATCTAATGCGGAATCACTTAAAATTGTGCCAGGAGTAACGATTCTAGTAACTTTTCTTTCCACCAAATTTTTTCCATCTGGTTGACTGATTTGATCGCAAATAGCGACTTTATATCCAGCTTTAACTAATTTGTTTAAGTACCCATCAGCCGCATGGTAAGGGACTCCAGCCATGGGAATCCGACCATCTTTACCACGATCTCGACTAGTTAAGACAATACTTAATACTTGAGCACCAATTTTGGCATCCTCTAAAAAAAGTTCATAGAAATCTCCTAAACGAAAAAACAATAAGCAATCTGGAAACTCGGCTTTTATTTCCAAGTATTGCCGCATCATCGGGGTGGAAAAATCGTATTGATCTGTATCAGGTTTGCTCATGTACTGTTGATACTAGCTGGATCTGTAATGGTGGTAAAGGGGAATAAAGAATAAATGAATTTTTACACAGTCTATTTTTTTATAGGGCTTAATATATTGTTTTTTTTGGATGTCATAATATAATTTAATTACTATGGACTCATAGTAAACCCTATAGTAAAATATCGCCTTTGCTTTATTAATTTATCTTGAGAGATCAAGATGAATTTTAAAGCGCACCTTAACAAGAGCAACAAATTAAATCAGGGAGGACCAACAGTAGGTATCAACAGTACTTAGTGTTGGTCTCTCTCTGAAAATGACAGGCAGAGAAGATCTGACTATCGTCCGAACCCGATGTGATATGAAAGGAAAACAGAAATGAAACACAAAGGAATGGCGATTGTTGGGATCGTCATGCTGGTGTTGGGGATTTTCCCAGCTTCAGTGGCAACAGCCACTGCTGTTGGTGCACAGGTATCTCACATGGACTGTCAGGAGATGCTGGTCGTTTACGACCAAGCTCCTGATGGCTTGACAGGAACCATTGCCACGGCTGTTATCCAACAGCCCGATGGCACTCAAGTCACGGTTAACTCCAACCCGGGATTCTATCCTGGGGGCAGTAGCACTGCCAAGTGGAGCTTCCCGTCATTGAATTGGTGGGTAGAAGATGGTCACTATATTGTGATCAGTGTCTCTCTACCTGGCGGAGCGGTCGTACACAATCTTCCCTATGGGGCAGATGTGAACGGCTGTGAGCTTCCTCCTGAGATGTGTGAATGGAACCCCCAGCTTCCGGCTGATGACCCAGGGTGCGTACCACCTGAAGTCTGCGAATGGGATCCAACGATCCCGGCTGATGACCCGGGCTGTGTACCTCCGGAAATGTGTCCTTGGGATGAAACACTCCCAGTGGACGACCCTGGATGTGTACCTCCAGAAGTATGTGAATGGAACCGCAGTCTAGCGCCTGACGATCCACTTTGTCAGCCGCCTCAGGATCCCTGTCAGTGGAACTTTCAACTGTCGTCCGATGATCCGCTGTGCGACCCTCCCTATGAGGAAGGGCCGAGCTACTGCTTCCTGCCCGCTTTGGTGGGCGGCGATCCCCATGCCTTTATGGTCAATGGGGTGAGTCTCAAATGGGAGTTCAATGATGGACTCCCTGGGAGCTTTGGCCGCTGGGTAATCCCCAGTGGAGCGATTGTTGTTGGACAGCAATTTGAGTTGGCTGGGACACTCTTTACGAGTTCCCTGGTCAACGGAGAACCGATTTGCTATCCGATCAGCGTACCGGTAGCAGATCCACAGGGTGAAAGCCCGGTGACTGGTGGAGTTCCTCTGGCCTGAGTGATCGAGGCTTGGCACTAGTCTGATAGGAGGGGACCTGTCACCCCTCCTTCTATTTTCAAAAAATAGAAATAAATTTGTTGCTCTTGTTTATTTCAAAATATGATTTGGGGATAAGTGAAAAGGATAGAGATTAAAAAGTAAGTTACTTTTATTTTTTATTCTTTGTTCTTTGGCAACTTGCTCTTTAAAATCGCTGCCATTAAAACAGCTTAATTAGAAATTGAGTTAAGATTTTTAATTTGGCTGTTTTTGTCCGCTTCTAGTAGAGGAGAAAATCTAAAATGAAGCGAGTAGCAGCAATGATGCTGATTCTGATCTTAATGGTACCTTTGGGAACCACGCTAGCTCAAGACGGTGGTGAGGATGATGATCTAGGAATCCTAGATTGTTTGCCACCAACGCCTGAGTACCTTCTGGCAGTTATGCCAAACGGTATGCCAGTCTTTGCGCTCTTTAATGAGTGCGGGGTCTTTAACCTGGAACAGCCTTTCACCTTGATTTACTCATCCACAATGGTGAGTTTTTCAGGGCTGGGGCAGTCAGAGCTTGCCTATAACGTCACTCCATATCCAGTTTTAACGGGGTCGTGGAATGATACCAACCCCTATTTTCTAAACTTGGGAGATGACACAGACATCGGTGGGAGTCATGGGATGCAGTTGGTGGGGTCAACTTCACCAGCTACCACAGTGGCTCCTATTCACACCTACAACAATCCCGATGATGGCCAAAATCTGATGGGTGAGTTGCTTAGACGACTCTATCAGAACGATGGCTTTCAAATGGGGCAAGTCATCACCTTGGTCCAAGTAAGTGACGGTTGGCAGACCACAGTTGAACTGGAATTGGTAGATGCCCGTCTTGTGGAGGCTGGTCTTTTCCAGCAGGCAGACCAGGTGAATAGTTTCACTGGTCGGATCGAGATTAACTTGGAACTAATTGGTTATCAGCCAATTAGTTCCACCCCAACGATTATCTTTGTTGGGTGCTATGAATCTGCCAGTAGCTGGTGGGGAAACCGCGTGCTTTTTAGCTTTGCGCTGAAAAGCATCTCTGTCCAGCCCTTGAGCTAAATTAGTCAGCATCAGAAAACTAAGTCCCCTTCTTATATGGAGGGGACTTTTTGCTTTAAGTAACTAGAATTACTGACACCATGTCTGTCAGATTACCGATTTTTATGTTTTTTAGGTTATACTTAAACTATGCCTAGGTGGATTTTAGTTTCCTTGTTTTCAATTTCCGGAATGTTAATCACCAGTGTTATCTTTTTTAGTTTTGTGGTTTATTCTCAACAAAAACAAATTTCCCTTTTAAGTCATCAATTTGTCACTCAACCAAGTAGCCCTGCAATTGCAGCTAATGGTGAAGTTGCTGAACAAAAGATAAATCAACTTCAAGATAGAATTGATTTGCTCTCAGCTCAAGTAAGTAGTCTAAGTTCCCAGCTTAATCGAACAGATAAAACTAGTCAGAAATCAGTAGCAGTGCCAAAAGCAACCGATGGTGTCAAAGAATATAGTCTTTACCTGGGTTCAGGTAGTAGTGTGAGCCGAGAATGGCTGGATATCAACTCCGCTTTACTGAAACTTGATACCAGTAAATACACCGCTATTAAAGAGATTAGATTTGAAGCTGCCCTGTCGATTTTAGGTGGAGAAGTATCGGTAAGATTAAAAAATAAAACCACTGGGGGAGTCTACTATGACTCAACTATGAGTCATAATACCAGTGCTTCGACCTGGAAAACATCCTCACCAATTTCTTTACCAAGTGGTGAATTTGAATATGTTGTTCAACTTAAATCTTCCAGTGGAGAACTGGCCAAGCTTGATGGTTCAAGAATTAAGATAATTTTAAACTAGTTTTTGTTGTTGAGATTTTATTGACTACTTTCCGAATATATATCATCAAGTGGCCATACTTAAGGCCTCTAACTAATTCAATAATGACAAATCCTGATAAAGAAGTCAAAATGACAGCTGGCCAGTAACTGAGTGGGAAAGGTACGGTATTAAACAGTTTTTGGGTAATGGGCAAATAGATAGCTAGGATTTGTAAAATGGCTGAACTGGCAATGGCCAGTAGGAGCGTTTTATTGGAAAATAATCCCACTTTAAAAGCATTTTTCTCTGAGCGAACAGAGAAGATTAAGAATAATTCAAAAAGAACGGTAACGGTAAAGGTTAGCGTTTGCGCTAACTCAATTGATGAGTAGTTAAAATGTATTTGGGATAAGAAGGTTAAAAAGCCGGCAGCAAATCCCAGTAACCCGGCTGCCACTGAGAATTTAAGCAGTCCAGAAATGATCTCTTTTTTAGGATCATAGGGCGGTTTAATCATCACATCTTCATCATAGTTATCAACCGATAAAGCTAGTGCTGGTAAGCTATCAGTAATTACATTTAGCCAAAGTAAATGAATGGGTAAAAGTGGCAGTGGGGTTTCTAAAATAATCGCCAGTAAAATAATGAAAATCTCATCAAAATTAGCAGCCAATAAAAAGGCAATAAATTTTTTAATATTAAAAAAGATCCCTCTAGCCTCTCTTAACGCCGTGACAATCGAGTTAAAATTATTATCTAGTAACACCATATCTGACACTTCTCGGGCCAGATCAGTCCCATCGCCAACGGAAATACCAATATCGGCTTCTTTAAGAGCTGGAGCATCATTGACCCCATCTCCAGTCATAGCTACTAAATGACCTTGATTATGTAGCGCTTGGAGGATCTGCAATTTGTTTTCTGGCGAGACTCGAGCAAAGACATAATGATTTTCCACTACCCCTTCTAATTCTTGGCGACTAAATTTATCTAATTGGTCCCCGGTAATGACACTATCACTGGGCATGTGAATTTGTTTAGCAATGCTTAGCGCCGTTAAGGGGTGATCACCAGTAATCATGATTACTTTCACCCCAGCTTTAGCGCATTTTTCTAAAGATTTAATCACATTTTCTCTAGGGGGATCGATCATCCCCACTAGTCCTAAGAAAACATAATCATTAATGTGATGAAATTGTTTGTGATCATTAATTACCTTGTAGCCAAAAGCGAGAACTCTTTTTCCTGATGAAGTTAATTCACTGACTTGATTGGCAATCAACTCTCTTTTTTTGTCGGTCAAGCTAGTAGATTGGTGATCAATTTGCGTTTTCTGACACATCTTCAGTATTAGCTCGGGAGCACCTTTAATAAAAGCAATTTTTTGGCTATCTAGTTTAGTTAAAGTAGCCATGTATTTTTGACTGGAGTTAAAAGGAATCTCATCTAAACGAGGATTGAGGAGTCTAAGTGATGAGCTAAAACCTAATTTGGCACTCATTTTAATTAAGGCTTTTTCAGTGGGCTCACCACTATCTTCCTGAGCATCACTACAATAGATCGCTGCCTGAGCTAAAAGATTAAGATTAGTTTTGTTAATTAGTTGTTTGTTAATTTTCAATTGATCAAAATTAGCGATGGTCTGGTCTGAGAGAATCAGATCGGTAACGGTCATTTGATTTCTAGTCAGTGTTCCAGTTTTGTCAGTACAAATAACATCGACACTGCCTAAAGCTTCAACTGCTGGTAATTTTCGAATTAAGACATGTTTTTTGAGCATTCTTCTGGTACCAATAGCCAGCGCTAGAGTCACCACAATCGGCAATCCTTCCGGGATGGCTGAGACAGCTAGGGAAATAGTTAACATAATCATTTCAATGATATTGCGATGAGTTACTAAGCCAATAATCAGTCCAGGGGCGGCGATGGCAATACTAATGATGCCTAAAACTTTACTCAGTCTTTCTAATGTCTTTTGTAATGGCGTATCCGGAGTCAGAGTTGTTTGAACTAGATGAGCAATATGTCCTAACTGAGTATTATCGCCAGTAGCATAGACCACGGCTAGACCTTTACCTCGATTAACAATGGTGCCAGCAAAAACCAAGTTGGCAGTATCGGGAATAGTGGCGTTTGGAGATAAAGTTTTAGTGCTTTTTTCCACACCTTGGGATTCTCCGGTCAGGGCTGATTGGTCAACTTCAATGGAATAGTTTTCAATCAATCTGGCATCAGCAGGAATTTTGTCTCCTTCTTTAAGGACCAGAATATCCCCAGGTACTAAATTTTTACTTTCAATTACCAGTATCTGGTTATCCCTTTTAACTGTCGACAAGGGTGTTTCAATTTTTTTAAGTTCTTGTAAAGCTTGTTCAGCTTGGTATTCCTGGAAAAACCCGACAATAGCATTAATGATTAGGATTAAAAAGATGGCCAAACCATCAAAAAATTGGGAAATGGCAAAAGAAAGAATGCCAGCCAAAAAAAGTAATAAAAAAAGGAAGCTTTTAAATTGTCTTAAGAAAATATCTACAGCAGTTGTTTTTTTTTCTGCGGTAAATTCATTTAGACCAAATTCTGTTTTTCTTAGTTCAACTTCTTTTTCTGTTAAACCTATGGCTGAGGTTTTTAAACCCTTGAGCGTGTCTACAACTGAAAAAGCCTGCCAATTATGAGCTTGATAGAAATCAAAAGCTTGAGAATGCTGTTGAGTATTTAGGGGCATTAATATTATCTTAACTTACTTGGCTGGATTGGGGTAGGGGGTGGTTAAATTGCCCCAATTTTTTGGGAGAGTAAAACAAATCGTTGCCGATTAAATTGATCAAAAATCATCTGGATTTGAAACCCTTTGGCGATTTTTTGGAAAGCTGACTGATCATGGGTGTAATCCACTTCCAGTAGTATTTGACCCAAATCAGATAAGTAGTTCTTGGCTTGAATTAAAAATTGAGTGATTAGCTCTAACCCGTCCTCACCACCATCTAAAGCAACATGGGGTTCGTAATTTTTGACACTCTCAGGTAAATAATTAATTCGGCTTTGGGGAATATAAGGCAGATTAGCAACAAACAAATCGAAAGATACTGGTGGGTACTGTTTAAGTAAATCAGAGACAAACAAAGTCAAGGTTGAATGGTTTTCCAGCTGATAAATAATTTGATTATCCTGACTGATTTTTTGATTAATTGTTAACAATCTCTCGATATTAATTGCAGCAATTGCGATTTCTTTTTGACTGACATCACTTAAATAAATTTCAAAAGGAATTTTACTATCAATCATCCTTTGAGCTAAACAAATGCCGATCGCGCCACAACCACAACCAACATCAGCTAAAGTAATTTTATCTTTTTTGACCAAATCCGGTTGATGGGAGTCACTTAATTTTTCCCTTAATGATTGAATTTTTTGAAAGGCTAAATTGATTAATTCTTCAGTTTCAATTCTGGGGATTAGTACATCCTTGTTGACCGTAAAAACTTGGTGATCAAATTCAACCTTACCAGTGATGTATTCAACGGGAGTTTCACCAAAATCATCAATATTAATTTTAGACTGGTGATATCTCGCTAAATGAGTCTGTTCATAGGCTGAAAGTTTTCTGGTCATCTTTTCCTGATTATATAGTAAAGATGGTGCCTTGATATGATCACTCCTAATTTCTTGTTATTTCCATGGTAAACTATTTTTATTATGACTTTAGTAAACAGTGACAAAATACCTTTAGGCTTTTTAGCTCCAAACTTTGAACTTCAAGGCGAGGATGGGAAAATTTACAAATTAGCTGATTCTAAAGACAAACCTGGTTTACTGGTAATTTTTACTTGTAATCATTGTCCTTATGCTCAGGCCGCTTGGCCATTGATTGTTGATCTTTATCAAAAATATAAAGATCAAGTTGATTTTGTGGCCATCAACTCCAATGATAGTGAGCAGATTCCTGATGATTCAGTTCAAAAAATGTCGGATTTAGTGATTGAGTATCAAGTCAGATTCCCTTATTTAGTTGACATTGAGCAAAAAGTAGCCCGAGCCTATCAAGCAACGTGTACTCCAGACATATTTTTATTTAAAAACTTAGGTGAAGGGCAATTTGAGTTGCAATACCATGGTCGTATTAATGATAATTGGCAACATCCTGAACTAGTAACGGAAAATAATCTAGATCAAGCTATTCATAATGTGATTAATGACCTTGATCCGATACTTAATCAGCACCCTTCCATGGGTTGTTCCATTAAATGGAAGAAAATGGATATCCAGCCAGGAAGTTAATAATTGTTTCAATTCTAGTTGAGCTGTGTTACTGTTGTTGCGGATACCTGGGTTTTGTCACTTGTCTTTAAATTAATTTGACTCTACATTAAGAAGACTTAACAATTAATAATTTTTAGAAAGTAAATATGCCTTCATCTAATTCAGCAAGTGCCCCATATTCTTTTGGCAAGATGGTAGAATTTGTTAATAACAACTTTGTCATTATTCTCCTTTTAGGAGCCGCTCTAGTAGCTGGTGCCGTTGGTGGTTCTTTGCTTACCGAAAACAAAATGCTTAAAGCCGGTACTGCTCCTAGTAAAGTAGCTGATACTCAACCTGATGCTAATGCTCAAGCTCAACAAGCAGCCCCAGATGGTCCAACTGAAGATACCTTAGCTAAGATGCCCGTAGTCAGTGGTGAAGATCATCTTCTTGGCAATAAAGATGCTAGTGTGATTTTAGTTGAATATTCAGATTATGAATGTCCTTTCTGTGGCCGATTCCACCCCACCATGCAACAAGTCTTAAAAGATTATGGTGATAAGGTTGCTTGGGTTTTTAGACAATACCCATTACCATTTCATCCCAGTGCTCAAAAAGCTGCTGAGACTTCAGAGTGTGTGGCTAAAGCCGGTGGCAATGACGCCTTCTGGAAATATTCTGATAGTGTCTTTGCTGTTAATGCCAAAGCTGGCACCATCACCCAAGCTGATATCGATGCTGGGGTAGCTGCATCTGGTGCTAGCGCTGACGCTGTTAAGAAATGTGTCGATTCAGGTGAAATGACGCAAAAAGTTAAAGATCAAATGGAGGCTGGTTCACAAGCTGGAATCCAAGGTACCCCAGGTACTATCGTGACTACTGCTGATGGTAAGTTCGAGATGATTAATGGTGCTTTACCATACGAACAAGTCAAAGCGGTGCTTGATAAATATGTTAAGTAATTGAATTTTAATTAACAGTCAAAGGGTCAAGATTTATCTCTTGGCCCTTTTTAGTTGTTTGGCAGCTTAACTTTCATCAAGGGGATGGTAAAATGAGAAAAATTAAACTAATTAGTTATTAAATCAGGAGAAACTATGTCACTTAAATTACAAATTACCGAAGATATGAAGCAAGCCATGAGAGATCGAGATTCTCAAAAATTGGGAGCAATTAGATTTTTACTTTCAGAAATAAAGAATTTTGAAATTGATAACGGTGAACAGGATGATGCTGGAATTCAAAATTTAATTTCCAAGCAAATTAAACAAATGAAAGATGCGATCAGTGATTTTCAAAAAGGAGATCGAGCTGACTTAGTTGAAGCTGAAGAGCAAAAGATTGTCGTGATTGCTAAATATTTACCCAAACAGCTTTCTGATGAAGAAATTCAATTAATCATTACTAAAGTAGTTCAGGATATGGGTGAAAACGCTAATATGGGTCAAGTCATTGGCGCCGTTAAATCTCAAGTGGGTAACAGTGCTGATGGGGGAAAAATTGCTAGCTTAGTCAAGCAAGTGTTAGGCTAACTTCACCGTTTAAGTAAAAATCAAGTGAGTGGTTATGAAAACAAGGTCAATTGGAGAAATTCTCAAACAAGAAAGAGAACGGCATCGGCTATCTGTTTCTGATTTAGCTAAAAGAACACGAATCAGGCAAGATTATTTATTGGCTTTGGAAAACAATGATTTTGATAAGTTACCGGCAGCCATCTTTGTCAAAGGTTATATCCGCTCCTATGGCCAAGTTTTTGGTTTTGATCATAAACCACTTCAGGCTTTACTTCGGCGAGATTACAAAGAAAGTGCCAAGGGTAAATTAGTGCCTCGAGAATTTATTAAACCAGTACTGAAAAGAAAATTTGTTTGGACCCCAGCCACGATGACGGCGATTGTCCTGTCCGCAGTATTTCTAACCTTTGTCAGTTATGTCCTTTTTTCATGGATTAATTTGCAAAAGCCACCTGAACTCACTGTTTTACAACCTCAAGATGACCAAGTTGTTTCTTCCCAAGTCATTATTGAAGGAAAAACTTTGCCAGACGCCATGGTGAGTGTTAATTCTCAACCAGTGGCACTTCAGATGGATGGCAGTTTTAAGACCGAAATACTTTTACCCCGTGATGGTGTTAATACCATTACTATTGAGGCCAGTGATAGAAGAGGGAAAGTTCGCACCATTCAGCGAACAGTTAAAGTGGAGTATTAATCTAGGCTAATATGAGTCTTAGTGGTTCACTATCTGACAACTAACCTTTATAATCAGTATCTGAAAGGTCATCTATGGAAGTCTTACCAGTCGTTTTAACCAGTGTTTTAGTAGTTTTAGCCATTATTCTGGCGGTAGTGGGAGTTCAAGTCATTTTGGTACTATCTGAGATCCAAAAGACCTTAAGAAGAGTGAATACTACCATTGATTCAGCCCAACAACGTTTAAGTAGCCTCGTGACCCCCTTACAAAATTTGGGCGGTATGGCTGCAGGACTTCAAACTGGCTTTAAAGTCTTTGAAGCATTTGTCGGTTGGCTGTCAAGAAACAAAGATCAATCAAAATAATATGCCACAAAAAGATCAAGGTTCATTTTTAACAGGCTTCTCTTTAGGATTGTTTGCTGGTGCCATCGGTTATTTTTTGTTTGGTACTGACAATGGCAAAAAAGTTAGAACTGATTTGAATAAAGAATGGAATGAAGCCAAAGAAAAACTAGCTGAAGAGGGCATCATTGAAGATCCTCACACTAGCTTTAGAGATATGGTTAGTGCTTTTTTCAATAAAATTTTAAGTGTCTCACCAACTACTAGTGGCAAAAAACCAGTCACTAAAAAGAAAGAAATTCTACCTAAAGCTACTAAATCCTCGACAAAAAAATTCAAAGGCACATAATCATCTTTATTGGTTGCCACTTATCAGGTATAATAACTTTTGCGTTGATGGGGAAGTAATGCCACCCCGGAGCAGATCACAATTGAAGTGGTCACGTTGTTCAAACGTTAAATGAAAAACTTAAACAAGTTTTTAAGGTTGATTTAGTGATAAATCAATAAAGCAAGGTGGTAACACCACATTTTTGTTGGTCCTTGCATACACTCCAAATATTGGAGCTGTGTGTGGGGATTTTTTTATATAAATCAATCCCCTCAATATATAAATTAAGAGTTATCAAATCAGTAATTATCAAATAATTATCATTAACTAAACTGTAGCTACTTACAACTTAAATTTAATTAATAAAAATATCAAGAAAAAAACATATGACTAGTAATCAACTTAGACAAAAATATTTAACTTTTTACCAAGAGAAAGGTCATCAGCTAATTCCTTCAGCTCCTCTGATCCCGGAAAATGATCCCACCACTCTTTTTACCAGTAGTGGCATGCAACCCTTGATGCCATATTTTTTAGGTCAACCCCATCCAGAAGGTAAAAGAGTGACTGATTCGCAAAAGTGTTTTAGAGCGGTGGATATCGATGAGGTCGGTGATAATCGCCATACCACTTTTTTTGAGATGTTAGGCAATTGGTCTTTTGGTGACTATTTTAAAAAAGAACAATTACCTTGGGTCTTTGAGTTTTTAATTAAAGAAGTGGGACTTGATCCTGAAAAACTTTTTGTTACTGCTTATCAAGGGGATGACCAAATTGGGGTTCCCAAAGATACCCAAACTCCCCAAATTTGGCAAGAATTATTTGCTAGTATTGGCATTCAAGCCCCTATTGTTGAAAATCCTCACCAGTCGGGATTAACTGGGCGAATTTTTTATTATGGTAATAGCAATTGGTGGTCTAGATCTGGTAGCCCCGAACAAATGCCAGCTGGAGAACCAGGTGGACCAGATAGTGAAATTTTTTATGATTTTGGGGCAGATTTAAAACTTCATGAGCATTCAGCATGGAAAGACCAAGTTTGTCATCCCAATTGTGACTGTGGCCGTTTTTTGGAGATTGGTAACTCAGTTTTTATGCAATATCAAAAAATGAGCGATGGCAGTTTTCAAGAGCTACCGAATAAAAATGTAGACTTTGGTGGTGGACTGGAAAGAATTTTAGCGGCTAGTAATCAGGACCCAGATGTTTTTAAAACTAATCTTTTTGAACCAATCATTGAAGAAATAGAACAATTAAGTGGCCAAAAATATCAAGACCATACTACCGCTTTTAGAATCATTGCTGATCATGTCAAAGCGGCAGTGATGTTAGCTGGCGATGGGGTTTTCCCCGGTAGCAAAGGTCAGGCATATTTTTCGCGAAGATTACTGAGAAGAAGTATCCGCTATGGTCAAGAGTTAGGGATTAAACAGTTATTTTTAGCTAGCTTAGTTAAAACTGTGAGTATCATTTATCAAGACCAATACCCAGAGGTAAAAAAACAATTAAATACTATTGTGGAACAGTTTGAATTAGAGGAAAAGAAATTTAATAAGACTTTAGAAAAAGGGCTTCGAGAAATTGAAAAAATTGGTCAGCTAGATGGAGCTAAGGCTTTTAAATTGTATGAAACTTATGGTTTCCCTCTGGAATTAACTCAGGAGATTGCTCTGGAAAAAGGCCAACAGATAGATTTAGACCAATTTAGAAAACAATTTGACATTCACAAGGATTTATCTCGCAGCGCTTCCGCGGGAAAGTTTAAAGGTGGCTTAGCTGATCATTCTCAAGTGACTGTTAAATACCATACCGCTACTCATTTACTACATAGCGCACTTAGAAAAATACTCGGACAAAGTGTGGCTCAAAAAGGCTCGAATATCGATGCTGAAAGGCTTAGATTTGATTTTAGTTTTGATCGTGGTTTAACTGATCAGGAAAAACAACAAGTGGAAAAAATGGTTAATGATTGGATCCAGGCAGATTTACCAGTCACCAAAAAGATAATGGAGAAAAAAGCAGCTCTTAATTCGGGAGCAACGGCCTTTTTTGTGGAAAAGTATCCGGATCAGGTCAGTGTTTATACCATTGGTAAAGACGAAGAGCATGATTGGGTGTCCAAAGAGTTCTGTGGGGGGCCACATGTTACTCATACTGGTGAAATTGGTTCAATTAGACTAGTCAAAGAAAAATCTGCTAGTAGTGGGATTCGTAGAATTTACATGCAACTAGAGTAAAGGTTGGTTACTCTAGTTCTAATCTTATTAGTGCACTATGACGTGCTAGTATGTTTAGCCTTTTGAGATTATTGGGTTTTATTGCATCTGTTAAAATACTAATAATGTTAAATTTATTGATTGGTTGGATTATATTAATAATTAGTATTTTTTTAGCTTACATGGTTCGTAAGCAGCACACTAATTTTTTGATACTTCTAGTTGTGATATTTGTTCTGGGTTTAGTGGTGGTTGGAATTAGCGGAATACTTTTGGGAGATGTTTTACACGATGCAGGTTATATTTGACCAAAAAATAGTCTTTGGTATTCTTTAAGTGTATAATTATTTTCTGATGACAGATATCATTCAAAGCCTCCAGAAAGACAGTGTCAAATCTATGTACCAGAAGCATGGTATTAATTACCTTGGCTTGTTTGGCTCTATAGCCAGAAATGAAGAAACTATTAATAGTGATGTGGACTTACTGATTGATTTTGATAAATCCAAATCTTTGTTCGATTTAGCAGATGTGAAGCTTTATTTTGAAGACATTTTGGGTAGAAGAGTTGACTTGGCAATTCGAGGAAGAGTCAAAAAAGTTTTAGAACCATATATCAAAAAAGATTTGATAACAATTTATGAAAAAAACTGACCAAGTTTATTTAGAAGATATGATTGATGCCATTATCAAAATTGACGGATTTCTAGATGGTTTTAGTTATGATGATTTTGAGAATGATGAAAAAACTATTTTTGCAGTTTGTCATGCTTTGGAAATAATTGGCGAAGCGTCAAACAAATTGTCCGCTGATTTTAGAACAAGTAATTCAAATTTTCCTGTCAGACAAACTATAGAGATGAGAAATTTTTTGATACACGGATATGATCAAATCAAACCAGAAGTGCTTTGGAAGACTGTTAAAGAGAATTTGCCCGGACTGAAGCAGCAGATCATACCTTTCCTTGATAAATAAGTTAGCAAATCTAACATTAAGCGGTGGTATTCTGTGTAGACAGGTTCTCACCTCTGCCACCAGTCACTATACTATTTAATTGTTTCGTCTTTTCAGCTTTCCTTAGATCTGCTTTAATAGACACAGACCACATCGGTCATTGTTTAATATGGCGTTACCACACATCCTTTCACCAACTGACAAGGAACCAAAATTATTTTTAGGTATCCGTTTAACTGATACGACCGTACAAAGTGTTTTGTGGCGAATTGAAAAATCAGCGATTCAAATCGAAAAAGTTTCCCAAGTTCATTCCTATCAGACTCAAGAATCATGTATTAATCAAACTGACGAATCATTTCAAGAACTCGGGAGTAAATCTGAAGCTGCTGATCAAGTTTTGTTTGGTCTTGAACCCAAGTGGGTCAATAACGGGGATGTGGTTGAAGCCAAAAAACCGATTTTACAAAGATTAACAAAAGATTTTTCCATGCAACCGGTGGGTTTTGTCTCTATCCCGGAGACAATTGCCCAGCATTTTGCTGTTAATGAACCGCTGTTTTCGGCTATTGTGATTGAACTATCTGAACAAAATTTGAGATTAAGTTTGATTTTACGAGGTCAACTGAGTGATTATCAAGAAGTTGGCAAATCTGGTGATATTGTGGCTGATGTCAGAGAAGCTTTAGCTAGATGTGAACAAGAGTTAGGTCAAGAACATCTACCCCCTAAAATATTACTTTTTTCCGATTATGCTAGCCAAGATGAAATTAAATCACAGCAACAGCTATTATTAGGTTTTGATTGGGTAAAAGAACACCATTTTTTAAGTTCCCCAATGGTGGAAACTTCAAATGAAAATTTAGCTGTTCAAGCCATGATCCTCTCTGGTGGTAAAGCTGTAGCCAACTCTTTGGGTTTTAAATTAACTGAGCCCAAACCAGAGCAAGTTGTGTCAATTAGTGACGATTTTGGTTTTTCTAATGCTTTATCAGAACCAACGCCACTTCCAGAGTTAAAACCACTTCATGACGATAATTTAACCGCTGTTTCTGATGAAGTTACGGCTAATTTAGGAGTTGTTCTAGATCAAGATTTAGCTATCAAACCTGAATCACCAAAAAATCAACTTCCCGTTCATAAACCTAAGAAAAAATTCTCACTAAAGTTGCCTTCGTTTAAATTCTGGCCTAAGAAAAAAAGTGGTCAACCTAAATTAGCGATAAGTGATCATCAGTCTGTCCACCTGGAGCATCAAGACCACTTGGATCATCTGGATAAACCAAATAAAAAGATATCACATAGACCATTTATTTTGGGCGGTTTTGCTGGCGGTTTAGTCGTGTTATTAATCATTGGCTGGTTAGCTGCTGGTCAAGTAAGTAAAGCTACAGTCGAAATTAGACTCAAGGCTAAAACTGTCAGTAAAGATGCTCAGTTGATACTTGATCCTAAAGTTAGTAGCCCTGATGCTGAAAAATTAGTGTTGCCAGCTACCATCCAGAAAAAATCAGTATCAAGTAACAAAACAATCGATACCACCGGAGTGAAATTAATCGGTGATAAAGCCAAAGGAACCATTACTATCTACAACAAAACTGACGGGGAGAAAACTTTTGATAAAGGGACAATCCTGAGCAGCGGGAAATTTAGTTTTGTCTTAGATGATCAAGTTAAAGTCGCATCGGCTAGCTCTTCAACCACTACCACGGTCCATGGTAAAGCAGATGGCACAGTAGTTGCTCAAGAAATTGGCGCTGATAGTAACTTAGCTAAAGACACCGAACTTAAAATTGCTGATTTTAGTAGTAATTCCTATGTTGCCACCATTAAAGAGGGCTTAAGTGGTGGATCAAGCCGGGAAGTCAGGGTGGTCTCTAAAGAAGACGTAACTACTCTCAAATCAGAACTAATTAAACAGTTACTGCAAATTGCTCAAAAAGAATATAAAGATGATGAGACCGGGGGAATTTACTTTATCACCACTGGTAAATATTCCCAAGCTAAAACTGAATACGATGCTGAAGAGGGGGACGAGGTTTCCACTTTAACTTTGAATATGACCTTAGATGTCGAAGCCATGTCTTATCAGGGGAGTGACTTAAAACCTTTAGCTGATGGCTTACTTAAATCTGAAGTCAGTGCCGGTTATCAGTTGATTAGTAGCGATCCCCAGATCTTATCTAGTCCGGTTGAAACTGCTAGTTCCAGTACTCAAGTTCGACTCGATACTCAAGTTAGCTCGCAAATTGTGCCAATTGTAGATATTGAGGAAATCAAACAAGCCTTACAAGGAAAAAAGATCCCAAAGGCTCAAGAATACTTGACTTCTTCTCAAAATATCGCTAATTTTTCTATCACTATTCAACCCAAAATATTAGGTAAAATATATCCATATCTGCCCGCTAAGAAAGCTAATATTACGGTTGAAATTAAGTAAGTTACATGCCAAAGGCAACAAATTCACAGACCGTGGTCTCAAAAGCAAGATTGATTGAAATTTACCGTCAAGCTTTAATTGATGGGGTTTCTCTTGACCACTTGGATCAAAAGGTTAACAAGCAAATTGATCGAGTTAAGGCTTTAGAGGATGAAGAACTCAAAATTGATAAAAAGAGGAAACAAACTTGGTTTAGTCAGGTGCCACTGGTGATTAGAATTTTTTCTTGGGTAGTCCCAGTCGGTTTTCTAGTTTTTGGCTTGGTGCTGGTTAGTAGTGCCTTGGTCCCAATTCTAATTCAATTAATTTCTTCCACCAAAAGCATGACTGCTGCTAACTTAGACTCTCCCATTCCTAAAGAACAAGTTTTGGATGTGGTTCCGGTGATGGTTTCAACCGGCACTGTAGCTGCCGCTGAAGATGAAAACCCTGGGGTGAAAATTTTAGATGTGGAATTAGATTTCACTAATTTAGCTAATTGGTTTGAAATCCCATTACCAGAGTTAGCCAATCAACAGTCAGCCCAAGAGTATCAAATTGAGATCCCTGCTTTAAAGATTGAAAAAGCTAGAGTCGCTGTTGGAGGCACTAATTTAAATAAAGGTTTAATTCAATATCCAGGTACTGCTTTACCAGGTGATATTGGGGCGCCAGTAATTTTTGGCCATTCGGTCCTGCGTCAATTTTATAACCCCAGTTCCAAAAATCCCAATCGATATAACTCAATTTTTAGTACCATCATGACCCTCAAAAAAGGTGACCTAATTTATCTTACCTATCAAGACGTCAAATATACATATATGGTTTTAGAAAAAACTGAAGTTAAACCGGCGGACACCTACATTTTAGCTCAAAGAAATGATGCTAAATTACTCAAGTTAGTGACTTGTACTCCTGAAGGGACCTATTTAAGAAGAGGCATCGTTACGGCTCAGTTAGTTGAGTAGTTTTTTGTGCCTTTAGCCTAGCTAATTCCATCAAGATCATACTGGAGAGTAATTCCAGGTTGAGAGTGTTCAGCCAAGAATGAGAATTTTCAGTTTTAGAGATAACAGTAAAACTAAGTTGTCGTTGTTGAAATTCGGTAGTTAACTGAGTGTGTTTTAGCCAGGAAATAAGATAAAAAACCACAGCTTCAAGTTGCTGGTGATCTTGATATCCAGATTCAAATTTTCGTTTGATAGTGATTTCCGGAAAGCTTAAGGGGCAATCTTTAGTGGATCTAAAGAGAGCTAACCGGGGTTGTTCAACAAAATTCATAATCTATATCATAATACATCAGTAACCAAAAATGTATTTGCGATTAGATTGCCAGATCTTTGACCGCTTTTTTGAATTGATTGCCTCGATCGGCATAATCAATAAAGAGATTAAAGCTGGCAGAAGCTGGTGACATCAAGACGATATCGCCTTTTTGGGCGCTGTCAGCGGCGAGTTTGACAGCCGAAAGCATCGATTCAGTTTGAACATAATCCAGTCGTTTGGTGAGATTTTGGATAATCTTTTTACCAGTATCAGGGAAAACTATTAGCTTTTTGATATTAGCGCTATCGATTTTTTGGCTCAAAGTTTGATAATCTAAACCTCGATCAAAGCCACCAGTGATTAAAATGATTGGTTGCTGAGCAAAAGCATCGATGGCAGCGATAGTGGCTGGAGGATTGGTAGCCAAACTATCATTAAAGTATTCCACCCCATTTAAACTAGCCACTAATTCTAAGCGATGTTCTAAAGGTTTAAATTCAGTTAGAGCTGTTTTGATAATGGTATGATCAATTTTCAATTGATCAGCAATTAGGATAGCAGGCATCAGGTTTAATAAATTGTGAAGACCGCGAAGTTTAGTTTCTGGTAAGCTAATAAATTTTTCCCCATCTAACCAAATTTCTTGATCATGTAAATCAAGCCGATCATGGTGTTTTAAACCAAAAGGAAACTTTTGGGCTAAACTGTGACTAACTAGCTGATTTACTTCCCTGTTATCAGCGTTGAAAAATAGCCAATCATTTTTTTGTTGATACTTACAAATGCTGGCTTTGGCATTAATGTACTCAGCAAAATTTTGGTAGTAATCTAAATGTTCCGGAGCAATGGCTTGAAGAACACCGATCTGGGGGCTGGTATGTAAATATTCCAGTTGATGACTAGATAATTCACAAACATAAAAAGTTTCGGCACTATTTTCAGTTAGTCCTTCAAGTAAAGGTAAACCAATATTCCCAGCTAGTTCAATTTTTTTCCCCGCTGATTTAAGTACTTGAGCAATGACTGAAGTAGTGGTACTTTTGCCCTTGGTGCCAGTAACACCAATGGTGATACCTTTGACTAAATCAAAGAAGAGTTGGGTGTTGGAAGTTAATTTTTCTGGTGAGATGTGGTATTGGTGATTGGGGATCCCCGCTGACTTAAACACTAGATCAAATTGGTCAAAATCAAAGTCATGATTTGGCAAAAGCTGGATAAATTGCTGGTGAGGATCGCTAGCTAACTGTTGTTGAAAAGTTGGCTGCAGTTTTGAGATTGGTAACTGATCAATTAAAGTTAGTTCAACTTCCGGTAAATGTTGACGAATAAAGGTATAAGTCGAGATCCCTTCTCGAGCTAAACCCAAGATGGCGATTTTTTTAGTTTTTAAAGTAGGAAGCGTTAAAGGTTGATAGTTGCTCATAGCTGTTGACTTGATTTTAATAATGCCACTAAATCTGGGGTGAGGAAATGTTGATCATTCCAGTCACTCAACATTTGTTTCCTCAAAGCTGGCCAGTTATCTTCCCTGGAGATGACTGCTTGATTCACAGTTTCCAAGATGACTGGTAGTTTTTGATTGGATTTGAGGTATTTTTGTATCGATAAATAAAAGGCAACCTTTGATTCTTGATATGACCCGACGCAATCAAATGGTTTAGTTTTACTTTTAATAATTAGTTTTAGCGCCGTCTCCACTAGTGACTCACTTTCAAATAAATTAGCATGAAAAATTTTGGTGGTTAAAACTTGTTGATCGATAAAAGGGAAAAGCATCAAAAAAGCAAACAAGCATTTAGAACATTTGTGGCACCAAATATTTTGCTTTTGTCCGACGTTACAGCTTTTAAAAATGGGGAAGTAACGTGGCGCAAGCTGACTAAAAATTTGGGCGATCTGGAGTTCATGCCAGGGTCTAAGTAAAGAAAAATAGTTACTGGGTAGACCCATCAAGTTTTGATAATCACGAAAATCGGTTTCAAATTCAAAGGATTTTGAATATTGGTGGTTGATGTTGATCCCGTTAAAGGTGGTATTAGGTTCATTGGCGCTTTCTTCATTGGAAACAGCGATCAAGTCAAGTTGATATAAATAACTAATTAGAGTCGTGACAAAGGCAGCTAGAGCGGAAAATGGGGTATGACCATTCAGATAACCTAAGTTATTTAGTTCTAGTAACTTGGGATCAATGGTGCGAGTGGCACTGATGGCTTTTAAATGACTGTTTAAGCTAATAATCTCACTGGTAGCCTGAGAAGGGTTAAGGGCAAATAAAGTAATATCCAAATTAGTTTTTTTGAGTAGTTCCAGTGACACCAATGAATCTTTGCCCCCACCCAAAGGTAAGAGTAGTGATTTTTTAAGCTGGGGAGGTTGATTGGCTTGGGTATTAATCACGGGACTTGGTTGAGCATCATGATCAAATTCAAACGTAATTAAATCTGCAGCGGTAAAATCAATCTGATTGGTAAAGAAAAACTCTCCTAATCCTAAAGTAAATAATTTCAGCCACCAAGCTTGTTCAGTTTCTGTCAATGATCTGGGTTTAATTTCGATAATAGGAGCACAACTGACTTTCCAATAGCTGATCATCTCCACCATTCCTAGATTAAAAATTACGGTTTCAAGCGTCGGATCTTGAAGATTTGCTAAGTTAGCCGATAATGGGATGCTTAAAGTTGGGGTAAAGCTGATGTCTGGTTCTAGTTTGAAGAACCACTTGATATTTAAATTTGTGCCCTCAATTTGATAACTAAATGAGTCATAGATAAACCGGGGGTGTTTTTGCCTTAACTGATCAAAGTTGCTCATATCAAATATCGTATCATAAGCAGGCAGATTGATAAGTAATCAGAATTAGCGGTTATCGAGCCATTCTTGAAGCAGTGCGGCTGCGACTAAATGATCAATCGGCTGATTGCGTTTAGACTTTTTGGCTTGAGTTAGATTTTGATGCATCTGGTAAGAACTTAAGGTTTCATCAATATATTCAATTGGCAGTGACAGCCAGTCTTGTAGGGTGAGAGCAAATTGTTTGGTCAAGTCAGCCATCTTATTTTCAGATATACCAATGACCACTTGATCAATTTCTTTATCGGCCATGATCTTAATTATCTGACTAACGGCCTCTGGCCAGTTAGTAGTTTTTGTCCAGTCACCTTCAAGAATGGTTAGTGGTTCCGCCAAGTAACCTTGAGAAAATGCTACGCCGATTCTTTTAGTGCCAAAATCAATTGATAAATAATTTGCCATAGATCAAATTATATACTGTCTCTGGTAATTGGTTAATCTTAAATTATTTATTTTGTTTTTTTGCTTGTCAAAGTCAGATTATGTTATACTGCTTGTCATGACTTCAGTTGTAAAAAAACTATCTCTACTTGGTCTTGGTGGGACCGTCCTTATCTTGATTATTGCTCTGTTTTTTTATTCTTTATTTTTACCAGTCTCAGCTCAAAAAACCGCCAGTAAAACCTTTGTCGTTCCTAAAGGTCAGGCCATTTCTATTATCGGCCAAAGATTACAACAAGAAGGGCTAATTAAAAACGCCTTAATTTTCCGGTTGATTGTTAAAAGAGATAATTTAGCTAACAAAATTCAAGCGGGTTCTTTTGAACTATCGAGTAACATGTCTCCAGATGAAATAGCTTCAGCGTTAACCAAGGGCACTAATGATGTTTGGATTACCATTGTTGAGGGGTGGCGAATTGAAGAAATTGCCCAAATGCTAGCTCGTCAAGAATTACCAGAATTTGATTCAGAGGAATTTATTAAGTTGAGCCAAGGACAAGAAGGGTATTTATATCCTGATACTTATTTAATTCCTAAACTATCTACAGCTTCAGCTATTTATTCCCTCTTAACCAACACTTTTGAGAAAAAAGTGACACAAGGATTGTCTGAGGAGATTGTCGCTTCTTCAAAATCTTTTAACGAGATCTTAGTCATGGCATCAATCCTGGAAAGAGAAGCTAAAGGCTACGAGCAAATGCGCCAAGTGGCTGGAGTATTGTGGCACAGAATTGAGATTGGTATGCCACTTCAGGCTGATGCGACTCTTCAATACGTTAGGGGCTACAATAAGACTGAGGATAGCTGGTGGGCCTCTCCTTCAGCTGAGGACAAACAACTAAAATCAGTGTTTAACACCTATCAAAATCCTGGTTTACCTCCGACTCCAATTGCTAATCCAGGTATCGATGCCATTAAAGCTGCCATAGATCCTATTGAAACAAATAACCTTTTTTACATCCATGATCGTCGGGGTAATCTGCACTTTGCTGTTACTCTTGATGAGCATAATCAGAATGTGCAAAAGTACTTAAGATAGGTTAGGATAAGAAAGTAGAAGAAAATAACTAAATGATTAAATTGAGTTTGATATAGATTGCTCAAAATGATCCTGTTGCATTTATATAAAATTCTTGATAAGATATCATTCACGTTTTTTGAGAAAAGTCAAAAAATCTAAGGAATTTTCTTGAGTAATAAAAAAATTGCTAACTAAAAAATAGTGGTTAAAGGACACGCTCTAAGCAGTGTGGCCTATTTTTTGTTGTTTTTTAAATTTTGTAATCAAATACGACCACTTGTGGTCCGCAAAAGGAGTTTGAAATGTCTTCAACACCCAGAATTAATTTAGGCAAAAGTGTCAAAATTTTACCAGAATTAGATCTAACCAGACTACAGATAGAAAGCTATAAAGAGTTTTTAGATCAGGGAATTCGCGAATCACTTGAAGAAGTGAACGGTGAAAAAGGAATTGAAGATTTTACTGGCAAGAACTGGGTTTTAAAGTTTGGTGCCTTCAGATTTGGTGAACCTAAATACACTCCTACTCAAGCTAGATCTAAGGCTGTCAGCTACGACATGCCTCTTTACGTTGAAGCCCAATTAACCAATAAAAGAACTGGGGAAGAAAAATCTCAGGAAGTTTTTCTTGGTGATATTCCCAAAATGACTCCCGTTGGTACTTTCATTATTAATGGTATTGAAAGAGCCGTGGTGACTCAATTGGTTCGTTCCCCAGGTATTTTCTTTTCCGGAGATGATGATCTTTCCACAGGTCGAGTTTTATTTAAAGCCGAACTAAGACCCCTTCGAGGATCTTGGATTGAAATTAGTGTGGGTAAAAGAGATGTTTTAACTGTTAAAATTGATAGAAGAAGAAAAATGCCCGCTACCGTGCTACTTAGAGCCGTAGGTTTTGGTACTGACGAGGAACTTCGAGAATTATTTAAAGATTTAGTTAAAGAAGACCAATTAGATTTAATCGAAAAAACCATTGAAAAAGATCCTACTAAATCTGAGAATGAAGCTTTAATTGAGCTTTATCAAAAGATGCGACCAGGAGAGCCAGCTGTTATTGACACCGCTAAACAATATTTACATCAACTCTTTTTTGATCCTAGAAGATATGACTTAGGTCAAGTCGGCCGATACAAACTCAACCGTAGATTAAAAGTTAATGTCAACAAAGACTTAGCAGTCTTGAGTAAAGATGACATTATTGCTGCCGTTAAATACTTAATTAGTCTACAAAATGGTAAAGGTAAAACTGATGATATTGATCATTTAAGTAACCGAAGAGTTAGACGTATCGGTGAATTAGTTAAAGCTAATGCCTTTAGAGTGGGATTAATCAGACTTGAAAGATCCATTAGAGAGAAAATGTCTCTAACTAAGACTGATGAATTTTTATCCCCAGCAGCTTTGGTCAATGCCAGACCAGTGATTGCTACTATCTCCGAATTTTTTAGAAGAAACAGATTGTCTACTATTTTAGATCAAACCAACCCCTTATCCGAAATTGATAACTTAAGAAGATTGTCAGTCATGGGTACTGGTGGAGTCACTCGAGAGAGAGCTTCGTTTTCCATGCGTGATATTAATGCTTCTCAATATTCTCGTATCGATCCGGTTAGATCTCCAGAAGGTCCAAACATTGGTTTGGTGACCTATTTAGCTTTATATACTCATGTTAATGAATATGGTTTCCTTGAAGCCCCATATCATCGGGTAGAGAAACAAAACAATGGCAAGATGAAAGTTGCTGATGAGATTGTATATTTGTCTGCTGATGACGAAGAAGATTACAAAATCACTCATGCCGAAATTGATGTTGATGAAAAAGGAATTATCACTCAGGAATGGGTACCTATCAGATACATGAATGACTTTATGGAAGGTCCAGTTGAGGATGTCCAATTTATTGATGTGGTGCCAAGACAAGTTATCGGTACTTCAGCTTCTCTGATTCCTTTTATTGCTCATGACGAAGCTAACCGTGCTTTGATGGGGACTCATATGCAGTGTCAGGCCGTACCTCTAGTCAAAGCTGAATCTCCAGTAGTGGGAACCGGCATGGAGGCAGCTGTAGCTCAAGCCATGGGCAGAACTGTCCAAGCTCGACATGACGGCACGGTGGAATATGTTGACGCTAATAAAGTGGTAGTTAAATTGGGTAAAGCTGAGGCTAAAAAAGCAGCGGCTGAAGCAGACATTGCTGAACTTGAATACTTAACCGTTGATGAGACACAAGAAATTTACTCAATTGAAAAATTCATGAGAACTTCTCAAAGTACTTGTTATTCTCAAAAACCAGTAGTTAAAGTCGGTGATAAAGTCAAAGTTGGCCAAGTCATCATTGACGGACCTTCCTCTGAAGACGGCGAATTAGCACTGGGAACTAACTTACTGATTGCTTATACCTCTTTTGAAGGTTTGGGTTACGAAGATGCTATCGTTATCTCTGATCGTTTAGTTAAAGATGATTTATTGACCTCTATTCAAATTAGTGAATATCGAGCTCAAGTCATGGATACCAAACTTGGTGAAGAAGAGTTAACCAACGATATTCCAAATGTTTCCGAAACATTCCTTTCTAACTTAACTTTAGACGGTATTATCCGGGTTGGTTCTGTAGTTACTTCCGGAGATATCTTAGTGGGTAAGATTGCTCCTAAAGGAGAAACTGAATTAACTCCCGAAGAGAGACTACTTCGAGCCATCTTTGGTGAAAAGTCTCGCGAAGTAAGAGATACATCTTTAAGAATGCCTCATGGTGATGGCGGAACTGTGATTGATGTCCAAATCCTAGACAGAGATTTAGGAGATGAGCTAGATCCAGGTACTTTAAAAGAAGTGGTGGTCAAAGTTGCTCAAATGAGAAAAATCACTGTTGGTGATAAATTAGCTGGAAGACATGGAAACAAAGGTGTTATCTCAAAAATCGTGCCTCAGGCAGATATGCCACATCTCGAGGATGGAACTTTAGTTGATATCATCATCTCTCCACTTTCAGTATTAGCTCGTATGAACATGGGCCAGTTACTTGAAGCTCACTTAGGTTGGGCTGCTAGTAAACTTGGCTACAAAGTGGCCGTACCTGCTTTTGAAACCATTGATGAACAAAAAATTTGGGATGAATTAGCAAGAGCAGAACTACCAGTCTCTGGTAAAGTCAAACTCTTTGATGGCCGAACCGGTGAATCCTTTAAAGAAGAAACTGTGGTCGGTGTGGCATATATTCTTAAACTAAGTCACATGGTCGAAGATAAGGTTCATGCTCGTTCAACTGGTCCCTACTCACTCGTGACTCAACAGCCACTGGGTGGAAAAGCCCAGATGGGTGGACAGCGTTTGGGAGAAATGGAAGTCTGGGCTCTAGAAGCACATCGAGCCGCTCACACTCTTCAAGAAATGTTGACCATCAAATCAGATGACGTCATGGGTAGAGCTAAAGCTTTTGAAGCCATGGTTAAGGGCTTGGATATTCCAGCTCCTACGGTACCTGAAGCTTTCAAAGTCATGAAGCGAGAACTTAACTCACTGGGTATTGATGTCATCGAACATGAGGCGGAAGAAGTTGAGGAAGAAGAAGTTGCTCCAGAAATGATTGAAAAGGTAGATGATGTTCAAGTCGAACAACTAGTTGAAGCCGAGGTTTTAGACACTCAAGAACCAATCGCAGCTGAAGAAGTTGAGAGTGAAGAACTTGAGATAGATGAAGCACAGTTAGAAAAAGAAGTTGAAATGATGGAAGGAGAGGACTAACTTTACCAAGTAAAAAGAGGTTAAAGTAGCAAAAAGTAAATATGAAAAGAGTCGTCGATTTTACAGCCCTACAAATTAAAATTGCCTCCCCGGAGACAATTAAATCATGGTCACATGGTGAAGTTAAAAAACCAGAAACCATCAACTACCGTTCACTCAAAGCAGAGAAAGATGGTTTATTTGATGAAAAAATCTTTGGACCGATCAAAGACTACGAATGTTATTGTGGTAAATATAAAAGGATCCGCTATAAAGGCATTATCTGTGATAAATGTGGGGTGGAAGTTACTCAAGCTAAAGTTAGAAGAGAGCGAATGGGTCACATTGGCCTAGCCGCTCCAGTGGTGCACATTTGGTTTTTCAAAGGTGCCCCTTCAAAATTATCTTTACTTTTAGATATTTCTCCCAGAAATTTAGCTTCCATTACTTACTTCTCTCAATTTATCGTTCTAGATATTGAGAATCAAGAAAAAATTCAAGTCATGGAAAGATTAGATGTGGATTTGGTCCAAACTCAAGAAGGGCTAAAAGAAACTGCTACTAAAGATGTCCAGGCTATTAAAGATCAATTAGATAAAGATCTAAAATCCTTAGCTGCTAAAGTCAAGAACAAAGAAACTTTAGAATTAAACAAAGAAGAATTAAAACTTAAAGCCAAACAAAAAATGGCTACTTTAAAAGAACAGTTGGAAACCCAACTGGGTCAAACAGCTGAAGTTTACGAAACCATCAAAGGTATGGTCAAAAAGATTCGTAAAGGCACTATTCTTAGTGAAGATGAATACTTGAAGTTGGATGAATATTCCGCTGCTGATCATATCCGAGTCGGCATGGGTGCGGAAAGCATCATGCAATTGGTCAAGGAATTAGACTTAGACCAATTAGTCGAAAGACTTCGAGTTGATATGGACGAACAAAAAGGTGCTAAAAGAATTAAAACCACCAAGAGACTTCGGGTGGTTGAGGGCTTAAGAAAAGCCGGCATCGACCCATCTTGGATGTTCTTAACTATTTTGCCAGTTATCCCTCCAGATTTGCGCCCGATGGTTCAATTATCTGGTGGTAGATTTGCGACTTCAGATTTAAATGATTTATATCGCCGAGTAATTAACCGAAACAACCGTTTGAAACACTTAATTGAACTTGGTGCTCCTGAAATCATTTTGAGAAATGAAAAAAGAATGCTCCAAGAATCTGTTGATTCATTAATCGACAGTACTTCTGCCAGACAATCCAGACGAAGAGTCACCAGACGTCCTTTGCGATCTCTGTCTGAGATGCTTCGAGGTAAAAACGGCCGTTTCCGACAAAACTTACTGGGTAAACGTGTTGACTACTCTGGAAGAAGTGTCATCGTGGTTGGCCCAGAACTCAAACTTAATGAGTGTGGTTTACCCAAAGATATGGCTTTGGAAATGTTCAAGCCATATGTCTTAAAAGAATTAATCTCTCAAGGTGTGGCTCCCAATGTTAAGAGTGCTAAACATCTACTTGAAAGACATGACCCTGAGGTTTATGACATCTTGGAAAAAGTCACCACTAACCACCCAGTCATTTTGAACCGTGCTCCTACACTACACAAATTGGGTATGCAATCCTTCTATCCGATCTTGATTGAAGGTAGTGCTATTAGACTTCACCCTTGTGTCTGTTCTGGTTATAATGCTGACTTTGACGGAGACCAGGTAGCTGTTCACGTACCTTTGACCAAACAAGCTCAAGAAGAGGCTAGAACTTTGATGATGTCATCTAATAATTTGCTTAAACCAGCTAATGGTGAGCCAATTACCGTGCCTAACAAAGACATGGCTATGGGTGCTTTTTATAACACTACGGTTGATGCCAATAAAGCACAGATGGCGATCATTTTTTCTGATAAACAAGAAGCCTATCATGCTTATCAATCAGGTCATATTGATTTAAGACAATTGATCAAAGTTCGTTTAATCGATCATCTTGGTAAAGCGGCAATTGTGGAAACAACCATGGGGCGAATCGAATTTAATGATATCTTGCCAGTTGGTTTTGAATTTATTAATCAACAAGTCAATGCTAAAAAGATCAAAGAATTAATTACCACTGCTATTAAAGTTTTGGATCAACCTAGAGTGGCTAAATTAATTGATGATATCAAAGACATTGGTTTTGAGGCTGCTACCACATCTGGTTTATCAGTTTCAGTGACTGACTGTAAGATGATTGACGAAAAAGAATCAATCATTGAAGATGCCAATAAATTAGCTGAAGATGTCCAAGAAGATTACCTAAATGGTTTAATCACTTCAGAAGAGAGAAAGAGATTAACTTTCGACATCTGGATGAAAACCACTGAAGAAGTGGCTCAGAAAACTTGGGATTCTTACGATGAGGACAATGCGGTTAAAGTCATGATCAACTCTGGAGGTACTCGTGCTTCCAAAGATCAGGTTAAACAGTTAGCTGCTATGAGAGGTTTAGTCGTTGACCCACTTGGTAAGATCGTGGAAATGCCAACTAAGTCAAACTTTAGAGAGGGTTTATCCATCTTTGAATATGTGACTTCCGCTCGTGGTTCTAGAAAAGGTTTAACTGACTCAGCTTTGAAAACCGCTGATGCTGGATATTTAACTCGAAGATTAGTTGATGTAGCTCACAGTGAAATTATCAGAATGCATGATTGTGGTACTAAGGAAGGTATTGAAATTCCCCGAAACCCAAGAAAAGACATTTTTGCTAATCGTATTACTGGTAAACTGGCTGCTGAAGATATCAAGGTCGGTAAAAAGATCTATATCAAAGCAGGAGAGCTAATTGAACCAGAAATAGCAGAAGAAATTGCTCAAACTGAGCTCCAATCAGTGATCGTCAGATCACCCATGGCTTGTGAAGCACCTAAAGGACTTTGTGCCGCTTGTTATGGTTGGGACTTTTCTACTAGAAAAATGGTGGAGATCGGTGTGCCAGTTGGTGTCATCGCTGCTCAATCTATCGGTGAGCCAGGTACTCAGTTAACCATGCGGGTTAAGCACTCTGGTGGTATCGTCGGGTTGGACGTGACTCAAGGTTTACCAAGAGTCGAAGAGCTATTTGAAGCTCGAAATCCTAAAAACCCAGCGCTACTTTCTGATATCTCTGGCAAGATTTCTATCAAAGAAACTGAGGAAGCGATTGAAGTAACGGTTAAAACCACTTCACAGCCAGTTGAACAAAAGACTTATTCCTTGCCACTGGGTATCAATTTAGTTGTCAGTAACGGTGATTTAGTTCACACGGGTCAACCATTAACTGTTGGTTCCATTGATGCTAAAGAACTCTTGCAAATCAGAGGTTTAATCTTTGCTCAGCAATTCATCATCGATCAAGTTCAGGCTGTTTATGAATCTCAGGGTATTCCTATTAACGACAAACACTTTGAAGTGATTGTTCGCAAGATGGGTGATAAGCTGCAGATTGAACAGCCAGGAGATACGCAGTTTTTGACTGGAGAGATTATCGAAAGAGCACTCTTTATCCAGGCAAATGATGAAGTTATGGCTGCCGGTGGAGAACCAGCTACAGCTAAAGTGATGGTCTTGGGTATCACCAGATCTTCACTGTTCACCTCATCATGGTTATCAGCTGCATCCTTCCAACACACCAAAAATGTGTTAACCGATGCCGCTTCAGCTGGAGCAATTGACTACTTAGAGGGACTTAAAGAGAACGTCATCATTGGTCGGTTGATTCCTACCAATGAAGAGCGAGCCTCAATTGAGATTTAACTCTCTCTTAGTTCTTACTAAGACCTGAAGAGTTGTGATATAATCTCGGTTCTGGATAGAAAATAACAACAAATTATTTATTAGGATTTAAAGACAAATGCCTACAATTAATCAACTTATTAGAAAAGGTGGCCGTAAGGCTAAACCAAGAAAAATCAAAGCAACTGCTTTAAGAAGAAGTTTTAATGCTATTACTGGCAAGCCAGTAAAAACCACTAATCCTCAAAAGAGAGGTGTTTGTACTGTGGTCAAAACCATGACTCCAAAAAAACCAAACTCCGCTCTTCGTAAAGTTGCTCGTGTCAGACTTTCTAATAAGATGGAAGTAACTGCTTACATTCAAGGTGAAGGTCACAATCTCTCTGAGCACAGTATCGTTTTGGTCAGAGGTGGCAGAGTTAAAGATTTACCAGGTGTGAAATATCACATTGTCAGAGGTAAATATGATGCCGCCGGTGTGGCTAATCGTAAGACTAGTAGAAGTAAGTACGGTGTTAAGGCAAGTTAAAATCAATTAAAAATAAAATATATATCAAAATAGAAGTAAGCTAACCTAAATTAGCTGAAGAAATTACTATGAGAGCTAAAAAAGCACAAACCAGAACAATTATTCCTGACTTAAAATATAAGTCTACTAAAGTAGCCAAATTGATCAACTATGTCATGAAAGATGGCAAAAAATCAGTGGCTCAAAAACAAGTCTATTTAGCACTTGAAGCTTTGGCTACCAAAACCAACAAAAAAGTGTTAGATGTCTACGATGAAGTTTTAAGAATAGTTACCCCTCAAATGGAAGTTAGATCTCGCCGTGTTGGTGGAGCTGCTTACCAGATTCCTATGCCAGTTCGTGGCAAAAGAGGTTTTGCTTTAGCCCTGCGCTGGATGGTTGAAGAAGCTAGAAAAAGATCAAACAAAAGTTACCACAGTTTTGCTGAAAAATTAGCTGCTGAAATGTTGGATATCTTGAATAATCAAGGTGGAGCTATTCAAAAACGTGATGCTTCACATCGAATGGCTGAATCTAACAAAGCCTTTGCTCATTTCAGATGGTAAATTTTATTTTCAAAGTCAGTGATCTGCTTTGATGGTATTTTTAAGTTAGTGAATACACCATACAATAAACAGATAACAAAACTTAGGAAAATAGAACTAGCCTTTTGAATTTAAGTGGCTAGAGTTAAAGATACAAAAACTACTGGTTTTCTAATTTAACAGATATAAAAGTAATTAATAATAAAAAATTGGAATTTAGTGGTTGATTAAGTTCAACTACTCAAAGCTATATATGTCAGACGTCGCTAAAGACCGTAATTTACCGCTTAATAGGATTCGCAATATCGGTATCATTGCCCATATTGATGCGGGTAAAACTACGACTACCGAACGAATCCTTTTTTTCACTGGTCGAAATTATAAGATCGGTGAGGTTCACGAAGGTGCTGCTACTATGGACTGGATGGCACAAGAACAAGAACGAGGGATCACCATCGTTTCTGCTGCCACGACTTGTTTCTGGGAACCTTACTTTGAGACCCATTTAGCCAAAGAAAAATATCGTTTCAATATTATCGATACCCCAGGCCACGTCGACTTTACGGCTGAAGTGGAAAGATCTCTTCGAGTTCTTGATGGGGGAATTACGGTGCTGGATGCTTCTGAAGGTGTACAATCACAATCTGAAACAGTCTGGAGACAAGCTGACAAATACAATGTGCCTAGAATTTGTTTTATCAATAAAATGGACAAATTAGGGGCAGATTTTTTCGCCACCGTTCAAGATATCAAAGAAAAATTCGGTGTTACCCCCGCAATGATGGTATTACCCATGGGTAGTGAAAATACTTTTAGTGGAGTGATTGATTTACTGACCATGAAAGCTTTGTATTGGAAAGATCATGAAGCTGACACTGATCCAGAAGTCAAAGCCATTCCAGCTGAGCTGCTTGAAAAAGCTCAAGAATTAAGAAAACAATTAGTGGAACAAATTGCCGAAACTGATGACAAATTAATGGAAATGTTTTTTGCGGAACAAGAAATTCCTGTTAATGAACTCAAAGCGGCTCTTAGAAAAGCGGTCATTAACTACACCTTAGTGCCTATTTATGCTGGTTCATCACTCAAAAATACTGGTGTTCAACCTCTGCTTGATGCAGTCATTGAATATTTACCCTCTCCTGTGGACATTGAACATATTACTGGTAAGCACCCTAAAACTGGTGAAGAATTAACCAGAAAATTAGTCCCTGAAGAGAAGTTTTCGGCACTGGCTTTCAAAATTCAAACTGATCCTCATGTGGGTAAATTAACTTATGCTCGGATTTACTCAGGTAAACTTGATGCGGGAAGTTATGTCTACAACTCTAAAGGTTCTAAAGAAAGAGTTGGTCGTTTGCTATTGATGCATGCCAACAAACGTGAAGAAATTGAGAGTGCTTTGTCTGGAGAGATTGTCGCTATTGTGGGACTGAAAGAAACCAAGACTGGTGACACCCTATGTGATGAAAACTTTCCCATTGAATTGGAAGGGATTACTTTTGCTGAACCAGTGATTTACTTAGCTATTGAACCTAAGACTAAGTCAGACCAAGAAAGAATGGGTATGGCTTTGGCCAAACTTTCTGAAGAAGATCCTACTTTTAATATTAAAGTTGATCATGAAACCGGCCAAACCATCATTGGTGGTATGGGTGAACTTCACTTGGATATTATCGTTGACAGAATGAAGCGCGAATTTAAAGTTGAGGCTAATGTTGGTAAACCACAAGTGGCCTATCGAGAAACTATCAAGACTGAAGCTGAAGGTGAGGGTAAATACATTAAACAGTCTGGTGGTCGAGGTCAATATGGTCACTGTTGGTTAAGAGTGGCTCCTAAAGATCGTGGCACTGGCTTTGAATTTATTAACTCTATCAAAGGTGGCGCTATTCCCAAAGAATTCATCACTCCTATTCAAAAAGGTGTGGAAGAAGCTATGGAAAGAGGTATCTTGGCTGGATATCCAGTCGTAGATATGGAAGTGACTGTTTTTGATGGTAGTTTCCACGAAGTTGACTCCAACGAGTTAGCTTTCAAAATGGCGGGATCATTTGCGGTCCAAATCGCGGCTAAAGCAGCCGGCTTGGTGCTACTTGAACCAGTGATGAAGGTGGAAGTCACTACACCAGACACTTTTATGGGTGATGTGATTGGTGATTTAAGTTCCAGAAGAGCTCAAATCCAAGGCACTAAAAATAGAGGTAATGTCGTCATTATTACCGCGCTTGTACCTTTAGCAGAAATGCAAGGATATGTTACAATCTTGAGAGGTATGACTCAAGGCAGAGCTAGTAGTGTTATGCTTCCTAGTCACTACGAAGAAGTGCCAACAAATATCACTAACCAAATCGTTGAAGAACGAGGTAAGAAAAATTAGTATTAAGTATTACAAAGTATTAAAGATAACAAAATTAATAAAGGAGAAATATGTCCGATAAATTTGTTAGATCAAAGCCACACGTCAACATTGGTACTATTGGCCACGTTGACCATGGCAAGACTACACTAACTGCTGCTATTACCACAACCCTGGCAGCAAGATTGCCTTCACCCTTAAACAAGGCAATGGGTTATTTAGATATTGATAATGCTCCAGAAGAAGCAGCTCGTGGTGTTACCATCAACATCTCTCACTTGGAATATGAAACCGAGAAGAGACACTATGCTCACATCGATGCTCCAGGTCATGCTGATTACATCAAAAACATGATCACTGGTGCTGCTCAGATGGATGGTGCTATCTTAGTGGTCGCCGCTACTGATGGTCCTATGCCTCAGACTCGAGAACACATTCTTTTGGCTAACCAAGTGAACGTGCCAAAAATCGTGGTTGCATTAAACAAATGTGACATGGTTGATGACGCTGAATTACTCGACTTAGTGGAAATGGAAGTTAGAGAGCTGTTAACTAAATATAACTTTGACGGTGACAACACCCCAATTGTTAGAGTTTCAGCTCTTAAAGCTTTAGAAGGTGATAGTGCCGCTCAAGACCAAATCATGCAATTGATGAAAACCGTCGATGAGTACATCCCAGATCCAGTTAGAGAGCTTGACAAACCATTCTTAATGGCTATTGAAGATGTTTTCTCTATCAAAGGCCGTGGTACAGTCGTCACTGGTCGTATTGACTCTGGTGTCGTTAAAGTCGGTGAAGAAGTTGAGATCATTGGTATTAGACCAACTCAAAAAACCACCGTTACTGGTGTGGAAATGTTTAGAAAAATGCTTGATCAAGGTCAAGCTGGTGATAACGTTGGAATTCTACTTCGAGGCGTTGGTAAAGATGATGTAGAACGTGGCCAAGTTTTGGCTAAATCAGGTACAATTGCAGCTCACACTGAATTTGATGCCGAAGTTTATATCTTAACCAAAGAAGAAGGTGGTCGTCACAAACCATTCTTTACCGGTTACAGACCACAATTCTATATCAAGACTACTGATGTCACTGGTGAGATCAAACTCCCAGATGGTGTAGAAATGGTTATGCCTGGTGATAACGCTAAAATGCATGTAGTGCTGATTTCCCCAATTGCTATGCTTGAGGGAACCAGATTTGCTATCAGAGAAGGTGGTCATACCATCGGAGCTGGTGCAATCACCAAGATTATTAAATAATAATCACTAGATTGAAATAGAAACCGCCTCGGATTAAACCGGGGCGGTTTTGGGATTAGTTATGTTTTGGCAATAAAAATCCCCCTGTTTACCAACAAGGGGATTATCTAATATTTCTCAGGACAGAATCTACGCGACGCGGAAATAACTCACAGGCTTGTGAGCCTTATGAGCCCACCAAGCAGCGGTCAGCACGCGCAGACCGATGCCGGGAACTCCGGCTTTAAGCAGGTTGTCAGGATTTCCCAACAACTTTTTGCTCCAGAGGATATCCAGGTAAACGATGCTCGATCCGGCGATGATCTGAATCAAAGCCAGTTCTCCTTCGCTATCCACGCAACCGACCAGCAAGCCAGCGGTTTCCCAATCAGGCATGGTTGAGAACACCTTGTGATTGCCATTTTCATACGTTGGGAAGAGTTTCTCCCCATGGAGGCCAGCGACTGAGAACGTTCGGTTCTCATGAACGCCGTCCTCAATCTGGACAATCAGCTTGCCACCCTGGTAAGGCATGCGAGCAAGGTATTTACCGTCGTCGTTTTTCAGTTCCACCGGCAGCAAGTAACCACCGAAGGCCTGAATTGCACCTGAATGCCGAGCAATCAGAGATCCGTTCGCCACGTTTGCGTAAAATGCATAGACCTTGATCATTTCATTCGTCCTTTTGTTAAATAGCCGGCCACCTTTAGGTAGCCTTTGAGAAATTAGGTAAATAGTATCCCATAATATTATATTATTGTCAAGATAAGGCAAATCTTTGTTGGGCTAATCCTCGGGCTTACTCGTTAATTCTTCTCTTGTGTTCTTCTTTTTTTTTAGATACAATAACAATTCACTACGAAAAAAAAAGCAGTCCAGAAAATGTCTGGAGTGGTTTTTATTTTTCAACCTTATATCAATATTTTTTTAAGGTCGAAAAAGGGAAGACTAAAGGTCTTTACACCAGATCAAAAGAATAGTATAATCCCGTTCTGTGCTTAAAAAAGAAATATAAATATAAATATGGCAAAATCTGATATTAAAAAAAGTGCTGAATATAAGATCCGCGTCAGGCTCAAAGCCTATGACCATAGAGTCATTGACGAAGCCGCACGTAAGATCTTAGAAACAGCCGTTTCTACCGGGGCATCCATCGTTGGCCCAGTACCTTTGCCAACTCATCATAAATGGTTTACGGTGTTAATTTCACCTCATACCGATAAAGATGCTCAGGAACATTATCAGATCAGAACACACAAAAGATTAATTGATATTATCAACCCTACCAGTAAAACCATTGACTCTCTTATGCATTTGGAATTACCAGCCGGTGTTGGAATACAAATTAAAATGTAAAGTCAGCTCAGCTGACACTAAACCCGTTATGTAGCAATACAACCGGGTTGAGTAATAATATATGAATTTTTTGCTCAGCAACATCGTTTGCAGCAACAACATAAGGATATTAGATTATGTTACAGAGTATCTTTGCCACCAAAATCGGCATGACCCAGGTCTGGGACACCAGGGGTCATCGTTTTGCTGTCACTAAGTGCAAATTTACTCCCAATGTTGTTGTCGGTATCCAAAATCAAAATTCAGATAAACTTCAACAAGATCAATCAGCCAAAATGTACATTATTGGCTACGGACAGAAAAAACTCAAAAATGTTTCCAAACCACTCCAAACTAAACTCAAGCAGAGTGGTTTTTCTTTTGGTGTGTCTAAAATGAAGGGGGTTTTTTCCACTAGTGAAACAGAACTTCCCGCTGGCACAGTTATTGGTATTGATCAAGTTGTTAAGGTTGGAGATGTCGTTGCTGTCAGAGGCGTTTCTCGAGGTCGAGGTTTTGCCGGTGGTGTCAAGAGATATGGCTTCCACGGTGGACCTAAAACCCACGGACAGTCAGATCGACAACGAGCCATTGGTTCAATCGCTGCTGGTACTACTCCTGGACACGTTTTTAAAGGTAAAAGAATGGCTGGACATTATGGTGTCGAAACCATTACTGTCAAAGGTTTAACCATTTTACATATTGATAATCAAAATCAAGAAATTTGGCTTTCTGGTCCAGTGCCTGGCTCAATTTCTTCAATTATTCAAATTTCACCCTTAGGTGAAAATCAAGAGGTCAAACTCGACTTTAAAGCTTCAAACATTGAAGTCGCTAGTCAAGAACCTCAAGCAGAAGCCGTTGTAGAAGTAGTTAGTGAAGTTGAGGAAAGTAAATAAAACTAGATATGAAACTTAAAGTTTACTCAACTTCCAGCAATAACGAGACCATCTTGGTTTCTGATGAGATTTTCGGTCAAAAGGTGAACAAACAATTGCTTTCTCAAGCAGTGAGAATTTATCTTTCTAACAAGAGACAGGGCACTAGTTTAGTTAAAACCAGAAGTAACAACAACCGTACTAAAGCTAAAGTTTATAAACAAAAAGGTACTGGTAATGCTCGACATGGATCCAGAAATGCACCTATCTTTGTGGGTGGTGGTATTGCTCATGGTCCCCATGGTGAAACTAATTGGACTTTAAAATTATCAACCATCATGAGAAAAAAAGCTTTGATTTCTGCTTTAAGTGGTCAAGCTAAACAAATTGTCGTTACCAAAGAATTACAAGAATTATCTGGAAAAGCTGCTCATGCTCGCCAGATTATTGATTCCGCTATTGAAACCAAAGCTAATCGAATTTTAGTAGTCATTAATGAAACTAAAGAAGAGATGATTAGATCCCTTCGCAATCTAGATGACGTGATTGTTCGCAGTGTTGATCGGATCAATGCTTATGATGTCGTTAATGCTGATGCCATTCTTTTTGATCAAGATGCGATTAAAACTTTAGAAACAAGATTGATAGATAAAAAAGCTAAGACTGAAACTGCAAAAGTAGAAGTTAAAGCAGTTGAGAAAACAGTTAAACCAGTTAAATCAGTAAAAAAAATTAGTACTAAAGCTAAAAAGAGTAAAGAAGAATAAATTTAAGTAAAAATATGAATATTAGTGTTATTAAAAAACCAATCATCACGGAAAAGTCTTTACTTTTAGCTAGTCAAAGTAATACTTATGTTTTCGAGGTTGACAGACTTGCCAACAGAAAACAGGTAGCTGAAGCTGTTTCAAGTATTTTTGAAGTGGTGGTTTTATCAGTCAGAACAACTTTGAGTCACAAAAAAGTACAAAGAACAGGCAAAAGAAGAATGAGCATCACCAAGGCTCCAACTAAAAAAGCTTTTGTAACTGTTAAAAAAGGTCAAACCATTGATCTTTTTGATATTACTGGGAACAAATAAAGAAGAAAAATATGTTAGTAAAACAAAAAGCAACCAGCGCCGGTAGAAGACATCAATTAAATGTTGATCGCTCTGAATTGCATTCAGGTAGTCCTGAAAAATCACTATTAGTCTCTGGACACAAAAAACGTCAAGGTCGAGGTTTTCAAGGTCACATCACCGTTAGACATCGTGGTGGTGGGGTCAAGAAAAAAATGAGAGTGATTGATTTTAAGAGAAACAAATTTGATATCGAAGGTCGAGTTGATAGAATCGAATATGATCCAATGAGAGGCGCTAATTTAGCTTTGGTTGTTTACCAAGATGGAGAAAAAAGATATATTTTAGCTCCAGACACTTTAAAAATTGATGATAAGATCATGGCTGGTGAAAAAGCCGAGATGAAAGTTGGTAATGCTTTACCACTTAAAAACATCCCCGTTGGTGTGGCTATCCACAATCTAGAGCTTCGAGCTGGTAGAGGTGGTCAAATTGTCCGAGGTGCCGGTACAGCTGCTTATATTCAATCTAAAGAAGGTGATCACGTCATTGTTCAATTACCATCTAAAGAACTCCGTTTGATTAAAGGTGATTGTTTCGCTACAATCGGCCAGGTCGGAAATCAAGAATGGAAGAATCGAAAATTAGGTAAAGCCGGTAGAAAACGATTGATGGGTATCAGACCAACTGTTCGTGGTACCGCTCAGCATCCTGATTCACATCCACATGGTGGTGGAGAAGGTCGCTCTGGAGTGGGTCTTAAATATCCCAAGACTCCATGGGGCAAACATGCACATGGTGTTAAAACTAGAAGAAATAAGAAAACTAACAAGTATATTATTAAGGACAGAAGAAAATAAAATTAGTGATTGGTTAGTAATTTAATTACCAACCAAAAACTAGTTACTTACACAATATGTCACGATCAAGTAAAAAAGGACCATATATTGATCCAAAACTGCTTATCAAAGTAAATAAGCAGAAACAAAGTGGAGATAAATCCTCTATCAAAACATGGAGTAGATCATCTGCTATTTCTCCAGATTTTGTTGGTCATACTTTGATGGTTCATCAAGGTAAAAATTTTGTTGAAGTTTTTGTTAATGAATCTATGGTCGGACATAAATTAGGAGAGTTTGCTCACACCAGAACCTTCAGGGGTCATGGCAAGATGGTAAAAAGACTTGTATCTAAGACATAAAAATATGTTGATTACTGCAACCCAAAAAAATACCAGACAAACACCAAGAAAAGTTAGATTGATCGCTAATACCGTCAGAAAACTTTCTTTGGAGCAGGCTTTAAAACAATTAGCGGTGATCGAGAAGAGAGCCACCATTGTAGTTTTAAAGACTATTAAACAAGCCATCGCTAATGCCATGAATAATCATGGATATGCTTTTGAAGATCTAGAACTAGTTAACATTCTAGTCACTCAAGGTCCAAGATATAAAAGATTTAATGCAGTTAGTCGAGGAAGAGCTCATTCAATTGTGAAATCTACTTCTCACATCACTGTGACTTTAAGAGCTGGTGAGAAAAAAGTGGCTGAAGTTAAAAAAACAGATAAAAAAGTAGCTGAAGTCAAAAAAGAAGTTGCTAAAACTGAAACCAAGAATAAGACCACAGTTAAAACTGTGAAAAAAATAGTCAAAAAGGATCAAAAGAAATAATATGGGACAAAAAGTGCATCCTACCAATTTAAGATTAGGCTCAACTTTCACTTGGAAGTCGAGATGGTTTGCCGCTCCTTCAGATTATGCTAATCAAGTTCTTGAAGATTTTAGATTAAGAAAAATGTTACAAGAAAAATTGGGTAATGCTGGCCTAGTCCGAGTTGGAATTGAAAGATCATTAACTAATATTAAGATTGTTTTGTTAGTAGCTAGACCAGGTGTCGTTATCGGCCGAGGTGGCGCTAACTTAGAATTAGTTAAGAAACAAGTTGAGAGAATTTTAAATGTCTCTAAATTGAAAAAAGATAAAGTCAAAATTGATATTAAAGTTGAAGAAGTTGATAATCCAGATTTATGTGCCAAATTGGTGGCGGAGAGAATTGTTGATCAATTGATCAAACGTTTCCCTCACCGCAGAGCTGTTAGACAGGCTTTAGATAAAGTTATGGCTGCTGGGGCTCAAGGAGTCAAAATTCAATTAGCCGGTAGAATCGGTGGAGCTGAAATTGGTCGAAAAGAAAAATATTTTGAAGGTAAAGTGCCTACTCAGACAATCAGAGCTAACATTGACTATCATGAGGTTCCTTCCAGAACTCGATCTGGTTATGTCGGCATCAAAGTTTGGATTTATAAAGGAGAAATTGTTTAGTAAGTGATAAAATATAAGTTCAAATTTAATTTGAACTTGATAAAGATATGTTACAACCAAAGAAACGAAAATACCGAAAATCATTTAGAGGTAGCCGCAAAGGAATTTCTGTTAGGGGTTCTAGTGTTGCTTTTGGTGAATATGGTATTAAAGCTATGAGTGCTGGTTGGGTGTCTTCACAAGAGATTGAAGCTGCCAGAAAAAAGATTACATTTGCTACCAAACGTGTTGGTAAATATTGGGTCAGGGTTTTCCCTCACAAACCAATTACTAAAAAACCAGTTGGTGTCAAAATGGGATCAGGAAAAGGTGATATTGATAAATACGTAGCTGTGGTTAAACCAGGAATGATTTTATTTGAAATTGGTGGAGTTACTCACGAAATGGCTAAATCAGCATTAACTAAAGCTGGCCACAAATTATCAGTTAGATACAAGATTGTTGGTAAATAACTATGAAAACACAAGACAATCAGTCTTTACAACAATTAAGTCTTGAAGAGCTAACTTCCAAGTTAAATGCTCTTAAAAAGGAAGTTACTAAATTAAAATTAGAGTTAAAAGTTAATCGAGTCTCAGATCTTAAGAAAGTTTCTAAGATCAATGATGACATCGCCAGAATAAAAACTGTTCTGAGTAGTCAAGCAATAAACTAAATCGGACAGGAAAAAAAGAAATGAAAACATTACAAGCAGTAGTCAAATCACTAAAAACCCCTAAAACAGCAATTGTTTTGGTGGAAACTAAATGGCAGCATCCAATTTACAAGAAATATGTAAAAAAGTCTAAGTCATATGCTTGTCATGTTGAAAATATGGAACTGACTATTGGTGATAATGTCATCATTAGAGAAGTTCGACCAATGAGTAAAACCAAGAGATTTCAAGTTATTGAAAAGGTAGAGGAGAAGAAATGATTCAGTTAAGATCCGTACTCCAAGTTGCTGATAATAGTGGCGCTAGAAAAATTAGAGTCATTCAAGTTTATGGTGGCTCCAAGAGAAGATTTGGTCACGTTGGTGATGAAGTGGTTGCATCAGTTGTCTTAGCTGATTCTAAAGGCAACATTAAAAAAGGTGAAAAAGTTAGAGCGGTGATTGTTCGAACCAGAAAAGAAATGCGAAGAAGCTCTGGTGAATATATCAGATTTGATGATAATGCAGCTGTGATTATTGAAGCACATAAGAATCCTAATCCAGTTGGAAGTCGTGTTTTTGGCCCAATTGCTCGAGAGGTCAAAGAAGCTGGCTTTAGTAAAATTGCGAGTTTAGCAACAGAGGTATGGTAATATGAAATTTAAAATCGGAGATCAAGTACTAGTCACATCAGGAAAAGACAAAGGCAAAAAAAGTAAAATTGTTAAAGTTTTGCCTACCGTTAATAAAGTTGTGGTCGAAGGTATTAATATGTTTGTTAAACATGTTAAACCCGTCGGTGACAGACCTGGTGAAAAGAAAAGTATTGAAAGACCTTTAAATGTAGCTAACATTGCCATTATCAATGATAAAGGCAAAGCCGATCGAGTTGGCTATAAAGTCAGTAAGAGTGGTGAAAAACAAAGAATTTATAAAAAAACAGGTTCAGTCATTGAACAAAATCAAAAAGTAAAAGAAATCAAAGAAACAAAAGTAGATAAGAAAGCAGACAAAAAAGCTAAAAAGGATAAAGAATAATATTTGGTTAGAGTTGAAATAGTTTATGACAGAAGAAAACACAAAAAAACCAACCAGCAGAATGAAGCTCAAATATATTAATGAGGTAGCTCCAGTTTTGCAAAAAGAATTTAAATTAACTAATGTTTTTAGTGTGCCTAAAATTCTTAAAATTGTTGTTAACATGGGTGTGACTCGACCAGCTGATCCCAAGGAAAGAGCTAAGGTTATTGAGAACATCATTGAACAGTTTGAAGTTATTACTGGTCAAAAACCTCAAATGACTAAAGCTAGAAAATCAATTGCTGGATTTAAATTAAGAGCCGGAGATCCAACTGGAGTCATGGTCACTCTTAGAGGTGAATACATGTGGGAATTCTTAGATAAAGTCATTTCTTTGACTTTACCTCGTGTCAAAGACTTTCGAGGTGTGTCTAAAACTGCCTTTGATGGTGCTGGTAACTACAACTTGGGTCTTTCTGAACAAATTGTTTTTCCAGAGATAAACTATGACCAGATTGAAAGTATCAGAGGGTTACAAATCACCATCGTGACTAACACCACTGACAATAAAAAATCACTTAGAATTTTAGAGTTATTAGGTATGCCGTTTGAAAAAGAATAATATTTGAAAGGTAGCAATTAATGGCTAAAAAATCAAAAATCGCTAAAAGCAAAAGACTGTTCCTCAAAAGAGAACTGTTAATTGAGAGTGGCGAAAAGAAAACAAATCGAGTATCGACTAGAGTCGTAAACCGTTGTAAAATTACGGGTCGTCCTAGAGGATATATGAGATATTTTGGCCTTAGTCGTATAACTTTTAGGGAACTTGCTTCTCGTGGTGAATTACCAGGAGTAGTAAAGACAAGTAAATAAAGAAATAAATTTATGATTACCGATCCAATCGCAGACATGATTATCAGAATAAAGAATAGTTTAATGGCTAATCAAACCAAGATAACTATTCCTCATTCTAAAATGAAAGAAGCCGTAGGCAAGTTATTACTTGAAAACGGTTATATTGAGGCAATAGATGTGCAAGCAGCTGTACCTCAATCAAACATTGTGATTACTCCTAAATATTTAGGTAAAACCCCAGCTATCACTGGAGTGAGAAGTATTTCTAAACCAGGCCGAAGAGTTTACGGTACAGTTAAAGAGATTCCTAGAGCATTGGGTGGATATGGTATTACAATTGTTTCTACCAGTAAAGGCATTGTCACTGACAGTCAAGCCAGAAAATTAAATGTAGGAGGCGAAATTTTGTGTCAGATTTGGTAATCACTTAAAGTTATCAACCTAGCAAATTACAATATATATATGTCAAGAATCGGAAACAAACCAGTCAAACTATTAAGCGGCGTTACTATGTCCATTAGCGCTGACAAGTTGTCTTTCAAATCAACTAAAGGTGAATTATCTATTGATATTTTGCCAGGTATTAAAGTTGAACAAAAAGAAGATGAAATTGTTGTTTCTCGAAGTAATGATGAACGACAAACCAGAGCTTTCCATGGTTTAATCCGCAGTATGATCCAAAATCATATTGAAGGTTTAACTAAGGGATATCGAAAAACCTTAAAAATGGTTGGGACTGGGTATCGTGTCACTGCTAAAGGCAAAGGCCTTTCTTTAACCGTTGGTTTTTCTCATCCAGTTGAAGTTACTCCAGCTGAAGGAATTAACTTAACAGTTGAAGGTAATGACACCATTCACATTGATGGTATTGATAAACAAGCAGTCGGCCAAATGGCTGCCAACATCAGAAAAATTAAACCACCTGAACCATACAAAGGCAAAGGTATCAGATATGAAGACGAAGTAGTTCGCAAGAAGGCGGGTAAAACTGCTGCATAAAGAATATGAATAAAATTACTCATAGTTCATCAACTATTAAAAGAAGACAACGAGTCCGTGGTAAAGTTCGAGGAACTAGTGATCGACCAAGAATCACCATCTACCGATCTTTAAAACATACTTATTTACAAGTAATTGATGATATTGCTCAAAAAACTTTAGCTGCTAGTAGTGAGTTAACCATTAAGAAAAGTACCGGTAAAGATTTAAAGGGAACCAAAATGGAAAGAACCACTCAGGTTGCTCAGAATTTAGCCGAACAATTAAAAGCCAAAAAAATCAATCGTCTAGCTTTTGATCGTGGTTCTTATCGATATCACGGTCGAGTCAGAAAAGTAGCAGATACTTTAAGAGAAGCTGGACTGGAGGTCTAATTATTTATGATACAAAAGAAGAATCAAACACCAGACAAAGAAGCTCAAGAATTTGATGAAAAAGTAATTCAAATCAATCGAGTTTCCAAAAAGACCAAGGGTGGAAACAAAATGGGTTTTTCAGCTCTAATGGTTGTTGGTGACAAAAAAGGTCGTGTTGGGGTTGGCTTGGGAAAAGCTGCTGATGTTATTTCTGCGATCAGAAAAGGTGTCAAAAAAGCTAAAAAGAAAATGATTGATGTACCTCTTGATGGTACTACTATTCCTTTCGCTATTACTGTTAAAAAAGGTGCTGGTCGGGTGATGCTCAAACCCGCTCCTAAAGGATCTGGAGTTATTGCTGGTGGTCCAGTTAGAGCCGTTGTGGAGGCCGCCGGGGTTAGAGATATTTCCAGTAAAATCATGGGTAGTGATAATCAATCATCTAGTGTTTACGCTACTTTTGAAGCCTTAATCCAAATTGCTAAGATTGTTAAATTAAAAGGCATTAAGCTCAAATCAATTGCTCAAACTGAGATGGAAGAAGAAAAGAAACTGAAAGAAATTCAAGAAAAAGCTAAAGCTAAAACTGAAGACAAAGTTGAAACTGCTAAACCAGCTGTCAAAGCTGAAGCTAAAAAACCAAGTCAACCAGTTAAGAAAACTATCGCTCAACCAGTTGTCAAAACTGAAGTTAAGCCAGCTGTCAAAACCGAAGCCAAACCAGTTAAAAAAGTAACTAAAAAAACAGTAGCAAAAAGTGTTGCAAAGAAATAATCTTTAAAATAAGTTAATCAATATGTCATTATTTAATCAACTTACCAGTATTACTAAAAGATCTCGAAAAAGAGTTGGCCGTGGTTATGGTTCTGGTAAAGGTGGTCACACTGTCGGTAAAGGTCAAAAGGGACAAAAATCTCGAGAAGGACATAAAGTCCCATTGTGGTTTGAAGGTGGTCAGTTACCTATTGTTAAAAGAATGCCCATGATGAGAGGTAAATTAAGATTTAAATCTCTGGAGCCAGTGGCAGAAGTTAGAGTTGATCAACTAAATAAAGTCGAAGCTGGAGTCGTGACTCTTGATACCTTAAAATTAGCTAAAATCATTGATGCTAAATTTAAAAAAGCCAAAATTATTGCTGGTGATAAATTAGATAAAAAAGTGACTGTTAGTGGTATCAGAGTTTCCAAAGCTGCTTTAGTAGCTATCCAAAAAGCAGGCGGCAACGTAGAATAATTAGTGTTATTAAATAACTAATAAAGGGCTTTGTTGTGAAGCGGATTATTGAATTTATTCAAAACATCTTTTCCACTCCCCAAGTACGAAAAAAAGTACTATTTACTGCTATAATCTTTTTCATTTTTAGACTACTTGCTCATATTCCCGTCCCTGGAGTTGATTTGATTCAACTCAAAAGTATTTTTGCCAGTAGCCAATTTTTAAGTCTACTTAATGTTTTTTCAGGTGGTACCTTAGCTAATTTTTCAGTGGTGGCGGTGGGTATTAACTCTTTTATCACTGCTTCGATTATCGTTCAAATGGCAACCATGGTTTTCCCTAAACTTAAAGAATTACAAAAGGATGGGGAATCAGGTAAAGAAAAATTAAATCAATATACCAGGCTTTTAGCTGTCCCTTTATCAGTTTTTCAAAGTATTTCCGTCCTAGCTCTACTTAGTTCCCAAAATTTGATCACTTCTCGTGACCCACTCCATATTATTGCCATGATTGCTACTTTAGTAGCTGGGGCCATGATCACCATGTGGTTGGGCGAAATTGTTTCCATTGATGGCATTGGTAATGGTATTTCCATGATTTTGTTTGCTGGTATTTTAAGCCAATTTCCGGTGGCAATTGCCCAAACTCTGTCAGTGACTACTCGCCAGCAACTCACTACTACCTTAGTTTTTATGTTGGTCTTCTTAGTGGTGATTGCCGCTATGGTCTTTATGAATGAGGCCATTAGAAAAGTTAATATTCAATACGCCAGAAGAGTTAGAGGTAGCCGTACTTATGGGGGACAAACCACGCATTTACCTATTAGAGTTAATGTTGCTGGGGTGTTGCCAATTATCTTTGCCGTTTCCATTATGCTAGTGCCTTCTTTTGTGGGCCGGTTATTACTCACGACCAGTCAACCATTTTTAGTTGATTTAGGCCGAAATTTAAGTGTTTGGTTCTCTCAAACTGCCAACATTTATATCGCTACTTATTTCTTCATCGTGTTCTTTTTTACTTATTTTTCAGCCTTGATCTTTTTTAATGCTCAAGATATTTCTGATGAACTGAAAAAAAGTGGTGCTTTTGTTCCTGGAATTAGACCAGGGGGACCGACCAAGAAATATTTAGAATTCGTTGTCACTAGGATTACCTTTGCCGGAGCCATCTTTTTGGGGTTAGTGGCTATTTTGCCATCAATTGCTCAAAGATTTACGGGTATTGGTTCTTTGGCAATTGGTGGAACCAGTGTTTTGATTGTGGTCTCGGTAATTTTGGAAACAGCCAAACAAATAGACAGTATGTTAGTTGGTCAAAATTACGACCGCTATTTATAAAAGCAAATAAAGGATCATGGAGTATTTATGAAACTCATTTTAATCGGTATTCAAGGTGCGGGTAAGTCAACTCAAGGTAATATGTTATCTGAGGCTCTTCAAGTGCCTTATCTTTCTTCAGGACATATCTTTAGAGAGATGGCCAAAGAAAAAACCAAATTGGGTCGCTGGCTCAAAGAAACTCTTAATGCTGGAGCCTTGGTGCCTGATGATACCACCTTGGAAATCGTTTTAACTTACCTAGAAAAACCAGAATACGAAAAAGGCTATATCCTTGATGGTTTTCCTCGTACTTTAGTTCAAGCCCGAGAATTTACCAATGGCACTGGACCGGATAAAGCGGTTGTGATTGATGTTTCCGATAAAGAGGCTTTATGGAGAATTTCTGGTCGAGTTAGTGATAGAGATGATGAAACCTTACAGGCCATCAGAAAAAGAATTGAACTTTTCCATGAATTTACTCAACCAGTTATTGAATTTTATAAACAACAAGGTAAATTGATTACCGTTGATGGTGAGCAAGAAGTTGATGCTGTCTTTGCTCAGATCATGCAAAATTTGAAAAAGTAAGCCTATGGCCTTAAGTCAAGAAGATCTGAAACGGATTCAAGCCATGAGAGTCGGAGGCAAAAAGCTTTTGGTCATCAAAAAAGCTTTGATAGACTATACCAAACCTGGTTTGACCTTTGCTCAAATTGAAAAACAAGCCCAGTTGCTAATTTCTCAAGCTAAAACAAAACCAAGTTTCTCCACAGTTCCTGGGTATTCCTGGGCGACTTGTATTACCAAAAATGACGGTTTATGTCACGGGATTCCCGACCAAAGTGTGGTTAACTCTGGAGATGTGATTACTATTGATGTGGGGCTGATCCAAGATGGTTTCCATTTAGATACTAGTATTACTTTTCCGGTAGGCCCGGTTTCTCCGCAAGCGATTGAATTTTTAAGTATTGGTAAAAAGGCACTCTCTAAAGCAATTTCTCGGGCTCAAGTGGGGAACAGTGTCTATGATGTTAGTCGAATGATGCAAAAAACAGTTGAGGAAAGAGGTTATGGAGCGGTTTACCAACTGACAGGACATGGCGTGGGAAAAGAGCTTCATATGGATCCTAGTATCCCCTGTGTGGCAGTAAAATCAGATAAAAGGGTGCTTTTTAAAGAAGGACAGACTGTAGCTATCGAAATTATGTATACACTTGGTGATCCTTATTTAGTTTTAAGTAGTGATGGTTGGACTTACCAAACCCAAGATGGTTCTTTATCAGGTATGTTTGAAGAAACAGTCTTAATCACCGCTAACGGGCCAGAAATTCTGACTTAATCGGAAATAACAAACAGCATCTGATCTTTTTACTTGTTTAAGATAAAATAGTTGTATATTTCAACCTCTGGCGAAATACTACCAGAGGTGATATAATTACGACACTAAAATAAGGTAAAAATTTAAGCCAAATAGTAAAAAAATCAAAGTTAAATATGGGTAAAGTACAAGAACATAAAAGAGCGGCTAAAGCCAAAAGACAAGTGGATTTTACCACTAAAGTTGCCAGTAAATCCGATCGATATGAAATCGTGGGCGAGGTGATGGATTGTTTACCAAACACCATGTTTCGCGTGCAGATCACTCAGGCTTCAGTTGAAGCCTTAGTGGGCCGAGAATTACTGGGAACATTGGCCGGAAAGATGAGACTTCATCGAATCCGCGTTATGCCTGGTGACTTAGTTAAAGGTTATGTCTCAAAATATGACCTCAAAAAGTGTAAAATTACCTATAGATCAACAAAAAATAGTTCGCAGCAAAATTAGGGCTTCCAAAATCGTAGAGATTGAGGTATATTTCATCCCTGGCTTTGAAATTGTTAATTAATGACGGGTGTAAAGATCAGTCTTTGACTGCTAAATAAAATTAATTAGAAATCAATAATAAAATATGAAAGTTAGATCATCTATCAAAACAATCTGTCGATCATGCAAACTCATTAAGAGAAAAGGGGTATTGCGTGTCGTGTGTAAAAATAACCCCAAACATAAACAGAGACAAGGATAAAAAAGTATGCCACGTATAGCAGGTGTCGATATTCCAGAACACAAAAAAATTGCTTATTCACTCCGATCAATTTATGGTGTGGGGTTGAAATTAGCCAATGATGTCATCAAGGATGCACAGATCGATGGTAACAAAAGAGCCAGAGATTTAACTCCCGATGAGATTAACCGTATCCAAAAATTAGTTGAAAGATTCAACACCGAGGGAGATTTAAGAAGAATGATCAATGAAAATATTGATCGTCTGAAAAGAATTAAATCATACCGAGGTTTAAGACACATTATGGGTCTGCCTGCTCGAGGTCAAAGAACTAGATCAAATGCTCGTACCGGTCGTGGTAAGAGAAAGACTGTGGGAGCAATGACCAAGGAAATGGCCGCCAAACTAGAAGCCGCCAAGAAAACTAAATAAATTTAAGAAAAATCAATATGGCAACTGTTAACACTACTAATAAAAAGATAACTAGTAAAAAATTTAATAAAGCCGTACCCAAGGGTAGACTTTATGTGACGGCTACTTTTAATAGCACTCTAGCCAGTATCACTGACGAGCAAGGCAATGTTCTTTGTTGGTCCAGTACTGGTGAATCAGGTTTTACTGGTTCAAGAAAATCAACTCCATATGCCGCAACTGTGACTGTGGAAAATGCAATTAACAAAGCTAAAGCTTTTGGTATGCACTCAATTGATTTATTAATCAAGGGCCCAGGTCCAGGAAGAGACGTGGCTTTAAGAGTTTTAAGAGCTCAAGGCATTAAAGTCGGCATGATCGCTGATATGACTCCCGTCCCTCATAATGGAACTAGACCAAGAAAAGCAAAACATAACAGATAATTATAAATAAATTAATATGGCAAGATATACAGGACCAAAAAACAAATTAAGCAGAAAAATCGGGGAAGACTTGGGGCTCAAAACTAATGCTCTCAAGACCGCTCGAAGAATGATGATCAAGCCCGGTCAACACGGCGCTAAGGGTCATCGAAAACTTTCTGACTTTGCTGTGCAGTTAAAAGAAAAGCAAAAAGTAAAGTACATTTACGGTATCTTAGAGAAACAATTAAGAAAGCTTTACGAAGTTGCTAGTTTAAATCCAACAGCAACTGGTGCGGCTTTACTTAGTTTACTCGAAAGAAGATTAGATAATGTCGTTTACAGAGCTGGTTGGGCTAAAACCAGAGCCAGCGCTCGACAATTAGTAGCTCATGGTCACATTCGAGTTAATGATAAAAAAATGAGTATTCCTTCATATAGTGTCAAAGTCAATGACGTGATTACTCTGAAGGGTAAATCAGCTAGTATCGCTTTTGTTGCTGCTAACCTTAAAGAAAATTCTGAGTCTAGTGTAGAATGGCTAACTAATAAAGGGCCCGCTACTAAAGTAGTCAGATTTCCTGAAAGAAAAGATATTACTGATATTATTGAAGAACAATTGATTGTTGAGTTCTACTCAAGATAAAAGGAATATTTAAATAAATAGAAATTATATAAAAATTAATTATTAACTATCCCAAGAATACGGATTCTCCCTTAAGGGGAGGAGCAGAAACAAGGAAAAAATATATGTCACAAGACATCTCAATCTACGCACCAATGAACCCTACCTTCGAAATTCTCGAAGTTGAGGCTACTGATACCAAATCAACAATTGTGATTGAACCTTTGGAACAGGGTTATGGTCATACTTTGGGCAATGCCTTAAGAAGAGTGCTTTTAACCTCACTTCCTGGCTACGCTATTACTCAAGTTAAAGTTAATGGTGTTGATCACCAATTTACTACTCTTGAGGGACTTGGTGAAGATATTGTTGAACTCATTTTAAATCTTAAACAAGTTAAAGTTAAATCTGAAAGCTCTACCCCCGGAATTTTACGCATTTCCGCTAAAGGTGCCGGTGAGGTGCTCGCCAAAGATATTGAGTGTGAAGCAGGTTATGAAATCGTTAATAAAGATTTACATATCGCCACTCTCTCAGCTGGTAAAAAATTAGAAGTGGAAATGATTGCCGCTCCAGGAATGGGCTATCAATTAGCTTCAGAGAAAAAAGTTGAAGCTATTGGTGAAATCCCAGTTGATTCTCTTTTCTCTCCGGTGATTAAAGTTTCTTACAAAGTCGAAGCTACTCGTGTAGGCAGAAGAACTGACTTTGATAAAGTTCTTTTAAATATTGAAACTGATGGCACTCTAGCTCCAATCGAAGCTGTCAAACAAGCAGCGGCAATTTTAGCTAGACAATTCACTCAGGTTTTCAATCCTATTTTACCTGAAGTTGAAGAAGTAGAAGAAAAATTGACTCCAGAAGAAGCTGAAACCTTAAGATTGACTGTCGAAGAATTAGATTTGCCAACTCGAATTGCCAACGCTTTAAGAAAAGGTGGCTTTAAGACTGTTGGTGATTTAGCCGGAGCTCCCAAACTAACTGTAGCTAAAGTCAAAAACTTAGGCGAAAAGAGTGTTGACGTCATTAATGAGGCTCTTGCTAAAAAAGGAGTAAGTTTAGGAGAATAACTCCAATCTGAATTTAGAAAGTATTAACTTAAATAACAACTATGAGACATCGAGTACAAGCTAGACATTTCAACAGAGATGCTAATCATCGAAAAGCATTATTAACTAACTTAATCAGATTCCTGATTGAGCATGGTGAAATAGTAACTACTAGAGAAAAAGCTAAAGAAGTTAAGAGATTAGCAGATAAGATTATTTCTAAAGCTCAAACTGATGATTTAGCTACTCGTCGCCAATTACACAAAATTTTTGGTAAAAGAGATGTCGTTAACACCTTGATTGAAAGTGTAGCTAAACAAATGTCTGATCGAAAATCAGGCTTTACTACCACTTCAATTGTCGGTAGTCGTAGAGGTGATAATACTTTACTTGTTAAAATCTCTTTAGTTAAACAACCAGAAACTAAGGGTTTGGTCAAGGCTAAATCAGCCAAGGTTGAAAAAAAAGTTGAGGTAAAAACTCCAACTAAAGTAGCTAAAAAAACTGAAGTTAAAAAAGTAACAAAAACAAGTAAAACAGTAAAGAAGTCAGACAAGAAATAAGCGGATTTTAGGTAATCCCGGGTGCACTAAAATGAAAAAAACATACATGCAAAAAACAGCTGAAGTGACAAGATCTTGGCACTTAATTGACGCTGATAACCAAATTTTAGGTCGAGTTGCTACTCAAATTGCGACTCTTTTAATTGGTAAACAAAAACCAACCTACACCCCACATATTGATGGTGGTGACTATGTCGTGGTGATCAACTCCAGTAAAGTAGCTGTCACTGGTAACAAAGAAGAAAAGAAAATTTATTACCATCATTCTAATCATCCAGGAGGATTAAGTTCCATGAATCTTGGTACTATGATGGAAAAGTTTCCTACCAGAGCTATTGAGAAAGCCGTTTTTAACATGTTACCAAAAAATAAATTAAGAAGTGAACGAATGAATAGACTAAAAATCTATGCTGGAGCTGAACACAAACATCAAAGTCAGCTCAGTTCATCTGAAGAAAAAAAGAACTAATCATTAATAATTAAAGTTTACTTATATGGCTCAAAGATTAAAAAAGAAAAATACCACCGTAAAAAAAGTCATTAAAAAGGCTCCAACTCGCCCAATTCGTAGTGAAAAAGCTGGTGCAGCCGCGACTAATTTTTCCATTCCTAATTGTGAATACACTGGTGCTGTCGGCCGACGCAAAGTGGCTACTGCGAGAGTGAGAATTTATCAAAAACCAGGAGATTTTGTCGTTAATGGTAAAGTCGTTGGTGAGTATTTTGCAACCATCACTCAAGCTTCTACTTTATACAACAAGCCACTGGCTATTTTAGATTTAGTCGGCAAACATGCTATCACTGTCAAAGTGAGTGGATCAGGAATTAGATCTCAACTAGATGCTATGATGCACGGAATGGCCAGAGCTTTAATCAAAATGAATATTGAATATCGACCACTTTTAAAAGAAGCGGGCTTGTTAACCAGAGACGATCGTATGAAAGAAACTCGTAAGATCGGTATGGGTGGTAAAGCTCGAAGAAAACGACAATCTCCAAAGCGTTAAGATTTAATTTTTCCGATTTTTTGAAATTTAGCTACCGGTGCTGGTATATTTTTTCAGGCTCCATAACCATAGGCTATAACTGACAATGAGGGAAGATAGGCCAATTAGTAAAGTAATTACCATGCTAACCTGACCGGGCTTATTAATCAGCACTTGGGCTGGAATGGTAAACATGGTGCCGACTGGAATTAAGAAAAAAAGAATTGTTCTGAGTGGCTCCATATACATATTGACCGGAAATTGTCCCATTCGAGTTAAATCTCGATACATCCAAATCACCCCATCAACTTCAGTTGTTAAGACCCCAATCACTAAAACTAAAATATGCATGGCTGTGGCAATTAACAGACTGTTAAATAATAGCAGTAGATACCAAAGAAATGAAGTTAAAGTAATATTTAAATCTAGCTGACTAACTAGGTAGACACTAATCATAGTTGAGGGAATGATAAAAATGGCATCGTTAACATCTGGTCGACCAGTTAAACTGCGAAACAAGGGGCTAATTGGTTTAATCAGTAAAAAGTCAAATTCCCCACTTCTGACTAAAGACGAAAAAAGATAAACCCCCCGATAAATGACCTGAGATAAATTATCAATAAACTGGTAAGTTAAAAAAAAGATCACTATCTCATTTGGGGTATAAGTTAAAAATGAAGATAATTGGCCTTTAATTAGCCATAAAACTAGTAAAGACATTGTTAAGCGAATAATTTTTCCCAAAAAGAAAAGCAAATTAGTGGCACGGTTAATAAAAGTCTCTTGTAAGGCATTTAAAGCGGTGATTTTCCAGATTTTTAGGTAGTTGTTCATATCTTATATGCCTGCTGCCTGATAACCCTTTATTCCTCGTTTCCAGATTTTTCCAACCACAATGGTTAACAAAATAGTCCAAAAAATAGAAGTGGCTAAATAAGTAATTAATTGTTGGGTGGTTAAGCGATTTAAGAATACTTGAATTTGAAAATAGGAGAAATAAGGAAAAGGAGTTAATAAAACGATGTTTTGAACCATCTTAGGTAAAATATCTAAGGGAAATAATTTACCGGCCGTAAACTCTAAAAACATCATAAATAAGAATCTAGGTGCCCAGGTTTCTGGGCTCCAAAAACCAATACTACCAAATAGTAGCTGAATTAAGAAATATAAAATGACTCCAATTAAAATAGTGAAGATAAAAACGCCAAAATTAATCAATGATGGCAAGATAATCACTGGATGAAAAATAAAGGCTAAAATAATGGCTTCAATGATCGTAAAAATAATATTTTTAAATTTATCAGCCAAGTCTAAGGTAGCCAGATAGCCAAACAGGTTAATTGGTTTGAGTAAAATGTCACTAATTTTACCACTGTAAATATCAGCGGCCAGTCCATGCATGATAGTTGCTAAGATCATACTTTGTAAAAAAGACACCAAGAAAATATAACTAATCATCTCTTGTTGTTGATAGTTAAAAAGAGTTTGGTTGCCACTAAACATGACCTGCCAAACTGTCAGTGACATCAGAGTACTCAAGAATTGTCTAAGTCTCCACATTAGCAAACTAGTTCGATAAACTAAACCATTTTGCCAAGAAAGCTTAAGGACTATCAGATATTTACGAAAATAACTCATAGTTGTTAGGTGAAATGAAAATTAATTAATAATTAAGTGATAGTTTTTAATTATTTTAAGTTTTTCTAGATGTTACCGATTACCAGTTTTGAAGACCTCTCTAATGATGGCTTCAATGGGTGGTTCTTCGATATTAACGTCTTGCACTGGTAGATTTTCCAAAACTGCGGCGGCAACTTTGGCTGCTTTTAATCGGGGTGTTAGAATAGTGGCTGTTTGTAATGATCCATCTTGATTAAATTCTTTGACAGTCCCGAATTTTTCTAGATCTTCCTTTTTAATAGTTTTGGAGAAAACAAAAGAAAGAATTTTGTTTCGTGCATATTTATCAATAATTTCTTGGAGTTTACCATCAAAGATTTTATGGCCATGATCAATAATGATCGCTCTTTCACACAGTTCTTTAACGTCTCCCATATAGTGACTAGTCAGGATAATGGTGGCTCCAAATTCTTTATTATATTCTTTAATAAAATCACGAAGGATTTTTTGCATCACCACGTCTAAACCAATGGTGGGTTCATCCAAGAATAATACTTTGGGGTTATGAAGTAGAGCGGCAATCAGCTCGCATTTCATTCTTTGGCCTAAAGATAGCTTTCTGACTTGGACATGCAGCACATCTTTGACATCCAGTAAGTCCACTAATTTATCCAATGTTTTTTTGAATTGGTTTTTAGGAATTTCGTAAATGGCTTGATTAAGTAAAAAAGTTTCCATGGCGGGCAAGTCCCACCATAATTGATTTTTCTGTCCCATGACTAAAGAAAATTGCTTTTGAAACTCTTTTTTTCGATCCCAAGGATTAAAGCCTAAGACAGAAAGTTCACCTGAAGTGGGATAAAGTAGCCCCGACAACATTTTGAGGGTGGTGGTTTTACCGGCTCCATTTTGACCAATAAAACCCACGACTTCACCTTGATTGATATCAAAAGAGATGTCATCAACAGCTTTGACTTCTTGATATTCTCGATGCCAAAGTGATTCCACGGACCCTAGTAGGCCGGGTTTTTTTTGATAAACCTTGAAGTACTTAGATAAGTTTTTTACCTGGATGATTGGCTCGGACATGGGTTTAATTATAGATGCTACTTGGGTTTTGGTAAATGTCAGCTCTTAGTTACCCACACTGCCATATTTTCTTAAAGAGAATTTGAAAAATATTCGAGAAATAATCATCATTAAGACCGTAAAGACTGATAGATAAATGGTACTCACCCATGGTTGTTGACCTAATAAAATCTTGGTGGGAATCGAGGTAATTAAGCCTAAAGGAATAATGAATCTAAAAAGTACGGAAAAAAAGCCAGTATATACTTCTTCTGGCACCTGCCACATTTGCCGCAGTGAGGGAATGATGTCATTAATGTTATCTAATTTTTCAACATAGAAAGATAAAGTACTGATACAAAACCAAAGGAAATAGACAAACAGCATAGCTACAATAAAGGTATAGAAAAACCAGACAAAACTAAGCAAGCTGATCTCTAACTGGAGTTTATTAATTGACCAAAGTAGCATGACGATGCCCATGATCAGTCTAAAAATATTGTTGTAGGTATTGTTTTGAGTCATCATCAAAAATTGAGTATCAATTGGTTTAGTCAAAAATTGGCTCAAATCACCACTAAAAACATAATTGGTATAGTAACGCATGTTATGGTAAAAAAATGACCAAGTGAAAGCATCAAGGATGGTAAAAACTGAAATTAGTAGATAGATTTGATATTCATTCCAGCCCCCGATATTGCCGCTGACTCTGACAATTAAACTAAAGAAAAAGAAAGTAAATCCTGACCACATCAGGGATACAAAACCCCAGAAAATAAAATCAGTTCGATACTCTAGCTGACGCATTAATTGCAGTTTGCGAAAGTACCAGAATAGTTGCCAGTATTTTTTTATTTTTGTTTTCATCTTTGAGATTGGTTTTTAACCACCAGCTGAACAGTAGCGATATTTGGCTTGCTTCCAAGTGATTAAATTTAATAATAATAAAAAACCAGTAAATGAAAAAAGATAAATCACGTCTTGCCAAGTCAGCTGATAAATCCCTTGAATTACTGAGATGGGGATAGCGTACAGATATTTAAATGGTAAAAAGTTGACGATATTTTTAAGCCAGATAGGCATCAGTGAGATGGGCACCATAATGCCACTAAAAAGTGTTAAAGTAATCCATTTAAAATGTTCTAGTCCTTGGGCACCTTCAAACCAGAATCCTAATAAAACAATAAACAGGGCAATTAAAGTATTAATACAAGAACTGAGGATTAATAGTACCATGAACCAAAATACAGCTAATAAATTTGGATGGGGTAAACCAATGGGGGAAATTAAAGATACTCCAGTCCAGAGCAAGACAAAGACGGGTAAACTGACCATCGAGTAGAAAAATTTACCACCAAAGTGCCCCAAAACGACCTCAGCTAAGTATGATAATGGTCGAGTTAAAAAATAATCAATTTTGCCCATGATGATTTGGTCAATTCGCCAAGATTCAAAATGACTGGCGGTGATTCCTTCAATGACCATGGCTAATAGGTAATATTGAAGCATCTGGTTCAATTTATAGCCACCAATCTCAGTTTTACCCTGATATATTCCTATCCAGATCATTAACATGACTAAAGTTGGCAAAATATCAAGTATCAACCAAACTAGGATTTCGGTTCGATACTCAATTGACTTAATGAAAGCTTTCTGAAAAAGAATAAGATATTTATACATTACCAGATAATTGTAACATCATCCTGGCTGGTTTTTAGCAGAGCAAAGCAGTAAATTTATATCAGGGTATAACCAAAAACCAGCGACTTTTTAGGGTCGCTGGTTAAGTTTTTAATTGAACGGTAATTTACCAAACTTTTCTCTTGAGTGGTTTACCAACTCGAAAGTTGATGACTCGATGACCTTTAACAGTCTGTCTCTTGTCTTCTTTTCCAAAAGGAACCACCTGTTTATCTTTGACTTTACTTACGTAAAAAGTACCAAAACCTGAGATAACAACCTTGTCACCTTTATTTAAGGATCTGGTCACCTCTTCAAATAAAGCTTCAATAGCTTCTTCTGAAGCTTTTTTAGTGAGATGGGCTTTTTTGGCAACAATACCGATCAGTTGTGATTTTGTCATAATTGTTCTCCCTTTCTACAGTTAAATATAATAATTAATGATTAATTGATATAGTCAGTATAGGTTGATAGACATACATCCTACCATAAAGAAAATAAACAAAAAGTAGCAAAATTAGGTTTAAATGTAATGATAGATACGCATAAAAGCAATTAAAACTCCTAAACTATCAAAACCAATATCACGGAAAGACGCATGTCTACCAGGCGTGAAAGATTGGTGAAATTCATCACTTAGAGCATAAAGTAGACAAATGATAATTGGAACTAGCCACCTATTTTTTCTTTGTTCGTTAATCATCAGTTCAGCTCTAAAAGTTAAAAAATATAAGACAAAGTAAACAAACATATGGGCACTTTTTTTGAAAATAAAATCCAGCACATTTATTTCCAGTCCCGCTAAAACTGATTGGGAAGATAGATAAAAAATTAAACCTGCCCAAGCCAGGACAGGTAAATAGGCTTTGCTAAAAAGTATAAATTTTGCTCTCACCTAAAAATTATAGCATTTTGTAACCTGAATATCATTTTGGTATCTTTTTTTAAAACTAAAATTCCTGCTGAAATGAATGTCAAGCTGGCTAGCAGTAGTTCTCCTACCCCTGTATATAACTTTGATAATTCAACTTGATCGTTACTCGGGTTGGTTTCTCCCAGCACCTCTCCCGCTTTACTTACCGGTTTAGCAACTAAAGCAACAACTTGTTGGGGAAAGAAAAAAGATGGTGATTTTTTAGTTTGTATCTGGCTGTTTTTTTCTTTATCTGGGGGTGTGTTTTGAGTAGTAGTTGTCGAGTTAGTAGCTGGGGATGTTGCAGTTTCCTGATTAAGTGGTGTATAGATATTACCAAAATTAGCGGTGGGAGTAGTTGTTAATTGCCAGGTTTGATCATGGTAAATTAAACTGCTAGCTGTCTCACATTCTGGTAACACCAAAGTTATGGCCACTTTACTATCTGATCTTAACAGGGACAGGGTATCTCCTGAGTTATTTAGCAAACTGCCCTTCCAGCTGATTACTGACAGAGAATTAGGATTAATCTGTTTATTGATAGCTCTTTTGTTGTTAGCAGCATCAATTAACCACCAGTCCTCAAGATTAACTAATTGATTAGAATTGTTTTCTAATTCGAGCCACTCATCTTCGCTAGATGTGGGACAGTAATAAACTTCACTAATCTTTAAACTGTTTTGAATTTGATCTAAATTAGGATTGATTGTAGGAGTAGGAGTAGGAGTAGGAGTAGGACTGGGAGTGGGGGTAGGTGAAGGGTCAGGTACGATATTTGCCTGATTCCGGCTAGGAGGAGAAAGTTGCCAGGCCAGTGTCTCTAAGTTTTTTGACCAACTCAGGTTAGCTTGTGTGCTTTGATAGTCCATTTGATCAATTAAAGTTTTATTTTGGTCAATTAATCTAATTCCATCAGCCGAGTTATTTAACTTACTAGACGATAAATTAATGACTAGATAGGAAAAAGGATTAAGTATTACTTCCTCAAATTGGTGGATAATACTTGGGCTAGCTAACTGATCCATGATCACCCAAGAATTTAAATTGGCTGACACAGTAGAGTTGTTATAAAGCTCGATCCATTCTGACTGACTTGCATCAGGCTGTGGATAGATTTCCGATAAAATTACTTGAGCTTTAATCTGATGTGAGAATACTGGGGTTAACAAAATAAAGTAACTGATTAATAAATGCCTATTCTTGATTCTCATTAGAGCATCATAGATAAGGATTATTGCTTTTAGCTTACTTTTGGTTTTTTATGTTCTCCTAAAAGTTGTCTTTTAACAAAATTTATTTTCTGTTTTTGTTTTATTTTGTTTTTGTTGGATAAGAAAGCGGTAATAATTAAGGTGACTAAAAAGCTATAGAATAAAAACTGGGAAATTAACTCGGGAAGATAGAAGATAATATACTTTCCGGATTGGGATATTTCCCAAGTATTTGCCCAGTTGTTGAGTCTAAAGTGAGACAAGATTTGGAAATGGTTAAGTGAAATACCAATCCAAAGAGGGTCATAGGTGTCATCTAAAGCTAAAAAGCAACTTGATGACTGGCAAGTCAGATTAGTTAAATAAATGGATTCAAAATACTTATTGATAGATTTTATATTTAGTTGATTACTAATTTTGGGCTGGTTATTTTGTGTTTCCAGTCGGGTTTGCGATATCTGATCAAGGGGAAAAGCAACCAGCTGCATTTTATTTAATTGGTTAATACTTTTTTGACCAAACGATCTGGTTTCCCAATTTAAATATATCCTTGATCTAGGATCAGTAGTGATTTTATCTAAAGTAATAACAGTATTAAATTTTCCTTCATCCATTAAGTAATCTTCAGGTAATAGTTCATAATTTTCAAAGTTTATAAAAAATTTAATGCTTCTTCCTTGAACGTTTTCACCAATAATATTTAGAAGATAAGAGTAACTGGGCGATAGATAATCAAAGGTATAACCATTGCAATTTACACCGTATTTATCAGCTTCATATATGACATCAGCATTATTATTTTGAGTTAAAATGCTGCCTTTTGAATTAGTAGAACAATTTTCTGAAGGATTTTGAAGTAAATTTAATTCAATGACAGGAAAGTGGGAAGTAACTATCAATTTATCTATCAGTGGAGTTAGGACTTTTTGATCTTTTTTGAATTCTGTCCAATCAGGATCAATTTTTTTAATTAAAGTGGTCTGAATATTTTGATTTTGTAGAGAGCCGTCCTCATCTAAGCTAATTTTGTCAGGTTTAAGTGAGTAACCAATGTTAATAGGTTGTCTGGTATCAAAGGCTAAAATGGGATAGGCAGTTTGATTTTTATTAATCACAACGCCTAGGTTGTTAAAGAACAGAATGACATCAGAAGTAACCTTTTCATCAACTGCAAGCTCCATATCGGATAATTTAGGTAAACTAATTATCTGATCAGAAAACTGAAGAGTTGTGGTGGGAAATTTAATGGTTATTTTATTTCCTTGGTACTCAATTTGGGCTGGGGTAAAGTAGGTTGATGTTTTTAGTCCAGGCAAAGTTAAACTATATTTATCTGGAGATACTTTTTGTTCGATCGTGACCGTATCATTATTAAAATTGAGACTGTCTATAGTTTTAGCTACTAAATGAGAAAAAGGATAAATTAGGCCAGCATTGGAAGAAGAAATATAATTTTGTTCTTTTTGATAAACATAATCAGCTCTAACTCTATCTGTATTTGCTTGAACAAAGTCAATATTTTGGGGAGTAAATAATTTATCATTTTGATCCAGAGCGCTTTTTTGATAAACAGACAAGAAATCTTTAGACCATATTTTTTTCAAACCGGCTTTAGTTACTAATTGATGGTCCAATTGATAGTCATGGTCTCTGTTAGGTTCAACTTTAGTCTCATCAATAACTACTAAATCAATCCGATATTTCTCTAGAACTGCTTGAAAATTTTGGGAATTTTGTGTGTCTATGGCATATTTCAATTCATGATAAAAGAAGTCTGAGGTCTCTACCCATCGGTCGGAATCTCTATTTAAAGTAGCCTGAGGTATACCAAAGAAGTAAAATCCCATGCCTTGATAACCATTTCCAGGTTTTATAAACTGCCAATCATAATATTCCCATCCGGCATGAGAAAGTTGCGGTAGTTGTAAAACTCTTAGGTTTTGATTTTGACCTTTAAGAAATTCAAACATTTCTTGATATTGTTTGGGGTAGATTACTTGGAGTTTTTCACTTAAGAAGTGTCCTTGAAATGATGGCCAAGCGCTACAGATTATGGCTACCATTAATATTAGAATAATGATTCGAGTGAGGAAAATATTGTTTTTCCATTTAGTTATCAATAGGATCTTGATTAATAAAAACTGGACGGCATGAGTAAAAAGTAAAACAGATAAGATTGAATAAAGAATTGAGAGTTTAGTAAATGGGTTACGAAAAGCTTCCATAAAGGAGCCAGAATGATATAAAAAGTTAATTAAATATTTAGTTGGAAAAAGATCAATCCAAATTAACGCAAGACAGAAAAAGTAAAAAATGATTATCGACCAGCGTTTAGAACTATCATTTTTATCAAATATTAGACTGAATAATCCCAAAAAAGTAATTATGCCAAATAATGATAGTAAAAATTTAACACCTAAGTTATTTAAATGTGGTTTCCACTCTTGGAAAATATTGTCAAATTTCTGATTAGCAAAAGAATAATCTTGCCAACTAAAAAGATATTGGGTGCTTTTAAGAAAATTGGGTAGAGTACTTGCTTCTTTAATACTAGCTACTGATTCTGGTCCAAATAATTGATTGTCTCGGCTACCTTGAACATAGTTAGAGTGAAAAAAACTATAATACAAATTTGGAGCAATCCAATATGCATTGCTGATAAAGGTATAAAAACCAATTAGAAAAGCAAATATTAAGGCTTTAATTTTCCCTGCATGTATTTTTAAGAAAAACCCATAAAGTAAAGATAAGATTACACCTAAGTAATAAACTGTTGGGGTATGGGCACTTGGAGCTAAAAGTAGTTGAACTAGAAAGAAAAGTAGCAAATTCTTGGCAGTTATTTTTTTGGCTAAATGATGAATAATGATTAGTAAAAAAGGAAACCAAGCAAACTGAACCATAAACATTTCAAAGCTGATATAAAACTGTTGTAACGTCAGAATGTGAAGTAAATAAAAAATTCCTCCCAAACTAGCTAACCAATTTTTCAACTCTTTTAATTTTCCCTTTAACCAAATTTTGCTAAGATATAAGTACATCCCAATTCCACCAATAAGGTAATAGCTAAAAATAAAAATATACCTGACTAAATTATCTGGTAACGTGATCTTTAAAAACAAAAGAATGGGTAAGCGAGTGATTTCGGATAAATGACCCTGGGCCGCTGGAGCAGATAATGATTGATGCTCTAGCCAAGCGCCAAAAAAGACTTGTTTAGCATATCTACCTAGGTCAAATTCAGCATGGATATTATCCCAACCAGAATAGATTTTATTGACGTCAATATTGGTGATAGCAATCACTAAGGCAATAATAACCACCAATAATAAAGGCAAGTTAGATTTTAATTTGGAAAATATTTTAAGGTTTTTTAATATCATGTTATTACACTCATTTATGGGGATACAAAATTAGGAATTTAAAGATATATTTAATTTTGGATTAAAATCTAATTATCATTGTAATCCATTAGATAGTAAGAAACCAAAAGCAAAGTGAATTATTTAAAAACTCCCTTTATCATAAATAAAGGGAGTTAAAACATCACAAATTAAAGTTACTCTCCAATTAGCGTCTCCATTTCTGCAACTCGGGATTCAGCCTGATGATCGGAATATCCCTGTTCCTGTATCGTTGCTAGATAGATCCGGTAGTAACTTAAAGAATTTCGGTAATCACCCTTGGAATAGTAGGCAATACCGCAATTCAAATAAGCTAATAAGAAATTCGGATTGATTCTCAATGCTGTAGTGCAGTCAGAAATCGCTAGATCTTGGTTGTTAATTTTGTTATAAGCAAGTGATCGATTGGAGTAAGCTAACACAGATGTGGGATCAAGTTGGATAGCATGGCTGTAAGCTAAGATGGATTGATTATATTCACCCATTTCAGCATAGATAGATCCCAAATTTATGTAAACATTAGCTTCGTTTGGAATTAGCAGTATGGCTTGTTGAATATCGTTTAAGGATCCCTGATTATCTCCAATCATACTTTTAGCGACACTACGGTTTACGTATGCTGCTGCAAGGTTAGAATCTAACCTGATAGTTTCATCATAGTAAGCTATGGCTATATGATATTCACCTGTATTGAGGTATATATCACCATAATGAACAAAGATGGTTGAATTGTCTGGATCAAGTTCTAAAGCTTGCTGACAATTAGCAATTGCCTGCTGATAGTTTTCTTGCCAGGTCAGTATGACACATTTTCCATGGTAAGCGCTTGAGCTATCAGGGTCTAGTTCAATTGTTTGGTTTAGTGAGTCTAGAGCTCTATCCATATTTCCTTCTTGCATGTATACAAATCCTTGGATAAGGTAACTCCAAGTGTATAAGGGATCTATCTGGATCGCTTGTTCTAGAATTGGCATTGGATTTTGGTTCTCATACCCAGGTTCAGAGGAATATATTATGGCCTGTAATACACATAATGCTTGAAGACCAAGTTCTTTTTGTTGTTCTAGGTCTTCAGGTGCATATGCTTTGGCTAACTCAATTTCGAGAAGTGTTCTCTCATAGTCTTGTTTGCTGTAAGCAACAAGAGCTTGAATGAAATGTAGAGTATAAACACCAGCTCCATCTCCTTGAATGACAATCTGATCCATCTCAACCCGATTGATAGTATATTGATTACCATCAATTGTTTCTGTAGCAAAGGTACTATCTGGTAGGTTGAAGATAAAGAAGGTATTAATTCCACCTTCTTCACTCATTGACGGGATGACTTCACCATAAATGATCATGGTGTAGTTCAAGCATTTAGCAGCTAGATGAGCTTGAGTGGGAGTATCGAAAGTACCATGGTACTTATCGACTTGTACTCCTCCAATGTCATTAGCAGCCTCACGAAGAGTACTGCTCCAGTTGACCTGAGGGTCAGCGGTATCAGAAGCATGATCAAAACCAGCTACCAATACTGAAACTTCAGCATTTTCAACTTCTACTACAGGTGTAATGTCCACCTGATTGAAGTCATAGCAGTCCTCATTCAAGGTGTTCTCAGTTTCACTCATTGAATAGTGAAAGCTCAAGAAACTACCGATGATCATCACCGTTACAATGATGCTACTAGTAACCTTTTGCACTTTCTTACTGTTTGCTTTCCGAAATTCCGGAGAAACAGCAATAAAGATAAAAAGGAAAGTAGTCACAGCACCAAATAAGCCGTTGATGATCCCTAAGATTTTCACCAAGTCAGATTCAACGAATGTCTTTGACCAGATTTCAGGGTCAAAATGTAAAACAATCAACCCCACTATACTGAGGACAAAGATGGTCAAGTTGACCCAGGCAACAATCACGATTTTACCAACCAGCAAGCTCATTGAAATTTTGAGCAAGCTTTTGTTGTTATGACGGTTCTTGCGATTTTTCTTAGCCATTTAATTTTCTCCTTTTGAAGATTAAGGCTAACGATTTGAGAGAGGAATGATACAAAACTAACCACTTAATAAACAATATTTTCACCAATATTTAATTTGCGATGTTAAAGATTTTTTGGTGACAAACCAATCTGATATTAATTTGTACCAGATGATATTATACCATTTGAAATAATTATGGGGTAATAATTTAACATAAAAAAAGGGTGGAGTATTATACCCCACCCTTAAGTGGTGATTACACTCTAGTTGGTGACAGTGTTGGTCTCTACCAGAGAGATCTCCAACACGTCGTTTGCCAGTTCTGCCGTCTCGACTGCGTAAGCACCGTCGTTAATATCTGACTGGAGCATACTAGCAGTTGAGCAACCTGTCGCGCCACAGTTTTTCTGAATGAAGGCATTTTCCACGTTGTCGCGGAAGTAGCCTTGACTGAAGAAGGCCGATGCGTGAACAGGAATGGCATACATAGTCACCAAGACCGCCCCTGGTGTATAGTTCGAGAAGTGGCAAACCGTATTTCGGTCACCGGGACCATCGTGCAAGCCGCGTAGATTCAAGAACCAGACATGATCTTCGGAGGGTTCAAGCGAGTAGGAGTAATCTCCACACGTCACGTCGAAACCAGCTCCAACGATTTGCATATATCCGGTTTCAGGCAGGATCAGGTCTGCGGTTTCGTTTTCAAGTAGCTCTTGAACGTCACCAGCTCCAGACCAGACTGCCGATTCATTGGCCTGCGCATCTTCCCAACGAGCGGCGCTTAATACACCAGCTTCGGCGAAAAACCAACACGCTCCAGGAATATTGCACGAGTCTTCATTGGCTTCGCCATTCTCGAATTTCAACGGGATGACCTCATCTGGCACCGGACCGGTGATTGACCAGTCTTCTCCGGATGATCCGTCTTGCGCCATGACCGGGGTCATGGGCACAACCAAAACAACCAACATAACGAGCGTAAACAGAATGCGCTTCATGGGTTTTCCTCCCACAGGGAATAGGCTTGGCTGTCTCTAATGAGACGATCTTAACCAAGTTTTGACCCTGTAATGTAGCGCCTGGAAAATAGCAAATGATTGATATTCTCAAGGCGCCACATTATGAGCGTTACTGTTGACACATTAGAGTGTAATTGTTAAAGAGCTAAACCACGTCACCACCAGTTGCTGGTGGTTGTGGTTAATATTATAAACTTGAAGTTATTTAGGAAATTCTGGACTTGACCAGAACAGCGCTGCCCGATAAACCAACCAGCAAGATTGCGGCAAAAAACAAAGTCATCTTAGGATCAAGACCAGCGTTAATTTTGCTAGCATCGTGAACTCCTAATACTTTGCCACTACGATAAACAATTTTTTGATTTTGTTCTTGTTTGCCTTTTACTTTACAGTCAGTGTTTTGACCATAAGTACCACTAGTGGTACATTCAACTTCAAATTCCTGTTGTTGAGACTGTTGAGCCTCATTAGCTTGAACTTTGGTTGAGGATAAAAGCAATAAAAACGCTGATGATATAGAAAGAATGAGTTTCTTAGTCATAATAGAGATATTTTATATGAGATGAGGCATTCTGTCAACAGTTATAGGGCATTAAAAGCAACTTTGGTGCGTGGAAGAATAAAAGCTTAGTTTACGGATAAATAGGAGATTCTAGTGATCTGACCTAAAGAGTAGTAATCGGTAAAGACTTTGTCATAACCTTCCCAAGGATCATGCATAATATATTTACCATCTTTTTTCTCTTTGATGACCAAAAAGTGAGTCCCATAAGGTCCAGCTGATAATCTAAGAATGACCGGATTTTTGCTTAATTCACTATCAAGTCGTGACTGAGAATACCCGACATCAACATAGTGATATCCTCCAGGTGCTGGCCAGGGTTTGAGCATATAAGCGGTGTTAGAAAAGAAATAATTGGTATTACTGGCGATGGAGATGGGATTCACATCTTCACCAAATTTTTTCTTGATCATGGCCGTACTACTGACTAGACAACCAACTTCAAGCATTTGATCGTTGCTGTTACCAATTTTAACTCCCGCCCATCTTTCATCACGTTGAGAAAAATACCAACCGTCAGGACTATTTTGGGCTCCGACCGCACCGCCACCTTTAGTGGTTGCAAAGTTTTTGAAAGCGGCAATTTCTGCTTTAGCCTCAGCTAGGAGTTGCTGGTACTTTTTTTCATCATTTTTAGTCACACTTAACAGTTGTTGTTGCTGTTGTTTTTGAGCGTTCAAGTCAGCTTCTTGTTTTTTCAATTGGAGTCTCTTTTTCTCAACTTCGGCTTGTTTTTCTTCTTTAAGGGTTTTTTGTTGATCATAATCAATTCTTTGCTCCTCAGCTCGCTTCATCACCTGAGAGATATTGCTTTGAGTGATCTTGAGATATTTGTATTGGGTTAAGAATTCGGATAGGGAATCAGAGCTTAGTAATACTAGTAAGGTATCTTTGTTAGTATGTTTATAGTTAGCAATGACTCTTTCAACCAGAACCGAGGTCATTTTATCCAAAGATAGTTCAATCCCTGATATCCGAGAAGACAGGTCGGTTATTTGGCGCTCAAGCTTACTAATTTCGGCTACGGTCTGGGATATTTGGATCTGCTGAACCTGTATTTTGCCATTAATGATACTAATGGCATTACTTAAAGTATTTGATTTTTGTTTGGTTTGAGAGATGAGGGTTTCTAAACAACTGATCCTGGCTGTTTGACAAACAGCTACATCTGGCTGGTTATTACAATCCCGGTCACATTCTTCAGCCTGGATTTTTTTAACATCAACAAAAATAGTTAAAATGGAGACCATTAAAACAAAAATAAATCTGGTAATTGACCTGTGAGCAGTCATGAGTTCATTTTAACTGGAGTCATCTAAGATGAGAAGATCAGTTTCTTATTTTCTCATCACTCTTTGGACTGCGGAAGCGCTAGCCAACATGGCTAGAAAGATGCCAATGACTGTGCCAATTGAAAGTTGGATAAGTAATAAATTAATAGGAATTGGTAATAATGGAATTGTTCCTAAGAAATTTTGTAGCCAGGGGGTAATATATAACAAACTAACATAGGTGATGGTCCAGCCGAGTATCGACCCGACAATTGAGTAAATGATCGCTTCATAGATAAAGGGTGCTTTAATGTACCAGGTACTAGCCCCGATAATATGCATAATATTAATGGTGCTTCTTTTATTGCTAATCTTCATGGCAATCAAAGTCATCATAAAAAGAATTGAGGTAATTGATAAAACCAAGACACTAGCTAGTCCCACGTATCGAATTGAAAGCGTCCAAGATTTGAGCGAATCAATAATATTTTGTTGGAAAATAACTTCTTCTATCCCAGCTAGTTTTTCTAGATCAGTATTAATGGTAGTTAAAGAATGGACATCTTTGCCAGACACCTCAATACTGGCGGGGAGAATATCGGCAGTCACTAACTCAAGTAGCAATGGATCTTCTTTGTTAGTTTCTTTATATATCTCTAAGGCTTTGTCTTTGCTAATCACTGATACATTATCCACATATGGTTTAGCCGACATTTCTTTTTGAGCATCTTGGATTTGTTTATCTGTAGCTTCAATCTTAAAAAAGGCAATTACTTGAGGCCTGGTTTCGAAATAATTAAGAATTTTCTGAGTAGAAAATAAGAATAAAGAAAAAGTGTAAGCTACCAAGAAAGTGACGGTTAAGATCATGACCGCCGCCATACTTTGATATGGCGATCGGCGAATGTTAGTGAGAGCAGAGGATAAGTGTTTCATTATTTTTCTTTATTAGTTTCCTTTTTTTTCTTAAACATCGAGCCCAAGGAAAAGGATTTTTTTGGTTTTGATTCTTTCTGGTCTTCTGGTTGTTTAGTGTCATCCGAGTGTTTGGTGTGGTGGACCGTATGTTCAGCTGCAATTTTTTCTTTTGTTTTGGCTAGTTTTTCCTCTTCAGTGACTAGTTTGTGTTCAGCAGGTTTTTGATGTGGGGCAGAATCTTTAATTAGTCGACCTTGGTTTAACTGAAGCACTCTTTCATTAGCTAGAGCATCTAACACTGAGATATCATGGGTAGCCAAGATGACAGTAGTGCCAAACTCATTAATTTTTTTGAGTAAACTAGTGATTGAGAGAGAAGTTTGTTTATCTAAGTTGCCAGTGGGTTCATCGGCAAAGATGATGGAAGGGGCATGGGCCATAGCTCGGGCAATACTAACTCTTTGGGCTTCACCTCCAGATAATTGACTAGGGAAGAGAAAGGCTTTATCGGTCATTTGGATCAAAGTTAGTAGATCAGTCACTCTGCGCTCAATTTCTTCTTGAGGTTTACCTAAAATTGATAAAGCTAAGGCAATGTTTTCCCAAACATTCATCTCGGGCACCAGGCGATAATCTTGAAAGACAACCCCAATTTTTCTTCGGTGTAGATGTATCTGACGATTTTTAATCTTGGCTAGCGGTTGACCTTCAAAAATAATTTCTCCAGAGGTGGGATTATATTCTTTGGTCAGTAATCTCATGATGGTAGTTTTGCCACTTCCAGAGGGACCAGTCAGTAAAACAAATTCTCCTGATGAAATGTTAAAGGAAACATCTTTCAAGGCGAAGCTGTCATCAAAAAAAGATTTAGTGATTTTATCGAAAATTATCATCGCTACTTACAGTTTAGCTGGATTAGATGGTGATTGGCAAGAGAAAAAAGATCTGCAAAAAGATACATTAAACTAAAAAGGATCATTAACTATGATATAGCTGATTTATTCTTCAACTGGAGCTTGACCTTGAGTGTTAACCACTTGGATTCGACCCACGTCCATCAACCAGCCAGCTTTTTGAGCTTTAAAGGTTTCACCCCAGATCTGAACTTCCATCCCAGCAAATTTATCTAGATCAGTGACTGAAGATGTCAAATAGACAGTTTGGGAAACGCCACCAGCTCTAAGTAACTTGTGTGATCCTTCTCCATCCAGGCCTCCCTTTTCCAAATAGCCAGAAGCAGTATCTTTAAAAGTGGATTCATCTGGACTACCAAAAACATCACCATTATTAATACCATTACTAGGCACAACACTAATAGGTTGATTAGAATTTTTGCCCAATGGAGATTTGGCTGACAGTTTATTTAGACCAAAGCCAGTGCCAACACCGGCAATCACCGCAGTCACGATCAACAATATCGATAATTTATTGGCTAAGTTCATATCTGGACCTTTCTTAGACAAATCAAGGGGTTTAAGGACACTATTGTTATCTACTTTAGGTGACTCGTCAAGTTGGGAAATTTCTATTTCTGGTACTGGGTTTTGATTTTCTACTGACATGATAATTAATCGTACTATGGCTAGTTTGGCTTAGCAAGTAGAGTGTGAACAGCACAGGTTAACTGGGCATTAGAGTATTTGTTAACACATTATTTAATTTTGGTGTTAGCAGTGGGCCCATATCAATGCCGCTTTGATCAGAAACAAGAGTAACCAAAGTTTTATTGCAATTTACAAGAAAGGTAGAACTATTAACTTTGAAATAGAAATCTGGAGTTTGAAAACCTTTGTGACTTGTTGTTAATACTAACGTAAGTAAGCGAGCAAAATTTCGTTCGGGGGATTCATCAGTAGCTTTTAAATATTCATAAGGCTGGGTTAATGAACCAGTACCAACAAAATCCTCAGCAAAAATAGGTTTAGGTTGTTGAACTTCTTTATCTGTACGGCGTCGGATAAAACCTTTTAATAATTCCATTTTGTTCCTTTTCAAGCTATTTATTTAATTTAATCTCTTCCATGATGAACTGATCGATATCACCATCAAGCACTGCTTCGGTGTTGGTAGTTTCTATTTCAGTTCTAGTATCTTTGACTAATTTGTAGGGGTGAAGTACATAGTTTCTGATTTGATTTCCCCAACTGGCATTAACGTGTTGACCTTTGACCTTCGCCATTTCTTCTTCAAGTCTTTCTTCCTCAAGTCTAGCTAGTTGAGCTTTCAGCATTTGCATGGCTCTTTGTTTGTTTTGAACCTGAGATCTTTCTTGACGGCATTTGACCACAATCCCAGTAGGAAGATGAGTTAACTCAACGGCCGTATTCACTTTATTAACATTTTGCCCACCTGCTCCGCCAGCTCGAGAAAAATTCCATGATAGATCATCATCTTTGATCTCGACTTGTTGATCATTGTCTTCCAAAAGGGGAAGGACCTCAACTAAAGCAAAAGAAGTCTGTCTTAAGTTATCGGCATTAAACGGGCTCTGTCTAACTAATCGGTGAGTACCTCGCTCACCCTTCAGATACCCATAGGCATAGCCTTCAGGGACGTCAAAGACAACAGATTTGATGCCGGCCTCCTCACCTCTAGACTCTTCAACTAAAATAAATTTCCAATCTTGTCTTTGAAAGTAACGTTGATACATACGACTGAGGATTTCTGCCCAGTCCATGGCTTCAGTTCCACCTTGGCCGGAGTGAATGGAGAGAATAGCCCCATTGCCATCATATTTACCATTTAAGAACTGACCAATTTCTAAGATAGAGATTGATCTTTCAAAAGCTGGTAATAGTTTTTTTATTTCTTGGCTTAATGAATTATCTTCAAGGGAATCATCCCCAGCTAGCTCCAATAGGGCAGAAACATCACCAATCAGAGTTTGAACTTTTTCAATCTGACCAATTTGTTTTTGTAGGATGGCAATTCGTTTCATGATAGCTTGAGCATCATCTTGTTGCCAAAAACTAGCTAAAAGGGTTTGCGCTTCTAGTTGGTGAAGTTGGTCCTGATATTGAGCTAAATTTGTTGCCTCAACTAAGCCAATAGCTTTAGCTAACAATTCTTTAGACAATTCTTTTTCTTGTTGATTCATATTCTCAAGAAATTATAGCAAATAAACAGGGAAATATTCGTCCATTACCTTTTTATAAACAAAAAGATTGGGTAATTAAACCCAATCTTTATTTGTCACTCTCTTAGTGCTGGTTATATCCCAGCTTGAGTTCCATCAAGTCTAAGACATTTCATAGAACTCCTTTCTGTTGACTAAATATTTTAATCAATACTACCAATATACCACCGACAGCTAGCATCAGTGAAGCTTCATTTATGCTTTTGAAAACCAAATCATAAGTTTTTTGCACTGCATCCACCGCTCTTAAATAGTCATTTCTAATATATAAATAAAATTGTAATTTTGTATGTGTTTGCTCAATATCTTTGAGTTTTACTACATGTAGGGGGTATTCCCAATATACTCCTCGCATTGCAATAAACAATTTAAACAATGACCACAAAATTAGAAGTAAGGCTATTGAAAATAATATTTTCCCATATTCTTCATCTGGCAATTTAAATAATGCTACTTCATTTGTATTAGTAAAAAGATAAGTTAATAATCCAAACCCAGCACCCATGAAAGTAAACATTTTTACTTGAGCACCTTTATACATTTCATATACAAGTTTATATCTTTCCCTTAATTCTATTATTGTTTCTTTTAGAGCTTCAATTTTTTCAGATTGATTCATAGTTGATCAAAACATATCAGTCTTTGTCATCGATTGCAACACTTATTCTTAACTAATTTTAAATTAACAACTACCCTTTAGTCAAAAGTAATGGTTTCATTTCTCTCTAAAAGTAATTCTTTTTTCTGATCATGATAGTTAATCTGATAAGGGGTTGGGGGTAAACCTGATTGTTTTAAAATTGATAAGGTCAAAGGAGTCTTAAGGGCAGGATGTGACAATTGGATAGACAAAGTGGCTGTTTGTTGTTCTGGTAGGGTAATTAGAAAACCGATTTCTTTGAAGCTCTCTGCTGATGAGTTAGTAATTTTTCGCTCATCCCAGTGTTCAATATTTTGTCCTTGATAACTAATTTGTTTGATTTGATCTTGATTGTTAACAATTAATCGTTGGTAGTTTACATACCCTAAGTGATCATCTGGGGTTGAAGCATCTGGACTATTTTTGTTATTAAAATTAATTTCAATTTGGGTTAAATAATCATTAATTTCTATACTGACCGCTCGTGAAATATTTTGATTAGCTTTGTTAATGCCGACATTGGATTCAACCAAGAATATTGTTTCTCCCGTTGATTTAAGCTCCCCACTGACCAAGTATTTCGACCAGATTTTTTGAATGTTTTCGTCGTTACTAAAGATTTGAATATTTTGGTTTTTAAAGTTTTTGATCAAGCTAAAGATTAATTCTTTTTTTTGAGCATTAGATAAATAATTGACTTTATACTGGAAGAATTTAACTAAACTGGATAAAAAGTTTGGTTTTTGCTGGCTGCCTGGGAAAAAACTATCTCGATCTGAGCGAGCGATTTGAGCTAAATTATCTGCGGTGATAGTTTGCTGATAGTCAGGTAGATAAATCGGACCGGTAATCTGCAGTAAATCCTGAGCCACGGATAAATTAATCGCCACTAAACTATCAATCTTTTGCTCTTGTCCCAGGGCAAAAAAATTGAGGATCTGTTTGCTACTGGTGGGGAAATCTGGTTCCCAATTAGCATCAGGAAGTCTTAAGCCTTTGCCTGAGCTTAAATATTCTTTAACTCCTGTGGGTGCTTCAACAAAGCCCGTAAACTGACCATCTGGCTGATAAATATCTTGGACGTCAATTTTGCCAATCACCCCTTGCTTTAAGTTAACTAAAGCATAAGAGCCCATAAAGCCACCAGTGGCTCTAAGTTCATCACTATTTTGAAATAAAACAATGACTTGTTTATCTTGAGAGGTAAAATACTCAATCACTTGATTAAGATCATTAATCATTGACAGGTAAGTTTCAATCTTAGGAGTGTATTTTTTAAATAGGATTGAGGTCTGACTTTTTTGCTCAGTTTGGGTTACTAAGTCGGCAATTTGTCGAAAATTGTTTTTAATTCGGTCTAGATAGATTTTGGTCTCGGGATTATCTGAAGTGGCAAGAGAAAAATATGAGAGTAGATTTTGATTAAGATCAAACGATTGTTCAAGTATTTTAAATGATTGTTCCCAAATAAACAGATCACTGTTTTGTTTTAGGGTGAGCAAATTAAAGATTTTGACCAAGGGTTGAGTCTGATTGAAAGTTGTCTGGGCTTGGTTGAGTTCAAATTTTTTAAGTTGGGAAATTAGCTGGTAAGTATTAAACAGGGCATAAATAAAGCTGAAAAGAATCATCAATAAAATGACCAGTAAACTGAAAAGTAACTTATGGTTTTGAAAATATAATTTTGTCTTCATGGTTTGATTAAATATAAGCAATCATCTTGCTGGCAACTGATCAGCGATAAGTTCAGCTGTTCTTCAATTTTTTGCTTCAACTGCCCAGAATTATTAAGCTTTTCAAAGCCAGGATAATTATTTTTGAGTTCATCATACTGCGAAAAATGAATCATGACTAATCTGACCCCAAGGTTTGATAAATAAATAATCGACTCTTGATTAGGAAAATTAGTGGTTAAAAAGTAAAAATCTTGTTCCCGTTTGGTGGGAACGAAACCACTAGTTCCGTTAAATAATGTTAGGTGATGTTTAGTTTGATAAAACAACCGCAAACTTTCTTGAAAAACCAGGGGCTGAATGTCCCAAGTATAGGCGGGTAATTCAACCATCTTTTGTCCTACAAAAGTACTAGCCAGCTGATAAATCTCTGGCATTTGAGTTTCAATCTCTATCAGGGGATATTTGTCTTTCTGACTGAACAGTAAAAAGCATCCCCAAGCTAAAATTAACAAGACTTTTGAGGTGACGAGTAAATTACTTTTAGCTAGTTTCATTCCCAGCAGTAAAGATAGACCAAAATTAACCAGCACAATAAATCTAGAAGTGGCTCGAAAAGCCTTAAATCCTGGTAATAAGTAATAAAAGAGGGCGTAAGGCAAGGGAATAGGTAGGTTAAGTAATTTAAAAGTATGGTTGTCAATTTTGAGGACTGGTCCTAGCATCATCAACAGTCCAAATATCACCATCAACCATAATGATAAGTCAGTTACTAACAACTTCCCTTTTTTAGTTTGTTGATGATTAAGGATTAATAAGATCACCACCGCTAAGGCTATCTCTGGAGTCACCAGTTGATCAAAAGAGACAGCAAAATGGGCGGCATCTCTGATTGTTCTATTTGATTTTAATTCACTTGCCGACTGGAAGTACGGCAAATAAAAAATAACACTAATCAGTCCAATCAGTAAAACAAAAGAAACGATTTTTTTGAGCTGATAAAGGGTTTTTTGCCTAATTTCCTGATTAACTCCCAAGAAGAAAATAATAAAACAGAGAAAAAAGCCAGTCATGGGGGCATTAAGTACTTGGTATAAAAAGGTAATCGTAAAAAAATAAATAAATCTTAATTGCTTTTTTTGTAGGTATTTTAAGAAAAAAAGCACACTCAAGGGAATACCCGCGATTAAGTAGGTATGCAGATGAATTAAATAACCTAAATGCATACCAGAAAAGGTAAAAGTAAGGGCTGACAAGAAAGCACTAGTTTTAGACTGAAAAAGAAAATCAGTCAGTAGCCACATCGAGATAAAAACCATTATTGTCCCCAAAATTAAATGAAGATTATTAATTAAAATGAGATTATTAGTAAATATTTTTAAAAAAATCGTAAAAACAGCGGTGGAAAAATAGGGATCTGAAAAAGTTAAAGTATTAGCAAAGTTATATAAGATTGGTAAATTGTAAATATTTTCCCCAGTAATTAGCCGCTGGCTGACTTGATCAATAGTCCAAACAATAAACAAGCCATCTTGATCAGAATAAAGATGGCTTTCTAGTTTATTAAGCATTGGGGAGAGAAAAATAATCGTTAAAATAATTGAGCAAACTAAAGGTAAAATCAGTTGCTTAATTATTAAGTTATTAACTAATTTCATCATTAATCCATCTTGGAGCAAGCAAAAATATGGTAATCAAACTAATTTATTGATAACTAATTTTGAGAATTTTATCACCAATGGCAATTTGTTTAGCAACTTCAAAACCTTCAATTACTTCACCAAAGTTAGTATATTGGCCAGTTAACCAGGAACAATCATCTGTACAGATGAAAAATTGGCTATCATTACTAATTTGAATATTGCCACCTCTAGCTACACCTAGACTGCCAATTTTAAAAGGAACTTGACTTAATTCCGTAGGCATGGACCCACCTCCAGTTCCATTTCCTTGGGGGTCTCCACCCTGAATAACCCAACTTTCAACTCGATGAAAGGTGAGGTTCTCATAATAACCAGATTTAGCTTTAGTTAAGAAATTTTGGACGGTATTGGGAGCACTATCGGCATAAAGTTTAACCGTAATATTTCCTTTAGCCGTTTGAATTGTTGCTTGAGTAGCAGTGATGGGTGCTGACTGGGTCGGAACTGCTTGCTGACTTAATTCTGATTTTTGTGCGTCTGTCATAGAAATTTTTCCTTCTAAGGTTACATCTTGATTAGATTTTTTTTGAGTTTCACCTGTTTCTAAATTAAGATCTTTTTCCGGCGGTTGCTCATGTGCTTTTTGTATAATACTCTCATCTTTCTTTTTCTCAACTGAAAGTTTAGTATCTCTTGAATCTGGTCCCACACAGCTGGAGAGAGTTAATCCAATTAAGCTGACAGTTAAGATCAAAAGAATTGCCTTTGCGTATTTCATCTCTTTGCCCAATCTATATAATAGTGTTAAGTATCTAGCTAGTCTGATATTGACGATGATCGATACTTAGTAAATTATGTTTAGAACTAGTTCACTTTAGCATATCTACAATTTTATGAAAAGAAAAAATTCTCAAACTGTATATTTGCTTCACGGTTGGTCAATTAGTCAGGAAAATCAACAAAAGTGGCAAATTTTTATTAATGAACTGGAAAAAAAAGGTTTTTCCCCAGTCTTTCTTAATATCCCCGGGTTATCATCACCATTAGATCAAGTTTGGCAGTTATCTGATTTTGTGACCTGGCTGTCCACACAACTTCCCAAAGAGCCGGTTTGGTTGGCCGGTCATTCATTTGGTGGGCAAATTGCCATCAAATTTGCCGCGAAGTATCCAGACAGAGTGGAAAGATTGATCTTAATTGATAGCTCGGGAATTAGAGATTGGGCACTCAAAGCAGTGATCAAAAGAAAAGTATTTTATGTGGTTTCAAAAATTGGTAAAATCTTTTTTAAATCAACTCTCGCTCGAAAATTTATCTATTTACTAGCCAGAGAGCGAGACTACTTAAATGCGCCGCCTTTGCTTCGTAGAACCATGTCTTTAGTTTTGGATGAGCAGGTGATCAAGGATTTAGATAAAATTCAAGCCCCAACCACTATTTTTTGGGGTGAAAATGATCAAACCACACCTGTAAAAATTGGACAATTAATCAAGAGTAAAATCAAAAATAGTCAGCTAGTTTTAATTGAGGGCGCTAGACATTCACCTCAATATACTCACTCTCAACAGTTAGCAGATTTATTTTTGGAAAAAACTAAAATATGATAATCATTTATTTTTTGCTGCTTTTTTTAATCCTGATTCGTTTGCTCAGGTTTTTAGCGGTGGTGCAGCAAAAAGAATATCGCTTAGATCGATTGGCAACTTACTTTAATTCTGAGAGTGGTAAAAGAGACTTAATTAAAATCTGGCCTGCCCCAAAAGATTTAACTAGGACTGGTTTAAAAAGACCGGTTAGAACTATGAGGGTGTTGGTAATTGGTGGCGCTACTTTGTTGGTAATTTTTCTTTTATATTTAATCATCTTCTTTTTGGCTGACACGGACTTAGTTAAATTAACATTTTGGTCTTTAGTGTTAGTCTTTTTACCCTTATTAGTGATGCTGGTGATGTTGCCAACTTCAATTGTGGCTATGATTATGACTTGGATAGAGTTACAACAGGCTAGTCAAAAAATATCTAGACAAAAGCCAATAGTCATTGGTATCACTGGCAGCTACGGTAAAAGTTCTACCAAACAACTCTTAGCTCACTTACTTCAAGCTAAATTTACTGTCTTTGCTACGCCCAAATCATTTAACACTAAATATTCGGTGGCTAAATCTGTTAATAATTTCTTTTTTGATCAAGAAGTAGCCATTTTAGAGTATGGGGCTTATAGCCAAGGGGAGATTAAAACTTTAGCTAAATATTTAACCCCAACCTTAGCGATCATTACTGGTTTTGCGCCTCAGCATTTAGACTTATTTGGCAGTCAAGAAAATATCATCAAGGCAAAAAGAGAGTTAATCACTGCCATGGAAAAAAACTCATTTGTTTTTGCCAATGCTCAAAACAGGGGAGTCCGAGAAATTTGCCAGGTAGCAGGGTACCAAATCGTTAACTACTCAGGAAAGAATTCTCAGGTTGTTTTTGACCAAGTAACTCTGGATGAAACTGGTAGGTTGAGTTTCACCTGGCAGAATCAAACTGTAAAGACTCAACTCATTGGTAGACACTATTTAGAAATTGCTTCAGCTGCCATTGCCGTTGCTCAACATTTAGGCTTAACTCAGCAACAAATTGTGCAGCAACTGGCGACATTTAAACCCACCAGTAATTTTATTACCACCAATTTAACTTCTCAGGGAGCTTTAATTATTAATGATGGCTTGACCACTAATCCGACTGGTTTTAAAGCAGCGGTTGAGTTGATCAAAGAAATTAAACAAGATCGGGACGCGATATTAGTTACTGGAGGAATTGTTGATTTGGGGGTGAAAGAAACAGCAATTCATCTAGAGTTAGCCAAAGTTTGTGCTCAATCCATTAATCAAGTGTGGTATTTTGGTTTAGTAGGTAAGTCAGAGTTTAAGCAAGTTTTTGCTGATCGATTACTAGATGAAGAAAGCTTAATTAAGGAAAAAATTGATCATTTATCAGCCAATGATTTGGTTTTACTTGAAGGCAAACAACCACTGTGGTTATTAAAAAGCTTAAAAATATGAAATCAATCTTTAATAGTTTAGGATCAAATTACAATCAAGAATTGGTACTCTTATCCTTACGACAATTACTGTGGCCTAAAAAACATCAAAGCCAAGTCTTAAAACAAAAATTAGATGATTTATTTGCTGCTGACGCCCATTTATTTTACAAAGGTCGGGATGCCATCCAGTTTGCTCTTTCTTCTTATGGCATTGGTCAAGGAGATCAAGTTTTAACTCAGGCTTTTACTTGTTTTGCCATTGAACAAGCCATTGTGCGTACTCAAGCAACTCCGGTTTTTGTGGATATTGATGACAGTTTAAATTTAACTGTTGAAAGTTTAGAAAAAGCTTTTAAGACCGCGAAATCAGCTAAGGCCGTGTTAGTCCAAAACACCCTGGGTAGTCCCGCTCAAATTGTGAAGATAAAAAAGTGGTGTGACCAACATAAATTACTTTTAATCGAGGACTTAGCCCAATCTTTTGGAGCAACTGATCAAGAGGGAAAATTACTAGGTACCTATGCTGATGTGGTGATTCTATCCTTTGGCCGAGATAAAATTATCGATTCCGTCAGTGGTGGAGCCTGTTTATTTAAAAATGTCCAACCAGTCAAAGTCAAACCTGATTACCAAAAAGTGACCAGTTTTCAGATCATGAAGGATTTACTTTATCCCAGTTTAACTATGCTGATTAGAAAAACTGATCAATTTATCTTAGGTAAAATTATCTTTCAACTGGCAAGAAAGTTAAAGTTATTAACTTCGCCAGTCTTAAGTCCGACCACTCAGATCGCCGATTTTCCTGATCAATTAGCGCCGTTAACACTCCTGATGATCAGAGATTTGGATTTACAGTTAAAACACCGTCAAGTAATTGCCCAGATTTATCAGCAAAAGTTAGCCGTTAGTGATCAACAATCAGAGTTTGTCACCAGTCATGGGACTAATCAGCGATTCTTTTTTAGCATTAAAAAGTCCCAAGAGTTAATCAGCTACTTAGAACAAAATCATATTTATATTTCTGATCGCTGGTACCGTCAACCAGTTGATTCGGGAAAAATTCACGCAGCTAGTAGTTATCAACTCGGGTCTTGCCCAGTGGCTCAAAAGCTTTGTGAGACAGTCATGAATTTACCCACTCATCTAAATGTTAGTGCCGATGATGCTCATAAAATTAGTCAGTATATTAACAAATGGTTAAAAACTTATGTCTAACTTATCAGTTCAATTCATTGATAACAAAGAAGTTTGGGAACAGTTGATCCTAGCTAATCCTAAAGCTAATTTCTTACAGTCATATAACTTCGGGCAGTTTCATTCGGCTTTAGGTAAAAAGGTTTTTCGCTTGGGCATTTTTGCTGAGCAAAGTTTAGTGGCTGGAGCATCAATTGTGGTTGAAGAGGCAAAAAGAGGTAAATACTTAGCTATCTTTGGTGGCCCTTTACTTAATTGGTCGGATCTAAATCAAGTGCAATTTTTCTTTGATCAAGTTAAAAGTTTAGCTCAGCAAGAAAAAGCTGTCTTTGTTAGATTTAGACCTCAGGAACTTGAGTCGGTGGAACTGGAAACTTTGGTTAAAAAGATTGGTTGTGACCAGTCACCCATGCATTTAACTGCTGATCTCACTCTGCAGTTAGATTTAACTCAATCTCTAGAAACTATTTTAGCCCAAATGAGAAAGAATACCCGATATGAGGTGAAGAAAGCGGAAAAGTTGGGAATTAGGCTGACCACTTCCCGTGATCCGCAAGAAATTGAACAGTTTTACCAACACCAGCTTAACTTAGCTAAAAAACATGGTTTTGTGCCTTTTAGTTATGACTTTTTATATCAGCAATTCAAAATTTTTGCGGCTGATAATCAAGCCTTACTCATCCATTCTTGGCACGATAATCAATTATTAGCTTCAGCTTTTATCATTTTTTATAATCATGAAGCCGTCTATCATTATGGGGTTTCCACCCCAGAGAATGCCAGATTACCGGGTAGTTATGCTTGTCAGTGGGAAGCTATCAGGCAGGCTCAATTAAGAGGCTGCACCAGCTACAATTTTTGGGGAATAGCGCCAGAGGATCAGCCGGATCATCGTTTTGCCGGAGTCTCATTATTCAAAAGAGGCTTTGGTGGGGAAGTTGTTCAATATTTACCAGCTCATGATTTACCAATTAGTTCTAGTTATCAACTGACCAAAGGGTTTGAGTTACTTCGCAAAAAATTAAGAAGACTGTAAATTATTTTCTGGTGACTTGATAACTTACCAAGTGTTCTAAGAAAATTGCTGGAGCATCTTCAAGCAAGAATTGTTGAAATTCTTGGTAAAGCGTTTTTCTTTCTTGTTTATCTACCACTTGTCGACCTTTTTCTAGTAAACTGTCAATTCTGGTATTTTTGTAGTGAGAAAAGTTAGTACTTTGTTCCGAATGCCACAAAAAGTATTGGTCCGGATCAGGTGGAGTTTCCTGACCAATTAACATGGTTTGAAAGTTACTGGTGTCAGGAAAGTTAGAAATTCTAATTTGCACTTTGATTTTAAGATTACCACACTTATCTTTAGTTTTAATCTCTTTCTTTTTCATACACTCATCAAAGGCTTTTTGGCCAAAATCTTGCCATTCTCTGATAATGGTTTCGGCCTTGGTTTCATAGACGGTGGGGGTGATTAATTCAAACTCTAAAGGCACTTCAGGTAGTCCATCTAAAAGTCTTTCGATCGCCCGATCAAGGTCATAATCATAGGTTTTACCCTCAATGTAAGCCCAAGAGAGGGGGCTAATGGGACCAATAGCTCGGATATCAGTATTATTTTTAGTTAAAGCATAGGATAGCGCCTGACGGACATTTTTAGAAAACATTTGATTTTCGAGATTAAAAAAGATGGCCAAATATCTTTCAGGGTGGATTTTTTCATCAGTTTGAGTAGTCGACCAGCTACTGACATCAGGTGGAGTCGAGAGGTCTTGCAGGACATTAATTTCCCCTTTTTTGAAAGCCATGATGGCATCGTTTTCAGTTAAGTAAAAACGATAACGTTTTCTTTCTTGATCATTCTCGATGATGATTTCTTTGAGTCTATTAGCTTGGTTGGTAAAATTAGTGACACGATATTCACCTAAGCCGATGATTTTGGGTTTTTTAAAGAAGAATAAAAATGGTTCTTCCTCATATCTAAGTAGCGGTTGAGAGACAATAGTAGGAAAAGGCACATACTGATCTGGAAGTTTAAAAACCACATCATTAGTAGTGGCGATCGTTTCCACATTGTCTAGCTTATACTGAATATCTTGAGGTTTTAATGGTGCCCCATCTTGCCAAAAAACACTGTCTTTAATGATAAATCGATAAGTTTGGCCTTCATCTTCAATACTCCAGCGAGTAGACAGAGATGGAGCTACCGAGCCATCTTCTTTAATTTGGGTTAATCCTAGACTGATTTGTTTTTGGATTTCTTCCGGTAAAGTGGAGAGGGTGTAATTACCAATCATGCCAATATGAGTGACTTTTTTTCGCTCCATCAATCTGGCGATGACTGGGATAAAAATGGAGAAGACGACAATGGCCATGACAATGGAGCCAATCATGACTAAGCCATGTTTTTTCCAAAAGGTGCTCAAGTACCAATAATATTTTCGCCACTTCATAAATGACATTATAAAGCTAAAGAGAATAAACCTAAAGATAGATTATCAAAATCTACTAATATTTTGTCTAGACTGGTAAATGAGGATCTAAATTAAATTTAGATGATCAAGTTAGCCACAGAAAGAATCACAAATAAAACAATGCCAATAATTATAAAGTAGTAGAGAACTTTTTCCAGTCCTCGTTTAGTGTGATAGGTTTCACCCCCTCCACCCCAAGTAGTTCCTAGGCCTGAGCCCTGTGCTTGAAGTAGAATCGCACCAATTAGCAGGATTGATAAAATGATTTGTACAATCAATAAAATATTGGACATATATTGTTTTTAAGTTTACTTAATAAACATTCATTATTTACTTAGCCACCGCTAGGTCTCTAGTTTCACGAATGACATTAACGGTCACTGTACCAGGATAAGTCATATTCTGTTTAATTTCATCCCTGATTTTTACTGACAGAATTTTAACGTCATCATCTTTAGAAATCTCAGGATCTAGTAAAACTCTGACTTCTCGACCAGCTTGGATGGCATAGGCTTGTTTAACTTCAGGATAGGCCATAGCAATGGTTTCTAATTTTTCTAATCTCTGGACATATTCATCATAGTTCTCATAACGAGCACCTGGTCTAGCACCGGAGACAGCATCAGCAATATAAACAATCATTTGTTCTGGACCTGAGAATGGTTCATCCTCATGATGTTGGGCAATACAGTCAATTACTGGCTGTGGTAGATTATATTTTTTAGCAATCTTAACCCCCAGTTCTACATGACTACCTTCTTCATCTTGAGAAATTTTCCCAATATCATGGAGTAAACAACCAAGTTTAACGACATTGACATTAGCTTTGAGTTCATGGGCTAACTTAATACCGATCTTGGTTTCTTCCAAAGTATGAGCAATTAAGTTTTGACCATAAGAGAAACGGTATTTGAAGTTACCTAGTAATCTCATTAACTCTGGTGGCAAATTATAAACGCCAACATCATGGCAGAGTTTTTTACCAGCTTCAAACATGATTTTGTCAATTTCTTTACTGACCTTATCGACAATTTCTTCAATTCTACTGGGTTGGATGCGGCCATCTTTAATTAATCGCTCCAAAGAAACTCTAGCAATTTCTCTTCTAACTGAATTAAAACAGGACAATCTAACTTCAGTTGGAGAACTATCTAAGTCCAAATCTACGCCAGTAACTTTTTCAAATGAATGAATATTACGACCAGATTTGCCAATGATCTTGCCTTTAATTTCTTCAGAAGGAATTTCCACAGTGGAAACAGTGTATTCAGGAACGTAGTCTGTGGCTCCATGTTTCATGGCATCGACTAAAATTTCTTGAACTCGATCATCAGCTTCATTTTTGGCTTCTTCTTCTTTTTGTCTAACCATTAAAGCTAATTCTTTGGAGAGTTTTTTTTCGAGACTCTCAAAAAGAGATTTTTTAGCTTCATCGGTGGTCATCCCTGAAACTTTTTCTAGTTTTTCTAAGATTTGATTTCTTTTCTTTTGCAGATCAAGTTTGTTTTTTTCTAACTCTTCTTTGGTTTGGTCAATTAAAGTTTCTTTGTCGGAAAGTTGACTTAAGCGGAACTCAATTTTATCTAGTTTACTATCTAAAGATCTTTGTTGATCTTCAAGTTGACGATTAGTCTTTCGAGCTTGATCTTCAGCCTGGCTTCTGATGGCTAAAGCTTCATCTTTAGCTTCGACAATAATTTCTCGAGCCTTAGCTTGAGCTTCTCTGATAATTTGTGATTGGGAAATTTGCAGATCTTTCTGAGTTCGATCTAGTTCAGCTTGATCAATTGGTTTTTTAATGGCTACCTTGGGTTTAGCTGGTTCAAATTTCTTAGGTTTTTGAACTTGGTGAACTTTTTGTTGGTCGTCTGCTTGGGGACCAAAAAGTGATGATAAATTACTAAAAAATGACATATTTCTCCGTTTCTTTAAATGCCTGATTCAATATCAAACAAAAGATCATAAAATGATTAATCAACGATTGGTCAAAGGGGAGAAATAACAAAAAAAGGAATAGAAAAAATTATAGAGAAAGTAGAGTAGGCAACACTAGACCACAGACATGAGTCTTTGGCCGCTGATAATTGGTGCCTATATTAGTAAACATTTTCTACTTGATACCTCTCGATTTTTTATTAGTGTTATTTAAAATCCCATATGACGTTAATCGTCACCCTATATTGTACTTTGGTATAGTAAATTAGTCAATTAAAAACAATTGGGAAAGTGATGACCAGCGGACTTTTGTCCGCTGGTATCTGTTATTCCGCGTTCAAGCGATTGTGAGCATCTCGAAGCTGTTTTTCCAATTCGGGGTGGTATTTTGCCCCTGGCCTCGTGTCACGAGGCTGATTTGGAAAGTATTGCAATCGGCTTGGAGAACAGGCGATGTGACGAAAAGGAGAGTGGATGAGGTCACTCAGGGGCATTAATCCCGCCTCAACCATTAAATTTGCAACGTCATCTCCTGTACGGACCTGTTGTCCGCACACATCACAACGACCCAGGATCTCATCTGCTTTTTTTCCCATGATTTTTCTCCAATCTAAATGGGACGCCAATATTTAAAATTATAGGATAATAGAGACTATTTGTCAATATAATCTAGAATTGAAAACGATGATAAATCTCTGAATAATTATTCTATCCCTTGTTCTTTTTTGATTTTAGCCCAGATTTCGTGTTCGATTTCCTTCATTACTTTAGGATTTTCTTGTAGATATACCTTAGCGGCTTCTCTACCTTGAGCAATGACCTCACCTTTGTATTTGAAGAAACTACCACTTTTTTGGATCACATCATGTTCAGAACCAATATCCACCACATCTCCAACGCGAGAAACTCCATTTTCATCCATATCAAATTCGGCTTCTCTAAAAGGAGGGGCCAGTTTATTCTTTTTGACTTTCACTCGATGTCGACTGCCAATGATTTTGTCACCATCGGTGATATTGCCAGTTTTTCTAATATCGAGTCTTTGAGAAGCGTAGAATTTGAGGGCATTACCACCAGTCGTGGTTTCTGGACTGCCAAACATAACTCCAATTTTGTGACGAATTTGGTTAGTAAAGATAACTAGAGTTCTGGTTCGACTAATGGCTGCCGTTAATTTTCTCATGGCTTGAGACATTAATCTTGCTTGTACACCCATTTGGGCATCACCCATTTCTCCTTCAATTTCAGATTTGGGAACTAAAGCTGCGACTGAGTCGATGACCACAATTTCCACTCCACCAGATCTAATTAAAGTTTCGGCAATCTCAAGTGCCTGTTCGCCCCAATCTGGTTGGGAAATTAGCATTTCATCTAAGTTAACGCCAATTTTTTTAGCTCTGACTGGATCAAGTGCATGTTCAACATCAATAAAAGCTGCCACACCGCCAGCCTTTTGGACTTCAGCAATAGCATGTAAACAGATAGTGGTTTTTCCAGATGCTTCAGGACCGTAAATTTCCACAATTCTACCTTTGGGAAAACCTCCAATACCTAGAGCTAAATTCAAAGCTAAAGAACCAGTTGAAACAGTGGGAACAGAAACCATATTTTTGAGGGACTCTCCCATTTTCATGACTGAGCCCTTGCCAAATTGTTTTTCAATTTGCTGCATGGCTATTTCAACAACTTTGGCTTTGTTGTCTTCGGTGGTAGGTAACTCTTGGTCGATATTAGTTTTTTTGGCCATATTTCCTTTCGTGAATCCAATGTTAAATATTTAATTTATTAGTTTGTTGAGTCGATGTTCGTGTCGGGTTTTATTTTTGTTTTTATTTAGTATTAAAGGTGTATCACAAAACCTGAGTTAAATGCTACTAGTGAAATTGATCTGTAAAGACAGGAACTAATAGTCTTTTATGGGTATTGATTAGATTATCAAGAAAAAGATGACAAGAAGTGTAGGATTTGGATAAGAAAGTTGTAATAAAAGTTTTATGAAAATATTTATATTTCGTTGAAATGATGAGAATAAGATTGGATAACTAAAAGGTTAAAAAATGCCCCGGCACTTGGCCGGGGTCTGGTTATTGCGTGTTCTCTGCGTTCAATTCAAATTGAATTTGAATGAACGCAAATGTAACAACAATGGGGAAGCCGAAAGCAATTTCAAGGAGTCTTTTAAACTCCTCGAGTCCAGCTTCAATCAGCGGTTTTACGTGTTCAGGGTACACGCCGATAATCGACATCGTTACTCGTCCAGGCTCAACGATGGGTGAAATCGGTGAGGGTAGTTTATAATTATAAGCTGCCTGGAAGACTCGATAAACGGTCGTTATTTGATCTTTATCAGCTGCAAAAACGTTCAACATCTTACAACCTCACTTTAACTGAACTAGCGATGTAATAATTATAGGATAAAAACAGGGAGAAATCAAGGCATGAAAATTTTCATGATTTGCTAACTTTGTAGATTGTGTTTCTAGTAACCAGCGTACTCAACCATCAGTAATTCTTCGTTTATATCCAGGTCTCTCAATGCTTTTTCTACTTTTTTTTGTGCTCCAGCTAAATAAGGTTTTTTACTAAAATTTGGTTGGTTTGCCAGTTGTGCCCATTGTAACCGTAACTGACGACGTTTATTAATGATTGCTTGAGAAATATATTGAAATTGTAAGTGTCTATCTAACTCTTGCCATTCTTTGTACTGACTTAGATATTCAACTTCGTACTTACCAAGATCAATAGATTCTTTGAATGAGATTATTCGTTGAGAATTAGTCATAGGGATATTTTACCAAATTAACATGTAAATAAACTAAATCTGAGACCTTGATGCTCAAAATTATGTTTAAACGTATTATAGAACGTCAAGAATTTGTAATAAAATTAGAGTCTAGTTCCAGATTAGTAATTCAACAATTGACCATGTTTTTGTTTAAGAAAGTAAACTATAAAGAATATGTACCAATCTTCTGGCTTCAAGAAGTTCCCCTCGATCATCTGGTTCCGGTACTTGTTTGCCTAATTCAATCACAATTTGCGCTAAACTATTTTGAAATAAAATGAAATTATCTGTTGTTGTTTGCTCCAGTGCCTCAGCCGGTGGAAGGTTTGCTTTACTCCTTAATTGATTCACAATCCAACTGTCGTCAACTGCTGGATTACTGGGGATGCCAATTTCATCAAGTAAACCACGGACACCTCTTCTTAATTCTACATAGGCTGGGTTTTCTTTGTCTGCCATATTATCTCCAATAACAGATATTATTTGGATTATATGACTAAAAAGAAATAATTACCATTTAGAAATATATCTTTAATAATTCTCCCATGAAAAAAATGTAGTTTGTCGAGAACTTGTGATGAAATTGGAACTCGGATTATTAGATCAATAAATCAATTATATGATATATTTGTTATAGTAAAAAAAAGAAAGAAAATATGGAGAAACCAAAACCAGATGATGATTTTTATTATCCATCGAATGATTATAGAGCTCAATACTACAACGGAAATAGAGACCCACATTTATCAACTATATTAGCTGGGGAATTTCCTTCAGACGAACAATTAATGTATGGCATTAGAATGGATCAACTGGACATTCAAAACTCAATTCATGCTGCTGAAAGTGTCAAGCAGTTTGCACAAAGAGGCACGATAGATGAAGAAAAGAGAGATAAACTCTTAGCCCAAATAGCAGAAAATTTTACCAGAAACTTTGTGGCTTCTATTCGAAGTGGCAAGCTTAATCCTGAATATCAAAAGAACGATTTTCAAAGGCACAAGGAAGTTATCGGCTTAACTGATGAACAAGTTAATAGAATGCAAAAAGCTGAAAATACACCTAGTATTAATTTAGCAACAGCTACTTTAGCTGAATTAAGAGCTGAGAATAAAAGAGGTGGATTTCAGCTAGAAGATATAGATAAGATTGAAGATAAAACTTTTTTAGTTTTTATTGCTGAGTCTATTAGTCACCAAATTGATCAGGCTAAACCAAAGGTTGGAGAAACCAGTTCTAGAGATATGTATCAGGACACTGCATTTGGTATGAGCGTTTTAAAAAAAGTGGCTGCTAAATTGAATCCAAATAGAGCAACTATTACTGAAATGGTGAATCGTGTTGCTATTCAAGCAGCAAATGAAGCTAAATTAAGATAAATTAAATATCATTAAAATATATAAAAAACCGCTTAATTGCGGTTTTTTGTTTGTCGAGAACTTGTGATGAAATTAGAACTGGATTCGGGATCAGTTTGTGATTGAGAATCAAGGATATTTTGTTGCTAGTTTTGCTTTATCTGGTAAAATATGAGCTAATTGAAACATTAAAATTAAGTACTATGCTGAAAGGATTTTTATGGCATACGACGAAATTCGACCAGGTGTATTTGAAGAAGAAGATACTGTTTTGAGTGATGAGCAACAACAACAAATCGCTAGAAGACAAGATGCTCAAAGAGACAAGGAAGAAGCGATCAATGAGTATGCTGCTTCGTACGCAAAAGAATTTACTGAAAATCAACTAGAAGAAAAACTCAGATCAGCTTACGATCAATTAAATGATATTGAAAGTGGAAATGCTGAATATTCTGATGGACCTTTCATGGAGGTTCGTGTCGTAGAATTGGCTCTTAAGATTCAGAAACAAAACAGTCAGCAAGATCAATAAAAATCTTTTTACGAGTAATTAAACCGATAGTTAAAAGTCGATCGGTTTTTTGCTGACTTAAGTTCTAGCGTACTGAGTTGTCTATTATCTCTGATTTGAAAAAAGCAAAAGTCGAGAACTGTAAATGAGATTAGAACCTTGTTTGCACTCAATTTTGCGTTAATTAATTTTTATTCAAAGAAGGAATCAATAAATTTCACTGATTCTTTTATTGTTAATTTTTCAGTATTTAGTTTGATTGCACCTGGATACGTGTTGTTTTCAATTTTATGATAAAGTTGGGCGATTTCTTCGTCCTCAAGTGGTTTCCGGCATCCTTCCTTAACGCCTTCTCGAATTTTATCTCTCTCTTGAAGTGTCTTTAATGAAACATGTAATTGAAATACTTTATATGAGATTTTATATTTTTGTGCTATTTCTACAGCCTGTTGAATGAAAACTGGATTCTGAAACACTCCCTCCATTACAACTGAATACCCATTTTTCAAAAGAAAATCAAGCGTAGCGTTAGCAGATCCGTGTACAACTGGTCGCGCTTCTTTTTCAAAATGATCAAAAAGATCTTTGAAGTTATCCACTTTTATCCACGCCATCTTGGAATCAAAATTTCTGTACTTTTTAGCAATAGTGGATTTGCCGCTCGCCATACATCCGCGTAATAAAATAAGTCGTTGCATGAAAAAAGTATAACAGAACCCGAAGATAAACTAGGTAGTGCTAAGTATAAATTTTATACTCTTGATGTGTGTCGGATCTATGGAATGAAAGTGTAACCTACTTCCAGATTAATAATCCCATAGCTTTTGGTGTTTATGCTCAAACCACTCACTAGCGAAACACTTCTATTAGTTTAAGGTTTACGTTTCACTATCTGTCTGACCAAAATTATTCAAGTAATGACGAACTTGGTCTAACTTAGCCGGATTTTTGACACGATTTGAATACTTGTCTAGCATTGTGGAAATACGCTTGAATGCATTAGGTAGTTCTTGTTTAGGAATTACAGTCAACAACCCAATCTCTCTCTTCAAATCAAATTTTTCATTAAAGTCCAAGGGTGTATATGAACTTTCATCGTCTTCAAGAAGGGCTCTCAAATAGTCTGTAACATCATGTGGCTCCATTGCATTTGCCGCTTCTAATGATCTTTTAGCTGCTTTCTCGGTAGTAGCTGGCCTTCCATCTGCACCAACAAAAAACTCTTGAACCGGCATTGCATTATGCCGCTCAGTTTCTTCTTGTGTCATTGGTTTCCAACCAGTATTTTCCGACATAATCACTCCTTTGAAGTTAATCTGGCTTTCCCTGAGAATAAAAACCAGGAGCATTCCAGTTTCTTTTGATTAAATACCTAGAAATCTCCGTAGTTTTTAGATTTCTCTCATCTGGAAAAAATGCATGTCGGGGAGACAGGACTCGAACCTGCGACCACTCGCACCCCATGCGAGCATTCTAGCCATCTGAACTACTCCCCGATTTGTTTAGAGTCTTATTGTATCTTATTTTATCACTAGAAATAGTAGATGTGTGTGGTGCCAGGTATTTTCCTGGCACCAACTTAGTTATTTCTCTTCCACTATGGGTGGAACAGTAAAGGTGATCATTTGCATCGGACTGTCGTCATTGGGTCGTCGATGCATTTCGATGGTAAATGATCCTGGATGGGTCCAGATGATAACTGGATCCTCAGCCGTCTCGAAATGAAAGGCCACATTGGTAAACAGCAAAGTCAAATGAGCTGAGTTGGTGAAGTGGTTTCTCTGATCAGATGGTGTTGCTTCCACCTTGATCAGTTGCAGATCATGATGAAACTCAATTCCGCCTTTCCAGCTCTCGGCTCGTGTCAATGCTGGCCCTTGCTCAAGTACTTGACGAATCTCACCCGCAATTTCATCGATGTTGACCGGTGTGATTAATCTTTCTGTTAACAAGTCCATTTTTTCCTCCATAGATGGACTCTTTTTGCGATAAGTGGGATTATATCATGGGTTTATTTTAGAAATGTTATACTTTGTCCATGTCAAAGCCATTGATAGTTGATCTCCACATCCACTCCCACTTTTCCCGGGCAACTAGTAAGGATATGAATATTAGTAGTCTGTATCGATGGGGAAAGATCAAGGGGATTAATGTCATTGGGACTGGGGATTTTACTCATCCTGGTTGGATTAGTGAACTTCAAGAAAAGTTAGAGCCAGCTGAACCTGGGCTTTTTAGATTGAAAAAAGAATTTGCTGTCAAAGAAGATGCGTTGTTGCCAGCTTCTTGTAAAGATAATTTAATTAGATTTATCTTGACTGTTGAGATTAGTAATATTTATTCTCGTCACGGTAAAGTCAGAAAACTTCATAATCTAATTGTGGTTCCAGATTTTGTGACGGCTTTAAAGATTAATGCTCGGTTAGATAAGATTGGCAATATCAAACATGATGGCCGACCGATCTTAGGTATGGATAGCTATGATTTATTAAAGTTATCGATCGAGACTAATCCTGACAATATTTTTATACCCGCTCACATTTGGACCCCCTGGTTTGCCATGTTTGGCTCTAAATCGGGATTTGATACTTTAGAGGAAGCTTTTGGAGACCTGACTTCCCATGTTAAAGCGGTAGAAACAGGTCTTTCTTCTGACCCATATATGAACTGGCGATTAAGTCAACTAGACCGGGTAACTTTGGTTTCTCACTCTGATGCTCATTCTCCCCGAAATTTAGGTCGAGAAGCAAATATTATCGACTCTGAGTTGTCATATCAGGGGATTATTAACGCCATTAAAACTAATGATGAACATTTTGTTGGTACCATTGAGTTTTATCCCCAAGAGGGGAAATATCATTATGATGGTCATCGTCTTTGTAAAATCCAGTTTTCACCCCAGCAGTCACTGGAACACCAAGGCATCTGTCCAGTTTGTCAAAAACCGTTGACTCTAGGGGTAGATTATCGAGTGACTCAACTAGCTGATCGGGAAGAAAGCTACAAACCTAAAAAACATAAAAAAGTGGAATATATTATTCCTTTAACTGAGATGATTAAAGAAATTGAACAGGTTAAAAGTGTCTCTTCTCAGAAAGCAGACTTAAAATACAAAGAGATAATCGCTAATCTTGGCAATGAATTTGATTTACTTTCAAACGTGTCTATCAATGATATCAACAGGGCTGGATTTCCTTTGTATGCCCTAGCGATTGAGAAAATGAGAAAAGGGGAAGTTAAAATTGATCCGGGATATGATGGGGTATATGGAGTGGTTAAGGTCTTTGCTGATCAGGAGTTAGCAAACTTAGCAGGTCAACAATTAGGTTTTCTCTAAAACGAGTATGCTTACAGATTTAAATCAGGACCAAAATCAGGCTGTCTTAGATGATAGCTTGGTATTAGTTGTTTTAGCTGGCCCAGGGACTGGGAAAACTAAAACCCTGGTCGCTAAAGCTCAATATTTATTAACTCAACAACAAGTAAGTAGTGATCAATTATGTTTAATTTCTTTTACCAACAAAGCTTGTCAAGAAATTAGCTCCAGAATTACCAAAGAATATTCCCCACTGGTTACCACTTTTCACGCCCTGGCACTACAAATATTGACCTCGTCTGGTCAAGAAGTGAAGATTGCTCCACCCGAGATGATTAATCAGTTAGCTAGTCAAGTCATTAATGAGTTAAAAACAGATCAATCAGTCAAAGATCTATTACTAGAAATTTCCTATTTAAAAAACACCCAAACAGATTTAGAAAACCTTGGATTAAAGTTATTTACTGATTCACTGGAGAGACTTAAGCTGATGGATTTTGATGATTTATTAATTCAATCAATTAAAGTACTTGAAGATCAAAAATTACACCAATACTGGCAACAGAAATGTCAGTATTTATTTGTTGATGAGTTTCAGGATACGAGTATTTTGCAGTATCAATTAATCAAAATGTTAAGACCCGATCACTTGATGGTCATTGGCGATCCACTGCAATCAATTTATAGTTTTCGGGGAGCTGATGGCAATATCTTTGATCAACTAAGTATCGATTACCCGCAACTTAAACAAATTAGATTATCTACTCATTACCGATCTCGACCAGAAATTATCTCGACCGCCCTGAAACTATTTACTAATCCTGAATTACTAAATTCAGTTAAAGACCAAGGTGGGGAAATTCAAATTGTGACCACTTTTAATCAAGTCAGCGAAAGTAAGTGGACGGAAAATAAAATTCTCGAGTTGATGGGAGGAAGTGATTTAAACAATTCAATTCAGAATGATCAAAATCTCAATTTCTGTGACTTTGCGGTTATCTTTCGGACCAGAAAATTGGCCCAAGACTTTATGAGTAATTTTAGTCAGTCAGGTTTACCGGTGCAGTTAATTGGTGAATTATCTCCTTTTTTAGATCCCAAGGTGATTATGATCATCAGTGTTTTTAAGTTCCTTGTTTCTGGAGATTTGTTTGAGCTGGGATTACTTAAACTGACTCAAAAAAACCTATTAAGATTGTCTTTACTTAGGTCAAAAGAGACCACCTTCCCCTTATTAGTTGAGGAAATCTTAGAGGTTTTAAAAATCCCCAAAGCCGACCGGTCTTTGGACTTAGACTTTGTTTTACAAACACTATCCCAGTTTCAAGATCAAAAAAATTATCTACAAAAGATGCTCAAGTATTATCAACAAATTAACGGTCAAGAATATTTTGACACTACTGTTGATAAGATTGCAGTGATGACCATTCACTCAGTAAAAGGTTTGGAGTTTAACACTGTTTTTATTGGTGGCTTTGAACAAGGTCTAATTCCCCATCAAAGAGCAATTGAAAATAATCAGCTGGATGAAGAAAAAAGATTACTGTTTGTAGCCATGACTAGAGCCAAAGAGCGGTTGTTTTTAATCAAAACTCAAAAGAGGTGGGGGCAAAAGACAATCACGTCTACTTTTGAAGAATTGATTTATGATCATTGCCAACACCTAATTGACCAGGAAATCACCAAGATTCTTTGTCGCCAAAAAAAGCGGGCAGAAAAAAATAGACAAAAGTCACTCTTTTAGCTTGAGGGGAAAGAAAGCAACATTATATGATATTGTTAGAATAATAATTATGAATTTTAATCAAATTTATCTCCAGCTTAATCCGGCTCAGCGTCAGGCAGTGGATCAGATTGATGGTCCGGTGATGGTGATTGCCGGACCCGGTACCGGGAAAACCCAAGTTCTTTCAGCCAGAATTGCTAATATCTTACAAAAAACTGACACTAACCCCAACTCTATTCTTGCCCTGACTTTTACGGAAGTGGCGGCTATCAACATGAAACAGCGACTATTTGAAATGATCGGGAGTACTGCCTATCAAGTCAGAATCATGACTTTCCATGGGTTTTGTAATGAAGTGATCTTGTCTCATCCAGAATACTTTAACATCCGGGAAGAAGCTGAACCTATTAGTGATTTGGAAATGATTGAATTTTTAAGAGAATACTTCAGTAATCCCCAACTTGAATTTTTAAGAACCCCTAAATCTTCAGACCATAATATTCATGCGGCTAAATCAGCGGTCCTAAACATCAAAAAAGAAGGGTTATCAGTTTTGGAATTTAAACAGTTGGTAGGCCAAGAAAATGACCAGCTTAAGACTGAAAAAGAAGATTTAAGTCCGACCAAATTAAAAGCAGCCGAAAAAAGGTTGGGACAAATGCAGGAGTTAGCTGATTTGTATGGGGCTTATCAACAATATTTAGCTGATAAAAACCGTTATGACTATGAAGACATGATCCTCTGGGTGATGTCAGAATTTGAACACAATCATTTGCTTTTAACTGAATACCAAGAGCAATTGTTATATTTTTTGGTTGATGAATATCAGGATACCAATTCTGCTCAAAATAAAATCTTAGACCTTTTGGCCAATTTTTGGGGGGAACAAGCTAATGTTTTTGTGGTGGGGGATCCTAATCAAACAATTTATCGCTTCCAAGGTGCCTCACTAGAAAATGTTTTGGGGTTTGTTAAAAGATATACCCAGGTCAAAATTGTGACTTTAGAACAGGGCTATCGTTGTTCTCAACAAATTTATGATGCAGCAGCCAGAATCATCAGTCAGCAAAAAGTTGATTACCATGGAGCAGTAGAATTACTGGGCGTGCTTGCCAAACCATTACAATCAGTTTTTCAGGATCAACAAATTTCCTTTTTAGAGGCTCAGACTAACTGTGTGGAAGAAGTCAGTGTAGTTAAAAAAGTTGAAGAGCTAATTAAAAGCGGAGTCAGTCCTGAGCAAATTGCCATCTTGTTTAAGAAAAATCTGGAAATATTTGCCTTCATTGAAGTTTTGAAAAAATGGCAAATAGCCTATCAACTGGAAAAGGATGAAAACATCTTAACTAGTGAGTTTATCAGACAACTTTTGGTTTTGATGCAAGTGATTTTAGATATTAGATCTAGTGATAGTGTGCCCAACCTTTATGAACTACTGCTTTTTGATTGGATCGATGTTGATAAAACTACTGTGATTAAATTACTTCATTTAGCTTCAGCTGCCAAGAAATCTTTGTATCAACATTTGGAACAATTAGATAGTGACGCAATCAAACAAACTAATCTAGATCAAGAAAAAGTTGAACAAATTTTAGAATTTGTCAAAACTATCAAAGAACTGATGACTAAAGATCTGAACATGACCTTTTTGGAGTGGTTCCCAGAGATGATTCGCTTAGTCTGTTTAGACAAGTGGCTAGTTAATCATTCACAAAAATACCAGTGGTTACAAGAACTCAATGCTTTTTATAGTGAAGTAAAATCTCTGTCAATTAGTGACAAAAACCTTAAACTTGAACGATGTTTAGCAGTAGTTAGTGCCATGATCGATCAGAACTTACCCATCAGTGTAAAAGTGATGTTAGGCAGCAAAAAAGGAGTGGTTTTGTCCACTGCCCATGGGGCTAAAGGTAAAGAATGGCAGTATGTTTTTATTCCTCACTTGTCAGACAAAAATTGGGGGAATGCAAAGTCTCCTAATCAGTTACCACTACCTAAAGATATTTTAAGGTTTCAACCAGAAACTAAAGAAGATAAGAATGCTGATGATCGACGGCTATTTTATGTTAGTCTGACTCGAGCTCAAAAGCGAATATATCTGAGTTACTCAAAACTTGATGAGCAAAAAGATAAAAAACAAAATATGAGCATGTTTGTCGGGGAATTAACTGAGGGAGAAAACTTACTAGAGGCTGATAGTTTTGAAGTTGATCAGACTAGTTTAGTCAACTTAACGGCTCAATATGTTTTACCCCACCAAGTCTTACCTGATGATACAGCTTTTATGGATTGGCTTAAGAGCGTAGTTAAAGACTTTAGATTATCTCCCACCGCTTTAGATAGTTATTTAAAAAGTCCTGAGGATTTTTTGTTTAATAATATTTTAAGAATCCCTAGGGCCAAAACTGCATCACTGGCTTTTGGTAGTGCTGTCCATGCCACTTTAGAATATACCATCAGATGGTGGCAGAAAAATCAAAAACTACTAGATCAAAAGCAAATTCTCGAGTTTTTTGAAAACGCTTTGCAAAAAGAAGTTTTAACTAAAGAGGATTTTGAGGCTAGATTAAAACTGGGTAAAGATGTCTTAGCTAGTTATTTTGCTAATTTTGATCCGCATCTTCATCCCTTAAAGATTGAATATCATTTTGGGGGGACAGGCAAAGATATTATTTTAGATGACAACATTTATCTGACTGGCAAATTAGATCGGGTTGATCTGATGGACGAAAAGGAAAAAATAGTCAAAGTAATTGACTATAAAACTGGTAAAGTAAAGTCTATAGCTGAGATTCAAGCCACTGCTTACTTAAGTCAATTGTCTGAGCGAGAAAAAACACTACCGGAGTCAATTAGAGGCAGTTTAAAAAGACAACTGTTGTTTTATAAGTTACTTTCTCAGCTGGATTCCACCTTTAAATACACGGTTTCTTATGGTGAGTTGGACTTTGTCGAAAGCTATCAACAAAAAGGTAAAAGCGGTAAGGTGGTGATGGAGTTACTAGATGAAGATGTTACTGATTTAAAAGAGTTAATTAGACAAGTCATCAGCGAAATTAGAGAATTGAAATTTTTTACACCTAATATTTAATTTTATTTCCAGCTATCTAAAGAAAAATAAAGATGATTGACCCACCAGTCGGGCATACTGATGGCGGTCCAATTGGGATACCAAAGAATAAAGTTGATGAAGATGATAGCGATCAGTAGGAAAACCACTATCTTTAAGCTTTTATATTGGCTCATTTTGATCAGCCAGTAAGATATGATGATACAAAGTAAGGGTACCGCTGGAGTGTAGTGATAGAAAAACATGATCCGGGGAGAGAATTGCCACAACACCCAAACAATTAAATAAGCTCCAAAAACAAAAACTAGTTTTGATGTTTGATTAGTGTCTTCGTTTTTAGATTTTTGTAATTTTGTTACTAAATTCACTAAATAAATAGCGATGACCTTTAAATCAATTTTTTTCTTATTAAAAATTTTTACGGCCAGATTTTCCAATATTTTTTTAATGATCACCATAACAGTGATGATCACAAAGAAGTCACCAATCCAAAAGAGGGTGGGATTACCTTGGGCGTAGATATTAGCTAGATGTTGATCATCGGTTCTTTGAATATGAAACCAAACCGGCCGAGTATCCAGAAACCATTGGATGGGGCGAGATTGATAACCGTGGGTTGCATCCAGATGAGTTTGATACCACCAGATTTGTCGATGCAGCTCAAAAAAATGAGAAATGTATCCTTGAAAAATAATTCTATCTTTCCATTTAAAGGTTTCAAAATAACACTGCCCTTCAATGGGCTCCTGACGGTTACAAATCAAGGATTTTCCTTGATAAAACATCATCGAGTAACTGGCGATATAAATGGTAATTGGAATGACTGCCAGGATAATGATCCGAGTCAGTAACCAATTTATTTTTGTTTTTAAGTTGGCTTTTTTATCCCTTCCAATCTGGGAAAAGAGTTCCCAAATCCAAACAAAAAGTAAGACAAATAATCCGGACCATTTGCTGCTCATGGCTAGTCCAGCACTAAGAGCAGTAAAGAGTAAATACTTATTTTTTTGATAGTTAGTCTTTTGTTTAAGTTTTTGTTGGTAAAGAATCAAAGTTAAAAGAATAAAAAAAGTCACATGGATATCATTCATGGCAATTCGGGATTGAACTAACAGTAGACCATCAAGCGAGGCTAAAAAAGCAGCCAATAAACTCAATGCTTTGTCTGCAAAAACTTCATCAGCGAGTTTAGCCACACTGGCAATCACTAAGACCCCAAACAACACCGAGCTTAATCTCCAAGCAAAACTATTCTCGCCAAATAATTTTATAGATAAAGCCTGGGTATATTTAGCTAAGGGGGGATGAAGCCAATCGACAGCCGTGTTAGGTTCAACTGGCATATTCCACCACTCAAAGGCTCGCTGATCATTTCTGGCCATTAGTTTGGCAGTGATGGCATGATAGACCTCATCAAAAATATATCTTTGTGGGACATCAAGTCTAACAATTCTGGTAAAAAAACTAAAGGCTAAGATTAAGATCAAGAGGGGGCGATAGTAAACAGTCAAGAATTTTTTCATTGATCTTTAGAGCAAATAAATAACCGACATCACTATCAAGCCAAAGATGAAGATGGCAACAAGTAGCGGCTTATCTCTAAATAAAACTTTGTCTGGAGATTCTCCTTGGTTATCTTCATATACTAACTGCAGGTATCTCATCACGCCAAAGATGACAAAAGGAATGGACATCATTAACAGTTTTTCTGATCTCAAAGTTTTAGGCAGAATAGTATATAAATGGACTAACTTTCCCTCGGGCTTAACTGGGGTACTTTGAAAGGTAAACAGAGCGTAAGTTAACCAGGTAGCATTAGCAAACATGGCGGTATATTGGTCCAGTAACCTTTGGGAATACCGCTTAAGTGAAGCTCTAGTTAAACCAAGGGCGAGTTCTTTATTGCCACTTAACAGCGTTCTTTCACTTTGTCTTTTACCCACAGCCAAGAAAAGTGAAGCTGAGATGACGGTTAGTAAAAACCAGACACTCATATGTAAGTTAACGACAACTGCGCCAGCATAGATTCTGATCAAAAATCCGGTAGCAATCGATAGGACATCTAAGATAGCAATCTGTTTAATCTTGATGGCATAAAAAACTTGTAAGATAAAATAAAGAACTACTAGGATTCTAAAAAATGGTGATAACCACATGGAAAAGAAAAACACTAACATCAAAAGACTAATGGCGGTAAACAGTGCCAAAGGAATAGGTAATTTACCTGAAGCAATTGGTCTTTTCTTTTTGAAAGGATGCTGGCTATCAGCTTTATAGTCAATAATGTCGTTGATAATATAAACACTGGAGGTCAGCATACTAAAGATGACACTAGCGTAGGTGACGATGACAAAATAGGGATAAGCATCAGTTGCGGGTTTAGCAAAAAATAGCCCTGAGAAAATCAGTGCCGCATATAGAGCCAGGTTTTTTACCCATTGGCGAGGTCTAGCAGTTTTTAGTAGTAAATATAGAGTATTGTTTTTCATTGTTGCAGTTGTTTCATTTTAGCCCAGATTAAAAAGCCAAAGACAGCTAGTGTTACCACCATCATTGTAATCAGCTTCCCGGCAGTATTCAAATTCAAAGCTAAAACACCTAAAATAAAAGTGGTCAGATAGTAAAAAATTGCCACTCGTCTTTTTCCCCAACCTAAAACATCAATCAATTTATGATGTAAATGTCCCCGATCTCCCCACCAGGGGAGTTTGCCAGCTTTAATTCTTCTACCAATGGCAAAGATAGCATCTGCAGTAGGCACCCCTAAGACCATTAAAGTCGTGGCAACTTTAGCACCAGATAAGATGGCGAGTACTGCCAAAAAGTACCCAGCTAGTGAGCCAGCTCCGTATCCCGGCATAATTTTTTGGGGATAAAAGTTCCAGAAAAGAAATCCTAAAAAAGCTCCGGAAACAATAAAAGCTAGATGAGCCGTATTAAATTGAGTCGGGTCATCGATAAACTTATAAGATAAAATGCCAATAAAGATTAGGGCAATACTGACAAATCCTGGCAGTTGGCCGTCTAGTCCTTTGGACCAATTAACAATGTTCATATTCCATAAGATGAAAAGTAAGGCGAATAAATCAGATAAGATCCAAATTGAGTGCTGACTACCAAGCAGGGTAAAAGTAATTTGCGGTTGATCAAGATGGATAACTCCGGCAGAGAAAGGATTGGTAATATAGGCAATCCCAATGCCAGAACCCACCACCATACCGGCGGCCAAAAGTCCAGTAATAATTCTAACTACTGGATGGAGATCTTTAATGTCATCAATAAAGCCCACTACCGCTAAGATTAACGCCCCTAGTAAGATCCCAACTAGATATTTGTCGATGTGTAAGAACAGTAAGCTGGCAATCAAGACCGAGAAAAAGATCACTAATCCTCCTCCTCTAGGAACTGGTTGAGAATGAGTGGTTTTCACCGATTTTGTCTTACCAGGGTCATCAATCCAGTTGTGTTGACGATAGAGTTTAATCACCAGTGGGGTGAGTAAAAAAGCGATAATAGTTGTAATTAGAAAATAGATCATATCTTAGGTAACTAAAGAAATAATTCTGATCATGGCTAACAGTAGTAAAAATTGTAGTAAGACGGTAGACCAAGCAAAAATTTGTAACAAAACTTTACGATATTTTTTCATCAAGTTTAAGGTCATCATGTGGCAAAAGTTAATCAAAAAAGAGGCTGAGGGGAAAACTAATAGCCACTGCTTGGATACTAGTTGTTGACTGGAGTCAGCCAGAGTGTACATCAAGGGAATGACTGGTTGGATGGAGAGTAAATAAGAAACTGAAACAAAGGAAGTGATAAAGGTAACCAAGATTGAGATCAACAAAGGAGTTCTCAAAAATTTGGGAATTTTTAGCGATAAAGCTTTAAGTTTGAACATATCACTAATGATTATATAGCAAACACTCTTAAATAGGTTATAAATTGTGGCTCAGACTAATTATCTGCTTTAGTTGTGGTAAATCTCTCCCAAAGAGTAAAGTAGGTGAAGTTGCGATTCGGGGCATAGTATTTATCTAGATATTCATTGAGTCCGGGCAGTTCTGTTTGTTCATCTTTCATCGTAATAATGAAAATCGGTTGTTGTTTTTGGATATCAGCAAAGGTTTCTTGATAAGCTTTAAAGTCTTTAATATGGAAAGACACAGTGAAGCGGCCAGTGGGATAAGTATTAGACAGTGAGTAAAGCATGGGGTTAGTTCCCCAAATAAAAATTTGCTTAGCACCAGACCTGTTGATAATGGCACTAGCTTTATAGTTATCACTGGTTAATACATTAAATTGCTGACGGTATTCTTGGGTTGTCATTTTGCCACTAATCATGAGCAAGAAGTTTTGATAATAACTAATGGTCGGATAACCTCCAACTTTTAGTAGCATCAGGCTAGTTACAAATAGAGCAATAATTAAAGTGGAAATAGCCACTGGGGTCAGTTTTTTGACTTGGCTGATTTTTTTAGATTTAGTTAACAAACTATAGATATCGGCTAGAGTTAAGCCAATTAACAGGGCTAATGGTGGCATTACCTGAAGGAAATAATGGGGGTAGGGCCGGTTTGAAAGTAGTGAACCAAAAATAGCAAACAGAGTCCAAGTGGCGACAAACTGGAATTTAATGGATAGCGCTTTTTTAAGTAGCATCAATAAAATTACGATCAACCCCATAATTACCATTTTTCCTGGTAGGGTAAAAAAGAAGGTTAAGATTTGATTTGAGAAAGGTAACCCCCAGGCAGAAGCATATCTAAAGTTATATAGTAATCCAAATTGGAGATATTCATGAATTGATCCTCTCCAGAAAAAATATCCAATTGAGGCCACAATACTAAATATTATTCCCAAGGCTAAGACCAAATTATGTAATATGATCTTTGGAGCAAATTTTAACCAAGTTTTTAGTTTCAGGGAATTAAAACTAAAATTATTAGTTAACAAAAACCAAGCAGGGGTAAAGAAAGCCAACGCGTCAAATAGCCCTGGTACTTTAGTTAAAATCCCTAATCCAAACAGCACCCCGGCAGTGAATAATAAGCCCAGGTCTTTTTTAGTTAATTTAATCTTGCCATCATCAGTTGAGATTTTGGCAGCAAATATGGCTTTAAATAAATTAGTTTCAGTTAGTAAATATCCACCAGCTAAAATAAATCCCATTACGAATAATTCCCCATTGGGAATATTACCTTCCAATAGCGGCAAGGTTGTGGCTAAGATAAAAAAAACTGAACTGAGTAAAACAAATAAATAGGGTTTAATGATTTTTTTGGCCAGGTGGTGAAAGGCCACTGTCGCCACCAACATCCAGAAGATATTTAAGAGTCTGAAAATGCGGTGATTACTAACCATGGCCAAGTAATAAATAATTGGGGTTTTGTGATCAATAATATTTTGATAGAGTTTCCCGCCATTTTTTAAAGCATTGCCAATGGTTAAATAAATAGCTTCATCACCATACCAATTGGGCTCAAACAAGTTGGGGATTCTCAGTAAAATGACAATGGCAAGTAAAATTAAGATCAAGATATGGGTATCTAACCATTTATCGAAGCGTTTGATGAGAGAAAGCATAACCATATTATGCATAGGAAATTGAGAATGATCAATGGTGGTAAAAAAATTACCAAATGTTCTAGATTTTTTCAGTGACTCGGTACTCGATGTATTTACCTAGCATCAGTCTGGTATGAGCATCAATGCCGGGCAGAGCAGAAAAGAAAAATCCAATGATGGGTAACATCAAAAATTCTATGGGTTGGAAGATGTAGGAAAAAATATTCTTTTTATTTGGTCTGGGAGGACGATTGATGGCATCAATGATAAAAATAACGACCATGGATACCAGTGAAAGAGTCAGTAAAGTTGAAGTGACCTGAGGCAAAGTTTTACCTAAAATAGTTCGGCTAAAATCTTGATTCAGAAGTGGGGGTAAAATAGCAGAGACAGTGATGGCAAACCAATTAACTGGCCACAAAAAATGATCTTCAATGACTTTGAGAACTCTAATAGTTTTATCCCAAAAAGGGATACCTTCAGCCAGAACATATTGGCGGATAATATAAGCATCATCACTGACTCCCCAAGCCCAGCGCTTTAGCTGCTCATATTGATTAACTAGAGTAGACCAGGTAGTGCTAGATTGGGCGGCATCAGCAAAGATCGGTAAGAAAATAGGGCGAACTTCAAAATCACCTTTCTTGGCAAAATATGATTTAAAGAACAAGCGATAATCTTCAGGTATGACATCAGTATCCCAGTAACCAATATCATCAACATGTTTTAAAGAAGTAGAATAGGTGGAAAAATTGACTAAACGATCTTTTCTCATCAAGACATAAATTTGGGTAACTGAAAAAATAGAGGCCATTACTCTGACTGGGGCCGGTACCACCCAGATGTTATTGTAAAAAACAATTCCCCCCTGCCAAATTTTATTAAATGGTTTATCACTACTCAGAAATTCATAGGTTAAATTGGCAAAGTAATGATGGTGGAATTTAGCATCGGCATCTTCACTAGTGATTGTGACATTCTCGATTGGGATATTTTCCTGATCAACCAGATATTTTTTGGCCATTTTAGCGCCCCATGAAGTGTTGGAGGATTTACCTTTAATTTCGCCATGAATGTCAGGGTGAAAAGTGGTCCAAATATGACCAAAGGTTTGTTGATATTTTTTAGTTAATTTTTCAGCTTTATTTTTTGCTTCAAGCCCTTCTCTTTCTTCAAAAGAGAGCATTAGATGGATGTTTTTGACTGGAAAAGATTGTTTACTTAAAGCATCAATAGTGTTTTCCAAAGTGGAAAAAGGTTCTTTATAGGTAGGAATGATGACGATGTGGTGTATTTTGTTCCATCGATCGGGAAATCTTTGTTTGATATCAGCTATCCAATCAAACTTACTGCTAGCTCTAATTTTTAGCTGTGACAGGATCGCTAAGATTGCTAACATCAAGGAGCGATATAGCCAATAAACTGCAAAAGCTATCACATAGTAGGCTACTCCCACTGGGAAAATTAAAGATCCCCAAAAGGGAAAAAGAATTAAAGACCAAGAGACAAACCCAGGCAATATCTCTAAGGCTCTTTTAGTGCGAATGGGGTGTCTACGGAAATATTTTTTTATCATTTTCAAGAAGTATTATATAGCAAACTCAGACTAAAAACTGTTTGAGAGCTGAAAAAAATTGAGAGAATTTTCTCTTATTTGTGCAAGTGATTGCTCAAAGTTACTCTCCAGATACTGGGCGGTTAAACTAATCATCCAGGGTTCACAGGTTTTACCTCGAAATTGTTGGGGAGGTAAGTAGGGGGCATCAGTTTCAAGTAATCTTTTGTCTTGAGGGCAAAGAGAAAAAATAGTTCGGATCTGTTCGGCTTTGGTATAGGTTATATTGCCGTCAAAACCCATGAAAGCATTTAAGTAATTCATCTGTTTAATATATTGAAGTGGTCCAGAGACACAGTGCAGGACAAAGCTTAAATCATTAAAGTCAGTCATTATTGTAAGTAAATCCCAGTAAGCATTGCCAACACTGGGAACTTCTGGGGTTTCTTTATCCCGACAATGGATGACAACTGGCAGCTGATGTGTTTGGGCTAATTTAAGCTGTTCGATAAAAGCTTGTCGTTGTACCTGCTTAATGAATTTAAATTGTTGTTGATCCTCACGATCTAGCCAATAATAATCCAGACCAATTTCACCAATTGCGACCACTTTGGGCTGGTTAATCATTAATTTAAGTTTAACCATATTAGTTTCAATATCTGCTGAAGCTTTATCCAGATCAAACTTACCGTCAACCAGCCAATGATTAAGAGCTTTCTGATCACTGTAGTTATCGGGGTGAAGCCCGACAGTAGCTAAAAGATTAGTTTCTGTTTTAGTAATATCCAGGGCAGTTTGACTATCAGCCAGGTTTGAACCAACAATAATAGCCTTTTTGACTCCACTTTCTTGTGCCTTTTGCCAGTGAAGTGGCCAGCTGGAAGCTAATGGCTCAAGATTATAGTGAACATGGGTATCAATGATCATGGTTAGCTTAATCTGGGAAACAACGGCTCTAAAGCAGTTATTTTTTCCTGGTTAAAGTGAGTCAGTATTTTATCTGCTGTTTGAGGCATGATAGGTTTTAGTGATTTTGCTAAGAAAATGATACTAGTAATATATTTTAAAAGCAGAGCCTTTTTTGCTGTCCCAATAACAGCCCATGGCTTTTCAATACTTAATTGCTCATCAATTTTATTGACATAGAAAGATAAGTCGGTAATGGCATCTTTGATATTAAAATTATCAAAATATTCATTAAGCCAGTTTTCTATTTCTTTTTTGGCTTCATTTTCATTTCGACTTAATTCAAACTTTATGCGGATTGCTTGCTGATCAAATCCCACTGCTTCTTGTTCACACATTTTAGCTATACGAGAACAAACATTGCCAATTCCATTTTGCAATTTTGATTCATAGATGGCATCTAGCTTTTCTTTCGTCACATCCATATCACTATCAAATGGCCCGAGGTGCATTAGTAAGTATCTGGAGCCATCAATGCCATATCGTTGAACCATCTCTTCCGGTGAGATGACGTTACCCAAAGACTTACTCATCTTTTGGCCAGCCACACTAATAAAGCCATTGATTAATATTTGTTTAGAGCTCGGTAAATTAGCGGCCATTAACATTGCTTGCCACATGGCAGATTGCTGTCTTAAGTTGTCTTTACCACAAACTTGGAGACCGGGCCAGAAATTAGCAAAGTTTTCTTCATTCTGTGGCCAATCTAAGGTGGAAATATAGTTAACTAAGGCATCAAACCAAACATACATGACGTGAGCATCATCTCCGGGTACCGGGATGCCCCAGGGCATTTTGTCTTTGAGTCTGGAGATGGAAAAGTCTTTGAGTCCCAATTTAACAAAACTAACAATCTCTTTCATTTTGCCTTCAGGTTTGACAAATTCCGGGTTAGCCTGATACAGGTCAAGTAACTGTTGTTGGAAGGCAGAAAACTTAAAGAAGTAATTTTCTTCATCAATCAGTTCAATCTCTTTATTGGGATGAAGTGGACAGTGACCATCAACTAATTCAGAATCAGTTTTTTCTAGTTCACAACCAACACAATATTTAGTTTGGTAGGTTTTTTTATAAATATAGCCATTTTGATCACAGCGTCTCCAAAATTCTTGAGCTGCAAGTATGTGCTTTTCATCGGTGGTACGAATAAAGTGGGTGTAACTTAAATTTAATAATTCCTTTAACTCATTAAACTTAGCGGCATAAAAATCGGTATATGCCTGAGGGGTTTGGTTGTTCTCTAGTGCCTGCTGGTAAATTTTTTGACCATGTTCATCAGTTCCAGTGTTAAAAACTATTTGCTTACCCATCATCTGTTGATATCTAGCAATCACATCAGCGGCAATAATTTCTAAAGCAAAACCGATGTGAGGTTGAGCATTTACGTAGGGTAAAGTGGTAGTGATATAGAAATAATGATCAGACATGAATTTAATTATATCTTAAATGCTTCAATTAAGTGAGAACAGGCCAATAGTCAGTTATTTCCACAATTTTTTGATTTGTTGATACCAGCGATTGGCTTTTTCAATGACCTCAATTCGACTGATGGCTAACTGAATGACGGGATTTTTCATATTTTCCGAGACAGTAGAAATAGTGGCACTAGATACTTGAAGTTCATTTTTAATTTGGGTATATGACTTACCTTTATTAAGTAGGTAATAGATCGTTAATCTTTTAGCTAAAACTAAATGCTCAGTTTCAGTTAAAAAAGTGGCAAGTAATTGTTTGATTTCTTCAGGTTGTTTAGCATCAGCCAGTAGAAAATGGAATCTGGCGAAAACTTCTTGTTGTTTTTTGGCGGATAAGGATTTGCTGGAAACTTGCATTGGTGATGATAAATTTGATTAATTAAAGTAATCAAATTATATCATCTTTTCTTAGTCAGCCAGATCGGAAAATTAATTAGTAAAAACAGGATGATGAAAGAAAAAAAGATGATCAGATGTAACCAAATGGAGAAAATAATTAATTGCAGTTTTAAAAAAAGAATGGTCGAAAGGTAAAAAGAGATTAATAAGGATATTTTACTTTTCTTAAGCAACAGGTTTAGACTAAAAAAGGCACTACAAGCAAAGGCGATCATCAGCGGCAAAAAACTGGATGGGATAATCAGATTTTTGATCGCTTCCGGAGGATACTTAATGATGATGGTAAACAGTGACCAGATTGATAGTCCGGCCAAAATAGCGGTGATTAACAAAAAAGGTAGGTTTGTTGGTTTTTTTTTAAGTTTGCTGGCCTGATCATTAACCACTGTTTCTGATTGCGGTTGATGGATATATTTGTTATCCAAGATTGAACTATTGGCACTAGGTTTTTTAAGTCTTTTCATCTTGGGTGAGGTCTTTTAATTTGAGTTCTCCTGATTTGGTATTAGCTTAATTAATAGTATACTAAAAAATATGAGTTTTGATCTTATCCTTATCTTACTAGTGATTGTCTTAGGTTTTATTAGTCTGGGTATTTTGATATTCAAACTAAAAGCCAAGCCAGAAGAAAAATCTATGGAAGATTTGGTCAATCAAGTCTTTGGGATGAGTGTGACTAGAATTGCTCAACAATCCAAGGACATCCTGTCTGGGGAAAAAGAAGCGATTAATGTGAATTTGGAAAATAAACAGCGAGCTATTGAGAAGCTAGTTAAAGACCTGAAAGATGAATTAAACGAGAGACAAGATGAAATTAGAAGTTTAGAGCAGGATCGAACCAAGAAGTTTAGTGAATTAACTAGTCAGCTAGAAAGTCACAAAGAATTAACTCAAGAATTAAGAGTTTCAACCCAACAACTGGCTAAAGTCTTATCTAATAATCAGACTCGTGGAGCATGGGGTGAGAGGATCATCGAAGATTTAATGCAAGCCAATGGTCTAATTGAAGGCATTCACTATTTACGACAATCCAAATTAGGACTTTCAGTGCTCAAGCCAGATATTACCTTACTTCTACCAAATAAACGCTATGTGCCGGTAGATGTTAAATTTCCTTACAGTGAAATCCAAAAAATGATTGAATCAGAGACCAAGGCGGGTAAGGATGAACATTTAAAGCAGTTTGGCTCGGATTTAAAAGACAAAATTAAGAAAGTGGCTGCTTATATCGACCCAGAGCATCAAACCCTAGATTATGCCATTATGTTTGTCCCCAACGAGATGGTTTTTTCCTTTATTAACCAGAAATTTCCTGATTTAGTTGACGAAGCTATTAAAAGTCGGGTGATTATCGTTTCTCCTCTGTCCTTTTTGATTGTGGCCAGAACCGTGATTGAGAGCTATAAAAACTTCATGATGGAAGATAAGCTGAGAGAGGTAATTACCCATGTTCAGGGGTTTGTGGCTGAGTGGAGTAAGTTTAAAGACCAGTTCGAAAAGTATGGTCGGGCAATTGATACCTTAAAAAAATCATACGAAGATATTACTGGTACTAGAGTTAAACAAATGGATCGAAGAATTGGTAAAATTGAGAGCTATCAACAAGGGAACATGATTGAAAGTGGTCAAGTAGAAGACGAGCCTTAAGTATTTTCAGGAAAAAGATTTAAAACAATGTAAAAGCCCGTTCTAGGAGTAGAACGGGCTCTTTAGCAGGCGGGTAGAGATAAAGATAAATCTATTCTGTAAACCGCCTGATAATATTGTTACTTACAGTTTCTTTGTTTTTAAGGCTCATTATTCTGCCAGCTTTCAGCAGATAATGACTTCTTTATTCTCACATCGAATAATGTCCCATGAAGGGGTTTCTCCTAATTGAGAATAAAAACCTTTTATCTTCCTTTTGGGAAGATAAATACATGAAACTATAAGAGAACCTATAATACATTATTATTAATATAATGTCAATATATAAAAAATAGCCCCCTCGCTACATGGTAGCCAGGGGGAATACTCTAGGAGCCTCTCGCGTTGAGGCAAAAAAGGTGTCCTAAATCACATATTTATTTGGGGCCAAGTTTACCTCCTCTGGGGGTCACCCCACTAGATTTCGTAATCGGCCACCGATTTCCCGTCGCAACTTCCAGGGATTCTCTCAGGCCAGAAGTGCGACAAGACTAGTGATTATATCACTATAGTTATTATTATGTCAACAATTAGGGGAAATAGGGGAAGCGACTTGGCCACCAGCTCCGATGCGAGGGGTTACTTGAGGTTTTGACCAAAAAAGATGAGGTTTTTTTCCATGACATTATTCCAGACTGGTTGCATATTGTGGTCAGCTCCAGGATAGCTAAACAGGGTAAATTCAATTGGGTCTAGGATTTGTGACTTGATCTGGTCAATCTGGCTACTGTCAGTGGCGGTTTTTAACTCTTTTTGCAGGTTTAATCTTCTTTTATTCTCCACCTTAATCTTATCTTCAAATTCACTACTCCAGGTGATTAAGGCAGCATCATCATTGGTCCCATGATGAATTTGGATTTTCCCAGACAATAAGTCTAGATGTTTAGTCAAGGAAAAGTCAAAAACATCATAGTCTTTTTCAAACAAACTAAGCCATTTGCGCATCGCTTTACCTTCGTCTTCCACTTCATCTGAGAAAAATAAAACAGAGTAGGGAAAAGGGGCGGTGACTGGTGCCCAAAGAGTGGTGGGAATGGGTTCCTGTAGGGCCTCCAGCACTGTTAAAGCGATCTGCCCACCATTACTGTGAGCCCAGATCCCCAAATGATTTTCAGGAAGTTGTAAGTTTTCAAGCTTAATACCCCAGGAGTTAGCCTCAGGGTTGGTATTACTAATTTGCCAGTTATTAGCTTGTAAGGACTTAATTAGGTCAATGATATTAACTGGTTTGATGAAACGAGCTTCCCAGGAATCTGTGGGTTCAGCTTCAGAGCCACCAAAACCTAGAAAATCTGGGGCTAAAGTCAAGTAGCCATGGGTAGCTAAAGCGGCAGCGGCATTTTTGGTGCCAACTCCGGTAGAGTAGATTTCCAAGGGGACATAACCTCGGATCATGACAATGGTACCTCTAATCTCTTGGCTAGGAATATTGAGTTGGCCAGTAATTTTTTTGTCTTGGGAAATATAGGAGAAAATATAGCTATCATAGCTAGACTGGTGATCAAGAAGTTCTTCAATCACCAGTGGACCTTGTTGATATTCTAAGTTTTTTAGATTAGGGATGGCATATTTAAGTAAAGGTAAAGTTATTTCTTTTTCTTGTTGCTGATTTAAACGTAGCGGAATAGCTTTATTAAATAATCTTTGGAAAAGCAACAGTCCTAGTCCTGCTGAGACTAAAAAAAGGCTGAAAAATATAAAAATAGTTAGAAGTGTTTTTTTCATTGATCCTCAATTGATTCTAATGTTTGGGGCTGAAAAATAAAAGTAATGATATATCTGATATCTTTTGATACAATTAGTAACAATGAAAGCCAAAGGCCATTTTATCTGTCTATATCAAAAAAAAGATCATAGCTGGATATTATCGATTGATACCACCTTTGTTAAACAGATTAAAATCCAAAAAATACCACAAATGACAAAAAAAATTATTTCTTTTTTTAACTGGTTAGACTATCTAGCTAAATTTCCTTTACTGTTGATCTTAATTGGCTCAATTGGCTTGGGTTTTGGCATGGGGGTTATTGTTTTTAGTCGACCAACTCTTTCTTTGGCTGATAGCAATCATCCTCAGGCTTTAATAATTCCTAGACAAATTGAATGGGACCAAAACACCTATCAGGTTGAGATCGATCAAGATAATACCTATTCACGAGCTACTCACTTATGGTTTTTTTCCAGTAGCTCGGGTCTGGAATCTCCAAGCCCGATTCATCTTTTTTCTAGTCAGCTAGAGAATTTTGCTCAGGTTAAGATTGGCGATTCCATGGTGATTGTGGGTAATAATAATGGTCGATATAAATATACCGTCACTCAAATTGCTTTAATTAGTAGAGATCATTACCAAGACTTCACCACTAATCTTAATCAAACACTGGTATTATCTCAAAATAGCGACCTTATCGGCAGCCAAGTTCAAGTTGTGATTGCCACTAGAGTTCAATAACTCTAAAGTTATTTCTTATATTCCGCTCTGACTTCGAACATCAGGTATAGATCAATTACTAACCAGATGACCATGCCGATCAAAGATTGGAATGAGAAAATTAATGAAATCAGACTAGTTGCTAGACCAACCAGCATCACCCAATAAAGGTAGATCCAACCCAATTCAAGTCTCTCTTTAAGGGGTTTGAAAGCTTTAAGTAACAGAAAGCCCATCGCTAACTGAGAAGCTATATATAGTAAGGTCATGACTAAGTATGAGGGCCCAAAGCCAAAGTTAATTTGGGTGAATCGTAAAAATGGACTAAAGTTCAGCAGAGCTGAGAGCATGGAAATACTGGAAAGAATGGACATGACGCCACCAATACCAGCTAACCAGGGACTGATTTTGACCAGAAAATCTACCATGTTTTTGGGCAAATGAGGTAGATCTTTAAAGTAGGTGCCTACCTGATTTATTAACTTCATCACCCGAGGATCCGTTAAGTATTTCTGCATTGTTTCTCCTTAGTAAATAGTACTTTTTTAGTATAACATTGATTATTCAGTAAATTAAAGCACAGCTTGAGGGAAGAGCCTGTGCCAGGTATAATTTACTGTCAATTGTAGATCGGTCCCATCGTCTAGAGGCCTAGGACGGCAGGTTCTCATCCTGTTAACTCCGGTTCGAATCCGGATGGGATCACAAATTTAGTCTTCATTCAATCTTCTTGATCTTTTTAGTTGATTTTTCCCGTAAATTTATATAAAATACATGCCTTGTCAACATAAACAAAGGACAGGTCAATGGCTTTGATTGGTTTTGGACTTATTATTTTGACAATCTGGGGGGTTGCCATAATGATGGTAAACACTCTCAGAATGTTGAAGCCCTATGACAATGAATTTGTCTGGCTTCCCTGGTCTATTGTTAGTGCGGTCTATCATGACCTGCACGACTATCAATAGTTTCACCTAACGGCTCGCTAATGCGGGCCGTTTTACTTTTTATTTAGATCTAAAGTATTTTTAAGAATTTTCCTCTCTGGGATATAATCATAGTTATGAACAAATCAGATATTACTCAGATCTGGCAATCTTAAAAAAATAATTAGATCATCTTAAAGTCATTAATGATTTATTTTCCATTTACAACTCAGCAAGCAAATATAGTTACCAATTAGACCGGGGTTAGGAAAAGTAGTGTCTTAGCTCTGGTCTTTTGGTTAGCTTTGAGTTAATTCACTGGCAATTTGTTTTAGTTGTAAATCAATCGTGTCATCAATATTAGTTTCATCAAGTTCTTTGGTAGCACTATTTAAATCATCATTTGATCTAATTAGCTCCATGTTTTTGGGCGAGGAATCTTCTGGAGCAACCGGCTCTGGTTCACGGGAGAAGACATAAATACTCAGAGCAATAACCACCACTATGGTTAGTAGCAGAAATAGCTCGATGGTTTTTTTTGATAAACTCATCATTAATTATTTTCTCCAGCACTAGGGCTAGATATTACCTGATCTTGACTGACTGGTCGGATAGCGACAATTAGGTTTTTAATCGCACTGCGATAGTCTTTTAAGGCTTGTTTAACTGTTTGCATATCTTCTCTAATGATTTCCATTTGTTGTAGTGGGTCCGTTTCTGAACAAGTGAAATTGTTAGCATCATTTTGAGCCTTAGTAAGAGTAGTCGTTACAGTGTCTTTATTAGTTTTGATGTTTTCTACTAAACTATCATAGTTATTAATACTTTTGCCGTTAGGTAAAACAGTGGTGGTGTAATAAAGCTTAACTTTGTTGGCAATGGCATCAAATTTGATGGCCATATTTTCGGCAAAGGTGGTCAGATTTATTAATCTAGTTTTGATGGTGTTTTCTCGAGCGGAGCAAGATCGAAATTGACTTGAATAACTGGCATTCTCAGGTTTACCAACCGCAAAAACTGGAGTTAAAAAAGTGAAGAAAATAAGAGAACAGACCAAAAATAATATTTTTTTGGACATAATTTCTAGTAATTATTAAGTTTATTAAACATAGCAAACCAGTTGCACAGTGTCAATAATACAAACTATCTAAAAATTAAGTTACTAAGCGCAATTTTAACAATTCACTTTGGTAGTTTAAGAAACCAAATAATTGGCTAGGTGAGCCAGATGATACTTTTTTAAAATTATTTTTTTGATGGAATTGTAAACTAGGTTTATTTAAAATTGGGGCTATAGCAATGATCGAGTAAAGTGAGCTGTGTTCAGGTTGAAGTTTCTCAATCGCTTTAGATAACAGCATAGTGGCGATCCCTTGTCCAGAAAATTTGGTTGATATCACAATAGCGCCAATTTCGGCATGGGGGGGGTGGTAGTACTCTATTTTTTCCTGATCATTTACCCATTTTTTTTGTTGATTATCTCTGAACTCCATTTGGTGACTGATTCTTATATACCCGACTAATTTTTGCTCTATTTTAGCCAATAAAAAAATGTCTTTAATATGACTTTGATATTCCTGGAAAGAGTATTCCCCCAGTAGAAAGCCTTTTTGTTCCATCTCTGATCGATAAGTTGGATTAGAGGTTTGATTCAAGTCCAGTTGAGATTGTAATTGAAGCTGATTAACTTGGTTCCAATCATTTAATGTTGCTGGTGAGATGTTAATGTTCATATTCATTATTTTGGTTGAATAAAAGAAAAAAAGCTCATATTTATATTTTACATGGATGTTTAGCTAATGTCAGATTTAGAGTGAATCTAAAAAGAAGATTAGCATTATGTTTTAAACGCAAGTGAATGAAGAATAATATGAGCTGATTGAGAACTGGTAACTGTAAAGCTATAATCATCAATTATGTTTTGTCATTTTTATCTTGTTCGACACGGAGAAACACTCTGGAACACCACTGGAAAACTGCAAGGTCAATTGGACTCACCTTTAACGGAAACCGGTATCCGTCAAGCTATGGAGCGATCCAAAACTTTTCAAGAGATAGAGTTTGCTGACGCTTTTTCTTCAGATCTGTTTCGAGCTAAGAGAACAGCTGAGATTATTGTGGCTGATAAAAAATTGGCTATTAAAACCAACCAATTACTTCGGGAGCGGAATTTTGGTGTTTATGATGGTAAATTAGTTTCCCAATTTTTAGTAGATTTGCACGATCAATTGGAATACCGTGAGTCTTTATCTGAAGAAAAACAATATAGTCATAAGCTACGAGCAGATATTGAAAGTGATGAAGAAATTGTCACTAGAATGTTGACTTTTTTTAGAGAGACGGCAGTCGCCTATCCAGATAAAAATGTTTTAGTTGTCTCTCATGGTAGTATCATCAGGTCTTTTTTAGTCAAGTTAGGCTTTGCTACTAACCAAGAATTATCTCCAGGATCGATTGCCAATTTAGGGTTTGCTCAAATTGATTGTAATGGAGTAGACTTTGAGGTTAAAATGACTGAAGGAATAACACTTTTCAGGAAAACATCATGACGGTACAACCAAATAACCAAAGTACCAAGCAAAACCCAGTCGGCAGATTTATGGTGGCCGTGGGGGCGGTGATTGAAAATCAAGACACAGGGAAAATTCTGCTGATTCAAAGATCTGCAACTTTAGACTGGCACAAGAGTGAGTGGGAAATTGACTATGGTCGACTTGACCAATTTGAGGATCCTTTAGTGGGGCTTAAAAGAGAAATTTTTGAAGAGGTGGGAATAACTGATTTACGGCCCCAACAGATTATTCGAGTTTGGCACATGGATCGAGGACCTAAAACAGCTGAAAATGATTTAATTGGTATTACTTACTATTGTCTGACTACTCAAACTCAAGTAGTTTTATCCGATGAGCATCAACAATATGCTTGGGTTAACCCTGCTGAGGCTCTTGAACTAGTCAAAATTGAAGGGATTAGAGAAGATTTAATTCACTATATTAATTTGAAAAATGGTTGATTTCGGATATTAACTAGCTTTAAAAGCTCGGGGATTAAAGACTGTTTTACGAGAAAAGCAGACACAATCCCAAGTACCACCTAAGGTATTCCAGACACTCCAGAGTTGACTCCAACGTAAAAACTTCATATCTTGAGTATTCCAGCCAAAAATAATTTCCAGTTTTTCTTGGACATCTTTGAGGTTTTCCATGTCTTTAACTTCGTGGTTTAAGATTTGAAGGCGATGCTGGCCATCATCCAAAGTTTGGTCAAGGGCTTGGGTTAAAGCTTCACTTGTAACCTGAGAAAAATCATGAGGATGCCAGTTATCAAAAACTTGAGCTCTTAATCTAGAAATCATCCCTTTTTGTATTAATAAATTAGTTTCAATCCCTCTGACGAAATCAAAAGCGTAGCGAAAACCAACTGATAAAACAAATTCAGCCACTTTGGGATAAAACATACTAATAATATTGGGATCTTGCTCAGAAATACTACCATAGGTTTCAAGAATTTTTTGAGTTAAGTTCCCAGACAAAATTTCACCAATAAATTCTCGAACATTTTCAGGGACTTGTTGACTTTGACTTAAGAATTCCAGAATGACTGGAGTTTCAGTAATAATTCTTTCTTCCTGGGCAATTAGCTGATCAAATTCGGTCTCATCAGAACCTGCCATCCTAGTGAAGTGATCGATACCAAAAATATATTTGATTGATTGTTCTAGTCTGCGGTTGATGATTCCCTGGTTCTGTTCTTCTCGAGCTTGCCCGTGAGCTGAAACTTCAGGTTGTTCTAGGTCTTGGTTCGCCATACTGACAAGTTCTTCAAGTTCAGGTAATTTAGAGCCGTCACGCAGTAAGTAGCCATGATTACCTGGTAACCAGGTGGCAGAAAGTAAATAAGGTTGACCTTCTGGATCTTTGACATGATTGATTGCTAGATTAGCAATTAAAGTGGGAAATACACCTTTTCTTTGTTCTGGATCAACAGTGATGTGCAAAGTTTTTTGGATTTTTCCCAGAAAAACTTGATGAGTGGCATGTCTTAATCTTTGGGCTCGAGCTTTATCAATATTTTGATCAAATTTTTTAATAATTTTATTTTTAATTTCCCCATCAATTGATCTGAGACAAAGATCCAAGCTATCGATTTCATCCATAGTGTAAAAGTCTTGAATTAAAGCCGCAAAAATTTCATCTCTAGTCACCTCAGGGGAAATAGCTAGGGCGGGAATTCTGCCAGTTTTATGGTTGGCAAAAGAATATTCACTTTGGATAATTTCCCCAGTAGCGTATTCATCCAAAAAGGCTTGAATGTCTTGATGGTAGTTAATTGTATCGGCTAGATAGTGTTGAGAGTTAGAGTCATAAGGGTTATCCACTCGCTCGTAAATATAAAGATAATATCCAGCTAACATCGCTTCAGCAATATCTCGATTGGTTTGACCTAATGCTGCTAGATGGGCATCAATAAATGCTTGATTATGAGCCACAAAAACAGGAGAATCCATAAAATCTTCTACTAATTGAGGGTTCAATTTAATTTGAGCTAAAATTAGTTCATAATAAGCCCGATCTTGAACTGCTTTTTCTAACATCAATTGAGCTTGGTCCTGATCCATTTCTGGACAAGCAAGTAATAAAATTTGTTCTGCTCTAGAGGCTAAATCTTGATCAATGATAACTTGGTATTCAGGGATGATGCCATAACTTGATAATGTTTCTAGATCAACATCTTTGATGGCCGTAAATATTTGCGTGCTTGTCATTGGTGAATAATCTTGATCGGGATCTAAATCTTGTAAGATGTCTCTGGCAGTCTCAATATCAACAACTGTTTTATTTTCTACACAAATGCCTTGATCAAATAACATTCTTAAGACGTCTTGTAATTCCCCAATGGTATGAACGCCATTATTTCTTAGTTCTTGGATGACCCAGCCCTCATGTTCGAAATCAAAATGTCTGACTAGGGGAAATTCGTTAGTGACCGAATTAACACATCTAAGACAAGATTCGATCGGTTGAGTGCTCCAATCTTCATCTTCAATTTGAGTAAGTAGCTGGCTAATTGATAATTCCTCTGCTACTTGGGAAGTCAGATCAGCATCACTGATCGAAGGAAGTTGATCAAGTTTTGCTATTGTTGGAAATTCTGGATCGAAGTTTTCGAAAGTATCCAAAGAGTAGTGGTTATTATTGACAATAAAATAGGGGACAAATTTTTCAGAGTCATGATCATAGTAATCAGATATCGAAAAAGAGTAGATCATATCTTCAACAATCAAAAAAATAGTATATTGGTTATTTTGTCGATCAAAATATACATAATTAGATAGATACCCCGGGTTTTCTGATAAAGCAAAATGTTGGTTGAGTTGATCAGTTAAGTGTTGTTTAATCTGGAGCCATTGTAAAAAAAGTTCTTGACTAATGAAGTGTTCAGAGGTGCCTTCATTATATAATCTTTGATCAATTTGAGAAAAAACCTGGGAAGTTTGATCTAAATTGACATCTATCTCTGGCTTTTCGTGTTCACCAAAATAGTCTTCTAATTTAGGATTAATCTTGAGAGCTAAACCTCTAGTTAGTGGTAAACCATAGCCAATATAGCCCAAAAAACTAGACACAGGACCGAGACTAATAGCTTTAAGGCTAGCGCCAATAACGCCTTTTAGATCCTGAATGTCAGGTTGAACTGGTTGTCTATGGTATTCTTTTTGGATCATTTTGAGCCAATAAATAAAAAAGGAAATATGAATTTCCTAAGTAAAATGTACTTATATATCAAAGTATAGCATAAAAGTTATTATTTAGTCAATATTATGGGACTAGACTTATTAAGTGATATTAGAAAACCCCGACCATAATAGATCGGGGTTTGTGTAATGACAGCGTGAACTTTAGTTCATGGCTGCCAGGGCGGCATCATACCCCTCAGGGTATTCCGCCTTATACTTGTCTCGGTCTGCTTCACTGATGAGGGTAATCGGGCCTTGAACCATCGAACAGCAGTATCCAGTTTCTAAAAACTGGATCTGGGGATGTTCCCCGGCTTTGATGACCATTGCAACATGGCTGCTTGTGACAACCAGGTCGCCTGTTTCCAGATCACTCAGTTCAGCGGATTTAAAGGTAGTCATTTGTTACTACTCCTTTTTTGGAAAACCGACAAGTCTTATAATAATACTACAGACACCTAATTTTGTCAATTATGGGTCGTTATAGTGTATAATAACCCCCTATTCTTTCACTCAAGTGAGGAGAAAAAATCATGAGTGATGGATATGTTGGGATGTGTACTGCATCCCAGATAGGTTTGGTAACCCCCACTGGGGAAGTCGTTCAATTGGCACCGGGTTTGGAACTGATTACTGACCCCACCAATATGCCCTTTGATGACTCACCAGATGAGGAGAGGATGCACGTCCTGTGGGTCAGGGGCTCAGGCGAAAAGTCTTGGGTTGCCACTGACGGATTCAGGTTTTTCTGAAGCACGAGGGTAAAGACGACCGGGCGTCGTCATCACATTACTGACGCAGATGCGTCAGCTGAAGCCAAGATCAAGGCCGAGCGCCTTGGTTACTCGATGCCTTTGGATAATTCTGAATTACGTTAGTACCAAATGGGCTCTCATATTGAGGGCCCTTGTTTTTAGCCATGATATAATTATGGGATAAAGTTATCAGGAAAGGAGAAAATCATGAATCCTGATACTTTCTACCCGTTCAAAAGCTATCCGTATAGCTCAATTCAAATCGGAGATGAAATCGAAATCAAAAGTAAAGATGGTCAAACCATCACTATTGATATCATTTTCGGTATTTATCGTTCCAGCGCTATCACTATCGCTGGCACGAGGGTGTGCTGATATACCTTAATCAGACCGACCGGGCGTCGGCACACAGTAAGTAGAGATATGATTTCTGATCTGGCAATGGAAAAAGCAGAGGACCTAAAAGCACTCTGGACATTCCCAGATTGGTTTCATAACTCGATTAAGGCTTCCTAAAAAGGAAGCCTTTTTCATCCATAACAGAGAACCCGGAAGGAGTTGAAGCGCGGGAACAGGAGCGCGAGACGAACATCCGGGGTGAATGGCATATCACGAAGTGATATGCTGTTGCCATGAGAATTCGGGAG
>Ga0172379_10000261_pt1 | contig 143076 bp, 164 predicted proteins | sample GrowelOW334metaG_FD_119756 | JGI IMG/M metagenome (GOLD analysis project Ga0172379, IMG submission 119756) | Groundwater microbial communities from an aquifer near a municipal landfill in Southern Ontario, Canada - Groundwater well OW334 metaG | ecosystem: Environmental > Aquatic > Deep... | reverse complement strand
TTATTTATCGTAATTTTAAAACCCCAGCGATTACTTCGGCGCCCAAAATTGATTTTAAATCTGATTTGAATAATTTTAATCAGGCGCAAGAAGCCAAAAATGTTGATTCATGTTTGCAGATTAAAGATGGGTCGTCTAAAGATTTTTGCCTTGAGGAGCTCGCGGTTAAAACTCAAGCTACTTCAACTTGTGCGGCTCTTAGCAGCACTGATGTTCAAAATAATTGCGTGGCTCGAGTTTTGTCGACTAAGACTATTGCCAGCAATAATATTGCTGATTGCCAAAAAATCGAGCAATCGATGCTGGCTAAAAATTGTGTGGAGGCAATCGCTCAAACTGATAAAAATATCAATTGTGATTTAGTGACCGATCAAAATTTGCGCAGCGGCTGTTTATCCGTGACTTATTATCTTCAGGCCAAAAGTAATAATTCAGCGGATCTGTGTCATAAAATTCCCGAGCTGATTAAACGCGCCGATTGTTTATCAGAAGTAGAACATATTGATTTGCACTCCGACGCTGATAAAGACGGCTTAGATTTTTTACAAGAAATTTTAAATGGTACTGATCCTAATAAGGCCGACACCGACGGCGACGGTTTTTTAGATGGCGCTGAAGTAAAAGGTAACTTTGATCCGGATGGACCAGGTAATTTAATTCTATCTGGGGCGCCTAATTTAATTGTTTGTAAAGATATCAAAGATGCAGACATAAAAGCTGTTTGCCTCCTTGAATTTAAAGATAAAATTCTTGATTTATTTAAATGTAAAGAAGTAAAAGACCCTAAGCTAAGGAGTTTTTGTTTAACTAATTGGGCGGCACTTACCAAGTAGAATTATTCCCATTTCTAATCAGCTATATATTTAGAGGCTAGCAATTGTTAGCCTTTATTTTTAATGATATAATAGAAGCGTTAAATATAAGATATTTTGACTTTTATGATTAAAAAAAGTTATATCGTGACATTTTTGTCAATAATAATTCTCATCACTTTAGCCGGTTGTTCTTTGCCGTGGAAAAAGAAGGCTCCAGCCACCGTCAATAATAACCCCGACATTGCTACAACGACTATAATTGAAACTAATACCGCCACTTCAACCGCGCTCGGTGATCTGAAAAAATTTAGTAATCTTGAAGAACTGCAAACTTTTTTAATTCAACATGCTGGCGAAACTGCTAGCCAAACGACGATTAAAAGGAGCGGAGGCATAGCTACAATGGCGCCATCTGTATCTAATGATGTGGCTAAAATCGAAAGCTCCGGCTTAGCTTCTTCCGATTACTCACTGACCAATGTTCAGGTCGCCGGAGTGGATGAAGCCGATATTATGAAAACCGATGGTACTTATATTTATCTTTTAGATTATAACGATTTATATATTATTAAAGCCTGGCCAGCCAAAGACGCGGGTGTGGTTACTAAAATAAGTTTTAAATCCCGACCCCAGGAATTTTATATCAGCAATGGCCGTTTGGTTATCTTCGGCTCAGACGATCAAATTTATAATAATAAAACCTACCAAAGTTTTAAACGTCAAAGCCAATACACTTATGTAAAAGTTTTTGATATCACCAATCCCAAGAGCCCGAAACAAGTCCGCGACCTTAATTTAGAAGGGAATTATAGCAACTCGCGCGTCGTCGGCGATTATTTATATTTCGTGACCAATAATTATCAAAATTATTTAGCTGGCGAACCGATGCTGCCTCGCGTTTTAGATGGCGGCCAGATTTTACCCGAAAAATGTTCTTTGTCAGAAAAATGTTATACCCCAAATATTTTTTATTTTAATATTCCTTACCAATCCTATAATTTCACTTCGGTCACGGCCGTTAATATTAAAAATGCTAATGAGGAAATTGCCGCTGATGTTTATTTATTATCCGGCAATCAAAATCTTTATGTATCACCGACTAATATTTATATTACTTATACTGAATATTTAAATGAGTCGGACATTGAGCGCGAGGTGGTAGTTAATTTGATTAAGCCTTTGCTTTCCAGCGATAATCAGGCCAAAATTGCCAAGATTGAAGCTGTTGATAATTTTATTTTATCGGACTTAGAGAAGAAAAATAAGATATATCTTATTGTTCAAGGATATTTAGCCGGTTTAAGTAACAGCGAGCAAGATGCGATTCAAACTAAAATCGATAGCCTTTTGCAGCAAACTTTGGAAGCAAAATCTAAAGACATGGAAAAAACGGTGGTTCACCGGATTGCTTTTAACGGTTCAAAATTAGAATATAAAGCGACGGGCTCGGTTTCCGGACATGTGCTTAATCAATTTTCGATGGATGAAAATAATGGCTATTTTCGAATCGCTACCACTAGAAGCCAGTCTTGGTCGCGTTTTAGCGCCACCAGCACCGCTTCTTATAACAATGTTTATGTCCTTGATGATCAGCTAAAAACTGTCGGTATTTTGGATAATTTAGCCTCTGGGGAACAAATTTATTCTGCTAGGTTTATGGGTGATAGAGCTTATCTAGTTACTTATAAACAAACTGATCCGTTGTTTGCGATTGATTTAAAAGATCCGAAAGCGCCTCGAGTTTTGGGAGAATTAAAAATACCTGGTTATTCCACTTATTTGCATCCTTATGCCAATAATTTATTATTAGGCTTCGGCCGCGATACGGAACTTACTTCTTCCGGAGCGGTTATTAACAAAGGTTTAAAACTTGGCTTATTTGATGTGACTGATCCAGCATCTCCCCGTGAACTCGATAGTTTTACCACCGGCGATCAGTATAGCGAATCCGTGGCCTTATATGATCATAAAGCTTTCTTAGCTTCGAGTGCCAAAAATTTGGTCTCGATTCCCGTTACTTTAAAGAGCGGGCAATACGGCAGTAAAATAGATTTTAGCGGCGCCTTAGTCTTTGGTATTAAAGATAATAAAATTAAATTACGCGGCCGAGTTGATCATAGTGATGGCGGTAATTATAACCGCTCAGATTATTGGGGCGGTTTCGGTTACTTTGATAATTCAGTCAAACGCAGCCTTTATATTGATGACATGCTATATACTTTTTCTAATAAATATTTGAAAATAAATAGTTTGCAAAGTGTCAGCGAAGATATTGCTTTAATGAAAACCATTGACTTATTACCAAATTCAGATAAAGATTTTGAAATTAAATCGGTACCGCCGGAAACATCAAGCTCCGGTTCGGCGATAATGCCTCAGGCCGCCGTTTCCTCTCCGGGAGCGCCTAATTAAAATAATTTATGAAATTTTCACGGTTCGCAGTTATTATTTTTCCGCTTATTATCTGGCTTCTAGCCCAGGCTTATTTTATTTGGCCGGAATTATTTTATATTTCTTTAGGTTTATCGGCGGCGCTTATTATTGCTTTTACTTTTTTCCTTAAAAAACCAGAGCGCCGGACTCCTTGGTGGCTGATGGCCATTTTACCATTATGTTTTTTGATTTCCATTACAACTTTTATTTCTTTGCAAGCTAACGGTTTTTTGATTCAGCTTTTATTTTTAGTGCTCGCTATTTTTCTATTTAATTATTTTAAAAATTTATATTATTTTTGGAATCGCCCGGAATTATATCAAGAAGAGAACTACGGCAGTATCAGGGCTTATGGCAGTTTTTTAGTAATATTTTTTTCAGCCGCTGATTTGTTCGGGCTGCAATCCCTGCTTAGTTTAACTGTCTGGCCGATGTTTTTAATGTTTTCCGTTGTTTTGCTGGGCGTGGCTTATTTAAATTTGGATTTAGAAAAATCTGATAATAAGACTACTTGGCAATTTTCTATTATTACTACCTGGCTGATTGCGGAAATGGCTTGGGTTTTTGTTTTTCTGCCGCTTAATTACAATGTCTCCGCCCTATCGATTGCCATTATTTATTATTTGATAATCAATCTGACGCGTTTATATCTTCAGAAAGCCTTAACGCCTAAAAAAATTAAATTATATCTTATTTTAAGTTATGCTGGTTTAGCAATCTTGCTTTTTACAGCTAATTGGTTAAATTAATATGAAAAAACCGACAAATTTATTTATTATTATTCTGACGTCTTTGGCTTTTGGCGCTTTAGCCGGCGTGCTAACTTCGATAATTGCCGGTGCTTATCTGGGAAAAAGTTTAACTAGCTTAGTTGATTCTAAAGAAGTTGATATTGCGAATTCGGTTTATAACCGGGCTAATTTAGTAATAAGAGATGCTAAGAAAGTAGTGGTAAATCAAGACGTCAAGATAGAAGAAACCGCTTCTTCATTGCAGCCAGTTTTAGTTTCCGCTTTTAAAAATAGCAGCAATAATTATTATATTTTAGAAAATGCTGAGGCTTTCGGTTTGATATTATCGAGTGATGGCTGGGTGCTGCTCAATGGTTTAAAAGAGGCCACGCCGCCGGAAATAATAAAAAATTATTCCGTCGTGTCTAATGATAAAAAAGTTTATTCTGTAGACTATGCCTATGCTTTAAAAATAACCGGTGATGGTAATGTGGTTTTAGCCCACTTAAAATGGGCGGCCAATTTACCAGTTAGACAAATGGCCGGTTCTTATAATTTAAAACCAGGCACTTCCGTTATTTTATTATCCTCTGATGGTAAAACTTTGCTGAGCTCTATTGTTACTAAAAAAAGACCAGCCGTTTTGCTAACCAGTGATCGCCCCGATGTCAGCTTAGAGTTAGCTAATACCATTACTCCGGAATTTAAAAATGCTTTAATTTTTAATTTAGGCGGCGACTTTGTCGGCTGGGTAGATAGCGGTCTTAAAGTCCGGCCTAATTATACTTTTTTGCCGGCTTGGCGCATTTTTATCGCTAAATCAAAATTAGTTTTTCCGTCTTTGGGGGTTAATTATTTAAATCTGGCCGCGATTAAAGCGCCGGCGCTTAAGATTGATAAGGGCGCCTGGTTAATTAGCAATGACACTGCTCGTCCGGCGATAATTTCCGGCGGCGTAGCGGAGCGTGCTGGTTTGCGTGAAGGTGATGTTATTACCCGCATTAATAATCAAGAGCTCGATCAAAATAATGATCTAGCTGAATTTCTATCCTCTTATCTCGCTGGCGAAACAGTTAATATTACCTATGACCGTGCCGGCGTTACTTCGGAACTCGAAATAGTTTTAGGTGAAGCCAAATAAAATTAAATAAATATGAAACTTAATTCAATTACCAAATTAAAAAATTTAAAAAATAAAAAAGTCATGGTCCGGGTGGATTTTAATGTCCCGATTGAAAAGGGAAAAGCGTTAGATGATTATCGAATTAAATCGGCTTTACCGACAATCAACTATTTAATCAGCGCCAAAGCCAAAATAATTTTAATTGCTCACTTAGGCGATGCCGGCGCTAAAATCGGTCCGGAATTATCTTTAAAACCGGTAGCCAAAAGGTTATCGCAGATTTTAAAAAAGCCGGTGCATTTTGTTCCGGAAACCGTCGGTTACAAAGCGGATGAAGCGGTTAAAAAAATGTTAGCTGGTGATATTATTTTTTTAGAAAACCTGCGCTTTAATGAAGGAGAATTGAAAGACGATTTGAAATTTGCGCGGCGTTTAGGCGCTTATGCCGATGTCTATGTTAATGAAGCCTTTTCGGTTTGCCACCGCCAGCAAGCCTCGGTGAGTGCCATTAAAAAAGTAATGCCGATTTATTACGGTTTACAAGTTGTTAAAGAAGTCAGCAGTTTAGATCAAGTGCTAAAACCCAAGAAACCATTAGTTATTATAATTGGCGGCGATAAAATCAGCACCAAAGCGCCGATTATTTCCAGAATGTATGACTCGGCGAGCCAAATTTTAATTGGCGGCGCCTTAGCGAATAATTTTTTTAAACATCAAAAACTGGAAATTGGAAAATCACTGTATGATAAAGATTGCGAGGTTTACGTTAAGAAATTTTTTAAAGGCAAGAAAATTGCCGCTAAGATAATTTTACCGATTGATGTGGTGGTTTATCAGAAAAATAAAAAACCGAAAATAAAAAATATTGATGAAGTCTTGAAATCCGATTCTATTTTGGATATCGGTCCGGAAACAATCGCGCTATTTTCAAAATATATTAAAACTGCGCAGACTATTGTGTGGAATGGGCCTTTAGGAAAATTTGAAGAAAAGTCTTATAAACACGGGACTTTATCGATTGCGATTGCGGTCGCGGCTCGTTCCACCGGCAAAGCCTTTGGCCTAGTGGGCGGGGGAGACACTGGGGAAGCTTTAAAGCAGACCAAGATGGAGTCATACGTTGATTTTGTGTCAACGGCTGGCGGAGCAATGCTCTCCTATTTAGGCGGAAGCAAGATGCCGGGTTTAAAATAAAAAATTATGTTAACCACTCAACAGATAAAACATATTGCCAATTTAGCGCGGTTGGAGCTCACGCCGGCTGAAGAAAAAAAATATAGCGCCGAGCTGTCGGTTATTTTAGATTACATTGATAAGCTGAAAGAAGTAAATACTGATGATATTAAAATCACTTCGCAAATCGGCGGTTTAGTTAATTCGTGGCGGGAAGATATCGTTTATCCTTGGGATGAGGCCGAAATTAAACTAGCGCTGCTGCAAGGAGAAATTTATGAAGGGAAAGTAAAAGTAAAAAAAGTGCTTTAAATTAAAATTATGATGGAACTGAATCGTTTAAATATCCAAGAAGCGAGACTTAAATTAGATAGCGGCGAAATTACCGCCAAAGATTTAACTGAAGCCTGTCTGGCTCAAATCGCCGCGACCAACGAACGCTTAAATGCGGTTCTTACTTTGTGTGCCGAGAGCGCTAGAGCGGAAGCTGACTTAGCTGACAGACGTTTAAAAAATGGTGAACGCGCACCGCTGCTCGGTATTCCTTATTTATGCAAGGACAATATCATGGCTAAAGGTATTAGAACGACCGCCGCTTCTAAAATTTTGGAAAATTATATTGCCCCATACGATGCGACCGTAATCCGTAAGTTAAAAAGTGCCGGGGCAATCTTGCTGGGTAAAACTAATTTAGATGAATTTGCTCATGGGGCTTCCACAGAAAATTCCGCTTATGGACCGACAAAAAATCCTTGGGATTTAAGTCGAGTGGCGGGCGGATCATCGGGCGGCAGTGCCGCGGCCGTCGCGGCTGATTTATGTATTTTTGCCATTGGATCAGACACCGGCGGTTCAATCCGTTATCCCGCCGCTTTTTGCGGTGTTATTGGTTATAAGCCAGCCTATGGCGCCGTATCACGTTCCGGTTTGATATCAATGACTTCATCAACTGATGTTATCGGTCCGCTGACTAAAAATGTGTTAGACGCGGAAATTGTTTATAATGAAATTTTTGGTTTAGATAAATTAGATGCCACGACCTATGTCAGCGATTTAATAACAGCCACCAAAGGCAGTCTTAAAGGACTAAAAATCGGCTTGCCCAAAGAATATTTTGTTGACGGTTTAAATCCGGAGATAAAAGCTTCTTTAGATAAGGTAAAAATGGAACTGGAAAAAGCGGGGGCCATAACTAGTGAAGTAAGTTTGCCTTACACTGATTACGGCGTTCCAGTTTATTATATTATTACCCCATCAGAGATTAGTTCTAATTTAGCGAGATTTGACGGCATTGCCTGGGGTTTAAAAGCGGATGACAGTAGCGACCTGCAAGAGTTTTATAAAAAAAGCCGCGGCCAAGGTTTTGGACCGGAAGCTAAACGCCGGATAATGCTCGGTACTTTTGCGCTATCGGCCGGTTATTTTGAAGCTTATTATAAAAAGGCTCAGGCAGTTAGAACTTTAATCTGCCAAGATTTTGATCAGGCCTTTAAAGACTTCGACTTGCTACTTACCCCAACGGCCCCTCACCCCGCTTTTAAAATTGGTGAAAAAAGTAATGATCCCCTGGCCATGTATTTAGAAGATGTCTTTGTTACAGGCGCTAGCTTAGCGGGTCTGCCGGCGATATCGATTCCATCTGGACTAGTTGATGGGCTACCGGTGGCTGGACAATTAATTGCGCCGCGCGGCCAAGAAAATAATTTATTTAAAGCGGCTAGTATTTTAGAAGCTAAAATTAAAATTGATAAAAATAATTTTATATAATCAAAAAATATGAAAAAATCATTTATTTGGGGAGCGGCTATTTTTTTAATAATTTTAGTGGTCGCCTTACTCTTAATTAAAGCCGCTTGGCAGAAGACTCCAGAAAAAGCTAACACCGATTTAGGCACGGCCGCTCGAGCCGAAAGTTTTAAACCAACCAATTCACCCACTATTTCGGCGGAAGAAAAACTGATTGGTTCAATTAACGCGCCGATAAAAGTTTTAGTCTATGAAGATTATTCCAATACCTTTTCCGCCGACGTGGCCGCTTCAATAAAAAAATTAGAAACGGAATATGGCGATAAAATTGTAGTCGCGGTTAGACCTTATGCGGTGCGCGAAAAACCGGTTTCCATTCAGGCGGCGATGGCGGTTGAATGCGCTTTAGAACAGGGAAAATGGCAGGAGATGCGTAATACTATTTTTAACGCCGTTGCTGCTAATAATTTAAATACCGATGCCATAAATAATGCCGCAATAAATATTGGTTTAGATCAAACAAAACTCGGCGCCTGCTTGACCGATGCCGAAAAACAAGGAATAATGTTACAGGTAGCCGAAGACGCCAAGAAGTTTTCCGTTTACGGCGCCCCGACTATCTTTGTAAATAATGAGCTGATTGTCGGTGCTAGACCGTATGAAGATTATACGGATGAAACCGGCGCTCAGATTGAAGGACTGAAGAATTTAGTGGGAAGACAAATTAAATAAATATTTGAGGCCTCGGCCTCTATTTGGAGAGCTCGCATAGTGGTCGAGTGCACCGTCTTGGAAAGGCGGCATACCGCAAGGTATCAAGGGTTCGAATCCCTTGCTCTCCGCGAATACTTAAAACACCCCTATTTTAGGGGTGTTTTAAGTATTTGTAGAAAAGAAAAAGGGATTCGAACAGGTTGGCAGCGAGATATGAGAAGGAGCGGAAGCGACGACGAATAATCGAGCGCCGAACGAATATCCGGGGGATATTCGGGCGCCAACCCAGGACAAGCGAACCTTTTGCATTATGGCAAAAAGTGAGCGCGATAATCCCTTGCTCTCCGCAGATTATCAAAAATAAGGTTAAGCCTTATTTTTTGGTGTCAAAAAGTTCCAAAGCTGGGCAGGGAGTAAGCAAAAAAATATTAAATAATTATATTTCTTAGCTAATATTTACATATAAGATAAGTATTCCAAAGTTATTCTATTTTGTTGATTTTTTGGTATTTTTGTGGTAATTTAAATAAATAAGATAACAATATGAAAGAAAAAATGCTGATTAAACTATTTAAAAAAGAAGACGCTGTTATTAGAAGAATTTCCGATTCGTATTCGATATTAAATTTTTTGACAATCGCTGACAGCGACAAAGTAAGCCTCGGCGTCAGCGAAGCTAATAATCATGTCGAAACAACTAAGACTGATAGCGATCGAGCATATTATGTTCTGGAAGGAGAAATAATAGTTAATAACGATTTTCATGCAAGGTCTGGGGATGTAATCTATATCCCTGCAAATACGGAATATAAATTCCAGGGAACTTTTAAATCAGTAATCGTTAATTCGCCACCTTTCAACAAAAACAAAGAAGTTATTGTATCTAAAGCCTCGGCTTAATTACTAGTGAAAAGTTTTTCGCGATCAAAGAGTCTTATAATTTATTGGGATAAGGAGTTCTAAAATACTAGCTTTCATTTTATTTATACAAAACCATTCCAAGTGCACCTCATCCTCTCCGCAAGTGTTTTTGAAGAAATGAACAGTAAAAGACCTTATTTTTTAATAAACCTCGAGAACAAATTTTGTTAAAATGGATTAACTATAAAGTGATTTGAACTAAAATAATATGGGATTTATAGAACAAAAAATTAACCAAGAACATTTTCCAGTAAAGGAAAAACTTCACACAGATATTCTTGAGCAAAAATATGGCCCAATTCATGCCGTCGTATTAAGACATGATAATGTTCGAGAAGCGAAGAAGGGCGCGGAAAGAATTCGAGAAGCGAGGCTTGTGGACGAAAAAGATATTTTAAGAACTTATGCTTTAACTTTTTTAACTTATGATAAAGGTAATAATGAACTGGCAGACATTGATGATGAAATAAGACAAGGAGGATTAATTGGCAAAACATTTCGAGAGCATGGATATGTCGTTAAGAAAAATGTCATAGATGTGTTTATCATGCCAATACCTTCTTGGATGCGAAATGATTTTAAGGTAGATGCAGAAGAAGCCAAAGCGAGACTAACAGAATTCTATGCAAAAAAAGAGGATGCTACTCCTGTAATTTATGGAACGGTATTGGAAATTTATAGCCCTGATTTTAAAGATCCCAAGGATGGTGTTAATGATGTGGATATCGCTCAAGTAAATCCTTTAACAGGTGCTTTGCAAGGAGTTGGTGTTCCGACTGACGAAATTTGGGGACACCTTGATAGGGCAGCCGAAACTAATGAATGGAATGATCTAAAAGATCGTTATGAACAAGCGCAAAACCTTAGTCAGCCGATTGTTCAATCATTACATGAAAAGATATTAAAATACCTTGAAACTAGAGAAGTAGAATAAATTTATATTTATTAAAACAGTATATAATAGGTGTATATATCAGTGTTGCTCGAGATGTAAACTATAATCAATATCGTATTAATTTAAAAACTATGGAAAAAATAATTAGTAATTTTAGTAGTTTCGATGGTCTTGTTGGGTTTGTCTTTTTCTTTTTAATAGCCGTTATATTATTTCTTCTCTTTAGAGAAATTCTATTATGGTACTGGAGAATTAATGAAACAGTAGATTCTTTAAAAAGGATCGCTGATAATTTAGAATTAATAGCTTTGAAATCTTTCGAAAATACAAAAAAAGAAGAATCGGAAATAACTGAAGAAACCACTTCAGCGGAAGATGAAGAAGAAAAAGATTTATTTTTAAAAAAAAGAATTTAATTTCTAATTTCCATTTCACAATTTTTTTGTGTCTAAAAGTTTTAAAACAGGGTATTTCATTTATATTTACATATAGTTAAATACATGTTATATTGGATTAATTAATTGTTCATTACTAACCTTTTTAATTTATTATCATGGAACTATTTAAGGAAATTAGCATGTTTGGCCTTGATTTTCTTAAGGCCAAAAAGGGTATTAGAATCAGTAAAGAAGAAATCGAAGAGGCGAAAAAAATTTGTATTAATGTTGGAAAAAAAATTGATAAAGCAGCTGATTTTATCAACAAAAATCAATTAGACGAGCCTATACTTAGTGGTGCGTCAAAAATATTCAATATTATCTTGCTTTTTTGCGGTTTTATTTTTGCTCTAGCTTTGTTGATTTTAATTTTTGCTGACAGTCTAATAACTAGTCTGGTGGCACTAATTGTGGTGACGTGGTTATGCAAATTACTTATGCTTGCATCTATAGTGGTTGCTGCAATTGCCGTGTTTATAGGCTACGTCAAGCTAAAAAATAATAAAAGAAACATTTTTTCAGAAAGGAAGTCTTAAACATCAGACTTCCTTTTTTTAATAAATTTACTAGTAGGGAGATTGAATTTTGGAACAAGTGGTGCTAATATTAAAATAAATTATTATTAATTATGAAATTATTAATCCTAAATGGTGGCTCGTGTTCCGGCAAGAGCTCGATTATAAAGTATATAATGAAAAAGAGGGAACACTTTTTTCATTTATCATATGATTCGCTTAAGTGGTCTTTTTCAAATTATACCTCGGACAAATATTATCAGGATGTTCAAAAAATTGTTTTAGCAGTTGCTAGCGCCGTATTTAAAATGAAGTATGATGTTGTGTCTGACTCAACTTTATATAGTAAGTCCAGGGAAGAATTGATTAATTTGGCCACTATCGCCGGTTATCAAATATTAGAAGTTAATCTTGAAGCAGCTCATGAGGTTTTAACCCAAAGATTCGACGAGCGAGTTGCTAGCGCTTTAGCTACCCCAGAAAGAAGAATATCTAATCTGTCCAAAGATAGGTTTCAAGAACTGATTGATATATTTGAAAAAGAAAAGAATCCTCAAGCGATATCAATTAGAACTGACATTCAAAATATAGAGGATGTTGCTGAGAGTATTTTAAAACTTTGGTAATTATAGAGCAGGTAAAATAAATATAATAAATAAAATAAATTAAGTTTTATGCAAGAAATTACCATCAAAGAAGCTCAGGCAAAAGTTGATGATTGGATTAAAACAATTGGTGTTCGTTATTTTTCGGAGTTAACCAATCTAGGCCAATTAACTGAGGAGGTTGGTGAAGTGGCTCGTATTATAACCAGGACATATGGAGATCAAAGTTCCAAAAAATCTGACGAAAATCATAACTTGGGCGATGAATTAGCCGATGTTTTATTTGTTATAATCTGTTTAGCTAATCAAACTGGGGTTAACTTAACAGAGGCTTTAAAAAGAAATCTTGATAAGAAAACAAAACGGGATTTTAACAGGCATAAAAATAATGAAAAATTAAACAATAGTTAACATCCGAAAAATATAAAATAAATTTATGACTTTAATAGTGGGCACTAAAAATAATGCTAAAATTGATCAAATTAGAGGTGCTTTAAAGTCATTAAATTTAGATATTAAAGGATTGCCAAAGATAGATTTTGAAGAAGTTAAAGAAAGTGGTTTAACTGCCTTAGAAAATGCTAGAAGTAAAGCAATTTTCTACGCCGCATCACTTGGCTTGCCTGTTCTCTCAACTGACAATGCTCTTTATTTTAATGACTTAGCTATTGAGAAACAGCCGGGTCTTAATGTAAGACGTATCAATGGAGAAGATCGTAGAGCTTCAGATGATGAATTGTTAACCTACTATTCTTTGTTAATAAAAGAACTTGGTGATAAGGTGAATGGTTATTGGGAGTTTGGCATTTGTTTAGCTTATCCCGATGGCAGCACAAAAGAAATGACAATTAAATCTCCTAGAATTTTTGTTAGTCATCCAAGCTCTAAAATTATAGAGGGATACCCCTTAGATTCAATCCAAATTAATCCAGAAACAAATCAATATATTTCCGAGATGACACAAGAGGAACAGAATAATTTCTGGCAAGAAACAATTGGTCAAGAATTATGCAATTTTATTAAAGATTGTTTAATTTCCTAATGGATTCTTATATTAGCGTTTCAACATCCCACCCTCTCTGCGGTTCCTAGTAGACTAGGAACTAGGAATATTTATCAAATTTATTTTAAAAACACATCTATTATTAACTTTTTTATATTAATATCTTCATTAGTCATTAGTTTTATGCTAAAGTTAAGGTATTAAAAGTAATTAATATATGCTTAATAAAATAGAACAAAATGGATTCGGTCAGGTTGCCCAGACTACCGATGATAAAATTGTCTCACAAAAAGCAGTTGGTTTAAAAGAATTATTTAATAATGCTAAAGATCCTTTAGCAGTTTTAATGCAAGAAATGGATAATGAATTGCTGAAAGCGACGGTTGAGTCTAGCTTGTTGCAAGATATAAAGGATAAGTTGAGCCAGCTGTCTTTTAAGGACGCGGATGATTTTGTTAATCAGGTTATTGGCATCGCTAAGCCGATTTGGGAAATAACACAGGAGGGTAAAAATAATTCCTTAAAATCAGAAGGCAGAGAGATGTTTACGAAAGAAGATTTAGAAAAAGCAGGAGATATTATAAGACAGTCTGGTTCTAAAAAAATATATATCGTTGGTAATGTTGGTTCCGGTAAAAGTACATTTGCCAGTGAATTGGCCGCCGAAACTAATTTCAAGAATATTGACCTTGATCATTTTTTCCAGATATTTAGGCAAGAAAATAACAATAAAGAAGCTTCATTGGCAGAATTGCTTCAGTTTGTCGTCACTCGAGAACAGCCGCCGTATATTATTAATCATGCTGATTTATTGAGACAGAATTTGGCTAGCGACGCAGACTGCCTTATTCTTCTTAGTCCAAAAATAGAGGAACAACTTAAGAGTCGAGAAATAAGGGGCATAAATGGCGCCGAAGGTGAATGGCAGACTGTTGATGCTAAGGATTATCAGAAGATAAACGAAGATAATTTGAACAATTTGGAAAGTTTACCGGGCAAAGCTGCTTATAAAAATAATGATTCCGGAACGATTATAAAATTGATAGAAAAATAAATTTATGACTTCATACAAACACACCCAAATTGGGTATTTGATGCTAGTTGTTACGTTGGCCGTGCTAGCGCTTTTCGCATGGGCTTATATTACAGCCCGAGCGGAGCCTGTTTCAGTTGATTCTGGCACAAATTTTTTAGTCACTGCCACAATGGCTTTGGTGCTGTTTATTCTATCATCTTTTGCCACGCTGACAGCGTCGATTGATGGAAACTACCTTTGGATTAAATTTGGTTACGGAATTTTTAAAAAAAAGTTTCTGCTTAGTGAAATGGCATCAACCAAGCAAGTCAAGAATCAGTGGTATTATGGCTGGGGAATAAGATTATGGTTCTGGCCCAAGATGTGGATTTATAATGTTTCCGGTTTTAAGGCGGTGGAAATAGTCATGAAAAATGGGAAAATCTATCGCATTGGAACGGATGTTCCCGAAGAACTGGAAACTGCAATTAAACAAGTTATAAATTCTTAAATTTAATTTATGAAAAAAATAATTTTAACTCTTTTTATTTTTACTCTATTTTTTGTTTTAAGCGGCTGCGGTTATAAAATTGTGAAAGTTGATAAGACTATAAATAGTGATCCAGCGCCAACCGTTGTTCCGAATCAGGAACCAGCACCGGTAACCAATAAGACAATCGATTCACAGCCAAAATGCGCGGCGGCCGCGGAAACTTTTTATATAAACAATGGCTACAAAGAAAAAACCGGACTTTCGTTTTCTTACAACAGCCACTTCAACTCCAAACTAGATAAATGTTTTATTCTAATCTCGGCGGTTAGTTCCAAAAACGATGCTTTGTTTGTCGATCTGTATGATGTGTTAGAGAAAAAGCATTATGCCTCGTTTATCGGGCATAATAATTGCGACCCGACATCACTGGTGCTAAGTAATAATCCTAACAAATGTTTAATTGATTCCGGCAATGTTTGGTTTGATGGTAATGATTTAAGAAATCCGGCTGATTTTCATACCGGATTTAATGGTATGATAAAAGGCGGCTCGGGCAATGAAAATACCTTTAAACAATTTATGGCCTATGTTAATCCGTTTATGAATAATTAAAATATAACTTTATGAATTTTGACGATGTATTACAATTTATTGATGTCGAAGATCAAAGACTCCGCGACAAATACGGAAATTACCCGGATGAAGAAAAAAGAATTTTGGCGCGCACGGTTAAGATGACCGAAGAAGTTGGCGAACTGTGCAGTGAAATTTTGTCTTTCAATTCGCTGCAAAGACAAGAAAAATTAGATAATCATTCAACTGAGAGTTTGGCCGATGAATTCGCCGATGTAATGTTTACCACTTTACTTTTAGCTAAAACGACTGGTGTTGATATTAAAATGGCGATGCAGGATAAAATTAATAAAATTAACGCGAGATATTGAGGCAATTATGAAACCAGTAAATAAAAACTTATTGTATATCTTTTTAGCACTTTGGCTGCTTGTGGCCGCAATATTATCCGGCTTAACTGAGGATGTGGTTAACGCTGACCCGATAGTTAATTTTGATAAATATTGGTCGGCTATTTTTATCACTTGGCATTCCGGTTTGGGCACAGCTATTTTTTCAGGGATTACTCTTTTGGGTAATTGGCAATTAGTTATTCCGGTTATTTTTTTAATTGTTTATTTTTTGTATAAAAAAAATAAGCGGGAATATATAATCCCCCTTATATTTACCGTCATTAGCGCCGAGGCCATTACTTTTCTGGGTAAAATATTAGTTCATCGCTCTAGACCCTTGGGCGCGACCATTACGGAATTAGATTTTTCTTTTCCCAGCGGACACGCAACCATTGCCGTCGCTTTTTATGGTTACTTGGCTTATTTATATCTTAGAAACAATAAAGCTAAACGCGCCGTTACTATTTTTGGCGCCTTAATTATAATTCTTCTCATCGGTTTTAGCCGTTTATATTTGGGCGTTCATTATATCAGTGATGTCTTGGCCGGTTATTTAGTCGGGCTGCTAGCGCTGATTGCCGGTATCAGCTTAAATGAATGGCTTAAATCCAGTCAAATATTAAAGCGATAGTGGCCATTATTGTTAAGAAGATAAAACCGATAGTGGAAAAATATAATTTAAGCTGGAATGATTTCCAGATAAATAATTCGCCAAACGCTGGGTAGCGTTTTTTTAAATTTTTGATAATGGCGTAATGTTCTATTCTTTGAGTAAAGACTAAACTTTGATTATTAAAATATCCCGCAACGCTGCGGCCGTGGCGGTTGTACAGCCAAATAAAGACTGGAGAAATAGATAAGAGAAATAATATTAGAGCGAGCCGGTAGCTCCAGCGCTTTAAAATAACAGCGATTAAATTGCCGGAAAATCGGCCCAGCATCACATAAAAAAATCCCCAAGCTATCCCGCTGATAATATTCCAAGTCCAAAAAGTTTTTTGTTTCATTTTGGAAATACCTGCTAAGAAGGGAATTACTGATCTAATCGGCCCGATAAAACGGCCCCAAAATAATCCTTGATTGCCATATTTTTCAAAAAACGCCTCGCCTTTAGCCATGGTGCTGTCTTTAATTAATTTCTTCCGCCGAGCATAGTTGCCGCCGTGAGTGCCGAGATAAAAACTAATCGCATCGCCGGCAATAGCGCCGGTGACTGAAAAAAAGATGACGGAGCTCAAGGAAAAATAACCGTGGGCGGTCGCAAAACCACCGAGAGTGACGATTGTGGCTCCAGGTAAAAAAGTACCGATAAAAGGCAAGGCTTCAACCAAGGCGCCAACGAAAAAAAACCAAGAGCCGAGCCAGGCAAATTGTGAAGTAATTAAATCTAAATTCATAAAAAAATTATAGCACAATTTTGCGCCCGCCATTGACAAAGATTATCATAAATGTCAGGATAGAAGGTCTTATAATAAGATAATGTTTTTTAACAACCAAAACAATTATATCATGGAAAATCTAGTGTTAGCTTTCGTGTCTTTAGTAATCGGCGTTATCGCCGCCGCTGTCATCTTTATTCCGGAAACAAGGCTGAAGAATAAAGCGCGCTCATTTGGGCTGCTGTCGATTATTTATTCGGCGCTCAGTTTCATGTTTTTTTATTACACCCTGCCTTCACCGGCGCGGCCGCTGCTTGGTCTCTTCGGTTTTACTTTGTTTATTCTGTGGTGCCTGTCACTTTTTCTGTGTTCATTTTATTTAGCAAACGGCATTGAGGAAGCCAAAGTATATAATATGAAACATCAAAGAGTAATAGTGCCAAAAAAAATTAAGGGTTTAGAAAATGTGTTTCCGGCAATTTATATTATTGCTTTTCTGATTTTTTCTTTAATCAGCCACAGTGTTACAGATGCCGGAAAGCCGCTTAGCGCTAGTATTTCTGAGGCCAGAGTTAATTTGGAAAAAAATACTAAACACTATTGGGGCTATAATCCGGAATCAGAAAAAATAATTTCTCTTAATCTGGCAATTATTTATGCCAACCGAGCCTTAGAACAAAATACTGATTCGCTTAAAAATTGTTTTGAGGTAAAAGAAAGTACTGCCTCTTTACAAATTATCAAAGGCGAATATTGGTATATTATTCCGTTGGACTTTAAGGACAAAAAATCTTGGGAATTAAAAAAAACCGTGCCTGGATATTTTAAAGTTTACGCCCAAGATCCTTGGTGTGCGCCGCTGTTTGTCTCAGGGTTGAAAATGAAATATACCCCCGAGGCTTATTACGCCAATAATTTAGCCCGCCATCTTTACCCCAAATTCTATAACCGAAGTTTTACCGAGTATTCTTTAGTGGAGAATGAAGTTGAAAAACCATTTTGGGTAATTGAGGTAGCTAAAACCAGTTATTTTTCCTTTGACGTAAAAAGTGAAGGGAAAATAATTCTTGACCCGGAAACAGGAACTTATGAGTATGTTTTAAATGAGGTTTTGTGGGGCAACGCTAAATATGCCTGGATAGAACCGGATTTACCGGTTAATACGTATCGTACTGATATAATTATAAAATAGATTTGAGGCTCTGCTTGCAATAAGTGGAGCCTTTTTTCGACTATTTAATACGATAATATCGAATAGTCGCGACTATTATGCATTATCGTATTAAATAGTTAGTTTTTTTAAATTTTCTGAAATTTGCAAACATAGGATTACATAGCAAAAATACTCAATTTATGAGTATTTTTTAATATAGAGTAAACTTTTATATTTTGTTATACTTAGTCTAACAAAAAAACCTATCGGGTTCGCATAAGCTTAGCAGCTCATAGGCGTGATAGGTGTTGATGTTTAAAGTATATAATAAATTTATAAACTATACAATAGTAGATTATTATAAACATGAAAGAGATTATTATTAAGCAAAAATATGAAAAAAGACCACTAACCATCGATGCACAGGTTAGTCTTTTAAAAATTAGAGGATTGAAAGTAGAAAATGAGGAAGAGTTAAAATATTATTTAAAAAATTTAAGTTATTATCACCTTTCTATATATTTTAAGCACTATCAAGAAAATGATTTGTTTTATAAGGGGATAACCTTTAAAAGGATATTAAATATTTATAAATTTGATAATAAACTAAGGTTTCTTTTGCTAGAATTACTAGAAAGAGTCGAAAAATCATTTAAATCAAGAATGGTGTCCATTCTGTCGGTCGAGGAAAATAATTCCCATTGGCACTTAGATGAGAAGTTATTTAACACTCAGGAAGATCATGCAGAAATTATAAAATTAATTACCGAGGAGGTTAATAAAAGCAGGGAGTTAAGTGTGACTCATTATAAGAAGACTTATTCAGATCCAGCGTTACCACCGATTTGGGTCGTGTTAGAAATAATGTCTTTTGGACAATGTGTTCATATTTTTAAAGCACTGAAAAAAAGTTATCGAAACAAAATTGCCAGATCTTTTAAGGAAGATGAAAAATTTATAACTAATTGGATACTTTGCTTATCTTTACTGAGAAATCATTGTGCCCATTATTCTAGACTTTGGAGCAGAAAATTAACATTTATAGCAAGAATGGATCATAATTTATATAAAAAGTACTTTGATGCAAAAAGTAATGGTTTGTATAATTACCTAGTTATACTTCAAATATTACTAAAAGAGATCAACCCCACGGCTTCCTGGCTAGAAAAATTAAAAGAAAATATTGCCGAATTTGAAATCAATGTTAAAAATATGGGATGTCCTGAAAATTGGAAGGAAAATCTATCCGAAATAATTAATATTAAATAATATTAAATCTCTAAGACTATAATCTGAAAAAAGGGTGGGGACAATTTGCCCCCACCCTTTTTTTGACCTCTAATGACCCTTATTGACCCTCATATTAAATTAGGAGTATAATGTGTATATGTCTGAAGAAATCAAACCAAATGCCGTTTACACTACCAGTGAAACGGAAAAAATCCTCAAGATTAGTAACAGCACTTTAAAGCGCTTGCTTAAGAAAGGCCTGCTTAAAGCTAACAAAGTGGGGAAGCAATACCGCATTTTAGGCTTGGAGATTTTAAAGCTGGTTTCGCCGGCAGTCGAACAGAAAGCGGTCACTGCTTATTTAGGTTTAAAAAAGAAAGTTATAAATAAGATTGAGAAGTGGTAATAAGCCAAAAATGTTAGATAAATTTTTTAAGACAATTGAAAAGATAACCCCGGCTAAATATCGTTGGATTTTAAATCACGATGGTTTTAAGCGTTATTTTGCCAATACCGGTTGGATGTTTTTTGGCCAAATGTTTTCCTTACTCGTCTCGTTCTTTATCGGGGCTTGGATAGCTAGATATTTAGGGCCGGAAAATTATGGGGTTTTAAATTACTCTATTGCTTTTGCCGGACTTTTTTCTTTTATCGCTAGCCTAGGTGTTGATGGAATCTTGATTAGAGAACTAGTAGCTCACCCAGAACAAAGAGATGAATTATTAGGCACCACTTTTCGTTTAAAAATAATCGGTGGTCTAATAGCCTTTTTATTAATAACACTTAGTATTTTAATATTTAAATCAACCCTATTAATAAAAATATTAACAATTTTATTTGCCTCATGTTTTATTTTACAGGCCATCAATGTTGTTAGTAGTTATTTTCAAGCTGAAGTAAAATCAAAATATAATGTTAAAGCCACTTTAGTATCTACATTAATTTCATCTATTCTAAAAATAATAGTCATCTTGCTAGGTTATGGAGTTATTTGGATTATTATTGTTTATGTTTTAGATTTTGTCTGGCAGTGGATTTGGTTAGTAAAATCATATCAGAGTTGTGGTTTAAAAATAAAGGCTTGGCATTTTAATAAAGAAGTGGCTTTAAAGATACTTAAAAATTCCTGGCCATTAATGTTAGCTTCAGCTGCTTGGTTCATTTATTTAAGAATTGATCAGGTTATGATTGGGGCCCTTCTTGGCAATCTAGAAGTGGGAATTTATGCGGCCGCTGTTAAGTTAGTTGAAGTATGGTATTTTGTTCCAGGTATCATTTGCGGTTCATTATTTCCAGCTATTATCAATGCCAAAAAAATGGGTTCTGTTGTTTACAAAAAGAGGTTAAAAGCGTTATATTTATTAATGATTGCCATCGCTGTTTTTATTGCCATTGTTTCAACAATTTTGGCTCATTGGATTATCGTTGTATTGTATGGAACTGCGTATTTAGCGGCTGTAATTATTCTAAAGATTTATGTTTGGTCAGGAGTTGGTCTTTTTTTAGGAATAGCTATTAACCAATATTTTTTATCAGAAAATCAGAGTCATTATATTTTCTTTTATAATTTATTGTCCATGATTACCAATATAGTTTTAAATTTAGTTTTAATACCCAAGATTGGTTTAACTGGCGCCGCTTGGGCGACTTTAATATCTTATTCGGCGGGGCCAATAATTGTCTTGATAATAAGTTTGTTTGGTGGTTTTAAAATAGAAGATAATAAATATTAATTTTTTAATTATGCAAAATGAAAAAGATTTTATTGTTTTTGGATCACCGCTAATTGAGCAGGATGAAATTGATGAGGTAATTGACTGTCTTAAATCAGGATGGCTTGGAACTGGCCCTAAAGTAGCAAAATTTGAAGCAGATTTTTTGAATTATATAGGCGGTAATTATGTAGCAGCTTTAAATTCTTGCACCGCAGCACTTCATTTAAGTTTAAAGACTTTGAATTTGAAGCCTGGGGACGAAGTTATTACAACTGCTATGACGTTTTGCGCGACGGTTAATTCCATAATTCATAGCGGAGCCACCCCAGTTTTAGCTGATGTTGAGCTGGAGACAATGAACATTGATCCAATTGAAATTAGAAAAAAAATTACCCCAAAAACAAAAGCTATTGTAATCGTTCATTTTGCGGGACGCCCCTGTAAAATGGATGAAATAATGAAAATTGCTGAAGAATATAATTTATATGTTATAGAAGATTGCGCACATGCTATAGAAACTACCTTTAAAGGCAAACATGTTGGTACCTTTGGTAATTTTGGTTGTTTCAGTTTTTATGTAACTAAAAATATGACTACTGGCGAAGGAGGCATGGTTATTGCTAATCGCCAAGAAGATATAAATAGAATTAAAATCTTAGGTCTCCATGGTATGAGTAAGGACGCCTGGAAAAGATTTAGCGATGAGGCGTATAAACATTACCGGGTTGTTGAGGCGGGTTTCAAATATAACATGATGGACATTCAAGCCGCCATAGGAATTCATCAGTTAAAGAGAATAGAAAAAAATTGGCAAAAACGTCAAGATGTTTGGAATGAATATATAAACGCTTTTAAAGATTTACCAATTACCTTACCCTCGAATCCAGAGCCTGATACTAAACACGCGTATCATTTGTTTACAATTTTAATTGATGAAAAAATAGCTGGTATTAGCCGGGATGATTTTTTAACTGCTATTAATTCGTACGCGATAGGGGTTGGTGTCCATTATTTAAGTATCCCCGAGCACCCGTTTTATCAGGATTTATATGGTTGGAAGGTAGAAGATTATCCAAATGCTTGTAAAATTGGTCAACAGACTGTAAGTCTACCTTTGTCAGCTAAACTAACCAATGAGGATGTTCAGCGCATTGTCTCGGCGGTTAGAAAAATACTCGGTAATTAAATTATTATTTATGATAAAAATAGCTACCCCAACCTCACATCTTCTAAGAGACCCAAATGCTATTTTTGAGATTGGCAGTTATTCGGATTGCTGGGAATGTCGAGATTTTTTTATCGAATTTCCTGACAAGAAACAAGAAGTTTTTCATTGTGATATACAACCTATTCATGTTTTAAATAATGATCAGCTTGAATATTTAAGAGAGATAAGAAAAATAAAACCAGAATTAAAATTAATAACTTTTCACTGTGCTTCTTGTTGTGATGCGCCGATTATTGATGAAAATGGAATATTTAAAGTTGGCGGTTTAAAATATTCACGCGATGAAATGTTAAAAAATGCCAAAAGTAATTTTTTGGCCATAAAAGAGGTGTTAGGCGATAATATTAAGATAGCTATAGAGAATAATAATTATTACCCTAGCGATGCTTACGAGTTTATAACAGATCCGGATTTTATTTCTAGCATAGTTTATAATAATGATATTTATTTTTTATTTGATATCGCTCACGCCAGAGTAACCTGTTTTAACAAAAAAATTAATTTTAATGATTATAAAAACGCTTTACCATTAGGTAAGACAGTACAACTACATATTTGTCGATACGGGTTAAGAGCAGACGGGCTTGCTTACGATGCTCATGAATTACCAGAGGCCGAAGAAATGAAAGAAGCAAAAAATTTAATAAATAGGTTTAATATTGAATATTTAACCGTTGAATTTTATAAAGATAAGAATAAACTCATCGGTTGTCTAAAAGAATTAAAAAAAATTATATGATTTATTTAGAAAAATTATTTAATCTAAAAGATAAGGTGGTTGTTATAACGGGCGCCAGCGGTCAATTAGGTAAAAAAATATGCGAGACTTATAAAAACTGCGAAGCCACAGTAATTGGAATTGATTTAATTATTGATCAGGCAAATAATATTGATGGGGTAGAATATTTTGAAGTTGATATAAGCAAAAAAGATTACCTTGATGATGTTTTTAAAAAAATTATCGATAAATATCAAAGATTTGATATTTTAATAAATAATGCTGGAGTCAGTACTTTTGAACCGTTTGAAAGCCGACCAGAGGAGAGTATTGATAGAGTTATGGGGGTTAATTTAAAAGGAACATTTTTCTGTATCCAATCCTATGTTAATTTATTTGACGAATTTAAACTTGATAAAGGGGCAATAATTAACATCGCCTCAATTTATGGAGTGGTTAGTCCTGATTATAGGATTTATACCGACTGTGATCGAAAAAATTCAGAAATATATGGTGCAACTAAAGCCGGTGTTATTCAAATGACTAAATATTTTGCGGTTCATTTAGCCGAGAGAAATATTAGAGTGAATGCGGTTTCTCCTGGCGGGGTTTATAACCCAAAAAATCCACAAGGAATTGATTTTATTAAAAATTATTCTTTCAGATGTCCTATGAAAAGAATGGCCAATGAGGATGAATTGTTGGGAGCCATGATATATCTATCAAGTGAGGCGGCTAGTTATACTACAGGACAAAATATAGTTATTGATGGTGGCTTTAGCGCATGGTAATTAATATAATATAAAATAATATGTTAAAAGTATTAAAAAATTTTGGTATTAATAGTAATAATAAGGTGTTTATTATTGCAGAAATTGGCATAAATCATAATGGTGATTTAGATTTAGCTAAAAAATTAATTGATTCAGCAAAACGCGCTGGAGCAGATGCTGTTAAATTTCAAACATACGTCACAGAAAAAAGGGTTGCCAAGGATTCTCCAATATTTGATATTCTAAAAAAATGTGAACTGTCGTTTGAAAGTTTTAAAGAACTTAAATCTTATTCCGAGCAGCTTGGTATTGAATTTTTTTCAACCCCGTTTGATGAAGAAAGCTTAAATTATCTTGAAAGCTTAAATTGTAATTTATATAAGATAGCATCATTTGATATAACAAATCTTAAGTTTTTAAGCCGATTAGCTAAAACTGGAAAGACATTGATAATGTCAGTTGGAATGTCTAGTTTAGATGAAATTAAAAATGCTTATAATATTTTACATCAAAATAATAACAAAATTGCTTTGTTGCATTGTATTTCCGCTTATCCAACAAAAGAAGATGACGCTAATTTGGCCGCAGTTTTTAATTTAAAAGATAACTTCGATTGTCTGATTGGACAATCTGATCACACTAATGATATTTTTGTACCTTTTTGCGCGGCTGCAGCGGGAGCTCAAATTATAGAGAAACATTATAAAATATCCTCTGACATGGAGTGCCCAGATGGGCCGGTTTCTATTACTGAAGACCAAATGTCAGAGATGGTAAAACAAATCAGAAGATTAGAGAAAGTTTGGGGGCATGGTCGCGTTGAATTAACCGAGCCGCAGAAAGAAATATTAGTTTATAGAAAAATTAGTTCTCTTTAATATGAAAAAACTTTTTGTTTTTCAATCTAATGCTAATAAAGATTATCTAGAACAGTTAAATGATGGATTTAAAATTTTAAAATTGTCCAAAAGTTCTAAGGAGATTGTTAAAATTGATGTAGAAAATTTAACTACCAATTTTTTGATTAAAAACAAAATAGACGTAGTTGTTTCTAATGGGTTAACACAAAATTATTATTTAATGTTAAAAAAACTGAAGATAATTTCTATAACTATTGACGATCTTACGGAATATGGAGCAATGGCGGATATAGTTATAGATTTTAAAAAACAGGAAAGTAATAAGTATTTTACTGGGATAGAATATTCTTTTAAAAATAATAATAATTTTGATAAAGAGTTTGAAGAAATTACCGACATAATAAAAAAATTGGAGTGGGATTCTTCGTTTTGGGGTTTTCCTGTGGCGTATTTAAGCTGTAGATATTTAACGGAAAGTATAGTTTATAGAATTAATAAATTTATTAAATTTAAAAAAATTAAACTAGTCGAATACTTATGTAATTGCCATGACAATAAAAGTGTTATAATAACTGCTAAAAATAATTTTATTTTTGCTGATATAAGGTTATCTTTTGAAAAAAAGTTACAAAATAAGCAGGATATTAATTTACCCCGTGAATTAAAATTTGGCTTAGCTTCACAAAACGATATAAAACCTTTATTAAAAATAGCTAAAAATCTGTATCTCGATAGTAGATATTCTTATGATGAAAATTTTAACAAGGAAAAAGTATCTATTTTTTATCAAAATTGGGTCAAGAAAGCGGTTTTAGGAACTTTTGATGATGAATGCTATTGTTTATTTGAAAAATCAAAAAATAATCCAATTGGTTTTTGTACAATCAAATATGGTTTATCTGGTGTAGCAGACATTGGTTTAGTTGGCCTTTCTAAGGATTATCAAAATAAAGGGCTGGCACAAATTATGTTTAATTTAGTGTTTAATGAGCTTTTAAAAAAATCAATTAATAAAATTTATGTAGTTACTCAGGGGCGGAATTTTTCCGCACAAAGACTGTATCAACGCTTAGGTTTTTTAACAAAAACAACTGAGATTTGGTATCATAAATGGTTATAATTAAATTAAAAAATATATGAATTCAGGTTTAAAATTATGGCAAAAAGCTAAACAAGTAATCCCTGGTGGTAATGGTCTTTTATCTAAAAGACCAGAACGATATGCCCCTGATATTTGGCCAACTTATTATTCTAAAGCTAAAGGGGTGGAAATTTGGGATTTAGATGGAAATAAATATATTGATATGGCGCAAATGGGGATTGGTTCAGCGATTTTAGGATATTCTGATGATGATGTTAATAATGCTGTAAAAGAAGCTATCGATAATGGCATAAATGCAACTCTTAATGCCCCAGAAGAATGCTACTTAGCTGAAAAACTATTAGAATTAAACCCCTTTGCTGGCGGAGTTAAATTTGCTAGAACAGGCGGGGAAGCGATGGCCATTGCCGTGAGAATCGCCAGGGCCTATAGTGGACGATCTCAAGTTGCCTTTAGCGGTTATCATGGTTGGAGCGATTGGTATTTAGCTGCTAACATCAGCGGTGAAAATAATTTGTCTGATCACTTGCTGCCAGGATTGAAAGCGAAGGGCGTTCCGATTGGTTTAAACGAAACAGTTTTTCCTTTTCAATATAATAATATAGAAGAATTAAAAAATATTGTTAATAAATTTGATATTGGTGTTATTGTTATCGAGGGGGCTCGATATGATTTTCCAACTAAAGAATTTTTAAGTGGTATAAGAGATATAGCTAAAGAGCATAATATTGTTTTAGTAGTTGATGAAATTACTTCTGGCTGGAGAATGACAGATGGTGGTGTTTATAAGCTGCTCGACTATACTCCGGATATAGTAGTTTATGGTAAGGCAATGGGAAATGGTTATGCTATCTCGGCTATAGTGGGAAAGAAAGAGATTATGGATGAAGCTAATGAAACTTTTATTAGTAGTACATTTTGGACAGAACGAGTTGGCTTTGCGGCGGCGCTAAAAACCATTGATAAGCTTGAAAAAAATAATGTTTATGAGCATTTAATATTTATAGGCGATATGATTGGTAAGGGATGGCACGAATTAGCTAATAAACATGGAATCAAATTGCATGTTACAGATTTTAAACCACTAGTAACATTTAAATTTGAGTATGAAGAAAAAAATCAGGCTTTATACACCTTGTTTACTCAAGAAATGTTAAAAAGAGGTTATCTCGCTGCGAGCAGTGTTTATGTTTCATTCGCCCATACAGAAAATATAGTAAAGGAATATTTGAGAAATGTAGATGAGGTTTTTAAATTAATAATTAATGCTATTAGAAGTAATACGATCCAAGAGCATTTAGAAACGTCAATTAGGGAGGATAGTTTTAAAAGATTAACTTAAATTATTTATATTTTATGATTATTTTAATAATCCAAGCTAGATTAGGCTCAACAAGATTACCTAATAAAGTTTTAAAAGAAGTAAATGGGGTTTCTTTGTTAAAATTTCAAGTAGAAAGAGCTAGACAGGCCAAGTTGGTCGATAAAGTTATTGTCGCGACAACTAGTGAAAGCAGGGATGTGGAGTTAGTAGATTATTGTAAATCTAATGAAATACCAGTTTTTATTGGATCAGAAAATGATGTTTTGGACCGTTATTATAAATGCGCTAAAGAATATAACGCAGATGTAATAGTTAGATTAACGGCTGATTGTCCATTAATAGATCCGGAAATTATTGATCAAGTGATTGATCTGTTTTTAAAAAATAATGTTGATTTTGCGGCCAATACAGTTCCACCAGAAACTAGTAAGTTTCCCGATGGTAGCGATGTAGAAGTTTTTAGCATGGCAGCATTGGATAGAGCTCAAAATGAATGTAATGACCCATTTTTTAGAGAGCACGTAACATTTTATTTTTGGAAAGAGCAAAATGGTTTTTCATCTTCACAACTTGATTATCATTCAGACTATTCCAAATATCGTTTTACGGTCGATTATCCAGAGGACTTTGAAGTAGTTAAAATGATCATTGATGAACTTAATAAAAAAAATCAATTTGGACACGTTGACCAAATAGTTGATATTATAGAGAGTAACAAGAATATTAAGGAGAAAAATTCAAAGTATTATTTTGGCATAGGTTGGAAAAAATAAAAATATGAATGAATCTTATTTGTTGGATTATTTAAAAAATAATAATTTAGTGGATAAAACTAAGCTTGACCTTTTGAAATACGAACTTGATCAGCGTATTTATTATTATGGCGGTCATTTTAAGTATTCCAAGGAAAGTGAAATTATTCGCAGCAAAACTTTAAAATGGCGTTTGAAATATTTTTTAAAGGATCTTTACACTTTTTATTTATTATCTAAGAGGTTTAAGAAGTGTAGTGGAAAAACGGTTGTTTCTAACGCTTATTTTTCTATTAACGAAAAACTAAAAGATTTAGGATTAAATGTTTTGCGGCCGATGCATAGTTTGGTGGCTAGCAAACAAACTGTCGGTAATTTTCAGATTATAAAAGAATTTATTCAGATAGACCGAAAAATACGCAATAGCAATTTTAATGAATTATTATCGGATAATTTTTTAAAAAAATTAGATGTATTTATAAATAATTTAACAGAATATTATAAATCGATAAATGTCGATGCATTGATAGTTCCTAATGATATATCTTTTTTTGAACAATTAAATATTCAAATTTTTAAGAAATTAAATAAGCCCAGTTTTATTTTTTTGCATGGCTTGCCTGGACGATATAATATTTATGATGAAAATCAAACAGACTATTTAATTGTTTGGGGCAAGAAAATAAAGCAAAATTATATTAAAGTTGGCTTTAATCCTGATAAGATACTAGTTTCCGGTCATCCTTTTTATAATCGATTGCCTGATACACAGCTTAGAAATAGTCTTGATGATATATTGATTATGTCCAAGTCTTTAAATGGGGCCCAACATCGTGATGGTGTAAGAATTGTAGATCGTGGCGGTTTAATTGTTTATTTAAATCAGGTTGCCAGCGTATTGAAGAAAATGGGAGTTAAAAATGTTAGACTTCGCGTCCATCCGTCAGAAAATATTAATTGGTATTATAAATTTATTGATTGTGATTTTTTTATTGAAGATAAAGAATTATTGCAGAACTCTTTGAAACAAGCAACTATGGTTATTGGCCCGACATCGACAGTTTTTTTAGAATCTATTTATTATGGCGTTAATTATCTAGTTTATGAACCGATTTCTGATAATGTTGATTTTTCTGGCTATCCATTAATTTCTCCTTTTGATGGACGTGACCCTAAAGTTTTGATTGCTAATACCGAAGATGATTTAAAGCGGCTGCTAGAAAAAAAAGCGGTTGTTGATAAAACAGTTTTTAACGACTATATTGATACCCCGTTTAGTCTCGAAGAAGTTACTAAAAGAATTTAATTATTATAAATAAAAAGTATGGATTTGAATAGTAAAAACATAGGGTTGCAAGCCGTCATCTTGGCTGGAGGCGAGGGAACTAGACTAAAGCCGTTTACTACCAACTTTCCCAAACCATTGGTGCCCATTGATGACACCCCGATTCTAGAGATTATTTTGCGGCAACTAAAACACTGCGGTTTTTCGGATGTAACTATTGCCGTTAACCATTTAGCGGACCTAATAATCGCTTTTTTTCAAGATGGCAAAAAACATGATTTAAATATTAGTTATTCATTTGAATCAAAACCACTGGGTACTGCCGGTCCAATTTCTTTAATTGAAAATTTAAATGATAATTTTTTGGTTATGAATGGAGATGTTTTAACTACTATAAATTATAAAGATTTATATGATTTTCACATTTCGAACGGTTGTGATATTACTATCGCCGCGTTTAAACGGGAGGAAAAAATAGATTTAGGTGTTTTAGATATCGGCGACGATGGTAAATTTATTAATTATACTGAAAAACCAAGCTACCATTTTAACGTTAGTATGGGGGTTTATATATTAAATAAATCAGTTTTAGACTTAATTCCGGTTAATGAGAAGTTTAATATTCCCGATTTAGTTTTAGAGGCCCAGGCACGAAATAAAAAGATTAAATGCTATCAGGGGGATTATTCTTGGCTTGATATTGGTAGAGTCGATGATTATGAAAAAGCCAACGAATTATTTAAAAGCAAACGCAACTTATATTATTATGAAAAATAAAATTTTAATATTAGGCGGTAATGGCTTTTTGGGCCAGCATCTTCAGAATTTTTTATTTGATAATTATTTTGATATTTTTGAAGTTATTGTAGTAGATAATAAGGAAATAGCTAATAATCATTTCTCGCAAATAAAACTAGATTTATTTTTAAATAATAATCTCGAAAATTTGATTTTAAAAGAAAATCCTGACTATCTTATAAATTTAGTTGGTATAATTAAATCTGATGACGCATCATTATTTTTAAAAATTAATGCTTTATTTTCTTCGGAATTATTATCAATTTTTGAAAAACATAACAATCTTCAAATAAAAAAGATACTATTAATCGGTTCCGCCGCCGAATATGGAGGGAACCGCCACGTACCCTTAAATGAACAGGACGAGCTGCTGCCTATTAATGATTATGGGTTTTCTAAATTAATTCAAACCGAGATTGCTAAATATTATAGTAGGATAAAGAATGTCCCGGTGTGTATTGCCCGCGCATTTAATGTTATCGGTCGCAATGTACCGTTAAGCGCTTCAATTGGCTCATTTATTAATCAAATTAAAAATCAACCAAATGGCGGGGTGATAAAAACTGGATATTTAGGATCGAAACGGGATTATTTAGATGTTGAAGATGTTTGTTCAGCGTTCTTAAAAATAATTTTAGATGGTGTGCCCGGAGAAGTATATAATGTGTGCAGCGGCAATTCTATTGGCATGCAAGAGATACTTGAAAAGTTAATTGCGTTTTCCGGTAAAGTATTATCGATTGATAGTCAAGATAATTCAGCGGCAACCGATATTAATATTAGCTTAGGCAATAATAAAAAATTGTTAAAACTGGGCTGGAATGCTGGACATGATATAGATCAATCATTAAAAAAAACGTTACTATGAAAATAACAGAAAAACAATTTTGGGATAATTTTTGGGGTGATATTAAATTACCAGTTAAAGTAGATTATAAATTCAAGAATGATCGCGTGATTGCCAATTTAATAAAAAAATTTATTCCAATTAATCATGAGAGCGAAACGATGATAGAAATAGGCTGCGCTCCCGGCAAATGGTTAGTTTTTTTCAATAAAGAATTAAATTATAAGGTTATTGGGCTGGAATATTTGGAAAGTGCTGCTCAGAAAACCAGGGATAATTTAGTTCTATCCGAGGTTAGTAATTTTGAAATTATAAACGCTGACTTCTTTGATTATAAAAAACCCGAACAATATAATGTGGTTTGCTCCCTGGGATTTGTAGAACATTTTACCGATTGGGAATCAGTTTTAGATAAACACATCGAAATGTGTCAGAGGCTAGGGTATATTGTCATTGGTTTCCCCTGTTTTAAAGGGATTAATTATTATTTGCAAAAGATTTTGGACAAATATATAGATCAGCCGTTAATTCCAAGCCACAATTTAAAAATTATGGATTTAAAGACTGTAAAAAAATATGTTGATGAATGTAATGTTGATTTATTATTTTTAAATTACATTGGCGGGTTTGAGCCGGCGCTTTTTGATGTTAGAGTTGGAAATAAATTTTTATCTTTATTTTTTAAAATTATTATTAAAGGATTGTCTATAATTTTTGGCAATTTTAATTCAAAATATACTAGTAGCTATATAATGTTAGTTATAAAGAAAAAATAGTATGAACAGGATTCTATTATATACCGAAAATTACGTAGGTGGTGGCGGTAATAAATATTTAGCCGATATTGTTAATTCTGTTTCTGAAAATTACGAAGTATTTTTGGTATCCAATATAAATGGTTTATCCGAGGTGGATTTTAGCCTAATTAATAGAGAATATACTCATCAACAGATAGATATTTATGCGTTTAATAGAATTGATGGTATTTTTGTAAATTTTAAAAAATTATTCCCTTTAATATATAAAATATTTAGAAAAATATATTTTTATTTATTTTTATTTTATTATCAAAATAAGAATATAAAAATACTTTCTTCTGTTATTGATGATATAGATCCTTTTTTAGTAATATCTTGTAATGGAGGGTATCCAGCGGCGCTATCTTGTTTGGATTTGATATTTGCTTGTAAGAAAAAAGCAAAAAAATGTATTCTGACCATAGTATCAATGCCTCAAAAAAAATCATTTATTGATATTTTTTATAAAGAAATAGGCACATTAGTTGACCGGGTAATAGTTAATTCAAATTTAATAAAAGATAGTTTAGTGGCTGGCAGAAAGTTTATAAAAGAAAATATTTCTGTTATTTATAATTCAGTCGGTAATTCCGATTCTGTTGCCTGGGATTTTTCTAAAAAATCAGAAGAAATTTTATTAGGCTATGTTGGCAGAATTGAGCGGAGCAAGGGGTCTTATATTTTATTAGATGCTTTTAAAAATATTGGTAAGTATGAAAATGTTCGCCTACTTATGGTTGGCTCTGGCCCAGAGCTAGATGACGTTAAAGAATATTCTAAAAAATTAGGTTTAGATAATAAAGTTATTTTTACTGGTTATTTAAGTAATAATATTTATAGTATTTTATCGATGATTGATATTTTTGTTTTTCCGTCTCTTTGGGAAGGGTTCCCTTATTCAATTCTCGAAGCCATGAATGCTGGGAAAATAATAGTTTCTACTAATGTGGGCGGCATCCCGGAAGCAATTACTGATAAAAAAGAAGGAATATTAGTTAATCCAAGAGATGTTATAAAACTTTCAAATGTTCTAGAAGATATTATTTTAAATTTTGATAGATATTCTTATTTAGGTCTTAATGCTAAACAAAAAATAGATAAAAATTTTAGGTTTGATAATTTTAGAGAAAAAATTGTTAATTTAATAAAAAGTTTTAATAATTAAATCAAATTTATGATAACTAATTTTAATCTAGAACAATTTATAAAAGATAGCGTTACTTTTCGCCCAGTCAGTTTATTCGAAGATGATCTTAATAAATTTCATAATGAGCTAAGCGAAAAAATAAATAACAAATCAGTCTTAGTAATTGGCGGAGCCGGGACAATTGGATCTTCTTATATTAAAGCTATTTTAAAATTTAAAATAAAAAGATTGTTTGTGGTTGATGTTAATGAGAATGGTTTGACGGAGCTCGTTCGTGATTTGCGCAGCTCATCTCAATATAATATTCCCGATGATTTTAAAACTTACGCTATTAATTTTGGCGACCCGGTATTTTATAAGTTGTTAGAAGCCGAAGGGCCTTTTGAAATAATAGTTAACTTTGCGGCCCATAAACATGTTCGAAGCGAAAAAGATGTTTATTCTATAGAAGCAATGATAGAAAATAACGTGCTTAGAGCCAAGAAATTATTGGATTTTATAGCTAAAAATCCTCCAGAACATTTCTTCTGTGTTTCCACTGATAAGGCGGCTAACCCCGTTAATGTTATGGGGGCCAGTAAAAAATTAATGGAAGAAGTTATCATGACTTACACAGAAAAGTTTCCTATCAAAACTGCTAGATTTGCTAATGTGGCCTTTTCCGATGGAAGTCTTTTGTATGGTTTTATCGAGAGGTTTAACAAGAAACAACCATTAGCTTGCCCATCGGATGTAAAAAGATTTTTTGTTTCACCTGTGGAATCTGGGCAACTATGTTTAATCGCTTCTATTTTAGGAGAATCTGGTGATATTTTTTTCCCTAAACTAGACATGGAAAATGGCATGCTGTCTTTTTCTGAAATTGCCATTTCTTTAATTAAGGCTTTAGGGTATATTCCTGATGTCTGTGAATCAGAAGACGAAGCTAGACAAAAAGCATCTTTATTAAACAATGAATCTAAGTTGTACCCTATTTATTTCTTAAAATCAGATACTTCTGGAGAAAAGTTATTTGAAGAATTTTATACTGAAAAAGAGGATCTAGATGTAAATACATTTCTCAATATAGGAGTTATAAAAAATTATAATAAGGTTTCTGTTGAAGAAATTGCTAATATAATAAATGATTTAGATAGTTTATTATTAGAAAAACATGATAAGATTGATATTGTTAATATATTAAAAAAGTATCTGCCAAATTTTGAGCACATTGAAACCGGTAAAAATCTTGATCAAAAAATGTAAAATAGAAATATGCCAACATTTTCAGTGATAATTCCCACCTATAATAGAGCTAAAGATATAGACCAATGTTTATCTTCTTTAGTTTCTCAAAATTATACAGATTTTGAAGTTATTGTTTGTGACGATGGTTCCACTGATAATACTAAAGATATAGTTGAGTCATATAAAGATAAGTTAAATATCAAATATGATTGGGCAGAAAATTGGGGCGGACCAGCTAGGCCTCGCAATCGTGGCCTTAAGTTATCTCAAGCTGATTGGATTTGTTTTTTAGATTCTGATGATTGGTGGTATTCTAATAAATTAGAGGAATGCTGGAAACATCTTGATTCTTCCGACGTTATTTATCACGATCTCGATGTTTACATTGATCCAGCTGAAAAACCAATTTTTTGTTTGCACTCTAGGAAGTTAGCTGGCGATATTTTTACAGATTTAATGGTTAATAATAATGCTTTGTTTAATTCTAGTGTGGTGATTAGAAAAAGCATTTTAGATAAAATCGGCGGAATCAGCGAAGATAAAGAATTAATTAGTATTGAAGATTTAGATTGCTGGTTAAGAATATCCAAAATTACTAATAGATTCTCGTATATTCCCAAAGCTTTTGGCGCTTATCGTCTTGAAACCAATATTTCTAGAACCATAAAACATGCCCATAGTTTAGAATTTTTATGGCGCAAACACATGGGTGATTTGAAAACTGATAAAGATAAAAAGTTTGTTACCAAAACGCTAAGATATAATCAGGCCAGAATTTATCATATGAATAAAAAATATGGGCAAGCTTTATCATATTACTGGCAAGCAGGTTTGTCTATCCCGTTAAGTAGAGCGTTGAAATATTTAAATAATAAGATAAGAGGTTATAAATAATTTAAACATGAAAAATAAAAAGAAGCTTTTAATTTTAGAATCACTTGCTCACATTGCCGGCGGACAGAGCGTTCTGCTAAATATTCTTCCTTATTTAAAAGACGACTTTTTAATTACTGTTGTAATTCCATCAGTTGGAACATTTTCCCAAGCCTTAATTAAGATGGGCATAAATGTTAAATTTGTTAATCCGGGAAATTATAGTGCCGGAAAAAAGAACTTGTTAGATGTTTTAAAATATTTATTATTATTTCCGATTAATTTGGTTAAATCATTTTGGTTTATTAGAAAGAGTGATTTAGTTTATGTAAATAGTACCAGGGTTTTACCTAATGGTATTTTAGGAGGAATAATTTTTAGGAAGCCGATTATTTGGCATAATCATAGTTTAATAGGCGATGGGAAAACTAAAGCAGTTTTAAATTTTTTAACCAAACTATCTTCTTTAAAAAAAGTTATTGCAGTTTCTAGCGCGGTAGCTAAGCAATTTTTTAACTTAGCTGATAAAACGGAGATATTATATAATGGTGTAGATTTAAATAAATTTCAACCAAAAAAAGATAAGGACGATTTAAAACTTAAAAATATTGTAGTTATTGGTGATTTAATGCCTACTAAAGGGCAAGACTTTTTAATTAAGGCTCTAGCCTCATTAAAAGATATAGACTATAAATTAAAAATTATTGGTTCAGCTAGAGTTGGCATGGAATCTTATGAGACTGAATTAAAAGATTTAATAAAAACCTTTGCTCTAAATGATAATATTGAGTTTTTAGGCCGTCGTAATGATATTAATGTTTTATTACCAGAAGCTGATCTCTTGATTTTATCAGCTACCGTGCCAGAAGCTTGTCCTATGGTAGTTTTAGAGGCTATGGCCTGTGGCGTGCCAGTAATCGTTTCCGATTTAGGTGGTACTAAAGAAATAGTTAAAGATGACTATGTTGGTTATACTTTTGAAACCAGTAACGAAAAAGATTTAGCTGATAAAATTAGTATGTTCTTTAATTTAAATTTAGAAAAAATTTCTGAGATGAGAAAAAATTGCCGCACCGAAGCAGAGCTTAAATATAATCTAGAAAATAATGCTAGTAAAATAAAACAGATTATTAATGATGTTTTAAAATAATATGAAAATACTCCAAACCAATAAATTATACCCCCCTCATTTAGGCGGTATTGAAAATGTTATTCGTGATATTGCTGAAAGCTTGGCGACTGATAACCATTTTCAGTCTGATGTTTTGGTTTGTCAGGAAAAAGGGAAGAGAGCTATTGAAGACAGAAACGGCGTCAAGGTTTATCGGGCGGCTAGTCTTGGCCGCTTGTTTAGCTTGCCGATTTCTTTTGATTATTTTCGTTTATTTAAAAAAGTGGTGGTCGGTTATGATTTATTATTAATTCATCACCCATATCCTTTAGCCTCTTTCGCTCGCTTTTTGTTTTTAAATAAAAAGAAACCGGTGGCCATTTGGTATCACAGCGATATCGTTCGCCAAAAGTTATTTTATTTGCTTGTTTATCCCTTTTTGTACTTAGATTTAAAAGCGGCCAAAACTATTTTTGTTTCTAGCCACCGTCTAGCTGAAAAATCAAAACTGCTTAGTAAATTTTTGGATAAATGCCAAGTTATTCCTTTCGGAGTTGATCTTGATTTATATAAAGCCGACTATGGTTCTGAGGTAGCTGATATTAAAAATAAATATGGCCGTTTTATGTTAGCTGTCGGTCGTTTAGTTTATTATAAAGGTTATCTAGATTTACTTGAGGCCATGAAAACGGCTCCCGGTAAGCTATTAATTATTGGCACTGGTCCTTTAGAGACAGAAATGAAGCAGAAGATAATCGAAGATAAATTGGCAGATAGAGTTATTATAATATCCAGTCATCCGGCAAATTTAACTCCTTATTACCAAGCTTGCGAGTTTTTAGTTTTTCCATCGAGTGCCAGAAGTGAGGCTTTTGGTTTAGTTCAAATTGAAGCGATGGCTTGCGGTAAACCCGTTATTAATACTGATTTAGCCACTGGCGTGCCGGAAGTAAGCTTAAACCAAGTAACTGGTCTGACGGTTCCAGTCGGCGACTCTAAACAATTATCAGTGGCCATTAAATCTCTCTGGGAGGATGCTGAGTTATTATTAAAACTGAGCCAAGGCGCTAGAGATAGAGCGGAGGCAAAATTTTCTAAAGATAAGTTTGAGGCTGATTTAAAATCGGCATTACTTAAGATTAAATAAGAAAAAATAATTAGTTAAAAAAGCCCCTTTGTCAGGGGTTTTTTGTTATGTTGAAAACTTTATCAAAAATTCATATCACTCTTGTTATAGTTATTCCGTAATTATTAATTTTAAAATTTATGGAAAAAGCAAAAGTAATCAAGGATGTAGAGTACAAAAATCTACTCCAAGAGTTAAAAAGTATTATCGAAAAAGGAAGAAGCAGTTCTTATAAAGCCGTTGATAACATTTTGGTTGAGACTCGTTGGCAGTTAGGCGAAAGAATAGTTAGAGAGGAGCTGAAATATAAAGAAAGAGCAGATTATGGCGACTATTTAATAAAGAATCTGGCCATAGATTTAGATGTTCCAAAACAAAGATTGTCCGAAGTCACTAGGTTTTATAAGTGTTATCCAATTGTCCGGACAGTGTCCGGACAATTGAGTTGGTCTCATTATATAGAATTAATTGAATTAGAAAACAATAAAGAAAGAAAATTTTACGAAGTCAAAACTATAAACTATTCCTGGTCAATTCGAGAACTAAGACGTCAGATAACAAATAAGCTATATCAAAAAACTGATAACCAAGAAATTGAAAAAACTTTAAAAACTAATCTGCCGGCGGTAATTAATATCAAAAATATCTTTAAACCGGAATATGATTTAGGTTTTTTGGCGATTGCGCCCAGTCACCAAGAAAAAGAACTGGAGACTAAAATAATGAACAATATTAAGAGCTTCTTAAAAGAAATGGGTGATGATTTTACCTTTTTAGGAGAGCAGGTTCCCATAGTGATTGACGGTCAAAAACATTTTATTGATTTAGTCCTGTTTCACCGTGGTATCCCGTGTCCCATCTTAGTTGATCTAAAAGTCGGTAAACTAAATAGCCGTGATATTGGCCAAATGAATAAATATGTCAGCTCTTATCGTAACAGTAAACAATATGCTTATGAGCAAGAAGCGATTGGTTTAATTATATGTCGTGACCTAGGCCATGAAGAAGTATATTATGCCTTAGCTAATTTAGAAGAAAAGATATTTATTGCTAAATATAAGATTAAATTACCCAGTGAGGAGAAAATTAAGAGAGTGATAAGAAGAATATAATTTATCTCCCCCCGCGTCCTAACACCGTCGCCACTGTCTTGAAAAATATAGCCACGTCAAAATATATGGAGCGATGCTTTAAATAATATAAATCATATTGTAGTTTTTCAATCGTGTCGCTAAGCGATGGGGAGTGATAGATTCCAGACACCTGATCCCAACCGCTAACTCCCGGTTTAATCAGCAGCCTAGTTTTATAAAAAGGAATTTTAGCAGCCAACTCAGTGACATATTCTGGACGTTCCGGACGCGGCCCGATAAAACTCATATCGCCGCGCATAATATTTATCATCTGCGGTAATTCATCAAGTCTGCTTTTGCGCAAGAAATTACCGATAACAGTAATCCGCTTATCTTTTTCTTGAGTCATGGTGCCGTCGTTGCCGGTTACTTTCATGGTGCGGAATTTTAGCATATTAAATATTTCCTCATTCTTTCCCACCCGCTTCTGTTTAAAAAATATCGGCCCGCGGCTTTCTAATTTAATAGCGAGAGCAATTAGCGGCCAAAAAACCAAGCTGATAATTAATACAATCAGGCTGAGCACCACATCAAAAGTTCTTTTAAATAAGTTAAAGTAATGTTTGTCGCTCTCATTTAAATTAGTAATAAACCAAGATTCGTCAATGGCTTCCACCGGCACTTTGCCGTTTATATTTTCGTAAAAATCTACCAAGCTATAAAAAGCCACATTAAGCGCTAGGCAATCAAATAGCGCTTCAGTTAGTTTGGGATCGCTGGCCAGTTCCGGACTCAAAATAATCGTGTGAATATTTTTTTCTTTAATAATCTGCGGCAAGTTATTAATCTCTTCTTTGGTTTTAAAAACTAAGGCCGTGTAAAAGCCATGATGCGGCTGATTTTTGATATCCTCAATTAAACTACCAACCGCCTCGTTCCAGCCGATAAAGGCTAGATTATTTTTGGGCAGATAGGATTTGACGAAGAAATTATAAATTGAGCGCCAGGCTAAAAAGAGCAGGCTAAAGACAATAATAAATATTACTAGAATTGTTTTTGGCGCCACGCTCGATTGATTGAGATAAAAATAAATAACGGATAGCAGGGCGGAAAAAATTATAGAATTTAAAGCCGTTAATTTAAACTTCCGGGAATTATAAGCTAAGTTTAAATTGTAAGCGCCGCTGATATACAAAACTAGCAGCCACATGGCAAATACCGGCAAGAAATATGGCCAATTATTTTGCCAGACGGAATAAGGCGAGCTGTTTAAGAAGCGTAAAGCTAGAGAAATAAGTAAAGTCAGATGCAAAATAGCAATATCGCCGCCGAAAAGGATTATTTGTTTGATTCGTTTATTCATATAATTACAGGATAACTATAACAATTTAAGCCTTAAAAATCAATTTTTTTAATTTTGGCAATCACCGCCCCTATGATATAATATAGTTATGACCCAAACCTCAAAACAATACCAAAAGCAATTTGATTGGCCAAAAATCGGTAATGATAACCTGATCGAGTTTTTAGATCGGAGTTTAACGTCAAAAAAATTGGCGCAAACTTATGTTTTTGCCGGCCCGGAAGATTTGGGTAAAAGTACGATTGCTCTGGCCTTTTCTCGCAATCTAATTCTCTCTGATGGTTTTGAGTCGCGGGATTTTTCTAGTGTTAACAGTGATTTGCATATTTTAAGCCGGGAAGCGGGGAAGAAGAATATTTCGATTGAAGTAGTGCGGGATTTTATTAAAATGTTATCTCTTAGTTCCTTCTTAAATTCCTATAAAATCGGCATTATTAAAGATGCGGAAACTTTAAGCCCCGAGGCGGCGAGCGCCCTGCTTAAAACTTTAGAGGAGCCGCGGGACAAAGTTATTATTATCCTTCTTACTTCATCGGTTGATTTACTGCTGCCGACTATTGTTTCTCGGTCTCAGGTTTTATATTTTTATCCGGTAGCTCGCGAAACGGTTTATGATTATTTAACTCAAGAATTGGATTTAAATCGCGGCGACGCCAAGGATATGGCGGCTTTATCCGCCGGCCGCCCGCTACTGGCCGCTAGATTTGTGGAAAATGGAGCGGTTTATTTGCGCCACTTAGAAATTGCTCGGATTTTTTTATCATTTTTTAATTCAGATATTCCTGAGCGTCTAAAAGTTTTGACAAATTTTTTAACAAAAGATGAAGGGACGCTGACAGTTGATAAGGCGGGAGAAATTTTAGAAATTTGGCAGCGGGTAGCTCGTGATTTGGCGCTTCTTACGGTTAACTGTCCTGAATTAATTCAGCACACGGCTTTAATGAGTGAGCTTTCAGCTATTAAATTCAGTGATAATGAGGCGGCCTTGCGTTATTTTGTCAAAACCTTAGAATTACTAAACCTGCTTAAGCGTTATCTTATGGCCAACGTGGCTCCCGGGGCGGCACTTGAACAAGTCGTTTATAATCTTTAGTAAAAATATATGAAGAGTTCAAAAATTAGTTTTTTAATTTTATTACCCTTACTGGCTGTTACTTTATCAGCTTGTTCGGTATCTTTAAATTCTAATTCTAATCCCACGGCGGCTGGTCCTGATTTAGGCGGAGTCTTCTTGTCAGTTGATGGCGGCCTCACTTTTAAACAGCAAGCGGCCATTCCTTCAATTTCCGGCATGCCGGGGAGCATCGGCAATCTCAATGTTAGGTCTCTGGTTTTAGATCCCAGTGACAGCACGGCCATTTATTTAGCCTCGTATGATCAGGGTTTATATTATTCTTATAATATCACGACTGGCTGGAATGAGGTTAAAACATTTCCCAAAATAACCGTCACTAATTTAGCGGTTGACCCGGATAATAAGTGTGATATTTATGCGACTTTCAGCAATCGTCTATATCGTTCGGTTGACTGTGCCCGCACCTGGAAACAAATTTATTTGGACTCCAATCCGAGCAATGCGTTTACAGCGCTGGTAATTGATTTTTATAATCCGATTAATCTTTATTTGGGAAATTCTAACGGGGATATTTTAAAAAGTATTGATGGCGGTAATTCCTGGCGAGTAATTAGGCGTTTAGATCAGGGAATCGCGAAGCTAACTTTATCGCCGCGCGATAGCCGTCAGGTTTATGTGGTAACTCGAGACGCTAAGCTCTATACCTTCTTATCAAATACTGATACTAATTCCAACCGTTCGGCTGATATTGAAGCTAACTTCGCCGTTGATAACTGGACCGATTTAAATAAAGTTTTAACTGACCTGCAGGTTGGTGAAAATTTTCGAGAATTTATTATTGCGCCTAGTAACGGCCTGATGTTTTTAGCTACGGATCACGTGATTGCCCAGTCGCCGGATCACGGCATTACTTGGCAAAAATTAAATTTGCTTCCTTCGGAGAAAGACGGTATTATAAGGACGATGGCCGTTAATCCGCAGAACCCGAAACAGATTTATTATGCCACTAATTTAACTTTTTTTAGATCGATTGACGGCGGCGCCACTTGGTCAAATAAAAAATTACCGACTAGCCGCGGCGCTTCCGAGATTGTGGTCGATTATAAAAATCCTAATAATATTTATTTAGGAGTTAATGAAATAAGTAATTAAAAATATATGAGTAATTTTTTACAAGATCATGTTGGAGAATTCAATAGTGTTGTTGAATTTTTTAAACATGATATTTCCAGCCTGCGAACCGGCCGCGCTAACCCTGTCATGTTAGACGGCGTCCAAGTGGAAGCTTATGGCGTGATGAATCCGCTAAATGGCGTCGCTAATATCACTGTTTCCGATTCGCGCAGCTTTGTAATTACTCCTTGGGATAAAGGGGTTACTAAAGCGGTGGAAAAGGGAATTGTAGAGGCTAACTTAGGCTTAGGGATTGTCAACGAAGGCGATAAGATAAGGCTGAGTATTCCGCCACTGACTGAAGAAAATCGCAAAGAATTAGTTAGGAAATTAAATGAACGTTTAGAAAAAGCCCGTATTTCCTTGCGCCAAGTGCGCGAAGAAGTTAAAAGCGGCATTGAAGCCGAGTTTGAAGCCAAAGAAATTACGGAAGATGAAAAATTCCGCCAAGAAAAAGAGCTGGATGAATTTATTGCCAAACGCAATGATGAATTAAAAGATTTAAGAGATAAAAAAGAAAAAGATATAATGGAAATATAAATTAAATGATTACTACCATAATAATATTTGTTTTAGTGTTATCAGTCTTGGTCTTTGCCCATGAATCCGGACATTTTTTAACCGCGCGGAAATTCGGCGTTAAAGCCGACGAATTTGGTTTGGGTTTTCCGCCGCGGGCTATCGGCATCTACCGTGATCTTAAAGGTAACTGGCGCCGTTTAACGGGAAATAAAAATATTGAAGATTTATGCGGCGACGAAGTACCGAGCGATACCGTTTATTCTTTAAATTGGCTGCCGATTGGCGGCTTCGTAAAAATTAAAGGAGAAAATGGCGATAATCATGATGATCCAGATAGTTTTGGAGCGAAAAAAATTTGGCAGCGGACGATTATCTTAGCGGCCGGCGTGATAATGAATATTATTTTGGCTTTTGTTTTGTTCTCGCTGTGTTTTATGATCGGCGCGCCGCAATCGGTGGACACCGGCGGTAAAATTCAAGTAACTGAAGTGATAAAAGGCTCGCCTGCTCAGGCGGCTGGGGTTTTAAGCGGCGATGTAGTTAGCGGGGCGGATAATCAAAATTTCGCCACCGTCGCTCAAATGCAAAATTATATTAGTGCGAGTAAAGAACCATCTTTGACTCTGCGTATTACTAGAGGTAGCACCAATTTGAATTTGCCAGTTAAGCCGGAAATAAAAAATGATAAAGCTCTTATTGGCGTGGGGCTTGATCAAGTCGATACTGTTCGCTATTCTTTTTTTCGGTCTATCTGGGAAGGACTAAAGCATACCGCCATTTTACTTTGGATGATTATTGTCGCTTTTGTCGGGCTCATTCGCAATTTAATCGTCGGTACCGGGGCGGGTGATGCCGTTGGCGGTCCGATTAGAATTGCCCAGATGACCGGCGAAGTGGCTCGCTTTGGCATTGTTAATCTTTTAAATTTTACCGCTATATTATCCCTTAATTTAGCCGTGATTAATTTTTTGCCTTTCCCGGCTTTAGATGGCGGCCGCATTTTATTTCTTATAATTGAAAAGCTTAAGAAGAAACCGGTTAAACGGGAACTTGAAGCCCTCATCCATAATGTCGGTTTTTTAATTTTAATCGCCTTGATTGTTTTAGTAACTTATAAAGATATTGTCCGCATGTTTTAATTAACTAAAAATTTATGAAAATCAACTTAAAAGCCACTAAGATAGAAATGACGGAAGCTATCAGTAATTATATCCAAGATAAAATGGATATGCTGGAAAAATATTTAGGCGACATTCAAATACTTAATTTTGATGTCGAGGTGGAAAGAGTTACCCTCGGCCAGAATAAAGGCGAAGTTTTCCGCATGGAAGTTAATATCGAAGTGCCTCATGAACTGTTGCGCGTTGAAAAGACCGAAAATGATTTATATAAAGCGATTGATAAAGTTCGCGATCACATGGAAGATGTGATTGTTAAATACAAAGAAAAAGCCCGGGACAAAAGACGAGGCAAATAGTCAATAAAAAAATCGGCTCCTAATTACAGGAACCGATTTTTTGATATCTCTAGATTTAGATTTAATTCTCCATTATATTTTGGCCGCCATCTTCAATTTTTATTTCTGCAGTATTAGCGGTTGCTGAACAAGCTTTTAGATCATTTTTATAAGTTGTCCAAGCTTCTTGCTGAATATTTTTTGCTTCTTTATTAGCTGATTTAACCGCTTCTTGAAAAGTTTTATTACAAGCACTCACGGCGTCTTCTCGCCCTTCAGTTAAAGCTAAAGCGGTTTTTGACAAGTGCCGCGAGCAGATATAGCAGCGACAATTTCGGCTGAAGAAGTCGCTAAAGCGCCGCTGACCGTAGAATCTTTAGCATCAATCGCATTTGAGGCGCAAGTAATTAATTCGGCCGACATCGCTGGTAGAACATTAGACTTTTCTTTGGACTTTTCTTTTCTAATACCGAATAAATCATCGCCGACTTTTTTTATTTTTTCAAAAAGTCTGATTTGATCAGGCGAGCTGATTTTTTCTAAGCTATCTGATTTATTTTCCGGAGTAGAAGTAGCCTGGTTATTTTCTGACTTTTTTACTCCAAATAAATCTTTGCCGATTTTTTTTATTTTTTCAAAGAGACTAATATGTTCCGGGGACGAAATTTTTTCGAGCCCTTCAGTGCTAATCTCTTTTATCGATTCCGCGTTGTGCTGTTTTATTTTCTCAATTTCTGCTTCAGATTTCTTGATGCCGAACAAGGAACTGCCGATTTTTTTTATCTCCTTAAAATAGTTGATGTGTTCCGGTGAAGGAATTTTTTCCAAATCGGTAGCCGAACTAGAAGCTTCTTGATTTATCTGAGCCGAAATGACGTCCGCTGATGAAGTGGCGTCTTCAGCTAAAACCGGCAATTGGAGTGCTAAAGCGAAAATAAAAGAAAAAACCAAAGCCAGGGAAATAGTTTTTTTCATAGTTTTTTTGTTAATTAATTAGTGTATAAATTATAGCAGGAATTAGACTTTTGTTCAAAATTGTGGCAGTTAAAATTATCGGTTGAAAAAAATCTGTATTTAGGCTATCATTTCTTATTGATACTGTTTTAATTAAGTTTTTATAAAATTATGAGTTTTTTAGACAAAATACTGGGCGACCCCAACGAAAAAATTATTAAGGCCTTAGATCCGATAATTGCTAAAATTAACGCTTTTGAGACGAATTTATTGGACTTATCTGAAGCTGAACTTAAGGGTAAAACCGCGGAATTTAAAGAACGCCTTGAAAAAGGTGAGTCTTTAGATGATATTTTACCGGAAGCTTATGCGGTGGTTCGCGAAGCTTCTCGCCGTTTACTGGGTAAGCGCCATTATGACGTTCAACTGGTGGGCGGCATCGTGCTGCATCGCGGAGAAATTGCCGAGATGAAAACCGGTGAAGGAAAAACTTTAGTGGCCACTCTGCCTTTATATTTAAATGCCTTAGAAGCTAAAGGCGTTCATCTAATTACGGTTAATGATTATTTAGCCAGAATTGGCGCTGGTTGGATGGCGCCGGTTTATCACGCTTTAGATTTATCAGTCAGCGTTATCGTCCATGATACCGCTTATCAATATGATCCAGAATACAATGATGATTCGCAGTATGACGAAAGACTGAAACATTTTAAACGAATTACGCGCCGTGAAGCTTATTATTGCGATATTACTTATGGCACTAATAATGAGTTTGGTTTTGATTTTTTGCGCGATAATATGGTAGGCAGTTTAAGCCAGACCGTGCAGCGCACTTTGCGCTATGCCATTGTTGATGAAATCGATTCTATTTTAATTGATGAAGCCCGCACGCCTTTAATTATCAGTTCAGCCGCCGAGGAATCAACGGATAAATATTTTAAATTTGCGGAACTAGTCCAGCGCTTAACTGAAGATGAGGATTATAGCGTTGATGAAAAACAGCGCGCCACCAATTTGACCGAGGCCGGCATGAATAAAATGGAAAAATTATTGGGTGTGGAAAATATTTATGTGACCGGCGGAATAAAAGACGTTCATCATATCGAGCAAGCTTTAAAAGCCCGGGTTTTGTTTAAACGTGATCGCGATTATGTGGTTAAAGATGATGAAATAATTATTGTCGATGAGTTTACCGGCCGCATGATGCCGGGCCGCCGTTATAGTGAAGGACTTCACCAAGCAATTGAAGCCAAAGAAGGCGTGAAAGTTCAAAAAGAATCTCAGACCATGGCGACTATTACTTTTCAGAATTTATTCCGGATGTATGATAAGTTATGCGGTATGACTGGAACCGCCGTCACGGAAGCAGAAGAATTTCATAAAATCTATAATTTGGAAACTATCGTGATTCCGACTAATCGCCCCAATATCAGAAAAGACCATAATGATTTAATCTATCGCACGGAAACTGATAAATTTAATGCCGTGATTACTGACGTCAAAGAACGGCATGCTAAAGGCCAGCCGATTTTAATCGGTACTATTTCGATTGAAAAAAATGAAGTGTTAGCTGACATGATGGAACGCGAAGGACTTCACCCAGCGATGTTAAATGCCAAAAACCATCAGAAGGAAGCGGAAATTATTTCTCAAGCCGGGCGTTTAGGCGGTATTACTTTGGCGACCAATATGGCCGGCCGTGGAGTTGATATTTTACTTGGCGGCAGTCCTGACCCCGATGATGCGGCTGATATTGCTCGAGCGCAAAATGAACAAGAAAAAATTTGTGAACTGGGCGGTTTGCATGTTATCGGCACCGAACGCCACGAATCGCGCCGCATTGATAATCAGTTGCGCGGTCGGGCCGGTCGTCAGGGTGATCCGGGTTCATCTCGTTTTTATGTTTCGACCGAAGATGATTTGATGAGAATTTTTGGCGGCGATCGCATGAAAAATACCATGAAGATGTTAAACGTGCCGGCTGATATGCCGATTGAAAGCGGTATTATTTCAAAATCCGTGGAATCAGCTCAGAAAAAAGTTGAAGGCAATAACTTCGACATGCGCAAACATTTAGTTGAATACGATGATGTAATTAATAAGCACCGGGAATCAATTTATCGCCGTCGCCGGGAAATTTTAGAAATTGCCGAAAGCGAAGGTGAACATGGCGATAAAACTTTAGGCGATATTATTTTAGAATATGTCCGAAATGAAATTGAAAAAATAGTGGAATTTAATTGCGCCGGTGAAATCCGCGATTGGAATCTTAAAGAAGTGGCGGAAAATGTCGGCAGCATCTTTAATTTGAGCGAAGCCGAAAAAAATAAACTGGAAGAAATTAAAAAATCGGAAGCTCATGACCCAGGACGCGACATTATTGCTTACTTAAATGATTTAGCTAAAACTAAATACGATAATTTAGCCGCCGCTTTCAAAGAAATCGGGGTTGAGGCTAAAGAAATTGAAAAGGGAATTCTGATTCGTTCGATTGATCAATTATGGATTGAACATTTAGAGACCATGGATTATTTAAGATCCGGTATTGGTCTGCGCGGTTATGGCCAGCGCGACCCTCTGGTTGAATATAAAAAAGAATCATTTAGATTATATAAAGAGTTAAACGATTTGATTCGCCAGCAAGTGGTCTATTCTATTTATAAGACCGGCGAAGCCGCCGAAATGGCGCCGGAAATATTGCTTAGCTTGCAAAAAGAAGAAGAGCCGAAGAATTTAAAATTCGCGGGCGCGGTTAAAGAAGCGGGCGATAATCCGCACGGCGAAACTTTTGATTTGGTTAACGAAAAAATGAAAGATGCCAATGGTAAAACTGTCGGAAGAAATGACCTCTGCCCTTGCGGCAGCGGTTTGAAATATAAGAAGTGCCATGGGAAATAAAATTATGAAAATTTGCAGTGCGTGTCTATTAGGAATAAAATGCCGTTATGATGGTAAAGAAAAAATAAACAAGAAAGTTCTTAGTCTTTTTCATAAAGAAATTTTGATTCCCGTTTGTCCTGAACAGCTTGGTGGCTTACCAACACCAAGAGAATCGGCGGAACAGAAAGGTAAAAAGATTGTTACAAAATCAGGAGGAGACATTTCGGAAAATTTTGTGAGGGGCGCAAAGCAAGTCTTGAAAATAGCTAAACTGTATGGAGTGAAGGAAGCAATTTTGAAACAAAGAAGTCCTTCATGCGGATGCGGACAAATTTATGATGGCACTTTTTCAGGGAAAATTATTGAAGGAGATGGTATTACTGCGTCCTTATTAAAGAAGAACGGAATCCGTGTGATAACCGAGGAAGATTTATAAAATTTCCACGGACACAGAGATAAAATCAAGAAGTGTCAGGGGAAGTAAAAATATTATGCTACTCGTTAAACCATCTTTAAAATACAAAAATACTTTTTTGAAAGCCGAAAGAGAATTTCAAAAAGAGGGTAAAAGCCAAAGCTCTATTTTTAGCGATTTAAATAAAGATTTTTTAGCCTTTATTCAAAAACTTAGTGATAACGCCGAAGGAAAAAACTTAAAAAAAGGTTATGTTCCCGGAAGCACTTACTGGTTAGTAGATAATGGAATTTTTATTGGGCATATTACAATCAGGCACCGTTTAAACAAAAAACTAAGAAAAATAAGCGGGCACATCGGTTATTCTATTAGGCCATCAAAGCGTAAAAAGGGATACGGAACAGAAATTTTACGCCTAGGTCTGCTTAAAGCCAAAAAGATGGATTTTGATAAAGTTTTGCTGACATGCGACGATAACAACATTGGCTCTTCAAAAATCATTGAAGCTAATGGCGGAAAGTTAAAGAAAAAGATAGAACACGAAGGCAAAATTATTAGGCATTATTTAATTTCAATGAAATAAATATAGTAATATATTTTTGCTGGAGTAAAAATAGGATTAATAAATAAAAAAACATGTTAACTCAAAACCTCATCGATACTTTAAAACTGATTTCTAAAAGATTAACGGAAAATGGTTTCATTTGGGCTATTATTGGGAGTACTAATTTAGCTTTGCAAGGCGTGGATATTGTTCCACGGGACATAGATATCATTGTTACTATAGAAAATCTGACTCAAATAAAAAATATTTTTCCGGAATATGAAGTGGGCGAAATTGAAGAAAAGCAATCATCGGTTAGTGGTTCTTATTGGCGAGTAATAATGCGTATTAATGATATTGAAGTCGAAGTGTTGGGCGAAAAAGACGATGGCATTTATGCTGGTAGATTATTGGCTGGTAATAAAATTGAAATTCCGCTTGATGATGTGAGTATTTCTTGCTTATCTTTAGAATCAGAACTTGAGGCTTATCGAGACACCGGCCGTCAAAATAGAGTAGATCTTATCGAACAATTTTTATCAGCTAAAAAGTAATATGAAAGCCATTATTGAAATACCAAAAGGCGATGATAGGCGGCGTCATATAAAATATGATAAGTCAGGTTTTATTGATCTCGGCCCAACTAAGGATGTTATTCCGGTTAATGGCGGTATAATGCCGGTTCACTATGGTTATATCAAAAACACTCTAAATGTTGGCGAGGGTGACGAAATTGATGTCCTGGTATTTTCCAAAAAAGATTTGTCAGTTGGCGAAGAAGTTGAAATTGCGCCCATTGCTTTAATTAGTCGGGCCGATGGCGATGACAAGATCGCGGCCGTAGATAATACGGTAACCTATAAATCTTGGTTGGATGTTCCTGAGAGTGAACGAAAATTAATAGAGGAATTTTTTAGTTATCATCATCAGTTTAATTCCATCGAAGATGCGGTAATAGCCAGTCAATATGTTGAAAAAGGGTATAGACAATTTTTAGCTAAAAAATAATTATATGGATCATGTAGCGATTATGAATAAATCGTGGCAGCTGATTGAGAAAATAATTTCTGGTGAAAAAACTATTGAATCGCGCTGGTATCAGACTAAACGCACGCCTTGGGCTAAAATATTTAAAGGCGATACAATTTATTTCAAAAATTCTGGTAAAATGATTATCGCTAAAGCCTCTGTTTCTGAAGTTAAGCAATTTGAAATTAGTAATGTACTGGAAGCTCAAAAGCTTATTAATAAATACGGTTCAGAAATTTGTTTAGTAAATATAAATGTAAAATCTTGGGACAGGATACCTAAATATTGCGTCTTAATTAGACTAGACGATCCCAAATTAATTAAAGAGCCTTTTCAAATTAATAAAAAAGGTTTTGGCAGCGCGACCGCCTGGATAACGGTTAATGATATTTCTCAAATAAAAATATGATTTATCAAAATATCCCAGAAGATTTTGCACCGAAATTTGAAGTTGTCAGCTGCTATCTAGAACATGACGGCGATATTTTATTATTACACCGAAACGATACTAAACCAGAGGGGAATACTTGGGGGCTTCCGGCCGGCAAGCTTGATGGTAATGAAGATACGGCTGTGGCGATGGCGCGGGAAATATTTGAAGAAACAGGTGTGAATATAGATTTATCTAGGTTAGAATATTTAGATAAAGTATATGTTAAATATCCCAGTTATAGTTTTATTTATCACATGTTTAAACTGACTGTTGAGAGCAAGCCGGAAATTAAAATTAGCCCACAAGAACACAAAGCTTATCAGTGGCTAAGTCCACATCAGGCTTTGGAATTAAGTTTAATTCAAGATTTGGATGAGTGTATTAGATTATCGTATGATATTTAAATCATATTTTATTTATAAAAAATTCATCTGCTGTTTGTTATAATAAAATTAATAAGAAAATACTGAACTCGTGACAATTTGTCACGGGTTGAAAATAATAGCTCTCGATAGTCACCAAATATAACTTTTTAAAGAATAAAAATAGAAAAGAATTAAAATAAATATTAAGTGTACGATAAAATCGTACGGTTAAAAAAAGTATGAACTTCATCGACCCAAAAATTTATTATAAAACTCTGCCGCAGAAAAGAATGGCGGTTGGGGCTTTATTTTTTAATGAGCAGGGTCAGATTTTGATTTTAAAAAACAGTTATAGAAAATATTGGACGCTACCAGGCGGAGTGGTGGAACAAGACGAATCTTTGAGTTTAGCTTTGCGCCGGGAAGTAAAAGAAGAAGTGAATCTAGATGTTTTAAATTTTAAGTTAGCGGCCTTAGATTATTGTCCACCCAAATTAGTTAACAAAATTTTAAATACCGAATCGCTGCAAATTTTATTTGATTGCGGAACTATTAATAAAGCGACTGAGACGCTTATTAAAATCGATAATGATGAAATTATTGACTATAAATTTGCTAAAACCTCTGAGGCTTTAAAAATTTTAGGCATCCCGCTCCGCAAAAGGCTCCGTACTTATTTGGAAACAAGAGAAACGCTTTATCTCGAAAGCGGCCAAAAAGTTTAATTTACATTACAAAAATAAAGGTTTAAAATATATTAATAAATTTAAATTATATGAGTAAAGCAATTTTTGACAGGGAAACTGCCATTTGCCGCGACTTACATAATAACAATGGCGGTGTTTGTAATTGGGGTGAGTGTGATAAATGCGGCGTAATCCCGTTTATCTACAAGATTTTTAAAGATGAACAAATTGAAGACGAGGCAGGCATTAAAAGAATTAAAGAAGAAGTGTTTGGACAAGAAGTTTAATTTTAATATATATGATGAAATTTATTACTGGTAATATCAATAAGTTTATTGAAGTTGAAAGCGTTTTACCTGAAATTGAACAGTTAGATATTGATTTGCCGGAAATCCAAAGTCTCGATCCACAAGAAATCGTGGCTTTTAAATTGAAGGCTGCACTTGATCATGTTCCGGGAAATTTTATTGTTGAAGACACTTCTTTATATTTAGATGGCTTGCATGGTTTACCCGGTCCGTTTATCCGTTGGTTTATGAAAGCGATTGGCCGTGAAGGCATTGCTAAATTAGCTCTTTCTTCGGGTGATGACCGAGCCGAGGCCAAGACCGTTATCGGTTATGCCGATGAGCACGGTGAAACTCATTTTTTCGAAGGCAGTATCAAGGGCAGAATCGTAATGCCGCTAGGAGAAACCTCTTTTGGCTGGGATCCGATTTTTCAACCTGATGGCTATGATGTCACTTTTGCGGAAATGGGCATACCAGAAAAAAACAAGATTAGCATGAGGCGTCAGGCCGCTCAAAAATTAGCTGAATATCTTAATAAGTAAAGTTTGAAACGTTTTTTTGATGAGAACACCCCGCGGGGTGTTTTTGCTTGATTTTTGGCCTTTTATATGATACTTTTCTATTATATTATCTAGCTAATAAATAAAAATATGAGTGAACAGCCGAACCGAGAAAGAACTTCATTTCCGCAAATGGAAGAAGACGTTTTAAAATTTTGGACCGAGTCTAAAACCTTTGAACAATCTCTAACTAAAGAAGCGCCACGCGGCGAATATGTTTTTTATGACGGGCCGCCTTTTGCCACTGGCACGCCTCATTATGGCCATTTAGTCGGCAGTATTATGAAAGATGTTATTCCTCGTTATCAAACGATGCGGGGTCATCATGTGGAACGCAAATGGGGTTGGGATTGCCATGGACTGCCGATTGAAAATATTGTGGAAAAAGAATTGGGCACTAAAACCAAAAAAGAAATTGAAAATCTCGGCATCGCTAAATTTAATGATTTATGCCGGGCTCGCGTTTCCACTTATATTGATGAATGGAAAACAATTATAAGCCGCTTGGGCCGCTGGGCGGATATGGAAAACTCTTATCGCACCATGGATTTAAATTACATGGAAACTATCTGGTGGGAGCTCAAAGAATTATGGAATAAGGATTTAATTTATAAGGCTTATCGCTCGATGCATATTTGTCCCAGATGCGAAACGACTTTATCACAGTCTGAAGTTAGTGAAGGCTATAAAGATATTAAAGATCTATCAGCGATTGTTAAATTTGAAATTATAGAAGAACCCGGAACTTTTATTTTAGCGTGGACGACGACTCCCTGGACTTTAATCGGCAATGTTGCCTTAGCGGTCGGCGCCGATATTGATTATGTAAAAATTTCTAGCGGCGAACTGAAATACATTTTAGCCAAAGAGCGGCTGGCTGACGTCATGAAAGAAACTGCTTATGAAATAATTTCTGAATTTAAAGGCAGTGAACTAGTCGGCCGCGTTTATAAACCTTTGTTTGATTATTATACTAAAGACGCTACCTTAGAAAATAAAGAAAATGGTTGGAAAGTTTACGCCGCGGAATTTGTCACTACTACTGATGGTACTGGTGTGGTTCATATTGCTCCGGCTTTTGGTGAAGACGATATGAATTTAGCTAAGGCTAATAATTTACCTTTTATTCAGCATGTCGGTCTGGACGGTATGTTTAAACCCGAAGTGACTGACTTTCAAGGTTTACACGTTAAGCCAGTCGAAGATCATATGGCGACTGATGTTGAAATTATTAAATATTTAGCCGGACACTCAACTCTATTTCATAAGGAAAAATATGAACATAGCTATCCGCACTGCTGGCGCTGCGACACGCCTTTAATTAATTACGCCACCTCATCTTGGTTTATTAGTGTTACCAAAATTAAAGACCAGCTTTTAAGTAGTGCGCAAAATATTAATTGGTCACCTGATTATATTAAGAATGGCCGCTTCGGCAATTGGCTAGAAGGCGCGCGCGATTGGTCAATTTCCCGGCAGCGTTTTTGGGCGAGTGCCATTCCGATTTGGGAATGCGCTTGCGGGCATCAAGTGATGATTGGCTCTATTTCCGAACTGGAAAAATTATCAGGCGTTACCGGTATTGCCGATATTCATAAAGACAAAGTGGATCCAATTACTATTCCGTGTGAAAAATGCGGCGGCGTAATGCATCGTATTTCTGATGTGCTTGATTGCTGGTTTGAATCCGGTTCCATGCCTTATGCCCAACTTCATTACCCATTTGAGAATAAGGAAAAGTTTGAAGCTAATTTTCCGGCGCAATTTATCGCCGAGGGCGTGGATCAAACTCGCACTTGGTTTTATTATTTACATGTCGTTTCCGGCGGCTTATTAGGCAAGAACGCTTTTAGCAATGTAATTGCTAATGGCATCGTGTTGGCGGAAGATGGTAAGAAAATGTCTAAGAGATTAAAAAATTATCCCGATCCAGTGGTAGTGATGGATAAATATGGTTCCGACGCTTTGCGCGCCTATCTGTTATCATCGCCAGTGATGCTGGCGGAGAATTTAAATTTTTCAGAAAAGGGAGTGGAAGAATCACTTCGTAAAAATATTATGATTTTATGGAACGTCTATAAGTTCTATGAGATGTACGGACAAAATATAAGCGGCGAAGTTGTGGTCCCAAGCGGTAAAAATATTATTGATATTTGGATTATTGCTAAGTTAAAATTATTAAATAAGGAAGTGACTGAAGCCATGGAATCATATAATTTACCCAAAGCGACTCGGCCGATTACGGAATTTGTTGATGAACTTTCTACCTGGTATCTGCGCCGCTCTCGCGATCGTTTTAAAGAAGAAGGGGATGATAAAAACCAAGTTTTAATTACTTTGCGTTATGTTTTGTGCGAGCTAGCTAAAATTATGGCTCCGGCGATGCCGTTTATGGCGGAAAATTTGTGGCAGAAAGTCAGCGTTTATAATTTTACCAATTTAAATAAATCAATTCACCTAGAAGCTTGGAGCGAGCTGGGAGCTTTAGCGGAAACTGAAATGAATGTTTTGCTAAATATGGAACTAGTGAGAAAAATTGTCGAATTAGGACTAGCCGCTCGTGATGAGGCGGGTATAAAAATTCGCCAAATGCTTGGTTCAATTACCGTCGAATCTAAAGAACCGGTTCTAGCTAGTGAATATTTAGAATTAATTAAAGATGAACTTAATATTCAAAAAGTTATTTGGGAATCCGGAAAAAATGATTATCCGGAAATTGCTTTAAACACCACGATTACCCCAGAACTTAAAAAAGAGGGAATTAAAAGAGAACTCGTGCGTCTAATTAATAATTTAAGAAAAGATTTAAATTTAACTTTGTCTGATGTCGCCCAGGTTTTAGTCGCTGGTGCCAGCGCGGAAATTATTGAAGTAATCACTGAGAGGAAAGAAGATATTATGAAAGATACTTTAAGCTCCTCTTTAGATATCCAAGAAACCATTCCAAATGGCAAAGAAGTAAAAATTGATGATTGTAAATTTACTATCACTTTAGAGCGCGCTTAACTTGATTTTTTGCCAATTTTCTGTTATAATAATCAAACTATAATTAACAAAAATATATGACTACAACTTGGATTATCATTGGGATTGTTGTTGTTTTGGCTCTTATAATCATGTCTATGTATAATGGACTGATTACTCTTAAAAATCGCGTTGACGAGGCGATGAGCGATATGGATGTCCAGCTTAAGCGCCGTTACGATCTGATTCCTAATCTCGTCGAAACCGTTAAGGGTTACGCCGCTCATGAACAGGGCACCCTTGATAAAGTTATCGCCGCCCGAAGTGCCGCGATGTCCGTGTCTAGTTCTGATGTAGAAAATAAAATTAAAGTGGAAAATGAATTGTCTTCAACTTTAAAATCTATCTTTGCTTTGTCCGAAGCTTATCCTGATTTAAAAGCTAACCAAAACTTTTTAGAATTACAACGTGAACTTTCTGATACGGAAGATAAGATTATGGCTTCCCGCCGTTTCTACAATGGCAACGTCCGCGACTTCAATACTAAGCTGCAAGTTTTTCCAACCAATGTGATAAACAGCCTCTTAAAATTTACCGCTTATAAATTCTACGAGTTGCCTGATGCCGCTCAAAGAGAAAATGTTAGTGTTAAATTCTAATTAGTTATGACTTTGTATACTGACAGTGCAATTAATAAACGAAAGACCTGGTTTTTAATGACCGGGTTTTTCGTCCTGGTAATGCTGATCGGTTACGCCATTTCTTGGTATTTTAACAGTCCGGCTATTTTAATTATTGCGGTGTTGTTTAGTGTAATTTCTAGTTTTGTCAGCTACTTTTGGAGCGATAAAATTATTCTGTCGATGTCGGGCGCGACTTTAGTTGATCATGAAAATGGCCGGGAAATTTATCATTTGGTAGAAAATTTGTGTATCACTGCCGGTCTGCCATTTCCTAAAATTTATATTATTAATGATAGTGCGCCCAATGCTTTTGCCACCGGACGTGATCCCAAACATGCGGCGATTGCTTTAACATCCGGCATTTTAGCTAAGTTAGATAAGGCGGAACTCGAAGGCGTCATTGCTCATGAACTATCGCATATTGGTAATTGGGACATTTTAATTTCGACCGTAGCCACGGTTCTAGTCGGCACAGTAATTTTAATTACTGATTGGTCAGCTCGCTCCGCTTTTTTTGGCCGCCGTGGTGATGATCGAGAAAACGGGGGGCTTGGTTTAATTATCATAATCCTGTTAGCCATTCTCGCTCCGCTGTCGGCGCAGTTATTACAACTGGCAGTTTCGCGCAAGCGAGAATTTTTAGCCGATGCCAGCGGGGCATTGCTCACTCGTTATCCCGAGGGACTGGCTAGAGCGCTTGAAAAAATAAGTGCGGATCCTGAACCACTGGAAGTGGCTAATCGCGCTACCGCTCACATGTATATCGTTTCACCGCTTAAGGGCAGGGATGATAAAAAAACTTCTTGGCTGGCTTCGGCCTTTATGACTCATCCGCCAGTTGCCGAAAGAATTAAAAGATTAAGAGATAGTGAAAATAGATAAAATAAAAAAATAGACCCGGTTCTTGTGACCGAGTCTGTTTTTTAATTGTTTGACCAACCGCTGTCTAATAATAATTTATTGGCGGTATCAAAGATTTTTTTGGCTCTTTTGGCCTTTTTGCTTTTGAGCAGGAAGCTTTTGTAGAAATATTTTTCAAAGCTCTGCATTTTTTGCAGTTTTTCGGTGGCTTCGATAAATTTACTGATAGCTTCTTTTAGCTCGACCATTTTTTCAGCGGAGAAACATTCTCCTGAATCATTTTCTAAATTAGCCAGTTGAGTTTTTAATTTGTCATAGAAATTTTCAGTCTCAACTTGTTCAAGTATGTCAGGCTCAAAGACCGTAATTATCCAGCCAATAGTTTGGATAGCAGCGATAGTGTTGGTACTTTTTTCCATATCATAGATTTTATTAAGGTTCCGCCTTTAGTTTAACTTAAATCGTCAGTTTGTCAATGCGGGGCGGGATAAAAAAAGACCCCGAAGTGCGTTGTGCATATCGGGGTCTCGTTGTGAAGCAGGGGACTGTTACTTGCCCACTTGTTTTTTCAAGTTTTTAATTATCCCTATCTGAGAAAAGATAATTGCCAAAGCTCCCAAAAATAAAATGGACAAAAATGTAAGTAATACATCTTTTGACCTCAGATCACCTTCTAAATAACGGGCATTTTCTTGCTCGTTTTCATAGTTGGCCTTCATTTCGGTTAAATCCCGCTCAGCTTTTACGAGCCTGGTGTCAAAAGCACCATTTTCCCCATTAACCCAGGGCCAGCAATGGCTTGGCAGGCCAATGTTTGTCAGTTCTTTAACTGTTGGATTTGTTAAAGTAAAGGTGCAGATATAAAGAGTACCGGAAGCACCAACTGGGAGTTTGTAAATTGTCGTTTGGTTGTCATTTTTTACAACCACATAATTATCATCATCAGCGAAAACAGAGGCAGTGAAAGCAATAACGGCAAATAAGGTAAAAAGTAACTTTTTCATGGTTGAGATTTTTTTTGGGTTTTTGGTTTATTTAATGGTGCAAAAGTCTTTTCCCATTCCTAGGTTGTGCTGGTAATTAACATAAAGCAATTTAACCGGTTCTCCGATAGCGAAGTTCCTGTTTTTTGGGCAGATGGCATTCATAAAAATACCACTTTGTTCTGTAATATATTCTTGGTGGCCACCTTCTGCCAGTGTAACAGTAATTAAATTTAAATCAGTCCCGGTTATAGACTTGATTGCTGTCACAACAAAGGTTCTTCCGTCACGCAGGCTGTCAGTGTTTTGGCTGGCCATCATTTTTTCATAATTGGCTTTTTGTGACTTTTCATAGCCAGAATAACTTATCATAAGTAATACTATAGTAAGAAAAGAAACTAACAATGCAGCCGCATAAAACAAAATGCTTTTAATTATTTTCATGATTTCTTTTATTTTTTTTGGTTGTTAATGATACTCAAATTTATAACCTAAGTATATCACATTATTTTAAATCTGTCAATATTTATTTTAATCCCATTTTACGCTATACTTATCTAAATCGAAGAAAATGGCTAATTTTATGAAAAAAATAGAACTACTAGCGCCAGCGGGCAATATCTTAAAAATGAGGACGGCTTTATTTGCGGGAGCGGATGCCGTCTATTTAGGTATCCCAGATTTTTCGCTAAGAGTACGCATTAATGACTTTACTTTAGAAAGCTTGGCCGCGGCCATCACCGAGGTTCACGCGCAAAAAAAGAAGGTCTATGTCACTTTAAACATCTTCGCCCACAACAAGCATCTAGAGAAGTTACCGGCTTACGTTAAAAAAATTAAGGTCTTGAAGCCGGACGGCTTAATTATTTCTGATCCGGGAGTGATGGCGGTGGTTAAAAAATCTTGGCCAGCCGCGGAAATTCACTTATCGACACAAGCCAATTGCACTAATGCGGCCGCGGCTAAGTTTTGGTTTGACGCTGGCGTCACGCGCGTCGTTTTAGGCCGAGAAGTAACCCTATCTGAAATAAAAGAAATACATAAAGTCGTTCCTAAACTGGAATTAGAATATTTTGTTCATGGGGCGATGTGTATGGCTTATTCCGGCCGTTGTTTTCTGTCTAAAGAATTAGTTGACCGCAGTGGTAATCTAGGTGACTGCGCTCAGCCTTGCCGTTGGGAATATAGCATTAAGGCGCGCAATCACGTGGAAGAATTTGATTTAGTTAGTGAAGAACATGGCACTTATCTCCTTAATTCCAAAGACTTGTGTCTGTTAGAATATTTACCCGATTTAATTGCGGCTGGCGTGGTGTCTTTTAAAATTGAAGGCCGAGCCAAAAGTGTTTATTACCAAGCAGTCGTTTCCGGAATTTATGCTCGGGCTCTGGCGCTTTTAAAAACTAAGCCCAGTAATTTAGTTTGGCAAAAAGAATTAAAATATTTAAAGAGCGAATTAGTGGGTAAGCTAGTTCATCGCGGTTATACTTCCGGATTTTTATTGGGCGCTAAGGCTGAGCAGAATGTCACGAGCGCCAATTCACAAAGTGATTTTGAATTTTGCGGCCAAGTTATCAACCGCCAAGCCGATTTTACCAAGCCTAATCTAAAAACTGGTGAATACCCCCTATATTTCCAAGTTCATAACACCATTAAGGCCCACGACCAAGTAGAAATAATCAGCGCTAAATATGATATAATAAAAATAAAGCCGGCTAAGATATTTGATGCCATAACCGGCGAAGAATTGCTCGAAGCCCATGGCGGCGGCGGTAGTAGGACAGCGCTAATTATTATTAATAAAAAAGTCCCGGCTCTTAGCGTCTTAAGAAGAAAAATTATATGATTGCCTATTTGCAAGGAAAAATAATTGTCAAAAATAGTCACTATCTTATTTTAGAAGTTGGCGGCGTTGGCTACCAAATATTCGCGGGTGAAAATTTTTTAGCCAGTTTAAAAATCGGACAAGAGAAAGAAATTTATCTTCATCATCGCGTGCGTGAAGACGTTAGTGATTTATACGGATTTAATACTTTAGAAGAACTTGATTTATTTGAATTATTAATATCGGTATCGGGTGTCGGCCCTAAATCAGCCGTGGCCGTTATTTCGCTGGCGACTCCGGATGATATTAAAGAAGCGATTATTCGCGGCGACGCCAGTTTGCTGACTAAAGTTTCCGGCATCGGTAAAAAAACGGCCGAGCGTTTAGTTTTAGAATTAAAAAATAAAGTGGCGCATATTTCCGGAGGGCTTAATTTAAGCGGCGGCGAAACTGGCATGGGCGATGAGCTTGATGCTTTAATGTCACTTGGTTATTCTATAATTCAAGCGCGCGACGCCTTAAATTCCGTTGAGCCTTCAATTACCAGCAGCGCTGGACGGGTCAAAGCGGCGCTTAAACAATTAGGCCGTTAGCCTTTGACTCCAGGGTTTTTATAAGTTAAAATAGACTAAAATACATCAAGATTATATGGCTAAAAACAACATTACTAAACAAAGCGCCAATTTTCCTCAGTGGTATCAGGATGTCATTAGTGAGGCGGAATTGGCTGAGTCTTCAGAAGTTCGCGGTTGCGGAATTATCCGGCCTTATGGTCTTAAAATTTGGGAGCTGATTAAAGCCGAGCTTAGCCGTATTTTGGAAAATGATGGGGTGGAAAATGTCTATTTTCCAATTTTTGTACCGCTCGAAAATTTAATGGCTGAGAAAGAGCACGTCGAAGGTTTTGCTCCGGAGCTCGCGGTGGTCACTCATGCCGGCGGGGAAGAACTAGTTAATAAAATTGCCGTTCGTCCGACTAGTGAAGCGGCGATGTATAAAACTTACGCCAAATGGATTCAAAGCTATAAAGATTTACCCTTGCGCTTAAATCAATGGGCCAATGTTGTTCGTTGGGAGAAAAGACCGCGGGCTTTTTTACGTTGGAGTGAATTTTTATGGCAGGAAGGGCACACTGTTTATGCCACCGAAGAAGAAGCTCGGGCTGAAGTCGATAAGATTTTAAATTTCTACGCCGATGTCTATAAATTTATGGCTCTGCCAGTTACGGCCGGACGCAAATCGGAAAGTGAAAAGTTTGCCGGCGCGGTCATGACTAAAACGGTGGAAATAATGGCGCGGGACGGTAAAGCGATTCAAGGCGGTACCAGCCATTATTTGGGAACCAATTTTGCTAAAGTCTTTGACGTTAAATATTTAGGCGCTGATGGTGAATTTCATTTCGGCCACCAAAATAGCTGGGGTTTGTCTTGGCGCAGTGTCGGGGCTTTGATTATGGGACACGGTGATGATAATGGTTTGCGCTTGCCGCCAAATGTCGCGCCGGTGCAAATTATTATTGTTCCAATTTATAAGGACGATGCCGCTAAAAATAAAGTCTTATCATTTTGTAAAAATCTGAAAGATGATTTAGCCAAAAACTATCGCGTTAAAGTTGATGAACGTGAAGGTTGTACTCCTGGATTTAAATTTAATCATTGGGAGGTGCGCGGTGTTCCGGTTAGATTAGAAATTGGACCTAAAGAAGTAGAAAATAGCGTTATTTCTATCTACCGACGCGATACTAACGAAAAAACCGATGCTTCTTTAACTGAACTGCCGACTTTTTTAGAAAAATTAATGGTTGATATTCATAATAATTTATATAATCAAGCTTTAGAATTTGCCAGCTCTCATATCTATCGCATTGAAAGTCTGGACGAAATTGATGACCGAATCGGCTGGTTTGAAGCTAGTTGGAGCGAAGATGTGGAAAGTGAAAAACTGCTTAAAGAAAAATATCAGATGGTATCTCGCGCTTTAACAGAGGCTAATGAAAATGCCGCGCCAAAAAATAAAAAATGTTTTATCACCGGTAAAGAGGCCAAACATGATTGGTATTTTGCCAAAAGTTATTAATTAATTTTATAAAATATGTTTGCCAAACTTTTAGGAAGATTCAGCCATGACTTAGGAATTGATCTTGGCACTAAAAATACTTTAGTTTACGTGACTGACAAAGGCATTGTGATTAATGAACCATCGGTGGTGGCGATTAATAAACGAACCAACGAAATTTTAGAGGTCGGTGAAGCGGCTAATCGCATGATTGGCAAAACTCCCGGTCATATTGAAGCGATTAAACCCTTAGTTGACGGGGTTATTTCTGATTTTGAAGTGACGGAAAAAATGCTTAAATATTTTATTACTAAAGTTCATAACGAACACTTTGCTTTAATTCCGCGGCCACGCGTAGTGATCGGTATTCCGCTTGATTTAACGGAAGTGGAACGAAAAGCCGTCGAAGATGCCGCTAAATCAGCCGGAGCGCGAAAAGTTTATTTAATTGAAGAAGCGATGGCAGCGGCTATCGGCGCGCATTTACCGGTCACTGATGCCACCGCGACCATGGTAGTGGATATCGGCGGCGGCACGACTGAAATGGCCGTTATTTCTTTAGGCGGCGTGGTAACTTGGAAATCTTTGCGTTTAGCCGGTAATGAATTTGATAATAATATCATTGAATATATCCGTGAGGAATTTAATATTTTAATCGGTGAACAAGTAGCTGAAAGCATTAAGATAAAAATCGGCTCGGCGATGCCGCTTGATGAACCGAAAGAACTGGAAGTGCGCGGCCGCGATTTAATTACCGGACTGCCTAAAGCGATTATGGTTAACGATATTCAGATAAGAGAAGCGATTAACCGCACGATTATTAAAATCGTGGAAAACATCAAAACTATTTTAGAAACTACGCCGCCGGAATTAGTATCCGATATTTATGAACGCGGTATATTTTTATCAGGCGGCGGCGCTTTGCTGCGCGGACTTGATAAGGCCATTTCGCTGGCCTCTAAAATCCCGGTTAAAATTGCCGAGGATCCGCTTACTTGCGTGGTGCGGGGAACGGGTTATTTATTAGGCAATAAAGAATTGCTGGAAAAAGTTGTGCTACCTTCTGCAAGCGGTAAATAATTTTAATAAAAATGGCATATTATAGTAAAAAAAATAAAAATTGGCTGTGGGCTTTAGCCTTTATTTTTATTATGCTTTTGCATTTTACTAAAATTTTAGCACCCATAGAAAATCTAGCCATATCAGCTATTAATCCTTTAGCCAGTTTTTTTTATGGTTCCGGTTCTCGAATCAGAAATTCTTATGAAGAAAATCAAAAGCAGAAAGAAATTTTTTCCCGCTCCGCTGAACTGGAAAAAGAAGTTGCCCGGCTAACGGTTGAAAATGCTAAATTTAAAGAACTTGAACAAGATAACCTCAAACTGCGCACCCAGCTGTCTTTTTTATCAACCACTAAGTATAAAAATGTCTTAGCTAATGTTATTTCGCAGAATTTAGTTTTTGATATTAAAGAGGGTGATCAAGATATCGTTATTGATCGGGGTTCTAAAGACGGAATTAAAGAAGACCTAGGCGTCATTAATGAAAACGGAGTCATCATCGGAAAAATAACAGAGACTCGCGATCATCTATCTAAAGTCTGTTTAACGACTAATCGCAATTGTAAATTTGCCGCTACGATTTATAATCAAGATCGAACCATGGGGATTACCGAGGGCGATTTAGGGCTGACCGTTAAAATGAATTTTATTCCCCAACTGGAAAAAATAAATTTAGGGGATACAGTTATTACCTCGGGTCTAGGCGGTAATATTGCTCGCGGCCTAGTGATTGGAAAAGTAAGCCAGGTAAATAACCGCAGCAATGAAATTTGGCAAGATGTAAATATTGAGCCTTTATTTAATTTAAGCACTCTGACTATTGTGACCGTTTTAACGCCTTAAATATGTCGCGATTGAAATATTATTTTGAATGGTTTTTTTACTTTTTAGTGTTTTCTTTGGTGGCCATTATTCAAGCGACTTTTATTTCGGCGCTGCCGCCAGTATATTTTGCCATCAATTTGCCGCTTACTTTTTTACTTTTCAGCTTGTTAATTTTTAAAAGAGAATCCACTTTAATTTTGGCGATTATAGTCGGTTTTTGGCTGGATCTTTTAAGTTTTAATTTTTTTGGTTTGAATATCTTAATTTTTTTAGTAACTATTTTGCTAATTGATTTTTTATTAAATAATTGGCTGACTAATCGTTCTCTTTACTCCTTTTTGGTGTTATCGGCGCTGAGTGTTTTAATTTACAATATTTTGCTTTATTCAATCTTAGCCGCTACTTACAGCGGGCAGAATAATTTTAGTTTTTTCTTGTTCGAGTCTCGTTTTTGGGGGCAGCTGGCTTGGCAGATGATTTGGATTACCGGTTTTATGCTGTTATTTTTTAATTTGGCTAATTCTTTGTCTAAACGGCTCAAGCCATTTTTCTTGGAAAAGAAATAAAATTTATGTTAAGATACAGGCATATGAAATATGATTTTGTAACCATTGGCGGCGCCACGCGCGATATTGCTTTTTTCACGGATGCCGGCATTTTGATTGATGATAAGACCAACCCCTTTAACTTGCACCGAAAATTATTGTCTTTTGAATATGGCGCTAAAATAAGAATTGACGAGTTTATTAATTTATTCGGCGGCGGAGCCATTAATGCGGCGGTTAATTTGGTCGGTTTAGGTTTTAGAACGGCCGCGATTGCCGAAACGGGCGATGATGAAAACGGCCGAGCGATTTTAAAAAATATCAAGGATCACGGAGTAATTTCTTCCTTAGTGCGCGTTAATATGCAGGCTGGTTCCGGATCGTCGTTTATTCTGATTTCTCAAGGAGAAAGAATTATCTTTACCACTCGCGGCGTCAACGATTATTTGACTTTGGACTCCGGGCGCTTAAAAGCGATTAGCCAGGCGGAAAATATTTATATTTCATCTTTGACCGGCGATTGGCTTAAATGTTTGGAGCAAATTTTTACCAGCGGACATAAGAAAATTTTTTGGAATCCCGGTTCTAAACAATACAACAGCGGTGTTAAAGTTTTGGCGCCCTTTCTAGCAAAAACTTATTGTTTGATGTTAAATCGTGAAGAAGCGCTTGCCCTAGCTTTAAGCGATTTAACTAATACCAAACAATCTCACTCATTTTTCAACGATATAAGTAATATTTTAAAAATTATTAAATCTTACGGACCGGAAATAGTAGTCATTACCGATGGTAGTAACGGAGCTTATTTTTATGATGGCCAACATTTTTATACCCAAAAGGTGCTTAAAGAAAAAAAACATTTAGATACGACCGGTATCGGCGATGTTCACAATTCCACTTTTGCGGCCGGATTACTTTTATATCATGGCAATATTTCTAAAGCGGCTTATTTAGCCAGTAAAAATGCGGCTCATAAGATTTCTTATCTAGGAGCCCAAAATGGTCTTTTAACTAAAACAGAGCTTTTGACAAATGCTCGCTTAAAAATATAAATATGATAAATGGTGTAATTATTAAAGAATTAAAAAAATTTGAAGACGACCGCGGCTACTTAATGGAACTCTATCGCCGTGATGAGGTTGATTCAGGCGTCGCCATGTCTTATTTAAGTTTTACTTTGCCGGGTGTGGCGCGCGGACCGCACGAGCATGTTTATCAAACTGATTATTTTATCTTTCCCGGTGCCGGTGATTTTACTTTGTATCTTTGGGATAGACGCGAAGGTTCAAGCACCAAAGGTGAAAAGTTGGAAATGACCGTAGGCGCTTCTTATCCTTGTACGGTTATTGTTCCGCCTGGCGTAGTCCACGGTTATAAATGTATTTCTGATATTCCGGCTCTGTCAATAAATTTTCCCGATAAGTTATATAAGGGCGTAGCTAAATCTGAAGAAGTTGATGAAATCCGTTGGGAAAAAGACGAAAACTCACCTTATAAAATTAATTAAATTATGAAATTACTTGTTACTGGCGGCGCCGGTTTTATCGGTTCCAACTTTATTCACTATTGGTTGGCTAAATATCCTGAAGATTCAATAATTAATTTGGATGCTTTAACTTACGCCGGTAATTTAGATAATTTATTAGATCTTGAAAATAACCCTAATTACAAATTTGTTAAAGGCGATATTTGCGATGCGGATTTGATAAATAGTTTAGTTAAAGAAGTTGATACTATTATTCACTTCGCCGCGGAGAGTCATGTCGATCGTTCAATTATAAATAGCGCTGATTTTATTCGGACTAATGTCGAAGGTACGCGTGTTCTTTTAGAAGCTGCCAAAAATAATGGCAATAAACGTTTTCATCATATTTCCACCGATGAAGTGTTTGGGGCATTGTCATTCGACGCCCCGAAATTTAACGAAAAGACTCCTTACGATCCACGGTCGCCTTACAGCGCTTCAAAAGCGGCCTCCGATCACTTAGTGCGGGCTTATTATCACACCCACAATTTGCCCATTACCATTTCCAATTGCTCTAATAATTATGGACCTTATCAATATCCCGAAAAACTTATTCCGCTTTTTATTACTAATTTGCTTGAAGATAAAAAAATTCCGGTTTATGGCGAAGGCCAAAATATCCGAGATTGGATTCATGTTGATGACCATAACCGCGGCGTCGACTTAATCTTGCACAATGGCAAAATCGGCGAAACTTATTGTTTGGGCGGAAACTGTGAAAGAAGCAATTTACAAATTACCAAAAATATTCTAAGTTTAATGGGTAAAGGTGAAGAGGTTATTGAGTATGTGATTGATCGCCAGGGGCATGACCTGCGTTATGCCATTGATTATTTAAAGGCGGAAACCGAACTTGGTTTTAAACCGCTAATTTCTTTAGAAGAAGGATTATTAAACACAATTAATTGGTATAAAAATAATCACACTTGGTGGTCTAAAATAAAAAATAAGAAATAATTTATGGACAAAAAAATTTTTATCGTCGAAGATGACACTAATATTCTTTATAGCCTCGAAGCTAATTTTAGCGCTGAAGGCCTTGATGTCCAAACTAGCGAAGGTGAAGAAGAAATGGATGAGCTGCTAGAAAATATTCGCGACTTTGAACCCGACTATTTAATTATTGATGTTATCTTGCCTCATCTTGACGGCTTTGAAGTAATTAAAAAAATCAAGGAAGATGATGAATTATCTGATATGCCGGTTTTTGTTTTCTCGGATATTTCCGACGAAGATAGCCGCAGCCGCAGTTTAGAAATCGGAGCGGATTACTTTTTTCCTAAAGATGAATTTGATACCTACGAATTTACGGAAAAAGTGAAAAAAATCATGGCTAACCAGGAGCGTTTGGGTGAAGATACGGATAAGCAATGGGAAGAAGAGGAAGAAAATAGTCTCATTGACTAAAAGGGTTATAGTCGCTAAAATAAGCAGAGTATTTCTGATTGTTTTGGCTGTTTTAGTTACTCTTATCTTTTTAAGTAATTTATCCCAATTTTAATATATGTTTATCAAAAGGATCGGCATCGATCTGGGAACAACCTATACTTTAGTTTATCTGCCTAAACGGGGGATTGTGATTAATGAACCGTCGGTCGTGGCGATTTCTATTGATGATAATAAGATTTTAGCGGTCGGTAACGAAGCTAAAGATATGTTAGGCCGCACTCCGGATACGATTCGGGCTGTCCGTCCTTTAAAGGACGGTGTAATTGCTGACTATCGAACCACTGAAGCGATGATCCGTTATTTTATTAATAAGACTTTAGGCGGAATCCGTTTTTTTAGGCCGGAAGTCATGGTGGCGGTACCAGCCGGAATTTCCTCAACGGAACGCCGGGCGGTTATTGAAGCCACAATTTCGGCCGGCGCTAAAGCGGCTTATATTATTAAGGAACCAGTAGCAGCAGCCATCGGGGCTGATATTCCGATTGGCTCAGCGACCGGGCACATGGTAATTGATATCGGTGGGGGAACAGCGGAAATGGCCGTTATTTCTTTGGGCGGAATTGTGTCTTCAACCTCTGTCCGGGTAGGCGGCAATAAATTTGATGCCGCGATTTTAGAATTTATCCGCAAGAAATATAATTTAGCCATCGGTGAAAGAACCGCTGAAGAAATAAAAATAAATATCGGTTCCGCTTTGTTTATGGAAGATAAATTGTATATGGAAATTCGCGGCCGCGATATTGTGACTGGCTTGCCTCGCAGTATTACGGTGTCATCTGATGATGTGACCGAAGCGATTCAAAATGAACTCGAAGCGATTATGGCCGCGGCCAAACGGGTGCTTTATACTACTCCTCCAGAACTATCCGCTGATATCATGGACAAAGGAATTGTTTTAACTGGTGGCAGTTCGTTACTTCGAAATATAGATCAACTTATATCCCGTACCACCGGCGTGCCGGCTTATGTGGCCGATGATGCTTTACTTTGCGTGGCTAAAGGAACGGGAATTGCCCTCGACAATTTAGATTCTTATAAGAGAAGTATTTTGGCGACTAAATAATAGCCGCCTTTTATTTTTTTAGATTATGATTATTGGAATTGATGCTTCACGAGCCAATTTAAAAAATAAAACCGGTACCGAATGGTATTCTTTTTATTTAATTAAGAATTTAGCCAAGATAGATTTTGTTAATCACTATATTTTATATTTAGATAAATATCCTTCTCTAGAACTTCTTAAAATAATTCAGGATAATAAAAATTTTTCTTTCAAGCTTTTAAATTGGCCGCTGACTTCTTTTTGGACTTTAGGCCGCTTGTCTTTGGAGATGATTTTTCACCCTCCTGATGTATTATTTGTGCCGGCGCACGGCATCCCTTTGATTCATCCTAGACGGACAATTAATACTATTCATGATGTGGCGTTTATGAGCGAGCGAAATGTTTATCGCTCGGAAGCGCCGAAGGCTAAGACTAAACTTCGCCGCCGAATTTTAAAATGGATTATCCGCTTTGTTACTTTTGGCCGCTATGAGGGCAACTCTTTGGATTATTTATATTGGTCGACAGCGTTCGCCTTGCGCCACGCCAGTAAGATTATTACCGTTTCCCATTTTACTAAAGAAGAAATTTTAAAATATTATCCCAAAGCTAAGGCTGATAAAATAACAGTCGTCCATAATGGTTTTCCGGTAGAGATATTTAATGAAGCGGCTGATGATAAAAAAATTGATTTGGTTTTAAATAAATATAATTTATTCCGCCCTTATTATTTATATGTCGGGCGTTTGGAGCGCAAGAAAAATACGCCGTTTTTAATTGAGGCGCTATCAATTATACGCAGTGATTATCCTGAGATAAAAGAAAGATTAGTCCTAATCGGTAATGCCAGTTATGGCTATGACGAAGTAAAATATGCCATTGAAGAATTTAATTTAGGGCGCGAGGTGATAATGCCCGGCTGGGTCGAAGAAAATGATTTACCGATTATTTTTCAAGCTGCTTCCGCTTTTATTTTTCCCACTCGGCACGAAGGTTTTGGCATTCCGGTTTTACAGGCTTTAGCTTGCGGGATTCCCACCGCTGTTTCTGATTTACCAGTATTACATGAAGTAGCCGGAGATTCTGTTTTATATTTTAATCAGAACGATAAGCACGCCATTGCGGCCGCGATGGCCCGCATCATCCTCGATAAGAATTTAAGAGCCAGCCTCATAATTTCTGGAGAAGAACAGGTTAAAAAGTTTAGCTGGTTAGAGAGCGCCAAAGAAACTTTAGCCGTGATGGAAAACTGCCAGTAAATATGTTATGATTATGATGTTATGAGAAAATTATCAGCCTCTTTTTTTATAGTTTTATTCTTGTTTTTATCGGTTGGGCCGGTAAGCGCCGGAATAACACCTAATGATCCTTATTTTTCAAGACAATGGTATTTACCAAGAATTGAGGCGGATTTAGCTTGGACAAAAATAAAAGAGAGCCCGGATATAACCGTCGCCGTGATTGATTCCGGAGTGGATATCAATAATCCTGATTTAAAAAATAATATTTGGGTTAATCCCAAGGAGATTCTTGGTAACGGAATCGATGATGATCATAATGGTTTTATCGATGATGTAAACGGCTGGGATTTTGTAAATAACGTGCCTGACCCCTCACCGAAATTTGAAGAAGGCTGGACGGAAGCCGGGGTATCGCACGGCACGATGGTAGCCGGAATTATTGGTGCGGAAGGTAATAATGGCATTGGCGTTGCTGGAGTTACTTGGAAAACTAAAATAATGCCGCTTCGAGTTTTAAATGATAAAGGTGAGGGAAAAATTTCTTCAGTAATTCGCGCGATCGATTATGCCGTTAACAATGGAGCTGATATTATTAATTTAAGTTTTGTTACTTACAATTACAGTGATGCCCTCTATGGAGCAATTTCTCGAGCTTATAAAGCGGGCGTGATTGTTGTCGCCGCCGCCGGTAATGATCAAGAAAATGGCGAAGGTCGAAACACCAGCAAGTCGCCGATTTATCCCGCTTGCATGGACGGACCTAATGGTGAAAATATGGTAATTGGCGTAGCAGCCACTGATGCTTTAGATCAGAAAGCGCCATTTTCCAGTTATGGATTTAATTGCATTGATATTACGGCGCCGGGAATTAGTTTTTTTAATACCGTAACTTATGGCGGAAACTTGCAGGCTGTTGATCCTAATTACGATGGTTATTGGTCGGGAACCAGCATGGCCGCCCCGGTTGTTTCCGGAGTCATGGCGCTAGTCGCTCAAGTAAATCCGGATTTAAGCCGTCAAGATATTGTTAATTTAGTTTTAGGATCAGCCAATAATATTAGTTTGCTCAATCCCACATATCTCGGCCAATTAGGACACGGCCGTGTTAATGCTAATGGCGCCGTTAATCTGGCTCGTGATAAAATGTATGATCACGTTACCAGGTTATTAATTGTTCCATCAACCGAATCCAATAAAATTAAAGTGACTAGTGTTAGCGGTACGGTAATTAGTGAATTTGCCGTTCCTGATTTGAAAAATGGTTTTAATGTATCGAGCGGCGATGTAAATGGCGATGGTGAAAGTGAAATCGTGTTAGCTGCTGAAAAAGGCAGCCAGCCCTGGATTCGTATTTATGATAAAAAAGGAAAACTGCTGAAACAGTTTTTAGCCTATGATAAAAATTTTAAGGGCGGGGTGAGACTGGCAGTCGGCGATTTAGATAATAATGGTGTGGCCGATATCATAACGGCTCCCGGTCCTAGCGGCGGTCCGCATGTTAAAATTTTTAATGGCGCGGGTCGAGTGTTACGGCAATTTTTTGCCGATGACGCTAAATCTCGAGGAGGACTCACAGTGGCCATCGGTGATTTGGATAATAATGGACAGAATGAATTAGTAATCGGAGCCGGAATTAATCGTCCGCCGTTTATTAAAATTTATAATAATCAGATTAAACTGCAAGGTTCTTTCTTGGCATATCCGAAAACTTATACCGGAGGCGTTAACGTAGCGGCGGCTAATATTTATGGACGCAGTGATCATCACAAACAAAGTATTATTGTGGCTCCGAGTGGAAAATATAAACCGTTAGTGCGTATTTTTAGTAACACGGGTATTTTAAAAAAAGAATTTCTAGCCTATGGCGAGAATTGGCAGGGAGGCATGAATATTGCTGTCGGCGATATCAGTAATGATGGTTTGGGAGAAATAATCGCTGGGGCTAAAAGTGGAGCGACGCCGCACGTTCGGATATTTAATGGCAACGGCGAACTGATTGATTCTTTTTATGCCTATGTTGATACTTTTACCGGTGGTGTCAGTGTCGGTTTGCTGAAATTTAATAATTAGTTTTAATTTTAAAAATATGGGTAAAAAAGTAATCTTTGATAAAAAAAATGTGTTAGTTGCCGGCGGCGCTGGTTTTATCGGTTCACATTTATGCGATGAACTGGTTAAAACTTGTAAAGTTATCTGCGTTGATAATTTTATCAGCGGCTCGGAAAAAAATATTGACCACTTACTTTCCAATCCTGATTTTGCTTTTATTAATCATGATTTATCGCTGCCTCTAGACCTGGATTCAATCAATGATTTAGCAAAATTTAAAGTTCAATTCCAAGGGGTTCAAGAAATTTATAATTTGGCTTGTCCGATGTCGCCCAAGAATTTTTTAAATAATCGCTTGGCAATTTTAGATGCTAATTCTTTAGTAATCCGCAATTTACTTAATTTGGCCGTTAAGAATGAATCCAAGTTTCTGCATTTTTCTTCTTCGGTCGTTTATGGCAAGCGCGATTTAAATAAGGCTGATCGTCAAGTTAAAGAAAGTGAAATCGGCCTAGCGGATCATCTATCCGATCGCAGCTCTTATGATGAGGGAAAGCGCTTTGCGGAAACTATGGTTAATTGCTATCACTCTGTTTTTAAATTGGATACTAAAATTATCCGCTTATTTAGAGTGTATGGACCGCGAATGACTTTAGATGATGAGCAGATAATTCCGGATATGATCAGCGCGGCGCTTGATAACCGCGAGCTCGTGATACATGGTGATAAGAATTTTTCCTCTTCTTTCTGTTATGTTGAAGACGCAATTGACGCTGCTTGTAAGATAATGGGTTCGGAGCTTAGCGGTCCGATAAATATCGGTTCCGATGTTGATGTTAATTTAACCGATATTGCTAATTTGATAATTAAAGAAACCGAGTCTGCTTCAACAGTTACTTATACCGAGCAAAAATTATTTATGAGCGAATTATTATTACCGGATATTTATCAGGCAAAAAATGAGTTAAGCTGGATGCCGGTGGTAACGCTTGAAAATGGAATTAAAAAAACTATTTTTTCTCTGCAAGCTAGCAATAGATTGCAGGGGTTTGGAGGATAATATAAAATTGTTTATGAAAAATGCCTCGGTTTCAATCGGGGCATTTTTGTATTCTATATCTTAGCCAGTATTTTTTCCGCGTAACTTTCCTGAGGCGGAATTGGTTTCATGCTTATTCCTTTAGCTAAAAATTCTGTAATAGTCATTATCAGGCTGTCTAAATTATCCGGCTCAAATAATAAGCCGCCGAAACGTTCTATTAGTTCGGGGATTCCGCCTAAATTAGCAGCGATAACCGGAGTGCCAAAAGCGGCAGCTTCATAAATTACCGTCGGAGAATTTTCATAACAACGGGAAGGGATGATAACGGCTAAGCTTTCTTTAAGGAGCTGGCTGACTTCCTCCGAACTTTTTCGTCCTAATAATTTTAAATTTAGAGTTTCGGTAATTGTCTTATAAAGCGGACCGTCGCCGATTACTAAAAAATTATAGTCAGTGAATCTAGCCGCGGCAGCGATAAATAAATCTAATCCTTTGTGATACTCCAACTGCCCAATAAAAATAAAATTTTTAGAATTGCCAGTATGGACACTGGTATTTTTTGTTAAAGGATTGGAAACAACGGCATTTTTATTATTTTTAAACAAACCGTGACTTAAGTGCAAATCAAGCAGCCATTTTGACGGGGAGATAATAACCGCCTCTTTAGAAAACTTGGCGCTAGTGATTTTTTGATATATTTTAGCTGGCAGGGAATTAACTATTTTTTCCTGACCGAAATACATTAAGCCGGAAGGATGAAGCAATTGAATGTCATGTAATACTTGGATATGTTTGGCGCTGCTTTTTAAAATAGCCCGCGGTGTGAGTAATCCCAGCCCCATTAAATTATGGGAAATAACCAGTTCCGGTTTTTCTGTTTTTAGTATATTTAAAACTTGATAATATTTTTTTAAATTTACTAAATTGATAATTTGCCAAAGCAGGCGTTTAGTATATGACCATTTAGCTAAGTCACTATACCCGGATTCTAAATAATAAACCGGTGTTTCTTCGTTATCCTTTTTTAACTTTGGTCTGGTACTGATAATAAAAACCGTATAGCCTAGTCCGCGCAATTCTTCAGCTAAAAGCTCGACGATGCGTTCGGCACCGCCGCGATTATAGGGCTTATATAAATTATTTATCAGTCCAATTTTCATATAAAAACTTTTTTTAATCGATCAGCTATCTTGTCCCAAGAATATTTTTGGATGGCATAAGTGCGGGCGCTGCGACCCATCTCCAAGCGTCTATTTTCATTATTTAATAACTCATCAATTTTTTCACTTAAATCATCAGCATCGCCGGTATGAAACAACCGGCCGTCTAAACCGTCTCTAAAAACGCGGCGAACGCCCGGTAAATCGGAAGCGATAACCGGCACGCCGCAAGACATGGCTTCAGTCAGTACGATGCCGAAGGCTTCATGGCGGTTAATTGAAGGTAAAATAAAGATATCAGATTCTTGATAAGTTTTAATTAAAGCCACATCATCCAATCGGCCTAAAAATTTTATTTGATTTTTTAAATTTAAACTTTCCGTTTGCTGTTCATAGCTCGATTGCAAATTTCCGGAGCCGACAATATTTAAGCGCCAATTTTTATTTTTCAAATTAGTTAAAGCCTTAAATAATATCGGCAAGCCTTTAAAATAATGAGCGCTGTCGAGTCCGCCGACAAACAATAAATTCGCTTGTCCGCGCTTGATGAAATTTTTGGTGACGAAATTAATTATCTCTTTAGTTTTGGCCATTAGCCCCTGATTATGTTCTGGCATTTTCGGACAGAATAAATTAGTATCCAGTCCGAAGGGGATTTCGATAAATTTATCCGGAAACTTTTGCGCGAACTTTGATATGTCGCTGTTGTTTATATAATCTAAACTGCCGGTAATAATCTTATCCGCTTTTTTAAATAAAGAATTTCTTATCAAATAACTGGGGGCGGCCAGGATTTTTAAAAACCCAGGCAAACTGGTTGTATCCATATGATAATGGATAACCAATTTTGTCTTGGGACGAAATAATAAAAATAGCCAGATAATTTCCGTGGCGCCAAAAAAAGGATAATGCAGATAAAGGCAATCAAATTTGCGTAAAGAAAATAATAAAGAGCCGGGCAAACCCCCGTGTCCATATCTTAAGATGGGATTTAAATATTTTAGATTCGGGGTGCTAGTTACTCTTTCTTTTAGCGGTCTCAACGTAAAAGTGGTCACTTCATTATCTGAACTTAAAATTTCGCCGTATCGTTTGGCGCTAGAACCGATTCCGCCGGCATAAGGCGGAAAGGCGCAGACTATTTGAGCTATTTTCATAGGTTATTTTTTTCTTTTAGAAGAGTTATTTCGCGGGTCAAATCGGTAATATTATTATCTAGTTTAGCCAAGTGTAATCTCAGTTTAAAAATAAAATAAAAGAGAATTAGGATGGCTCCGTAAAAAAGCAAATTAATACCGCTGGCGGTAAAGCCTAGGGAAGCGGCTAAATGATCCAACTTTTTTAGAAAAACTATGGCCAGCGCGGAGATTATCCAAAAAACTAGCCAGAGATAAAATTCATTGCCGCCGACCGCCGCCTTTTTTTTCTGTTTAAACAACCGAAAAATAAAAAAAGCAATAATTATTAAAGCTAAAAATTGTTGCAAGCTAATCATACTATTTAATAAAATTATGAATAAGTAAATCTTTAATAATTTTAAAACCGCCGCCGAAACTTTGTCCAAATTCATGATAAGTGACGGTAATCGGCACTTCTATCACTCTCGCCCCGCTTTTAATTGTTTTATATAATATCTCGCTGCAATGAGCCATGCCGCGATTTTCAATTTTTATCTTTTTTAAAGTTTCTTTATTTAAAGCCCTAAAACCGCTTTGGGGATCGCTTAGTTTTATTCCAAAGAAACCATTAATCAGCCGCGCGATTGGCATGATGATGGCTCTTTTGACAAAGGGAAAATTAGCGCTGCCTAAAAAGCGGGAACCGAAAACGGCATCAGCTTGGCCGGCGATTATGGGTGCAATTAAATCGGTAATTTCCGCGGCCTTAAATTGATCATCGGCGTCAAAGTGAACGATGATATCCGCCCCATTATTTAAGGCATATTCATCACCGGTTTGTAGAGCCGCTCCTTGACCGCGATTAATCGGATGGCGCAAAACCACGGCCTTGGTAGTTTTAGCCAGCTGAAAAGTTTTATCGCTAGAGCAGTCATCAATAATAATTATTTCGTCTACCAAAGGCGTAACTTTGGCAATAACCATTAAAATGCTTTCGGCTTCATTGTAGGCTGGTATGACGCAGCTGATTTTCATAATTTTTTTATCTTAGCCGATCTATGCTTGGCAATAAATTTACCCATCGATACTAAACCATTAGCGGCTTTTATCATCACATCGGCCGCTAAGGAAGAAAAGAAATTTATTTCTTGTTTATTTATTTCGGTTAAATTAAAAGCGGCAATTTGGCCCTTGGTGCCCGAATGATTGCATTTGGGACAGCCATGACTGGTGAAAAAATATTTTGGTTTATATTTTTTATCAGCCGGCCAATATTTTTCTATCAGTTCTTCGCCTTCACGGACGACATAAGCCTGTAAGCAGTGAGGGCAATTTTTCATTAAGAGTTTTTCAAAAATCAACAGGATCGGCAAGTCTTCTTTTAAAGAGGTGCTTTTTATTTTTTCGCTTAAAGCCGAGATATTATTAGCGTGAGTGGTTACAATAATTAGTCGTCCGGTTTTGGCGGCTTTAATAGTTTCCTCTATTAAATTATCAGGCAAATCATCGATGGCGATAACTTCGCTGTCGCTTTTTAAAAGCCGTTCTAAATTATTTTGATAATTTGCCGGGTGGCAGCTAAGATAATTTATGGCATCTAACTCTAGTTCTTGATTTTCGGCCAGTAAATATCCAGCCCGTTTTTCCTGATCAATCTTTTGCAGCAGAGAATATAGGGTGGTAGTTTTTCCTTGGCCATTACCAGCTCCAACAATAATCAAGCCTTGTTTTCGGTTTAAAAAATTTTCAATCACCCGTCTTTCATTACGGCCCAAGCCTAGATGCGACAAGGATAAAAGCTTAGTAGTGTTGGGAATTATTTTGATAATTATTTTTTCACTTTGGCCGTCAGGAATAATTGAAATATTAAACTTTGAACTTTTAGTTTTAAAATAAGCGCCGCTGACTAATTCATCGGGAGCTAGCGATAATAGGCGGCGGAAAGCTTGGCCTAAATCAGTTTCTAATTTAGCTGGTAATTTTAATTGATGCGAAGTCAGCGCCGTGTTAGCCCACAAAATATGGTGGTCATTTTTTTTAGTAATGGCCAAGTCAAAGATTTCATGTTCGCTGGCATAAGAGAGTATTTTTTGGATAATTTTGGATTTCATATCCTTATTATACATTATTTATATTATTTTTAAAATGTGTTAGAATGGTAAAGTAAATCAAAATTAATCAGATTTTAGCTAGTTTTATGTTATATTCAAAGCTTTACGAGCGCTTTTATTCATTTCGCCTTAAAATTGCCACCGCTTCCGGTGAGTTTTTTGGTTTTTGGCCAAATCGAATTTATTTAGGCCTTATTTTTCTTCTGCAAATTATTTCTTGGTGGCTGTCATACTATATATTTAAAAATTTAACCGGAGATTTGTTGGTCTTACATTATAATGTGGATTTTGGAATTAATTGGGTAAGCGACCTTAATCTGATTTTTTATTTTCCGGCTTTAGCTTTTTTATTTTTGTTGTTATCGATAGTTTTGCTGTTTATTTTTGGGCCCGGACGACATTTTCGCTTTAATTCCCATTTGCTGATGGCGGGCGCGGTATTATCTAATTTAGGAATGTTAACCGCCCTAATTTTGATTTATATTATTAATTTTAGATAGGTCTTTATGCAAGATTTTTATATTATCAAAATTATTCTTTTGTCTACCAGCGCCTTTTTGTTCGCTGGTTTTCTTACTCCGCTACTTTCCAATTTTTTATATAAATATCACCTGGGTAAAAAGATTCGAAATAGCGGGGAAACACCGGTGTTTAGCCAGTTGCATGCCCATAAAGCGGGAACGCCGACCATGGGGGGAATTTTGATTTGGGGCACGGTTTTAGTGTTTGTTCTTTTCTTTTCTGTTTTATCGCAGATTTTGCCTTGGGAAATTTTTAAAAATTTAAATTTTTTAACCCGCTCAGAAACTTTGCTGCCGCTGGGAGCTTTAATTGCCTCGGCTTTAATCGGTTTGTTTGATGATTGGCTGGATGTTAGAGGCAAGGGAGTGCTCGGTGGCGGGGGTTTAAAAATGAAGCATCGCTTGCTTATTTACGCGGTGATTGCTTTAATCGGCGCGCTTTGGTTTTATTTTAAATTAGACTGGACAGTCCTGCACGTTCCATTTTTAGGAAATTTGGAAATTACTTGGTGGTATATTCCGGTTTTTGTTTTCATTATTGTCTCGACCGCTTTTTCGGTTAATGAAACCGATGGTTTAGATGGTTTAGCGGGCGGTACTTTAATGTTTGCTTTTGTCGCTTATGGCGTCATCGCTTTTGTTTTAGGGCGTTATGAGCTGGCTACTTTTTGCGGCGTGATTATTGGGGCTTTACTGGCTTTTTTGTGGTATAACATTCCCCCGGCCCGTTTTTATATGGGAGATACCGGGTCAATGAGCTTAGGGGTTACTTTAGGCGTGATTGCGATGTTGACGAACAATGCTTTGCTGCTGCCGTTTATCGGTTTTATATTTATGATCGAATCTCTTTCGGTTATTGTCCAGCTAGTTTCTAAAAAATTACGGCACGGTAAAAAAGTTTTTTTATCTTCGCCGATACATCATCATTTTCAAGCCATCGGCTGGGCTGAAAGTAAAATCGTGATGCGTTTTTGGGTTATATCGGCGGTTACTTCCGTGATTGGTTTAATGATATTTTTACTCGATAAAAATTATTAGTTTTAGCTTATGTTTTTTGTCCAAACCATTAAAAAAGCTTTAGCTCCAAAACGAGGCGAACATGAAGCTGATAAGAGCTTGGTTATTTCTTTGGGAATAATTTTAGTTTTTGGTTTGGTGATGTTATCTTCGGCTTCTTCGGTAGTATCTTATGCCAAGTTTGGCAATATCTATAATTATTTCTCGCACCAATTACTGATGGTGGTTGTCAGTTTGGTGTGCATGTTTATCGTTTCCAAAATCGATTATCATTTGTGGCGCAAATACGCCGGTTCGTTTTTAATCGTTTCTATTGTTTTATTGCTTTTAGTTTTTATTCCGGGCATCCAAGCCACTTTTGGTACTTCCAGAAGCTGGATTAATGTTTTTGGTTTTTCTTTCCAGCCTTCGGAACTGGTCAAGGTTACTTTTTTAATTTATTTAGCCACTTGGCTGGAAGCTAAAAAAGGGCAGCTGAGCAGTTTTTATGGCGGCATTTTTCCGTTTCTAGCGACACTCGGCGTAATCGCCGTTTTAATGATGTTGCAACCGGATTTAGGGAGTTTATTTGTGATTGCTTTTATGGCGATGATCGTTTTCTTTGTCGGCGGTGGAAAGTTTAAGCACATTTTAATGACGGTTCTTTTAGCTGGCCTGCTTTTATTTTTAGCCATGTCTCTTAGATCGTCATATCAAAGCAATCGTTTTAAATGTTATCAAAACCCCGGATTTGATACTCAAAATGAATGTTATCAAATCAACCAATCGTTAATTGCGGCTGGTTCCGGCGGCTGGTTCGGCCGCGGTTTAGGACAAAGCCGGCAGAAATTTATGTATTTACCGGAAGTTTGGGGTGATTCGATTTTTCCGATTATCGCGGAAGAGATTGGTTTTGTTTTTAGCACCTTGCTTATATTATTGTTTCTATTTTTATTTTTTAGGATTTTACAGATTGCCAAAGCGGCTCCCGATGCCTATGGTACGGCGCTGGCTACCGGCGTAGTTTCTTGGTTGGCAATCCAATCATTTTTAAATATCGGCGGGCAGCTTAATTTAATTCCGATGACCGGGGTGCCTTTGCCTTTTATTTCCGCTGGCGGGTCTTCAACTATTGCGGCGCTGATTGCCCTTGGTATTGTCATAAATATTAGTAAGCAGACGCGGAATTTAAAATAATATGATGAGCAAAAAAATAAAAATTATCTTATCAGGCGGCGGTACCGGCGGACCAGTGACACCGATGCTGGCGATTGCCAGGGAGTTTTATGCCAAATATCCGGAATCATCTTTTGTTTTTGTCGGCACTAAATCAGGACCGGAAAAATTACTCGTGACTGAAGCAATGAACGATTTGCCGATTAAATTTCAAACAATGCTGTCAGGCAAATGGCGCCGTTATTTTTCATTTAAAAATTTTTTTGATTTTTTTAATATTGGCGCCGCTTTTTTTCAAAGTTTGTATATTTTAAAAAAAGAAACACCCAATCTAATAATTTCAGTCGGCGCTTTTGTTAGCGTGCCTTTAGTTTGGGCAGCTAAGTTTTTAAATATTCCGGTTTTAATCCATCAGCAAGATTTGCGTCCGGGCCTGGCTAATCGTTTAATGGCTCGAGCCGCTAGTATTATTACCGTCACTTTTCCCAGCTCGGTGGCGGCCTATGGCGCTAAAGCGGTGCTCACCGGCAACCCTTATTCACTGCCGGCCTTGTTTAGTAAAGAAGATATTTTTAAAGAATTTAATTTCGATATCAGGCGGCCTTTGATTTTAATTTTTGGCGGCGGCACCGGATCGATTCCAATTAACGAAGCGGTTTTAAAAAATTTAGACGAACTGCTTAAAATAACTCAGGTAATTCATCTATCGGGAACCGGAAAAATAATCAGCGAGTCTCAGCCCGGTTATTTTACGACGGAATTTTTAGGTTATACTAAAATTTTATCGGTAATGAAAGCCAGTGATTTAGTAATTGCCCGGCCGGGACTAGGAACTTTAACTGATTTGTCAGCGCTTAAAAAAGCCAGTATCTTAGTGCCAATGCCTAACACTCATCAAGAAGATAACGCCGAAGCCTGTGCCAATAGCGGAGCCGCCATTTATATTGAGCAAAAAGATTTAAGTAATAAATTAGTTCGGGTAGTTAGCGAATTATTGGCTTCAGATGAAGATCGCCACAAACTGGAAAATGAGATGGCCGGTATCATTAAACCAGGCGCCGCCGCTACGATAGTGGATTTATGCCGTTCGCTTATTAAATAAAAATTATGCCTTCATTTTTACAAAAATATAAAAAAATATATTTAATCGGCATTAAAGGGGTCGGCATGACGATGCTGGCGCAATTTTTGAAAGAGAAGGGCGCAAATGTTTCCGGTTCTGATACCGCGGAAAAATTTTTAACCGACGCCGTACTTAAAAAAGAAAAAATAAAAGTTTTAAATTTTTCGAAGCAGAATATTAAAAGTAATTTAGGTTTAGTAATTAATTCTTCGGCCTATACTAAAGAGAATAATATTGAGCTGGCGGAACTGGCAAGTAAAAAAATAAAGTCTTTAACTTATGCGGAAGCGCTCGGCGATATTTTTAATCAGCATTATGGCGTCGCGGTTTGCGGCAGCCACGGCAAAACCACCACTTCGGCTTGGCTGGGCTATGTTTTATGGAAATCAGGCTTGCGGCCAAATGTTTTAGTGGGGTCGAGCGTACCCCAATTTAAAGGCAGCAGTTTAGCGAGCTCAGCCAAACTATTTATCGCTGAATGCGATGAGTATCAAAACAAATTGCAGTATTTTAAACCGCAAGGCGTAGTCTTAAATAATATTGATTATGACCATCCGGATTTTTTTAAAACTAAAGCTTCCTATGATAAAGTTTTTGCCGATTTTATTTCTAAAATTCCGGCGGCTGGTTTTTTAGTGGCCAATAATAGTGATCGCCGCGTTAAAAAATTATATGCTAAAAATAAAGGCTGGCTGCTTAATTATGATTTAGTTGTAAGTGAAAAAGAATATCAAAAGCAAAAAGATAGGGTTCGTTTTTTAGCCTACAATCATTATTTTAAAGATGGCTATCAATATTTTAAAGTGAATGATTTGGGAGAATTTAAAATTAAGATAATCGGTCGCCATAATGTCTATAACGCGCTGGCGGTGATAGCCGCCGCTTATGCTTTAGGGCTGGAAATGCCGGTTATTAAAAAACATCTGGCTACTTTTATTGGCACGACGCGCCGGGCGGAATTTTTGGGAAAGTATAAGAGCATTCCAATTTATGATGATTACGCTCATCATCCGACTGAAGTCCAGGCTACTTTGGCGGCCTTTCGGGAAGCTCATCAAGATAAAAAAATTGTGGCCGTTTTTCATCCTCATACTTTTACTAGAACTCTCGCTTTATTTAATGATTTTAAAAAAAGTTTTGGGCTTGCCGATAAGTTAATTATAATTGATATTTATGGCTCAGCCCGAGAAAAACAAGGCGGGGTGTCGAGCCGTGAATTAATTGAAGCTATAAAAGAGTGGAACCAAAAACAGGGAATAAGACAGGCCGTTATTTATCAAAAAGATTTGAGTGCAGTGGAAAAATATCTGAGAAATAGTTTAACAGATAAAGATTTATTGCTGCTAATGGGAGCGGGTGATATTTTTAGAATCGGTCAGAATTTAATTAAATCGTAACAAAAACCGGAAAACCCCGTATTCTATTATAGAGAAGGCTTTGGCCTGTCTCTTATTTTTGTAAAAATATATGGAAAATGCTGAAGAAAATCTAAAGTCCAACTTATCTTTTAAAGATTTTTGGTCTAAATTATGGCAGATGTTAGGTCCGAGCCATGGCGCAATCAGGGCTATTTTAGCGGTGATTATGGCTGGGGCAGTGGTTGATATTTTTAAACCATATCTGCTTAAGTTAGTGATTGATAAATTAACTGGTTTCCGTCCAGAAGACCTTTTTATTATGATGGTCTTTGTGGCTGGCTATTTTTTAAGCGATCAAGTAAGATCGCTTATCCAATATTTTATTGATACTAAATTATTTAAATTATTAACCAATTTAGAATATTATTTGGCCGTGGCCGCGCAAAATAAATTAATTTATTTGCCGCTGGGCTATCATGAAAAAGAAAATACCGGCAACAAGGTAACCAAGATAAACCGCGGGGTTGATAAAATTTCGAATTTAGTCAGCAATATGGGCTGGGAAATGGTGCCGACCATAGTCCAGTTAATTTTTTCTTTAGCCGTTTTAGTTTTGGCTGATTGGCGCTTAGGTTTGTCATTGTTATTTTTTTCCTCATTTCATATTTATCTGACTTATCGAGTCAATAAAAAAATGTATCCGGTGCGCAAAAAGATTTATAAAAATTATGAAGAAGCCGCCGACAAAATGACTCAGAGTATTATTAATATCAATGCCGTCCAGTCTTTCTCTCAGGAAGAGAATGAATTAAGTGGTTTTGATAAGATTAAAACGGCCATTAAAAAGAATGAGTTTTGGCAATGGGTTAAAACGATGCGCATTAATTTAGTCCGTAATATTATTTCGGATTTCGGTAACAGTTTCGTTTTATTATTTGGAGTTTATTTAGTTTATAACGGGCAGATAAGTATTGGTACTTTAATTTTTGCTTTTTCAATGTCGACCAGTTCTTACTCTTCACTTCATCGGCTATCTCGTTTTTACGATAAGATGGAAGAAGGAAAAGAAGGGGTACGCCGGTTAATAAATTTAATGGATACCGAAAGCGATATTGTCGAAAAAGAAAATGCTATCTCACCCACTGATATTAAAGGTGAAGTTGAGTTTAAAAATGTTAGTTTCAGTTATGGCAAAAATTTTCGGTCAGCTTTATCGAAAGTGAGTTTTAAAGTTGAGGCTGCTTCGATGGTCGCTCTAATTGGTCCCTCAGGTGGAGGAAAAACGACGGTGGCCAGATTAGTGTATCGGCACTATGATCCGCAGAAAGGATCCGTCTTAATTGATGGTGTTAATTTACGCGATTACAAATTACGTGGCTTTAGGAAATTTTTAGCTATTGTGCCTCAAGAAGTGGAAATTTTTGATTTGCCAGTGAAAGAAAATATTGCTTATGCGAAACCTGAGGCGACCCAAGAGGAAATTGAAAACGCCGCCCGGATTGCTAATGCTCATGACTTTATTACTAAATTAGAAAAAGGCTATGACACTCTAGTCGGCGAGCGCGGGATAAAATTGTCAGGCGGTCAGCGGCAGCGCGTCGGGATTGCTCGAGCCATTCTCGCTAATCCGCGAATCTTAATTTTTGATGAAGCGACCTCTAATTTAGATAGTGAGAGCGAACACTTGATTCAAGATGCCATGGATAAAATCAGTCAGAACCGAACTTTAATTGTGATTGCTCATAGACTAAGTACAATTACTAAAGCTGATAAAATTATTGTTTTAGAAGATGGAAAATTAGTCGAGGTTGGTTCACATGCCGAACTGGCGGCGCAAAAAGGCGTTTATGCCAGATTGCTTAAATTGCAACGACTGGGAGAAGTAAAATAAAAAGAAAAAAAGCATCAGATTGCCTGATGCTTTTTTTAATAGCTTTAGTTCGGTCCCACGAATTCAACTCCGCCGATAAAATACTGGCGGAAGACTTCTTGAATTTTGGGGAGTAAATCTGGCCATTCAATATCATCTTCTCTGACAATATCGAATTGGTTTTTATTTTTGGTTTCCATTTGAGTTACCGTGGTGTTTAACCAATCAGTCACTCCCGAAATATTGCCCAAGAGAACACCCAATCTCACATGATCAGTAGTCTGCCCCTCTATTAGGCAATTTAATTTGTTGGGCTCGAACTGGATATAGTAGAACGAAATCACCATCGATTTTTTCATCCAAGCATACTTGCGATTTAAATATGTGAAAAGATGAGTTAAAATATCCTTTCTTAAATAATCGAAATTAGCCGCTGGAGATTTTGCAACCATAAGTTCGTGGCTGTTTATAATAGCAACCTCTGTTAATCCAGGCATTACTATTTTAAAAGCTATCCGATCTGACTTCTCAAAATGAAAAGGTAATGAAGAGGCAAAAATCAATTTGTCCTTTTCTTCTTTTTTAGAATCAAAAACCCGGATTTCGCGAATCAAAACTTGATCATTCATCAGGCTTTGATAAAGATTAAGATCCAGGGAATCATGCTTCCATTCATAATCTCCGAGGCCGGGAGGTACTTCTTCAATTTTAACCGTTTTGGGTTTAACCGTTTTTTTCTTTTTGCCCCGTGAATGTAAAACAATGTCCCAACCAACTAATAAAACAAAAAAGATTACCAAAATAATCCCTACAGGGGATAACCCCGTTAAAATAATTGCTTCCATAATTTTAAAGTACTACTTTTCTAATAAACGCTACTAGATCACGGATTTTTATGGCTTCTCGCCGTTCAAGGTATGGTTCTTTACCTCATAATTCCAAGCATTAGGAATGGCTAAACTTTAGTATGTTTATTTAAATTTGTAAATAGTTTAGTAATTTTTTGACATTTTTTTTTGACATTTAGCCCTATTTTTGCTTTAATTTCTGTATATGAAAGACAAAATTTTTACCAAGACTCTGCCTGGTTTTACTGAGTATTTACCAGCCGAGCAATTAGCTTTTAATGATATCTTAGACACAATTAAAGGTGTTTATGAATCATACGGCTTTGTGCCGCTTGACACTCCGGTGCTTGAGCGTCAAGAAGTAATTCTAGCTAAAGCGGGCGGGGAAACGGAAAAACAAATTTACTGTTTAGAAAAGGGCGATGAAAAATTAGCCCTGCGTTTTGATTTGACGGTACCGCTGGCTCGTTACGTCAGCGAACATTATAATAATTTAGTTTTTCCGTTTCGCAGATATTGTATTTCTAAAGTTTATCGCGGGGAAAGACCGCAGCGCGGACGTTTTCGGGAATTCTATCAAGCGGATATTGATATCGTGGGTGAAGGTGAACTATCTCTAATTAATGATGCTGAAATTGTCAGTATCATATATAGTGTTTTTTCGAAATTAAATTTTGGCGATTTTACCGTACGCTTAAATAATCGTAAGTTACTGAGCGGTTTTTTTGCGGAACTCGGATTAAGTAATCAAGCGACTGATGTACTGCGCTTAGTTGATAAGCTAGATAAGATTGGCCGTGATAATGTCGCTGAAGCTTTAGTGGAAATCGGCATGGCTAAAAATATCGCGGATCAGATTTTAGATTTTGTAACTTTAGATGGCGACGTTTTAACAGCGCTTACTAAATTAAATATTAAGAATGAAATATTTGCTGAAGGTCTTAAAGAAATGACCGAGGTGGTTGGTTGCTTAAAAGAATATGGCGTGCCTGAGAAAAATTATAAAGTCGATTTAGCGATTGCTCGCGGTTTAGATTATTACACCGGCACCGTTTATGAAACGGTTTTAAATGATTATCCGCAGATTGGTTCGGTTTGTTCCGGCGGCCGTTATAATGATTTAGCTGGTTATTATAGTGACAGGAATTTACCGGGTGTTGGTGTTTCTATTGGCTTATCCCGTTTATTTTTTCAACTTGAAGAAGCTGGTTTAATTGCGACTAAACAGGCCACGAGTGCTGATGTTTTTTTAATCAGTGAAAATATTGCCGCCGCTTCGAAATTGGCTAATCAGTTGCGCGCTTCCGGTTTTTCCGTTTTAAGTTCTTATGGACCAGAAAAGTTTAAGAAAAAATTAACTCTAGCTAATCGCTTGGGAGTAAAAATAGTTATTATTTTAGGTGAGGATGAAATTGCCGGTGCTTATTTTTCGCTTAAAGACATGATAAGCGGAGAACAAATAAAAGCTAAATCAATCGAAGATATTACTAAGTTTTTGAAATAGCCTTATGTTGGAAATTAAAAAGAATATTCCCCTAGCTCAATATACAACCTTAAAAATCGGCTCGGCGGCCGAATTTTTTGCGGTGATTAAAAGTCGTGAAGAATTGAGCGAGGCCATTAGTTGGGCGAAAAAGAATAAGAAAAAAATTGTGTTACTTGGCGGCGGTTCTAATATTTTAATTACCGGTAAAATAAAAGGCTTGGTGTTAAAAAATGAAATAGTTGGCAGCCAAATAACGGCGGAAACTAAAGATGAAGCTTGGCTCACCGGTAATTCTGGGGAAGTGTGGTCTAAGTTTGTCAGTTGTGCCGTTAAAAATGAGTTATATGGTTTAGAGAATTTATATTTAATTTACGGCACCGTAGGAGCGGCGCCAATTCAAAATATCGGTGCTTATGGCGTTGAACTAAAAGATATTTTTGATTCTTTAATCGCGATTGATTTGCGTACTGGCAAAGAAAAAATTTTTAAATTAGCGAATTGTAAATTTGGCTATCGCGATAGTATTTTTAAGAAAAAATTAAAAGGCAAATATTTTATTTATCAAGTAACCGTTAAACTTTCCAAAAAACCAAAATTTAAAATTGACTACGCTGATATCAAAACGGAATTAGGCAAGAAAAAACTAAATCTAAGTAATGTGATTGCGGCCATTTTTAAAATTAGAAATTCCAAATTACCCAACCCAATTACTTTACCAAACGCCGGCTCGTTTTTTAAGAATCCTGAAATCAGTTTGACTCAGTTTAAAAAGTTGCAGGCTAAATATCCGGAGATAAAAAGTTTTCCGTCCGGTAAAAAAATAAAAATTCCGGCTGGTTGGCTGATTGAACAAACCGGATTTAAAGGAAAAAAATTTGGTGCTGTTTCGATGTATGAGAAACAAGCCTTGATTTTAGTAAATCACGGCGGAGCAACAGCTAAACAAGTACTCGTTCATATTAATCGAGTCAAGTCAGCCGTGTATAAAAAATTTGGAATTAAACTGGAAGAAGAAGTAAATATTATAAAATAAACAATCATATGACCGCCAACGAACTACGCCAAAAATATTTAGATTTTTTCAAAAGCAAAGGACACGCTATTATCTCGAGCGCTTCTTTGATTCCGGAAAATGATTCCACTCTGCTTTTTACCAATTCGGGCATGTTCCCGTTAGTGCCGTATTTATTGGGTGAAACCCATCCGGCCGGTGTCCGTTTGGCCGATAGCCAAAAATCATTCCGCTCCGAAGATATTGATGAGGTTGGTGATTCTCGGCATAATACTTTTTTTGAAATGCTGGGCAATTGGTCGCTCGGTGATTATTTTAAAAAAGAACAACTCGAATGGTGGTTTGAATTTTTATTTGAAGAATTAAAAATGGATCCAAATAAAATTTATCAAAGTATTTATGTCGGCAGCGCTGACGGCAAGATAAAAAAAGATGAAGAAGCTCTAAGTATTTTAAAAGAACTATTTAATAAATATGGAGTGTCTTGTGAAGAAGGTCCGGAAACTACCGGTAAAGGCGAATTAGGATCGGGCGTGGAAGCTGATTTTAGCGCTCAAAGAATTTTTGCTTATCGTGATAAGAATTGGTGGAAGAGAGGAGATGCTATTGGTGAACTGGGCGGACCGGATAGTGAAACTTTTTATGATACCGGAAAAACTCACGATTTATCTTACGGTCCTTATTGCCACCCTAACTGTGACTGCGGTCGTTTTCTAGAAATTGGCAATTCAGTTTTTATGCAGTATCAAAAAACGGCTGAAGGCTGGGCCGAACTGAAAAGTAAGAATGTGGATTTTGGTGGTGGACTTGAAAGAATTTTAACCGTACTTAGCGGACAAAATAGTATTTTTAAAACGGATTTATTTAATCGCATAATTTCTAAAATAGAAGAACTATCTGAAAAAAAATTAATCCAAAATGTCAGAGCCTTTGAAATTATTGCCGATCATATTAAAGCCGCTACCTTTATTGTCGGTGATGATAAGGGGGTGGCGCCGTCTAACACTGATCAGGGTTATATTGTTAGGCGTCTGCTTCGTCGAGCTATTCGTTATGGCCGTCAAATTGGTATCACTCAAGAAAAGTGGTTGAAAGAAGTCGCGGAAATTGTGATTACTGATTATTCGACCGCTTATCCTGAGCTCGCTCGTAACCAAGCTTTTATTTCTGAAAATTTTGATAAAGAAGAAGAAAAGTTTAATCGGACCTTAGAAAAAGGTTTAATCGAATTTAATAAGATTAGCGGTGATAAGATAGATGGGGTTACGGCTTTCAATTTATATCAAAGCTATGGTTTTCCATTAGAGATTACTGAGGAATTAGCTTCTGAGAAGCAAATGACGGTTGATAAGGAAGGTTTTGCGGCTGAACTAGCTAAACATCAAGAGCTGTCCCGCACGGCTTCAGCTGGTAAATTTAAGGGCGGTTTGGCTGACAGTAGTGAAGCGACCACTAAATTACATACCGCCGCCCATTTATTGCTAGCCGCTCTAAGAATTGTCTTGGGCGATCATGTATCCCAAAAGGGAAGTAATATTACCGCCGAACGCTTGCGTTTTGATTTTTCTCACCCGGAAAAAATGACTCCAGAACAAATTACTGAAACAGAAAGATTGGTTAATGAGGCCATTACCCGTAAATTAGAGGTAACTTGCGAAGAAATTAGTTTAGAAGAAGCGAAAAAGACTGGAGCCATGGGGGTTTTTGACTCTAAATATGGAGAAACCGTTAAAGTTTATACGGCTGGTGATTTTTCTCGGGAAATTTGCGGCGGACCTCATGTCAAAAATACCTCTGAGTTAGGTCATTTTTCAATCGTTAAAGAGGAATCTTCTAGCTCTGGGGTCAGACGGATTAAGACAATCCTATCCTAAGACTAGTAATTAGAGGCTAATCTATTGACAAGCTCCAAACTTATCTCTATAATAATTCCATATCAAGATGTCAAAATATAAAACTAATATTTTTGCTAAGAATTGATAAGGCATTTCAAGTCTATATCAAATTTTTTTTGTATTAATGTCAAAACGTACTAAGGATAAAACAAAAAGTGAGGCCGAAACGATGAATGCCAAAGATTTCATCGAAATTCAAGGTGAAGTAGAAGAGCTGATGCCAGCGGCCACTTTTAAAGTTGTTTTGGAAAACGGTCATGAAATTTTAGCCCATTTATCGGGTAAAATGCGAATGAATAAAATTCGACTTTTGCCTGGTGATCGAGTTAAGGTCCAGATTAGCCCCTACGATCTAACTAAGGGAAGAATCGTGTACCGTATGTAATATATTGAAAGGGAGTTCCCCGATTCCCGAAAGCAGGATTTAATAAATTTATAAACGTATTATGAAAGTAAGAGCCAGTGCAAAACCAATTTGTAAAGATTGCAAGGTGGTCCGCCGTGAAGGACGGGTGCATGTTATTTGCAAAAACCCTAAACATAAACAAAGACAAGGATAAATAAGGAGACGAGCCGACTGAATTTTTTTAGAATTCAGATTGCTCTACTTAAAAAATTATGGCTATTAGAATCGCAGGCGTTAATCTTCCAGTTGAAAAAAAAGCAGACATTGCCTTAACCTACATATATGGTATTGGTAATACTCGTTCTCGCAAGATTTTAGCTGAAGCTAATGTTAATACGGAAACACGTTTAAAGGATTTAAAAGAATCCGAAATTAATGCTATCCGTGAAATCGTTGAAAAGAAAAACACCGTTGAAGGCGATCTTCGCCGTGAAGTTGCCAGCAACATTAAACGTTTAAAAGAAATTAATTGTTATAGAGGAACTCGGCACACTAAGCATTTGCCTTTGCGTGGCCAGAGAACTAAAACAAATAGCCGCACCGTTCGCGGAAACAAACGCGTAACAGCGGTGAGCGGTAAAGCTAAGGCTGGTCTTAAGACCTAACGCTAGCTTATTTATTCCTGATAAAATGATCTAATTTTATAAACTATGTCTGATGAAAAGAAACAACTGGAAGAAAGTATTACTCCAGTGACAAAAGAAAATACTTCAGTTGAACCAGTAGCGGCCGATGAAGCTGTGGAGATTCAAACTGATTTAGATAAAGAAGACCGCGAGGAATTAGCCCGTGGCTTTTCGATGGATTCAGCTGATGAAGAATTGCCTGAAGAAATTAAACAGAAGTTGGAAAAAAATAAACAGGCTCGCGCTAAAAAGAAATTAGTTAAAAAAAGAAAGAAAAAGACTGATAAGGTTGTTAAAATTGGCCGCGCTTATATTAATGCGACGTATAACAACACCATGATTTCTTTAACTGATGCTAATGGTGATGTAATTTCTTGGGCTAGCGCCGGTATGGCCGGTTTTAAAGGAGCTAAAAAAGCGACTCCTTATGCTTCCCAAATTATTACTAAAATCGCTTGCCAAAAAGCTAAAGAAGAATATGGTTTAGAAGAAGTCAGCGTGTTTGTTTCCGGGGTGGGAACTGGCCGCGAAGCCGCTATCCGCGCTTTAAATGCTAATGGTTTGAATGTGACCTCCATTAAAGATATGACTCCAGTTCCTCATAATGGTTGCCGTCCGAAGAAACCAAGACGCGTCTAATTAATTTAAGTAATCCAAGAAATACATATGGGAAAAAATTTAGAACCACAATGTAAGCAATGCCGCCGGGCCGGTGAAAAACTCTTTTTAAAGGGTGATCGTTGCTTAACTGCTAAATGCGGTATGGTAAAACGAAATACCATTCCAGGTTTTCATGGTCCAAAAGGACGAAAACGCCAATCAGATTTCGGTTTGCAATTAGCTGAAAAGCAAAAAGCTAAAAAATATTATAATCTGCTCGAGAAGCAATTCCGCTTAACATTTGAAAAAGCGCAAAAGAAAACTGGTGATGCCGGCAAGAACTTTTTAAGATTACTCGAAACTCGATTAGATAATACGGTTTATCGCTTAGGGCTAGCGACTTCTCGCTATGAGTCCCGACAAATCGTTAGCCACGGACATATTACCGTAAACGGCAAGAAAGTAGACATTGCTTCCTTCATTGTAAAAACCGGTGACGTGGTATCAGTCAGAAAACAAAGCCTGACTAACAGATTCTTTAAGAAGATTTTAGAACGTAAGAATGTTGAACGTCCAAGTTGGTTAAATTGGGACGCCGCCACCAAGTCCGGAAAAGTTTTACATGAACCAGTTGATACTGATTTACCAGCCAATCTAAATGTTCAAGTTATCATTGAGTTTTATTCCAAATAATTTATCGCCACATGTTCTTTTGCCAGTTTTTATACTGGCGGCAATGTGACAATAGCAACATATGCAAAACATCGCTTTACCTAAAAAAATAGAATTTAAAGCGGGCAACACATCCAGTGAAGGTCAAATTATTGTTGAACCTTTATATTCTGGATATGGTATGACATTGGGCAATTCCTTGCGCCGTGTCTTGTTATCCTCATTGCCTGGTGCCGCCGTTATTGGTGTTAAAATCAAAGGAGTCAGCCATGAGTTTATGGCTCTTCCGGGAGTAAAAGAGGACATGCTGGAAATTATTCTTAATTTAAAGCAGTTGCGTCTTAAAATGTTTACCGAAGAAGAAGTCACTTTAGTTTTAAAAGCTAAGGGAAAAGGTGAAGTAACCGCCGCTGATATTAATAAGAACAGCGACGTTGACATTAAAAATCCAGAACTCGTCATTGCTAATTTAACTGAAGCCAGCGCTAATTTAGAAATGGAGATTTTAGTTAAAGAAGGCCGCGGTTATAAGATGTCCGAAGGCGGCAAGCGCGATAATGAGTTAGGTTATATTGAAATTGATTCGATTTTTTCTCCAGTTTTGTCAGTGAGTATCGACGTGGAAAGTGCCCGTGTCGGTAAGATGACTAATTGGGATAAACTCGTTTTAAATATAAAGACCGATGGCACAATTACTCCAAAAGAAGCGGTCGAACAATCGGTTAAGATTTTAGTCGATCAGTTTTCCGCTTTGCTTCCTAATGCTTTAACAGCAGCCGCCCCGCTGACTGAAGAAGCCGCTGAGGACGTTTCATCTGATGAAGAAGTTGTTACTGAGGAAGAAGAAGTTGTTGTCGCTAAGCCTAAAAAGAAGGCCAAAAAATAATAATAAGTATTCAGCACGATTTATATGAGACACAGAAACAAAAATAAAATTTTAGATAGAAAAAAAGGACCACGCGAACTCATGCTGCGGAACTTGGCTTCTAGTATTATTCTTTACGAAAAAGTGCAGACTACCAGAGCGAAAGCTGAGGCCGTCCGTCCTTTAGTCGAGAAATTAATTACGATGTCCAAGGCTCAAGATCTTAACGCTCGCCGTAATTTACTGGAAGTATTGCTCCAGAAAAATGCTGTTTTAAAAGCTATGGAAGTTTTGGGTGTTCGTTACAAAGAACGCGCCGGCGGTTACACTAGAACTATTAAGATCGGCAATCGCCAAGGTGATGGCGCCGCTATGGTTCAGATTGAATTGGTTTAGTTTAATAAATTCGTTTAGACTTATGAAAAACATCGAAAGAAAATTACATAAAATAGATGCTGAAGGGCAAACTATTGGCCGCATGGCCAGTCAGATTGCTGTTTTGCTTCGAGGCAAAAATAAGCCAGAATATGAACCATATTTAGATTTAGGTGATATGGTTGAAGTTTCAAATATTAGCAAAGCTAAATTTACCGGCCGCAAGTTTGAACAGAAAAATTATTTTTCTTTTACCGGTTATATCGGTGGTTTAAAAACTAGAAAAATGTCGGAAATTTTTTCTAAAAAACCAGGTGAAGTTTTGCATCGAGCCGTTAAACAAATGTTACCGCCAACTCGGCTGCGTAACGATATGTTAAAACGCCTTGTTATCAAATAATTTTGTATAACCAAATAAATTAATTTTATGCCCGAGAAAAAAACCGTCAAAGAAAAGGAAATCAAGCCTGAAGTTGAAAAAACTGAAAGCGTTGAATTTACCGGTAAATATATTAAAGCTATTGGCCGTCGTAAGACCTCAGTCGCCCAAGTTCGTCTTTATGAAGAAGGCGGCAAGGGAACTGTTATGGCTAACGGCGTTAAGCTTAATAAATACGTTAATAACGATTTAGCCGCGGTAGCTATGCAAGCGATGAAAGCAACCGGCCACACTCGTGATATTAATATTTCCATTATTGTAAAAGGCGGCGGTACTATCGGCCAAGTTGAAGCGATGCGCCACGGAATTGCCCGCGCTATCTTAACTCTTGATCCCGCTACCCGTGAAGCTTTGAAAGTAAATGGCTTCTTAACTCGTGATCCACGTGCCAAAGAAAGAAAGAAACCAGGTTTAAAGGGTGCCAGAAAAGCCCCACAATGGTCAAAACGTTAATCTTTATCCTCTTATATATCAAGAAATCCTCTATTATTGGAGGATTTTTTGTATAATAAAGGCCTTATTCATAAATTTTGACATTTGTTAAATATTTGGCTATAATTGGATATAGTTAAAATATCCAATAACTATGAAGAAAGAATTTACTAAAAGATTAGATAATTTACCGGCTGAAATTATTTCTATGCTCGGTAAAATTGATGAATTAAAAGGGCGGTGGATAACTGGGGCACAATTAAGTCCTCAGGCTTTAGGGCGTCTGAAACGTTCTGTTTTAATTACCTCTACTGGGGCTTCAACCCGTATTGAAGGCGCGAAATTAAGTGATGAGGATATTGACAAGGTGATGCGCGGTTTAAATATACAGAAATTTATTGATCGTGACCGGCAAGAAGTAAGAGGGTATTACGAACTCTTGGAAAATATCTTTACTTCTTGGCAAACAATTAAATTTAATGAGAGTTCCATCAAACATTTTCATAAAGAACTTTTGAAATATTCAGAAAAAGATCAGGGGCATTTGGGCAATTATAAGTCAGGCGAAAATAAAGTAGTCGCTTATGATGCCGACGGCAAAGAGGTGGGTATAATATTTAATCCAACTTCACCATATCTCACCCCGAAAGAAATGATGGAGTTAGTTGAAGCCACAAATAAGTTGTTGGCGGAAAAGCGCTATCATCCATTACTCGTTATAGCAAATTTTGTGGTTGAATTTTTAACCATTCATCCATTCCAAGATGGTAACGGCCGGATGTCTAGAATATTAACTAATCTAATGCTGCTGCAAAACGGTTATAAGTATATGCCGTATGTGTCTCACGAAAAGTATATTGAGGATAATAAAACTGATTATTATTTAGCCTTAAGACAAAGTCAAAAAACATTTAATACTGAAAATGAAAATATCAAACCATGGCTGGATTTTTTGTTTCCCCTTTTGTTAAAACAGGCCGAGTTTGCCATCGATTTACTATCAAAAGAAAATATCGAAAAATTACTTTCTGAAAAACAGCTGGCCGTTTGGAACTTTGTCCAGGAACCCGATATATTTAGCACCGGAGATATTGTTAAAGGCACTAACATTCCCAGGCCAACAATCAAGCAGTCATTGGAAGTTTTGTTGAAGCTCAAAAAAATAGAGAGAATCGGTCTTGGCCGAGGAGCTAGATATAAAAAAGTTTAAAATAATTTTGTATGGATAACCCGCAAAAAATAATTGAAGAACTGGCGATTAAACTCCAAAACCTGGAAACTATTTTAGATTTGCCCGGCAAAAGACTTTTGATTAAGCAATATAAGAAACAGCAAGGGGCGCCTGATTTTTGGAATGATCAAGAAAAAGCCGTGGAGGTTGGACAGGAAACTGAACGCTTATTAACTCAAATTGCGCCTTTTGATAAGATGAAAAAAGATTTAGACGATACGGCTGATTTGCTTTTGATGGCGGAAACGGAAAAAGAAACTGCTTTGCTTTTAGAAATTGATCAGAAAATCGCGGAGCTAGAAGCGGAATTTAAAGACTTAGAATTTTATTCGCTGCTATCGGGTCCTTATGATGATGGTCCGGCTATTTTATCAATTCATGCCGGTACCGGCGGTGTTGACGCGCAAGACTTTGCTCAGATGTTAGAACGCATGTACCTTAGGTTTTGTGAGGCCAGTAATTTTAAAGTGGAAATTTTAGAACATACCATGGCTAACGAGGCGGGAATTAAAAGTATGATGATGCGGATTTCCGGATCTTTTGCTTATGGCTATTTACAAAGTGAAAATGGCGTCCACCGTTTAGTAAGAATTTCGCCTTTTGATGGCGAGAGTTTGCGGCAAACTTCTTTTGCACTAGTTGAAGTAATTCCGGAACTGCCTGATAGCGCCGGAATTACCGTGCGTGATGAAGATTTAAAAGTCGATGTATATCGCTCCAGTGGTCCGGGCGGGCAGAATGTAAATAAAACAGAATCAGCCATTCGCATTACTCATATACCGACGGGAATTGTGGTGGCGTGCCAAACCGAACGCTCGCAACATCAGAATCGGGAAATTGCGATGAAAATTTTATATGCGAAATTATATCAACTGGCGCTTGAAGAAAGAAGCGGGGAAGTTAAAAAAATAAAAGGCACGGTGCAGATGGCGGCTTGGGGCCGGCAGATTCGCTCTTATGTTTTACAGCCGTATCAAATGGTTAAAGATCACCGCACAGAATATGAAACCTCAAATGTCAGCGCGGTTTTTGACGGCGATTTAAAAGCGTTTATGGAGGCGTATTTACGGCTTAAAAAGAGCCTCGAAAAACTTTAGGAAAAATTCATATCCAATTTGCTAAAGTGAAGTTATATGATAGCTTCACTTTTTTTGTCGGCCAATTTAGGTATAATTTCTGGCGTCGCGCTGGCGTCATATGGTGTAACCTCAAATAATTTATGGTGGCTAATTTTTATTTTTATTTTTTCCCGCCGCCGTTTTAAAATTATTTTATTTTTTGTAATTTTTTTATTTTTAGGTTTTAATCGTTACAATTTTTACGCCCTTAAATCGACTGCCGTAGACTTAACCAAATATAATGGACATCAAGTAAATTTATTAGGACGAGTGGTTGAAGAAATTGATCCGGGCGGTAATTATCAAAAAGTTACTGTTAAGGCGGAAGCGGTAAACGACCGAGCAAGTAATGGTTTAGTTTTGGTGTCGCTTAATAAATATCCGGAATTAAATTATGGCGATAATTTAGAACTCTCCGGGAATTTAAGCGCGCCAAATAATTTTTCTGATTTTAAGTACGATCGGTATTTAGCGCGTTATGATATTTATTCAGTGATGTCCTGGCCGAAAGTGAAAATAATTAGCCATACCAAAGATTTTTATTCCAATTTACTTAACTTAAAAAATAAAGTTTATTCTGTTATTAACTTAGCTTTGCCGGAACCGGAAGCGGGACTCGCCAACGCTTTACTGCTTGGTTATAAAGGAACACTTGATACTCCAGAAAAGACAGCTTTTTCTTGCTGCGGACTAAGCCATATTGTGGCGATTTCCGGTTCGCATTTAACCTTGCTCTCAGCCCTCGCTTTTGAATTTTTGTTAGCCTTTGGTTTATCGCGCCGCCAAGCGTTTAAACCGGTAGTAATTTTTTTGTGGTTTTATACTTTTTTAACGGGGATGCAAACCTCAGCGCTGCGATCGGCGATTATGGGGCACTTAACTTTATGGGGTCAGAAAAATGGCCGGCAAGACGCCGGCGGCCGTTTATTATTTTTTGCCGCCGCTGCGATGTTAGCAATTAATCCATTACTTCTTCGTGATGATTTAGGTTTTCAGTTATCATTTTTGGCGATGCTGGCTCTAATTTATGCTTGTCCCTTAGGGGAAAAAATATTTGGGAAGGGAAGTATAAAAAGCATTATCATTTTAACACTCGCCTCGCAACTATTAACTTGGCCGATTTCCGCTTTAAATTTCGGCCGCTTTTCGGTGATTGCCCCGCTGGCTAATTTATTGGTGGTTTGGATTTTTGCTTGGTTACTTCCGGCCTTACTATTAGGGGCAACTTTATCTTGGTTTCTGCCGATTTTAAATGTTGTATGGTTTGCGCCGTCTTACTTCATGTTAGTTTATGTTGTTAAATTAGGTGACTGGCTCGCCGTTTGGCCTAAAGCTTGTGTAAATTTCAATATATCTTGGCAATTTGTAGTATTTTATTATCTAATATTAGCTATTATTTTCTATTTATTAAAGATAATAATTGACAAAAATAACAAAAAGTAGTATAATATAATCATTAAAATAGTTATTTACAACAAAATATATAAAGAATGGAAGCAAGAGAAAAAGTTTTAGAAATTATTGAAAAAGATTTCAGAATTTCTGGTTCTGATAAAATTTTTGTAGTTTTACTTCAAATCGGATTAATTGTCATTAAAATGGTTGTTTGGCGACCAAGAGGTTACACTTTAGTTGCTCATAATTATGAAGCTCCGACAGAAGATGGTGCTGAAATTTTTAATGTCACATCTTATCACGATTCTTGTTGGCGTTATGATGGCTTTTCATTTCTTAATAAATTTCCGCGAGAAGATGTAAAAAATTTAGAAATTATTTCAACGGAAATTTTAGATTTTCAAGAATGCTTTATGGACAAATCGGAAAAATTTTTCATAATTATAAAAAAACAGTAGAATGGATGGAATTATTTTTCTGGTTATAGCTGTCGGTGCCTTAGTTATGATCATGTCAACTCTGGGCATGCCCTTATCGGCCATTATCAAAGCCAGCAAATTGCCGGCCTCGGCCAAGTTCAATCCCAATAATTCTTGGGGAATTGAATTCTTTGATAAAAACCGCTGGGCTAAAGTTATTTTAATAAAACTCGGACAAGCAATTATAGTCTGTGTTTTATTCTTCTTTAACTTTATCTGGGCGGCCATTAAAGCGGCAACTAGCGGTTTTGTTAAAGTACTCGAGAGTGTGGCCAAAAGTCCGGCCAAGAAGAAATAGAATCAAGAGGGAAGGTGAACATAAGTTTGCCAACCCTCTTTTTTTGTACAAAAAAACGCTTCATAAAATCTAAAGCGTTTTTTAAAAGTGTAAAAATTATTTAGCGGCTTTGGCTTTAACTACTCGAGGCTTTTTAACCACCTTAGCTGGTTTAGCTCCTGGAACTTTAGCCACTTTTACCTTAACATCCTTAGCCGCAGTGCGTAAGCATGAGGTACAAACTTTAATCTTCATCCCATCGATATTCTTGGTTTGTAAATTAATGTTTTGTCTTTTTAAAGTCTTAATTTTAGAGTGAGAACGAGTAGCCCCTTTTGTAGAGCCGCGTCCGCACAAATCACAAGTTTTTCCCATATTTGTTAATCATGTATCACGCCCGCACAACCTAAGATGCCATAATGGCGGTTCGCGAAAACAATGATAGCTATTTATTTCTAATATTTCAAAGCTAATTCTAACAGAGTTTCAAAAATTAATCAAGATGTGATAAAATAAATCTATAATTTAATTAAATTTTTTTATGTTAGAAATATTTTCAGTAATTGTGCTTATTTTATCAGCGACTATTCATGAATATATGCATGGTTACGTGGCGAATCAATTGGGCGACCCAACCGCCAAAAATGCGGGACGCTTAACTTTAAATCCGATTAAGCACCTCGATTTATTCGGTTCTATTCTGCTGCCTTTAACTCTACTGCTAGCCGGTTCGAGCTTTTTGTTTGGTTGGGCGAAACCGGTGCCTTATAATCCTAATAACCTCAGAGATCGCAAATATGGTGATGCTAAAGTGGCCTTTGCTGGCCCTTTGGCGAACTTGCTGATGGCGGTTTTGTTTTCGATAATATTTCGTTTCTTGAATCCGGCCAGCATGTTTTCTTTTTTAGTCAGTGAGATAATTATTATTAATTTAATCTTGATGATTTTTAATTTAGTACCGATACCGCCGCTTGATGGTTCCAAGATTTTGGCGGTTTTTCTGCCTCGTAATTTAAGGGATAAACTGTTATATATGGATGTGCGCCTGAGCATGCTTTTGGTTTTCATCTTCGTATTTTTCGGCTTTAATTTTATTAGTCCAGTAATTTATTGGTTATTTGGGATATTTACCGGAGTTAAATTATAGTCTTAGATAAAATGAAAAGGACCCTCAGTCTTTGCGACGAGGGTCCTTTAGATATCATTTCAGGCTTAAATCCTAAATCTTGCCTGATTCCTTAGTATTTCTAGCTCTTCGTAGGCTCCAGATTCTTTGAAGAAACTGATGGCTAGCAAATAGTCAGATTTATTTCTGACAGACTTAATCAACAATATGGCATATTCATGAAATAATTCAGAATTTCCCCAACTGTCATAAATCTTAGTTAACTGGCTTACATTTAAATTTGCTAGCCTGGAAAATAAATAGCCTTTTGAATAGCAGCCATAATGGTAGTATTCAAATAATTTATCTTTTTCTGCCTCACTCTTTTTAAGAGCAAAGATAGCCGCACATTTTTCTTCTCTGCCACAATCCCATAAGAAATCAATGGCTTCCTTTAGGGGGAGATTCTTTGCGATTTTCCATTGTCTTGCCGGCGAAACTTTTTCCCCAAATTTATACATTACCACTAATGAGTCTGGTAATTTTTCGGTAATATTTTTAACTAATATAGAGTCAGGGGTCCTACGAAGAAAAAACTGTGTTCGATAGGAAACATGAGACAGGCATATTTTTTCGATTTCTTCCCGCGGTAAGTATTTTTGAGCCCATAATAAGTCGTGAATTACCGGTTCTTTTGATTCAATCTTTGTCCACGACCCATCTACAAAATCATCCGGAGCTTCGCCCTTTAAAACCACTTCTTTAATGGCCATTCTCGAATCGTCCGATAAAATACTTAATAGCTTATCTGTTTTGGCGTTCCAACTAGCCACTTGTTGAGGGGTGTTTAAGTGGTCGTAGCTTGATCTATTTTTTTCGTAGAAAAACTTCGCCAGACTATCTGTGCTCCAGCATCTCTCGAGCACTTTATAAGCGATATTTCTGTAAACATTTTTGGCGCTCGTATCATTTCTCTCGTCAATCAACTTCAAGGCCGATTTGATTGCATATGGCCTCAGTTTGGTGTCTTTCGGATGATCGAAATAATAAGCCGCTATAAATGCGTTGTCCCGTTTAATGATTTTTTGAAATTTATTTTCATTCAACGAATAGGAAACAAACATCGCAGCCACTATGACCGCTAAAAACAAAATTACTTTTTTCATTTTTTGGGATTGTTGGTTTATATTCAATTTTTAAACATACAGATTTAAGCTTTTATTATATCATAATATTAATAATACGTCAAGTAAAAGTGCTCTCTATTGACATAAATAATAAATAATGGTATAATTTTAAGTCTTAAATTAAACAAAAAGTATAAAATAGTTTATAATTAACTTATTAATATATTGGCTCTAAGTTTTAAAATTCATTTAAACAAACATTATGTCTTTACTAGAAAAATTAGGAGAGAAAAGAGCTCAAAAATTAGAAATAGCCCAGAAAGCAACCGAACAACAAAAGAAGCAAAGTTTTGAGGAAATAAATAACCAAGTTATTGCTACTGAAGCTAAAAAACAGAGGATTATAAACTTAAGCCGGTCTTTACGAGAAAACTATCAAGGCGGCGAAAAAAAACTCGTTGATTTTAAAAATCAAAAAGAAGAACTGAAAAATGCTTATGAAGAACATAAAGATATTTTAGAAGAAGAAGGTATTGAAAGTTTTGAAGAAATGCTTGAAGCTAATGCCGAAGAGCGGGAAGTAAAACAATTACGCCGGTCGGGCGGTCGCGGTCCGGTTAAAGAAGATGGAGAAGCCGGGGAGACCGGTGCTCTTTATAAAGCAGTCGGGACTCTAAAAGAAATTAAAGAGTCTTTGCAATCGGAAATGCCAGAGGTAAAACTAAATTTTTCGGCCGTAGTCAAAAAAGGAGAAGAAACAAGTAATCGAGAAAATAGTTTTGCTCAAATTGAAGAATATTTAAAAATTTTAGATGAACAAATAGTTGAATTAAAAAAACAAAGCGAAGAGGTTAAATTAGAAACTCCGGAAGGAAAACGGGAAGCGCTTTTAAAAATAGATAATCCTGAAGATGCTATTCGCGAGGTTAATTTTAAGAATCTCGATCGTTTTTATTTTAGAGAAGCGGTTTTAGCCTTGTCGGAAAAAATTGGCGGTGACACCGTAAAAGAAGTTTATACTGAGGCTATAAATAAAAAATTAACCTCAATCGCTTGGGGAAATAAAAGACATGATTCTGGATATGGTAAAAGCTCCGAGCAAGAAGCTATAGAAACTTATCCAGTTTTAAAAAAACTTAATAATTTTGAATATAATCACACTGATTTAGATAAGTTTAATGAATTATATAATGAGACTTTAAGTCATCTTGAAAAAATTTTTCAACAAAGCGAAAAGGCTAGCCAAAGTATAATACAGTATGGATTTCGCGGAAACAAGGAAGATGATGAGAAACATAAAAATTACGGCTGGAGTGAAGAGCGGGCTTACGCCGATTTTTATATCCAGCACATGGAATCAATGCTTAATATAACTCCCCATAAAACTTTGCTTGATACTTTAAATAATCGAAAAAAGATTTCCGATCGCTATGGTTATTCGCCGGAATTTATTCATGCAGAATTTGAAAAATACAATAAATTTTTGGGATATATTAAAAACAACACTGACACGGAAACAGAATTTGTTGGCAGTGGTTTTGGTTCGCGCATTGGTAGTGTTTTTGATTCACGTAATAGTACGGATTTACTTAATAGAGCGCAAAATGATAAAGAGATGCGCCAAGAGATGGGTTTGAACGAAAAAGATCCGGAAAAATATTTAGAGTATCCTGAACAATTCATTAATAGAAATGGTGGGTTCGATAATGCGTATAGTGAGGCCAGTAGAGTCGGAAAAGAATGGGAAAAGGACAAACAACGAATCACTCTAATTAGTACGGCCGCGGTTGAGTCTCGTTTTTCTCAAGAATGGTCAAGATATTTTTTAGAAAAGAATAAAAGTTTTTTAGAAAAAATTGACTATAATAAAACCCTAATCGATCAAATCGAACACAGTCTAAGAAGATTTGAAAACGGTTTATTTAAAGATCCTGAGTTTGCGAATCGTAAAATAAAATTAGCTAGATCATCTGGATGGAATAAAGATAGTATCATTCAAGATATAAGTGCTAATGAAGAATATAACCGGTTTAGCAAGGAGCACGCTACTCTTGAAAAATTAATAGAGGAATATGCAGGAACTAAGAAAACAGAAATAGAAAAAGCGATTGGTTACTTAAAAAGACAGATAATTGCTTTTGGTCGCGATGGGAAAATAGAAGCTTTAAATAAAAAATGGCAAATTTTTGAAGATTTTAGAAACGATAAGCCTTTAAACGACGGAACCTTAAAAAAAGATGGTATCAGTGATGAAGAAATAGAGGTGATGAAAGACTATCGAAAAAAAAGAAGTGACAACAATGCTGAATATAAAAAAGATGAGGCAGTACATTCAAGATTTTTTCATGCTTCTGAAGCTAAAAATTTTTTTATTGGTTTTAAATCAGGAGTCGATATCTTAGATGGGCAAGAAATGACCATTGAAGAATTGCCAGGACGGCTAGAAGCGCGATTAGCTGAATTAAAAGCTGAGTTAGCTAATCTTTCTGAATCTGAATTAGCGATTGTTAACGAAAGAGACCGTGCAGTTAAAGATGTGGAAGTGTGTACTAAGAAGTTTCAAAATATTGCCGTTGAAAATGCTGATGTTATCAGAAAAACCTATCAATAATATTAATAAGCAAAAAAGAAGCTTTATTTATCGGAGTTAGATTATAGTTTAAATAGCTTAGATAAAATGAAAAGGACCCTCAGTCTTTGCGACGAGGATCCTTTTTAAGTATTAACGTATTATCCAGATAATAATGATCTGTAAAATAATTGTAACTAGATCCATCATAAAATTTGTGATTGTTCTTTTTATCACATCTTCTGCATCTTGGGCGGTACTTGAAACTACCATTGGTATTCCTGGCAGCGCTTCTTGGTATTGTATTTCGGCCGATAATGCTAACCAGTCTTGATGAGAATAAAAAAACAGTCGGTAAAAATTTTTTGTGCTTGAGGCAACAGTAAATATTGCCGGAATAAACACGAATAAAAAAACAGTCTCAGCCACGAATGTTTTAAAATTAACAAGTTCATTCGTAAATCGCAAGGTAGCGATAATGGCAAGCAATATCAGATAAAACAAAATTAAAATCTTTTTCATTGTTTTAGAATATTAAGTTATAAATGTCCGTAGTATTTTTTATATTAAGATATTGGCATAATATATAAAATACGTCAAGCATACTTTTTTTTAAATATTATTCTCTTGACTTATCTGTTAACTTTTGATAAATTTATTGCACTGTTTAATAATATGCTCTGTCCTGGCATCCAGGACTGTTTTATTGTTTAAAATATAATTATTTTTTAAGAAAATTATGCCCACCATGAATCAATTGGTCCGTAAGGGTCGTAACCCAAAAGTTAAACGTCAAACCTCATTTGCTTTGCACGTTAGCTTGGACACTCTTCACCGCAAGAAGAAAGAAACTGCTAAAGGCGCTCCGTTTAAACAAGGCGTTTGTTTAAAGGTAACTACCACCACTCCTAAAAAACCTAACTCCGCTTTACGTAAAATTGCTCGTGTTAGATTGTCTAACGGCATGGAAGTGACGGCTTACATCCCCGGTATGGGCCATAATTTACAGGAACACTCCATCGTTTTGCTTAAAGGTGGTAAAACCAAAGATCTTCCAGGTGTTCGCTATAAGGTAGTTCGTGGTGTTTATGATGCTTCCGGTGTTGAAGCCAGACGTAAAAGCCGCTCAAGCTATGGTGCTAAGAAACCAAAAGCCGGAGCCGCTAAGAAATAATAGTCCTAATTTAATTAATATAAAAAATTAGAGTTGCTCTAATTCGCGACGGCGCTGCTATAGCTGGTAAGTGCGTCTAGAAAACTATGAGAGGTAAACAAGCTCCAAAAAGAGATATCGAAGGTGACGTGAAATATAGTGATAAAAATATCACTAAATTTATTAATTATGTCATGTTAAGCGGTAAAAAATCAGTCGCTCAAAGAATCGTTTACGGTTCATTTGAGATTATTAAAGATAAGACTAAGCAAGACCCGCGCCATGTTTTTAACAAGGCGATTAAAAAAGTTTCTCCTTTAGTTGAAGTTCGAGGTAAGCGCGTTGGCGGTGCCAACTACCAAGTTCCTTTCCAGGTTCGCGGCGAAAGACGTTTTTATCTGGGTTGCAACTGGATTATCACTTCCGCTGACGCTAGAAAAGGCCGTTCCATGGCTGAAAAATTAGCGGCGGAAATTTTAGACGCTTCAAATGGTGAAGGCGCCGCTGTTAGAAAACGCGATATGGTTCACAAAATGGCCGAAGCGAATAAAGCTTTTGCTCATTTTTCTCGCTAAATTTTATAAATCACTTTTTAATATAATTATTTATGCCTAGGGATTATTCTTTGGACAAAATCAGAAATATCGGAATCATGGCTCACATTGATGCCGGAAAAACCACTTTCACGGAACGGGTTTTGTTTTACACTGGTAAAAAGCACAAAATTGGTGAAGTTCATGAAGGGGCGGCGGAAATGGACTGGATGGAACAAGAAAAAGAACGCGGTATTACCATTACTTCAGCCGCGACCACTTGTTTTTGGAAAACCAATAAAATCAATATTATTGATACTCCTGGCCACGTTGACTTTACCGTTGAAGTAGAGCGCTCTTTACGGGTGTTAGACGGGGCAGTCGCGGTCTTTGATGGCCAAGCCGGTGTGGAACCGCAATCAGAAACAGTGTGGCGCCAAGCGGATAAATATCATGTTCCACGACTATGCTTCATCAATAAAATGGATAAAATGGGAGCTGATTTTTATATGAGCTTAAACTCCATCCGGACTCGTTTAAATCCTAACGCGGTGGCGATTCAATTACCGATTGGCGCTGAAGATAATTTAAAAGGCGTTATTGATTTGATTGATAAGAAAGCTTATGAATTTTCCGGAACTAACGGTGAAAATGTCGTAGAAATTCCTATTCCTGAAGACATGAAAGCTAAAGTGGATGAGTTCCATGCTGAACTGATTGAAAAAGCGGTTGAGTGTGATGAAGCCACCATGGAAAAATATTTAAGCGGTGAAACTGTGACGATGGCTGAAGTTAAAACAGCTATCAGAAAAGGAGTAATCGGCAATCATATTTATCCCGTTTTATGCGGTACCGCTTTGCAAAATATTGGTGTTCAATTTGTGCTTGATGCCGTTAATGATTATTTGCCATCTCCGCTTGATGTTCCAGAACTTGATGGCATTGACGTTGATGATGAAACTAAAAAGTATGAGGTTAAAGCTAACGACAATGAACCGTTTGCTGGTTTAGCTTTTAAAATTGCGACTGATCCTTTTGTGGGTAAACTTTGTTTCGTTCGGGTTTACAGTGGAGTGCTCGCCGCTGGTTCTTATATTGTTAATACTTCAACCGGAAATAAAGAACGTATCAGCCGTTTAGTGCGCATGCACGCTAATCACCGTGAAGAAATTAAAGAAATTTATGCTGGTGATATTGCGGCCGTTATTGGTTTAAAAAATACGACCACGGGAAATACTCTGTGTGATGAAAGTCGCCAAATGTTTTTAGAATCAATTATCTTCCCTGAACCGGTTATTAAAATTGCCGTTGAACCTAAAACTAAAGTTGATCAAGAAAAGATGGGCGTGGCTCTAGCTCGTTTAGCTGAAGAAGACCCGACTTTTAGAGTGGAAACTGATGAAGAAACTAATCAAGTTTTAATCTCTGGTATGGGTGAACTTCACCTTGATATTATCGTTGACCGTATGAGAAGGGAATTCGGCGTTGAAGCTAATGTTGGTAATCCTCAAGTATCATATCGTGAAACTATTACTAAAACGGCTGAAGCCCAAAATAAATACGTTAAGCAGTCTGGTGGCCGCGGTCAATATGGTGATTGTACTCTGCGCGTTATGCCTCAGGAAGATCCGACTAAAGGCTTTGAATTTATTGATGAAGTTAAAGGCGGAGCGATTCCCCGTGAATATATTCCAGCGATTGAAAAGGGTGTTAAAGAAGCGTTACTTTCTGGTGGCATTGCTGGTTATCCAATGGTTAACGTCAAAGTGGCCGTTACTGATGGTTCTTATCATGAAGTTGACTCTTCGGAAATTGCCTTTAAAATGGCCGCCATATTTGCCTTCCGGGATGCTTGTGCTAAAGCGGGAGCGGCTTTGCTGGAACCAATCATGAAAGTTGAAGTGACCACTCCGGAGGAATATATGGGCAACATCATCGGTGACTTAAATGCCAAGCGCGGACAAATTGAAGAAATGGGTGATCGTCCGATTAATATTAAAGTTATTAAAGCTAAAGTGCCGCTAGCGGAAATGTTTGGTTATTCCACTTCGCTGCGCTCCATGTCACAAGGACGCGCTAATTATTCTATGGAATTTTCTCATTATCATGAAGTACCCAGAAATATTTTAGAGACTATTAAGGAAAAGAACGGCAAATAAATTTTTTATCAGCAGAAGTTAAAAAAATTAATTTATAAATATGTTTCCTGAGTCGCTTAAGAAAATTTTAAAATTAATTAAAAAAACCGGCGACAAGGTAATTATTTATAGTGAGAACGAACCGAATGATCTAGTTGTTTTAATGAATTTAAGGGAATATGAGAATTTAGTCGATATTAAGGGTGAAGTTAAAATAAAGTCGAATAATAGCGCCAATTCGGTTGCGGAAACAGATTTGACAGAGGGTGATTTAACTGATAGAATTAATTGCGATATCTCAGCTTGGAAAAATCAGGAGAATAGCCCTTATTTAACTGAAGAAAGTAAATCGAGAAATCCTTGGGCAATTCCCACTAAAATCAAGGATAGTGCCCAAGAAATAGAATAGTTTTTATTTAATTTATAATAAAATAATTAATTTACATCGGCTGGTTTCCTCTTCGAAGGAAAAAACCCCTTATGGGGGCCGTACACAAACAAAATGGCAGAAAAATTTGACCGTTCCAAACCGCACGTCAACATTGGTACTATTGGCCACGTTGACCACGGAAAAACTACCTTAACCGCTGCGATGTTAGCAGTTTTTGGTGCCGCTGGTATGAGTGCTTCTCACAAAGGAGTTAATGAAATTGACTCTGCGCCAGAAGAAAAAGCTCGTGGTATTACTATCGCGACGGCTCACGTTGAATACGAATCAGCCACTAGACACTATGCTCACGTTGATTGTCCAGGCCACGCCGATTATGTTAAGAACATGATCACTGGTGCCGCTCAAATGGATGGTGCTATTTTAGTAGTATCAGCCACTGATGGCCCTATGCCTCAAACTCGTGAACACATTATTTTAGCTAGACAAGTTGGTATTCCTTATATCCTAGTTTTCTTAAACAAATGCGATATGGTTGAGGATAAAGAATTAATCGATCTTGTTGAAGAAGAAATTCGTGATTTACTTAAGAAATATGAATTTCCAGGAGACACCACTCCAATTATTCGCGGTTCAGCTCTAAAAGCTTTAGAGAACCCAACCGGTCCTGATGCCGCTCCGATTATGGAACTGATGAAGGCGGTTGATGAATACATTCCCACTCCAGTTCGTGATATTGATCACCCTTTCTTAATGCCGATTGAAGATATTTTTTCAATTGAAGGCCGAGGAACTGTGGTAACTGGTAGAATCGAAAGAGGTGTTATCAAGGTTGGTGAAGAAGTCGAAATCGTTGGTTTAATGGATACAAAAAAAACTACAGTTACTGGCGTTGAAATGTTCAACAAGTCTTTAGATCAAGGACAAGCCGGTGATAACGCTGGATTACTTCTTCGCGGTACTAAGAAAAATGAAGTAGAACGCGGCCAAGTTTTATGTAAACCAGGCTCCGTTACTCCTCACACTGAATTTGAAGCAGAAACTTATATTTTATCTAAAGAAGAAGGTGGTCGTCACAAACCATTCTTTAAAGGCTATAAACCACAATTCTATATTAGAACCACTGATGTAACTGGTGAAGTTGAATTACCAGAGGGTACAGAAATGGTTATGCCAGGAGATACTGTTAACTTTAAGGTTAAGTTAATTTCTCCAGTGGCTCTAGAAGAAAAACAGAGATTTGCTATTCGTGAAGGTGGCCGCACTGTCGGTGCCGGCGTGGTAGTTAAAATCATGAAATAAGTACCTAGGCCTGCTCTCTTAATAGAGGGCGGGCCGCTTGTGTTTATTTTAAACAAAGCCGAAGTGTTGTAAGTCTTCAAAGTTTAACAGCTATTTAGGAGGGATTACGTTTGACTCGCGTAGTTTTAATTAGTCTACTTTTGACTTCACGCCGGGGCGAGATATTATGTCTGAAAACAAAAAAGAAGAGTTCAAGCAAAGAATTCGCATTAAAATCAAAGCGTTCGATCACAAAATCATTGATCAGTCTACCAAGACGATTGTTGAAACTATTGAACGTAGTGATGCTCAATTTTTCGGTCCGATTCCACTTCCGACTGAAACTAGAAAGTACACTGTCAATCGTTCTACCTTTGTGCATAAAGATGCCAGAGACCAATACGAAATGAGAATTCACAAACGCATTATCGACATTGTTGATCCAAATGCCAAGACCATCGAAGACTTAACCAGTTTAAATCTTCCAGCAGGTGTTGACGTCGAGATAAAAATGCAGTAAACTAAAGTAGTAATTTTATACAAGAATAGGGCAAAGGACAGTTTATATAACTCTTAACAAGCGTTAAGAAAGTGTATGAGCGATAATTAGCCTGAAAACACGGAGGTAGACAGTCAAATATAAACAAAAATCCCTTTATTAATACAAAGATTTGTTTTGTTTTTTGTGGCTGGTCTAAATACCAGTTTTTTTGTTTTAAAAAACAATATGAAATTTATCCTAGGAAAAAAAATGCAAATGACCCAGATTTGGGCAAACGACAAGGTGATGGCCGTCACTCCGGTTTTGGCTGGACCTTGCACCGTTACACAGGTTAAAACTAAAGAGACCGATAGTTATGATGCTCTTCAGGTAGCGTATGGCAATAGAAAAGAAAAAAACATTAACAAACCGCAACTCGGCCATTTTAAGGCAGCCGGGGTTAAACCGACTAAGGTTCGTGAGCTTCGCGCTGAAGTAAAAGACGCTAAAGTTGGCGATGTGATTACTGTAGCTACATTTGAAGCTGGCGACACTATTGATGTTACCGGTACTTCAAAGGGTAAAGGTTTTCAGGGGGTTGTTAAACGATTTCATTTTGCTGGTGGACGTAAATCTCATGGTAACAAAGATCAGCTCCGTATGGGTGGATCAGTTGGCGCCAAGGGTCCAGCCCACATTTTTAAAAATATGTGCATGCCTGGTCGTATGGGCAATGAAAGAGTAACTGTTAAGAACTTGGAAGTTGTAAAAGTTGATGCTGAAAATAATTTATTATTTGTTAAAGGCGCCATCCCCGGAGCCATTAATGGTTTTATTATAATTAAAGGACAAGGTGAACTTAAATTTAATATCCCAGCTGTTGCTGAAACTCCAGTTGAAGAAGTTAAAGAAGAAGAAATAGTTAAAGAAGAAGAAATAGTCGAAGCTCCGGTCGAAGCTACGCTTGAAACCACGGAAGAAGCTCCAGTAGAAGAAGTAGCAGTCGCTGCTGAAACTACAGAAGAAGTTGTTCCGGCTGAAAGTGAAAATAAATAATCGTTATTAGATATAATTGAAATATTATGAAAATAAAAGTTTATAACCAAACAGCCGAGTTCGTTCATGAAATGGAGCTATCCGATAAGATCTTCGGTGTTAAATCTAATGCTGAATTATTACATCAAGCCGTAGTCACCCAAATGGGCAATGAACGCCAAGTTTTAGCTGATACTAAAGATAGAAGTGAAGTTCGCGGTGGTGGTAAAAAGCCATGGAAACAAAAGGGAACTGGCCGGGCTCGCGTCGGTTCATCTCGCTCGCCAATTTGGAAAGGCGGCGGTGTCACCTTCGGACCAACCAGTGATCGAAATTTCTCCAAGAAAATCAATAAGAAAATGAAACAGAAAGCAATCTTTATGGCTTTATCTGATAAATTGGTTAATGGTACTTTAGTAATTTTGGACGACCTTAAGATGGAAGAATTTAAAACTAAAAAGTTTAATGAAGTTTTAACAGCCGTTGAAACTAAAATCTTAAACACTGATCGCCGTAACATCTTGGTTATTAATGATGCTAAAGATGAAAAGGTTAAATATTCTGCCAGAAATTTAAAAGGCACAGAAATCATTAATTTGGAAAATATCAATATTGTTGAACTTTTAAAGTTTAAAAACCTGCTTCTAACTGAATCAGGGGTTAAAATTTTAGAAGAGCGATATAAATAATCGATAATCAATATGGCTATACTTGGAAATAAAAAAACTAGCGACCCTAAATCCGCCCCAGCTAAAAAGGCCGTTGCTTCTAAAGAAGCGAAGCCGGAAAGTATGAAGGATTTATATGCTAAAACAGAGGGTGGCAAAAAAGCGGCCGCCTCTAAATTTGATGGTGCCCATCGCGTTTTAGTTCGTCCGCTTATCACTGAAAAAGCTGCCAATTTCGGCACTTTAAATAAATATGCTTTTGTTGTCAGCGATAAGTCTAATAAATTAGAAGTGGCTAAAGCAATCTTTGCTGTTTACGGTGTAAAACCAACAGCGGTGAATATTGTTTGCGTTAAGGGTAAAGCCGTGGCTCGCGGTCGAGTAAAGGGTCGCCGAAGTGATTTAAAGAAAGCAATTGTGACCTTAAAAAAAGGTGATATAATTAAAATTTACGAAGGCGTTTAAAATATTATTTTGAAATTTTAGCAACATACCTATGGGAATTAAAAAAGTAAAACCAACCACCCCCGGCCGCAGACAAGCAACGTTTGATGATTTTGCCGATCTTACTAAATCAAAGCCAGAAAAATCTTTGATTGTAATTCGAAAACAAAAGGCTGGTCGCAATAGTAATGGTAAAATAACCGTCAGACATCAAGGTGGCGGCGTTAAACGCTTTATTCGTATTGTCGATTTCAAGCGTGATAAATTTGGGATTCCAGCCACAGTCGCTTCGATTGAATATGATCCAGGCCGCGGTGCCAGAATTGCCTTGTTAAATTATGCCGATGGTGAAAAAAGATATATTATCGCTCCAATTGGTTTAGTCGTTGGCGATAAAATTGTCAGCGGTAAAGAGTTAATTGAAATCAAAGTGGGTAATGCCATGCCGGTTCAATTTATTCCGGCCGGAGTCGCTATTCATAACATCGAACTGATTGCCGGTGCTGGCGCTAAAGTCGCCAGAGGAGCCGGAAATAGTGCGTATGTGATGGGTGTTGAAGGCAAGTTCGCGCAGATTAAAATGCCATCAGGCGAAATCAGATTAGTGAAGAAAGAATGTTTATGTACTATTGGTCGAGCTAGTAATCCGGATTTGCGCCACATCAGTTTAGGAAAAGCTGGTCGCAGCCGTTTGCTCGGTATTCGTCCAACTGTCCGTGGTACAGCCATGAATCCTAACGATCACCGTCATGGTGGTGGTGAAGGTAAGCAGTCCATCGGTTTACGCAGACCAGTAACTAAATGGGGCAAACCAGCCTTTGGTGTTAAGACCAGAAAGAAGAGTTCAACTGATAAATTAATTGTTAAGCGCCGAGCTAAAAGAAAATAATTTAAATAAGTAAAATATTATGTCGAGAAGTTTGAAAAAGGGACCATATGTCAATCCTCGAATCCTGAAACACGTTTTAGCGTTAAAACCAGGAGACAAGACTGTTATTAAAGTCTGGGATAGATCTTGTTCAGTTACACCAGAAATGGTGGGAATAACTATTGGCGTGCATAACGGTAAAACCCATTTTCCAGTTTACATTGTGGAAAATATGGTCGGACACTGTTTAGGCGAATTCGCTCCAACTCGAAAATTTGTAGTTCATGGTGGTAAGGCAGCTAAAGCTCAGGCCGCAGCTAAGAAATAAGAAGCATTAAGTTCAAAAATTTATGGAAATTAAAGCTAGTTTAAATGATTTGAGAATGTCACCGCGCAAAGTGCGATTGGTCATTGACTTAATACGCAAGATGCCGGTTGATGCCGCTTTGGCTCAGCTCAAATTCACCAATAAAATTGCTACTGAACCAGTCGCTAAGATGATTGAATCAGCGATTGCTAATGGGGTAAATACTTACGGATTAGATAGAAATAATTTATTTATTAAAACTATTACATCTGATGAAGGCACCACTTTAAAGCGTTGGATGCCTAAAGCTCATGGCCGAGCGACTGTAATTCGTAAACGCGGCGCTCATGTCATGGTGGTGCTTGGTGAAATTGCTGATTCCGGTAAGCATGAAAAGAAAGTGCTCAAAACTGAGGCTCCAGTTAAATTATCAGACTTAGCTAAAGAGGCCGAAAATAAAACCGCCAAAACCACTAAGAAAAAAGATACCGATGAAGAAAAAACGGCGGCTAAGCCTAAGGCTAAGACCGCGGCTCCGGAAAAAGGTTTCGCGGCTAAAGTTTTCCGCCGCAAGGTTGGTTAATCATCTATCACTTTTATATATTTAAATTTGTAACATGTCATCCTATGGGTAAAAAAGTAAATCCAAAAATATTCAGAATGGGAATCACAAAGAACTGGGATTCGGTTTGGTTTGAGAGCGGCAAAAATTATATTAAAAATGTTGCTCAAGACATCTCCGTTCGACGCTTTCTCATTAAAGAATTTAAGGAAGCCGGCGTTGATAAGGTAGAAATAATCCGCAGTTTAAATCGTATCCAAGTTGATTTATGGACTGGGAAGCCCGGACTGCTCATTGGCCGCGGTGGTAATGGCGTTGAAGAGCTTAAGAAAAAATTACATACTAAATTTCTTAAAACTTTCCGCATCGGTGAAATCACTTTAAATATTAAAGAGGTTAGCCGTCCGGGATTATCCGCTCAAATTGCTGTTCAAACTATGAGCCTGGAAATTGAGAAGCGTATTCCTTTCCGTAAAGTGATGAAGCAAGCGATTTCTCGAATTGAAAGATCAGGAGCTCAAGGCGCTAAAGTAGTTATCGGCGGCCGTTTAAACGGAGCTGAAATTGCTCGAACTGAAAAATTAGTTTGGGGCAAAGTTCCGCTTAATACTTTGCGCGCTGATATTGATTATGCTAGAGGCGCCGCCCATACCAGTTATGGCGCCATCGGCATCAAAGTTTGGGTTTATAAAGGAGAAGTTTTTGAAAAAGAAAAAGAAGCTAATTTCAAAAGCGCTCGCTAATTTAATTTAACCCTTTGAATTATTAATCTTCCACGATACATATGTTAATGCCAAAAAAAACTAAATTCCGTAAAGACCATAAGCGACGCCGCGGCGGCAAAGCGACTCGGATGTTAACTGTGGCCTTCGGTAGCTATGGCTTAAAGGCAATTTCTGCTTGCTGGGTAACTTCCCGCCAAATTGAATCCGCTCGACGCGTGATGACTAAATATGTTAAAAAAGGCGGCAAGATTTGGATTCGTATTTTTCCTGATAAACCAGTTACGGCTCACGGCGGAGAACTGCCGATGGGTAAAGGTAAAGGAGCCGTTGATTATTACGTAGCGGTTGTAAAACCGGGAACTGTAATGTTTGAAATGGATGGAATTGATGAAAAAACCGCTCAAGAAGCCATGTTGCTCGCCGCTCACAAGTTGCCGCTTAAATGCGTATTTGTTACCAAAACTAACGCTTAATCAGTTTTAAAAATATGGAAATAAAAGAACTTATAACTAAAACTAAAATTGAACTTGCTAAATTATTAGTTGAGTCCAATGAAAAGTTACGCGAATTGCGTTTCAAGGATTCTAATAAACAGCTGAAAAATGTTCGTTCAATTAGAGTTTTAAAGCAAGAAATTGCTCGTATAAACACCTTGTTAAATAAGAAAGACTAATTTTAATAAATATGGCCGAAAAAAAACAAGTAAAAAAGGTAGCAACCACTAAAGAAATTACTCCAAAAGTAAAAGCAGTTGTTGCTCCTGAGACGAAAGAAGCTAGAACAATTATCCGCAAGAAATTTTCTGGCGTAGTCGTTTCTGATAAGAGCGACAAAACTATCGTCGTCAAGGTCGACACTGTAAAAATCCACCCCAAGTATAAAAAACGCTATACCCTCAGCCGCAAGTATAAAGTTCATGATGAAAAAAATGAATTTAAGGCTGGAGACAAAGTCAGTTTTGTGGAATGCCGACCGCTCAGCCGCGATAAGCGCTGGAGAGTTGTTAAATAATCAAGTTTATAAATATAGACTAAAAGTATGATTCAAGTTCAAAGTAAAATGAAAGTGGCCGACAACTCCGGAGCCAAGGAAGTGATGTGTATCAGAGTGCTTGGCGGTTACAAAAAAAGATATGCCCATGTCGGCGATATTATTGTTGCGTCCGTAAAATCAGCCGCACCTCATGCGCCGATTAAAAAAGGCGATATAGTTAAGGCAGTAATTGTCCGCACCAAAAAAGAAATTCGCCGCGTCGATGGTTCTTATTTAAGATTTGATGATAATGCTTGTGTAGTAATCATTGATAAGGATAAGAAAGATCCTAAAGGGACTCGAATTTTTGGTCCGGTGGCTCGTGAAATCCGCCACGCCGGTTTTATAAAAATCGCTTCTTTAGCCCCTGAAGTGCTTTAATATTTTAAGATCTAAATTAAACAAAGTTTATGAATATTAAGAAAAATGACAAAGTGGAAATTTTGGCCGGTAAGGACAAAGGGAAGAGCGGCAAAATTTTGCAGTCTTTGCCTAAAGATAACCGGGTGAGTATTGAAGGCTTAAACCTGTTAATCAAGCATTTGCGCCCGCGCCGCGATGGTGAAAAGGGGCAGCGCATTGAATTTCCGGCTTTTATTAACGCCTCTAATGTCGCTTTAATTTGCCCCAAGTGCGGTAAAAAAACTCGCGTTGCTTATAAAATCGTGGAACAAAATGGTAAATCCAAAAAATATCGAGTTTGTAAGAAATGTCAGGAAGTCATCGAGTAATCAATCTAAAAAAGATTAAATAATATGAGACTAAAAGAAAAATATCAGAAAGAAATCATTCCTCAGCTGAAAGAAAAAATTGGCTATAAGAATGAACGCAATGTGCCGCATCTGCAAAAGGTGGTTTTAAATGTTGGCTTTGGTAAATTCGCCAAAGAAAAAGAATATATTGCCAACGTTGAAAAAGGCCTGACCAGAATCAGCGGACAAAAAATCGTTTTTACTAAAGCCAAGAAATCCGTTTCCGCTTTCAAAATTCGCGAGGGCATGACTATCGGCGCTATGGTAACGATTCGCGGAGACAGAATGTTTGACTTCGTTGAAAAATTAGTGGGCATTACTTTTCCGCGCGTTCGAGATTTTCGCGGTATTAGTGATAAAGCCATTGATAATCAAGGTAATTTAACCATTGGTTTCAAAGATTATTCTTGTTTTCCGGAAATAAAAGTCGAAGATATTGAGACGATTTACGGCCTGGAAGTTTCCATTGCCACTTCAGCTAAAAATCGCGCGGAAGGTTTAGAGCTTTTTAGATTAATGGGCTTTCCTTTTAAGAAATAGCAATAAAATTTAGATAATTAAATGTTATCCCGCCCTTTAAGCGGAAAAAACACACGAATATATGGCTAGAAAAGCATTAATTGCCAAAGCAAAACTAAAACCCAAGTTTACTACCAGAAAAATTAATCGTTGTTGGCGTTGTGGCCGTAATCACGGTTATATGCGCGACTTCGGTTTATGCCGCATTTGTTTTAAAGAATTGGCGGATAACGGAGATTTACCAGGTATTAAAAAATCAAGCTGGTAATCTTTAAAAAGTTATTTAGTAAAAAAGTAATAAAGAAAAAAATTCTATGACAGATCCAATCGCAGACATGTTCACTCGCATAAGGAACGCTTCTGCCGTTAAAAAATCCGAAACTTTGATGCCAATGAGCAAACTCAAATATGAAATCGCTAAGATTTTAGAACGAGAGGGCTGGATTAAAGGTGCGGAAGTAATAGCGGGCGGTTTAAATGCCAGACGCAGCAGCTTTGATGAGTTAAAGATCTCCTTGAAATATCAGAAAAACGGTAAAGCGCATTTAAATGTTATAAATCGCGTAAGCCGACCAGGATTGCGTGTTTACGTCGACAAGGATAATATCCCGACGGTTTTAAATAACTTCGGTATTGCCATCATCTCCACTTCCAAAGGTTTAATGACCAACAAAGAAGCGAAGATGCAAAAAATTGGCGGCGAAGTTATTGGTGAAATTTATTAATTAGTCTACCAAACCTATATGTCACGTTTAGGAAAATTACCAATCATTTTACCGGCTGGAGTCACTGCCACTTTAAGTGGACAGGTTCTGACCGTTAAAGGTCCAAAAGGAGAACTCAAACAAGATTTTAATTCTGATATTGCAGTTAAGATTGAGGAGACTCAAATCATAGTTTCAAAAAACGAAAATGGGTCTAAAAAGGCTAGTGCGATGTGGGGCTTGTACCGCACTCTCTTTGCCAATATGGTTGAAGGAGTCTCGGTTGGCTTTACCAGAAAATTAGAAATAAACGGCGTTGGTTATCGAGCTAACGTTGCCGGTAACAAGTTGAATATGGCCTTAGGCTTTTCGCACCCAATCGTTTTTGAATTACCCGCTGGAATTACGGCTCTAGTTGAAGCTAATATTATTACTTTAAGCGGCTTTGATAAGAAACTTATCGGTGAAACCGCGGCGAGAATCCGAAAGATTAGAAAACCGGAACCTTATAAAGGTAAAGGGGTTAAATATCTGGAAGAAGTGCTGCGTCGCAAGGCTGGTAAGAGCGCTTCTAAAGGTAAATAAAAATTCTAAAATTTATAAATAATATATGGATAAGAATAAAATAAAAAATGAACGCCAAGATAGACGCCACGGCCGTGTCCGCGCTAAAGTTAGCGGCACCGGTTTACGTCCGAGATTATCGGTTTTTCGCTCTAATCGCGGCCTGTTCTTGCAGCTAATTAACGATGAGACTGGCCAAACTTTGGTTTCAGCCAAGACCCAAGAATTAAAAAGCACTGGCGCTAAAACTGAGAAGTCTTTAGAACTCGGCAAATTGCTGGCTGAAAAAGCCAAGGCCAAAAATATTAGCTCAGTCGTTTTTGATCGCGGTTGTTATAAATATCATGGCCGCGTCAAAGCGGTGGCTGATGGAGCACGTGAAGGCGGTCTTCAGTTTTAATTTAGTTTAATGTTTTAATACAAATATGTCTGACGAAAAAAAGACTAACAACAATAATCAACCAGCTAAGGCTGCTTCAGCTGCTGGAACGGTCGCTAAAGATATTTACGGCGGCGGCGGTGCTGGACAAAAAGGGCGCGGTCAAGGCGGCAACCAAGGAGGGGCTCGCGGTCCTCGAAGAGGAAATGATCGAGGCAAAGATGCGGCTCATGATGAATTCGAACAACGTATTTTGGATATTGCTCGCGTAACTCGTGTTATGGCTGGCGGTAAAAGAATGAATTTCAGGGCTTGTATTGCTATTGGCGACAAGAAAGGAAAAGTTGGTATCGGTCTCGGTAAAGGAGCTGATGTGACGATGGCCGTAAACAAAGCGGTTAATCATGCTAAAAAAGACATGATCACTGTGGCGACTGTCAACGATACTATCACTCACGAAATTCACCACAAAGAAGGCGCGGCCAGATTATTGTTTAAACCAGCTCGCTCCGGTAAAGGTATTATCGCCGGTGGAGTAGCTCGCGTAATTTTAGAATTAGCCGGAATTAAAAATGTAACCAGCAAACAATTAGGCACTAATAATAAAATCAATAATGCCCGTTGTACGATTGAAGCTTTAAGATCCCTCCATGTTACTGAAAAGACAGTTAAAGCTCCAAAAACAACCGAAGAAACGAAAAAATAAAGCGAAGGTTTAGATTGTTCAAATCTAAGCTAGCATAATTTATAAAGTAATTTTTTTTCTATGTTATCACTTAATGAAATAAAAAAGGCCAAGGGCAGTACTCAAACTAAGAAACGGGTTGGCCGTGGTAATGCTTCCGGTCATGGTACTTACAGTACTCGTGGTTTAAAGGGTCAGAAATCCCGTTCCGGCGTTTCTGGACTTAAGCGCTTAGGGATGAGAATGCAGCTTTTACAAACTCCTAAATCCCGCGGTTTTAAATCCCCAAAACAAAAAAATCAAGTTATCTCCATTAAAGCCATTAATAATAATTTCAAAGACGGTGAAATAGTAAATAAAGATAGCTTAATGGCTAAAGGCTTAATTCTTAAAAAAGGCGTGCCGGTTAAAATCTTAGGTAAAGAAAAATTAACTGTTAAGATTAAAGTTGAAGGTTTAAAAATGAGCGAATCAGTTGCCTCTCAGCTTAAATAAGATTAAAGGCGGCTAGGCCCGCCTTTATTGTTAAATTAGCATTTAAATAAACTTATATGTTTGATAAATTAATCCAAATTTGGAAAGCTAAGGATTTGCGCAACAGCGTTCTGTTTGTTTTAGCAATGTTAGTTATTTTTCGTTTCGCCGCGCATATTCCGATTCCTGGAGTAAATACCGCTGATTTAAAAAATTTCTTCCAAAATAATCCGGTTTTAGGCTTTGTTAACGTTTTTGCCGGTGGCGGCATGGAAAACTTTTCCATTATCATGATGGGTATCGCTCCTTATATTACTTCCTCAATTATTTTCCAATTGCTGGCGATGATTATTCCCAAGCTTGAGGAAATGCAAAAAGAAGAATCCGGCCGCGCGAAAATTAATATGTGGACTCGTTACGCCACTGTGCCTTTGGCCGCCATGCAAGCTTTTGGCATGATCAGCTTGCTGCGCCAATCAAGAGCCATCAGTCTTTCGGCTATTTCCGCTTTTGATTTTGTCGCCATGATTATTACTATCACGGCTGGTACTATTTTCTTAATGTGGATCGGCGAACTTATTTCCGAAAAGAAAATCGGTAATGGTATTTCTTTATTGATTTTTGCCGGTATCGTTTCTAGCTTACCGACTCACATCACTCAGGCTTTTCAAACTTTTGACCAAGTTCAACTGACGTCTTTAATCGCTTTCGGGGCGGTGGCGATTTTAACGGTTGTCGGCGTAGTTATTATTAATGAAGGACAACGCAATATTCCGGTGCAATATGCCCGCCAAATTAGAGGTAATCGCGCTTATGGCGGCACTAATTCCCATTTGCCGCTTCGAGTTAATATGGCTGGGGTAATTCCGATTATCTTTGCCATCTCCGTGGTGATGTTTCCCCCGATGATTGCCCAATATTTCCAGCACGCTAAAACAGCCTGGATTGCTAATTTTTCGGCTTGGACAATTCAAATGTTTAATGATCAGCTAGTTTATGCTATTTTATATTTTGTTTTAGTTTTCATTTTCACTTATTTTTATACGGAAGTTATTTTCCATCCTGAAAATATTGCAGAAAACTTGCAGAAACAAGGCGGCTTTATTCCCGGTATTCGTCCCGGTAAGCACACCAGCGATTATTTATCCGGCACCACCTATAAGATTATTTTAATCGGCGCTTTATTTTTAGCGGTCATTGCCGTTTTACCATTAATAGTTAAAGCCTTTACTGGTATTCAATCGCTGGCTATCGGCGGCACCAGTATTTTAATCGTTGTTTCGGTGGTGATTGAAACCGTTAAACAAATTCAAGCCCAGCTAACGATGAGAGAATACGACGGCATCTAATTTAAATTTTGTCTGATTTTTATAAAATTCCGCTTTTTTGGGCGGAATTTTTGTTTGACGAATTAGGGTATTTTCGCTAAACTTTTAAAGTAAATATTAAAAAAAATAATATGACCATGCCAGATTTTTTAGCCAAAGTTCATGACCGGAGCGTTGACCGCGAACATATCCGCCGCGCTTTTTATGAACTGATGCGTCCGAGCTATGCCTTTATTAATTTAAATGAAACGGATCGCGAATATCTTTATGACCTGATTTTAAGCCATCGGGATAAATTATTTCAAAATATTCATTTAAATCAAACGGAAATTGATCATGAATATTATAAGATTTGGGAAAGACGCTTGGCGCTCGGATTTCATGAAAATGATTTGAAAATTTTTAAAGAGGTGCTTGGCTCGTTTAAGGCCAATTAATTATGAATATATTTAATATTGCTGTCGTTGTTTTAGGCTTGTGTGTTTTTGAAATTGTGAGCAGTGTTGACAACGCGATTGTTAACGCCCATATTTTAAAGACGATGCCCAGTAAATATCGCAAGATTTTTTTATTTTGGGGCTTACTTTTTGCGGTTTTTGCGGTGCGCGGCTTGCTGCCTTTTGCGATTGTTTGGATTGCCAATCCGAGCTTATCAATCTTTCAAGTGGTCAGCTCAACTTTTTCCGGAGATGCCTCAGTGGCCGCTTCACTGGCTCGTTCCAAACCCTTGCTATTACTCGGCGGTGGCATTTATTTATTGTTTGTTTTTTTAGCTTGGTTATTTTTAGAAGAGAAGAAATACGCTTTTTTAGTCGAAGGTTTCTTGCATCGCCAGGGAGCTTGGTTTTATGCCATTGCTTCATTTTTAACGACTGGACTGGTTTACGCTTCACTGCAACGCGATCCGATTCTGGCCCTAGCTGCCACTATCGGCGTCTCCGCTTTTTTCTTGACTGATGGTTTTAAAAAAAATGCTGAGGCTCAGGAAAAACAGTTAGTGAGCGGACACATGAGCGCCTGGAGTAAAATTATGTATCTGGAAGTGCTGGATGCTTCATTTTCTATTGATGGGGTAATCGGTGCTTTTGCGTTTACCATGAGCGTACCCTTAATTATTTTAGGCAATGGTTTAGGCGCTTATGTAGTTCGAGAATTTACAATTCGCGGCATTGATCTAATCGCTAAATATAGTTATCTAAAAAATGGGGCGATGTATTCTATCGGTGCTTTGGGAGGTATTATGGTGCTTGAAGCCTTTGGCAAGGAATATCCGTTTTGGCTGGCGCCGCTTAATACCTTTGTGCTTCTGGGAATATTTTTATTCCTATCGATTCGGGCTAACCGAATTCCCGAAGTGCCTTTAAATTAATTATTTATATGGTTTATAAAAAAAATCCTGAAGAGATTAGAATTATCCGCGAGGGCGGCTTTATTTTGGCGCGCATTTTGCGGGAAATGGTCACTGAAGTAAAACCGGGGGTTTCGACTTTGGCGCTAGAAAATATTTTAGTCAAAAGAATTAAAGAAGCGGGCGGCCGACCATCATTTAAAGATTATGATATGGGTGATAATATTTATTTTCCATCCGCTCTCTGTGCTTCAATAAATGATGAAGTGGTGCATGGCAGTGCCGTTCCGGGACGCTTGCTTAAGTCCGGTGATATTATTGATTTAGATATTGGAATGGAATGGCCGGTTGACCCAAAAGTTAGAGCAACTGTTAAGGCGCCGCTAAATAAATTGTCGCCCGATGGCGGTTTCTATACCGATATGTGCACGACTGTGGCCGTCGGTAAGATTAGCCAGGAGGCTAAAAAATTACTCAAAGTAACCCGTGAGTGTTTGGAAGCGGGAATTAAGCAAGCTCAGCCAGGCAACACTTTAAATGATATCGGCAAGACGATTCAATTTATTGCGGAAACACATGGCTATGGCGTGGTGCGCGATTTAGTCGGACACGGTGTCGGTTACTTGGCTCATGAAGATCCTAACGTTTTTAATTACGCCATCCCGCCAAAATCTTCAGAAAATATTGTTTTAGAAGTCGGCATGGTGCTAGCCATTGAGCCGATGATAAATGCCGGCACTTGGAAAGTGGACACGGCCGAAAACATGTTTACCGTTATTACCGCTGATAAATCGCTGAGCGCTCATTTTGAACATACGGTGGCAATTACCGAAAATGGCCCGGAGATATTAACTAAATAATTTTATGGAAAAATACTTAGGGATTGATTGGGGTGAAAAGAGAATCGGGCTCGCTATTGCTGATGAAGAGACCGGTTTTGCTTTGCCGCTAGGCACGGTGTCTGATTTAGCTGGGGTACTGCAAACAATTACAGCTGAAGAAATAACCAAAATAATCCTAGGCCGCCCTTATCAAATGGCTAGCTTAGAGCATGATATAAGTCCGGCCTTTTTAAAATTCGCTGATTTATTAGCCGCGCAAACCAATATTCCCGTGATTCAAATCGATGAAAGACTAAGCAGCTTAGCCGCTGATGCGATGGGGGGACCAAAAAAAATGCGCGCTGGACGCGATGAGATTGCCGCTACTTTAATTTTGCAAAGTTATTTAGAAAAAATAAAATAAGATTATGGCCGAGAGCAAGTCGAGTGAAGCGATAATAATCAGGCGTAACGACTGGCGTGAAAACGACAGTCGCGTTGTTTTGTATACCAAAAATTTTGGCAAATTATCGCTGGTCGCTCGGGGCGCTAAAAAACTGCGTTCCAAAATTGCGGGGCACATTGAACCGATTAGTTTGGTCAGTGTTATGGTTTTAAACGGGAGAGCCTATGATTATTTAGGGGCCGCTATTTCTCGCCGCGCTTATCTTAATATTAAAAATGATTTAAATGCTTTATATTTTGTTGGCGCCGCTTTGGCTTTATTTGATGCGCAAGTAAAAGAAGATGAGGCCGATGAAGAATTATTTAATTTTTTAATTTCTTGGCTAGACAATGTTGAAGATAATTTTGCGCTGTCGCTTGATAAGGAAAACGGGGAACTTTTATATAATTATTTTGCGATTAAATTGTTGACTATTTTAGGCTACAAACCGCAACTTTATCACTGCGTGGACTGCCACCGAAAAATTGAAGCCGGTGGTAATTACTTTAATTTACGTCTGGGCGGGTTAATTTGCCCCGATTGTCTAACTAAAAATCAGACCAAATATTTGCCTAATGAATTGATAAGCGTTTCGGATAATTGTATCAAGTTACTTCGGGTTTTTAGTGAGGCCAGCCAGTATCAGCTCATTAAAACTAGTCCGGCTTTAATTCGTGAACTGAGCCGGATAGTTAAATCTTTTGTAGATTTTACCTTATAATAGCTATTTTTTACACTATTGACTTAAGATGTGTAATCTTGTAAATTATTAAAACAACTAAAATTGGAGGGGAAAATGGAACAGGATGTAGCAGTAGGCACTTGGTATGTTATCCATGGTGGTGACGTAAACTTATGGTTTAACGGTAAGACTTATACCGACGAAACCGCACAAAAGCGTTTGGAAAACCTAATAAAGGATCTGGGTTTTCTGAAACTAAGCCGCATCAAAAACGGTACAATAACGCAGCTGCCAGCACGAACTAAGAAGCCAATCAGGCACTGCCAACGCAAGTTGGTGCGTGCCTAAAGAAAATCGAGAAAAGAGTCTAAAAAGGCTCTTTTTTTCTTGCTAAAAATTATCAGATAAGGTAAAATTAACGAGTTATATACCAGTAAAATGGTTTTTTCTAAATTTTTTTAAAGATCTAATCAATTTTCAATTTTATGTCAAGAATGATGATTGCTGAGGCTAAAAAACAAGCCGTTGGTACTGTTCAAATGGCCGGTTGGGTCAGAAATTTACGAATCCACAAAGGTCTTATTTTTATCGATTTGCGTGATCTGTCCGGTCAAATGCAACTGGTTGTTTTAGAAAATAACGCGGCCTTTAGTGAAGCCGAAAAATTAACTTTGGAAAGCGTAATTTCTGTAACTGGCACCCTGCAAGAAAAACCGGCCAAAAAAGGTGATGATAGCGGCCTAAAAGATTTCGAGCTGTTAGTTGATACTTTAGAAATATTATCGCTGGCTAATGAAAATTTACCGATTCCGGTTTTAACTAAAGCTGATAATGAAGCGGAAATAGATTTGCGTTTTGATAATCGCTGGCTGGATTTGCGCCAAGAAGATAAACAATTAATTTTTAAAACTTGGAGCAAACTAGAAGAAGGTTTCCGTGAAGTTTTTATCAAGGAAGGTTTTATGCAAGTTTATACGCCGTGCCTCATGAATACTGCGAGTGAAACTGGCTCCGAAGTTTTTGAAGTAAAATATTTTGACCGCAAAGCCTATCTTTCTCAGTCTCCGCAATTTTATAAGCAGATGGCGATTGCTTCCGGCTTTGAAAAAGTGTTTACTTTCGGTCCGGTTTTCCGCGCGGAAAAATCTTTCACTACGCGCCATGTCACGGAGTTTACCGGTTGGGATTTTGAATTTGCTTATATTGAGTCACATCAGGATATCATGGACATGGAAGAAAAACTATTAGTAAATGGTTTTAAAAAATTAAAAGAAGAATTAATTTCCGAGATTGAGGTGCCCGCTCAGCCTTTTCCGCGCCTTACTTTAGCGGAGGTAAAAGTTAAGTTAAAAGCGATTGGCGTGCCGAGTGAAAAAGAAGGCGATTTATCTCCGGAAGAAGAAAGAGAAATTTGCCGCTTGATCAAAGAAGAAATGGGCCATGATTTTATATATGTCACTGATTATCCAGCGGAAACTAGAGCTTTTTATCACATGTATTATCCGGGCACGAAAACAACTAAGAGTTTCGATTTACTGTATCGCGGCGTGGAAATAACCACCGGAGCGCAGCGCGAACATCGGGTGGATATTTTAGAAAAACAAGCGCTTGATAAAGGAATGAATTTAGACGAGCTTAAAGATTATCTTAATTTTTTCCGTTTTGGTTGTCCGCCTCATGGCGGCGTTGGTATCGGTCCCGCTCGTATCATTATGAAAATTTTAAATTTAAGCAGCATCAAAGAAGCCTGTTTCTTGCCTCGCGATGTTCGTCGCTTACTGCCATAAAATAATTAAAAAATTATGTCTTATATTACTATCAAACAATTACACGCCGACACCGCTAAATATTTAAATCAAAATATTGTAATTGGTGCTTGGGTCAGAACGGTTCGGTCATCGAAAGAATTCTGTTTTATGGAGTTAAATGACGGCAGTTTTTTTACCGGTCTGCAAGTGGTTTTTGATAGCGCTTTAAGTAATTTTTCGGAAGCGGAAAAAATAACCATCGGTTCTTCAGTGGAAGTTGAAGGCACTTTAGTTGAATCACCGGCGGCTGGCCAAGCTTTTGAATTAAAAGCGACGCGCGTAACCATTTTAAATCAAGCGGCGGAAGATTTTCCGCTGCAGAAAAAAAGACATAGCTTCGAATTTTTAAGAACCATTGCTCATCTGCGCGGCCGCAGCAATACTTTTTCCGCGGTTTATCGCTTGCGTTCCACTTTAAGTTATGCGATTCATAAATTCTTTCAAGAAGAAGGCTTTAATTATATTCATACGCCAATTATTTCAACTAGCGATGCCGAAGGCGCCGGTGAAATGTTTCAAGTAACTACTCTAGATTTAAATAAAGTGGCTCGTGACGACAAAGGTGAAATTAATTATAAAGAAGATTTCTTTGGTAAAAAAGCGGGGTTAACTGTAAGCGGACAACTTAACGCTGAAGCCTTAGTGATGGGTTTAAATAAGGTTTATACTTTCGGTCCAACCTTTCGCGCAGAAAATTCTAATACCACTAGACACGCTAGTGAGTTTTGGATGATGGAGCCGGAAATGGCTTTTGCTAATTTAGAAGATGACATGAATTTAGCCGAGAAGATGTTAAAATATTTAATAAGTTATGTTTTAACTAACTTGCCTGAGGAAATGGAATTCTTTGATAAGTTTATTGAACCAGGATTAATCGAGCGGTTAAAAGCGGTCGCCGCGGCTGATTTTGCCCGCGTTACTTATACCGAAGCGGTGGAACTCTTAATTAAATCAGGTGAGAAATTTATCTTTCCAGTTGAATGGGGCATTGATTTACAAACTGAACACGAACGTTATATCACCGAGAAAATTTATAACAAGCCGGTTTTCTTAATTGATTATCCCAAAGGTATCAAAGCTTTTTACATGCGCCAAAATGAAGACGGCAAAACGGTGCGGGCGATGGATTTGCTGGTTCCGGGAATTGGAGAAATCATTGGCGGTTCTCAACGTGAAGAGCGTTATGAAGTATTAGCGCAGAGGATTAAAGATATGGGTATGAAAGTTGAGGACTATGATTGGTATTTAGATTTACGCAAATATGGTTCCGTGCAACACGCTGGTTTTGGCTTAGGCTTTGAACGCGCGATTATGTATTTATCCGGAATGGCTAACATCCGTGATGTGATCCCGTTTCCGAGAACCCCAAAGAACGCCGAGTTTTAAAATATGAGCATTATTTTCGGGGCTTTAATTCTTTTAACTTTTTTAATTTTGGCCATTTCGGCCGCTAGTATTAATAATAATAACAATATGAACAACAATGCTAAGTACGCGTTCTACTACTTGTTATCGCTAGTTGCGCTCATTTTTACCGCCGTGTCAGTGGGAATGATTGCTTTCGGAATTATTAATCGGACAGTAATTGATGCTTTAAATTTGGGCGGCAGCGTCAGCGACACTTTAAAGTTTGCGATCTCCGCGCTAATTATCGCTACGCCAATTTTCTTCGCGGCTCAACATTTGATTAATAAGGGCTTGCGCCGTGGCGAACTGACTAAAGATTCCGGGGTCAGACGCTGGCTGACTTATTTTATTCTGCTAGTTTCTTCAGTGACCATTTTGGGCGTCTTTATTAATATTATCAATAACTTCTTATCCGGCGAACTGACGCTTAATTCCATTCTCAAAGGATTAAGTATTATTATCATTGCTGCCGTGATTTTTTCTTTTTATTTTTATGATATTAAGAGAGAAGATGTTAGCGGCCGGACTTTAGTAATGAAAATTTTCTTTTTCGGTTCGCTCGCGGTTATTGTAGCGGCTTTTAGCGCTTCTTGGTTTTTTGTGGAATCACCGTCTGTGACCCGGGCTAAGCGCTTGGATCAAAATTTAGTCAACAATATTAACAATTTAGAAAACGCCGTTAACTCTTATAATGATAAATATAAAAAATTACCCGATACTTTAGACCAGGTAAAAAATAATAAAGATATTTATTTAGATAACAAATCATTTACTGATCCAGAAACTGGTATCCCGATTACTTATAAAAAAACTAGCGATAGCAGTTTTGAGTTCTGTGCTATTTTTCGAACCGATAATAAAAATATCGATCCCAAAGCGGATAACAGCACTTATTATTCTGATCCCACCAAAGCTCATTTAGCCGGATATCAATGCTTGCCTGGCCAAACCTGGTCAATGGCTAAACCAGTTCCAGTCGGCGCTGTTAATTAATTATGATGGAAATAAATACTGCTAAATTTCAAGGACCGCTCGGTGTTCTGCTTAAGTTAATTGAGCAGGAAGAAATGGATATAACCGAGATTGCCTTGGCTAAGATTGCCGATGAGTATCTCGAATATGTTGAGAGCTCCCCAAATATTGACGCCGATGAAATGGCCGATTTTTTGGTAATGGCGGCTCGTTTGCTCTATATCAAATCCAAAGCGCTTTTACCATATTTAATTTCCGCCGAGGAAGAAGAAGATATTGCCGAGCTGGAAAAGCAGCTGAAGATGTATAAGGAATTTGTAGAAGCCAGCGTTAAGATTGCCGAACTGGTCGGCCGCAAGAAATTTTTATTTTCTCCAGTGGCTCTTACTAAAAATTTCCGCCGTACCAAACACGAAACACCTAAATTTAAAGCGCCCAAAAATATTACCGCGGTTTTATTGCATGATAGATTTTCGGAATTAGTGGAGCGTTTAAAAATTACCGAAGAAAAACTGGAAGAAAAAAAACTCGAGCCAAAAATAAGTATTGAAGAAAGAATTTCCCATATTAGGGGTTTGCTGTCTCAAAAATTGCGCTTTAGTTTTTCCAAATTTTTAGAGAGCGCTAAAAGCCGCACTGAAGTCATCGTGAGTTTTTTGGCCGTTTTAGAACTGGCGAAACAGCGCGAACTTTTTTTTGAACAGGATGAATTATTTAGTGAAATTCACGTTCTTTTTCGTGAAGATAAAATAATAAGTTAATTTATGAATCTTAAATCTCAACTCGAATCGCTTTTATTTGTTTCCAGCAAACCTTTGTCTATCAGGGAAATGTCGGAATTAACTGAGGCCAACTTTGAAGAAGTGGAGCTGGCGTTAGAAAAACTAACCGAAGAATATAAAGAGCAGAACCGCGGTTTTATCTTAATTAAAAATAATAAAGAATATCAGCTTACGACCGCTCCTGAAAGCACCGCTCTAGTCAGTAAATTTTTAAAAGACGAAACCAGCGGGGAATTATCTCAGCCCAGCCTTGAAGCCTTAACGATTATTGCTTATCGCGGGCCGATTACTAAACTGGAACTGGAAAGAATCAGAGGTATTAACTGCAGTTTAATTTTACGCAATTTACTAATCCGCGGACTGATTGAAGAAAAAACTGATAAGCAGAAAAATGATAACTTTTATCTAGTCACTTTAGATTTTATAAAATTCTTGGGCATTTCCAGCGTCGATGAGTTGCCTGATTACGAAAAATTGCACCGCGCGCCGTCACTCGACGAAGTGTTAGCTGAGCCCTTAGCGATTTAAATCATATTAAAAAATTACCATGTATTTGTCATTTATCATCAACTGTTTAGCCACTCTGCTGTTTTCTAATTTGGATCTTAAACCGTCTGACGCGATGGTTTTTTACGGCCAGTGCCGGCCGGCAGTGGTTTCGAGGTTGCCCGAGAGCCAAGTTAGTCCGCAAATAATTAAGAAAGCTGATTCTGGAGCTTTTAGTCTAACGGCTTCAAGCGGCGCGGTCTTGCTGTTAAAAAATAATACTTTTTTATTTGAAAAAAATTCCGCCGCCAAGCAGCCGATTGCCAGTTTAACAAAATTAATGACCGCTTTAATTTTTTTAGATAATAATCCGGGCTTTGATAAAGAGTATGTAATTTCCCAAAACGATACTATCGAAGGCGGGAAAAATAATTTGTTTAGCGGCGATACCGTTAAAATAAAAGATCTTTGGAATACCAGTCTAGTAGCCTCAGATAACGCGGCCACCATGGCGCTCGCCCATGCCACGGGGCTTAGTGAAGCCGACTTTGTGACCGCGATGAATAGCAAAGCGGATAAGCTGGGATTGTTTAATACCAAATTTACTGAGCCGACCGGACTGTCTGAGAAAAATATTTCTACCGCCCGCGATATTGCCCGGCTAGCTAAAGAAGCACTGAGCCACGAGGAAATTAGAAAAGCGACCACGCAGAAAGAATATTCTTTTACAACCAAAGAAGGCCGCGAGAAGAAAATTAGCTCCACCGATTATTTATTGTATTCCGGTCCGGAAGCTAAAATTAATATTTTAGGCGGCAAGACCGGTTACACTGAAGGCGCCGGCTATTGTTTTGTCGGCAAATTTGCTAACGAAAAACAAGACGAAATAATTTCCGTGGTGCTAAATAGTAACGGAAAAAATGATCGCTTTTTAGAAACTAAAACTTTAGTCAATTGGATCTTTAGTAATTATAGTTGGAATTAATTAATATATGCCGCTAGTTAATAAGTTTTATAAAAAATTATATCTTGCTCTGAGCCGGCGTTTTCCGAGCCTATATTATTATTGCTGTAAGCGCAAAGCGCTGGTAAAATTTTTTATTGCCGGCACGCTCGCCAGTTCCGTTGATTTATTCTTTTTATTTATTTTCCACGGCCTGTTTTCTTTAGGAATTGTCCTGTCAACTAGCTTATCATTTTTATTATCATTTTTAGTCAGTTTCTATTTACAGAAATTATGGACGTTTAGAAATGAAGAGGAAAAAGCGCCGCGCCAATTAGTGCTGTATCTGCTTAATTCTTTTTTAAGCTTGAACTTGAACGGAATTTTTATGCACTTGCTGGTGACTCAACTAGGCATTTGGTATCTGCTCTCGCAAATTATTGTTAACTTGCTGCTGGGAATGTTAAACTTTTTTATTTACAAATTTATAATTTTTATCAACGACAATGAAATTAATTGTGAACCAATCGCGGCTGACTAACTTTAACGCTGACGAATTTTTGCGCCAGGCCGGCTTTGCTTATATTTATGATAGACTTAAAGAGCATGGTTCTTATGTTAAGCGCTTGACTCGGGACTTTTATCCGCGCCTCCACGTTTACGTAACGCCCAAAAAAGATAAAGAGGGTCATAATTTAATTGTCATTGAAATGCATTTAGACCAAAAAAAGGCCAGTTATACCGGGGTTAAGATGCATAGTGCCGAGTATGACGGGGAAGTGGTGGCAGCGGAAATAAATAATTTGAAGAATTTAATGCGCCGTTACGTATAAACTAGGGTAAGATAATATATGAATCCATCAGATGAAATAAAAACCAAACTGGATATCGTGGATTTTATCCGCGAGTATATTCCCGTTAAGGCGGTGGGGGCTAATTTTCAGGCTCTCTGTCCTTTTCATGGAGAGAAAACTCCGTCTTTTGTAATTTCCCCGGAGAAGCAGATTTGGCATTGTTTTGGCTGCGGTAAAGGCGGTGATATTTTTTCGTTTGTGATGGAAATGGAAGGCTTAGGATTTGTCGAAGCTGTCAGATTACTGGCGCCTAAAGCCGGGGTGACGCTGCGTAATATCAGCCCGGAGACAACTAGCCGCCGCAATAGGCTGCTCGATATTATGGCGCTATCAGTAAAATATTATCACCACTTACTAACTAATCCGGTTGGTGAAAAGCCTCTTAACTATTTAATCCGCCGCGGTATATCTTTAGAGATTATTGAAGAATGGCAAATTGGTTATAGCCCTGATGCTTGGGATTCGCTCTCTTCATTTTTAGCGACTCGTCCGGTTGAAGGTAAAAAATATAGCGCCGACGAAATGGTAGAAGCCGGACTGGTCATTAAAAAAGACGGGGCTAACCGCTATTATGACCGTTTTCGGGATCGCTTGATGTTTCCGGTTTACGATGTCACCGGCAACCCGATTGCTTACTCGGCTCGCATTAATCCAGACAAAGAAGCGGCCGGTGAAAAAGTGGGTAAATATATTAATAGTCCGCAAAACGCCATTTATGATAAGAGCAAGGTGCTATTTGGGTTAGACAAGGCAAAAAATTATATCAAGGCCAAAGATTTAGCGATTGTGGTTGAAGGACAGATGGATGTGGTCACTTGCCATCAATTTGGTTTTAAAAATGCCGTGGCCTCATCGGGCACAGCTCTCACCACTGAACAAATTTCTTTACTTAAACGTTATACCAATAATATCGCTTTATGTTTTGATGCTGACACTGCCGGGCAATTGGCGGCCGATCGGGGAATTAAAGAAGCGATGGCGCAAGGGATGAATATCAAAGTCATTATCATTCCTAACGGTAAAGATCCCGACGATGCTCTGCGCCAAGATTTAGCTTCCTTTGTGATTGCGGTGCGCGATGCCAAGCCGATGATGGATTATCATTTTGATAAAGTAAAAGGTGATTTGGATTTACATTTAGTGGAAAATAAAAAAGAAGTGGCCAGCAAGATGTTAAATATGATTAGTAAATTAACTAATCGCGTCGAAGCCGACCATTGGTTAAAAATTTTAGCGCAGACTTTAGAAATCGACGAAAATGTTTTGCGGGAAAGTTTGCCGAGTGAAAACCGTGATCGCGATTTAGTCAAACAAATTCAAAATAAGTCCGCCGCCTCTCGGCCGCGTGAAGAACAGCTTAGTGAACTGCTGCTGGCGATTATCAACCGTTTTCCGGATTTTACTTCTTATGTCATTTCAAAACTGGAACTTGATTGGCTGGAAAACGAATCTTTGCGCTCATTTTACAAAAATTTAATAATCTATTATAATAAAACCAGCACCCTTGATTACCTCGGTTTTCGCGAATATTTAGTCACCGAAGGGGGTGGTTTAGCTAATATTTTAGACCGGCTAGTCCTTCTGGGCGAGAAGGATTTTTATTCGTATGAAATGGAAAACGTCCAAGCGGAAATTATTAAAATTTTAGTTGAACTGAAAAAATATTATTTGCAAAAACAAATTTTTGCGGCGCAAAAGAAAATGGCTGAAGCCGAAAAAAATGGCGAGACCGATAAAATCAAGGAAATTTTAGAAGAACTCAAAAGTTTGACTGACAATCAACGTAATAATCAAATAAGCTAATCATTTTAAATATGAAAAAAACCGTCAAAAAAGCTCCGGTCAATATGGTGGTTAAGAAACCTAAAGTCACCCCTAAAAAAATAATCAAAAAAGTAAAAATATCTTTAAAGAAGAAGCCAGTTCGCGTCGCTAAAAAACCGCTAAAAAAGAAACCCGTCAAAAAGGTTCTAGTTAAAAAATCCCCCATGAAAAAACCAGTTAAAAAAGTTCCGGTTAAAAAGAAAGTGGCCGCTAAAAAAGTGACGCCTAAAAAAATAGTTAAAGCCAAAGCCAAAGTTAAAGCCAAGTCCAAGCCAAAAGCGGTGGCGAAAGTTAAGGAACCCAAAAAAGAATTACCGCCGCACGATATCGTTTATCCGAGTGAAGAAAAAATTCAGAAGCTGATTGAAAAAGGACGCATGCGCGGTTTTGTGACGGAAACCGAATTATTATATTTATTTCCGGAAGTGGAAGATTATGTTTATGAATATGATGTTTTTTTGGGAGACCTGCAGCGCAACGGCATTCGGATTATTGAAGATTCCGGCCGCATTTTAGGCTCAGTCGATAAGCGCGAAGAGATAACCGGCAAGGCCTCATCGCTGACTTTTGATTTATCAAAATTATCCGCTGATTCTATACAGATGTATCTTAAAGAAATTGGTAAAGTGCCGCTCCTCACTTCTGCGGAAGAAGTCGAATTATCAAAGAGAAAAGAGAAGGGTGATAAAGAAGCGGAACATAAAATTATTGAAGCTAATTTGCGCCTGGTCGTTTCCATTGCCAAAAAGTTTGCCGGCGCTAAAGGTCTGTCGCTGCTGGATTTAATTCAAGAGGGCAATATCGGCCTATTTAGGGCCGTAGAGAAGTTTGAATACCGCAAGGGCTATAAGTTTTCCACTTATGCCACTTGGTGGATTAGACAGGCCATTACGCGTGCTCTAGCTGATCAATCCCGTACCATTCGCATCCCAGTTCACATGGTGGAAACGATTAATAAATTCCAACAGGTGCAACGTTTTTTAGTCCAAGAACTCGGTCGTGAACCGATGGCCGAAGAAGTGGCCGCGGAAATGGGCGAAGAGATTGAAAAGGTTAGATATATAATTAAGATTTCTCAAGATACGATATCACTGCAGGCCGCGATCGGCGATGATGAAGAAGATTCCACTTTGGAAGATTTCATTGAGGATGTAAAAAGCGTCGCTCCAGATCGAGCCGCCGCTTTGCAACTGCTTAAAGATTACGTTAAAGAAATTGTCGCGCAATTATCCCCTCGCGAACAGAAAATTTTAGAAATGCGTTTTGGTTTAATTGATGGCGTCGCCCATACCTTAGAAGAAGTTGGTCAGGAATTTGAAGTGACCCGTGAACGTATCCGCCAAATCGAATCCAAAGCCCTCGAGAAAATCAGGAAGTTTAAGGGGCTGGAGAAGTTGAGAGATTATTAAGCTATTATATAGAGTAAGAATAAGGACGCACAGGTATGCGTCTTTATTTTTATTGACACAAAACAATTTTCGTGATTAAATACTATGATACTTTATTTACAAGTATTACCTAAATCTGCTAGGTAAAGCGCAGATTAATACTTTAACATCAAAATTTAATTGTCATGGCAAAACAAAAGTTTCTTGTCACAGGCGATCAGCATGTTAGCATCGACAAAAAGATGCTTGATATAAAGCGACAGCTTTATTTAAAAAATGGGAGTCCACTAGATCCAAACTTGGTCATCCAGGCTCTTCAGAAGATTGACGAAGGAATCTTTAGCCCAAAATTTTCAACTACCAAGCGGCAACTTATTCCTAACACCTCATGTTTGCGGCTTATACCGGAAGCGAGTAATTTACTGTTAGGCCGTTCGGACGGAGAATTATTTATGGATGACCAGTTAAAATTTACCGATAATTTTCATGAAGTGGTAAATACTTTAACGGTTCGAGGCCAAAAGCATCCAGCGATAAGAGTATCGGCCTATGAACTCATAGATGAAGCGATAGCAGTCAAGATATTTAATTCTTTCTCTGCAGAATCCGGTATTTTGGAAAAAACTTGGTTAACGCAAAAGCAGATAATGGATATCTGTTTCATCCATTATAAACATCTAAATATCGGTGGCTATGGCAATCTTTTCTTAACAAAAAAATATGAAAACTTCAATGCCCGCGCCGATAATTTATACGTTGTTAAGGCGATGTATGAACCAGGAAAGTTTGTTGTTAAGGTGGTGCTTGAACTAAGCAAGCTGGATTTTAGCATCAAAAATTTCTATGATGATTATCTCCATCCTGGCGACTGCCATGTTCGGGTATTTGTTCCGCAGCAATTTAAGCCCTTATAGGGTGACAGTTTGTCCCCTCGGATTCTTGGAAAGCAATTTCTTAGATTCCGGGGGATTTTTTTATAAATAAAGTGTTTAATGGTGTTTTTTCACGGTTGTTGACATTAGTGCCTATTCTGCTAAAATAGAGTCATAAAATGTTTTAAAGCATTTTTGTTTTTTTGAAGTAAAACTTAATATTCCCGGGTAGCTTAAAAAGCTACGGGGAACATTAAACAATATTATTCCCGGGTAGCGCAGCGGTAGCGCAGTTGGCTGTGAACACGTTAGTTCTAACGCAGCTCTGCTGAGTAATCAGCACCGAAAAACAAGGTGAATTGTCTGGAAGCCTAAATCCGACAGGATATGGTAATCAGCAGCCAAGCCCTGAAGTTCAGGGAAGGTTCAGAGACTATCCCGAAAGGGAGTAGGTCCATCGCGAGATGGCCCGAAGCGCCTTGCATCCATGGTTATGGATGATGATATAGTCCACCCCTTTAGGAAACTATAGGATAAGTGTAACCAATTGGTCGTCGGTTCGAATCCGACCCCGGGAGCTCGTAATAAAAATGGCTAATATTAGCCATTTTTATTTTGTAAAATCACTTTTTTAACTATAACATAATTATTCAAAAAAAGTAAAAAAAGTAAAATTAAAACAGAAGATAGATATCGACTATAAAGTGAAAAGGGCAAGAAATTGCCTTTTTCTGTGTTTATGGGTTTTATTTAAGTATTTGGTCGTTTATGATAAAATTAAAATAAGTTAAGGAATTAAGCATAGTTAATAAAATTTTTATGATACCCAGAGCTAAAAAGAATTTACACGCTTGTGAGTACCATTTAAATAATTTAATAAATTCAAAAAATTTTGAAGAATTAGAAATTAATTTTGCCGCATTTGTTAGTTCAGCTCGTAGTGTTACTTTTGTACTTCAAAAAGAGTTTAAAAATAATAATAATTTTTTGCCTTGGTATGGCAATCCAGATAGTCCTGAAAGTTCAAAGGAGAATACTAAAATTAATGAAATGCAGACAGATGAGCTATGTAGATTCTTTGTTTTATTAAGGAATAGTATTGAAAAAGAGGGAATAAATGGTTTAAATTGTTCTACTACAATTAAATCATTTAATTCGTCTTCTGATTTGCCGGATAGACCGACGGGCTCTTCTATATCAATTAGTGGACAAGGAATTTATTATCTTATAAATGAAGGGACTCCAAAAGAAGATCTTGTTCCAGCTAAGGCTAAAGTGGGAGCTGAAATAAATACATCTATTTTTATAAATAATCCGCCGCATCTTCACTTGGGTAAAAAAATAGAGAACCCAAATTTAATAGAATTATCAAAATTATATTTTGAATATTTGAAAAATTTAGTTGAAGAATGGACAGGTATAATAAATAATAACTAAAAATTGTTAAATTATATTAAATAATATGGAAAAAACAAAATATATAGTCTTTACAGCCGATGTTCAGACCGCTCAATCCGCAAAACTTAGGCAAGTAATTACTGATTGCATAAACCAGAAATACGAAAAACTTTATTTTTTAATTTCTTCTTCAGGGGGTAGTGTGCAGGAAGGGCTAAGTTTGGCGGCTTATATAAACGCCCTTTCTATGAGTACAATAATGCACAATATAGGCCAGGTTGATTCTGTCGCAACCGCTATTTTTGCTAGTGGCAAAGAAAGAATTAGTAGTAAAAATGCTTCATTTATGTTTCACGGAGTCAGTATGACTTTAGAGAAAGGAAACCTTATAGAATCTCAACTGAAAGAAATTTATGATGGCGTAAAAAGATTGAAAGAAGATATTGCAAAAAATGTTAGTTCATACACTGATATAAATATTTTAGAAATTAATAAATTAATGATTGACGGCGGAGTTACGTTGACCGCACAAGAGGCAAAAGATCAAGGATTTATTTCTAGTATTGTAGAACCGGTTATTCCGAATGGAGCCGATATTATAAATATTAGCAATGTTTAGTAGACAAATGATAAAATATTAATTTAAGAAATATGCTAATTAAAAGTAAAAACCAAAAGAGGTCTCCATTGAAACAAGAATCTTTACATTATGCTGGAGAATCTTTGGATGTGAAAATCGATGATATAGTATATGAAAAAATACTCGCACCAGTCATAATAGTATTTTTTCTTTGTATTTTAGCCATTCTTGAGTGGACTAAAGTATTTTTTAATATTCCAAATATGCCGTGGTTATATACTGCCGTGGTTATAATTTTCGCTGTTTTTTATGGAATAAAAATAATCAAGAGTATTAAAGAAATTAAGAATATAAAATTAGGACGTGATGGAGAGCGTATAGTCGGTGAAGCTTTAGATGAGTTAAAAACGATTGGCTATAAAGTCTATCATGATATTATGGGTGATTCATTTAATATTGACCATGTGATAGTCGGTTCCGGCGGTGTGTTCACAATCGAGACCAAGACATATCGCAAACAAATTGGAATCAACCCTCAAATTTACTATGACGGTCATAAAATAAAGATTGATGGCATATCTGCTAATAGCCAAATTAAAGACCCGATTAAACAAGCTAAAGGACAGATGTATTGGCTTGAGGGATTTATAAACGATAATGTTAAAATTAAAACAAAGGTTCAACCAGTCGTTGTTTTTCCGGGATGGTTTGTTAATCAGAGCGATAGTAACGCCGAAGTTTTGGTGTTAAATGAAAAAGCCCTAGTAAGCCTCTTAAAAAAAGCGAGCAGGGTTTTAGATGAAACACAAATAAATCTGATAGCTACCCACCTGGAAATCTATAATAGAAATAACTAGATTTAATATTTTAAAAAATAGAAATAAATACATTGAATAATTTTAGCGGCCCTTGTGAGAGTCGGGCTAAGATATTTAAGTATGGTTAAATATAAAAAATATGCGGTCCAATGATCACATTAAAAATTATCTAGATTTTTACTGTAATATAGCTAATAAGTTACCATTTGCGGTTTTGTTAAAAGGTAAATGGGGTTGCGGTAAAACTCATTTTATAAAAGAGTATGTAGAAGAAAAACCAAATTTTATACACATAAGTCTTTATGGGTTAAGTAGTTTCGCTGAAATAAAAGAAAAAATAATTATAGAGATAGTACCACTACTACCTAATAAATACAACTCTCTAGCAGGAACATTATATAGAGGAGTAAAGCATATTCCCGGCTTTAAAAAATGGATTCCCGAAGACGCTGATGATTTAATACTAGATCTTTATTTAAACAAAAAAAATAACGGGAGTATTTTTATATTTGATGACCTTGAAAGGTGTAATATAACTATTGAAAAATTACTAGGATATATAAATCATCTTGTAGAATTTCTTGAACAAAAAGTTATTCTTATTGCTAACGAAGAAGTGATATCAAAATCAGAACAAGGAGGAAAATATTTAGAAATAAAGGAAAAATTAATTGGTAAAGAGTTTTCTGTAAAGTCAAACCCTGAAGAAGCAATAGAATATTTTGTCAGTAATATTAGGAATGCCAAATTGGGTAAGAAAAAAGATTTAATAGTAGGGTTGCTTCTCAAATTATTTTATCAATCAAAGTACGACAATCTTCGATTAATACAACAGGCGATTTCTGATTTTGAATATTTTTTTGAAATTATTGAGTCTAAAGTAAATGAAGAATCGCAAATTTTTGAAAAAATAATTTATGAATTTTTAGCAATTTTTATAGAATATAAAAAAGGCAGTATAAAAAGTGATGATTTTGGTAAATGGTCTTTCTTTTTTCGAGGAATTGATGACAAAGAAAATCACTTTTTAGATAAATACGATGGTATAAGTAATTGGATAATTTGCTACGATGTTGAAATTCTTGGGAAAGTTTTACAAGGCATAAGCCTAAGTCAAGAGGAAAATAAAAAATTACTCGAAAAAATTGAAAGTGTTTCAAACAATAATCAAGAATCTTGGCAAATACTATGGAATTTTAGAGAAAACGATGATCAGACCTTTTTTAAAATGCTTGAGGATGTAATGAGAAAATGGCGTGATTATGGATATATAGATTTTTTTGTTGTTGCTCATATGTTTGGCCTTTTTATTTATTTTTCCGAAAAAGGATTTATACAAGAAAGTAAAGCAACGATTCTCGGGCAAGTTAAGGAGTATGTTGTTAAACTTATAAATGATAATAATTTTCCCTTAGATTTAGACGAACAGAGAAGCGGAATGAGCTGGTGGGAAGGTGCTTATGGCCTTGGTTATTATGGAAACGACTCTTCCGAATGGAAAGAATTTATGGAATTTGTTAGAGAAAAAACAAAAGAATTAAGACCAAAGTTTATTAAAGAAAAAATACAAAAAGAGTTATTGCCTATTTTACGAGGAGAAATTAAATCAAGCGAAAACTTAGATCTCTTAATTAATTATAATTTTTTATATAATTCAGCAGGAAATGGAGAGGCATATTTTCAATATTTAGAAGTAAACGAAATAAAAGACATTTTAATTAAAAACGGAATCAGCTCCCTTAATCGCTTCAAGGATATTTTTATACAGCGATATACCGAAAGAAAGGCTGATATAATTGGCATAGAGCAAGAAAATATTTTTTTAATTGAATTAAAAAGCAAATTAGAAGAAGAGATTGAAAAAACAAAACAATTGTTTGGAGGTAAATTGACACCAAAGGTCTTTTTAATTAATGCCTTTATAGATAAGGCTTTAACTCCTTTTATTCAAATCAATATAAAAGAAACAAATATAATTAATTAAATAAATTTTTTGTTATGAATAAAGACGAAAAATCATTAAGAATATTATTGGATTCGGATTCTCTTAAGTCTGAAGGTGCTAAAGAATTAACAAATTATCCCGATAATGATATTTTCGAGTTTATCTCGCTTGGATATTCAGAGCACCATGCAATGACTCAATTATTCTTCAATAATAAAAGTGAAGCTAATAGAATTGTTATTGACAAGTCCGATAGAGCATCTAGTTACAAAGAAACTACTTTATTCGGATATAAGATATCCAACATAAAAGAAGTAGCAAAATCAATAGATATAAAATATGACGACCTCATTTTAATTTATATTTTCAAGACATTTTTAAATGTTTCAAATGGAAAAAAAATTATTTTAGTTACCGAAAGAAAGAAGCTTCTTAATCGGTTATATTGGAAAAAGAGTGGATTTCCTGAACTACCAGCGTATAGTATTCTAAAACCAGATGAAGCAAAGATTTTTATTGATTTGTATTGTAAAAGCTTGAATAAATATATTGTTGCCCCTAGTTGCTATGTTAATAAAGGCCTTTGGTATCTTTACTCTTTAAAGACAAAAGTTCCAAATTACCAAAAAATTTGGTCGGTAATTGTTTTTGGAGGGAATAGTATCCCCCTAGGGGTGGATTTAGAAGAAACTATTAATTCGCTTAGTGATAGAATCACAGATATGCTGGTGGCAATAGATGAGATAGGGGAAAACCATTATTCAGGAGTAGACAATGATATTGAAGATGCTATTATCTATCATTTTAACTATTTTATTACGTTATTCACTGGAATTTTTGATTCGCTTGCTTGGATTTCTAAATATCGCTATCAAATTAAATTTGACATGATTGAAAAGATAGGTTTAAGGACAAATAAACAGAAAGAATTTTTAAAATTAGTATTTACAAAAAATTATAAAATTAAAAATTTTCTTAGTAAAAATTCGTCTTTAATTAATCTGATGTATAGCCCAAGGGATTTAGTCATTCATAGAAAGAGGTTAAAAGGACTTTATATTAACAATGTAGATAATAATTATAATTTGAATGCAGTTAGAATCCCTGAAGATTTTTTTGTCCAAATTGTAGGTTTGTCAAAGGAAAAAGGAAAAAGTCTTGGCAAATGGGGGCATTTTAGTTTAGATGATAATTATTTTTTAGAACCATACCGATTTGTGAAAAAAATAACGCCAATACTTTTTAATTTTGTAGATGAATACCTTGATTTATTAGATTTTGACGAATATGTAAGAACAAAGCCTTCTCTAAAAAAGAGACTAGAAGAAAACAGTGCGTCCAGCTCATATAAAAATTTTGAAAAAGAATTAAATATTTTTAATAAATATAGACTCGGATATTAAAAACACTAAGCCTATCTTTCTATAATTTTAAAAATTCTCCTAAAATCTTCCCACTCACGTAGTCTTATTTCCAGCCAATCGCTACTAGCCTTAATTTTATATGTTTTATGAATCTAAACTTTGATACAAAATTAGCTACTTCTTATACTAGTTATTCTCAAAAAGCTCGGGTTGTGACTGAATCTTGGGTGCTTAATGAAATATACTGCCCAAGTTGCGGCGATAGTGTTTGCGATTATGAGAACAATAAACCGGTTGCCGATTTTTATTGCAAAAAATGTTTAGAGGATTTTGAGCTAAAATCTAAAAAGGGAAAAATTGGCAACAAAGTTTCCGCTGGAGCTTATTCTAAAATGATAGAAAGGATAAATTCACTGCAAAAGCCAAACTTCTTCTTTATGGGGTATATGACTAAATTATGGAATGTAAATAATTTTTTTGTTGTACCAAAACATTTTTTTATTACTGAAATTATCGAAAAACGAAAACCGCTTGCAGATAGCGCTAAGAGAGCCAGATGGGTTGGTTCCAATATATTGTTTCATAAAATACCACAAGCAGGACAAATTTTTTATGTCGAAAATGGCCAAGAAGTAGATAAAAAGCATGTATTAGAAAAATGGCAAAAAACGGTGTTTTTAAAACAAGTTAAGAGAAGTGATGCCAAGGGTTGGATTTTAGATATCATGAATTGTATTGATAGTTTAAATAAAAAAGAATTTACGTTAGAAGATATGTATTCTTTTGAAAAAGATTTGTCTGTAATTCATCCAGAAAATAAAAACATTAAACCAAAAATAAGACAGCAACTACAATTTTTAAGAGATAAGGGATATTTGGAATTTATAGGCGACGGTGTTTATAAATTAAAATAGTTGATTTTATATTCTATTTGATCAAAAATAGATGTATATGAATATAAAATTACAACTATTAGAAAGACAAATAGCGGAATTAGCCAAAAATTATCGAGCTGATTGGAAAGAAAAATTATGGGAAAGTGAAAGTATTGAAGAATATGGCCTTAATGAGTTTATTGGCGGTAAAGCCGAAGCTTATGAAGATTGTTTAGATTTGTTACATAATATAAAAATAAATAATAATTATGAACATCCCCACAAAAAAATTAAATAATGGTTTTGAAATATCTGTTCTTGGTTTTGGTACTTGGCTTATGGGTGGACGAACAGAAAAAGAGATTGACCACGATGAAAGCCATGATATTGAAGTGATTAAAAAAACCATTGAACTTGGTGGATATCGTTTTGATACAGCCGAAATGTATGCTGGTGGATACAGTGAAGAAATACTAGGTAAAGCTTTAAAGGGATATGATAGAGCTAAACTATTTGTAACCTCGAAGGTGAGTCCAAACCATTTATCTTATGACGATGTAATATCATCATGTAAGAAAAGTCTTGAGCGTTTACAAATGAGTTATCTTGATTTATATCTCGTTCACATACCTAATCCTGATATTTCTATTGAAGAAACCATGAAGGCTTTTGATTATTTAAAAGAGCAGGGGTTAATTAAAAATATTGGGGTTTGTAATTTTAATGTCGAAAGATTAATGGAGGCTCAAAGCAAAACAAAAAATAAGATTGTTTTAAACCAAGTGCATTACAATTTAATATTTAGAGAGCCGGAGTTAAAAGGAGTTATTGAATATTGCCAGGATAACGATATTTTTGTCGAAGCTTGGCGCCCAGTCCAATATGGCACTTTAGCAAAAAAGGGAATAACTATGGTCGATGAATTATGTAAGAAATATAATAAAACCCCTTCACAAATTGCCCTTAATTGGCTCATCTCACAAAAGAATGTTATTACTCTGACCAAAACCGGAAATCTAAAACATTTAGAGGAAAACCTAAACTCAGTTGATTGGAATATGTCAGATGAAGATATTGAGCTGTTAAGAAGTGATTATCCTATTCAACTAGATAAGAGCAATACACTCCCGCTTAATTGATTTAGGCTAAAAATAGCTCATCCGCGAGCAGTATTGACAAAAGTATGGCTATATGCTATACTTTTTTGTTACAGAATAGTCCATTAAAAAACAAGGTTTCATTAGAATAATTAATAAAGTTTATCTATTCTGGTAGATTTTTTGATTATTCTAATTTTAATTATAAACCTTTAATATTTAGCTTATGAGCCAGATTTCAATCCAAGGTCTTGATAAGGCCGATGTATTAGCAGCTCTTTACAACGCTTCCAAACCACAAGGCATGGGTTTTCTACAGTATGATCCGAAGCCAATGACCAAACAAGAAGCTGAGCAATTGCTCCAACGGACCAAATATTTCGACTACCTGAAAGGCAGAGTTATGAAAGTAAGCCTGGAAGGTAATGAGTTCGACGGCTGGCTGTATGACCGAGATAATGGTAATGATGCAGCCAACAAGGTGATCACTTTGCTCAGACAGAGCGGCAACACCAACCACGACGAAATCAAGAATACCCACGCCAAAGCAACTGTAGAGTCCGCTAAAAACGCCAAACAACAACTGGGCAGTGAAACCACACTTGAAGGCAATGTTATGACGTTGGGACTTGGTGAAGTAAGAGAGGTGCTTGAGCCGATGATTGACAAAGCCGTTGCAGACAAAGGAGCACACAGTTATTAGCATTAAAAACAAATGCTAATCAAGGAACCCAAAGGGTTCCTTTTTTCGTTACAATTAATCAAGAATATGCTATTTACGTATAATCTCCTCTAATTTATCCATACTAATCCTGATAATCGGATATATGTTATAGAGTTCTAAAAATACGCAACCCTTAAAGCCAGTAGACAAAATAGCACCTAAAATGCTATTTTTGTTGTATAACAATTAAGCTCCAAACAACATGAAAGTTGATTTACACACCCACACCATTGC
>Ga0172379_10000260_pt1 | contig 143953 bp, 138 predicted proteins | sample GrowelOW334metaG_FD_119756 | JGI IMG/M metagenome (GOLD analysis project Ga0172379, IMG submission 119756) | Groundwater microbial communities from an aquifer near a municipal landfill in Southern Ontario, Canada - Groundwater well OW334 metaG | ecosystem: Environmental > Aquatic > Deep... | reverse complement strand
CTGGCGGAGACGCAGGGATTCGAACCCTGGATCCAGGTTTTGCCCAGATGCGCCCTTAGCAGGGGCGTGCCTTCGACCACTCGGCCACGTCTCCGAAAACGGCGATGAACTTGGGGTTCACGGCTGTTTGCAGGGGGCGGAGTATACCCGAAACGACCTGCGCTGTTGGCAGCTGCGGCAAAAGTCGCCGAGCCTCTGAATTATCTGCTAGCCGCGCAGGCTGATCTGCGGCCAGCCGCGCTGGGCGGCGGCTTGCGCCAGCGTGGCGTCGGCGTCGACCGCGACGGGATGCGTGACTTTCTCCAGCAGCGGCAGGTCATTGTGCGAATCGCTGTAGAACCAGCTTTGTTCGAAGCTACCCAGCCACAGGCCGAGTGATTCGAGCCAGGCTTCGACGCGCACGATCTTGCCCTCGCGAAAGGACGGGGTGCCGCGCGACTGGCCGGTAAAGCGGCCATTCTCCTGCGCCGGTATCGTGGCGATCAGGTGCGGCACCGCGAACTCGTGTGCGATCGGTCCGGTGACGAAGCTGTTGGTGGCGGTGACGATCGCGAGCAGGTCGCCGTTGGCGGCGTGCTTCGCCACCAGTTCGCGGGCGGTGGTACTGATCAGTGGCCGGATGCGCGTGCTCATGAACTCCCGGTGCCAGGCGTCGAGTTCGGCGCGCGAATGGCGCGACAGGGGGGCGAGCTGGAAATCGAGAAAGGCATGAATGTCCAGCGTGCCGGCCTGGTATTGCTCGAAAAATGCGATATTCCTCGCCTCATGCACTTCGCGGTCGAGCACGCCTTTGCTGATCAGGAATTGCGCCCATTCGAAATCCGAATCACCGGACAGAAGCGTGTTGTCGAGATCAAACAGGGCGAGGTTCATGGCGTATCGGCATCCTGGTCGAGATCCAGTGAGGTCTGCATCAATTCACGCAGCAGGGGCAGGGTGGGCGGTCGTTTTTGTTCAAGCGAGGCGCGGTCCAGGCTGTTGAGCATGGCCATCAGCGAGGGCAGGTCGCGGCGGCCGTGGCGCAGCAGGTAGTGCACCACGCCGGCATCCATCAGCATGCCGCGCTCGATGGCGTGGCGGCGCAGCGCAGCGGCTTTGTCTTCGTCCGACAGCGATTGAATTTCGTAGATCAGGGTCTGGCCGATGCGGGTGCGCAGATCCTCGCGAAGCTCCAGCCGCAGCGGCGGCTCGCTGCCGGCAAGCAGCAGGGCCAGACCGAGAAAGCGCGCGGCATTGAAGGCGCGAAACAGGGCGACCTGAGCCTCGGCTGCCAGCCCCTGCACATCGTCGATCACCAGCAGGCTGCCAGGGGCGAGGGTCAGCTCGGCACCGGCTTCCGCTCCGTGCACAAATGCCACGGGTCGCCGCGCGCGCGCGGCCTCCGCGGTCGCCGCCAGCAGGTGGCTCCTGCCGCAGCCTTGCGGTCCCCAGATGTACAGGGCATCGAAGCTGCTGGTGTCGCAAAGGCCGCGCAGGCGCGATACCAGTTCGCCATTGGCGCCGATCACGAAATTGTCCAGCGTGGGCGGTTGCTCGGGTTTCAGATCGAGCAGCAACTGTTGCTGCGGCGTAACCATCTAAGAGCCCTGATAGAAACGGCTGGCGAGATACAGCGCGCGTATTTCACGCAAGCCGACCAGCAGCGCCGCCGAAGCCGGCAAGGCGGCCAAGACGCCGAAGAAGCCGAAGATTTGACCGAAGGCCATCAGGGCGAAGATTACGGCGAGCGGGTGCAGGCCGATGCGTTCGCCGACCAGGAAGGGCGTAAGCAGAAAACCCTCCAGTACCTGCCCGATGCCATACACGATCAGCACGGCGATGACGGGTCCCCAGCCGGCGAACTGGAGCGTGGCGACCAGCAATGCCAGGATCAGGCCGGTGGCATAGCCGAGGTAGGGGATGAAGATCAGCAAGCCGGTGACGACGCCGATCGACAGCGCCGAAGGAATGCCGGCCAGCCATAGCGCCACGCAGTAATAAGCGGCGAGGATCGCCATGACCAGGATCTGGCCGCGCAGATATTGCGAAAGCACGGCGTCGATGTCATTCGCCATGCTGATCAACTTGGCATGCCAGGGACGCGGAACGAGCCCGCCCATGCGTGCCCTCATGCTGTGCCAGTCGAGCAGCAGGTAGAACATCACCACCGGGGCCAGCATCAGGTTCACGGCGAGGCCGACCAGCGCCACGCCGCCAATCTTGAGCGAACTGTAGATCCGCTCGAGAATGACTTGCACGGTATCCCAGTTGCCGGCGGCGAGGCTCTGCAGCCAGGTCGAATCGAAGTGCACTTGCACTCCGAAATGGTCCAGCAGCCAGGGTGCCAGCTTCGTGTTGGCCAGCGCCAGCGCCTCGGGCGCTCGCGCGGTGAGTACGGTGGCTTCCTCATACAGCAGCGGCAGGACGATCAGGACCAGACCGGCGGCCAGTGCGGCCAGCGCCAGCATGACGAGGACCACGACTAACATGCGCGGCAGACCCCAGCGCGTGATGCGGTCGGCTACCGGGTTGCAGATATAGGCAAGGATGCCCGCCAGCAGAAACGGCGTGAGAATCGGCGAGAGCGCGTAGAACAGGGCAAGAATCGCCAATCCGGCCGCAATCCATAGGGTGGTTTGCAGACGATCGCTGCGGTTGGCATCGAGAGGAGAGGTCATTTCCGGTAAAATTTGCGGCTTCGCGGTGGCTGGCAGCGCAGATTATCGCCGATCCAGCGGCAAACCGCGTTGCCGTCGTTCATTCCGCCCGTGTCTTCGAGGACTACATCTTGGCTGCCTCCACCCCTGCTTCAGTCCCGCTTACCTACCGTGATGCCGGAGTCGATATCGATGCCGGCGATGCGCTGGTCGAACGCATCAAACCGGCGGCGAAGCGCACCATGCGGCCGGAAGTGCTGGCCGGCATCGGCGGCTTCGGCGCGCTGTTCGAGATTTCCAAGAAGTATCGCGAGCCGGTGCTGGTGTCCGGCACGGATGGCGTCGGCACCAAGCTCAAGCTGGCGTTTCAGTGGAACCGCCACGACACCGTCGGTCAGGACCTGGTGGCCATGAGCGTCAATGACATTCTGGTGCAGGGCGCCGAGCCACTGTTCTTCCTCGACTACTTCGCCTGCGGCAGGCTCGACGTGAATACGGCGGCAACGGTGGTCGAAGGCATCGCCAGGGGCTGCGAACTCGCCGGCTGCGCGCTGATCGGCGGCGAGACCGCGGAAATGCCCAGCATGTATCCGGATGGCGAATACGACCTCGCCGGCTTCGCCGTCGGCGCGGTGGAGAAGTCGGCGATCATCGACGGCAGATCGATCCGGCCGGGCGACGTGGTGCTCGGCCTGGCGTCCTCCGGCGCGCACTCCAACGGCTATTCGCTGATCCGCAAGATTCTCGAGCGCGCCGGGCCCGATCTGGCGCTGGACATCGGCGGCGTGCCGCTGGCCGATGCGGTAATCGCGCCGACGCGCATCTATGTCAAACCATTGCTGGCGCTGATCCAGGCGCTGCCGGTGAAGGGCATGGCGCATATCACCGGCGGCGGCTTGACCGAAAATATTCCGCGGGTGCTGGCCGATCATCTGACGGCGATCCTCGATAGCAAGAACTGGCCGCTGCCGCCCTTGTTCCAGTGGCTGCAAAGGGAGGGTCAGGTGGCCGACGCCGAAATGCATCGCGTCTTCAACTGCGGCATCGGCATGGCGGTGATCGTGGCCGAGGCCGATGCCGGGGCGGCAAGGCAACTGCTTGCGGCGGCAGGCGAGACGGTCTATCACATCGGACGGATCGAGGCTCGCGGCGCGGGCCAGGCGCAGACCATCGTGGTTTGAACCACCGACTCGCCAGCGCCGACTATTGGAGGTGCGTAGCGACGGCAGCCAGCACGGCAGCCGTCGAGTCTGATTGCAGCGGATCGATGACCTGCAGATTTTCCATGCTCTTCAGCCAGGTCAGTTGCCGCTTGGCAAACTGACGCGTGGCGAACACGCCGCGATCGCGCAATTCGGCCGACGGCAGCTGTCCTTCCAGCATTTCCCACACCTGGCGGTAGCCGACGCAGCGCATCGAAGGCAGCCCGGCGTCGAGCCGGTACTTCCGGCGCAGCATCACCACTTCATCGACCAGGCCGGCGGCCAGCATCGCGGCGAAGCGCTGCTCGATGCGCCGGTGCAACTCGCTGCGATCTCCCGGCACCAGCGCCAGCGTCAGGAGGCGGAAGGGCAGGGAGCCGCTCTTCTGTTCGGCAAAAAAGCTGCCGAGGGTGCGGCCGGTCAGGCGCAGCACCTCCACGGCGCGCTGGATGCGCTGGGCGTCGTTGGGCTTCAGCCGCGCGGCGGTCTCCGGATCAAGCTGCGCCAGTTCCGCATGCAGCGCGGGCCAGCCGCGCTCGGCGGCTTCCGCATCGATCCGGCCGCGCAGCGCCGCATCCGCCTGCGGCAGGTCCGCCAGGCCCTCGCGCAGGGCCTTGACGTAAAGCATGGTGCCGCCCACCAGCAGCGGGATGCGGCCGGCCGCCGTGATCGCGGCCATTTCGCGCAGGGCGTCGCTGCGGAACTGAGCTGCCGAATAGCGCTGTTCCGGCGTGATCAGGTCGATCAGTCGGTGCGGGAAGCGCGCCAGCGTTGCGGCATCGGGCTTGGCGGTGCCGATGTTCATATCGCGAAACACCTGCGCCGAATCGACGCTGATGATGTCGCAGGGGAAATGTGTCGCCAGTTCGAAGGCCAGCGCAGTCTTGCCGCTGGCGGTGGGACCGATGAGCAGAATTGCCGGAGGCTGGAGCATGAGAGGGGTGCGAAGACGTCGGACGCGATAGTCTAACGCCATGGAGTGATACGTCGCTGAGGGCGATTAAGCTGCGGCAAACTGCAGCGTGAATAAGGCTGCCGGGGAAGACTTCACTTGGCGCAGTGGGAATTCAATCCACTCAATTGGCGCCCAGTCGGTTCCATCAGAATCGAGGTCGGCCCTTCATTGGAACGTTCGAAAACGTGCAAGTTCTTGGTGCAGCCACTGGCTGCTCGTCAGCGTTGCACCGCCATTGCACCTTACCTGGTACGGCTGGCCGCTAAAACTGCTGACCGTCGCCGCCCTCGCAATAAAGTCGTCCGCGGTATTGATCGCATTCTTGTCGGCCAGATAGTTGTACTTGTCGCGCAAGTGCGATTGCGCCGCTTTCGAGTCGTACCAGCTGCCATTGCGATAAAACTCGCATCCAGATCCCTCGACATAGCCGAGCAGAAAATTGACTTGAATCTGTACATTCATCGGCGGCTGCGCATGCGCAACTTGCGCCAACAAGAGTCCCAGGATCAGTACCGCACCGTTTAACAATCGCATGCTCATAGCTCGCTGTCCAGGGGCAGCAGCGACAAGACATTGACCTTGAGTCTCTGCCAGTCACTTCGGGCCGGTTCCGTCTCGTATTCGACCGCCTGGGTGTCTTCCTGGGTGCGCCATGCCAGGCTTCGCGTTCCACCCGCGTCGTTAGGACGCAGGGCCAGCAGGTAGGAATTGACAGGCTGCACCATGGCTTCAAAGCGCGCCGCGATCTGTTGTGCCAGCTCGGGACTGTGGATGATCAAGCCAATCTCGGTGTTGAGATGCATGGAGCGTTGATCGAAGTTCATTGAACCTATGAACAGCTTCTGGCGGTCGAATACAAAAAGTTTTGCGTGCAGGGAATAGTTGCCGTAGCGCGAGATGGCCGCGGTTTGGCCGCTGCCTTTGCTATTACCCAGACTTGAGCGAATCTCATAGAGTTCCACGCCATCCTCGAGCAGGGGCATCCGATAATGCATATAGCCGGCTTGTGCCAACAATACTGTCGAGGATTCGAGTGAACTGGTCAGGATGCGGACACGCACGTTGCGCTGCCGAAGGTCTTTGAACAATTGCATTCCTTCGGTCCCCGGTATCAGGTAGGGCGTGACCATCAGCAACTCGGACTGCACCGTGGCGGTCGCGTTGGCCACCGCCCGATGCATCAATCTGCCGACCATGGAGCCATTTTCAACCTGCTTCTTGTCGGGGCTGTCGCTTATGAGTTCCGCGTGAGCCCAGATCAGCGGCAGGCGGCCGGAGATCATTCCATTAAATGGCTCGCCGGTCGCAATCCGCTGCACATATTCAATCCCCTCTGCTTTCAGCTCCTGGCGCTGGACATTCAGTTCTTCGCGATGTTCGACCAGCGCGAAATGCGACGATTTTTCGCCTGAAAGCGCCGCCGCCGGGATCGACAGGGCGTTGTTCCAGAACTCGTCGAAAGTTGCCGAGAGTTGCGTGGCAATGGGCCCGGCGGCGAAGACGTCGTCATCGGCAAATTGAGAATCAGGGGCTATCTGGAAATACTGATCACCAATATTGCGTCCACCGATGAGTGCTATTGCATTGTCAACGACAAGCAATTTATTGTGCATCCGGTAGTCCAGCCGGGAGGCGTTGAAGGCGAATTCGATGGCTCGCAACGCCTGAACATGGCCGCGATAGGCGAAAGGGTTGAAGAGCCGGATTTCAACTGAACGATGCGCTTCGAGCATGGAAATCTGGTCGTCCCCGGCCACTGTTTCGCCATCGTCGATCAGCACGCGCACACGCACTCCACGGTCAGCGGCCGCCAATACTGCGCGGGTAAGCTGCTGCCCGGTTTCGTCACCGCGAAAAATAAAGTACTGAAGGTCGAGCGTTCGTTCTGCGGCATTGATCATTTGCACTCGCGTCAGGAATCCGTCGGCACCGACCGCAATGATTCGGAATCCCGAGTGGCCGTCATGGTCGCGCGCCGCATTTTCAAATTGATTGCCAAGCCGGGTCTCTTCGGGATGGGCCAGTGCCGAGGACGCGCTCTTGGGAAAATCCGAGCCCGGCGGCAGCGCTGCGCATCCGCCTAGAACCGCGACCATCAGTGCGACAAAGAAAGAATGAAAGCGGCCGATCATTAAAGATCTCCAAGGAGAAAAGCGCTATGGTTCGCGGCCATCACTATTAGTGACGTCCCGCGGGCTTCTGCAACCACCTGACCGTCAAAGCGCGCATGCCAAGTTCCCTTTTGAAGGCTACGGGTTTTGATCTCCAAGTTATGTGCGCCAACGAACGGAGCAGAAAGTGCCGGCGTCGGGCCAGGGCGCGAAGCCGCCCGCGACCTTGGCCGAGAGCCGGCCGGGACGTTCTGTGTGCTGCCGCACAGAGCCGCTACGCGGGTGAGCGCACCGTGCGGTTTGGGCATTGTTCAAGACGTCAAGACGCCTTGTCCGTCTGTTCCTCGGTTCTCAACTCATTTTCTTTAGCGGGAGATCAATCATGTTCAACAAAATGTTGACGTCACTGTTAGCGGCGCTGTTCGTGGCCGGCTTGTTTGGCACGGTTGCCGGCTGCAATACCGTCGAGGGTGCGGGCAAGGACATTCAGCAGGGCGGCGCCGCCATAAGGAACGAAGCGAACGAGCACAAGTAGTAGTGAAAGACGTTGTTCTCGGAACGACTTGACTACCCGGACGCCCCACTGCCCGACCGCAGTGGGGGAGTCGGGTAGCCATTGAATGCTGCACCATGACCAGGTAAATGCAGATGAATTCTTGCCCGCCTTCATCCCGATCATCCGCCGCCGGGATGCGGTCGGTGGCCCTCGTATTCGGCTTGATCGCACCGCTGGTCGCTTTTGCGGAGCTGTCCAATGATTCCATGGTCGGCCCTGGCCTTCGTCTGCGGCCGGCATACGACGGTTCGGCTTCTCAAGCAGGCGAGTTGGTTCCGGTTGTCCGGTACTTCGGCCAGCCCTGGTTCGTGAGGTCGACGCAGGGTGTGCTCGAGGGCGGTGTCCGGATGGAACTTGTGCCCGGGCTCAATGGCGGCGCGCAAGTTGCTTACGAGCCAGGACGCGAGACGGGCGAATCCGATTTCCTCAGAAATCACGGCGTTTCGAATGTCGACCGCGGCGCATCGGTCGGTGTGCATCTCGAATGGGACCACAAGCTCGGTCCGGTGCCGATTACCTTGCTGGTGCGCACCAGGCAGCACACCGACTCCGACCGCGGCGCCCAGGCTGACCTCCGCCTCAGCGTCGGTGCCTATCGCAGCGGACGCTTCGCCGCGGGACTATTTACGCAGGCGACATGGGCCAACGCGAAGTCAACCGACTCTTTCTACGGCATCACGCCGCAGCAATCCACAGCCACGGGCTTGCGGGCGTTCAGTGCCGGCAGCGGATGGATGTTTGGCAGCCTTGGACTGCTGTGGTCGGTCGACCTGAGCCGGGACTGGATTGCGGTCGGCAGCGTGGAGTCGCGGCACCTCTATGGCGCCGCCGCGCGCAGTCCTCTTGCAGAGCGCGAATCCAATTACTACGGCAGCGCCGGTCTCGCCTACCGTTTCTGAAACGTCGGATGGACCGACGTGGCAAGTGGCGGGCAATTCTTCTTAAGAGCGCTCAGTTGGTTGCTTGTTCCGCGCGGAATGCCGCTCATCTGCCGCGCATGAACAGGCGGTCCAGTTCCGCCATCGACAACTGAACCCAGGTCGGCCGGCCGTGGTTGCACTGATCGGCGCGTTCGGTTTCCTCCATTTGGCGCAGCAGGGCGTTCATTTCCGGCGGGCTCAGCAGCCGGTGCGCGCGCACCGCGCCGTGGCAGGCCATGGTCGCCAGCAGTTCATTGCGCCGGGTTTCGATCACGCGACTGGCGGGATGTTCGGCCAGATCCCTGAGCAGCGAGCGCACCAGGTCGACCGCGTTGCCACCGGCCAGCAGCGCCGGCAGGCTGCGCACGGCGAGTTCCCGTGGTCCGGCGGCGGCAATGGCGAAGCCAAGTTCGGCGAGTACCTCGGATTGTTCGCTGGCCGTCGCCATCTCGGCTTCGCTGGCGGACAGCAGCAGCGGCACCAGCAAGGACTGCGTGGCGGGTGGTCCGGCATCGAGGCTGTACTTCAGCTTTTCGTAGAGAATCCGTTCGTGCGCGGCGTGCATGTCCACCAGGACCAGACCGTTGGCGTTCTGGGCGAGGATGAAGACGCCGTGCAGTTGGGCGATGGCGTAGCCGAGCAGCGGCGCGCTGCCATCCTCCGGGTAAGCGACAGTCGGCGCCGGCGAGACGGCGGTTTCGGCGGCATCGAAGGCTGCCCGGGCGAACTCCAGGTAGGACCGTGCCGCCGGCTCTCCCACGGCAAAGCCGGACTGGCGGGCATAGGAGAAGGCGGAGGGCACGAACGCCGGCGACGCTTCTGGCGGGCTTGCGGCACTGCTCAGCGGCGCGGCCAGTGCGCGTTGCAGCGCGTGGAAGACGAACTGGTGGATGCCACGGGCATCGCGAAAGCGCACCTCGGTCTTGGCCGGATGCACATTCACATCGACGCCGGCAGGGTCGAGCTCGAGGAACAGCACGTAGGCCGGATGCCGCTGGCCGTGCAGGATGTCGGCCCAGGCCTGGCGCGCGGCGTGGGTCAACAGTTTGTCGCGGACGAAGCGGCCATTGACGAAGAAATATTGTTCGTCGCGCCCCGAACGCGAATACGCCGGCAGCGCGGCGAGGCCGGAAAGCCGCAGTGGCCCGGCCACGGCGTCGAGCGGGCGCGCATGCGGGAAAAACTCCTCGCCGATGATCTCTCTCGCCCGCCGCGGAAAGTCGGCGCCGGCGAGACGGCGTTTTGCGCTGCCGTTGTGGGTCAGGGTGAAGGCGACATCGGGCCGCGCCAGCGCCATGCGGCGCACGACCTCGTCGCAATGCGCAAATTCGGTGGCCTCGGTCTTGAGAAACTTGCGCCGCGCCGGAGTGTTGAAATACAGATCGGCGACTTCGACCACGGTGCCGCCGGCCAGGGCCGCCGGTTCGACTGGGTCAGATTCGCTGCGCAGGCGGAACGCGCGGGACTGCGAGGCATGCCGACTGGTGATTGAAACCCGCGCCACGGATGCGATGGAGGCCAGTGCCTCGCCGCGAAAACCGTAGCTACCGACCCGTTCCAGGTCGTCAAGGCTGGCAATCTTGCTCGTAGCGTGGCGCGCCAGTGCCAGCGGCAGGTCTTCGGGGGCGATGCCGTTGCCGTCATCGGTGACGCGAATCAGGCGCACGCCGCCTTCTTCCAGTTGCACGTCGATCCGGGTCGCGCCGGCGTCGAGGCTGTTTTCGAGCAACTCCTTGAGCACCGCAGCCGGACGTTCGACCACCTCGCCGGCGGCGATCTGGCTGATCAGGAGTTCCGGCAGCGGCTTGATGATTCCCATAGGGGACGGATTATAGCTTCCGGTAAAATCGCACCTTTCCCTCGAAACCGCGCCAAAGTGGAACTTCTCACCCAATTCATCGACATTGTCCTGCATGTGGACAAATATCTGGCCATACTCCTGGCGCAGTACGGCAACTGGATTTACGGTATTCTTTTTGTCATCGTGTTTTGCGAGACGGGCCTTGTGGTGACGCCATTCCTGCCCGGTGATTCGCTGCTCTTCGTGGCCGGGGCGCTGGCCGCGACCAGCGGCGGCAGCTTCGACATCGGCATCGTGATTGGCGTGCTGCTGGCCGCCGCCGTGCTCGGCGACAACACCAACTATTGGGTCGGCCGCTGGGCCGGCAAGCGCATCCTGGCCTGGGGCGAGACTTCCCGTTTTTTCAATCGCAAGGCTTTTGACGTGACCCATGCCTACTACGAGACGCATGGCGGCAAGACCATGCTGGTGGCGCGCTTCATGCCGTTCGTGCGGACCTTCGCGCCCTTTGTCGCCGGGGTCGCCAACATGAGCTATGTGCGCTATTTTCTTTTCGATCTATGCGGCGCCGTGCTGTGGGTTTTCGCGCTGTGCCTCGCCGGCTACTGGTTCGGCAATCTGCCATGGGTCAAGGAGAACCTTTCGTTCATCGTTTTTGGCACCATCGGCCTGTCGCTGGCGCCGCTGGCCTGGGCGTGGCTGCGCCAGCGCCTTGCGGCGAAGGTCTCCTGAGCATGCGTCGTGCGCTGGCAGTGATCGTCCTGCTGCTGCTGGCCGGCTGCGCGCAAACCGTCGACAAGGGGCGCTCCGCCGGCAAACCAGCGGGCAACCCGGCTGACAACTCGCTGAGCAACTCGGTAGTCACATTCGATCCGAAACAGATCGGCAAGACCGACGTCGACCGCGTTGCCGACATCCATCGTCGTGAAATATTCGCCAGCGTACGGGTGCTGGCCGAAAAGCTCTATCGGCGCAATCCGCGCGAGTGGAAGAAGGGCGGCCATGCCAGCATCGAGGCGGCGCTCGACCGGTTGCTCGATCCGCGCACCGGCTGGCGGCTGGCCGAAACGGGCGGAAAACGCGGCACCGATGCGATTCTGCTGGCGCTGCGGGGCGACTTCGAAGGCGATCGCGTGGCCGCGTTCATCGCCGGCATGGGCTCCATGCTGAATGCCGCGTTTGAGGAAAAGACCGAATTTTTCATGCTCGACGACCTTGACCCGCAGAAGCTCTACAACAGTGCGCGCAACCTCGAGATCGCCGCGTGGAAGCTGGCCAACGCGCGCGACGCCAGCGGCGCCCTGCTGCTGCTGAGCAACGAGACGGCGCTGGCGCCGCAGCCGGCGAATCTGAGCTTCGAGCGCGAATTCGGCAAGATGATCGGCAATCTCGACCTCCTGTCCGACCTCATTGCCGACAAGGTGCACCGTACCATCGCCCGCGTTGTGCAAAACCTCGCCACAGCGATGTTTCTCCCGGTCGTCGCGCTGCGATGAAGCGCTACGTCATACTCATCTCCGGCCGTGGCAGCAACATGGTGTCGTTGCTCGATGCCGGTCTGCCCGGAATCTGTGCCGCAGTCATCAGCAATCGCGCCGATGCCGCCGGTCTGGCCGCCGCTACCAGCCGCGGCATTGCCACGGCGGTGATCGATCATCGCGGTTTTGCGTCGCGCACGGAATTCGATGCCGCGCTGGCGGCCGAGATCGAGCAACACCAACCGGACCTGGTGTTGCTCGCCGGCTTCATGCGCATCCTGGGTGACGACTTCGTGCGCCGTTTCGAAGGCCGCCTGCTGAATATTCATCCCTCTTTGCTGCCGGCCTTTCCCGGCGTCAAGACGCACGCCCAGGCATTGGCAGCCGGCGTGAGGCTGCATGGTTGCAGCGTGCACTTCGTCACGCCGGCGTTGGATGGCGGGCCGATCATCGCGCAGGCGGCGGTGCCGGTGCAAGCGGGTGACGATGAGGCCAGCCTCGGCCGCCGCGTTCTGGCCGAGGAGCATCGACTCTACCCGCGAGTCGCGCGCTGGTTTCTGGAAGGTAAAGTGCGCTTGGTCGCCGGCCGCGTGCAGCTGGCCGGCGAGATCGCGGCGGGCGGCTCCCTGCATGTGCCGCAAATCGATTGAGATGCCCGCTTGAGATGCCAATCGCTCTCGCACTGGTGGCATCGGCCCTGATCCACGCAGTCGCCTTGCTCGGCCCCGGCTGGGCGCTGCCGGGGGACAACGAGGATGATCCGCCGCCAGTCATCGAAGCCGTGCTGGTCAAGCCCGCGCCGCACCTGGAAGAGGTTTCCGTCGCCAAGCCGCCGCCGCGACCGCATGTCGACAAGCCGCGTCCGCGGCCGGTGGTTGCAGCGGCGCCGGTGTTCACCATGCCATCCGCTGCCACCGAGGCTCCCGCTGCACCGGGGGCCGCACCGGCCGAGACGCTGCCGGACGCCGCGCCACCCGTCCCCGCGCCGCCGGTCGCCGCGCCGCCAGCGCCGACTCCTGTAGCGGCGCCGCCGCTCCCGGTCAAGATCGCGCTGCCGGGCAAGGGGCGGGTGCGCTATGTCATCACGCGCGGCGAAGGCGGTTTTGTGGTCGGTCAGACGACGCATACCTGGCAACAGGATGGCTTCACCTACAAGCTGCAGAGCGTGGCCGAAACGACCGGGCTGGCCGCTCTCTTCAAGCCGGCGCGCGTGATGCAAAGCAGCCAGGGCGAGGTCACGGTCGCGGGCCTCAAGCCGCACGAGTTTCGCCATGAGCGCGTGAACGGGCTGGATACCGCGAGTTTCGACTGGGTACGCGGCGTCGTCGCCTATGCCGGACGCGAGGACAGCGTTGCCGCCGGTGCGCAGGACATGCTCTCGATGTATTACCAGCTGGTGCTGCTGGCGCCGAAGAGTGGCGTGCTGGAGATGCCCATCGCCACCGGGCGCAAGCTGGAAAACTATCGTGTCGAGGTGCTCGGCGAGGAAATCGTCGCCCTGCCGGCGGGCGAGCGTCGGGCATCGCGCTTGAGCATCAGGAGCGGCAATGACACCATTGAACTATGGATCGCGGCTGACATGCGCGGCCTGCCTTTGAAAATTCGTTTCACCGACCGCAAGGGCGAGATCTTCGATCAGGTCGCGCAAGACATCGACATTCAGGAGCAACAATGAACAATTCCTTCAAGCCCTATTCAGCAAAGCGAGACGCGGCATGAGCGACGACAGGAAGTACGGCAAGCCGCGCGGCACGGCACGGGGTGCGGGCGGTGGTCCGCGTCGTGAAACCTCGCGGACCAGCGCCGGACATGGGGCGGATCAGGCGGCCCCCGCCGCAGAAGGTCTCGCCGCCGACCTGCTGAACGCGGCAGTGGCCGCCAGCGCACAGTTGTTGAGCTTTGCGCTGCCGGCCGATGCGGCCTTGTCGGCTTTCTTCCGGGCGCGCAAGAGCGGTGCGAAAGACCGGGCCTTCATCGCCGAAACGGCCTATGCCGTATTGCGCCGCAAGCGCCTGCTGGAGCGCCTGGCCGCATGCGGGCCAAACCTGGAGCCGGCCTTCCTCGCGCCGGGCTCGACGCCGAAGCGCGGACCCAGGGACGCAACTAAGCCTGCCGGCCCGCGCCGCATCTCGCCGCGTGAGTTGGTCCTGCTGTCGCTGTCGCGCGTGCGCGGCATGTCGCAGCGCCAGCTGGAAGGCGCGCTGCTGCCCGGCGAAGCCGAATGGCTGGCGGATATCCGGCGCCAGCCGGAACCGGAACTGACGCTGGCCGAGCAACTGGATTTTCCCGACTGGCTGGTCGAGCGGCTGGCGCCGTGCATGTCGCCCGAAGAACTGCTCGCCCTGGCGCGCGCCCTGAACACGCCGGCGCCGCTCGACCTGCGCGTGAATACGCTGAAGGCGGAGCGCGACGGCGTGATCCAGCGTCTGGCCGCCGACGGCATCGTCGCCACGCCCTGCCCGTATTCGCCGCTCGGACTGCGCCTGAAGACCAAGCCCTACCTGCAGAAGCACCCGGCCTATCTTGACGGCAGCATTGAAGTGCAGGACGAGGGCTCGCAGTTGCTCGGCTACCTGCTGGAGCCCAAGCGCAGCGAAATGGTGGTGGATTTCTGCGCCGGCGCCGGCGGCAAGACGCTGATCCTCGGCGCGCTGATGCGCTCCACCGGCCGCCTCTATGCGTTCGACGTATCCGACAAGCGGCTGGCCAAGCTCAAGCCGCGCGCCGCCCGCGCCGGACTGTCGAACGTGCATCCGGCCTGTCTGTCCAGCGAGAACGACACGCGGGTCAAGCGGCTCCAGGGCAAGGTGGATCGCGTACTGGTCGATGCGCCCTGTTCGGGCTTGGGCACCTTGCGCCGCAACCCAGACCTCAAGTGGCGGCAGTCGCCGCAGAGCGTGGATGAACTGACGGTCAAGCAGGCCGCCATTCTTGCCGCGGCGGCGAAGCTGCTGAAGCCCGGCGGCCGGCTGGTGTATGCCACCTGCAGCATTCTTGCCGAAGAGAACGAAGCCATCGTCGACGCCTTCCTCGCCACCCATGCCGACTTCCATCGCCTGTCGGCGCAGGAGGTGCTGGCGGCGCAAGGCATCGTCATCGACTGCGGCGAGGACATGCGCCTGTCGCCGCAGAAACACGGCACGGATGCCTTCTACGCGGCGGTGCTGGAACGCGCCAAATGAAGCGGCTGCTGGCAGCGCTGCTGCTCTGCCTGACAGTCGGTGTTGGCGCCACGCCGCTGCCGGCGACGGGTACGGTCGAAGTGCTGTTCACGCCGTGGGACGATGCCGAAGGCGCCATCGTGCGGGCGCTGGGCGAAGCGAGAAAGAGCATTCATGTGCAGGCCTATCTGCTTAGCAGCCGGTCGATTGCCAAGGCCCTGCAGGACGCCCAGGCACGTGGCGTCGCGGTCGAGATACTGGCCGATCGCGAGATGGTGAACAAGGGCGGCAGTTCGCTGATTCCCAAACTCGCCGCCGAGGGCATCCCGATCTGGCTGGAAACCCGCTATGCCGTGGCGCATAACAAGGTGCTGCTGATCGACGCTTCGGATGCTCACGGTTTTGTCATCACCGGCAGTTACAATTTCACCTGGTCGGCGCAGGCGCGTAATGCCGAGAATCTGCTGATACTGCGCGACAATCCGGCGCTGCTGCGGCGCTATCTGGATAATTGGCGGCGGCACCGGGACGAGGCGGAAAAAATGAGCGGGACGAATTGAGATGACCGAACGCGAGCTGGCGAGTCTTTTGCGCGGCGTGCTTGCCGATCTGCGCGAATCGGATCTGGTCTGGCAACTGCTCGCGCTGGCGGCGTGCCTGTTGGTGGCCAAGCTAGGCGCGCGCCTGGTGCGCAGCCGCCAGGTCGGCGAGGGCCGCGCCTGGGAACTGGGACATGGCGGGCTGAAACGCATCGCCTTTCCGTTGCTCGCCGCGATTCTGGTGCTGCTGGCGCGACCCGTGGCACAGCAGTGGATTCACGTCAGCCTGTTCACGCTGGCCTTGCCGTTGCTCGGCTCGCTGGCGGTGATTCGGGTGGTGTTTTACGTGCTGCGCCTGAGCCTCGCCGGCGCAGCATGGCTGGTTCAGTTCGAGCGTATCTTTGCACTATTGGTCTGGGGTATCGTCGCCTTGCACATCACCGGCCTGTTGCCCGAGGTGATCGACGTTCTGGAGTCGGTGGCGTTCACTGTCGGCAAACAAAAGCTGACGTTGTGGAATGTGTTGCAGGGCCTCGGCGCGGTATTGGTCACCGTTCTGCTCGCGCTCTGGCTTTCCAGCGCGATCGAGACGCGGCTGCATGCGGCGGCCGGGCTCGACAACAATCTGCGTGTGGTGCTGGCGCGGGTGTCCAGAGCGTTGTTGCTTGTGCTGGCGGTGCTGATCGGTTTGCCCATGGTCGGCATCGATCTCACCACGCTCTCGGTATTCGGCGGTGCGCTCGGTGTCGGTCTCGGTTTCGGCCTGCAAAAGATTGCCAGCAACTACGTCTCCGGCTTCATCATCCTGCTCGATGATTCGATCCGCATCGGCAACATCATCGCGGTGGGCACTGACCGCGGCGAAGTGACACGCATCACCACGCGCTACACCGTGCTGAAGAGCCTCGACGGTGTCGAAGCGCTGGTGCCCAACGAACTGCTGGTGAGCTCGGTGGTGCAGAACCAGTCCTACAGCAGCCCGCAGGTGCGCATCGCGCTGCCGGTACAGGTCAGCTACGACAGCGACCTCGAACGCGCCATGAGCATCATGGCAGGGGTGGCCAGGGCGCAGGCGCGCGTGCTGGCCGAGCCGGCACCGGTGGTATTGCTGCAGAGCTTCGCCGATTCGGGCATCAATCTCGAACTCGGTTTCTGGGTAGCCGATCCGGAGCAGGGCGTGGGCAATTTGCGCTCCGAAATCAATCTGGCGATCTGGCGCGAATTCAAGCAGGCCGGCATCGCAATTCCTTTTCCGCAACGCGAAGTTCGAATACTTGGTGGAGCTGAGCATGACTGACACCCGACTGATTCACGGCTTTCATGCCATCACGGCCAAGCTGCGACACGCCGCCGACGACGTCAAGGAAATCACCGTGGCCGAGGGGCGCCAGGACGGCCGCATGCGCGACCTGCTGAAGCTGGCCGAAGCCCACGGCGTGCGCGTGATCCTGTCCGATGCCAAACGGCTGGACGGCCTGGCCGGTGGCACGCAGCACCAGGGCGTGGTGGCGAAGGTCGCCGCCCAGGCCAAGCATGTGTCGCTGGACGACGTGCTCGAAGGACTGACCGAGCCGGCGCTGCTGCTGGTGCTCGATGGCATCACCGACCCGCACAATCTCGGCGCCTGCCTGCGCGTGGCGGACGCCGCCGGCGCGCACGCCGTGGTGGCGCCGAAAGACAAGGCTTGCGGCCTCAATGCGACCGTGATCAAGGTCGCCAGCGGCGCTGCCGATACCGTGCCCTACGTCGTGGTGACCAACCTGGCGCGCAGCCTGCGCGAGATTCAGGAGCGCGGCATCTGGGTCATCGGCGCCGCCGGCGAGGCCGACAAGGAACTCTATGCGATCGACCAGAAAGGTCCCTGCGCCTGGGTGCTCGGGGCCGAAGGCGCCGGCATGCGCCGCCTGACGCGCGAAACCTGCGACGAACTGGCGCGCATTCCGATGCATGGTAGCGTGGAAAGTCTCAATGTTTCGGTCTCGGCCGGCATCTGCCTGTTCGAGGCGAGGCGACAGCGGGGCGGGTGAACTTGAAGTGCGAGTCAGCCGGTCTTGCCTGCCTGTACCTGTGCCATGCCGTGAGGCCTCATTAGCGGATGGCGTAGCAGGTTGTCGTATGACGGCTCTTCGCCGGCGACGATGTGACGAACGTCCGGCGCACCAACCAGAAAGGGCGTGATCGCTTCCCGCCACTGGATGTAGTCAAGCGAAGCACGAAACCGTTTGGTGTGATCGGCCAGTGAACGCCAGTGAACCAGGAGCACGAAATTATTCGGCTGTTCGATACAACGGCTCAGGGTATGGCCACGATAGCCCTCTGCGGCTCGCAGATACTCGGCCCCTCGCGCAAGAGCTGCCGGGAATTCGTCTGCGTGATTGTCGTGCACAACAAAGAAGACCAGCTCCGTCACGGGAAGCTCCATCGTCATTCGACAACTCGCCCTGTTTTCAGATAATAGAGAGCGAACAACAAGTAGGCCGAGCCCCATATCAGCTCACTGCGGTTCGCATAGCGACGGGGTTGGTTAAAGCAGCCATCAAGCAGCATGCCCGGTGGCCTCTTGTCCGCATCATCCAGCGGGGTCAGATGTTCAAGCAGTCCGTCAATCATTGGCGTCACATACCCGGCCATCTCGCGCGCCTCGGGTGTGAGATCGGGCATGATGCTGAGCCGGGCCAGTTGTTCGACGACGACCGCCGCTGCCGACGTATCCAGAGGCACATTGCCACGGTCGTTCTCCAGGGCCGGATCCTTGAAGTCCCAGGGCGGCACAAGGGATTTATCGGTATTGGCAATCCAATAGCGAAACAATTTTCGGCCGACGGCAAGGTAGCGTGGATCCCCTAGCGCTTCCCAGGCACGAAAGTAACCGGCAATGGCCCACGCTTGTCCTCGCGCCCAGCAACTGTCGTCATGGGCACCGAGCAGCGTATAGGCGCGATTTGGCTTGCCGCTATCAAGGTCGTAGTCAATGAATTCGAGGGTCGAGCCATCCTCCCGAACGAAGTCGCGGATCGTCAAGTCGAGATGTCTGCGCGCACCATGGATAAATGCCTCGTCGCCTGTCTCCTTGAATGCCCACCAGTCCAGGATCAGGTTTGGATGCACGTTGTCTACGCACACTTTTTCACGGCCGAATATTTGGGTAGATCGCACCTGCACCCGGGTGCCGATCGGCATGGCTCCATTGGAATGGATTGCCATCGATCGCACGGCCCATGCGCCGGCCAGCGCCAGGGTACGGAATCGATCCTCTCCAGTCCAAGCGTACTGTCGCGCCGCCGAGTAATAAAAACGGTGTGCGCGGAACATATCGTCGCGCTCCAGGTATTGGCGCAATCTTTCGGTCCGCTCGGCGGCTTCATCCAAAAGAGCCTGGTCGCCCGACAATTCACCGACGATCCGCAGACACTCGACCCAATGCCCGCCGCACCAATCCCCATCCTCCGTAACGTCCCACGTGCCGGTGGCCGGATCGCAGTGATAAGGCCATTTGTCACCCACTGATCTGCGAATATCCATTACCCGACTGCATAGCCGGTCCAATGCGGTCTGCCAGTGATCCTTGAACTGATACATTTTCTTCTCCCCCAGCGGACTTATCGCTGTGCTCATTTGAAAAGCACGAACTCGCCTTTGCGGACTTCCACGAGTGCCAGAGCGCGTTCGTCATAGCCGTAGTGATCTTTGGCGCTCATCGTCACGACGCCATTGGTTACTGCCTTGCCTTTGGTATTCTCGATCGCATTGCGCAAAGCCGACCTGAATTCCTCGGTGCCGGGCTTGGCTTTGTCGAGAGCCACCGGTATCGCTGTTTCCAGAAGCAGCATGGCGTCCCATAAATGCGATGCGAAGTTGGTACGAGTCTTGGGTCCGTATTTCCCCTCATAGGCCTTTACAAAATCGAGTGCAGCCGCCTTGCTTGGATGACTGTCAGGCAGTTGCTCGGCGACCACCGGCAGGACGACGGGCATCAAGGCCCCTTCAGCTTTCGACCCCGCCATCTTGATAAATTCCGGTGTTGCAGTAGCGTGTGTATGGTAAATGAGCCCCTTGAAGCCCTTTTCCTTGAGCGTCAGTTGCGGCAGCGCTGCAGCGGCGGATGTAGCACCGACCACGACGGCGTCCGGGTTAACGGAGATGATTTTCAGCACTTGCGCCAATACCGAATTGTCCGTGCGCCCGTAGCGCTCTATGGCAAGCAGCTTGATGTTCTTGGACTCGGCGGCCGCTCGAATTGCATTCAGCCACACCTCTCCTAGCGCGTCGGAGAAACCCAGAAATGCAATGGTCTTGACCTTGCGGCGCGCCATGTCATCGATCACCACCTTTGCCACCAAGGGAAATGAGGGTGGCGTCTTGAAACTCCATGTTTCCTTTTCCGCGGGCACGTCAAAGGGAGCAAGGGCAATTTGCGGTGTCTTGGCTTCCGCGGCAATGCTGCTGATTGCCAATGAACCCGGCGTCGCGGTCGAGCCGATGATGACATCCACCTTGCCCTCGGTTACGAACTTGCGAGCATTGGTGACGGCCGTTGTGGTGTCCGTCGCATCGTCGAGGACGATATAGTTGACGGGAATGTTGGCAATCTTGGCTGGCAGGAGTGCCAGCGTATTTTTCTGTGATGCAGCCGCTGAGGCGGCAGGCCCCGTCAGCGATAAACTGATGCCTACGGTGATGTCGGCCAGCACATGCGCTGAATGGATGCAAAGGGAAAATACTGTCACTGAAAATAGCTTCTTGTACATGGTTCCTCCAATATTGTCGGCCTTCTCCCGTAGCGACTGGCCCAGGATGATTTAATTACATATGTAATAATATACTATTACATATGAAACCTTTGTCAAGCGGCAATCTACTTGGCCGGGATTCCTGGCGCGATACGGAGTTTTGGCCCAACGCAACCATCAGGAAGTATGCATTGGCGAAGCAGTGAGTGACCCCGAATACTGGAACCAAACTCAAATGACAAGCAAACGAGCCAAACCAGCTGCGACCGAATCCTTGCGTGACAATGGACTTCAGGTTGCGCGCGCCAGAAAAGGCAAGGAGATGGATCTAGAAGCATATATTCCGTACCAATTCGCGAGACTGTCTGCGTATCTCAGCAAGGAACTTGCCGAGGATTACGCGCGGAACTTCGGTTTGGCCATAGCGGAGTGGCGGGTGATTGCGGTGCTTGCGTTTTTGCCGGGAGCAACGGCGGCCGAGATTGCTGCCTTCTCGTCGCTTGATGCCGTCGCGGTTCACCGCGCCGTGTCCCGTTTGATTCAGGCAGGCTTGCTCAATCGTCAGCTTGATCCAAATGACGCTCGCCGCAAGCCGCTGGAGATTAGCAGCGAGGGTTGGAAACTGTATGAGAACGAGGTACCGGTCGCTTTGACACTGGAACGCCGCATCCTTTCCTGCCTGGAGCCTGCGGACGCACGCGTATTCCGAAGAAGCATGATGACCATTTACCGGAAATTGATTGGCGAGCCGCGACGTCGCAAGGAATAGGAGACCCTGAATGGGTGCCCGGGATTTGGCGGATAACGCAGCCAAAGCTCGAACTCACGTCAGCGCTGGAGGTTGACCAGGATATGCGACAGAAGATCCAGCAGCCGATCACGGTCGGCGTCGGCCAAACCGGCCAGCGCGCGGTCGCGCAGTTGGAGCGCTAACGGAATGATCTCCGCAAACAGCGTACGGCCCAGGGCGGTGATATGAACTTCGACGAAGCGGTTGTCGGCCGTGCTGGCCCTTCTCTCCACCAGGCCGCGTCGCTCCATTTGCTGCAGCGCCCGGCTCAGTGTCGATTGGTCGGTCACGGTGTAGTCCGCGAGAGCGCTCACCCCGAGTCCATCGGTCTCCTCGAGGAAGGCAAGCACGCGCCAGTGCGTGAGCGTCATGCCACGTTGTCGCAACGCCGCCTGAAAATCCGCGTTGAGGCGATTCGTCACGCGGTTTAGAACGTAGGGAAGAAAGCGGTTATGGCCGCTGTATTCGGTGCCTGCGCGAACCTTGCCGCCGCCTTTTTCCTTGCCGCTCATGGCGGCTCCGGAAAACCGGCGAGCAGGCGCCGGCCGGCGAGGGTCGCCAGGCCGTTCAGGATCAAGCCGATCAGCGAGATCGCGATCAGCGGCACGAACATGTCCAGGGTACGAAACGAGCGGGCGGCGAGGATCAGCAGGTGTCCGAGACCGTCGCTGGAAGAGATCATTTCCGCCAAAAAGACCACGACACAGGACACGGCCAGCGCAATCCGAAAGCCGGTGACAATCGAGGGAAGCGCCGCGGGCAATACGATCTTCAAGGTGCAAGCTGCCTCGGAAGTACCGGCCGCGCGCGCCGACCAGATCAGTTTTGGCTCGACCATGCGCGCGCCATGGTAGGTCGCCAGCAGCACCGGAAATATGGCGTCGACTACCACCAGTGTGATCTTCGAGGCATGATCGAAGCCGAGGATCAGTATTACCGCGGGATACAGCGCGATCTTGGGAATCGGCGCCAGGATGCGGACCAGAGGCTCCAGCAAGCGGCCGCCGAGTTCGCTGCGTGCTGCAAAAAGGCCGATGGCGATGCCCGACGTGGTAGCCAGGCCGAGGCCGGCGAAGAGCCTGATCAGCGTCTGCGCTGCGTGATTGAGAAAAGCCGGCTGCTGCAGCAGTTCGGCGAGCCTCAGAAACACGGCCGATGGTGCAGGCAGAAGGTGGGGGCCGACCCAGCCGGCACGGCAGACAATTTCCCACATGGTTAGAGCCAAGACCAGCGAATAGCTCTGCTCTGCAACGTTACGGAGAAAGGCGCGCGTCATGTGGTCCACACGTCGGTGCTGGCGCGCAGATCGGCCCAGAAGGTCAGGCGCCGCCTGATCGCCTCGAACATGGCATCGGCGACGAAGCCGATGACCGAGATGATCACGATCACCGCATAGACCGTGTCATATTGCGCCATGTCAGCCGAATTGAAGAGGAGGTTGCCGACGCCGGACTGGCGCGCGATCATTTCCGAACTGACCATCACGATCAGCGCCATGACGATACCGACGCGGCAACCCAGCATCACCTCGGGCAGTGCCGAAGGCAGAATGACGGCGAACAGGCGGCGTGTTCTGCCCATCCCCATCGCTTGGGCAGACCACACCAGCTTTTCATCGACCGCGTGGGCACCGGCGTAGCTGTGGTAGATCAGCGGCAGACTGACGCCGAGAAAGATCACCAGAATCTTTGAAAAATCGCCGATGCCGAACCAGAGCATGATGATCGGCATCAGCGCCGACTTCGGCACGGGATAAGTAACCGTCAGCAGCGGCTTGAAAAAACACGCGACGGCCCGGCTGCGACCCATGGTCAGGCCCAAAGGCACGGCCAAGGCAACAGCCAGCGCGAAGCCGCCTGCCATCCGTTTGAGCGAGTCGATGATGTGGCCGGCAGTCTCGGGTTCAGCCAACAGCGCGGGCAACGTCTTGAGGACCTCGATCGGAGGCGGCAGGTAGCTGTAATCGAGAACAACCGCCGCCAGGTGCCAAAGCGACAACAGCGCGAGCAACGAGACGATAGGAGGAACGCCGGGGAGCCTTAGCAGCGAATTCATGAAGCATGGGCGTCGAACATCAGCCGCTCGATGTCTACGAGATATTCCTGGTACCGTCGATTAAGCAATAATTCGGCGCGAATTCGCGGGCGCGGCAGATCGATCTCGATTAGCGCCTTTTGCCGCCCCGGCGAGACGGTCATGACGAACACGCGATCGGACAGAAAAACCGCTTCCTCGACGCTGTGGGTGACGAAGAGCACCGTTTTTCGATGCCGCTCCCAAATCGTCAGCAGTTCGTTCTGTAAGGTGGTTCGCGTATGCGCGTCGAGTGCGCCGAAAGGCTCGTCCATCAGCAGGATCGCAGGGTTGTAGGCCAGCGTTCGGGCAATCGCCACGCGCTGCTTCATGCCACCGGACAGTTCCTTGGGATAAAAATCGGCGTAGCGCGCCAGGTGCACCATATCGAGCAGATCCACGGCGCGCCTCTCGGCCTCGGCGCGCGGCACGCCCTGCTCGAGCATGCCGTACATGACGTTGCCTTTGACGGTCTTCCAGGGGAAAAGAGCAAATTCCTGGAAAACCGGCCCGCGGTCGGGTCCGGGACCGGTGACCGCCTTGCCATTCACGCGGATGCTGCCGGTCGTCGGCGGGACGAAACCGCCGACGATGTAGAGCAGGGTGCTTTTGCCGCAGCCGCTCGGCCCCAGGATCGACACGAACTCGCCTTCGGGCACGGTGAGCGAAATGTCCACCAGGGCCGCATGGAGAACGCCCTGCGCGGGCTGAAACGACTTGCCTAGGCGTTCAATCGAGATCATGGCCGACTCCCTCGTTGCCGCGGCTCGCGCCGCGGCATGGATTCTATCCATCACTCAATCGGCGCGATAACGTCGGTGCGGCGGAACTGGTTGACGTCGAGCGGACGCTTGAGGAAACCTGCCTTGTAGTAAAGGTTGAAGGTTTCCTGGATCGACGCCAAGTCGGGTTTGGCCCCCGCGTCGCGATAGAAATCCTTGTCAGTCAGCAAGTATTTTTCGAGCACCGCTTCGGGCGCCTTGGTCACTTCCGAGACGACCTTGCGCGCTTCGGCTGGATTGGCGACGACCCGCTTCATGGCGGCGGTCAAATCCTTGACATACTGGCGCGCCAGCTGCGGGTTGGCATCGACGAATTCCTTCTTGCAGCCCTCGAAGATTTGCACCATCGGCGACTGCACTTCGCTCAGCGCGAACAACTTGCGCAGTCCACCCTTGTCCTCCGCACGCATGGCGAAGGGCTGGACCAGCGGGCCAGCGTCGACGCGCCCGGAACGGATCGCGTCTTCCGACGGCGGGAAGCCGGTCTCGACGATCTTCACGTCCTTTTCGGGATCGAGCCCGTGACGCTGCAACCACAGCAGCATATGATAATAAACGCCGGTGCCATACGCGTTGGTGCCAAGCGTCTTGCCCTTCAGATCCTGCGCCGTCTTGATCGGCGAATCGGCCTTCACCGCCCAATAGACCGAGAATGAACCCGGGCGCTCGCCGACGTGCTGTGCCACGATGTAGGCATTGAGGCCGTTCTCGATGTGGCCCTGCGCCAACGACAGCGGAGCCATCGTGGCGCAATCGAGTGCGCCGGCCAGCATCGCCTGGACCATGGGCGCCGTACCCTGGAACTGCACCCACTCGATCTTGTAAGCCTTGCCCTGACTGGGAAATTCCTGGGGCCGTCGCATCAGCATGTACTTCGCCTCTTCGGCCGGAATGGTCCAGCCGACGCGTATCGTCGGCACGGTCTGCCCCTGCGCCGCCAACGCAGCGGTTGCCAGCAGGGCCAGAATTGCTCGCTTGATCAGTAGTCTCATTGTGTTTCCTCCAGACGTGGATTTATCGTGAATCGCCTTGAGCGATTCCCGGCGGGCGCATCAGGTCCAGATGCTTGAGCATACCTAGCATCCGGCCCAGCACTTCCTTCTTGTATTGATTCAAATCGACTCCGCTAAAATCGTAAAAACCCTTTCCGTCGCGCAGCCCGTTATGGCCTTCCTGCATGTGGCGATTCACGATTGCCGGCGACGCGTAGCGCGGATCGCCCAGGGCCGTCGCAAGATAGCGGCTGGCATAGTAAAGAATGTCGTTGCCGCCGAAGTCGATGAACTCGATGACGCCGATGTTGGCGTAACGGAAGCCGAGGCCGAAGCGCGTTGCCTTGTCGATTTCCTCCGCCGTCGCGACCCCCTGCTCAACCATGCGCGCGGCTTCGTTCATGATCAGCGTTTGCAGCCGGGGCACGATGTAACCGGCCGTGGCTGCGCAGACTACCGGCACTTTGCCGATCGCCTCCAGCAGGTTCCTGAGCCGGGCGGTCACCGCCGGCGCCGTTTGTGCATGCGGACTGAGTTCGACCAGGGGAATGATGTAAGCCGGGTTGAGCCAATGCGCGTTGAGGAAGCGCTCGGAACCGGGGACGATCTCCGCCAGTTCATTTACCAGGAAGGTCGAGGTGGTCGAGGCGACGATCGCGTCGGCCTTGAGGTGGGCGCCCGCAAATGCGAAGGCGTCACGCTTGATCTCCATGACCTCGGGCACCCCCTCAAACAGCAGGTCGACGCGAGCAAGTGCGGCCGGTGCCTGGTCGCGCAACGCGAAGTGAATGCGTTCGACGATCGCCGGCCGCTGGCGATCGTCGAACGCGCCCAGGGCCGCCAAGGCCGCCAGGCTGCCATCGATTTCGGCGCGGGCGTCTTGCACGAGCGCTACAGCGTCTGCCGGCTCGCGCGGCTTGACGTCAATCAGCCAGGTCTCATGTCCGGCGTAGGCGAAGGCAGTCGCGATTCCGCGCCCCATGCGGCCGGCGCCGAGGGCGCCGATAACGGCGGGGGCGGGACGCGCGCTCATAGGTCCCCGCCGCACTCCAGGAGTCGCTTCATCGCAGAGCGGTCGAGACGGCCAAGGCCAAGGGCGCCAAGCGTGCGCGGTCCGGTGGCGAAATTCTGGCCGCATACGGCACCGGCGATCGCCAGCAGACCCCGCGCCACCGGACAGTCCAGGTTTGCCCAGTCCGCCACCGACACCAGAAATGCCAGGCCGTACGCGACGTCTTCTTGCATATAGCGATGGGTCTTGAGGTCGATGTGTTCGCGCCAGTCGCCGCTGTCGACCAGTTTGTCATGCGCGTTGCCGTACATCCACCGATCGCTGTTGTAGTGATCCGCGAGAGGAAAATGCGGCGCCGCGTAGCCGAGAGCTTCGCGCAGCGCCATTCGTTCGGCATCCAGCGCATCGGTGACGTGCCGGATCGATGCCTGGGTGCCTTCGTTGTGGATGTCCCACGACTCGAAATGTTCAAGCGGACCGGCATTCATCAGGATAAGAGGAGGATGAATGATCGGTCCCGCGTTCATCAAGGCGGCCGACAATGCGTCCTCTACCGGCTCGATGGCTGGATAGGCGCGCGCAATTACGGCCAGCGCAGCGGTAGCCGCGCTGGCCGGAAAGACTCCCGTCGGCAGCCGGGTTGCGCGGGTGGTGATGGTGATGTCCGAATCACCGTGCTTACGTGCCAGATAGGGCAGGGTTCCGGTTTCGGCGAAGGCGACGGCGGCGCTGTTTCCTGCTCTGCGTACCTCCCGGGCCATGACATAGCTGCCGAAGGTACCGGGGGGGAGGAACACCACTTGGCCATCGCAGAGGTGGGGTGCGATGGCAGCGGCGATCTCGGTTTGGGAAAACGCCGGTGTCGCAATCACTATGAGATCGGAGCCGCGGACCGCAGCGCCGATGTCGGGAGTGGGGCGGAAGATGGGTACCTCACGGCAGCCGCGATAGTCCGTCAGGGAGATGCAGCCCGAACGCGTGACCGCTTCGAGCGCTGCCGCATCGCGCCGCCACAGGCAGACCTCGTGCCCCTGCTCCGACAGATCCGCAGCCGCTGCATAGCAACCGTGGCCACCGCCGAGAACCGCGATACGCATCGGATCTCCTCCTCGTTTATCGTAGATTTTCTGATGCGAGTATATGCAGATGCATATACGTGTGTCAACGGTGCTTGAAGAGAGGGCTTCCGCCTGGAACGAAAATCCAAAGTGCGGTGATTGAGCTTGGCCTCAAGAGGTCGACTGGGCGCGGTCGACCGCACGCACGCATCGCGCGCCAGCGCCGTCCGGGTGGATACCGCTGCGCATAACTCCCGGACTTCGTGCAACTCAGACGACAGCGCTGCCGGCTTCGTAGACTTCGATCGCCTTGCGCAGCTTCTCCGGCAAGGGGCGCGATGTCTTGCTCTCGGGGTCGGCATTGACGTAGACGATCTCGCCGCTGATCAGGCGTTCGTCGTCGCGGAAGATGCCCATCTCGAAGGTCATGCTCGAATTGCCGAGCTTGGCCGCGCGCACGCAGATGTCGATGATTTCGTCGAAGCGCGCTGAACCGTGATAGTTGATCACGCTCCTCACCGCAAACAGGTCGCCGCCAGTGCCGGCGATGCCATTCGGATAGGGCAGGCCGATCGCGCGCCAGTATTCGGTGATGCCGACGTCGAAGTAAGTCAGGTAATGGCCGTTGAAAACGATGTTCTGCGGATCGACTTCGGCCCACCGCACGCGGAGCGGATAGCGCAGGCGGAAGGCGGCAAGTTCAGAGGGATTTGTCATGTCGATGTCCCTTGCTGTTGTCGGTTGGAGCCCAGTTCGCGTTCAAGTCTCGTCGGTCAGCAGCGAGACGCCGAGCAAGGCGCGGCGCTTGAGCCACGGGCTGGGACGGTAGCGCGGATCGCCGTAGACATCCTGCATGGCTTCGAGGATCGTCAGCACGTTCCTGGCGCCCAGCGCATCGCCGAACGCCAGCGGGCCCTTGGGATACGCCAGACCGAGGGTCACCGCGCGGTCGATGTCGGCCGGATTGGCGACGCGCTGCTGGGCGATGTCGCAACCGATGTTCACGATGCAGGCAACGATGCGCTGGGCAACGAACCCCGCGCTGTCGCGGATCACGGTGACGGGCGTGCCGTCGGCGGCGAACAGGGCATGGGCGGCGTCGCGCATCGCGGTGGTGGTCAGCGGTGTCGTCATCAGGGTGCGGCGCGCGCTTCTGCCCGCCGTGATGCCGAACAGGCAGTCGATGCCGACCGCATTGCGCGGATCCAGCCCCTTGCCGACGCAGCAGGTGGTGATGTCGGCGCCGAGCGGGGTGACGATGCACAGGGCATCGGCGCTCGGCGTGTAGTCGGTTTCGACCTTGACGCCGGCAGCCGCGGCGATCTCGCGCACGACATCGGCCCATTCCGGGCGGGTCTGGCTGACCCAGACGCTGGCCGCTTTGGCGCTCGGCACGATCGCCACCGGCATCGGCCCGGGTGTGCCGTTGGCATAGGTATAGAAACCGCGTCCGGTCTTGCGTCCCAGCAGCCCGCCGGCCAGTCGCTGCGCCGCGAGCGCCGAGGGCCGGTAGCGCGGCTCCTCGTAATACTGGTGGTAGATGGATTCCATCACCGGCTGCGAAACATCGAGGCCGGTCAGATCCATCAGTTCGAAAGGCCCCATGCGAAAGCCGGCGGTCTCGCGCATGATGCGGTCGATTTCCCAAAAATCGGTTACGCCTTCGCCGAGCACGCGCAGCGCTTCGGTGGCGAAGCCGCGGCCGGCATGATTGACGATGAAACCCGGCGTGTCGCGGGCGTGCACCGCCGTGTGCCCCATGCGGCGTCCCAGGGACAGCAGTGCCTCGCAGACCCACGGCGCGGTGAGCAGACCGTCGATGACCTCGACGATTTTCATCAGCGGCACGGGATTGAAGAAGTGAAAGCCGGCGACGCGCTCGGGTCGCTTGCAGGCCGCAGCAATCGAGGTCACCGACAGCGAGGAGGTGTTGGTGGCGAGAATGCAATCGGCGGTGATGATGTCCTCCAGTTGCTGGAACAACTGTCTCTTGACGTCGAGATTTTCGACGATGGCCTCGACGATGATCTGTGCCGAAGCCAGTTCCTCGAGCCGGGGCACGACTTCCAATCTGGCCGACGCAGCGGCAAGCGCCTCAGCCGATATTTTGCCCTTTTCCGCCAGTTTGCCCAGCGTGGCGACCACTGTTTCGCGCGCGCTGAGCGCGGCGCCATGCAGGGCGTCGAACAGCAGGACGCGGATGCCGGCCTGCGCGGCGATCTGGGCAATGCCGCGGCCCATCGCGCCGGTGCCGACGATGCCGATGCAAAGGGAGGGCGACTGGATCTCGACGGACATGGAGGGTTTTCCTGGGAGTGTTACCCGTCCGGCCTGCTCGCGATCGGGGCCGGGTCGGAACTGGGGCTCAGCGACCTACCAGAGCTTCCACCACGGCGTCCCGCGGTCGAGGCCGCGATCGTAGTATTCGCTCTTGGGGAAGTTCTTGCGCATGACCCGCTCGGCATCGTCGCGCAGGTCGTTCATGCCCATCAGATCGTAGGCCTTGACCATGATGAACAGGGCCTCTTCGTTGGCGGGTGCGTCGGGGTAGGTTTTCACCGCGGTTTGCGCGCGATTGACCGCGGCGACGTAGGCTTCCCGCTTCATGTAGTAGCGGGCGACATGCACTTCATGCGAGGCCAGCGCATTGACCAGGTACTTCATGCGCGCCGTGGCGTCCGGCGTGTAGCGACTTTCGGGAAACTTGGTGACCAGCACCTTGAAGGCATCGAAGGAGTCGCGTGCGGCTTTGGGATCGCGTTCGGTGAGATCCTGCAGGCTGACGTAGCCCAACAGGCCGAGGTCCTCGTTGAAGTTGGTCAGACCCTTCAGGTAATAGGCGTAGTCGACGTTGGGATGATTCGGATGCAGGCGGATGAAGCGATCGCAGGCGGCAATGGCCGACGCCGGCTCGCTCTGCCGGTAATAGGCGTAGGCGACTTCAAGCTGGGCCTGTTGCGCGTAGCGGCCGTAAGGGAAGCGGGCTTCGAGCTTTTCGAAATACTTGATCGCCTTGTCGTAGGCGCCCTCGCTCATGGCGTCCTTGGCTTCGGCATAGAGCTTGTTGGGTGTCCAGGCCGCGGTTTCGTCGATCACGTCGGGCAGCAGGCCGCAGCCGCCGAGCAGGGTCGCGCCGAGACTGGCGCCAATGACTACGATGGGGGCGAGCGCCCGCAGGAATGCCGCTAAACTACGCATGGTGAAAACCTCGCATGAACATCCGGTCGATTATAGCCGAAGCCCCAGCCTGCCCCTGAGCGCCGAAATCCCCGCGGAATGCGCCGGCTGGCGGCTCGACGCCGCCTTGGCGAAGCTTTTCCCCGAGCACTCGCGCAGTCGTTTGCAGGGCTGGCTCAAGCAGGGACTGATCCGCCTCGACGGCAGCGCGGCCGAGTCCAAGCGCAAGGTCTATGGTGGTGAACGCATCGATTTCGATCAGAGCGCCGCCGTGCTGCCGGCACCGACTCTTGCCAACGCTGCCGAGGATATCGCGCTCGACGTAGTGTTCGAGGACGAGCACCTGATCGTGATCGACAAACCCGCCGGCCTGGTGGTGCACCCGGGCAACGGCAATGCGTCGGGCACGATGATGAATGCGCTGCTGCATCATGCCCCGCAACTGGCCGGGATACCCCGCGCCGGCATCGTGCACCGACTCGACAAGGACACCAGCGGCCTCCTGGTGGTGGCGAAGACGCTGACGGCACAGACCGACCTGGTGCGCCAGATGCAGGCCCGCTCGGTGCAGCGGCACTATCTGGCCCTGGCGCTGGGCGTGGTCGAGCGCGACGGCACCGTCGATGCGCCGCTCGGGCGCCATGCCGTGCAGCGGACCAAGATGGCCATCGTGCGGGCCGGCGGCAAGGAGGCGCGCACGCATTACGCGGTGCTCGAGCGCTTCGCCAAGGCCACGCTGCTCGAGTGCCGGCTGGAAACCGGGCGCACCCATCAGATTCGGGTCCACCTGGCGTCGATCAAGCATCCTCTGGCCGGCGACCCCGTGTACGGCAAGGCCAGGAGCGGTGACGCCCGGCTCGACGCATTTAAGCGCCAGGCGCTGCATGCCTGGCGGCTGGCGCTGCGGCATCCGGCAACCGGCGCCGACATGGCCTGGGAATCGCCGCTACCCGCCGATTTTGCACAACTGCTGGAAGACCTGCGGCATGAGTAGTTTGATCCTTCCCGAGTGGCCGGCGCCGCCCGGTGTGCGCGCGCTGGCGACGACACGTCGGGGCGGCGTGAGCCGCACGCCGTGGCACAGCTTCAATCTCGGTGCTCATGTCGGCGATGACCCGCAGGCGGTCGCCGCGAACCGGGCGCTGTTGCGCCGCGAACTGCCCGCCGAGCCGCTGTGGCTGGCGCAGGTGCATGGCATACGCTGCGTCGATGCGGCCCTGGCGGCGGGCGGCGTGGAGGCCGATGCCAGTTTCACGCGCCAGCGCGGCGTGGTCTGTGCCGTGCTGACCGCCGACTGCCTGCCGGTGCTGCTCTGCGACGATCGGGCCACCGTGGTCGGCGTCGCGCATGCGGGCTGGCGCGGGCTGGCGGCAGGCGTGATCGAGGTGACGGTCACCGCGATGGGTGAGCCGGGAACGAGTCTCATGGCGTGGCTCGGCCCCGCCATCGGGCCGCAGGCATTCGAAGTCGGCGGCGAAGTGCGGGACATATTTGTCGCTCACGACCGGCAGGCGGCGAGTGCGTTTGCGCCGGCCGCCAACGGAAAATGGCTGTGCGACATCTATCAACTGGCGCGCCAGCGGCTTCATGCGCTGGGGATTCGCCGTATCACCAGCGCCGACTTCTGCACCATGAGCGAGACGGAAAACTTCTTTTCCTATCGCCGCGACGGCGTCACCGGGCGCATGGCCAGCCTGATCTGGCTGGAATAGCGCCTATAATTTCGACCCCATGTCCGTTCTTTACTGGATTATCGTAATGTCATTGGTCGGCGGCGCGCTGAGCGTTCTCGCCGCCGCTGCATTCGCGTTCCGGGCGAAGGCGCACTGGGTGTCCCACCTCGTCAGCTATGCCATCGGCGCGCTGCTCGGCGCGTCCTTTCTCGAAGTGCTGCCGCATGCCATCACCGCCAGCGGCGATGCCTCGACCACGACGGGAACGGTGCTCGCCGGCATCCTGGCTTTCTTCGTGCTGGAAAAGCTCGTGCTGTGGCGCCATTGCCACGTCGAGGCCTGTGAAGGACATGAGCCGCTGGTGCACACCCACGGCCATGAGCACGACCACGGCCGCAGCGGCATGATGATCCTGGTGGGCGACACCTTCCATAATACGGTCGATGGCGTGCTGATCGCCGCGGCCTTCATGGAAGACATCCGCCTCGGCATCATCACCGCGCTGGCGATCATCGCACGAGATCCCGCAGGAGGTGGGTGACTTCGTGATCCTGCTGCATTCGGGTTATTCGAAGGCGCGCGCGCTGGCCTTCAACCTGCTGTCGAGCCTGGCGACGCTGGTCGGCGCGATGCTGGCCTATCTGGCGCTGGGTCGGGTGCAGAGCGCCGTGCCGGTGCTGCTGGCGCTGGCGGCGGCGAGCATGATCTACGTCGCGGTGGCCGATCTGATTCCCGGCCTGCACAAGCGCACCGAAATCCGCGCCACGGTGCAGCAGGTGCTACTGATCGCGGCCGGCATCGCCACCATCGTCCTTACCGACCGCATCGTCGACCGCTTCGCGGGCTAGACTCGCTTTTCTTCGCCGCGGCGCGCCGAACAGCCACAGCAACAGGGCCAGGGGCGCCGCTCCGTAGAAGACAAAGGTGAGCACGCCGGCGGTAAGATTCGCTTCGGTGGCCGCCATCAGCAGGGTGACATAGAGCCACCCGATCGCGATTACATACATTTGCCAATTTTACGGACAAGCGAGGCTGTCGCCTTGCTTGACACCGTTTATTGTGCAGTGCAAAATCCAACCCGTTTTGAGGAGTCCTGGATGTCTTCCCCCCCCGATCAGAATGCCGCATTGCAAGCCATGTTCCAGGCGGGAAATGCCATGGCTCAAGGATTCAACAAGTTTCTTGCCGAGCAGCAAAAATTGGCGGCGACACCCCCCGGCGTGAATCCGGCGGTGTGGACTGCCGAGTCGGAGGAACTCAAGACCCTGCAGCAGGAGTGGATGGGGCGGCACGCCCAACTCTGGCAGGGCATGCTGGGCAAGGCAGCCGATCAGCCGGCGCCGCAAGTGGCGAGTGCGGCCGCGGGTGACAAGCGTTTCGATCATCCGGCGTGGGGCGAAAGCCCGGTCTATGACTATCTGCGCCAGGCTTACCTGATCAATGCCGAATACATGAAGCGCGTGGCCGAGGCGGCGCCGGTGGCCGACGGCCAGGCGAAGAACCGCATGCGCTTCATGACACGGCAGATGGTCGACGCGATGGCGCCGTCCAATTTCCTCGCCACCAATCCCGAGTTCATCAAGAAGGCGCTGGAAACCAAGGGCGAGAGCATCCAGCAGGGCATCCAAAACCTGCTCGGCGATCTGGACAAGGGTCGCATCTCTATGACCGACGACAGCGCCTTCGAGGTGGGCCGCAATCTGGCCATCACGCCCGGGGCGGTGGTGTTCGAAAACGAAGTGATGCAACTGATCCAGTATTCGCCGCTGACCGACAAGGTGGCGGAACGGCCGTTCCTGATGGTGCCGCCCTGCATCAACAAGTATTACATCCTCGACCTGCAACCGGAAAACTCGCTGGTGCGCTATGCCGTGGAGCAGGGCAACACGGTGTTCCTGGTTTCCTGGCGCAACGTGCAGGCCGATCTCGGGCATCTGACCTGGGACGACTACATCGAGAAAGGGGCGCTGACCGCGATCAAGACGGTGCAGGACATCTGCAAGGTCAAGCAGATCAACGCCCTGGGTTTTTGCGTCGGCGGCACGATACTCGGCGCCGCACTCTCCGTCGCGCGCATTCGCGGCGAGAACCCGGTGGCATCGCTCACCCTGCTGACCACCCTGCTGGATTTTTCCGAAACCGGCGAGATCGGCTACTTCGTCGACGAGACCGCGGTGCAGGCGCGCGAGGCCAGCATCGGCAAGGGCGGCCTGCTGCGCGGCAGCGAACTGGCCTCGGTGTTTTCGGCACTGCGCGCCAACGACCTGATCTGGCAATACGTGGTGGGAAATTACCTCAAGGGCAACAAGCCACCGCCGTTTGACCTGCTGTACTGGAACGCCGACGCGACCAATCTGCCCGGGCCGTTCCTCGCCTGGTATCTGCGCAACCTGTATCTGGAAAACAATCTGCGGGTTCCCGGCAAGCTGGAAATGTGCGGCGTCAAGGCCGATCTCGGCCGGGTGGACATGCCGGCCTTCCTCTATGCCAGCCGCGAAGATCACATCGTGCCGTGGAAAACCTCCTACCAGACGCGCAGCCTGCTCGGCGGCGAGACGACCTTCGTGCTCGGCGCTTCCGGGCATATTGCCGGCGTCATCAATCCGGCGGTGAAGAACAAGCGCAATTACTGGCTGAACGACAGCAAGACCGCCAATGCCGATGAATGGTTCGATGGCGCGACAGAAGTCAAAGGCAGTTGGTGGCCGGTGTGGGCGAAGTGGCTCAAGAGCCACGGCGGCAAGCAGATTCCGTCGCGCGCAAGCCTCGGCAGCAAGACCTGCCCGCCCGGCGAACCCGCGCCCGGCCGCTACGTCAAGGAAAAGGCATAATGAAAACGCCGGATCTCTGCGGGGGGCCCAGCTTCCGGTGCCGCAATGCAATCGTCCCGTCCCGATAAAAGCGAGAGGAGAAGCAAAATGCAAAGAGTGGCACTGGTAACGGGTGGCATGGGCGGTCTTGGCGAGGCAATCTGCATCAAGCTGGCGGCGCTGGGCTACAAGGTGGTAACGACCCACAGCCCGACCAACACCAAGGCGCACGAATGGCTGCGCACCATGAACGACATGGGCTACGGCTTCAAGGCCTATGCCTGCGACGTGGGCGACTATGAGTCGTGCAAGGCCTGTGTCGCGCAGGTGGCCAAGGATATCGGCGCGGTCGATGTGCTGGTGAATAACGCCGGCATCACGCGCGACATGACCTTCAAGAAAATGACCAAGGCCGACTGGGATGCGGTGATGCACACCAATCTCGACTCCTGCTTCAACATGACCAAACAGGTGATGGACGGCATGGTGGAGCGCAACTGGGGCCGGGTCATCAACATCTCCTCGGTCAACGGCCAGAAGGGCGCTTTCGGCCAGACCAACTATTCGGCGGCCAAGGCCGGCATGCACGGTTTCACCAAGGCGCTGGCGCTGGAAGTGGCGAAAAAGGGCGTCACCGTGAATACCATTTCGCCGGGCTACATCGGCACCAAGATGGTCATGGCGATCCCGCAGGAAGTGCTCGAGTCGAAAATTCTGCCGCAGATTCCGCAGGCGCGCCTGGGCAAGCCGGAAGAGGTCGCCGGCCTGGTCGCCTACCTGTCGTCCGAAGAGGCGGCCTTTGTTACCGGCGCCAACATTTCAATCAACGGTGGTCAGCACATGTACTGATCCACCTCGAGCGGAAGGCTGCGGCTTGCAGCGCGTCTTCCGCCCGCAAAGATTTTTATAGTCGTATAGGAAGTTTCAAAAATGGCAAAAAGAATTGCATTGGTAACGGGCGCAATGGGAGGCCTGGGCACAGCGATCTGCAAGGCGCTGTTCGAGGGTGGTTTCACCGTTGTGGCGAACTGTCTGCCGAATTTCCCGCCCAAGGACGAATGGCTGGCGCTGATGAAATCCGAAGGTTTCGACTTCATTCCGGCCGAGGCGGATGTCACCGACTACGACGGCTGTGCGGCGATGGTCAAGAAGATCGAAGCGGAAGTCGGTCCCATAGACGTGCTGGTGAATAACGCCGGCATCACGCGCGACGCCGTTTTCAAGAAGATGGACAAGGGCCAGTGGGATGCGGTGCTGTCCACCAACCTCGACTCCGTGTTCAATGTCACTCATCAGGTGCTCGCCGGCATGGCCGATCGCGGCTGGGGCCGGGTCATCAACATGTCTTCGGTGAATGGCATCAAGGGCCAGTTCGGCCAGGCCAACTACTCGGCGGCCAAGGCCGGCATCCTGGGCTTCACCAAGGCGATCGCCGCCGAAGTGGCAAGGAAGGGCGTCACCGTCAATGCCATCGCCCCCGGCTATATCGGGACGGAGATGGTCATGGCGATCAAGCAGGAAGTACGTGATTCGATCGTCGCGACCATTCCGATGGGGCGCTTGGGCAAGCCCGAAGAAATCGGCGCGCTGTGTGCTTATCTGGTGTCGGACCTGGCCGGTTACATGACAGGCGCCACGCTGAATATCAATGGGGGACTGCATTACTACTGATCTGGCCCGGTTTTGGCGGATGGACGACCCCGCTCCGGCGGGGGGTGGTATTGCTGCCGTGATAGTAGAATGGTCTTATGGAGGGAAACATAATGGCCGCACAGAGCCGTCTGATAAAGAAATATCCGAATCGCCGCCTGTATGACACTCGCACCAGCACCTACATCACGCTGGCGGACATCAAGCAACTGGTGCTGGCTCACGAGAACTTTCAGGTGGTCGACGCGAAGTCCGGCGACGACCTGACGCGTGCCATCCTGTTGCAGGTCATCCTGGAAGAAGAAGCGGGCGGTGCGCCGATGTTTTCTGCCGAACTGTTGTCGCAGATGATCCGCTTCTATGGCAATGCCATGCAGGGCATGATGGGCGGCTATATCGAGAACAACATCAAGTCCTTCACCGAGGTGCAGGCCAAGCTCAAGGAACAGGCCAAGACGCTGTACGGCGAAGACACCAGCGACAGTCAGGATCTGTGGGCGCAGTTCCTCAAGTTTCAGGGGCCGGCCATGCAGCACATGATGGGCACCTATGTCGAGCAGAGCCAGAAGATGTTCCAGCAGATGCAGGACACCATGCAGGAACAGACGCGCAAGATATTTCCCGGCATCTACGTCAAGCCCGAAGAAAAAGCCGAGAAGAAGTAGATTGCTTTGACACGACGTAAAGCCAAGGCGCCGACAGTCGGCTTCGTGTCGCTGGGGTGCCCCAAGGCGGCGTCCGATGCGGAACAGATCCTTACCCGGTTGCGCGCCGAGGGTTATGAGATCTCCGGCAGCTATGCCGGCGCCGACCTAGTGGTGGTCAATACCTGCGGCTTCATCGATGCGGCGGTCGAGGAATCGCTCGACGCCATCGGCGAGGCGCTCACCGAAAATGGCAAAGTCATCGTCACCGGCTGTCTCGGCGCGAAAAAGGATGCGGCGGGCAATGACGTCGTGCGCGCCGTGCACCCCAAGGTGCTGGCGGTCACCGGGCCACATGCCCTGCAGGAGGTCATGGCGGCGGTGCATCAGCATCTGCCCCCCCTGCACGACCCCTTCGTCGATCTGGTGCCGCCGCAGGGCATACGCCTGACGCCAGACCACTACGCCTATCTGAAGATATCCGAAGGCTGCAACCATCGCTGCACCTTCTGCATCATTCCCTCGCTGCGCGGCGATCTCGTATCGCGTCCGATCGGCGAGGTGCTGCGCGAAGCCGAAGTGCTGGCGGAGGCCGGCGTGCGCGAACTGCTGGTGATTTCGCAGGACACCAGCGCCTATGGGGTCGATGTGAAGTACCGCACCGGATTCTGGGGCGGACGGCCGGTGAAGACGCGGCTGCTGGAGTTGTGCAACGAACTCGGCAAACTCGGGGTGTGGGTGCGGCTGCATTATGTCTATCCCTACCCCAGCGTCGATGACCTGATTCCGCTGATGGCCGAAGGCAAGATCCTGCCCTATCTCGACGTGCCCTTCCAGCATGCCAGCCAGCGCATCCTGAAGCTGATGAAACGGCCAGCCTCGGCGGAAAAGGTGCTCGAACGCATCGCCGCCTGGCGCCGCGAAGTCCCCGATCTGACCATCCGCAGCACCTTCATCACCGGCTTTCCCGGCGAGACCGAGGCCGAGTTCAATGAACTGCTGGATTTTCTCGACGAAGCCCAGCTGGACCGCGTCGGCGCGTTTTCCTACTCGCCGGTGGCAGGCGCGACTGCGAACCAGTTGCCGGGCGCCCTGCCGGAGGAAATCCGTGAAGAGCGCAAGGGGCGCCTGCTGCGGCATCAGGAAGATATTTCCACGCAGCGGCTGGAAAGGAAGATCGGCCGCCGCATCAAGGTGCTGGTCGACGAGATCGACGAAGACGGCGCCATCGCCCGCTCGGAGGGCGACGCACCGGATGTCGATGGCCTGGTGTACATCACGGACGGCCACGATCTGGAGATCGGCGAGTTTGCCGAAGTCAGCGTCATCGACTGCGACGTGCATGATCTCTACGCGACGCTGGCGGAGCCGGACTGAGAGGCCCCTGTCGGCATGAATGAACTGATCGACGAATTGCGCCGCCTGCTGGGCGAGCGTCATGTCCTGACGGCAGCCGGGGACATCGCTCCGTATTGCACCGACTGGCGCGGCCGCTACACGGGCAGCGCGCAATGCGTGGCGCGGCCGGGCAACACCGAGGAAGTGGCCGCCGTGGTGCGCGCCTGCGTCGGCGCCGGCGTGGCGATCGTGCCGCAGGGCGGCAACACCGGGCTTTGCGGCGGCGCGACGCCGCTGGGCGGCGAAGTGCTGGTCAGCCTGCGGCGCATGAACCGCATCCGCGCCGTCGATGCCGACAACAACTCGATGACCGTCGAGGCCGGCTGCACGCTGCAGGCGGTGCAGGAAGCCGCACGGGAGGCCGATCGCCTGTTCCCGCTGTCGCTGGCGGCCGAGGGCAGCGCGACGCTGGGCGGCAATTTGTCCACCAATGCCGGCGGCGTGCAGGTGCTGCGCTACGGCAACGCACGCGAACTGACGCTGGGCCTCGAAGTCGTGCTCGCCGACGGCCGCATCTGGAACGGCCTGCGCGCCTTGCGCAAGGACAACACCGGCTACGACCTCAAACACCTGTTCATCGGCGCCGAAGGCACCCTGGGACTGATTACGGCGGCAACGCTGAAGCTGTTTCCGCGGCCGCGCACGCATGCCACCGCATGGGTGGCCGTGCCCGATCCGGCGGCTGCCGTGCGCCTGCTCGGGCGCCTGCGCGATGCGGCGGGCGACAACGTCACGGCTTTCGAAATCGTCGGCCGTCCGGCCCTCGAACTCGTCCTCAAACACATACCGAACGCGCGCGATCCGCTCGCCGGCAAGCCCGCGTGGCAGGTGCTGATCGAACTCAGCGGATCGGGTGACATACGCGACGATCTGGCCGACACCATGGAGCAGGCGCTGCAACAGGCCACCGAAGACGGCGTCATCGACGATGCCGCGGTGGCCAGCAGCGAGGCGCAGACGGCGGCGCTGTGGGCGCTGCGCGAGAACGTGTCGGAGGCGCAGAAGATCGAGGGTGTTTCCATCAAGCACGACATCGCCGTACCCGTATCGCGCATTGCCGAGTTCATCGCGCGTGCCGACGCCGCCTTGCTCGCCGCCTTCCCTGCGGTGCGCATCGTCTGCTTCGGCCACATCGGCGACGGCAACCTGCATTACAACCAGTCGCGGCCCGATGCGCAGTCCAACGATGAATTCATCGCCCAGACCGCGGCGGTCAACCGCATCGTACATGATCTGGTGCATGAACTCGGCGGCTCGATTTCGGCCGAACACGGGCTGGGGCAGCTGAAGCGGGAGGAAGTGCTGCGCTACAAGAGCGCAATCGAGATGGACATGATGCGCGCCGTCAAACAGGCGCTCGACCCCCGTGGCTTGATGAATCCGGGGAAACTGCTGGGCAAAGTCTAAGCTGGGGCTTTACACGCCGACGCTGCCTACCTATAATGCGCGCTCTCTTGTGGGGGTATAGCTCAGCTGGGAGAGCGCTTGCATGGCATGCAAGAGGTCCGCGGTTCGATCCCGCGTACCTCCACCAAACGATAAGTCCCTATCGTCTAGAGGCCTAGGACATCACCCTTTCACGGTGAGTACCGGGGTTCGAATCCCCGTGGGGACGCCAGCATTGTGATAAGCCACCGATCCGGAAGGATCGGTGGCTTTTTCACGTACTTGCCTTATCCAGACCGTGACACGGACCTGCGGTACACAGGCTAGACTTGCTGCCATGGACAAGGACATGAAAGACCCAACTCAACTGACCAAACGGGGAAGTTCATGAGTGGCTCGGCACATATCTGCGTTTCCCGGCATGGCGAAACGGATTGGAACATTTCAGGAATTCTGCAAGGCTGGACCGATGTCCTGCTCAACGACCTGGGTCGTCAGCAGGCTCATGAACTCGCAACGGCTGTCGCCAGTTGCGGCATTTCCCGGGTCTACACCAGCCCCTTGCGTCGCGCGCGGGAAACGGCAGAGATCATCTCCGACAAGTTGCGGCTGGGTCCTCCGGTCTGCCATGAAGGCTTGAAGGAGAGGAATTTCGGAGTCATTCAGGGTCTTCCAAAAGCCGAGTTGAGTCCTGCCTTCCTGGAGCAAATCGTGAAGCGGAATCCGGCGTGTTTTTTCGATCACGGCGAGACCATGGAAGGGTTTGCGGGCAGGGTGCTCGATGCCGTTGCGAGCATTGCCAAAGACCATGCCGGCGAGCGTGTGCTGGTGATTACGCACGGATGGGTGATGGATGTCATCACCCGGCACATATTGAACCTGCCGCCCAGTGCGATTCTGAACATGAAGCGGAAGAATGGCGAATGCCTGTCGCTGGCCGCAACCGAGCATTCCATTCGTCCCATGCTGGCCGCAGGAAACCTGCCCGGGTTTGGGGCGTGCAGTTGCTCCGAAAAGCATCAAAGACTCTTGTGCCGCTAGCGGGAGGAGCAAAGCCCGCCGGTTGCCTGGTCATTCCGGGTCTGCGATGTCGACGCAGACCACGCTTTCATACTCGAACCTGAGCGCCATCCATTGCCGCGCCGGCAGGCCTTGCGCGTGGCCGACGATGACCTTCATCACGCCGGCATGGGCCACCAGCACCACGCGCTCCAGGCCCTGGCGCCGGGTCTCCGCGACGAAGCTTTGCACCCGTGCCTGCATTTGGCCGACGGATTCGCCTTGCGGCGGGGCATAGCCCAGCGGATCGGCCGCCCAGCCATCGAGCGCCTCGCGTTGTATCTGGTTCCACGGACGCATTTCCCATGTACCGAAGTTCATTTCCAGCAGGCGCGGATCGCTGAGCGGTGCCGGGTGCAAGGCGTCGGCCAGTTGCCGGCAGCGCTGCAGCGGGCTGGTATATACGGGCAGATGCGCCGGCAATTGCGGCAGGATGCGCGCCGCGGCGGCGGCAACGTCCGCCGCCAGCGGCAGGTCGGTGCGGCCGTAGCAGACGCCGGCGGCAACCTGCGGCGTGGGGTGGCGGATCAGGTAAAGCTGCACAGCAGTCCCAGATAAAAGGCGATCTCGGTGACCTGCTGCGTGGCGCCGAGGCAGTCCCCGGTATAGCCGCCGATGCGGCGCACGAAATAGCGCGCGGCGAGCATGGTGGCCAGCACCACGGCGAGGAGTGCCACCAGCGCATCGACCGGCGGCAGCAACAGGCAGGGGGCGAGGCCGGTTACCGCCGCGATCACAAGTTCGTGCAAAGCCATGCGCTGCGCCAGTGGTTTCGATCTGGAACTGTCGTCGTCGCGCACATAGTCAAGGAAGTAGATCAGCACCGTCGACGCCAGGCGCGAGACGGCATGTCCGGCAATCAGCGCGATGGCGAGGAAAGGCGGGCCGAAGGCCGTATCGAGTTCGACCAGCGCGCTCCACTTGGTGAGCAGGATCAGGCCGACGCCCAGCGTCGCATAGCTGCCGACGCGCGAGTCCTTCATGATCGCCAGCACCTGGGCCTTGTCCCAGCCGCCGCCGAAGCCGTCGCAGGAGTCGGCGAAACCGTCTTCGTGAAAGGCGCCGGTGGCCAGTATCGTCGCCGCCATGCCGAGCAGCACCGCCACGCCGATCGGCAGCGCCAGCACCGCCAGTTCCGTGACGCCGGCGCCGATGCCGCCGATGATGATGCCGATCAGCGGAAAGTAGCGCGCCGCGTGGTCGAGCTGATCCTGCGTGTGCCCGACCCAGGCCGGGACCGGCAGCCGCGTGAAGAAGCGCAGCGCGGCGAAGAAGTATTCCAGTTCGCGCTTCATGCTGAAAACCTGTCTAGCCACAGAGGGCACAGAGGACACAGAGACAAGGCACCCAGACTCATTGGCCTGCGAGTTCGGCTCCTGGCCGCGGGCGGCTTCTGCTTTTCCTCCGTGATCTCTGTGTTTTCTGTGGCTGGCATTCCGGTTTTGATCCTCATGTTCAACTCCGTTCGCTGACGCCGGCCGACTCGAAGCTGGCCATTTCGTTCATGAAGGCGCAGGCGGCATTCAGCAGGGGCAGGGCCAGCGCCGCGCCGGTGCCTTCGCCGAGGCGCAGGCCCAAGTCGAGCAGCGGCTGGCCGTCGAGCCATGCGAGCTGCAGGCGGTGGCCCGCCTCGTGCGAGCAGTGCGCATAGACGCAGTAGTCGAGCACCGCGGGCGACACCTGCTGGGCCACCAGCAGCGCGCTGGTGACGATGAAGCCGTCGATCAGCAGCGTCATGCGCGCTTCCGCCGCGGCCAGCATCGCGCCGGCCAGCATCGCAATCTCGAAGCCGCCGAAGCGGGCGAGGATGCGATACGCATCCTCGCCCGAGGCGCTGCCGGCTACGGGTTGCTGCGGCCAAGCAACCAGTGCCTGCGCCAGCAGCGCGCGCTTGCGCTCCAGTCCCGCGTCGTCGAGCCCGGTGCCGCGCCCGACGCAGTCGGCCAGCGGCAGGCTGGTGATGCAGTGCGTGATCAGCGACGCCGCTGCGCTGTTGCCGATGCCCATCTCGCCGAAGCCCAGCACATTGCATCCGGCGGCGGCGAACTCGCGGGCCAGCCTTGCGCCGTGGTTCATCGCTTCCGCGCACTGCGCTTCGCTCATGGCCGCGCCTTCGAGATAATTCGCCGTGCCGCCAGCGCCGACTTTCAAATCCATCAGCCCGTCGCGCGCGCCGAAGTAATGCGCCACGCCGGCATCGGCCACCACCAGCTTCATCCCGGCCTGCTTCGCCAGCACGTTGATCGCAGCGCCGCCGGCGAGAAAGTTTTCCACCATCTGCCAGGTGACTTCCTGCGGATAAGCCGAGACGCCGGCCTTGGCCGCGCCGTGATCGCCGGCGCAGACCAGCACGTGCGGATTGACGATGCGCGGCGACAGGCTTTGCTGGATCAGGCCGAGCTGCAGGGCGAGGCTTTCGAGGCGGCCGAGCGCGCCCAAGGGTTTGGTCTTCTGGTCGATCTTGCGCTGCAGGTCGCCGGTCATGGCGCGATCCAGCGGCGCCAGCGCGAAGTTGGGAAATGCGTGAGAAAATGCTGCCTGGGAAGGCATCCGATTCATCCTTTCAAACGCGACCGGGCCTTGTCCCGCGCGTCCAAACGCGAAACAAAGCCCGCGCCACGGGCTCATGAAAATGATCGGTCGGTCTTCTGGCTTCCGGCTCGTCCTTGGCTTGCGCCTTCCCGGGCATAACTCAAATGCGGCCCAGTGGCATCGTGCAAGCTTCGTCCCCGGTTACAGCGGCGGGCCCGCCACGGAATCACACCGTGTTCCCTGGAGGCCTCGTCATTCGCCGGCCTCCACCGAATCGCCGCGGATTATGCGGCCTGGCGCCGGCTTCTGCAATAATCCGTCCATGATCGAACTCATTCTCGGCGGCGCACGTTCGGGCAAGAGCGCACTGGCGGAGCAGCGCGCGCTGGAATCCGGGCTGGCCGTCACCTACATCGCCACGGCGCAGGCCGGCGACGATGAAATGGCGCGGCGCATCGCTCACCATCAGTCGCGCCGTGCGCCGCACTGGGCGCTGGTGGAAGAACCCCTGCACCTCGCCGCCGCGCTGGTCGACCATGCCGCGCCCGACCGCTGCCTGCTGGTGGAGTGCCTGACCCTGTGGCTGACCAACCTGCTCTACGCAGGCAACGCCGTGCGCCAGGCCGAGGCCGGCGAAGAAGTGAATTGCCCGCTGCTGGCCTTCGAGACCTCGGCACTGCTCGACTGCCTGCCGCAACTCCCCGGCCGCGTGATCCTGGTCAGCAACGAAGTCGGCCTCGGCATCGTGCCGCTGGGCGCCGTGACGCGCCTCTACGTCGACGACGCCGGCCGCCTCAACCAGTCTATCGCCCGCATTGCGCAGCGCGTCACTTTCACCGCGGCGGGGCTGCGGCTGGAACTCAAGGGCGAGTGACGCTTGTCATAATTCGGGATAGGGCGCCTAATTCCGTTTGCGTAGGCAAGGCTTAATAATTCAAATTCGAAGCTGACCTCTGTATTCGATTGCCTCAAACGTTGGGGATGCTCATGCGCAAAATGTATCTAGCCGTCTTCTTACTACCAAAGCCCATGCCAGAACACAAAGGCATTGTCGAAGTAATCCGTACCGTGTCGGGTGGAGATTTCAAGTCCGCATTTGTTGGTAGCGGTGCAATCGGATATGTGTTCACGTCAGAACACCTCCCATGGCAAATCAAGTTTCCGAGAATCATCATGAACAACGATTCATTCTTCATTTCAGAAATTGGAAAGGATTTTGCTCATCAAAATCTTGGGGGTGTTGAAGGTTGGCTGAAATCTCATCTTCACAACAAATGAGAGCTGGCAAATGGGGGCAACTTGGCATTGATTGTCAACGGCAACAAGAATCGCCGTCCCGCCAGCGCCGACTTTCTACAAGCGACCGATGCCGCGCGATGAAGCCGCACCGCGCCGATGATTTAGAACGCTGAAGCCAAAGGACGCACAAGGGTCATGAAGCCCGAGGCCTACGAAGCGTGGTACGACTCGCCCCGGGGAAGGTGGATCGGAACCGTCGAGTACGCTTTGCTCCGGTCGCTCCTGCGGCCGGAACCCGGCTCTTCCTTGTTGGACATCGGCTGCGGGACGGGGCATTTCACTCGCGCGTTTGCGCGGGACGTCCGCGGTCACGTGCTTGGCCTCGATCCTAACCGTGACTGGCTGGACTATGCCAGGACACATGCGGCTGCGGGCGAGCAGTATGTTGCCGGTCTGGCGGAGTCACTGCCGTTCCCCGATCGCAGCTTCGACTACACCGTATCGGTGACCGCCCTTTGTTTCGTCGAGCGCCAGCAGCAGGCGCTGCGCGAGCTGGTTCGCGTTACGCGCCGGCGCTTCGCGCTTGGCTTGCTGAACCGGCACAGCCTTCTCTACTTGCAGAAGGGTCGCGGGGGCGGAACGGGTGCATATCAGGGCGCTCACTGGCACACCCCGGCAGAGATCCGGACGCTCTTCGCGCCGCTTCCGGTCTGCAACCTGCGGCTGCGCACGGCAATAGTTCTGCCGCATGGCACCGCCTTGGGCAGAGCGGTCGAACGGTACTGGCCGCAGAGCATCCTTCTGGGTGGCTTTCTCGTGGTGAGCGGTGACTTGACCGAGCGGTCGGAAACACACGCTATTTGACGGCCCCAATCGCCGTGCCGCCAGCGCCGACTTCCGTCCGGCACTCTCGAGTCTTGCGGCGCGGTCGCTACGCGGGATTGCGGGCGTTCGGGTTGGCGAACATTTCCTTCATCAGCGCTGTCTCGCGCTCGATGACGATCTCGAGGAATTCGTCGGCGCCCTTCATGTCGCTGAAGGCGTCGAATCCCCTTTGCAGGAAGGAGTGCAGGGCGCCGAGCCCTGCGAGGTGCGCCGGGCCGCTCATCAGCTTCAGCGAGAAATGGATCAGCGGCATGCGCGTCAGGCGATCAAGCGTCCTGCCGATCTGGTCTATCAGGGTGATCTGCAGTTCGCGGTCCTTCTTTCTGCCGCAGCTGCGATAGGCGGCGACGTAGGCGGGCCAGTCGATGCGCTTGCTCTTGCCGAGCTTGCGCAGGGCCAGCACCATCGCGGTGTCGAGCGACTCGGAGAGCGTGTCCATCTTCACCGCTTCGAGCAGCGTCAGGAGGGCGCGCGCAGGCAGCACGTGGACCATGATGGGAACGACGCGTGCCAGTTCTTCGTCGCGGGTGCGGAAGTCCTTGGGGCCGTAGAGATCGGTGAGGAAGAATTCCGCTGCCGGGTTGTAGCGCTCGCTGGCCAGCAGGTCGGCATAGCTGCGCGCGAGCCGCGCCGCCTGCCACTCCTTGAGTCGCGTAAAGTCCTGCGGCGCGGCATCGCTGGCCCGCGAGGCGCGCAGTTCGCGCGCCTCGGCGATGCAGGCGGCCAGTTCGTGGCCGATGGCTTCCTTGTCGAGATCCTCATCCATGGGACTGAATTATCCCTCCGGCTAGTGTGGGCGGTTAGAGCGCCCTGCCTAATCCACGGGCGTGCCCGCACTTAAACTGGGACAATACGCTGTGCCCATCCAGGAGGAGCCTTGGAATGAACGCTAGTGAACCGGCAGCAAGTAAGGCAACGGACGCTGAAGCATTCAAGCGCGTGTTCGAACGCATGCACGCCGCGACGCGGCGCAGCGCGCTGGTGGAACGCGCCAGCCGGCAGGCGCGGCTGGACGCACTGGCGGCGCTGGTGCATGACAATGCCGAGCGTTTCGTCACGGCGATCTCGGCCGACTTCGGCCATCGCTCGGCGCATGAAACCCGGCTGCTGGAACTGTTCCCCAGCCTCGAGTCGATCCGCCATACCCGCTCGCACTTCGGCGCCTGGATGAAGCCGCAGCGCAAAGCCGCGTCGATCTGGTTCCGCCCCGGGCGCGCGCGCATCATCCCGCAGCCGCTGGGCGTGGTCGGCATCATCGTGCCGTGGAACTACCCGCTGTTCCTCGCCGTCTCGCCGCTCGCGGCGGCGCTGGCGGCAGGCAACCGGGTCATGATCAAGATGTCGGAGTTCACCCCGCGCGCCGGCGAACTGCTGGCCGAACTGGTGGCCAGGTATTTCGCCGCGGACGATGTCGCGGTGGTGCTGGGCGATGCGGCGGTCGGCGCCGATTTCGCGCGCTTGCCCTTCGACCATCTGCTGTTCACCGGCTCGACCCGCGTCGGCCACGACATCATGCGCATGGCGGCGGACAACCTGACGCCGGTCACGCTGGAACTCGGCGGCAAGTCGCCGGCGATCATCGGCCCCGACTATCCGATGGCAAAGGCGGCCGAGCGCATCATGGTCGGCAAGCTGCTGAATGCGGGGCAGACCTGCATCGCGCCCGACTACGTGCTGGTGCCGGCCGGCCGCGAGCAGGCCTTTCTGGACGCGGCGCGCGCCGTCGTGGCGAAGTGCTTTCCGGAACTGGCGACCACGCCGGACTACACCTCGATCGTCAATGACCGCCACTTCCAGCGCCTGAAGGGCTACGTCACCGACGCGCAGGAGCGTGGCGCCCGGATCGAGCCGCTGTCGACGTCGATGCCCGATGAAGAACGGCGCAAGCTGCCGCCGCTGGCGCTGCTGAACGTCGATGACAACATGCGCGTGATGCAGGACGAGATCTTCGGGCCGCTCCTGCCGGTGCTGCCGTACCAGGACCTCGATGCGGCAATCGCCTACGTCAATCAGCATCCGCGTCCGCTGGCGCTGTACTGCTTCGAGAACGATGCGGGGCGCCGCGATCGCGTGCTGAACGAGACGGTGGCCGGCGGCGTCACGGTCAATGACACCATCCTGCACATCGCGCAGGAAGAGCTGCCCTTCGGCGGCGTCGGCCCCAGCGGCATGGGCCATTACCACGGCATCGAGGGCTTCAGGACCTTCTCCAAGCAGAAGGCGGTGTTCTACCAATCTGCGCTGAACGGCATGTCGCTGTTCAATCCGCCCTATGGCGCGCTGTTCGATCGCCTCACGAAATTCCTGATTCGATAACCTTCATGCCGAGCAGACGTCAGTTCATCAAGACCGGCATTGCCGGCGGCCTGCTGCTGGCCGCCGCCGCGGTCTTTCAGAAGCAGCTGGACCGCATGGGCAAGCAGGCGCTGGTGGCGGGCAATCCGCTCGATCCGTCGCTGCGTACGGTGGTGCTGGCCGTCGCGCCGGTGATGCTGCGGGGATCGTTTCCGGTTGCCGATCCGGACCGCGCGGCGGCACTGGAGCGGATCGCCAAGGGTGTCGCGCTGGCCGTCGGTGCGCTCAGCGCGGCATCGCAGAAGGAAGTGTCGGAGCTGTTCGCGCTGCTGGCCTTCGCCCCGACCCGCATCGCGGTCGCCGGCGTCAGCGCAAGCTGGGATCAGGCCAGCGTGGCGGACATCGAGGGTTTCCTGCGACGCTGGCAGGAAAGCGGCGTCGATCTATTGAAGAGCGGCTACCAGGCCCTGCATGATCTGGTGCTCGGCGCGTGGTACGCCGACTCTGCAAGCTGGGCGGCGATCGGCTACCCCGGTCCTCCTTCGCTGGGACAATCATGATCAAGGATCCGTACCAGGAAGGACTGGCCAAGGGCTGGAAAGTGGTCGACGCGGCACGGCTCGAAACGGATCGCGACGACGAGGCCGATGTGGTGATCGTCGGCAGCGGCGCCGGCGGCGGCATCGCCGCCGAGATCCTGGCCAAGTCCGGGCTGCGCGTGATCGTGGTGGAAGAGGGCCCCTTGCGCTCGAGCGCCGACTTCCACATGCGCGAGTCCGAGGCCTATCCGGCCTTGTATCAGGAGTCTGCGGCGCGCAAGACGGCCGACAAGGGCATCAACATTCTGCAGGGGCGCTGCGTCGGCGGTTCGACCACGGTCAATTGGACCAGCAGCTTTCGCACGCCGCCGGGAACCCTGGACTTTTGGCAGCGTCAGTTCGGGCTGGCGGACTACACGCCCGAGGCCTTGCTGCCCTGGTTCGAGATGGTCGAACGGCGGCTGTCGATCGGCGCCTGGCCGGTGCCGCCGAATGCCAACAACGAATTGCTGCGCACCGGGGCGAGCAGGCTCGGCATTGCCACGCAGGTGATACGGCGCAATGTGAATGGCTGCTGGAACCTGGGCTACTGCGGCACCGGCTGCCCGACCAACGCCAAGCAGTCGATGCTGGTGACGACCCTGCCGGCAGCGCTGGAACTAGGCGCCACGATCTACTACGGCTTGCGCGCCGAGCGCCTGACTCTTGCCGGCGACAAGGTGACGGGGCTGGAATGCGTGGCGATGGACGCGGCCGGGATCCATCCGAAAGCGACCCGGGTGTGGCTGCGGGCGAAGCATTTCGTGCTGGCCGGCGGCGCCATCGGCAGCCCCGCGCTGCTGTTGCGCAGCGCCGCTCCCGATCCGTCGGGGCAGCTCGGCCGGCGCACCTTCCTGCATCCGACGCTGGTCAGTTCGGCGCTGATGGAGTCGGTCGTCGACGGTCATGCGGGCGCACCGCAGAGCCTCTACTCGGATCATTTCCTCGACAACCTGCCGATCGACGGGCCGCTGGGCTACAAGCTCGAAGCGCCGCCCTTGCATCCGGTCCTGTTCGCCACCACGCTGCAGGGTTTCGGCGAGGGCCACGCGGCATTGATGAAGCAGTTCCGCAATGCCCAGGTGCTGCTCGCGCTACTGCGCGACGGCTTCAACCCCGCTAGCCGCGGCGGCCAGGTGCGGCTGCGCGACGACGGCACGCCGCTGCTCGACTACCCGCTCGACGATGTGGTCTGGGACGGCGCGCGCCGGGCCCTGCTCACCATGGCCGAGATCCAGTTCGCGGCGGGAGCCAAGAAGGTCTATGCGGTGCATGAGGAATGCACCGGATGGGACAACTGGGCGGCAGCGAAGGAAGGCATCGCGCGGCTGCCGATGAAGCCGCTGGCGATGCGCGTCGTCAGCGCCCATGTCATGGGCGGCTGCGCAATGGGCACGGACGCCGGCAAATCGGTGGTCGATCCGCGCGGACGCCATCACCAGCTGGGCAACCTCACGGTTGCCGACGGCTCGCTGTTTCCCACCAGCATCGGCGCCAATCCGCAGCAGTCGGTGTATGGCATCGTCGCGCGCAACATCTCGGCGCTGGCGGCTTCGCTGACCGGCACGCCGGCCGCGCCCCTGGCCTGAGAGTCGGCGATGGCGGCACGGCAATTCCGCTGGCTCCTGTTCGGCGAACTGCTGATCTACGCGGCGCTGAGCGGCTGGTTGGTGTCGCGCGCCGGCTGGACCCCGTGGCAAGCCGGCGGCCTCGCCCTGGCCAGCTTCCTCGGAGCGCGCCTGTTCCTCGTCATGCTGACCTTCGGCATCATGCTCACCGATCGCAGCGTGGTGCCGCCCCAGTTGCGCATCGGCCCGTTTGCTGCACTGCGCATGGTGCTGGAGGAATATGCCGCATTCATCATGCTGTTCGCCGCGCTCATTCCCTTCGAATCGCTATTGATGGGGCCGGACCGGCTGGCGCACTGTGCCGCTCGGCGCACCCCGCTGCTGCTGATCCACGGCTACCAGTGCAACCGCGGTTTCTGGTTCTGGCTGCGGGGCAAGCTGGAGGCGGCAGGCTGGACCGTCGCTACGCACAGCATGGAGCCGGTGTGGACCGAAATCGACAACTATGCCGACGGAATCGACCGGCGCATCGACGAGGTTCTGGCCGCCACCGGCGCGTCACAGCTGATCCTGGTGGGCCACAGCATGGGCGGGCTGGCCTGCCGCGCCTATCTGCGGCGCCATGGCAAGGCCAAGGTGGCGCGCCTGATCACGCTTGGCTCGGTGCATCATGGGACCCGGCTGGCTCGCTTGGGCGTTGGCCCGAACGCTCGCCAGATGCAGATCGGTAACCCCTGGCTGCTTGCTCTCGGGGCAACGGACGCGGTGCCGCTGCCGCCGGGCTCGGCTTCAATCTACAGCTGCCACGACAATTACGTTTTCCCGCAAGAGACCGGATCGACCCTGGAGGGTGCAGCCAATATCCCCATCGGCGGCGTCGGCCATGTCGGCATGGCCATTTCGCCCGTCATGCTCGGCAAGTTGCTGGAGACGCTGGAGTCGCCACCATAGCGGCCCCAGCGCCGCTCGAGCCGGTTGCTAGAAGTGTATCCCGCGCATGATCTGAGTGAAGGCGACCTGATCGGCCGAGGGCAGCGCCGGCTTGTCATCGCCCTTGCTCTTCGCCGCCGACGAGTCGGGGAACATCCGGTAGACGGTATTCATGATGATCTGCGCGACGCGCGGCGCTGCCGCGTGCAACACCTGGCCGAAGACGCCGAGGCGGGTGGCGATCCGTACCGGCCGGTTGACGATGGCGTCCACGATCATGTCGGCGGCATCGTCAGGGGTCAATGTCGGCACATGATCGTAAAGCTTGGTCGGCGCGATCATCGGCGTTTTCACCAGCGGCATGTTGATGGTGGTGAACTCGATGCCGCGATCGACGAACTCCGAAGCCGCGCAACGCGTCCAGGCATCGAGCGCGGCCTTCGAGGCGACGTAGGCCGAAAAGCGCGGGGCATTGGTCAGCACCCCGATCGAGGAGATGTTGATGATGTGGCCGGCGTGCTTCTCGATCATTTTCGGCAGCAGGCCCATGGTCAGCCGCAAGGAACCGAAGTAATTGACCTGCATGGTCCGGTCGTAATCGTGCATCCGGTCGAAGGAATTCTCGATGCCGCGGCGGATCGAGCGGCCGGCGTTATTCACCAGCACGTCGACCCCGCCGTATTCCTCGATCACCTGGCGCACCACGGCTGCGCATTGTTCTTGATCTGATACGTCGGCGGAATAGGTAATCAGCTTCAGCCCCTTGGCCTTGGCTTCGGCCACGGTTTCCTGCAGCTTTTCCTTGTCGCGGGCGACGATGACCGTAATTGCGCCTGCCTCGGCGATCTTGAAGGCCGCCGCCTTGCCGATACCGCTGGAACCGCCGGTGATCAGCACCACCTTGCCGCCGACCCGGCCGCGTAGGCTGTGGTCGATGAACAGATCCGGGTCCATGCGGCGCTCCCAGTAGTCCCAGAGCTTCCAGGCGTAGCTGTCCAGCGGCGGCACCGAGATGCCGCTGCCGGCCAGCACTTTTTCGGTCTCCTTGCTGTCGAAGCGGGTCGGATAATTGACGAACTGCATGATGTCTTCCGGCAGGCCGAGGTCCTTCATGATGGCGTTGCGGATGCGGCGCACCGGAGTCAGTGCCATCAGGGTCTTGCGTACGCTGCGCGGGATGAAGCCGAGCAGCGCGGCGTTGATGCGCAAGACCATTTGCGGTGCGTGGCCGGCGCGGGCAAACACATTGAGTACGTCGCCGACGCGCATCGGATGCGGATCGGTGAGGTGGAAGCACTTGCCGTCCAGATTCTTGAGGTGGGAGATATGGGCCAGTGCGTCGACCACGAAATCGACCGGGACGATGTTGATGCGGCCACCTTCGAGGCCGATGGTCGGCATCCAGGGTGGCAGGATCCTGCGCATTTTCTGGATCAGCTTGAAGAAGTAGTAGGGGCCGTCGATCTTCTCCGCTTCCCCGGTGCGTGAATCGCCGACCACCACGCCCGGACGATAGACCCGCCAGGGGATCTTGCATTCGGCGCGGACGATGCGCTCGGACTCATGCTTGGTGCCGAAGTAGGGATGGTCCAGATTCTCGGCTTCCTCGAACATGTCCTCGCGGAAAATGCCCTCGAACAGGCCGGCCGCGGCAATCGAGCTGACATGGTGGAAACAGCCGGCGCTGACCTGGTGCGCCAGTTCGACCGCGTGGCGCGTGCCATCGACATTGGCCGTCATCTGATCCGCGGCGCTGGCCTTCAGGTCATAGACGGCGGCGAGATGATAGTAGTGGCCGATCTTGCCCTTCAACTTCTTCAGGTCGGCCTTGCCGATGCCCAGCGCAGGCTGGCGCAGGTCACCGACGACCGGTATGGCGCGGCTCTTGTCGGTCTTCCAATAATCGTACAGCGCTTGCAGGCGCTCCGGGCTCTTGTCGCGGGTAAGGAAGTAAACGGTCGCCGCAGGCTTTTCCAGCAATTTGGCGACCAGCCGTTTGCCGATGAATCCGGTCGCCCCGGTGACAAAATAAATCATTGCTGCCTCCTCGTTATTGTTCGATACATGCGCTTGGTCCCTGCCAGCAGCATCGTAGCGGAATGATACAGAACCCAAGGGGCTAGAGGGTTCCACCTAGGACATTAGGGTGATCTCTCTAATCCGAGTCGCTAAGCTCCTCCCCGTGATAGGCAGAGCGTCTGCCGCGACCTCGATGGCGAGGCATCCGGGATCACTTCAATGAGGAGATTGTCATGGTAAAAAAACTCGTGGTAAAGAAACTCAAAACCGTCGGCAAAGATAGCCAGCTGTCCGCCACCATTCGCGAATCTGCCCAGCAAATCTGGTTGGCGGGTCTCGGTGCATTCGCCAAGGCGCAGCAGGAAGGCAACAAGGTGTTCGACGCGCTGGTTCGCCGCGGTGAGTCGATCCAGCAGAGCACCCGCAAGGTGGCGGAAGACAAGGTTACCGAAATGGCTGCCAAGGCCACCGGTACATGGGACAAGCTTGAGCAGGTATTCGAGAATCGCGTTGCCCGTTCGCTGCACAGCCTGGGCGTACCCACCCGGGATGAAGTTGCCGTGCTGGCCAAGCGTGTTGTCGAACTGAAGGCCGCCGTGGACAAGCTGAACGCAGGCGCATCCAGGGCCGCCAAGCCGAAAACCGTAGCGGCCAAGCCGGTGCGTCGCGCGGCGCCCAAGGCCGCACCGAGGAAGGCTGCACCCAGGAAGGCAGCGTCCTGATCCCTGCCGGAAGGCTGCCGGCAACTGCTTTGACGTGAGTCCGGCAGACCGGTAGCCGCATAAGCTTGCCGCCGACGGGCGGTGCACCCCGTCTCTGGATTGATGACGGGAGAGTTGCACGTTTCTGCTATCCTCGAAAGAATAGTGGAGACGGGTGATTGATGGAAAGAAAGCCAAAGCGCCGCACGCGAGAACGCATTCTCGAAACCGCCCTGGCGCTGTTCAATGAATTCGGCGAGCCGAATGTCACGACGCAGCTGATCTCCGATGACATGGGGATCAGTCCGGGCAACCTTTACTACCATTTTCACAACAAGGACGAAATCATCGAGTCCCTGTTTGCCGATTTCGAGCGCCTGATAGAGGAAACTCTGGCGGCGCCGGTGCGGCGCCCGCCGAACGTCGAAGACATCTGGCTGTTTCTGCACCTGATATTCGAGGGCATCTGGAAGTTTCGCTTTCTCTATCGCGACATCAACGAACTCCTGTCGCGCAATCGGCTGCTGGAAACGCACTTCAAGCGCATCGTTGCACACAAGATTCATACGGCGACTTTGATCTGCAAAGGTCTGGTGGCGACCGGCGACATGAAGGCGACACCCGCGGAGATTCAGGCGCTGGCGGTCAACATGACCGTCGTTGCGACATACTGGCTGTCGTTCGAGTTTGTCAGCGACCCGCGCAAGACAATCGACGGCGAGAGCCTGTCGCGTGGCGCCTTTCAGGTCATGGCACTCGCTGCCCCCTACCTGATGGGGCGCTCGCGCAAGTTGTTCGAGGAACTGTCAAAAAACTATCTAACTGCTTGAGTACAAGAGAGGAGACCCATCGTGGCAAAGCCGACCTGGAAGAAATTTCCGTACGCAGACAAGGCCTTCGTTTTCGCGGGCGCCGCACTGAAGAAGAACTGGGAACGCCTGCATCGCGGCGATCGGGAGCCGTTTCCGGGCGATTCAGCCGTTCAGGAAGCATGGCGCCTCTATCATCAGGGCGAATTCCACAAAGCCTGCGAAGCGGGGCTGGCGGCCGGCATCGACGGCTACAACGTCGCCAACAAGGCGACGATGATTTACGCCAACTATCTCGAAGAGAATGACAAGCGCAAACTGGAGCTGTTTCAGGCCATTTCCGCGCGCTGCGAGGAATTGCAGCAGGCGCAACCGAAGAATGCCAACGCCTACTACATCCAGGCCTATGCGCTGGGCCGCTACAGTCAGGGCATCTCGGTCATCAAGGCCCTGACGCAGGGGCTGGGCGGCAAGATCAAGGCGGCGCTGGAAACCGCCCTCAAGCTCGACCCGAAACATGCCGACGCGCACAGTGCTCTGGGTGCCTACCATGCCGAGGTGGTGGACAAGGTCGGCGCGATGGTCGGCAGATTGACCTACGGTGCGAGCAAGGATGTGGCGGTGAAGCACTTCGAGTCGGCGCTGAAACTGGCACCGGACTCGGCCATCGCCTGCATCGAATACGCCAATGCGCTGGTCATGCTGTTCGGCCAGAGCCGCATGGATGAAGCCGTCAAGCTCTACGAAAAAGCCGCGGCAGCGATACCCGTCGATGCCATGGAACGGCTTGACGTCGAACTGGCGAAGTCGGAGTTGGAAGACTGACTAGGCGAGGTTGCGGAAGCGCTTCGGTATCCTTGTCGCGGGTGCCGCTGCAGGCGTTTCCGCTGCACTTGTGGGCTGCGGACGGGTAGCTGGCGCCTTTCTGACCGGCGGTTTGGCGCCTGCCGCGCGCCGGGCCTTCCCGCTACGCGGCGCCTTGGGTTCCGGTGCGGCATTGCGCGGAGGCGGCATCTGCTTGCCGAACAGTTGATGCTCTGCGTGCACCGGGTCAAGCGGGATTTCCCAGTCGAGCATCAGCAAGGCCAACATCATCTTTTCGAATTCGGCTTCGAACAGTGGCGTGATGGTCTCCGGGTCGGGAACGAAATGGCGGTCGGTGACCATGCCGAACTGAACCTTGTCGTTGTAGCTCAGAATCGAAACGCCAATGCCGATGTCGCCTGACTGCGGCACCCAGACCATCACCTGATCCAGGCGCGCCCCGGCCAGATACAGCGGCTGCTTCGGCCCGGGTACGTTGGTCATCACGGCGCTGGCCTTGGCCGCGAGGATGTCGAGGAACTGCTGCTGCACGATCCTGGGAGCGACACCGACGGCGGCGAGCAGGCCCAGCGTCAGCGGCGGCTGATACGAGCTCTTGAGTTGATTCATGCGCTCCCGCACCAGGAACAGGCGGGCGAATGGATTGCCCTCGTGCACGGGCAGCGACAGCGTGCCGAGGCCGAAGCGGTTGCCCAGCGTGCCTTCGTCCTTGGCCGAGCGCAGATTGACCGGAATCACGGCGCGGACTTCCACGCCCTCGACCGATTCGCCCTTTTGCTGAAAGTAGGCGCGCAGCGCGCCGGCGACCGCCGCGAGCAGGATATCGTTGACCGAACAGCCGAGCGCCTTGCCCAGCGCCTTGACCTCGTCCAGCGGAATCGGATCGCACCACGCGACGCGCTTGACGGTGCTGGTCTTGCCCTTGAAGCTGGTCGGCGAATCGACAGGCATCGCGAGCAGCTTGGCAAGTTCGGTCAGGAGGCCGATGCCGTACCTGCCATAGGTGGACAGGCGATCCGTGTCCGACGCCAGATTCAGCGCCTTGCCGCCCAATTGAGTGCCCATGCTGAAGGCCGAGGTGAGCGTCTCGACCAGGGTTTCGATCAGACCGGCAGGCTCGTCGTCTGCATGCTCCTCCCCGGGTTCGGGGGTGAACCGCTTTTGCGCGGGCGCGTGCGGCGACAGATCGGTGAGCGAAAGGATGACCCCAACCAGCGCAATGCCATCCGCGATGCTGTGATGGATGCGCGCGACCAGGGCCGAGCCGCCGTTGTAATCCTCGACCAAGTCGAAGCGCCACAGCGGCTTGCCTGGATTGAGCGGTTGCACGGATAGCTCGCTGGCCAGCGCCTGCAATTCCGTCTTGCCGGCTTTGCCCGGCAGGGCATGGCGTTGCACGTGTGCAGCGATGTCGAAATCGGGATCGTCCTCCCACCAGGTACCGGTGATCTCTTGCACCGCGCATTGCCGGAAGCGGCGGTAGCGTCCGACCATACGCGCTTCGACCGTGTTGCGCAGCCGTTCGAAGTCGATGCGCTGATCGAATATCATGACGCCGACAATCATCATCAGATTGGTCGGGCGGTCCATCCGCAGCCAGGCGGTATCGACCGCTGACATCCTTTCACGTCGGGCCATTGCGCGTGTCCTCCAAGTTGACGGCATATAATAGTCCAAGCCAAATCCTGGCGAGCATACATTGCGACGAAAGACGATATGAGCGAACTCAAGACGAAATTCGAAGCAGCGGTGGCCGATTCCAAGAAACTGCCGGAGCGGCCTTCGAACGATGTGCTGTTGCAGCTCTATGCGCTCTATAAGCAGGCCACGGACGGCGACGTCGAGGGCAAGCGCCCGGGCTTCACCGACATGGTGGGGCGCGCCAAGTACGATGCCTGGGCCGCCATCAAGGGCACCACAAGCGACGCTGCAATGACGCGTTATATCGAACTGATCGGTTCGCTGAAAGGCTGATTCAAACCCGGTCTGGACTCATCGCCGCTCTGGCCGGAACCAGCGGAGGTTGCCGGTCCCGGGCTCGCCGTAGCGGATGATGGTATGGGGCAGGACTCTTGCCAACCGTCATCACGGTCGGCCGAGATCGACCTCAATCCACTACGAATCGGAACTGCTCGCCACCGTGCCCGCCGAAAAAAATCGTATCGTCGGGACTCAGCACGACCTCGCTCACGAGCGCATCCATCTGGGCATTGAGGAAAGTCCCATTGGTGGAGCCGAGGTCGCGCAGAACGGCCTTGTGGTCGATGATGCCGATCCAGGCATGGTGGTATGAAACCCGTGGATCGGAGATGACGATATCGTTTTGCGGGTCGCGTCCAACCTTGATACCGGCTGCCGTGACCGAAAAACTATTGCCTTTTCGAGTTCCGCCAACGCAAACCAGTCTGGCCGATCCGGTAGGGGGCAGCGTCGTTTCCTCGCGTTTCAATAATGGCGAGGCTCTGCCGACCGGAGACGTTCGAAAATGAATTCGTGTGGCATTGGGATCGTAAGCGGCCGGCGGAGGACTGGCGGCAGGACTCTCGCTGGGGGCCGCCGCAGCGCTTGATTCCACCGCCTCGGGTTGACCGTTTTGACCTCGCATGCGGCGAAGTATCAAGGTCACGCCGATACCGACCAGGACGAGGCCGAATAATCCCCAAAAAACGTAAACCTTGAGCACGTGCGAACCTCATGGTGACGACGAAAAAAACAGCATGGAAGCACGCCGAGGTTCCTGACGCCTTGCCTGATACTGGCAGGCAAAGCCTTCATTCTTGCCGGCGTGATTTTCAGATACTTGTTATCTAAACTGAAAATACTGCCTACTGTCAAGAATAGCAGGAAACCATAATGAATGGACCTGCCGTGGGTTCTTGGCTCTTGAAAACGGACACAGGTGGAATGCCCATTGCCCGACGACCCTAGCTGGCCGGGCCGAAGTTCTCGTCGCAGAAGCGATTTATTTCATGCTCGATGCGTGGCCGCAGTGCGGCGAGCAGGAAGCCGAGCTTGACGCAGATCTCGACTTCCTTCTTGCCCACCTCGATGTGCCCGGAGACGCCCATGCGCTGGAAGCGCAAGGTGTTGCCGTCCCACTCATGGTCGAGCCCGAATTCCTCGCCGAGTTCCTCGGCAATGCGCTCGGCGCCCTGGCGCGCGCGCTTGAGGGTTACGCCGTGTTCGCGGCAGACTCTTATTTCGCTCATCGCTGTATCTCCGCCTTATGTTCCGAGGGGATAGGGCCGGCGTCAGAGCTTTTCGTCACGCAGTTCGCGCCGCAGGATCTTGCCCACGTTGGTCTTCGGCAGTTCACTGCGGAACGCAATTTTACGCGGCACCTTGTAGCCGGTGAGGTTGGCGTGGCAATGTTCGAGCAGCGCCGCTTCAGTCAGATTCGGATCCTTCTTGACCACATAAATCTTGACGGCTTCCCCGGTCTTCGGGTCCGGCACGCCTACCGCCGCTGATTCCAGAACGCCCGGATGCATGGCGAGCACATCCTCGATCTCGTTTGGATAGACGTTGAAGCCGGAGACCAGAATCATGTCCTTCTTGCGGTCGACAATCTTGACATAGCCGCTGCTGTCCATCACGGCCACGTCGCCGGTACGCAGGAAGCCGTCGGCCATGAGGACCTTGGCGGTTTCGTCGGGACGATTCCAGTAGCCCTTCATTACTTGCGGGCCGCGGACGCACAACTCGCCGGCTTGGCCTATGGCCAGATCCTTGCCGGCATCGTCGCGTATGGTGACCTCGGTCGAGGGTATCGGCAGGCCGATGGTGCCGTTGTATTCGATGATGTCGACGGGATTGATGGTGGCTGCGGGCGAGGTTTCGGTCAGTCCGTAGGCTTCGATCAGGGTCGCACCGGTGATCTGCTTCCACCGCTCGGCCACCGCGCGCTGCACCGCCATGCCCCCGCCCAGCGTGAGATGGAGTCGGCTCAGGTCGAGTTGGGCGAATTCCGGATTGTGGATCATGGCATTGAACAGCGTATTGACGCCGGTGATGGTCGTGAAGCGGTACTTGCCGATCTCCTTGATGAAGCCGGGAATGTCGCGCGGATTGGTAATCAGGACATTGGTGGCGCCGATCTTGAAGAAGGTCAGGCAGTTCGCGGTCAGCGCGAAGATGTGATACAGGGGCAGGGCGGTGATGATGATCTCTTCCTCGCGCAGGAAGGGGGCGATCCAGGCATGCGCCTGCTGCAGGTTGGCGATGATGTTGCGGTGGGTCAGCATCGCGCCCTTGGATACGCCGGTCGTGCCGCCGGTGTATTGCAGGAAGGCGATATCCTCGTGGCCGACGTCCACCGCTTGCAGCGGATGGCGGCGGCCTTCGGCCAACGCATCGCGCAGTTCGACTGCACCCGGCAGGTTCCACGCCGGCACCATCTTCTTGACGTGTTTGACGACCATGTTGACGATCACGCGCTTGGGAAAATCCAGCATGTCGCCCAACTGGGTGACCAGTACATGCTTGAGCGGCGTGCGCGCGACGACTTTTTCCAGCACACGGGCGAAGTTCTCGACAATGACGATCGCCTCGGCGCCGGAATCCTTGAGCTGATGCTCGAGCTCGCGCTCGGTGTACAGCGGATTGCAGTTCACCACGGTGTAGCCGGCGCGCAGGGCGCCATACAGGCAGACAGGGTATTGCAGGAGGTTGGGCATCATCAGCGCGATGCGGGCGCCCTTTGGCAGTTTCAGCACCGACTGGCAATAGGAACCAAAGGCCGCGGACAGCCGATCCAGTTCCGTGTAGGTGATCGCCTTGTCCATATTGATATAGGCCTTGCGTGGCCCATACAGCTTTACGCTTTTGGCGAACAGGTCCCCAATGGAACGAAACTCATTGACATCAATTTCGGCGGGCACGCCTGCCGGATAGTGCTTGAGCCAGACCTTCTCCATTGAATATTCCTTTAGAAGTTTTGCATATTGTAATCACAATACGAGTTGCCGCCTGGTCGTCGGGCGATCCTCTCGGCGCTCAGGAAAGCCACTGCCGCAGCTGTGCGTACACCTTGGCGTTGTCAAGCAGATCCAGGTGATGCATGCCGTAACCGACCCACTGCTGCGACTCGGGAATATTCAGGCGCAGGCTTTGGTCCGCATGCTGGCCGAGCGCGCTGCGCACCGGCACGAGCCCATCGCCCGACAAGGGCTCGCCTGAATCGCCCGGCGCTTTTGCGATCGAAGCGCCTATCGCATAGCATTGCACGCCGTCCGGCAGCGGCACGGGAATCCTCTTTTTGCTGTGCGCAAAGCGGTCGCCGTGTTGCCAGTCGTCATCGAGGATGCTGCCATGGCGAAGATCGGTAATCCCGGCGCTGCGAATTTTCGCCAGGCGAGCCAGCGCGGCCGTATAGGGACTGAGCTCGAGGATGACATTGACCCAGTTGCCGCCGCGCTCGAGCGGTGCGCCGTGGTGGGGTGTACCGAGAAAAACCATCTGTCGCAGATGTTGCGGCCACTTGTGTCGGGCAAGCCGGGCGTAGTGGCAGGCGCTGTGGGCGACCAGGCCGCCCATGCTGTGCCCGACGATCACCAGCTTTTCCACCGGGACCGGCCAGCCCTGCAACAGGGTTTCCATGATGTCGGCAAAGGCACGGCCGTTGGTCGACACATGCTGGCCGCTGTTGTAGTGCAGGTAGAGGGGAGTGAAGCCGGCCGCGTCCGCCAGCGCCTCGCCATGGTCGTGCCCGTTGCGCCGCCAGTTCAGGTCGCTCATGCAAAGCCCGTGCAGCAGCAGCAGAATCTTGCCGCTGGGCCGGGGAATGCTGGCGGCCAGATCCTGTGTGGTCAGCAGCAGCGGCTGCCCGTTGCGACGCAGTTGCATCGGAATGGCCAAGGGATTGGCGCTGGCCGCGAGGTGGTCTCCCATCACGCCATTGAGCGCGGCGAGCAAAGCTTCACGCGCGCTTGACGAGCTCGCCGGCTCCTGGTCGAGCAGCGGCGTCAACCGGGCGAGCAGCGCATCGATGCCGCTGCCGACCAGTCGCGTGGTGCCCTGTATGGTGCGATAGACCAGTCCGGTAATGCCCCGGGTCGGTTCCTGGGTGTGCTTGCCGACTATTCCTGGCATGCGGGAAATGTTGTGGTGCATGGTCTCGACCAGACGGGTCAGACCGAGCGTGGCGTCGATCGCGAGTCGGCTGATGCCGCGGACGTCCGCAGGTCGGATACGGGATTGTTTGGTCAAGGCAGATTTACCGGTCCGCTGATCGCTAAAATGCTGTGTCTGTCATTGGCCGATTATCCCATGCGCCACTTGTTGTCTCCGCTGCTGCAACTCATTGCGGCCGTTCTGGTGTGCCAGCCGGCGTCCGCCGAAATTGTCGTCACCGATGCCAGTGGCGCCGGCATCAAGCTCGCCGCGCCGGCACGGCGCATTGTCAGCCTGGCGCCGCACATCACCGAGCTGTTGTTCGCCGCTGGCGCGGGAAGCCTGTTGGTGGGCAATGTCGACTACGGCGACTATCCTCCGGCGGCGAAAGCCCTGCCCAGGGTGGGTGACTATTCCCGCCTCGATCTGGAAGCCATCGTTGTGCTCAAGCCCGATCTGGTAATGGCGTGGGAGAGTGGCAACTCACCGGCGTCGGTCTCCCGCCTGCGCGCCATGGGCTTGACAGTCCATCTTTCCGAGCCGCACCGGATCGAGGATATTGCCGGCGACCTGGAGCGGATCGGCAAGCTTGCCGGGACCGAAGTGACGGCCAACGCCGCGGCGACGGCGTTTCGTCGGCGCTACGCCGACTTGGCCGCCCGCTACAGCCAGCGGCCGCCGGTGGAGGTGTTCTATCAGATATGGCAGCAACCCCTGATGACGATCAACGGCAAGCAGATCATCAGCGATGCCATACGGTTGTGCGGCGGGCGCAATGTGTTCTCGCAACTGCCGGGTTTGGCGCCGACCGTCACCGTGGAAGCCGTCATCGCAGCCAATCCTGAGGCTATTGTTGCCAGCGGCGCGGACAGCTCGCGGCCCGAATGGCTGGACGACTGGAAGCGCTGGAGCACACTGACGGCGGTGACCAGGAACAACCTGTATTTCGTCCCGCCGGACCTGATCCAGCGCCACACGCCGCGCTTTCTGGATGGCGCCGAGAAGCTCTGCCTGCATCTGGAAGCGGCGCGCAGCAAGCGCGGCAAGTAGCCGCCGCTCAGCGGGTGTTGAATGTCTCGACCAGCTTGAGGAGTTTCTGTTGGTGCTCTTGCGCCTGCAGTTCGGCCTTGCGCCGCTCGGCGTGCTTCCTGAAGCGCTCACGCAGAGTGTCGAGGGCCTGCTTTTGCTGTTCGGGAGTCACTATACCGGCGACGGTACCGTCGAGCTCGAAGCGGGTTTCTCCCTGTGACAGGGCTTTCAGATAGCGGGTAGACGCGGTGTGGATTTTGAGGGCATGCCGTAGCTGGCTGGCGTTCATGTCGGGCAGGCGCTCGCGAATGGTCTTGTGGATACCGATGGCGAGGGGCTGGCAATCGCGAAAGACCGCAAAAGTCGCGATCAGGGTTTCCAGCGCGGTGTTCTTTGGACGACGAGGAGCGGCGGGAGCGGTATCGGTCATGCGAGCGACTACGGGATGCGCAGAAAAAAGTTTACCGTATCAGAATGACAGCGGCAGCGGGGGATTGTGCAGCAAAGTCTTCAGCCGCCCTAGTGACGCAACTTGGCGTAAGCCGCCAGCAGCCGCTGGTGCAGATCGCAGCCCTCGAGACTCATGCCGGGCGTCTCGATGCCGAAGAAACGCTGCTCCTGCCGCAGCATGGCCTCGGCTGTCGCCACGGTGTCGCTGCCGTAGAGATGCTCCAGCGCGTTGCGGTGCCCATCGGCGCTGCCCAGATCCATCAGGGTCTCGATGCAGCGATAGACGCGGCGACGATTGGCGTCGAGCTGTTCGAAGTGGCGCACCCATTCGCAACCTTCGCGGATCGCCTGCTCGTCGCCGATGGCGAGGGCCAGCAGGGTCTTCAATTCACCCACGCGCAGGTCGCTCCATAACGAACCTTCATCGGCGGCCAGCCCGATCAGTGCGGCGACCGGCCGCTGGTCCTGCACGTCGAGTTCGTTCAGCGTATCGAGCAGATCGGCGCATTCGTCGTCGTCCAGCTCCGGCAGGTGCAGGATGGCTTCGCGGATGATATTGCCGACGCTGTTGTTCTCCCATTCCAGATCGTCCAGCGGGTAGATTTCCGACATGCCCGGCACCAGAATGCGGCAGGCGTAGACGCCCAGATGCTGGAAATCGGCGATGTAGATGTCATGGCCGGAGCGATGCACCCGGTCCACCAGCCACTGATAATCCTCGGCCGTGGTGTTGCTGAAATTCCAGTCGCAGAATTCGAAGTCCGGCGTGTCGCCGAGGAAGTTCCAGCTGATGATGCCGCTCGAGTCGACGAAGTGGATCTCGAGGTTGGGCGAGGCGGCGATTTCCTCCAGATCAAAACCGGGCGCGGGGAAGCCGGCGAGGGCATCCAGACCACGGCCCTGCAGCAGTTCGGTGAGGGCGCGCTCAAGCGCGATCTCGAAGCGCGGATGGGCGCCGAAGCTGGAGAAGCAGCCCTGATCGTCGGGGTGAAGCAGGGTGACGTTCATCACCGGGTATTCGCCGCCGAGCGAGGCATCCTTGACCAGGATGCCGAAACCCGCGTCGCGCAGGCCGCGAATGCCGGAGGCGATGCGCGGGTAGCGGTCGATGACATGCTCCGGCACATCCGGCAGGCAAAGCCCTTCGCTGATGATGCGAAACTTGATCTGGCGCTCGAGGATTTCCGACAGGGCCTGGGTGCGGGCTTCGACCTGGGTGTTGCCGGCCGACATGCCGTTGCTGACATACAGGTTGCCGATGATATTGACCGGGAACCAGACCGTCGCGCCATCGCGCTGGCGCACAAAGGGCAGGGCGCAGATGCCGCGCTCGGCGTCGCCGGAATTCAGATCCACCAGGGCACTGGCGTCGATCGAAGCGTCCGGGTTGTAGAGCCGGTGCAACTCGGGGGTCAGCAGTTGTTCCGGCCATTCGCCGTTTTCACCTGGCTGAAACCATTGCTCCCGTGGGTAATGGGCAAAACTGCGTTGGGCAAACTGATCCCCCAGGTAGTAGTGGGTCCAGAAATAGTTGCAGGAAAGACGCTCGAAGAACTCGCCGAGAGCACTCGCCAGGGCGGCCAGCCGGGAAGCCCCTTTGCCGTTGGTGAACAGCAGCGCGCAGTCCCGGTCGCGCACATGCACCGACCAGACGCCATCCACCGGATTCAGCCAGGAGCGCTCCTCGACATGGAAGCCAAGGTCTTCGAGCTTGCCCTGCATGGTGGCAATCGACGATTCGAGCGAGGCATCTTTGCCTGGAATGAAGCTTTCTGTTTGCATGGGAATGTCCGTCTGAGTGCTGCTCATGGGGGTGCGGGAAGCGAGGTCGGTGGCCGCGATGCACGGCGTGTGGCGCGCAGCATAGCGATGTGCCGGCCGCCTGTCCATCGGCGCGCCGCGCCGGGACCCTGACGATCCTGCTCAACCTTCCTGCGACAACTCGGTGAAATCGCGGATCAGGTCACCCAGCTTGTGCTCGGCATGGGCCCGCTGCGCTGGCGATGTCATGGCGTGGATGGCCACGGCAAGTTCCGCCGAGGCGCGACGCAGGGCAATCGCCCGAACCAGCCGCGCGGGATCGCCCGGCAGATCGTAATGCGCCGCATAATCGCGCAGCAGCTGAATGATCCGCTCGCGTGGCGGGCGCTCGCGCTGCACCTGGCGCATCAGCTCCAGCCACTCGCGCTGGCGCCGCAGTCTTTCGTCATACCAGAACTGGCTTCCGGCGTTCTGGCCGTCGATCAGTTGTCGCAGGGCCGCCCGCTGCTCGTCGCTGAAGTCACCGAACCAGTACTCGGTCCGCTCCAGCAGGCGCTTGTAACGTGCCTTGCGCCGCCCGCTTTCGCCCTCCGCGAGTTGAGCTTCTTTGGCATGGTCGGTGTTCTTTTCGGTCATGCGCGCGGCCATGCGCTCGATCTGTGCAGGGGTTACGGTCGGCAAGAACTCGGCGATGTCCGCAGTCGCCTGTTCGGCCAGGGTCCGGCCGCGGCGGATGATGCCGTCGCCGAGCGACAACGCGTCGGCCACCGCGGGCTGGCCGGCGACGAATCTCTGGCCCTGGTGCAGCAAGGAAACGTAATCCGGCAATTGGGTCTTGCGGTGCCAGGCATGAAAGTGGGCGAGACGCTCGCGGGCCAGCGCATCCTGCTCGGGCGTCAGGTCGAGGTACTGATCAATCCACCAGCGGGCAAGGCTGTCGGCATTGCCATAGCCGAGGCGCACCGCACTGCAGCCCTGAACGAGCAGGCCGACAAGGAGAAGGAGCAGCAGGTAGCGGATGAAACGGCGCATGGCGAAAGGGAAATTCAAGATAGCCTGGAAATCCGCAACTTGACCGGCGGTACGCGCTCGGCGAGTGGGCGTCCCCGCGGCGGCAGCCTGCGGCTGTTCACTTGCTGCGCTTGGCGCTCCGTCCGCGAAACGCCAGGGCCATTTCAAATGCCGCGCGCGTGAATGCCAGGACCTCGGCGAACTCCTCGTCGTTCAGGCTGCGCGCCTCGTCGTCAGCGCGGTAGATGTTGGCGAACTCGCGTTCACGCGCCGACTGGATCAGCAACTTGCCGACGCCGAGGCCTTCGAGGCTGCGCCACAGGTCCGGGTTGGAACTGCGGGTGAACTTCATGACGAAGCCGACCGGATCGTTGCGGCCGAGGACTGCCGCCAGGCGCAGGATGAGTTCGAAGGGAACCGCAATGCGGCCGTTTTCCCAGGCTTCGATCAGCGACGGGTCCTTCAGGTTGATCGCCGTCCCCACTTCGGTGATGGTCAGGCCGGCGGCTTCACGTATGCGGCGCAGCGCCGCTCCCGTCCTGGTCCAGACACCGGGTTCCGAGAAATCGGGCAGCAGTGCTTTGGCAATCCCGGTCGCCGTGCGCAAGGTTCTTGCAGCGCCAACCGTGGTGGCCCCCATGTCGAGTATGTTGCCGGCCATGGCGCGCATCTGAGCCACGAGGCCGGACTCGGCTTGTTCGGGTGCAGGGCGTTTCGACACCGACTTTGCCGCCGGGCGCTTCTTTGCGGGCGTCTTGCGTTTGGGAGTTGTGGCGGCGACCATGACGTCTCCTGTCCGGAGGCGATGCCTGCCCGACTATTTCCCTTGTATTCTCTGGCGCGACTCGTGGCGCTCTTGTGCCTCGATCGAGAACGAAGTCGTCGGACGCGCCAGAAGGCGTTTCAGTCCGATCGGATCGCCGGTCTCTTCGCAAAAACCGAACTGGCCGTTGTCGATGCGCCTCAATGCGGCTTCGACACGCGGCAGCATCTTGCGCTCGCGATCACGGATGCGCAGCTCGATGGCGTGGTCTTCCTCGATGCTGGCGCGGTCGTTGGGATCGGCTTCCGACTCCCCGTCACGCAGGTGATCGAGGGTCATGCTGGCGTTGTCGATAAGATCCTGCCGCTGCTTCTGCAACAGATCGCGAAAAAAGGCGAGCTGCGCCGCGTTCATGTAGGAACTGGCCGGCATCGCCAGCAGGGCTTTTTCGCTTAGCGGTTTTGTTGTAGTGGACATCGGGTGCTTTCCTGGGTCTCTGTTCGGTAGTGGGTGGCAAGGCGGCCATTCAGCTGGGGGTGAATAAGCCGTTCGTGGTCAAGGCAAGGGGCACTCGATTTACTGCCCCCGACAAGTCGATACTCGCTACTCTATCGAAAGTCCGGGCAGACGTCAGAGGAATCTATTCCTGCTCTCGGCCAAGGCGATCGCCGCTTTACGCCCGGCGCAGGTCGTGGTGCTTGAGCGGCAGCGAGCGGATGCGTTTGCCGGTGGCGGCGAAGATCGCATTGCACACGGCGGGGGCCAGCGGCAGGATGGCCGGTTCGCCGTGTCCGCCCCAGAAGCCGCCGGTCGGTACCAGCACGGTTTCCACCTTGGGCATCTCGGCTATCCGCGGCAACCGGAAATCGTGGAAGTTGGATTCGACAATGCGTCCGTTCTTGACGGTGTTCTCCTGGTAGAGGATGGCGCCGAGGCCGTAGATGACGTTGCCCTCGGCTTGCGCGCGGCAGGTATCCGGGTTCACGACATGCCCCGAGTCGATGGCGACGACAATGCGCTGCACCTTGAGATCGCCCTTCGGGTTCACCGAGACCTCCGCCACCATCGCGGCGTAACTGCCGAAGCCGTCGACCACCGCGAGTCCGCGGTGCACGCCCTGCGCCGGCGGCGTTCCCCAACCCGCCGCCTTCGCCGCGGCTTCGAGGACGAGACGGTTCTTGTCGTCCGGCTTCAGCATCGCGAGGCGATATTCAAGCGGATCCCGGCCCGCCGCGACGGCCAGTTCGTCGATGAAGCACTCGCGGTAGAAGCCGTTCTGCTGGCCCGGCGCACGCCAGAAACCGACCGGAACATGGCCGTTGCGCATGGCGTAGTCGACCTGCTGGCTCGGTACTGCATACGGCATGTCGCTGAAGGTGCGCACTGCCGTAAAGTCGATGCCCTCCTTGTTGAGGAACTGGGGCAGCAGAACCTTGAGGATCGACGGACAGGCGATCCGCGTGTGCATGACGATCACGTCGCCCTTCGCATCGAGCCCGGCCTTCATGCGTACAATGCTCGCCGGGCGATAGAAGCCGTGCTGCATGTCCTCGGCGCGCGACCACATCATCTTCACTGGAACGCCCGGCATCGCCTTGGCGATCATGACGCCCTGCCTGACGAAATCCTGCGGCGCACCGCGGCGGCCGAAACCGCCGCCGAGCATCATCTTGTGTACCTCGACCTTCTCCAGCGGCAGGCCAGCGGTCTCGGCGGCGGCGGCCATCGAGGCTTCGCCGTCCTGGGTCGAGGTCCACACCTCGAGGAAGCCCCCGGGCTTCAGCCACGCCGTGCAGGTTTGCGGCTCCATGGTGGCGTGGTTGAGGTAGGGCGAGGAGTATTCGGCCTCGATCACCTTGGCGGCGGTGGCCAGCGCCGTAGCGCCAGCGCCGACTTTGCTCGCCTGCGGCAAGTTGGGATCGGTCAGGCCCTCACGCAGCATGGCCATGATGCTCTCGGTCGACGCGCTGCCGTTGGCGCCGACATCCCATTCGATCTTGAGTGCCTGCAGCGCCTGGTCGGCACGCCACCAACTGTCGGCAATCACGGCGACGAAATCGGCTTCGCGCACCACCTTCTTCACGCCGCGCATCTTCTGCGCCGCGGAGGCATCGACACTCTTCAGCTTGCCGCCGAACACCGGGCACTGCGCCACCGATGCGTGCAGCATGCCGGGCAGAACCACGTCGACGCCGAACACCGGCTTGCCCATGACCTTGTCCGGAATGTCGAAGCGATGCATCGATTTGCCGGCGATCTTCCAGTCCTTCGGGTCGCGCAGGGCGACGTCCTGCGGCGGCGCCAGCTTCGCCGCCTCGGCCGCCACTTCGCCGTAGCGCAAGGTGCGCTTGCTCGGTCCGTGCGTGATGACGCCGCGCTCCACCGTGCACTCGGTTGCCGGCACCTTCCAGCGCGCGGCGGCGGCGTTGACCAGCATGACGCGGGCGGCGGCGCCGGCCTTGCGCACATAGTCCTGGGAACTGCGCACGCCCTGGCTGCCTCCGGTGGACATCGAGCCCCAGATGCGCTTGCGGCGGATGTGCTCGTTCGGCGAGGCGAACTCGGAGCTGACCTTGGCCCAATCGCAATCCAGTTCTTCGGCCACCAGTTGCGCCAGCGCGGTGTAGGTGCCCTGGCCCATTTCCGAGCGGGCGATGCGCACCACCACCCGGTCATCGGGATGGATCACCACCCAGGCATTGACTTCGGTGACCGGTGCCTTTGAGGAGATCGCCGCCCTGGCCACCAGCGGAAAGGAAAATTCGAGAGAGAGTCCGCCGCCCAGCGCGACGGATGCCTTGAGAAATTCGCGACGATTGATTTTCATGGCGCTCACCCCTGGGCTTTCTTCGCTGCCGGGCTGCCAGCGACGGCATGGATCGCCTCGCGCACCCGGGCGTAGGTTCCGCAGCGGCACAAGTTGCTCATCGCCCGGTCGATCTCCGTGTCTGACGGCTTGGGCTTCTCGGCCAGCAGCGCCGCTGCCGACATGATCATGCCGGTCTGGCAATAGCCGCACTGCGGCACTTCGTGCTCGATCCAGGCCTCCTGCAAACGATGCAGACCGCTCTTGGCCAGACCCTCGATGGTCACCACTTTTTTCCCCACGGCAGCGGACGCCGGCACCACGCAGGAGCGCACCGCCGCGCCGTCGACATGCACCGTGCAGGCGCCGCACAACGCGACGCCGCAGCCGTACTTGGCGCCGAGCAGCCCGAGATGGTCGCGCAGCACCCACAGCAGCGGCATTTCAGGCTCCACGTCGACCTGGTGAAGCTTGCCATTTACGTTCAGCTTGAGCATAGGACCTCCCTTGGGGATGTGATGATGCCAATGGCGCGGGGGGCTCGACGAACGACGGGTCCGACGACGCTGAAACAAGTATTTCCCGATTGGCGACCGTGGTCAAGCACCCGGATTGTTTCGTGGTTTTGGCGCTGGTAGTTCCCGCACGCCGGTGAAAGTCGGCGCTGGCAGCACGGCGACCTCTGCCGTGCGATGCGGCCCCGAAATCAGCGTTTCAGCAGGGAACGAACCAGCGGTCGCCATCGGCGCGGAGTTCGCGCAGGGGATGGCCATAGAGCCGCGTCAGATTGGTCGCGGTAATCACTTCATCCGCGGCTCCGGCCAGGCACTCACCATCGCCGAACAGCAGCAGGGCCTGTCGGCAGTAACGCGCGGCGAAGCCGGGGTCGTGCAAGACGGCGACGATGGCGGCGCCGGCGGCGGCGCGGCGGGCAAACAGCTCCATCACCGCCACCTGGTGTGAGAGGTCGAGGTGGGTCAGCGGTTCGTCGAGCAGGTACAACAGCGGCTCCTGCGCCAGCAGCTGCGCCACGGCCAGACGCTGGCGTTCGCCGCCGGACAGCGTTTGCACTTCACGCTCGGCAAAACCGCCCAGATCAACCTCGGTCAGCGCGGCTCCGGCGATGCGCCGGTCATCGGCCGATTCCCAATCCCAGCGGCCCAGATGCGGATGGCGGCCGACCAGCACGGATTCCATCACGGTGGAGGCAAAGGGATCGATCTGGTGCTGTGACAGGTAGCCGCGAACGCGGGCCATCGCCCGCGCAGCCGCGCCTGCGCTGGCGTGCGGCAGCGCCAGGCCGGCGACACTCAGCCGGCCGCTGTGCTGTGAGCGCAAGCCGGCCGTGGTGGCGAGCAGGGTCGATTTGCCGGCGCCGTTGCGGCCGAGAATGGCCCACGACTCACCCGCGTCGACGCGCCAATCCAGGTTGCGGCAGATCCGATGGCCGCCGATGTTGACCTCGAGCTGTATCGCTTCCAGCAGAGGCGGGTTCACGGTCGGCTCACGGGCGTTCATTCGGTTGGCGCCCGAGCAGGAAAAGAAACACCGGCACGCCCAGCAGTGCCGTCAGCACGCCTACCGGCAGTTGTTGCGGGGCGATCACGATGCGCGACAGCGTGTCAGCGAGGAGCAGCAGACTGCCGCCGGCGAGCGCTGCTGCCGGCAGCAGCAGGCGCTGGTCGTTGCCCCAGCCCAGCTTGATCATCGCCAGCCGGACCAGATGCGGTACCACGAGACCGATGAAGCCGATGCTGCCGGCGGTGGTCACGGCCACCGCGGTGAGCAATGACGCCAGCAGATAGATCCCGTGCTTGAGAGGATCCACCGATACGCCAAGCGCGTGTGCCAGCGTGTCGCCGCGCGCCAAAAGGTTGAGTTCGCGGGCGAAAGGCAGCGTCACGATCAGGCCCAGCGTCAGCACCACCAGGGCCGGCCAGGGGCTGATGGCCTGCCCCAGATCGCCCATGAGCCAGAACAGCATGCCGCGCAATCCCTCGTCCGGTGCAATGGTCAGAATCAAGGCGATGATTGCACCACAGCCGGCGGCGACAATGACGCCGGTGAGCAGGAGGCGGGAGCGGGTCCAGCTGCTGTCGCCGTGGGCCAGGCCGAATACCAGCAGCATGGCGGCAAGAGCGCCGGCGAAGGCGGCGAGGTTCATCACGGCCAGCGTCAGGCCCGCCAACATGGCTGACAGTGCGCCCACCGCGGCGCCGCCCGAGATGCCCAGAACATAGGGATCCGCCAGCGGATTGCGCAGCAGCACCTGCATCAGCGCGCCGGCCAGCGCCAGCAGGCCGCCACAGGCAAATGCCGCCAGCGCGCGGGGCAGGCGCAGATTGAGCACGACGTCGGTGCCGACGCCGTCCGCGCCGCCCGACAAGGCGCGCAGCACTGCGCCGGGTGCCACCGCGAAGCTCCCCGTCATCAGTGCCGCCAGCAGGCTCGCCGCCGCGAGCAGCACCAGCAGAGCGAGGATGACCAGAGCGCGGCGGCGGGTCGGCATGGAGGGCTACCAGAGATACTCGGCGGTGAGATAGACGGTGCGCGGCGTTTCGGGGTAGGCGTTGAAGCGGGTCGGCGCTGTGCTGCTGTCGGTCAGCGCGTATGAATAGTAGCGCTTGTCGGTCAGGTTGTTGATGCCCGCTGCGAGTTTGAAGGCGCCGAAACTGCGGGCAATCTTGGTATCGAGCAGTGTGTAACCCGGCATGCGGTGGAACAGGTTGGCCGGATCGTTGTCATAGACCTGCTCGCCGACATGGCGGGCGCTCAGGGTTAGCCTGGTGTCGCTGCGCGCCTGCCAGCCGAGATTGAGCGTTACGCGGTGGCGCGGTACCAGGGGCACGGTCTTGCCGGTCACGTCGATGCCGCCATAGATGCCCTCGTCGAAACGCGCCTCGGTATAGGCATAGCGAGCATTGATATCCCAGTCCTGCGCCACGGTGGTGCGGCCTTCGAGTTCGACGCCACGGCGCCGGGTGGGCGAAAGGTTCTGGTTGGTGAAGGTAAGATTGTTGTAGTAGATCTCGTTCGTCAAATGCGATTCGAAGACGCTGGCGCGCAGCTTCGACTTGCCCTGTTGCCACTCGACGCCCGCTTCCCTGTCGTGCGAAGTCTGCGGTTCGAGCAGCATCGAGCAGGGCGCAAAGAAGCAACGGTTGTCATCGATGTTGGCGACGCGGAAACTCGTGCCGGCACGCGCATACAAGGCGAGCGGCGACGACAGCTGATAGCGCAGCCCGATTTCGCTCGCGCTCAGCCGGAAGCGGCGCTCGCTGACGGGCAGCGGTGCGGTGAATTCCTCGCTCGACTGGCGGATGGTTTCGCTGCGGGCCCCGACCGAGAGGCGCAGGTCCTGCGTCACGCGCAACTGGTCCTGCACATAGACGGCGAAATTGTGCTGATCGCCCTTCTCGTCGCGGTTGGACAGGAATCCGGTAGCCTGCCAGCGGGTACGGTAGTTCCAGGTCGCCGCGTCGATGCCGGCGATCAACACGTTCTCCCGGTCGCCCGGCGCGCTGTTCCACTTCAGACGCGGTGAGAAGCTGACGGTATGGACATCGGTATCGACCAGCGAGGTGCCCCAGATGGACTCGTTGAAGGAGTTGCTGTTCTTGTCGCGCAGGCCCAGGTCAAAGGACAGCGCAATGTCGCCGAAGCGCTGTTCGCCGGCCAGCCCCCAGCGCGTTCCCTTCAAGCGGGCGTAGTCGTTGGGCGTATCGGTGCCGCGCGGGTCGCTCGACAATTGCGCTTCGGTGCGGGCACCGGGGAGACGGGCCTGCTGGCGGTCGTCGCCGAGGCGCAGGGCGAGCCAGCCCGAGTCGGCTTCGCGCCGCAGTTCGACGTTGGCATTTTCCAGGGACGATGCGTTGTTGGCGCGATAGTTGTCGGCGTCGGCGCGATTGGCGTTGAGGGAAATACCCCAGCCGTTGCTGCCTCCGGCGATGCTGCCGCGCAATTCGCGCGCGCCGTAGCTGCCTGCCGAGGCGAAGACCAGGCCGGTAACCGGTTGCTCGGCTGCGGCCCGGGTGATGATGTTGATGACGCCACCCGTGGCGCCGGAACCGTAGAGCACGGCGCCGGATCCCGGCAGGATCTCGATGCGCTCGATGGCGTTGAGCGGAATCGCGCTGATGCGCGCCGGGGCTTGCTCGTTCTCGCTGATGCGCACGCCGTCGATCAGCACCAGCGTGTTCTGGTCGCCGGTCATGCCGGAACCGCGCAGGTCCAGCGGGCTGTCGGGTAACCCGAGAAAGTTGATGCGCGTATGCACGCCGCCGAACTTGGTGAGCACTTCACCCAGCGTCGTGGCGGTGCTGCGGCGAATGTCCTCCGCAGTCAGAATGCGTATCCCGATCGGGGCATCGAGTGCCTTCTCGGAGAAGCGTGTGGCGGTAACGACGACGGCCGCGAGGTCATCGGCGGCGAACGAGATGCAAGGGGAAAGCAGGCTTGCCGCGCAGGCGGCGATGGCGATACGATTAGACATACGAACTCCCAAAATCCGGCGAGCGTCCCCGCAGCCGGCATGTGGCGAAAGAATGGATGGGAGGTGAGGGTGATGGACGGGGTAGAGACAAACCCCCGGCACGCCGCAACCCCGCAACGCATTCGCTGGTTTGTCCCTGGCCGGTCTCCGGGCTCGGAAGTCTTAGTTCATCGCCTTCCCGGGTTGGACCCAGTGGCGTGTTGATGAACTCGCACTTCCTTACCGTTGCGGGGGCAGCGCCGGAATCGAGTATTTCGCTCTCACCGGCTTCCCGTTTCACCCGGCACGGAAAACCATGCACGGGCACCACGGACAAGCAAAAAGTATAACATTGCATCCATCCAATGACGCAGCTTATTGTCCGTCGAACGCGCCGTATTCAATTCAGATGGAGAAACTTGACCCTTGACCTCCATCAAGGATTAGGCCCGATGGCGGTGAGACACTGATCAAATTGCGGGACAGGCATGCCGCCAAGCGCTTTGAGTTTGTCTTAACGAAGGGAAGTCAAAATGACCAAATCGAAATGGATGGCCCGTACCATCGTCGCGGCCGTGCTGCCGCTAGCCATGGCCAATGCGTTCGCCCAGGAGAAGGGAAAGCATCCCACTTCCGGCGCGGAGCAGCAGTATCAGGCCGGCAGTTCGCCGCTTGCCAATGTAGACATGTACCAGGATATCAATCCCAAGGCTCCGCCGATGAGCAAGGCCGAATTCGATGCCGCGCGTGAGATCTACTTCCAGCGCTGCGCCGGGTGTCACGGCGTGCTGCGCAAGGGCGCCACCGGCAAGCCGCTGACACCGGACAAGACCATCCCCAACGGCAGCGAATATCTGAAGGTCTTCATCAAGTACGGTTCTCCCGCCGGCATGCCCAACTGGGGAACGTCGGGCGAACTGACGGATGACCAGGTCGACCTGATGGCGCGTTATGTCCAGCAGACGCCGCCGCAGCCGCCGGAGTTCAGCCTGAAGGATATGGAAGCCAGCTGGAAGCTGGTCGTGCCGGTGAATAAGCGTCCGACCAAGCAGATGAACAAGCTCAACCTGGGCAACCTGTTCTCGGTCACGCTGCGTGACGCCGGCCAGATCGCCCTGATCGACGGCGCCAGCAAGAAGATCGTTTCGATCCTCAAGACCGGTTATGCGGTGCACATTTCCCGCATGTCGGCATCCGGCCGCTATTTGTACGTGATTGGCCGCGACGCCAGGCTGAACCTGATCGACTTGTGGATGGCTGAGCCGGAAACCGTTGCCGAACTCAAGGTCGGCCTCGAAGCGCGTTCGGTGGAAACCTCCAAGTTCAAGGGCTACGAGGACAAGTATGCCGTCGCCGGCACCTACTGGCCGCCGCAGTTCGTGATCATGGACGGCGATACGCTGAAGCCGCGCAAGATCGTGTCGACCCGCGGCATGACGGTCGATAACGAATACCATCCGGAACCGCGCGTCGCCTCCATCGTGGCTTCGCACTTCCGTCCGGAGTTCGTGATCACTGCCAAGGAAACCGGCAAGATCATGCTCGTGGATTACTCGGATCTGCAGAACCTGAAGATGACCACGCTGGATGGCGCCAAGTTCCTTCATGACGGCGGTATGGATTCGACCGGGCGCTATTTCCTGGTGGCAGCCAATGCCTCGAACAAGATCGCGGTGGTCGATACCAAGGAAGACAAGATGGCGGCGGTGGTCGATGTGGGCAAGATTCCGCATCCGGGTCGCGGCGCCAATTTCATCCATCCGAAGTTCGGTCCGGTCTGGGCCACCAGCGATCTCGGCGACGAGGAGATTTCCGTGATCGGCACCGATCCGGTCAAGCACAAGGCGCAGGCCTGGAAGGTCGTGGCCACGCTCAAGGGTCAGGGCGGCGGTTCCCTGTTCATCAAGACGCATCCGAAGTCGAAGAACCTTTGGGTCGACACTCCGCTGAATCCCGACGCGGCGATCAGCCAATCGGTTGCGGTGTTCGACATCAGCAACCTCGACAAGGGTTTCGTCACCTTGCCGATCGCCGAGTGGGCCGGTATCGGCGAAGGCGCCAAGCGCATCGTCCAGCCGGAGTACAACAAGGCGGGCGACGAGGTGTGGTTCTCGGTGTGGAGTGCCAAGGACAAGGAGTCGGCCATCGTGGTCGTTGATGACAAGACGCGCAAGCTGAAGGCCGTCATCAAGGATAAGCGGCTGATCACCCCGACCGGCAAGTTCAACGTGAACAACACCCAGCACGACGTCTATTGATTGACTGCCAGAATGCTTGCCTGCTTCACGCAGGCAAGCATTTCCAGCCGAGGGGAATACGGATGAAGTTGATCAAACTGTTGCTTGCGGCAGATTTGAAGAAGGGCTGAGACGCGCCGTGCGCGGTTTCTGGCTGTTGCCCATATTGACATTGTTGCCTGCACTGGTCGCCCATGCGGACGATCGGACGGCGCTGATACGGATGGTGCGGCAGGATTGCGGCTCCTGCCATGGCATGACGCTGAAGGGGGGGCTGGGTACTCCGCTGACGGCACAGGCCCTGAGTGAGAAGCCGGGCGAGAGCCTAGTCGCAACCATACTCTACGGCCGGCCTGGCACGGCGATGCCGGCCTGGAAAACGATCCTGTCGGAATCCGATGCGCAATGGATCGTCGGCCACCTGCAGGAAGGATTTCCGGAGGAGCGCCGCTGATGCTGACGCGTCTGCTCGGACTGCTTTTGGTTTTCCTTGCGGGCTGCGCTCAGGTCCCGCTGCGCGGCACCGGCGATCTTGGCGTGGTGATCGAGCGCGCCACCGGGCGGATCGCGATTGTCGAAAGCAGCACCCGGAGCATTCTCGGCCAGGTCGACGGTCTCGGGGATCTGTCGCATGCCTCCCTGGTTTTTTCGCGCGATGCCCGCTACGCATTCATCTTCGGTCGCGATGGCGGCCTGACCAAGGTCGATTTGCTCGAAGCCCGCATCGTCAAGCGCATCATGCAGTCGGGCAACGCCATCGGCGGATCGATCTCGCAGGACGGCCGCATTGTCGTTGCGCAGAACTACACGCCTGGCGGGATCAAGGCGTTTGATTCGGAAACGCTCGAACTGCTCTCGGAGGTCCCCGCCGAGTACGCGCCGGGAAGTTTCTCCAAGGTGGTCGGCCTGGCCGATGTGCCGGGCAACCAGTTTGCCTATGCACTGTTCGAAGGCGGCGAGATCTGGGTCAGCGATTTTTCGGATCCGAAGCGGCCGGTGACGAAGCGCTACCCGGCCGGTCTGCAGCCTTATGACGGCCTGGTCACGCCCGATGGGCGCCACTACCTTGCGGGTCTGTTCGGCGAGGACGGCATCGCCTTGCTCGATCTCTGGCAGCCGGAAAAAGGTTCACGCAAGATTCTCGAAAAATACGGCCGCGGCGAGGAAAAGCTGCCGGTGTTCAAGATGCCGCACCTGCGCGGCTGGTCGGTCGCTGCGGGCCGTGCCTGGCTGCCGGCGATCGGTCACCATGAGGTGCTGGTAGCGGACGCGACGACCTGGAAGGAGACCGGCCGCGTGGCGGTCAAGGGCCAGCCGGTGTTCGTCATCGCCAGTCCCGACGGGCGCCAGATCTGGGTCAACTTCGCATTCCCCGACAACGGCTGGGTGCAGGTAATCGACACGCTGACGGGCAAAATAGTGCAGACCCTGCAGCCGGGCAAGGCCATATTGCACATGGAGTTCACGCCGCGCGGCGAGGCGGTCTGGCTGTCTGCGCGCGATGACAACCGGGTCGTGATCTACGACACCAGGACCTTCCAGAAGCTCGGCAGCCTGGAGGTTGATGCACCGTCGGGTATCTTCTTCACCAGCCGTGCTGCACGCATCGGATTCTGATCGTGGACTCGCCCTACACTCCGCTCGAATTCGCCTTGCTCAACGGCTGGCAGCGCGATTTTCCGATTACGGCGCAGCCGTTTGAGCAGATTGGCGAGAGAGTCGGCGCTGATGAGACGGCGATTCTGGCCACACTCAAGCGCTTGCAGGCGCGGGGTGCCATCAGTCGCGTCGGCGCAGTGTTTGCGCCGCGCCGCGTCGGCGCCTCGACGCTGGCTGCACTCGCTGCTCCCGCCGAGAAGCTCGAACAGATCGCGGCACAGGTCAGCGCACGGCCGGAGGTGAATCATAACTATCAGCGCGAAAATCGCTACAACCTGTGGTTTGTCGCCACGGCCGCCGACCAGGCCACGCTGGCCGCGGCGCTGGCCGCCATCGAGCGCGAAACGGGCTGCGCCGTGATCTCCCTGCCGCTGGAACAGGAATACCACATCGACCTCGGCTTCGACTTGAAGTCGTCGCACAAGCATTCTGTCGAGATCCAAAATACACCGGTGCGCGAGCCCGATGCGGCCGAGAAGCAACTGATTGCGGCGCTGCAGCCCGGCCTCGAACTGGTTGCGCGCCCCTTCGCGCGACTCGGCGAGCGCGCCGGCATGAGCGAGGGCGAAGTCCTGACGCGGATCGGCGGCTGGCTGGAGGAGGGGCTGATCAAGCGTTTTGGGGTGATCGTGCGTCACCATGAACTGGGCTATCGGGCCAATGCCATGGTGGTGTTCGATGCACCGGATGCGGACGTCGACCGGATCGGCCGGCACCTCGCCGCCCAGCCCGGCGTCACGCTGTGCTATCGGCGCAGCCGCAGTCTGCCGTACTGGCGCTACAACCTCTATTGCATGGTGCATGGCCGGTCGCGCGAGGAAGTGCAGCCGGTGATCGAACACTTGAGCCGGCTGGCCGGCTTGCCTGCCCAGGCGCTGTTCTCGACGCGCCGCTTCAAACAGTGCGGTGCGCGCTATTTTGCCGAAGTACCCTTGTCCAGGGAAAAAGGCCTGGTCGATGCGTGAGGCCGCAGCGTCCGCTGCGACGCTGGATGAAATCGACAGGAAACTGATCAACGCCCTCCAGGGCGATTTTCCTCTGATTGCCGAGCCCTACCGCCAGGTGGCCGAAACGCTCGGCTTGAGCGAGGCGGAACTGCTGCGGCGTCTTGATTCGCTGCTCGAACGTCGCGTACTGACGCGCTTTGGCCCCATGTTCCAGATCGAGCGGGCCGGCGGCGCGTTCGTACTGGCCGCGATGCGGGTGCCGGAAGCCGAGTTCGAACGGGTCGCGGCGCAGGTGAACGCCTTTCCCGAAGTGGCGCACAACTACCGTCGCGAGCACGCGCTGAACATGTGGTTCGTGCTCGCCACGGCCACGCCGCAAGGCATTGCCGAAACCATTGCCGCCATCGAAGCCGCGACCGGCTTGCCGGTGTTCGCCTTCCCCAAAGAGCGTGAATATTTCGTGGAGATGAAGCTGCGTGCGTGAGGCGAAGATCGACACCGGACTCGATGCCACCGACCGGCGCCTGATGGTCGCCACCCAAGCCGGCCTGCCGCGCGTATCGCGCCCCTATGACGCGCTGGCCGACCAGCTGGGCATTGGCGCCGACGAGGTGTTGCGTCGTCTGCAGCGCATGCTCGACTGCGGCGTGATCCGTCGCATCGGCGCCGTGCCCAACCACTATGCCATCGGCTACACGGCGAACGGCATGTCGGTGTGGGATGTCGACGATTCCCGCGTCGACGAGTTGGGCGTGCAGGTCGGCGCACTGGAGTTCGTCACGCATTGTTATCGGCGTCCACGTCGTCTGCCCGACTGGCCCTACAACCTGTTTGCCATGGTGCACAGCCAGAATCGCGACGAAGTGGCGGCACGTGTGGCGGAGATCGCGGCCCTGCTCGGCGATGCCTGCAGGGCACACGACGTCCTCTACAGCACCGCGATCCTGAAAAAGACCGGGCTGCGCATTTCAGGTTGACCCTGTCTCGTGGCGTAGGGGCCACAGGCGCACATGCTGCGCGACTTTTCTTGACATCGCCTTGCCGCAATTGCCCATATTCGCGGTGGTGAGGCGGCGCATGCCACCGGTCTGCGCCGCGCTCAATGTCCCGTGTCGAAGCGAAAAGGCACGGCGATCCGCTGCCGGTCGGTCTCGACAATCACCGTGGCGACCCAGGTCATGGCGCCGGTAACGCAGACCGGCAAAGCGGTTTCACCGACGTAATGTCCGGGGCTGGCGGCGGGAAGTTCTCCGCGGTTATAGCCCATGTTCATGCTTTCACCGGCGAAATCCACTTCGACCTTTGCTGGTTTGACGCCGGTCACAGTGACGTCAACTCGCAAGGGTTGCAGAAACGCTATCGGTCGCGGCGTGATGGAAAACTCCAGACGCCCGCCGTCCGTCAGTGTCGCCGCGCAGGCTCGCCGCTGCAAGTCGCAACCAGGTTCCACCACGCCGGTCACGTCCGCCTTGGGCAGCAGGAGCGGGGAGAACCGGTACCCAATGATGGCGGTGGCCAGCAGCGCAGCGATCATCGCCAGGCTGAGTAAATGCGACTTGCCGAGTTTCACGGTCGCGCCTCGCAGCAGCGGTGTTTGGCGATCGGCGCCAATGAAGCATCAAGTGCAAAGAGAGCGACGCGCATGGCCCAGTTTAGCAAGCAAGTCATCTTCCTGAGGGTCACGAAGCCGCTCACGTGGAATCGTGGCATGCTCTGACGCACGATTGAGGCCGGACCGTCAGCCGGTCCGCGTTTGTTGAATCGCAGCTATCCGGACAGGGAAGCACCACATGCCGAAGCCGCTGGAACCGACCCTGGATGCCTTGCCCAACCCGTTGCTGCGCTATTTTGCAGCGACGCGGCCGGCCTTTCTTTCCGTAACCTTCGTCGGCTGCCTGCTGGGTCTGGCGACGGCGACTTTTTCCGGAATTCCGATCGGGCCGGGCTTGGCTACGGCGACACTCTTCTTCGCCCTCGTGGCCCATGCCGGAGCCAATGTCATTAACGACTATTACGATGCGCTTTCGGGCTGCGACGGGGGAAACACGGAACGACAGTTTCCCTTCACTGGCGGCAGTCGCTTCATCCAGAACGGCGTCCTGTCCCTTCGCGCCACGGGCATCTTCGGCTATTCCCTGCTGGCGGCGGTGGTTCCGGCAGGGCTATGGCTCACGGCGGTCAGCGGCGCGCAACTGATGCTGATCGGTGTGGCGGGGCTGGCGGCGGGCTGGTCCTATTCGGCGCCGCCGCTGAAACTGCAGAGTCGCGGCCTTGGCGAATTCGCCATTACCGCAGGCTGGCTGCTGGTGGTCATCGGCAGCGACTTCGTGCAGCGCCGCGGCTTTGCCTTTGTGCCCGTCGCCGCCGGCCTCGGCTTTGCCCTGCTGGTGGCCAACGTGCTTTACATCAACCAGTTTCCTGACGTGAAGGCGGATGCCAGCGCTGGCAAGAACACGCTGGTAGTGCGCCTGGGGGTGGCACAGGCACGCTGGGGCTATGTGGCGATCGCGGCACTGGCGTACGGCTGGCCGCTGCTGATGGTGCTGCTGGGACATCTTCCTGTCGTGGCATTGGTCGCGTTGCTGCCGGCGGCTGCCAGCATCGCTGCGGCACGCCGGCTCTGGTCCCGCGCCGGGCAGCCGGCAGAACTCGCGCCAGCGTTGAAGCTGACGGTTCTGGCCGCGAGTTCTCACGGCTTGTTGCTGTCAGTCGTGCTGAGCATGCCCTGGCTCCGAGCATCCTGACGGCGCAACAAAACCAAGGCAATCAGTGTCCGCAATTGACAGTCGTCAAAGCGGTCGCTATCCATTTGAGTGTTAAATTGGGCCATGTTCAGAATCTCGCAATTCATGCAGGAAATTTCTGCGCCGACGCCCATCGGGCCGGCGCGCAAGCCGCCCGGGCCGGTGGTGATCTGGAACCTGATCCGGCGCTGCAACCTCACCTGCAAGCATTGTTATTCCATCTCTGCCGACAAGGACTTTCCCGGCGAACTGACTACCGCCGAAGTATTCCGCGTGATGGACGAGCTCAAGGCCTTTCGCGTCCCGGCGCTGATTCTCTCGGGCGGCGAGCCGCTGCTGCGGCCGGATATTTTCGAAATATCGGCGCGCTCCAAGGCGATGGGTTTCTTCACCGCCCTGTCGTCCAACGGCACCCTGATCGACGCTCCGCTGTGCGAGCGCATCAGCAAGATCGGCTTCGATTACGTCGGCGTCAGCCTCGACGGGCTCGGTGCGACGCACGACAAGTTCCGCCGCATGAAGGGCGCCTTCGACCTGTCGCTCGCGGGTATCCGTTTGTGCCGCGAGGCGGGGCTAAAAGTCGGTGTCCGCTACACGATGACCAAGGACAATTTCCAGGATCTGCCCGGCCTGCTCAAGCTGGTCGAGGACGAGGGCATCGACCGCTTCTATTTCTCCCACCTCAACTATGCCGGGCGCGGCAACAAGAACCGCAAGGACGACGCCCTGCATCAGATGACCCGCAACGCGATGGACCTGCTGTTCGACACTTGCTGGGACTATCAGCAGCGCGGACTGACAAAGGAATTCACTAGCGGCAACAATGATGCCGATGGCGTATATCTGCTGCACTGGCTGCGGCGGAATTTTCCGGAAAAGGTCGGGCACATCCGGCAGAAACTGGTGCAGTGGGGCGGCAATTCGAGCGGCATCAACGTCGCCAACATCGACAACCTGGGCAATGTGCATCCCGACACGATGTGGTGGCATCACAATCTGGGCAATGTCCGCCAGCGTTCCTTCGGCGAGATCTGGATGGACACCTCCGACCCGCTGATGGCCGGGCTCAAGGCCCATCCGCGCACGGTGAGCGGTCGGTGCGGCGCTTGTGTCCATTTCGACATCTGCGGCGGCAACACGCGGGTACGCGCCCAGCAGCTGACCGGCGATCCCTGGTCCGAGGATCCGGGTTGCTACCTGACCGACGAAGAGATTGGAATGGCATGAAGAAGCTTGCCGTAATGGCTTTCTTGTTGGCGAACGCCCTGCCGCTGCAGGCCGCAGAGCCGGCGGCACTTTTCCAGCAGCATTGCGCCGTTTGCCATGGCCCGGGCCGGCTCGGGCTGATCGGGCCTGCGTTGCTACCGGAGAGCCTCGCACGACTGAAGAAGCCCGAGGCGATCAAGACCATCACCGAGGGGCGCGTGGCAACCCAGATGGCGGGTTTTGCGGACCGTCTCGGCAAGGATGAAATCGCCAGGTTGGCCGATTTCATCTATACCGCCGTGTCGCCAGCGCCGACTCTTGGCGCGGAGGACATCAAGGCCTCGCGCATCGTCAATTTCGCTCCGGGCAGCCTCCCGGCGCAGCCGGCCGCGGTGTTCAAGGGCGTCGATATGATGAATTTGTTCATCGTGGTCGAAACCGGTGATCATCATGTCACGGTGCTCGATGGCGACAAGCTGGAACCGATACACCGCTTCCAGAGTCGCTTCGCGCTGCATGGCGGCCCCAAGTTCACGCCCGACGGACGCTATGTCTTCTTTGCCTCGCGCGACGGCTGGATCACCAAGTTCGACATCTGGAATCTCAAGGTGGTGGCCGAGATTCGCGCCGGCATCAATACGCGCAATCTCGCTGTTTCCGGCGATGGCAAGTACCTGGCGGTGGCCAACTACCTGCCGCACACGCTGGTGCTGCTCGATGCCGACCTCAATCTGCTGAAAATTCTGCCGGCGTTGAACAAGGATCGCAGCGAAAGTTCGCGCGTCTCCGCGGTGTATGACGCGGCCCCGCGCCATAGTTTCGTCGCCGCGCTGAAAGACGTGCCGGAGGTATGGGAGATCAGCTACAACCCCAAGGCCGACGATATTCCCGTCGGTATGGTCCATGACTTCCAGTACAAGGAAGGCAGCTTCATCCCGGGTTTTCTCAACCCGCGCCGAACCTTCCTGTCGGAGCCGCTGGATGACTTTTTCTTCACCCAGAATTATTCCGAGTTGATGGGCTCCAGCCGTGAGGCCGGCAAGGGCCAGGTGGTCAATCTCGATGTGCGCAAGAAGATCGCCGATCTGAGTTTGCCCGGTATGCCGCATCTCGGTTCCGGTATCACCTGGAATTACCGCCCGCCACAGGGCGCGCAGGATCGCACCGTAATGGCCACACCCAACCTCAAGGAAGGCCTCATCACGGTGATCGACATGAAAGACTGGACCACGATCAAGACCATCCCGACTCTCGGCCCCGGATTCTTCATGCGCAGTCACGAAAATACGCCCTATGCCTGGACCGATTCGATGATGTCGAAGGGCAAGGACACGCTGCAGGTGATCGACAAGCGCACGCTGGAGAAAGTCGCTGAGATCAGGACCGATCCGGGCAAGACCCTGGCTCATGTCGAATTCACCCGCGACGGCAAGTACGTTCTGGCCAGCCTGTGGGAGCGCAAGGCCGACGGCGGCGCGCTGATCGTGTTCGACGCGGCCACCTTCAAGGAAGTCAAGCGCATCCCGATGGACAAGCCGGTCGGCAAGTACAACCTCTACAACAAGATCATGCGTTCGGAAGGAACCAGCCACTGAGTTCCGCGAACAAACCCACTGGTGAGGCAGCAGGTTGCGCGTGAAGCAGTACGCGTTCAGGTCGCGGGCGGAACTCCATGGGAATACCCGGCACGCTAGTCGTTCCAGTCACTCCCACCGGAAGAACTGTCGTCCCATGACGATGAATCAGAAACGCCGAAGTCGGAACCACCCATATCGTTCGGAGCGATGTCACTGCCCAGTGACGATGGAAGCGGTGACTGCCCCAATTCGTTCCGGTTGCCATCGGTAAAGTGATGCATCAAGGCTTGGCCTGCGACCATTCCGGCTCCAAGCGCTGCGCCGGTGGCGAGCCCACCGAGAATTCCGGAGCCGATGCCGCCTGCAGCCGGCCCCATTGCCGGAGTCGCGCCGCCGGCTCCATAGGGCTGCAATGGCGCGCCAGGGCCAAAACCGGTGCCGTACGTGCCGCCGCCTCCCGCTGGTGACACGTTCGCGTTGCGCCGGCTCATGGAGCGTACAAAGAAGACGACGGCAGCGATCAGCCCGAGGGCGACGAGCAGCAGTCCCCACGGAATCCCGCTTGCAGCTGCGGATTGTGGGGCATGGGTGCTTTGCACTACCGGCGCCGGGGTGCGAGCAGACGTAATGTGTCTCTTTAGAGTCTCGATTGCATCAGGTTTTGCAAAGGGCAGGCCGGGAGCCAAAAGTTCAGCCTTGTTCAGTTCTGCCTGCGCATTCGCGAGACGGCCCTGCTTGACCAGGAGTTCAGCCTCTACGAAGTGGGCTTTCGCACTGTTCGGGTGGTCGCGCAGGACTTTATCCATCATGCCCTGCGCTTCGATTAGTCGACCAGCATCGGCCGCTTGATAAATCTGATGGAGTGTCGGTTCATCGGCGGCAAGAGACGCGCCGGCAAAGGTAATGCCGGCCACCAACATACAGCACAACAAGGCACTTCTTGACATTGTTCAAACTCCGGTAAGTTGTTCAGCGATATGGGGATGAATACAAGCTTAATTAGGCAGTCAAGAGCAACTGAATTATTGCGTATTCGATTTCCGTCTTTTAACCGACGAACGTCGGCTCAATCCGCGCGCTGCGGAGGCAGCCTCCAGAGCACGAATTGCCGGCTTGTTAAAACCGAATTTTATTAGAATGACCGCGATTCGATGCCAGCCGTCAGCCAGTCCCGAGTGGGCATGTGTCGCTGCCCGAAAAGTCTCGACTCCGGCCGGCTCACAGACCCCGATGCCGTCCCATTTCTCGTGCTCATCAAGGCTCGCGGGAACTCTTGCGAACACCTCTCGCGCTTCATCTGTGCGCCCCATCTGATAGAGCGCCAGGCCAAGAAACTGGAGGGCAACCAGGTCTTCCGGAATGGCTGACAGCATGCTGCGAGCGATGAGTTCCAACTGCGCCAAGTCACCGGCTTGGGAGAACACGGCCAAATAGTCGACCAGTGCCGAGATCATAAGCCGCCTCTGGTCATTGATGGGCGGGATGAAACCAATGCCGCCGAAGTGTCTCCATCAAGATATTTTCCAAGTGCGCAAGCTTCCGGCTGATCGAACTCGTCGATGTCTGGTTGAACGATCGTTCTGGTGGCTGCAGCTCGCTTTGGATGACTTGGGATAGGTTGTGGACATAGGATATCCATCAATTTGGGCTGTCTTGTATTCATGTCGCTTCGTCCTGTAGAGAAACTGAAAGTGCTTTCACACTTCGGCAATGAGAGAACCGCGGCGCAGGCTGAAAGCGGATGAGGCGCGCCGCGGCGAGATAGACGAGATTCATGGTCAGCCCATCCGCACCGGTATGAAGATCTTGTCGCTACCGCGCTGGATCAGCAGCGCTACCGATTTGTCAGCCTTGGCGACGAGTGAGCGTACCTGCTCGACACTCTTGGCGGGTGTGCCGTTGATCGCGATCAGGACATCGCCAGGCTGCACTCCAGCCCTGGCCGATGGACCACCCGCATCCTCGATCAGGAGGCCATCGACGCCAGCCTCCTGCTTCTCCTGTGGCTGCAGCGGTCGCAAGGCGAGACCGAGCTTTCCCTGGCCAATGCTTTCATTCGATGTTGCCAGCGTAGTCGTCTTGTCGCCAGCATCACCGAGCGTGGCCGTGCGCTCTTCGCGCTTGCCCTCGCGCCAGATTTCCAGCGAGACCTTCTCACCGGGGGCAGCCTGACCAACCAGTGCCGGCAGATCACCGGAAGAAATGATGGGCTGACCACTGAACTTGCGGATTACGTCCCCGGCGCGCAGGCCGGCGTGGTCGGCGGCGCTTCCCTTGTCAACGCTGGAAACGAGGGCGCCTTCGGGTTTATCAAGCTTGAAAGAGTCGGCCAGGGTCTGGTTAACCTCCTGGATCGTTACGCCCAAGCGTGCATGGCTGGCCTTGCCCGTGGCAGCAATCTGATCCTTGACCTTGGTCGCCAGATCGATGGGAATTGCGAACGAGAGGCCTTGATAGCCCCCGGTCTGGCTATAAATCTGAGCGTTGACGCCGACCACTTCGCCGCGCGTGTTGAACAGTGGTCCACCTGAGTTGCCGGGATTCACCGCCACGTCGGTCTGAATGAAAGGTACGAAGCTATCGTCTGGCAGCGAGCGCCCCTTGGCGCTGACGACACCCGCCGTAACACTGTTCTCGAAGCCGAATGGCGAACCGATCGCCAGCACCCATTCGCCGACTTTGAGGTTGCGGGCACTGCCCAGCGAAACGGTCGGCAGGCTCTTGGCGTCAATCTTCAGAACGGCGATGTCTGTCTTGGGATCCGAACCCAGCACTTTGGCTCGAAATTCCCGACGGTCTGTCAGCTTGACGATGACCTCTTTGGCATCGCGCACTACGTGAGCGTTGGTGAGGATCACGCCGTCGGGGCTGATGATGAAGCCGGATCCTTGCGCACGCACAGGCATTCCTTGCGGTCCCGGCATACCGAACTCGGGTCCTTGAAAGCGCCGGAAGAACTCAAAGAACGGGTCGTTCGGATCCACCCGTGGCAGGCCGTGCCGGCGCATCCCGGATTCTTCCGGGGAGTCGTCCATCGCGGTCTTTCTCATCCCCGTGACGCTGATATTTACAACAGCCGGACCATAACGTGCCGTGATTTCGGAAAAATCAGGCAAGGAAACGGCGGGCGCTGTCATGGTCACGATCGGCGCGGAGGGGGTAGCTGGCACAGCTTTGGCATTGGCGTATACGCCAACCCCGGCGGTAGCGACCACGCCTGCCGACGCGAGAGCAATAACGATGCGTTTGGATGTGAAAAATCGAGCGTTCATATTCGATCCTTTCGATGAAATGTGGAAGGCCACGAAGTCAATCTACGACCGAATACTTAGGGGGGTCTTAAGCCGGAAATTATGAAGCCGAGACGCTGTTCGGGTCGCTTGCGGCCCCACATCGACCTTGCTCAAGTGGACAGCAAGGTTCGATGATTCAAGGCATGGAGTTCTTGGGCCGGCAGCAAATGCGGCGAGGCCTTTGCGTCAAACTGGCGTCGAAGGCGGAAAGCGGACTATGACTCGCAGCCCGCCCAGACTGGCCGAGTCATCAAGCGTCAATTCGGCGCCATGCCGCTCGGCAATCGCTTTGACGATCGCAAGGCCGAGTCCGCTGCCGGCTGTCTGGGATCCATTGACGCGGTAGAAGCGGTCCAGCACGCGCTCACGATGCTCAATCGGGATGCCCGGCCCGCTGTCATCCACAGTCAGTTCCACAACGCCGTCCTGTGCGCGCACCGCCAGATCGATGCGCCCTCCCTGTGGACTGAACTTGACTGCGTTGTCCAGCAGGTTGCGAATCAGGATGCGTAGCGCTTCCGGGTATCCCTCGATGCTGATTTCGTCCGCATGGTTCAGACCCAGGTCGATCGACCGCTCCTGGGCGACCGCTATCATGTCTTCCAATGCAAGACGGCAAATCGCGGCCAGGGAAACGAGTGTGGGTTTCATGCCGGCAGCCAGGCTGGCCTCTTGCCTCGCCAGAACAAGCAGCTGTTCGACCAACCGGGTTGCACGGTCGATTCCCGAGGAAAGTCTTGTTATCGCCAGTTCCCGTGCACAGTCGCCACTGGCGCGCTGCAGACCCTGTACCTGCAGCTTGAGCGCAGCCAACGGCGAGCGCAACTCGTGCGCTGCATCAGCCACGAAGTGTTGTTGAGCTTCAAACGCCGCTTGCACGCGCTTGAACAACAAATTCAGTTCCAGTACCAAGGGGCGTATCTCATCCGGCAAACCTGCTTCGCTGACAGGTGACAGGTCGCTCGCTTGGCGCTTCGCTACTTGATGGCGTACGCGAGCGACCGGCAACAGCGATCGACTCACGACCCAAAATACCAGGAGCATCAACAATGGTGCCATAAAGGCGATCGGAGCCGCCGTTCGTAAAGCTAGTCGTCCCGCAATCTCTCGGCGCGCGGCCTCGTCCTGGGCTACTTGTATGGTCTGCGACGCGGTTTGTACCGACAGCACCCGGTAGGTCTTGCCCCGTGCCTTGACGTTTGAGAAACCAAGCACCGCAAGCTGTGGCAGCTGCTCGCTTTCTATTGAGTCGAATACGCGAATACCGTCGGTGGTCCATATCTGAATCAGGAAATCGCCGCCTTCCGCCGCGCCTCGTCGCTCCGCCGTTCCACCTGATGACAAAATCGGTTGGCCGGCCCGCAAAGCCATCGCCATCTGTTGCATGTGGTAATCGAAGATATCGTCAGCCTCACTCAGGGCGGTCCGGTAAGCAATAAGAAATTGCGCAGCTGCTACCACAACGATGGAAGCCAATAATAGCCAGAGGAGGCGTGCGCGCAGGGAGTGGGACGGGATTGACGACACCGCTAACTGTCTCCTCGACATATGCTGACTTCACCTTCCAAGGCGATCATGTTTTTGGAACCATATAGCCGACTCCGCGAACATTCCGGATCAATTCAGCACCAAGTTTCTTGCGCAACCCGTGAATGTAGACCTCCACCGCGTTGCTGCTAACTTCGTCTCTCCAGCTATAAAGCTTTTCCTCGAGCTGGGTGCGCGACAACACCAAGCCCGGCCTTGCGAGAAGCGGCTCCAGCACGGCCCACTCCCGGGCGGATAGAACCACAGGCTGCCCGCCAACGGTCACTTCGCGTGTCGCCGGATCGATGCTGACTCCCATGTGCTCATAGACAGGTTCGGCACGCCCTGAGGCGCGGCGCAGCAACGCTCGAATACGCGCCAACAATTCGTCCAGATCATAAGGTTTGAGAACATAATCGTCGGCACCGGCGTCGAGACCTTCGATGCGCTGCTGGACAGAATCGCGCGCGGTGGCAATCAACACCGGCGTGCGATCACGGCGCGCACGCAAGCCGCGCAGGACATCGATTCCATCCTTGCATGGCAGGCCCAAGTCAAGCAGCACCAAGTCGTACGATCCCGCCAGCAAAGCGTTGTCCGCCGTGTCGCCATCCCTGACCCAGTCGACGGCATAGCCGTCTGCCCGCAGCAGATCCAATACGGATTCACCGATCATTGTGTCATCTTCCACCAACAGCAATCGCATGGGCCTGACCTCACGGTGCGCGCGTCCGGCTTCGTCCTCGCTTGCCGGTCCCGATCGATCGCGGCTTAGCGAGGAGTCCTTGATAGTTCGGTTGCTCCTGCAAGCGGGAATGGATTCGGACATCCACCCTGTATCGCCATCAACCCCACAAGGCCGGTCTCACTTTTGACGCGCTGTCGTTTCCTTCTTTTTCCAATTTCTGATCGTGGCCCCGAGTTTCGCGTGGCCGTTTTCCGAAGCCAAAGACGCGGCGGTGATCCCGTTCTTGTCGCGTGCCAAGGGATTAGCGCCCCGTTGCAGCAGCAATTCGACCATCGAAACCTGATCAGTTGCTGCTGCCACGTGAAGCGGCGTACGGCCGGCAGTGTCTCGAATATTTAGATCAGCTCCACCGGCGATCAGAACCTTTACGGTCCCAGGACTCCCGACGATGATCGCAGCGTGTAGAGGGGACATGCCGCTGGAGTCGCTGACATTCACTTGGCTGCCCTTTTCTATCAAAATCCTTGCCACCTCCGGACGATCGCAGAATGCGGCGCCAAATAGCGGCGTGCGTTTGAGATGGCCGGTGGTATTCACATTCGCCCCCGCGGTAATGGACTGCTCGACCCGATGAACATCTCCCGCTTCTGACGCAGAGAACAGTTCTTCGTCATTCTTGTCCAATTTTCCAATTACATAAGAATTGGGTAGTGGGCATGCGGCTCGCTTTTCTTGCGCGGCCGCCACGGGCGCTTGCGTTGAATCAGCTCTTCCGCAGGCCGCGAGAAGGCTGATCGCGATCAGACTCACGATGCAACGGAACGCGGATCGATAGCAGATACTTAGTGTTGCGATCATTATGGATCCTACGAAATCACGCAGTCAGAAGGGCCGATACCAAGTGTCGCGTCAATAGGAGCCGACATCCTGAGAAAGCGCCGGCAATGGGCAGCGGCGAAGGCCACCAAGCGCAGTCTCGGCTGCTGCGCCTGGACTCGAGAATAAAAAACAGCGGATCTGGATCCGCTGCAAGGGTGGCCAGGGAGTAGCCACCAATGGGAAGTGTCTCCTCCTCCCGTATTAAATTTTCACGTGAAATCCACGGGCCAGCGTTTCCTGAAGCGGATTGCTCATGGAGCAAATACTGGACCCATTGTCCCCGGCGAATACTTAAGACAGACTTAAGAAGCCGAATGGTCACTGTGGAATTGAACTAATCGCCGCTCGACGGCTTGTGACATCGAACGGGATCTCCGCCTGGAATACCGGCCCGCATGCTTAAGTCTGTCTTAAGCATCCGCTACGGACAATGCATCCAGATCACCCTCAGGAGTCCTGTGATGCAAAAGCCGCTAGCCATTTTTCTGCTTCCTGCCCTGCTTGCCGCTTGCAGCTCGGCCCCGCCGGTCACCGCTACGTCGTCCGTCGCCGGACCAGCGCAATCCGCTATGTCCAGTCAGGCATCCACTGGGGCCAAACCGGTGATGTCCGAGCTGAACAAGCTAGCGAGTGATCCGGGCAAACGCAGCGTGTATTTTCCCTACGACAACTTTACCGTCGACGCAAAATACGAGCAGATACTCAATGCCCATGCCAGCTATCTCACGCACGATCCTGCCTCGCGCATAACCCTCGAAGGCAGTGCGGACGAGCGCGGCAGCCGCGAATTCAATCTTGCTCTCGGCCAGAAGCGCGCAGAGGCTGTACGAAAGTCGCTGAACCTGCGCGGCGTTCCCGACAAACAGATGGAAGCGATCAGCTACGGCAAGGAACGGCCGAAGGCCGCTTGTCACGATGAAAGTTGCTGGCAGGAAAACCGGCGGACAGACATCGTGTATCCCGCCAGTCGATGATGGCGAGCCTGTCACGGGGTTTGGCAGGGATTGCCCTTGGCCTGCTGCTGGTGGCCAGCGCGGCATCGGCGAATCGGCCCGCTCCGAACGCCGTGATCGTTTTTGCGCCTGGCGCAGACAGCGTTGCGGTTGCAGACGACGCGACGCTCAGGCAATTGTCAGCCGAAGCGAAGTCCGGTGAGGCCAAGTGGATCAGTCTGGAGGCGTATGCCGACGACCAGGGCAGCCGCGAGCTGAATCTCGCTCTGGCCCAGCGGCGCATCGAGGACGTCAGCCATCACCTGATCGCACTCGGCTTTCCTTCCAACCGCATTCGCGGGACCAGCTATGGCGATGAACACATGGACGAAAGCGATCTGCCGATGCGCCGCGTCGAGATCCGCATCAACAACCTGCGCCGCTAGCGATTGTTCGCATCCGCCCGGCGGATAAGCTCCTTCAGCGCCACATCGTCGGAGCCGAAGATGTTCTCGGCGCCGATCTCGGCGACCAGGCCGGTGCGTTCGACCACTTCCAGGAATTGCCGCTTCGCGCCACTGAAGGCCAGCGCAATGCCGCACTCGCGCAAGCGGATTACCAGTCGGCGCAGCATCTCGACGGCAGACGCGTCGATCTGGTTGATCCCGCTCGCCACAACCAGGATGTATTCCAGTTTCGGGTTTTCCCGCTCGATCTTCAGGATCGCATCCTCGAAGAACGAAACATTAGCGAAGAATAGCGTCGCGTCGAAACGTAGTGCTGCAATCTTGGAATGCAGCATCGGCAGTCCGTGATGCCGGGCGTCTCGCAGTGTTCCATCGCCATGGATCCCGAGCACGACGATCCGCGGCGACATGCGGCGGTAAATGAACGCGCCAAGCGAAAAGATGATTCCCGTGAGAATGCCGTTCTGGATGTTTGGCGCGAATGCCAGTGTGGCGACGAAGGTCAGCACCGCCGCAATGCCGTCGTCGCGGCCCGCCTGCCAGGCATGCCGCAAGGACGAAAAGTCGATGAGGTTGGACACGGCAAGAACGATCATCGCTGCCAGGGCCGGCTTCGGCAGGTGATACAGCAGTGGCGTGAAGTACAGCAACGTCAGCAGGACAAAGCCGGCAGCGACCAGAGCGGAGACGCCGGACTGCGCGTGCGACGCCAAGTTCAATGCCGACCGGGAAAACGAACCGCTGACCGGCATCGAATTGCAGAACGCCGCAACCACCTTGGCCAGCCCCTGGCCGATCAGTTCCTGGTTCTCGTCCCAGCGGGTTCGTGTCTTGAGGGCGATGACCTTGCAGCTCGACATCGCTTCCATGAAGCTGATCATGGCGATGACAAATGCAGCGGGTAGCAGTGAAATGGTCGCGTGCCAGCTCATCGCTGGTGCCGAAACGCTGGGCATTCCCGTGGGAATGTCGCCGACAATGTTGCCGCCGTGCTCGGCGAAGCTGGTCGCGTAACTCAGCACGGTGAGGATCATGACCATGATCAGCACGCCGGGCAGACGCGGGGTAAAGCGCCTGAAGCCATAGAGCAACGCGATGGCCAGCAGGCCGAATGCCAAAGACATGCCGTGTAGCGCCCCCGGATTCGACAGTGCATGCCAGACGTCGACCAGAAAATGGTCGGTCTGGGGCACGACAATGCCGGTCAACGCCGGAAGTTGCGAGAGGGCGATGATCAGCGCCGCAGCGTTGATGAAGCCCATCAACACAGGGTGTGACAGCAGATTCAGCAGCACTCCGGCGCGGGCAAGCCCGAGGCCGATCTGGAACAGCCCTGACAGCAGCGCCAGCAGCGTGACGTAGGAGACAAACTCGGCCGTTCCCGGTGCAGTGATGTGGCCGACGCTGGCTGCCGTCAGCAGCGAGGTCATCGCTACCGGCCCCGTCGACAACAGGGGCGAAGAGCCGAACAGCACGGCCACAACGGACGGAATGAACGCCGCGTAAAGTCCGTAGTATGCGGGCACGCCGGCGAGCTGCGCATAGGCCAACGACTGCGGAATTGCCAGCAGTGACACCGTAATGCCGGCGACGAGATCACGGATCAGAGACTTGCCGTCGAGGCGCGGCCAGTCGAGGAACGGCAGCAGCCGTTTGGTGAGAGCGTAGGTCATGATGGGCTGGAGGAGCGATTGGTTTGGTTATCTGCGTTCACGGCTGGATCCGCCTCAGTGTGCAGCGGCTTTCGCCCGCGCTGCCCATTCAGCCGCGGCGTTGGGGTTACGTTCCACGCCATCGAGGCCCTCCGCGTAGATTTGTGCCAACGCCCTCATCGCCATCAGATGTCCCCCGGCCGCTGCGCGCCGGTACCAGTCGAGAGCTGTCGCCGCATCCTTCTTGAAACCGCCGATGCCGCGTTCGTAGCGCTGTGCCAGCTGATATTCGGCTTCAAGATCGCCATCCTCGGCCAGGTCTTTCAGCCCCGGCGTCCGGTTATGCCAAGTTTCGTCGAGCTGGTAGCCGATGCTTTCGATCAGGTTCAGAATATGGATGGCCCCCTCATAGCCCTGTAGCGCCGCTTTCTCGAACCAGGAGCGGGCGGCGGCACGATCCACCTCGACGTCGCCGCCGTAGTGGTAGAGCCTCCCAAGTAGGTACTGTGCTTCGGCATTTCCTTCCGTTGCGGCGCGGTGGAACCAGTGAATGGCCTGGTCGATGTCCTTGGCGACACCGGCACCCTCCTGGTACATCTTGCCGACCTTCAGTTGCGCCTCGACAGCGCCGCGGTTCGCCGCCTTCAGGCGCCAGTCGAAGGCCAGTTTCGGATTCGCCGGTACACCGAGGCCTTGCTCATAAAGATCGCCCAGCCTTTTCTCGGCATAAGCGTTTCCCTGGATCGCTGCCTGCTCGAACCAGTAGGCCGCCTTGGCAGGTTCTCTAGGCAGCCCGCCGTCGCCGTTCAGGTAGGCGACGGCCAGCAAGACCTGGGAGGCGGCGCTTCCGCGTTGCGCCGCTGGAGCGACCAGGGCCAGTTCATCGGAACTGAGCGCCAGGCAGGGAGCGGCGCACAAGACGAGTATGGACAAGGCCGCTATCCGGAGGGATTGCCTTTTCATGACAGGCATCCGCTCTCCATACCGAAGACCATCACAGGTCGATGGTGAGGGCGATCGCCCGCAGCGCAGTGTCGGCGCGCTGCATCACTGCAGCGCCGGCTGGCATCTTTGACATTACCAAAATCTCCTGCAAACAGATCGACGCAGCGTCGTCGGTCCTCGCAGGGTAGGCGATGCAGACTTAAGCCTGACTTAAACCGGCGGAAAGCGCACGCAGACCAGCAGGCCGCCGAGCGGCGAGTCGCCTAGCTCGACGCTGGCACCATGCCGGTCAGCAATCACCCTGACGATCGCAAGTCCCAGCCCGCTGCCGGATTCGGCCACTCCGGTGCGCCGGTAGAAGCGATCGAACACTCGCTCCCGCTCTTCTGCCGGAATACCGGGACCGCTGTCGGCTATTGTCAATAACGGCTGACCTCCCTCGATGGCAACGGCGATGTCGACGCGGCCAGGTCCGGGCGTATAGCGAATGGCGTTCTCCACCAGATTGGCAATAAGAGTGCGCAGGGCTTCGGCGTCGCCCTTGGCCGGAGCGCTGGCCACGCTCTTCTCAAGGCCGAGATCGATACCGCGTGATTCCGCCAGCAGCATGTGGTCAGCCACCGCCATTCCGGCCAGGCTGACAAGATCGAGTCGCGTAAACGATTGCGCGGTTTTGCCGCCCGGCTCCTCGCGTGCCAGCGTCAGGAGCTGCTGCACGACATGGCTGGCCCGGACCAGGCCGCGCTTTAGGTCGGCGACGGCGGTGATGCGGTCGGCATCGCTGTCGGCGCGCTCAATCAGAGTTGCCTGAAGTTGCAGAGCCGTCAGCGGCGTGCGCATCTCGTGCGCGGCGTCGGCGATGAAGGCTCGCTGCGCGTCAAGCGCTGCGCTGCGCCGCTGCAGCAGATCGTTGAGCGCCTCGATCAGCGGCCGCGCCTCGACCGGCACCCCGGCCAGTGGTAGCGGTTCGAGCTGCGCGGCGCTGCGGGATTTCACCTCGCGTGCGATGTGGTCGAGTTGCGCCAGCCCGGCGCCAACGGTCCACCAGATCAGCGCGCCAAGCACCGGCAGAAGCGCCAGGAAGGGAATCACGGTCCGTAACGCTGCCGTAGCCGCCGCTTCCTTGCGTACCCGCGTGGGCTGCGCCACCTGCACGACCTGATCGTTGAGCTGGATCGCATAGACCCGCCAGCGTCCGTCATCAGTATCGACAGTGGAAAAGCCCGGTTGCGCGTGCCCAGGCAGGCTGGCGTGTGGGTGCGAGGCGTACAGGCGGCTCCCGTCGCGAGTAAAGACCTGGATGACGAAATCGAGCTGATCATCCACCGGGGGTAGTTGTGTATTGCTCTGCGGCGCATGATCGCGCAGCGACAGGGCGATTTGCTTCAGATGGTAGTCGAAGACCGTATCAACCTCGGCGCGTGCGAGCCGGTAGCTGCCGTAGGACGCAGCCAACACTGCCACCGCGATGGTGGTGAGCAACGCAACGATGAGTTGGCGCCGGATCGACGGCGTCATGACTGACGCGGGATCAGGTAGCCCACGCCGCGCAGGTTCCTTATCCACTCGGGGCCAAGCTTGCGGCGCAGCGAGTGGATATAGACCTCGACGGCATTGCTCTCCACTTCTTCGTCCCAGCCGTAGATGCTCTCCTCGAGTCGAGCACGCGACAGCGGCACCCCGGGCTGCTCGAGCAGCGCACGGAGCAGGGAGAATTCGCGCGCAGACAACACTATCGGTAGATCGGCCAGGAAGACCCCGTGGCTTGCGAGATTGACACGCAGTTTGCCGATCACCACCTCGGGTTCCGCCCGACCGGACTGACGCCGGACCAGGGCGCGAATGCGCGCCGACAGCTCGTCGAAGTCGAATGGTTTGACGAGATAATCGTCAGCGCCGGCGTCGAGGCCCCGCACGCGGTCGGCGACCGCGTCGCGCGCGGTGAGAACCAGCACCGGGATCCGGTTTTGCCGGCGGCGCAGATCCTCGAGGAAATGGATGCCGTCCTTGCCCGGCAGACCGAGATCCAGCAACACGAGGTCGTAGTCGTGATCTGCCAATGCGTGCTCGGCGGCAACGCCGTCCCGCACCCAGTCCACGGCATACCCGTCCTGGCGTAGGCCGCGCTGGACGCTTTCACCAATCATCTGGTCGTCTTCGGCAAGCAGGAGGCGCATAACACTATCGTGGCGCAACCAGCCTTAAGCAATCCTTAATGGCCTGGTAGCGGATTTCGCAGAAGGGGTCGATCTTACGCCGCCGATTACTCGAGCGCCGCGTTTCGATTGTGGTTGATCCGATCCGGCGAGCAGCGTGGCTAGGCTGACGCGGTCGCCGGGTTGGGCGACAACCGCTTTACCCATGTGACATCGGTCTCGGAAACTGCGGCACCGGGCAGGGCGCGGCACTCATCGAAGATGCGCGCCTTGCAGTTGACGCAGATTGAAGTGTCGAACTGCGCCACGATATGTTCTATGGCGCCGCGTTTTGAGGCGAAAAAGGCATCCGCGCCGAATTCCTTCAGGTATTCCGGCTTGTGCAGCATTTCGTCTGCCGACTGGCGCGCGCTGTAGAACCAAAGGCGCCCCCCACGCTGCCGGCGTCGCCGTGCCTCTTCCGCCAGCAATTCAGCGCCGGCGATATCGACGAAGTTGATACTTTTCGCCATGAGCAACAGATGATGCTGTTGCGGATGGCTCTCCGCGATGTCGTGCAACTGCTCGCCGACGTGGTTCACTGCGCCGAAGTAGATCGATCCTTCGATACGCACAATTTTCATTTGCGGGCACTCGGCTTCACCCGCGTGTACCAGATGAAACTTGCGTAGCGGTTCCTGGTTGCCCGGTACGAGCACCCGGACAGCCGGCTGCGACGTACGGCTCAGGTAAAGCAGCAGCGACAGCAGCATGCCAACCAGAATCGCAAATTCCAGGTGCATGACCAGCGTGGCGATGAGGGTGGAGACGAGCACGGCGGTCTCTGCTTTGCTGGTGCGGATGATAGAACCGATGTGGTGGAAGTCGAATAGACCCCATGCAACGAGGAACAGGATCGCCGCCATCGAGGCAATCGGAAGGTAAGCGGCAAGCGGCGCTACCGCAAGCAGCACCAACACCAGGAAGCCGGCGGAGAGGACAGCAGCCAGCGGCGTCTTGGCCCCGGCTTCGAAATTCAGTCCGGAGCGGTTGAAGGAGCCGGACGACGGATACCCGGAGAAGAATGCGCCAAGGATGTTGGACAATCCCTGGCCGATAAACTCCTGGTTACCGTCGATGCGCTGTCCTGATTTCAGTGCGATCGAGCGGGCGATCGAGGCGGCCTCGGTCAACGCCAGGCCGGTTACTGCAACCGCCACGCTGATCAGTTCGCGCATGGTATCGAACGAGAAGTGCGGCATCGAAAGCGGCGGCAATGCCCCGGGGAGAGCGCCGATGGTCTTGATTCCGGTTGCGTCGGCGCCGAACGAATCGTTTAGCGCCAGTGCCACCAGGCTTCCAACCAGCATGGCGACGATCATGTAGGGAATTCTCGGCAGCCAATTTCGGATCACGAGGCCGGACAGCAGCGTCGCGAGGCCGACGGCGACGACGTACGGGTTGATTTCGCTGGTATGTGAAAACAAGGTGCCGAAGATGCGAAAGAACATCGTCCCATGGGGAACGTGGATGCCGAAGAAGTTCTTGACCTGGCTGGCGATGATCAGCAAGGCCGCGCCCGCGGTGAAGCCGATGACCACGGTGTGCGAGATGAAATTGACCAGGGTGCCGAGGCGGGCTAGCCCCATCGCCAACTGCATCAGGCCAACCATGAATGTCAAGGTCAAGACCAGGCTGACATAGTCGGCGCTGCCGGGTTCGGCGAGTGAACTCATGGTCGCGAACACCACCAGGGAGATGGCATTGGTCGGACCTGAGACAAGGTGCCACGAAGAGCCCCACAGCGCGGCCACCACCGCGGGCACCATCGCCGCGTACAAGCCGTATTCCGGCGGCATGCCTGCCAGGGTAGCGAAGGCCACGCCCTGTGGCAGGACAATGACGGCGCCGATCAAGCCGGCCAGGAGGTCGCCCTTCAGGGTGCCGGCATTTACCATTGGCCACCAGCGCAGGAAAGGTAGCAGGGCCAGAAGCCTGGCCCTGGCAGGGGCGCGCAGCGCGGGTGCGGCTACAGTCAGTGAAATGTCGTTCATAGTGTCGCCGTCAGTGCGTTGATCAGCCGTCCGGAAAAGCTCGGGCGGCTGTTTTGCACTGTCAACACGTCGTACGCCATGCATTCACCGTTCTGCTCCAGCCCGTGGCGGGCACGGGAACTCACCAGCACGAGATCCGGGCGCCACGAGCATGTGAGTTCGGCGACGACGTCCTGTTCGGTACCGCAGCCGACGATGATTTCGCAACCGCTGCCGCAGCCGATTTCGGTCATCATCTGATCCAGCTTCCCCCGCATGTCACGCACTCGGGCTTGACGTATTTCGTCTGCGACCAGACAGGGAGCCTTATTTGATTTGGGCGGCGGGGCGGCGTCGACCACCGTCGCCAGCGCGAGTGTGGCGCCGTAGAAACGGGACAATTGGACGGCGCGTTGCGCTACAGCTGCGCTATCGATATTGAATGCGACCAACGCGAGAATTCGTCGATACTTGCTCACTGCGGACCCCGATGAAATGAGTCCGTCTAGGGTAGCAGCGGCTGCGTAAAGCGCCGGTCAAGACAGCGTCAAGGCTGCGTCAAGAGAGGTGGTAATACAGCCACGATGAGCAAGCGCGGCGAGGTCTGGAAGTCCGGGCTAGGTGAATCGCAAGGTGGCCGTGGTGCCTCCGCCTGCACGGCTTTCCAACGCGATCTCCCAGTGCTGACGGTCGCAAATGCGCTTTACCAGCGACAGGCCGATGCCAGCGCCAGCGCTGCTGGCGCCTCGGTAATAGCGTTGAAAGACGCGTCCGATTTCCTCATTGCTGATGCCGATGCCGGTGTCGGAAACGATCAGGCGGTCGGCACACAGTCGCACGGTTACAGAACCGCCTTCGGTATGGGATACGGCGTTGCGCACCAGATTGCCGACGACGATGGACAACAGGGCCGGCGCTACTTCGAGCTTGATCGCCGCCTCAATCGCCAACTCGATGCTGTTGCCGCGCTGGGCAGCCGGTGTTCGATAACGTTCCACCGCCTGGCGCACCAGCAGTTCGCAGTCACAGGACTCGTCCGTCGCCGTGTCTTCCTCACGTGCCAGCAACAATAGCGCGGCGATCAGGGCGGACATTTCGGTGGCGGCGCGCTCGATGCGCGCGATCCGTTTAGCCTGTGCCTCACTCAGGCTGGCATCCTCTGCCAGCACTTCGGAGGCACCCCGGATCACCGCCAGCGGAGTACGCAATTCGTGACTCGCGTCGGCGGCGAACGTGCGCTCCCGCTCGATGAAGGCTGACAGACGCGACATGTATCGGTCAAAGGCGCGCGTGAGTTCGCTGATCTCGTCTTGCGGCGAATTGACGGCGCTCAGCCTGGGTGGATTCTCGGCTGGCGCCTGACCGACTGCGCGCGCTAGTTCTGTTAGCGGAGCAATAACCCTTCCTGCCAGCCAGAAGCCGCCGGCCGCCACCAGGAGTGTCATCAGCAGTGCACCGACGACCAGATAGCCAAGAAAACGTTGCTCGCGGCGCTGCTGTCTCTCCTCGTTGAACAGGATGTAGTAACGGTCGCTACTGCCGGGTTGGTCCGCCACCGAGACGCGAAAGGGCGCTCCATCGATAGTGATCGCGTGCTTGCCCGGCGTCAGGTCTCGAATCGCCGCCGGAATCTCCGGGGAACCCGCCCCGGCCACGGTTACGTAGCCGCGCAGGGTGGCGGTATCGGGCGGCAGCGAGCGCGGGTTGCGCGCGCGGCGCGCCATGTAATCGTCCAGTTCGGCCTTCAAGGTCTGGTCCATGAGCCTCTGCGAGACGTCATGGGCCGCGAACCAGACACCCACAGCGAAGACCAGACTGAGGAACGCTCCCATGCCGGCGAGTGTGGCCGCGACCCGGAAGCGGAGGCTATGACGGCGGCGCATTCGGGTCCGTGTCCGTGATCTGCCAACCGATACCGCGCAGGGTGTGAATTAGCGGCTTCTCGAAGGGTTTGTCGACGGCGTTGCGCAGAACGTGGAGGTGGGCACGCAGGGAGTCGCTATCAGGTGGCGTATCGCCCCACACGGCCCGCTCGAGTTCTGCGCGATCCAGAACACGCGGCGAGGCACGCATCAGCGTTTCAAGGATGCGCAACGGGATGGGTGGTAATTCGATGACCTTCCCCGCCCTGACGATCTGGAAAGTCGCGGTATCGAATAGAAGATCGCCAATCTGCAGCTTCTGTCGCGGCGAAGCGGCTTGGGAGCGTCGCGCCAGGGCCTTGATCCTTGCCGCCAGTTCTCGCAGTTCGAACGGTTTGACGACATAGTCGTCGGCGCCCGCCTCCAAGCCAGCGATCTTGTCTTCAAGGGTGTCACGTGCCGTCAGCATCAGGATCGGCGTCAGTTTGCCGACATCCTCCCGCAGGCGACGGCACAATGAGACGCCGTCAAGTCCCGGCAGCACCAGATCGAGGATGATTACGTCATAACTGTTGCGGGTCGCCAGATGCAGGCCCGAAATGCCGTCCCCGGTGGTGTCCGTCAAGTGACCCTTGGCTTCCAGGTAGTCGACCAGGTTGGCCGCAAGGTCCGGGTTATCCTCTACGACGAGAATTCTGAGCGGGGTATCCACGACCGAATTATGCGGCAAAACGTCCGGGCGCGAATCCGCTGCCGGGTTGACACGTCGCTACGGCAAGGGCCGGCGCAGAGGATGCAGCGGAACGGCCGACTACTTTTCTGAAGTTTTCTCCGCCGGCTTGGAAACAGCCGTTTCGCTCGCTGCAGCCTTCTCTGCCGGCTTGGCCGGGACAGCATCCGGCGCCATGACCTTCGGTGGCGCCGATTCAATCACCGCACCACCCTTTTCGACGCCGATGTTCTGCTCGATCGGTGGCAGGGTGTGGGCTATGCCGATGTGGCAGTCGATGCAGGTCTTGCCTTCCTGAAATGCACGCTGGTGGGCGGCAGAGCCTCGCCGACCCTGTTCGGAATAGTCCATGTAGTCGAAGTGATGGCAGTTGCGGCATTCCTGCGAATCGTTCCTTTTCATCCGGTTCCATTCGCTCTGGGCCAGTTGCACCCGCTTGGCATTGAACTTCTCGGGCGTGTCGATACTGCCCAGGATCTTGTGCAGAACCTCATTCGACGCCTGAATCTTGCGCACAATCTTGGGACCCCATTCCTTCGGCACATGGCAGTCCGGGCAAGTGGCGCGCACGCCGGTGCGGTTGGCATAGTGAACGGTGTTGCGGTACTCCTTGAACACGTTCTCCTCCATCTCGTGGCAAGAGATGCAGAAAGCTTCCCGGTTGGTCCATTCCAGCACCGTGTTGAAGCCGCCCCAGAAGATGATGCCGAGCAGAAAGGCGACACCAAGGCCACTGAAGGCGATCAGCTTCAAGCGCTGCCATAGGGATTTGAAGTTCATGTCGTCCCCTTATTGCATTCCGACGCCAGGCCGGAAGGTATTTCCCACCAATGGCTTGGCATCGGCTTGCGACACATGGCACTGGGTGCAGAAGTAGCGCAGCGGCGAGATATTGGTGAGTTCCTGCCCCTCGCGCGTCTTGTAGTGAGTCACCGAAACCTTGGTTGCCCCCGTTTCGCGCGTCTTGTTCCATGCATGGCAATCCATGCACTTGTTGAAATTTCTGGTGATCTGGTAATCGCGGATGGTGTGCGGGATCAAGGGGGGTTGTTGCACGAAGTCGCGCGGCAGCGGCTTGGCATCCTTCATCGGCTTGTACATGTCCGCATCCGGGGTTTTTTCAATCGGAGTATCGCCTCGCAAGGATTGCAGGTTGACTGTTCCCTGGGCGGCATGAGCGGGCGTTGAAAATGCCGTCATGGCAAGGATGAAAAGACAATAGAGTCGATACATGGTGGTGTCCTCCAATGCGGTCAGGAAGAAAATCGGTTGGATAGCCGGTTTGTGAAACAAAACACGTCGAGGGTGCAGACGTCGATACAGCGTCCGCAGTTGGTGCAATTGGCGTCGATAATCAGCGGCGTTCCGCTGCCCTTCAATGCGGGGCGAATCACCTGCGGTTCGGGACAGATGGCGAAGCAATCCAGGCAATCATTGCAGGCTGAGCGCTTTGCCGCTGCGACGCGCAGCAAGGCGGTGCGACCGAGCAGACCATACAGCGCACCCATCGGACACAGATGGCCACACCAGCCGCGGCTGGCGATCAGAAAGTCATAGGTGAAGATGCCGAAGACGACCAGCCAGGCGGTGCCGATACCGAAGATCAGCCCCCGGTGCAGCATCGACACCGGATTGACAAATTCCCACACGATGCTGCCGGTGGCGAAACAGGCGGCGAGCAAACCCAGCAACAGCCAGTAACGGGTGGTGGCTGCCGGTGCGCGGCCGCCTTTGATCCCCAGCTTGCGACGCAAGGCTGCGGCGCCATCGGTGACGATATTCAGCGGGCAGACCCAGGAGCAGAAAACGCGACCGCCAATCAGCAGGTAAGCCCCGACCACGATCGCTGCACCCACGATCGCATCGCGATAGGGCAGGTGGCCGGCAGCCATCGACTGCAGGACGAGGAGGGGGTCGGTGAGCGGCAATACATCCAGCGTCAGCGACGACGAGAGGTTGCCCTTGACGATCCAGATGCCGAACCACGGTCCGATCAGAAACAGCCCGAGGATGCCGAGTTGCGACAGACGGCGCAGCAGCAGCCATTTAGCGCGGAAGCGCTGCGCCACATCAACAGTCGGCGCTGGCGACCCGCCGACCGGCAAGACGTGGGTCTTCGATCCGGAATTCATGGTTTCCATCCCGAATCCAATGGCGCCTTTTGCTGCAACGCCTTGTCTTCCCTGCCACGGACGGGAAGTTCGATCTGCTCGCCGATCAGGGAACCACCATGCTTGGCCTTTTCTTCCCAGCCCTTGCGATAGTGCTCAGGCAACCGTCCCTTCGCCAGCTTCAAGGGATAGACCTTGATCGCCGCCTCCGGCAGCACACAGGATTTCTCGCATTTTCCGCAACCGGTGCAGTATTCCGAATGCACCGTGGGCAGCAGCATGGCGTGCCGATCGGAGCGCGGGTTGTGAATATTCTCCAGTGAGATGGCCTTGTCGATTACCGGGCATACGCGGTAGCAGACATCGCAGCGCAGCCCCAGAAAATTGAGGCAGGATTCGTGATCGACCAGGACGGCCAGACCCATGCGCGACTTGCCAATATCAGTCAGCTGTCGATCCAGCGCGCCGGTCGGACAAGCCTTGACGCACGGAATGTCCTCGCACATTTCACAGGGGATCTTGCGCGCATCGAAGTAGGGTGTACCCGTTGCCACCGTCTGTCCGAGTTCGGCCAGCTTCAGCGTATCGTAAGGACACCCGCGCACGCACAGACCGCAGCGCACGCACGTGGCGAGGAAGTCTCTTTCAGCCAGCGCACCGGGGGGCCTCAGTGCCTGTGCCGGCAGCGCGAACGCCTGACGCGCATACAAGCCGACGCCAAGCGACAGCAACGCCGCTCCGCCCACTGCACCGGCGAAGCGGTTGAGAAACTGACGGCGTGCCGACGATGAAAACGCGCTCATGACTATTCAGCAAAATGTCTTTTTCGATGATCAGGCTTGTGTCAGACCTTTACCACCTTCACTGCACACTTCTTGAAGTCTGTCTCCTTCGAGATCGGGCAGGTGGCATCCAGGGTCAGCTTGTTCACCAGTCTTGCTTCATCGAAGAAGGGTATGAAGATGAGCCCCCTGGGCGGCTTGTTGCGGCCACGCGTCTCGATGTGCGCCACTATCTCGCCGCGTCGCGAAACCACCTTGCATTCCATGCCGCGGGTAAAGCCGCGTGCCTTGGCGTCGTCCGGATGCATGAAGATCTGCGCCTCGGGAACGGCACGGTGCAGCTCCGCCACCCGCCGCGTCATGCTGCCCGTATGCCAGTGCTCGAGAACCCTGCCGGTGCACAACCACAGGTCGTACTCCTTGTCCGGCATCTCTGGCGGGTCCTGGTATGGCAGGGCAAAGATCACCGCCTTGCCATCCTTGTGGCCATAGAACCTGATGCCCTCGCCTTTCTTCACGTAGGGATCGTAACCTTCGCGGAAGCGCCACAGCGTCTCCTTGCCGTCGACCACCGGCCAGCGCAGGCCGCGTGCGTTGTGATACATGTCGAACAGAGCGAGGTCATGGCCATGGCCGCGGCCGAATTGCGCATATTCCTCGAACAGACCTTTGTGCACGTAATAGCCGAAGGCTTTCGATTCGTCGTTCATGTAGCCTTTGATGGCGTGGGCATTGACCTTTTCCACCTCGGTGAGCGGGAACTTGTTGACCACCTTGTTGGCGTACAGCACGTCATAGAGCGTCTTGCCCTTGTATTCCGGCTTCTTGGCGATGAGTTCGGCGGGCCACACCTCCTCGACTTTGAAGCGCTTGGCGAATTCCATGTATTGCCAGAGGTCCGACCTGGCTTCGCCCGGCGCCTTCACCTGCTGACGCCAGAACTGGGTGCGCCGTTCGGCATTGCCGTAGGCGCCTTCCTTCTCGACCCACATTGCCGACGGCAGGACCAGATCGGCGGCGAGCGCCGATACGGTGGGATAGGCATCGGAGACGACGATGAAGGTGGCCGGATTCCTCCATCCCGGATAGATCTCGCCATTGATGTTCGGTCCGGCCTGCATGTTGTTGGTGGTGCTGGTCCAGTAACACTTCAGCTTGCCGTCTTTCAGGGCACGGCTTTGCGCCACGGCGTGCAGGCCGATCTTGTCGGGCAGCGTGCCTTCCGGCAATTGCCAGATGGCTTCGGTGATCTTGCGGTGCTCGGGATTGGTCACCACCATGTCGGCCGGCAGTCGATGGGAGAAAGTGCCGACTTCGCGCGCGGTGCCGCAGGCCGAGGGCTGTCCGGTAAGCGAGAACGGACCGTTGCCCGGCTCGGAGATCTTGCCGGTCAGGAGATGAACGTTGTAGATCATGTTGTTCACCCAGGTGCCGCGCGTATGCTGGTTGAAACCCATGGTCCAGAAGGAAACAATCTTCTTCTTCGGGTCGGCGTACAACTCTGCCAGCGCTTTCAGTTTGTCGGCAGGTACGCCCGATAGCTTCGACACTTTTTCCACGGTGTATGCGGAGACGAACTTGGCAAACTCCTCGAAGGTCGAGGGTCTGGCGTCATTCGGGTTGTTCTTCGGCTTGCCGTCTGCTCCCGGGTAGCCATTGAACTTCGCGTCCTTCTCGAGCGCATGAGCCGGCCGCAAGCCAAAGCCGATGTCGGTCTCGCCGATCTTGAAGTTAATGTTCTTGCTGACAAAGGCCTTGTTCACCTTGCCGCTGCTGATGATGTGATGGCAGATGTAGTTGAGAATCGCCAGATCGGTATTCGGCACAAAGATCATGCCCGCGTCGGCCAGGTCGAAGCTGCGATGTTCGAAGGTGGACAGCACCATGACCCGGCACTCATTGTGGGTCAGTCGCCGGTCGGTGATGCGCGACCAGAGGATCGGATGCATCTCGGCCATGTTCGAACCCCAGAGCACGAAAGCATCGGCATTCTCGATGTCGTCGTAACAGCCCATCGGCTCGTCGATGCCAAAGGTGCGCATGAAGCCGGTGACGGCGGAGGCCATGCAGTGCCTGGCGTTGGGATCGAGGTTGTTGGAGCGAAAGCCGGCCTTCCATAGCTTGCTGGCGGCATAGCCTTCCCAAATCGTCCACTGGCCGGAGCCGAACATGCCGACGGAGCCTGGGCCCTCGGCTTTCAGCGCCGCCTTCCACTTTTCGGCCATGATGTCGAAAGCTTCGTTCCACGACACTTCGGTGAATTCGCCGTTCTTGTCGTACTTGCCGCCCTTCTTGCGCAGCAGCGGCTTCTTCAGGCGGTCGGCGCCGTACATGATCTTCGACAGGAAGTAGCCCTTGATGCAGTTCAGTCCGCGATTGACGGGTGCATCGGGATCGCCCTGGGTTGCGACGACCCGATCATCCTGGGTACCGACCAGGACCGAACAACCGGTGCCACAGAAACGGCAGGCCGCCTTGTCCCAGCGCACTGCCGTTGGGTTGGCGGCTGTTTCCTTTTTCGCTGCCGCGGCGGCGGCGGGAACAGCCATGCCGGCGGCGACTGCGGTGGCAGCGACAGCGTTGGCCTTGATGAATTCGCGACGGCTGATGCTCATGTCTGACCCTCCTTTGTTTCGTTGAGACCTTCATCCGAATACTGATAAACAAGCGCGGCATCCGAGATGCCGTCCATCAGATGTACCTCGAGCAGGGAATCCTCGACGCTGTGGCCGGGGCCGTCTTCCACCGTTACGATAATGCGACCCTGAACCCGATCGCTCGCATGCACCTCAACGCCGGGTATGCCGGCGAGCATGGTCATCACTTCAGGAAAGCGCTCGGGCCGCGCCCGCAACAGAACACCGGAAACATTCATTTGTCTGCTCCTGCTTCGTCAGTCATTGAATTGACTCGTGCCAGTGTGTTTCTGGTAAATCACGACGAATGAGCTACGGAATAAGCAATCTGCTGCGTCAGCGAGCGTGATTGGCGTCCGGATCAGCTAAGAGACTGCGCCTGAACACTGTGCAGCTTCACAGGGAGAACCCCGTCTTGGGCAGTGAATCTTGTTGCGTAAATTGTTGCACTGCGACTAAGGCATTACTTTGATCAGGGTCAATAAACCTTCGATCACGCCATTCGGATAAACAGGCAACTGGCCAAGGTAGGGATGACTGTGTTTGTCAGCAAGGGGATGGCCATGTGCGCTGGGAGAGGGCCTATTCCGGATCGCCTGCGGCGGTCGCGCGGCGCAATCAGAGTGCGCACCGCAATCTCACGCTACAAGAGTCTTGCGCAGGCCGATTTCCAGGTCGGCCTCGACTGCTTCCATGGGTGCAAAGTTAAGGCGGACAAACAGCATCGGTCATCAGCGGCGGTTCACCCGGACGCAAGTCTTGAACAGTGTGCGACCGGCTGCTGACGCCTGGCAGATGAACTCAGGGCGCCGTAAGCCCCGACATGTAGTCGGCCACAGCCTCAAGATCTTCATCGTCATAGGACTTCATGACTTTCACCATGTTTGGGTCTGTCTGCCTCGTGCAGCGACGCTTTGCGCGCCGGGAATTCCGCTTTGCGGGCCGGCGTCAGGGTTTCCGGCTCCACTTGCCTTCGGCGTCGCGCAGCCACCAGCCGGACTTCCACTGCTGGTGCCAGCGCTGGCGCATCAGTTGCCATACTTCTGCCTCATCGCCGCGGCGGCCGTTGCTGTCGGCCAGAGCCTGGATCAGCGCCTTGCGTTCCTCGTTTTCCACGTCGATCAGCTTTTCCGCGATCTGCTGTTTGGCCAGCGAGAGTTTGACGCCGTCGCGCAGATAGATAAATCCGTCCGCGCCCAAGCCGATGTCACCGGGATCGTAAAAGCGTATCAGGCGCGAAGTGCGCTGCGCCAGGGAATGCTTGACGACAATAACCGGCGGCGTGCCGATGTCCAGATTGATGGCTGCCTTGGCAGGTTCTTTGGCAGACTCGGCCGCCGCAACAGGCAGCGCGAGGCAGGCAAGCAGTAGCACGAGTCGTTTCATCAGGAGTCCTTGTGGTTTATTTGCCGGCGAGCAGCAGTTTCAGATCGGCAGCGATGTTATTGGGATTCTCGCCGTGCCGGATAAGCAGGCGCAGGCGGCCCTGCGGGTCGAAGACATAGCTTCCGGTGGAGTGGTCGATGCTGTAGCTGTCGGGGGTCGATCCCGCCTGCTTCGCATAGAACACCTTGAAGTCTTTTGCCAGCGCCGCAGTGCCTTTTTCATCCGCATACAGGCCGAGAAAGCTCGGATGAAACGCGGGAACGTACTGGGCCAGCAAAGCCGGCGTATCGCGCGCCGGGTCCACCGTGACGAACAGCACCTGCACCCGCTTGGCGTCTTCGCCGAGAAGGTTCATGGCTTCACGCATGCCCGCCAGCGTGGTCGGGCAGACATCGGGACACTGGGTATAGCCGAAGAACAGCACGACGGCCTTGCCGCGAAAATCGGCGAGGCGGCGCGCCTGACCGTTGTGGTCCGTGAGCTTGAAATCCTTGCCCCAGTCAACCGCCGAAAGATCGGTGGAGACGAAGCGCGGCGGCTCGGAACATCCCGCCAGCAACAGGGCAATGCAGAGGAACAGGGCGGACAGCAGCTTCATGGGGACCGGAATGGGGAGTGATCAAAGCGGCGATCAGTGTACCATCCACCCTTGCCGTATACTTTCACATTTTCGCGGGGTCATAGTGAATTCGCATATCGTCACGGTTTCCGAAGGGACGCCAAAAACGCTTGCCCGAGCATGGTTATGGCTGGGGCTGATGGCGCTGATCGGTTCCGGCCTGCTGGCCATCTTGTTGGTGCTGTCGCGCACGCCGGGCATTCAGGACGTGTTCCCGCTGAAGGACTTCTTCCGCTCCGCGCTGGTGGTGCACGTCGACCTTTCGGTGGCGATCTGGTTCATGGCGTTTGCCGCCGTGATCTGGAGTGCCGTGGGCCGCGGCGGCGTGGCCTGGCTGGGCTGGGGCGGCTTCGCGCTGGCGGCAGTCGGCACCGCGGTGATGACGGTTTCGCCGTTTCTGCCGGGCGCCGATCCGGTGCTCAACAACTACATTCCAGTGTTGCAGCAGCCGGTGTTCTACGCCTCGCTGTGGATCTGCGGCGCGGGTTTCGGTCTGGCCGTGCTGCGCGCACTGATCACCACCTGGCCGCGGCCGTTCTTCGGCGCTCCGCTGCAACTCGGTGCCTTTCTCGGCGCGGTAGCGGCTTTTCTGGCGCTGGCGGCCTTTGTCTGGTCCTGGGTCGTGGTGCCGAGAATCGAGGAAAAGATCTATTTCGAAGTGCTGTTCTGGGGCGGCGGGCATACCCTGCAATTCCAGCACGCACTGCTAATGGTGGTCGCCTGGCTGTGGATCGCCGCCCATCTCGGCCATCCGTCCGCGGCGTCGCCGCGCGCCCTGTCGGCCATGTTCTGGATTGCCGCCTTGCCGCTGCTGGTGGTGCCGGCGATTTACTTCACGATTCCGGCGGGCGAGTTGCCGCATATGGAGCTTTTCGCCAAGCTGATGATATGGGGGCATCCCTACATGGCGCCGCTGATCCTGGTCGGTCTTCTGAGTCTATGGGCCACGCGCAAGGCGGATGTCCACCCGGCCAAGTCCGCCTTCATCGCCTCCTTCTTCCTGTTCGCCGTGGGCGGCGTGCTGGCCTACATGATCAAGGGTGTCAACGTGGTGATTCCGGCGCACTACCACGGCTCTACGGTCGGCGTGACACTGGCCTTCATGGGGCTGACCTACGTGCTGCTGCCACAACTCGGGTTCGGCGCGGTCAAGGGACGCATGGCCCGCTGGCAGCCCTACGTGTATGGCGGCGGTCAGCTGATCCATATCCTCGGCCTGGCCTGGTCTGGCGGTTACGGCGTGCAGCGCAAGGTAGCCGGCGCCGAGCAGGCCCTGACCACGCTGCCGCAGAAGATCGGCATGGGCATGATGGGTTTGGGCGGTGTGATTGCCGTCGTCGGCGGCATCATGTTCGTGCTGGTCTGTCTTAAGGTCATGGCGCCACGCCAGCAGCAACGGCGGAGTCCGGGGGCAAAATAATCCCGGCTCGAGGCCGGGATTGAGTCCGCTTCCTGGCGGGAGCGGATGACGAAATAAGAAAATCTAGCGTATCGGGCCGCCTTCGGTCTTCTGCGTTGCGCAAGTCGCGGCCTCGAGGATAGTGCTAGCGTTTACCCGTGTTGCAGCTGGTGCGCATGCGCTTGCCGATCGACATGACGAACTGCAGAGCCGCCTGATTCTCCGCATCGCTCATGAGGCGCACCATTGCCATAATGCCGCCGGCCGGCGGCGGCAGCTGCTTGGCGTCCTCGGCGCCCTGATTGAGGCAGCCAGCGAGCTGATCGACCATGTCGATGTGCTTGATCATGCTCGGCAGCTTGTCGGCCAGAATGTCGAGCGAGCCGGAGTTGTTGAGGCGATCCAGGATATCGATCAGGCGCTCGACGCCGCTGCGGTTGAGCCGGTCGATGACGCTGAGGGCTTCGGCGGCCATTTGCGCCACGCGCCCGACCATGTCGTCGTTCATCGCGTCCTCGGCAGCTGCCACGGTGCGCGCGATGTCGACGATGCGCTGCAGATCACCGTTGTCGACCAGGCGAGCAAGGACCGGCAGGGCGCGCTCGAAGCCGCTGCGGTTGAGGCGGTCGAGCAGATCGAAGCTGGTACCAGCCAGTTCAGTAAAACGCCCGACCATGTCGTCGGAAGCCGCGTCCTCTGCGGCGCCATAGACGCGCGCCAAACTGCATAGGCGATCCAGATCGCCGTTATGCACCATTTGAGCCAGCGCCGGGAGGGCTTTGTCGACGCCGCTGCGGTTGAACTTGTCGAGCAGGTCCAGCGCCTGGGCGCCGTTTTCCGCCAGGCGCGAGACCATGTCGTCGGTCACCGAATCCTTGGCGGCCTGCAGCACGCGCTCGACCTCCGGAAGGGCACCGGCAGTGCTTGTGTTGTCGTCCATGATCAGTTCCTTACAGCAAGCCGCGCGCCGAGATCCAGTAGAGCTTGTTGTAGGCAAGCTTGAACCAGTGGATGGCGCGGGTGGGTGCCTTGGGATCCGGCGGCTGGTTGTAGTTGAACATGGCGTAGGTCGCCTTTTCCGATCCGGCTTGTATGAAACAGAAAACCTTGCCGTCATACTTGCGGACGGGCACGCCGAACTTGACCATGGCGACGATGTTGGCACCGACTGTTTCCGCCTCGAAATGAGCCGTCGAGCCTGCCTTGCTGATGGGGATGTTGGTGGTGTCTCCCAGGACGTAAACGTTGCTGCGGCCTTCCATGTTGAGATTGAACCGGTCGGTGGGTATCCAGCCGTTCTGTCCCAGCTTGTTGGTCTCGATGACTTCCATGCCCTTGTGCGCCGGTATCGAGATCAGCATGTCGTAATTGATCTCGGTGCCTTCTTCGCTATGGAGCATGCGCTTCTCGCCGTCAACCGACTTGAGGTTGAACAGCGTTTCGTAGGTAATGCCCCGCTTGTCCATCTCCGGTTGCGCCCATTTGGCGACGTTCTCCAGGGTATGCACACGGCCGATCGGATAAGTGTAGTGGAGTTGCACCTTGTCGCGGATGCCGCGCTCCTTGAAGAAATCGTCGAGCATGAAGATTATTTCCAGCGGCGCCATCGGGCACTTGTGCGGCACGCCCATGGCGATCACGATCTTGCCGCCCTGGAATTCGCGCAGGCGGTGGAACAACTTCACCGCTGTCTCCTCGGTATAGAAGAACTCCGCGTTTTCCTTCAGGCCCGGGATCGAGTCCGGCCACATGCGCGACCCGGTGGCGATGACCAGGATGTCGTAGCTGTGCACCTTGCCGCTCTTGGTCTTCACCTGGTTCTGGTCGAGCATGAAGGTCTCGACCGGATCAACATGGAACTGGATGCCCGGTTCGAGCAGGCTGGCCTGGTCCCGATACATCTCGTCCGGCGTCATTTTTCCAACCGCTACGTAAAGCAGCCCCGGCTGGTACATGTGCTTGTCCGACGCCGAGAGCATGGTCAACTGCACCTTGCCGGATTTCACATCGTCCTTGAGGCTGCGCGCCACGTTGTTGACAAGAATGGTTCCACCCATGCCGCCGCCGATAACCAGTATCTTCATGTCTGTCTCCTCTTTTTTATATGATGATCGGCGCCTCGCGGTACCGTCCTTGCTGCGCTACCTATTCTTCGCTACTTGGTCCTTTTCAGATTCACGTGCCAGACACCCGCCTCCTCGTGGCTGCCCAAGTGCTCGTGGCCAACCTTTTTCAGCCATTGCGGGATCTCTGCAGCCGATCCCTTGTCGGTGGACAAGACCTCGATCTCATCGCCGATTTCGACCATTTTGATCCCTGCGATCAGTTCCATCAAGGGGCCGGGGCAGAAACTGCCGCGCGCATCAATAATCTTCTTCTCCGCCATGTACGTATTTCCTTGTTTGTTAAAAAGACCAGACCTGCCCACCCTTGCATTCGTCGAGGAACATGGTCAGGCCCATCGGTTCGCCAATATAGCCCTCGAGTCCTCCTTGTTCAATTCCGAGTACGTCCATGGCCATCGAACAGGGATGAATTTTCGCATCGCCCAGTGTCACGGCCTGCTCGAACAGGATTTTGAACGGGGGAACATTCTTCTGCTCCATCAGTTCTCCCACCGGTCCTTCACACGGAGCCTTTTCGTCGGCACCTTTGACGAAGTAGCGCAGGGCGTTCATGGAAAGAAACACCAGCACCTCGTTGCCGCTCACCGCGCCTACCGAGGCTATCATTGCGGCCATTTGCAGCTGTTCGCGCTTGTCCGAGAGCACTACCACGCTGATCTTGTTCAACTCCATTGTTCCGTCTCCGATGGTATGCGGACCCTTGAGCTGCAAGGTGTCCACCGATTCTGTAAAGTACCTACGCTATCACGACGGGTACTCTGGACGCAGCGAGCGGCGAGCAAATCTGTTAATGGCGGAATAGACGCAGCGATTGGTTGATCAGCGATCCTCCTCCCGCTCTTGAATGATGCATTCAAGAGCGAATACACACCCAAAGGAAGCACGACTCCCCGATCAACGCGTTCGTCAAGGACAAGGTGTCCTCGTCCCGTTACCCATTGCCCCTCTTGTTTCGCATGTAGGCGGCACGGCGCCGCATTTTGTGGCAATGTAGCTTTCCCGATTCGGTGAATTGACTGCGGCCTTGGAGGCGGGTTGATGCGGGCAGTTGCGCTGTTGATGATTTGCTGGTCGTCGTTGGCCGTTGCCCAGTCCGCGGCACGGCCGGCGGCCCCCGTTGTGGTGCTGACCCAGAGCGGGGCGGTCGGGCCCGCCACTGCCGACTACCTGCAGCGCGGCCTGGAGAAAGCGGTCGAGCTCGGCGCGCAGCTCGTGGTGCTCAAAATGGATACGCCGGGCGGACTCGACCTCTCGATGCGCGCGATTATCAAGCACATTCTCGCTTCGCCGATACCGGTCGCCGGCTTCGTGGCGCCGACCGGTGCGCGCGCGGCGAGCGCCGGCACCTATATTCTGTATGCGAGCCATATCGCTGCGATGGCACCGGCGACCAATCTTGGCGCAGCGACGCCGGTGGCAATGGGTCCTCAACCGGCCAGTCCGCAGTCCGAACCGCGCCAACCCGCGGCGGCGCAGGGCAAGCCGGAGCAGGGCGGCGACCGCGCCGCCGACGCGCAATCAACCGCGCAGACGATGACGCGCAAGCAGACCAACGATGCGGCAGCATACATCCGCGGACTCGCGCAACTGCGTGGCCGCAACGCCGAATGGGCCGACAAGGCGGTGCGCGAGGCGGTCAGCCTGTCGGCGCAGGAAGCGCTCAAATTGAACGTCATCGATGTGATCGCCGCAGACGTTCCGCAACTGCTCAAGCAGCTAGACGGCCGCAAGCTCTCGGTGCTGGGCCAGGAGAGGCAGCTCGCCACCGGCACTGCCGGGATCATTGAATATCGACCCGATTGGCGCACCCGGTTGCTGGTCGTCATCACCGATCCGAGCATTGCCTACCTGTTGCTCATGATCGGTTTCTACGGCCTGCTGTTCGAGTTCTACAACCCGGGTCTGGTCGCCCCCGGCGTTATCGGTGGCATCAGCCTGGTGGTCGCGCTGTTCGCGTTGCAACTGCTGCCGATCAGCTATACCGGGCTCGCGCTGATCGCGCTGGGCGTCGGCCTGCTGGTCGCGGAGCATTTCGCGCCGGGCTTCGGCATTCTCGGCATGGGGGGCATCACCGCTTTCGTGATCGGCTCGATCATGCTGATCGACACCGACGCGCCCGGTTACAGCATTCCGTGGCAATTGATCGCCGGTGTGACGGCGGTGAGTGTCGGCTTCCTGCTCGTGGTGCTGAACCTGGCGCTACGCGCGCGCCAGCGACCGGTGGTCAGCGGCCGCGAGCAGATGCTGGGAGCGACCGGCGAAGTTCTAGCAGACACCGATGGCGGCGTGTTTGCACGCATCCACGGCGAAGTATGGAAAGTACGCGCGAACGCCCCGCTCGGGCGCGGTCAACTAGTGCGGGTGGTCGGCATCGATGGGCTGGTGCTCGCCGTCGAGCCCGCCGCACAAGGAGATAAAAAATGATCGGCTTTGATTTCACTTGGATTGACGGCGGTTTTGTTCTGGTGGTTCTGGCGGCGGTCTTTCTGGCCAACGCGGTCCGCATCTTCCGCGAGTATGAGCGCGGCGTTGTGTTCACCCTCGGGCGCTTCTGGCAGGTCAAGGGACCGGGGCTCGTCATCATCATCCCGATCATCCAGCAGGCGGTGCGGGTGGATCTGCGCACGGTAGTGCTCGAAGTGCCGACGCAGGACGTGATCTCGCGCGACAACGTGTCGGTGAAAGTCAGTGCCGTCGTCTACCTGCGCGTCATCGATCCGCAAAAGGCCATCATCCAGGTCGTCGATTACCTCAACGCCACCAGCCAGCTCGCGCAGACCATGCTGCGCTCCGTGCTGGGCAAGCACCAACTCGACGACATGCTCGCCGAGCGGGAGAAGCTGAACATGGACATCCAGCAGGCGCTCGATGCACAGACCGACTCGTGGGGAATCAAGGTCGCCAACGTCGAGATCAAGCAGGTCGACCTGACGGAATCCATGATACGGGCGATTGCCCGGCAGGCCGAGGCGGAACGCGAGCGCCGCGCCAAGGTGATACATGCCGAGGGTGAACTTCAGGCAGCCGAAAAGCTGTTCCAGGCGGCAAAGATACTCGCGCAAGAGCCGCAGGCGATCCAGTTGCGTTATCTGGAAACGTTGACGGTCATCGGCGCCGACAAGAATACAACGATCATCTTCCCGCTGCCCATGGATCTGCTGACGCCTTTCCTGGAAAGAAAGAAGTAGGACTCGGGCGGGGCGATCTTCTGGTTTCCCGTTTCTCAGTTGCGGGTGTCGACTCATGGAGTATTACTCGATGAGTCTGCTTTGCTGCGGCGGGTTCGGGTGCTTTCGAGCCGTCCTGAAGCGATACTTCAGAGCACACGCGTTTCGTAGGTCTGTTCGTCTTGGTCGACCAGATGCACGGCGCAGGCGATGCAGGGGTCGAAGCTGTGGATGGTGCGCAGGACCTCGAGAGGCTGCTTGGGGTCGTGCAGTGCGTGGCCCTTGAGCGCGGCCTCGTAGGCGCCGGGCTGGCCCTGCGGATCGCGCGGCCCGGCATTCCAGGTCGAGGGCACCACCGCCTGGTAATTGGTAATCTTTCCGTCGTCGATGACGATCCAGTGCGCCAGGCCGCCGCGCGGGGCTTCCATGAAGCCGACGCCCTGCGCATGCTGCGGCCAGGTCGACGGTTCCCAGCGCTGCTCGTTGAAGGTACGCACGTCGCCACTCTTGATGTTGGCGACGAACTGGTCGTACCAGCCCTGCATGGCGTCGGCCAGGATCTTCGTCTCCAGCGTGCGCGCGGCAGTGCGGCCCATCGTCGAGAACAGCGCGGCGACTGGCAGGCCGAGTGTCTTCAGCGCCATATCGACGAGTTCCCTGGTCTGCCCGTGGCCCTTTGCGTAAAGCATCAGCACCCGCGCCAGCGGGCCGACTTCCATCGCCTTGCCCTTCCAGCGCGGCGACTTGATCCACGAATAGGGCTGTTCGACCGGCAGTTGCCGGAACGGCGGCTTCGGTCCGGTGTAGTTGAGCGTCGTCTCGCCTTGGTAAGGATGCAGACCCTTGTCTTTGCCACCGGCATAGTCGTACCAGGAGTGCGCGACATGCTCCTGAATCTGGTCGTCGGCATCGAGGTCGACTTCGTGCAGCGTCGACAGGTCACGGTTGAGAATCGCGCCGCGCGGAAAGAGGAAGCCCTCGGGATCGTTGATGCCCCGGCCTGGCAGATCGCCATAGCAGAGGAAGTTGCCCAATCCTTCGCCCTGCCTGAACCAGTCCTTGTAGAAACCGGCGATCGCCAGCGTGTCCGGCACATAGACCTGGTCGACGAAAGCGCGCATTGATTCGATCACCGACTGGATGCGCTGCAAGCCGACGATGTCGAGTGCAGTGCCGCCCTGGCCGCCATGGTAATGCGGTCCCTTGCCTTGGCCCTGATGTTCCGGGTAGATGCTGATGGCAACCGGAGCACCGCCGACGACGAAATTCGGGTGCGGATTCTTGCCGCCGAGGATGGCGTGCAGCGCCACCACGTCGCGCTGCCAAGCCAGCGCCTCGAGATAATGCGCGAGCGCCATGAGGTTGGCCTCCGGCGGCAGCCGGTAGGCCGGGTGGCCCCAGTAACCGTTCTGGAAGATGCCAAGCCTACCTTTTTCGACGAAGGTCCTGAGCCGCTGCTGCACGTCGGCGAAATAGCCCGGCGACGACTGCGGATGGCTGCTGATGGATTGCGCCAGTGTCGAGGTGGCCTTCGGGTCGGCTTTCAGCGATGACACCACGTCCACCCAGTCGAGCGCGTGCAGGTGGTAGAAATGCATGACGTGGTCGTGGATGTACTGCGCGCCGATCATCAGGTTCCGGATCAGTTCGGCGTTGGGCGGGATCGAAATCTTGAGTGCATCCTCGACGGCGCGTACCGAGGCGACCGCGTGCACGACGGTGCACACACCGCAGATGCGCTGCGCGAAGGCCCAGGCGTCGCGCGGATCGCGGCCGCGCAGGATGGTTTCGATGCCGCGCACCATGGTGCCGGTGGACCAGGCCTGCTCGATGACCCCGTCCTTCAGCTGCGCCTCGATGCGCAGGTGGCCTTCGATGCGGGTGATAGGGTCGATGACGAGGCGTTCGCTCATGCTCAATCCTCGGCCAGATGTTCGGCCACCAGTTCGGTGAGGCCCAGCAATTCGATATTCATGTGGTAGTGCTCGAGCGCCTCCTCGATGACGACGCGGCAGTTGGCGCAGGAGGTCACCACCGTGTTGACGCCGAGCTTCTCGATCTGCGCCTTCTTGCGCTTGAAGGCGATCGTGCGCAGCGGTTCGGCGCGCTCGTTGGCCGAGACCCCGCCGCCGCCACCGCAGCACCAGTTCATGACGCCGGGATCACTCATCTCGCGAAACTGCGGTGCAATCTGCCGGAGCAGTGCGCGCGGCTGCTGATGGACGCCGCCGCGCCGCGAGATCTGGCAGGGGTCGTGGTAGGTAAGCGGCTTGTCGATGCTGCCTTTCAGCTTGAGGCGCCCGGAACGACGCAGATCGTCGAGCACTTCGAGGATGTGCTTGACCTCGAAGCCGAAGCGACGCCCCATCAGGTTCGGCCCCTCCCAGCGCAGCGCGGTGTAGGCATGGCCGCACTCGGGGCTGATGACGCACTTGACCTTCAGGTCCTCGGCCGCCTTGACGATGCGGCCGACGAGTTCCCGCGCGAGGTCGGACACGCCGATCTGGATGCCGCTGTTGGTGGCCTCATAGGCGTGTTCGCTGAGCGTCCACGTGGCGCCGGCATTGTCGAGGATGCGGCCGACGGAGCCGAGATACTCTGGGTAGTTGAGTATCTCCCACGAGGACATGAGTACCAGGTAATCAGCGTTCTCCAGGTTAACCGGGATATCGATGCCGAACTGCTTCTGCATGCGCTTGATCTGTGCCTGCACCGTCACCCACTTCACCCCTGCCGGACTGCCACTCTGGATCGAGCGCTGCGTCGCGGTCACGAGGCCTTCCGGGGCGTGCCCGGCGGCCGCCATGCCCTCGCGCATCTTGCGGATCATCAGCGTGATGTCGTTGCCGACCGGGCACACCATCGAGCAACGCCCGCACATCGAGCAGCTGTCATAGACCAGCGGACTCCACGCTGCCAGTTCCGCGTCCGTCACCGGCTTGGCCAGCCCGACGAGCTTCGCCAGCCGGCCGAGCAGGGTGTACTCCTGCTGCCAGACGCGGCGCAGCGGTTCCAGCTTGTGGATCGGCGTGTATTGCGGGTCGCCGGTTTCCGTGTAGAACAAACAGCTCTCCGCGCACAAACCGCAGTGCACACAACTGGCAAAGAAGGCTGCCACTGGCGCGTCGATGACTTCCTTGAAGGCGTTGACGCCTCGCTGCAGGGAGGCGCTCACGATGCCACTCCTTTCCTGCCGGAAATCTCGCCGTTGTACCAGCGCGCAATGAACAGGCTGAAGACATGGAACAGCTTCGAGAACGGCAGGAGGACGAGCAGCAGTTCGACCGAGACGATATGCACAGCCAGGGTCAGCGTGTAGTTTTCGAACAGGTGGTGGTAGGCCGAGTAGCCCGTGATCAGCGGCACGAAGGTCAGCGCCCAGGCCAGCCAGTCGCCCGCATTCGTCAGCAGGCGCTTGACCGGATCGACCAGGCGTCCGACCAGCAAGGCGAGCAACGCGATGATTGCGGCAATCGAGGCGATGTCGACCAGCGGATTCGGCAGACCCGGCCAGCGCAGGCCGAGGAGCCCGCGGAACAGTTCGATATGCGGCACGAAGAAAAAGACGGCGATGGCCATGCCAATATGAAAGACATAGCCGCCCAAATAGGTGAGCGGCGCGCGCCGCAACATGCCCGGTGGCGGCAGCGAGCGCGTAAATATCGTGCGCCAACCGCTGCCAGTCGAGTTCTGCCGCGGCGACGCGAGGTCCGCCTGGCGGCCCAACGCCAGTATTTCGATCAAACGCAGAATCACGCCAAAGATGCAGATGCCGACTGCCAGCACCAGCCCCGGCCCGCGCGCCCACGTCAGGAGTTCCAGCCCGCTCATGGTTTCTTCGTCAGGTCTTCGACCTTGACCGTCTCATGCGCCGCCTTTGCCGCGGCCTTCTTGGCGCGGTTGGCGAAGGCCACCGCAACCCCGGCCCCCACGCCGGCCGCGGCGGCACCTGCCACTGCTTTCCGCACCGGCGTCGCCGGCATCGACAGCGCCTTGTAGAACGATCCCATGTCCCAGAAGTCCGGCTCCGCGCAACCGAGGCAACCGTGGCCCGACTGGATCGGGAAGGAGACGCCGTTGTTCCACTTCGTCGTCGCGCAGGCGTTGTGGGTCACCGGTCCCTTGCAGCCGAGTTTGAACAGGCACCAGCCCTTGCGCGCGCCCTCGTCGTCGAAGCTCTCGGCGAACTTGCCCTGGTCGTAGGAGGGGCGGCGGTAGCAGCGGTCGTGGATGCTCTCGCCGTAGAAGATCGTCGGCCGGCCGCGGCCATCGAGTTCCGGCAGCGTGCCGAAGGTGAGGAAATGCGCGAGCACGCCGGTAATGACGACGGGAATCGGCGGGCAGCCCGGCACGTTGATGACCGGCTTGTCCTTGATCAGTTGGCTCACCGGCACCGCGCCGGTCGGGTTCGGCTGCGCGGCGGGCAAGCCGCCGTATGCCGCACAGGTTCCAACGGCGATTACCGCCGCGGCGCCCTTCGCGGTTTCCATCAGCATGTCGAAGTTGCTGACGCCGGCAATCGTCGAATAGCCCGGATTGCCCAGCGGCACCGAGCCATCCACCACGAGCAGGTATTTGCCGGCATTGGCGCGCATCGACTCCTCCCGCGCGCGCTCGGCCGCCTCGCCGGAAGCGGCCTGCAGGGTGTGGTGATAGTCGAGCGACACCTGTTCGAGGATCAGGCCCTCGATGGTCGGCGTATGCGAACGCGTCAGTGACTCCGTGCAGCCCGTGCATTCCTGGAAGGAGAGCCAGATCACCGAGGTGCGCGATGCATTCTCCAGCGCCGCGGCGATGACGATGACGCTGGAAGCGGGCAGAGCGTAGGCGGCGGCAAGGGTGGCGCAGAAACCGAGAAAATCCCGCCGGCTGATGCCGGCGTCGCTCAAGGCGATGCGTAACGTGTTGTCCGCGGGACGATTCATCTTTTCCTCCAGACCCAAGGGACTCATCCGCTAGCGGAACATCCTGCAGACATATTTCAGGTCAACAATCCCGCAACGACTACTTTGGATGCAACCCCACCGAAGCACCACAAGCTTGCGCTTCCTTTTGAAGGACACGCTCAAGTAACAGCATCATCTAATAGTCTTAACGGGGGGTATTGATGGAGGTCAACAGTCTTCTCGTTTAGCTCTCGAGCCTAGGTTCACCGGCTGCAAATCGCTTGCGTCTGTTGCCCCTTGTTCGCTTCTTTCCTGTCCGCGGCATCGGCGCCTTGCTTGGCCGATGCCGCCGGTACAACACCACCCCATCGTCATCGCCAATTACTGTATCGCCAGAATTGACAGTGCGCCTGCGCACACGACGGAAGGGCTAACAGAGCCCAAGGTCGCCCTGGTCAATCCGGTTTTAGTTTTGCGTCGCGAATCAACTTCTCGTAGCGGACACGCTCCGCCTGGATGAGCGCACCGAACTGTTCTGATGTTCCGGGATTGACCTCTCCGCCAACAGAAGCCATGCGCTCCTTGACATCCTGGGAGGCGATCGCTTTCTGTATTTCTGCGTGCAGCGTAGCGATGACGGCCTTGGGCGTTGCGGCGGGCGCAATGAAGCCGTACCAAACGGCAGCCTCGAAGCCGGGGTAGCCGGATTCTGCAATCGTTGGCACTGTCGGGAAGATGGACGTTCGGGTCTTGCTCATCACCGCCAATACACGCAGCTTTCCGGTCTTGACGTGCGGTTGCACTTCGAGCGCATTGACGGCCACCAGCGGCAACTGACCACCGATAACGTCAATGATCGCCGGTGAGCCACCGCGATAGGGAATATGCGCGACTGAAATTCCCGCTGCGCGGGCAAACAATTCCATGGCGAGGTGGGGAGTAGAGCCGTTGCCGGGAGTGGCATAGTTGATTGATCCGGGTGCTGCTTTCGCTGCAGCGACGAACTTGGCCAGGGTCGAAAAATCCGATGTGGCGTTGGTTGCGATGACAACGGGCACTCTTCCCACCAGCGAAACTGGAGCCACGTCCCGATCGAGATCGAACGGCGCAGGCTGGTAGAGCGAGACATTGGCGGCCAGGGCGTTGGCCGAAAGCATCAAGGTATAGCCGTCAGGCGGGCTGTCGATCAGCGCTCGCACCGCGATATTGGTCCCGGCACCAGGCTTGTTTTCGACGATTACCGGCTGGCCAAGGCTGGCTGAAAGCTTCTGGCCGACGGTTCGCGCGACAATATCCACCGCCCCCCCCGGCGAGTAGCCGACGATTATCTTTATCGGCTTGGTAGGAAATGATTGGGCCAGCGCAAAGGGGGCGGCAAGCATGCCGATGCACAAAGCAAGAATCAGACGGTACGGGTTCATAGGTTTAGCTCCTCTTAAATGATCTGCAATCGATAACACCTTGTTATTGCTGTTTCGTGTCCACGGTTCCACGCAGCCCAGCCCGCACAATCGCTGCTTGCACCAAGCCTCCGGCCCTTGCCTCCTCCGCGAACCTGCGTGCAAAGGCCATCCCTGCGTCTCTGCCTTTTGGTAGCGCCAGTGCATGCCTCTCCAAACCCCAACGACCAACGAGCACTCGCGAGCCGGGCAGGGCATCGGCCATTTCGAACAGGGTGGCCTTGTTGGTTGCGTAAGCGTCGAGTTCCCCGGCCGACAGCATCGCGATGCCCTTCTTTAGAGTGGCCGCGCGGACCACTCGAGCGTTCTTCAGATCTTTCGAGAGCGTGCCGTCCGACGAACTCTTTTCGGTTACGCCAACGCGCATGCCGGGGCGGTCCACCTCTGCCAGGCTCGAAATCGGCGAACCCAGCGGAACAAGGTATCCGAGCTCGATTTCCATGTAAGGCGCGGTGAAGTCCATGTTTTTCGCACGCTCGACCGAAGCGTTGGTAAATGCGACATCGACCTTTCCCGACTTCACGGCCTCAAGGACTTCCGCGTTCTTTTGAAAAACAACCGGCTCAAATGGAACCCCCAGGCGATGCGCGAATTCCTTGCCCAGGTCATGCCCGACACCACGGCTCCCACCCGGCCCGGAATCCGGAATAATGGACGTTGGCGTACCCGGATAGAGACCGACACGCAGCACGCCGGTGGGCGCCAGGACTTGTCGCACTTCCGGCCCTGCTCGCGTTGCGTCGGTCGCACAGCCGGCAAGGATCGGTCCGAAACACGCCAGGAACAGGACAATCCACCGGAAAACGCCCGAGATGCCAGCCGACTCATTCTTCATGAAATGCCTCCACACGTTTGGATTTGATCGACGGCAGGGTGACGATGACGACCAACACAGCGGTCACGAGCAAGAGCGACAGCGACAGGGGACGCGTGACGAACACGCTGAAGTCGCCATGGGAAAGCAGCAGCGCGCGGCGGAAGTGCTCCTCCAGCATCGGCCCCAGCACGAACCCCAGTAGTAGCGGCGCTCCCTCGCAGCCGAGCCTGAAGAACACATAACCAAGGAATCCGAAGCCGGCCGTCAGCAACACGTCAAAGCTGCTATTGCTGATGGTGAACACACCGATGCAGCAGAACACCAGGATCGCCGGATAGAGATAGCGGTACGGAACGGTCAGCAACTTGACCCAAATACCGATGAGCGGGAGGTTCAGTACCACCAGCATCAGGTTGCCGACCCACATTGACACGATCAGGCCCCAGAACAGCGTCGGATTGGTGGTCATTACCAAGGGCCCCGGCTGAATGTTGTGGATCGTCATTGCGCCTACCATCAATGCCATTACCGCGTTTGCCGGCAGACCGAGCGTCAGCAAGGGAATGAACGAGGTCTGCGCCGCAGCGTTATTGGCTGATTCCGGCGCGGCAACGCCTTCGATCGCGCCCTTGCCGAATTCAGCGCTGTTTTTGCTGACCTTCTTTTCCAGTGCATAGGCACCGAAGGCCGCCAATACCGCGCCACCCCCCGGCAAAATACCCAGCACGCTGCCGAGTGCAGTACCACGCAGGACCGGCGCGACCATTCGCTTGAAATCTTCTTTGCTCGGAAACATGCCGGAAACTTCCTTGGTAAAAATTTCACGGGTCTCCTTTTGCTCCAGGTTGCTGATCACTTCGGCGAAGCCGAACACACCCATGGCCACCACGACAAAGCCAATGCCATCTGCCAGTTCAGGAATATCAAAAGCAAAGCGTGACACGCCGGAACTGACATCGGTGCCGACTATTCCTCCCAGCAGCCCGAGACAAACCATGGCGATGGACTTGAGCAGGGAGCCGGACGAGAGCGCGATCGCGCCGAACAGTCCCAGCATGATCAACGAGAAATATTCCGCCGGACCGAACTTGAATGCCAGTTCGGCGAGCGGCGGAGCGAATGCGGCCAGCAGCAAGGTTCCGACGCAGCCGGCGAAGAAGGAACCCAGGGCGGCGGTAGTCAACGCGACACCGGCACGTCCGCGGCGAGCCATTTGGTATCCGTCGATGCAGGTGACGACTGACGAAGTCTCTCCCGGCAAATTGACCAGAATGGCCGTGGTGGAGCCACCATACTGGGCCCCGTAGTAGATGCCGGAAAGCATGATCAGCCCACCCAGGGGCGGTAGCGTGAAAGTCGCCGGCAGCAGCATCGCTATGGTCGCCACCGGGCCGAGACCGGGCAGCACACCGATCAGGGTGCCGATGAAGGCCCCCAGCACGCAATACACAATATTCATCGGCAGCGACAGCGTCTGATTGAAGATAGTGTAGGGCTCTATCGCCAGCACTGCGGTCAGGCCAACGCCAAGGTTGGAGAACATGGATTCCATGATGTGCCTCAGTTGCCGATGAAGACAGGCCAGAGCGGAAACTGAAGCTTGAGCGCCCAGACAAAGATCGTCAGAGACAGCACCGTCAGCACCATGGCGTTCAGCAAGGTGGATCGCCAGTTGAATTCATGGCTCGCATAGCTGGAAATGGCTACCAGCATGAGCAGGCATACGATCAGGCCCAGCGTCTGCAGCAGCAGTCCAAACAAGGCCGTTGGACCCAGGATAAGGAGCAACACCGGCCATGGGAACTTGTCGACTTTTTCATCCGCCGCATTCGCCGACAAGCTGCTGACGACAATGGCAATGCCGAGAACCGCCAATATCGTTCCCAGTGCAACGGGGAAGTAGCCGGGACCCATGTTGGCGGCAGTACCAAATTTATAGCGGGTGGCATAGCCGGCAAAGAATGCGCCGAACGCCAAAAACATGGCGCCAGCCCAGAAGTCCTTGTGATTCCTGATTTTCATAGCGTAGCTTTTCTTTTCGGGGCTCGGGGGGAAGTTGTTTTCGTGGATGCGGATTTGGTCGCCGTCGAGTGAGACGCCGCCAACAAATGTTCGGGATTGCCGCCAAGCAGGTCGGTCGCGCGCGCCGCAATATGCAGCAGGCGCGGCCGGAGCCGTTCCAGTTCCGCGCGCCCCAGACGATTGCTTGGCCCCACTATGCCCAGCGCCCCCAACAGGCACTGCTGCACGCCGAAGACCGGTACCGAGATGCCTGAGGTTTCAGGGTCGCGCTCGCCGCAGGAAATGTAGGAGAAGGTTCGGCGAATTTCGTCGTAGGGAGCCCCCGACTTTCCTGAAAATGCCAGCAGCACCCGTCCGCCCGCTCCTCGTTCGAGTGCCTGGACAGCTCCTTGGCGGACCTCGGGACGAATTGCAAAGCGCGAGTTGATTCGATACAGACATACCCGGTGATCTCCCTCGCGAACATGGAAGGACATCGCTTCGCCCAACTCCTGATTGAACTCGCGCATAAGGGGAAGCAACACGTCCCCCAAGCTCAAACTCGACTGGTAGATGGAACCCAGGGCAAAGGGTGCCGAGCCCAATCGGTAGCGTCCATCGTCCAGTTTGTCCAGGAACCGATGGTGAATCAGGGCATTCGCCAAGCGCAGCAACGTGCTCTTGTATAGCCCTGTTCGGGCCGCCAACTCCGCCAGCGAAAGCGGCGGATCATCCGGGCGAAAAGCAAACAGGATCGCAAATGCGCGGTCAAGGACATCAACACCGCTGGCGTTGGCCCCAAATGCTTTGTCGGTTTCACTGCGTGATGCTCTCACAAACAATCCCTAAGCGTTCTCTCTAACAGAACGGCGGCCCGTCTAATGGAACGCACTATAGGCAGCGTTGTTTTTGATGTCAACGCGCGGGTCGTATGGCCGACGCCGCTGCCTGCCGTTGTACGGGCCGGGCCGGGATGCGCTTCAGCAGGCCGTCATTTGCCGTCGTGCGCGGCGGGCGCGCGCCAGCCCAACTGACGCGAGATGCTGTGAGCGGCGGCGTGAATGGCTTTCGCGACGGGACTGTTCCAGTTGGACGGGAGGAGGCCGGCGGGACCCAGGCCGGTGATGGCCAGCGCCATCTTGCCGTCGTGGTTGAACACCGGCGCGCAGAAGGCGTTGATGCCGGGAATCACCGAGCCCACGGCCCGTGACATGCCGTGTTCGCGAATGTCGGCGATCAGGGCATCGAGCTGGGTGCGGGTGATCGGTCCCCGGGGATCGTCGCCGCGCGCGCTGATCTCGAGTTCTTCCTCGATCCGGCGCTGCAGCAGCGGTGAATCGAAAAAGGCGACGAAGCACAGGCCGATCGCCGAATGCAGCAGCGGCATCACCGAGCCGGTGCGCAGATTGACGGTGACCGGCCGCTTCGAGTCGACCCAGCGCACGATGGTGGGTCCCATGTTGCCCCACACCGCGAGCGCCACGGTTTCGCCTATTTCGTCGCCGAGGGCGTCGAGTACCGGGGTCGCCACGCGCACCGCGTCGAGCCGGGCAAGGCTCGCCAGTCCGAGATCCAGCGCAAAATGGCCGAGGTCGTAGCGGCCCGAGAGCGGGTCCTGCGTCACCAGCCCGGTGCGCGCGAAGCTGACCAGGTAGCGGTGGGCCTTGGCCGCCGGCATGCCGGCCTCCCTGGCCAGGTCGCGCAGCATCATCGGCGCGCCGTGGTCGGCCAGCACCCGCAGCAGGGGTACGCCAACCTCGATGGACTGGATGCCCTGACGGCTGTCTTCGTCTTTATCTTCACCTGACATGGGCATGATTATAGAATCGCCGCATCGCCAGCACCGACTCTCAATGGAATCCAGCCCATGACTCCCGTTCTCGTCTTCGACATCGAAACCATCCCGGACATCGTCGGGCTGCGCACGCTGCACGAATTGCCGGCGTCATTGTCCGACACGGAGGTGGCGGAGTTCGCCTTCCAGCGGCAGCGGGCGAAGAACGGCAGCGACTTCCTGCCCTTGCATTTGCAGCGCGTCGTGGTGATTTCCTGCGCCTTGCGCAGCGACGATGGTTTTCGTGTCTGGTCGCTGGCCGAGCCCAAATCTGCCGAGGGCGAAATCATCCAGCGCTTTTTCGACGGCGTGGAGAAGTTCACGCCGCAGATCGTGTCTTGGAACGGCGGCGGCTTCGACCTGCCGGTGCTGCACTATCGGGGGCTGATCCATCGCGTCACCGCGCCGCGCTACTGGGACATGGGCGAGGGCGATTACCGCGACTCGAAGGACTTCAAGTGGAACAACTACATCAGCCGCTATCACTCGCGCCATCTCGACCTGATGGACCTGCTGGCGATGTACCAGCCGCGCGGCAGTGCGCCGCTCGATCAACTGGCGCGCCTGATTGGCCTGCCGGGCAAGCTCGGTATGGATGGTTCCGCGGTCTGGGGCGCGTGGCTGGAGGGGCGCATCGACGAGATTCGCGACTACTGCGAAACCGACGTGGTCAACACCTGGCTGGTCTTCCTGCGCTTTGAGTTGATGCGCGGCCTGCTGACGGCCAGCGAACATGACATGGAACTGGATCTGGTGAAAACCACGCTGGCGGCGACCGGTTCTCCGCACTGGAAGGAATTCATTGCCGCCTGGGAGGCATCATGCTGATCGACGCACGCGACTCCGCCCTGCTGGTGGTGGATGTACAGGGCAAGCTGGTACCGGCCGTCGCCGGCTGGCAAACCCTGCTGGATCATGTCATCTGGTTGATACGCGTCGCACGCCGGCTGGAAGTGCCGGTCCTGGCCTGCGAGCAGTACCCGCAGGGACTGGGACCGACCCATCCGGCGGTGGCGGCCGAACTGCCGGCCGGCTGCATTGCGAGCAAGGTGCATTTCTCGGCCGTGGCCGGCGCCTGTCATGGTCTGGACCTGGCCGGCGGTCCCGCTCAGTACGTGGTTTGCGGCATGGAAACCCACGTTTGCGTGCTGCAGACGGTGATCGAACTGCTGGGCAGCGGCAAGCAGGTATTCGTGGTCGAGGAGGCCGTCGGTTCGCGCCGCGAAGCCGACAAGGCGCTGGCGCTGGCGCGCATGCGCGACGCCGGGGCGAGCATAGTCAGCCGCGAGATGGTGGCCTTCGAATGGCTGCGGCGGTCCGATTCGGAGGTGTTCCGCGAGGTCAGCCGGAGTTTTCTGCGCTGACCGACGGCCAACACGGGCTGCGGCAGCCCCTGAGTCAAGGAATTAGAGCAGCGCAACTACACGGGATCAAAAAACTGGGTTAATATTAAAACGTTCGTTTGAAACGACCGTTCGCCCCGGCGCGGTCGACGCCAGCCAATACAACCCAGGAGGACACCATGGGACAATACATCGCCCCCTTGCGCGACATGCAATTTGTCTTGCACGAGTTGTTCGACGTCACGACGGAACTCAAGGCATTGCCGGCGCACGCCGAACTCGACGCCGACATCATCAATCAATTGCTTGAGGAAGGTGGCAAGTTCACCTCCAAGGTTCTGTTCCCGCTCAACCACATCGGCGATCGCGAGGGCTGCCGGCTCGATCCGGTCACCCACGAGGTGAAGACGCCAACGGGCTTCAAGGAGGCCTATCGCCAGTTCGTCGACGCCGGCTGGCCCGCGTTGACCTGCGATCCGGACTTCGGTGGGCAGGGATTGCCGGTGGTGGTGTACAACCCGCTGTCGGAGATGCTGAACTCCGCCAACCAGGCCTGGTACATGTATGCCGGCCTGTCGCACGGCGCCTATGAATGCCTGCACGAGCACGGCACGCCGGAGTTGAAGGCGCTGTACCTGCCCAAACTGGTGTCCGGCCAATGGACCGGAACCATGTGCCTCACCGAGGCGCATTGCGGCACCGACCTCGGCCTGCTGCGTTCCAAGGCCGTGCCGCAGGCAGACGGTTCCTACAAGATCACCGGCGGCAAGATCTTCATCTCCGCCGGTGAGCACGACATGGCCGAGAACATCGTGCATCTGGTGCTCGCCCGCCTGCCCGACGCGCCGGTGGGCACCAAGGGCATCTCGCTGTTCATCGTGCCGAAGTTCATTCCCAATGCCGACGGCACGCTGGGCGCGCGCAACGCCATCACCTGCGGCGCGCTCGAGGAAAAGATGGGGATTCACGGCAATTCGACCTGCCAGATGAACATGGACGATGCGACCGGCTGGCTGATCGGCGCACCGCACAAGGGCCTCAATGCCATGTTCGTGATGATGAATGCGGCGCGTCTCGGGGTCGGCATGCAGGGCCTGGGCCTGACCGAGGTGGCCTACCAGAACGCGCTGGTCTATGCCAAGGAGCGCCTGCAGATGCGCAGCCTGTCCGGCATCAAGGCGCCGGACAAGGCGGCCGATCCGATCATCGTCCATCCCGACGTGCGGCGCATGCTGCTGACGGCCAAGGCGTACGCGGAAGGCGGCCGCGCCTTTTCGACCTTCATCGCGCTGCAGATCGATCGCGAGCTGAATCATCCGGATGAGGCCGTGCGCAAGGACGCCGCCGATCTGGTCACGCTGCTGACGCCGATCGTCAAGGCCTTCATGACCGACAACGGCTGGATCGCCACCTCCGAGGCGATGCAGGTTTACGGCGGCCACGGCTACATCGCCGAGTGGGGCATGGAGCAGTATGTGCGTGATGCCCGCATCAACATGATTTACGAAGGCACCAACACCATCCAGTCGCTCGACCTTCTGGGCCGCAAGATCCTGATGGACAACGGCGCCAAGCTGAAGAAGTTCGGCGCGATGGTGCAGGCCTTCGTCGAGGAAAACGGCACCGACGAGGCCATGAGCGAATTCATCACGCCGCTGGCCGACCTCGGCGACAAGGTGACGAAGCTGACCATGGAAATCGGCATGAAGGCCATGCAGAATCAGGACGAGGTCGGCGCCGCGGCAGTTCCCTACCTGCGCGTGGTCGGCCATCTGGTGTACAGCTACTTCTTCGCCCGCATGGCGAAGATCGCCCTGGCCAAGCAGGATTCCGGCGACAACTTCTACAAGGCCAAACTCGCCACCGCACGCTTCTACTTCGCCCGCCTGCTGCCCGAGACGGCGATGTTGATACGCCAGGCCCGTTCCGGCGCAAAATCCCTGCTCGATCTCGAAGCCGAACTGTTCTAACAAGGAAAATCATGAGCAATTTCATCGTCAGGAAAGTTGCCGTTCTCGGCGCCGGCGTCATGGGCGCGCAGATTGCCGCCCACTGCGTCAATGCCAAGGTTCCGGTGGTGCTGTTCGACCTGCCGGCCAAGGAAGGCCCCAAGAACGGCATCGTGCTGAAGGCCATCGAAGGCCTCAAGAAACTCAGCCCGGCGCCGCTGGGCAACAAGGACGATGCGGCCTGCATCGAGGTGGCGAACTACGACGACAATCTGGAACTCCTGAAGGGTTGCGACCTGATCATCGAGGCGATTGCCGAGCGCATCGACTGGAAGCACGACCTGTACAAGAAGGTCGCGCCCTTCATCGCGCCGAATGCGATCTTCGCCTCGAATACCTCGGGCCTGTCGATCACGTCCCTGTCCGACGGTTTCTCGGACGAACTCAAGGCGCGCTTCTGCGGCGTGCATTTCTTCAATCCGCCGCGCTACATGCATCTGGTCGAACTGATCCCGACCGCTGCGACGCGGCCGGAGATTCTCGACCAGCTCGAAGGCTTCCTGGTCACCACGCTGGGCAAAGGCGTGGTACGGGCGAAGGACACGCCGAACTTCATCGCCAACCGCGTCGGCGTGTTCAGCATGATGGCGACGATCCACGAGGCCGAGAAGTTCGGCCTCTCCTGCGACGTGGTCGATGACCTGACCGGTGCCAAGCTCGGCCGCGCCAGGTCGGGCACCTTCCGCACCGCAGACGTGGTCGGCCTCGATACCATGGGCCACGTAATCAAGACCATGCAGGACACGTTGCCGAACGATCCGTTCGCGGCCATTTACAAGACGCCGGAAGTACTGACCAAGCTCGTCGCTGCCGGCGCGCTGGGCCAGAAGACCGGCGCCGGCTTCTACAAGAAAGTCGGCAAGGAAGTGCAACGCCTCGATTTCGCTACGGGCCAGTACGTGGCGGGCGGCGGCAAGGCCGACGATCTCGTCGCGCGCATCCTCAAGGAAAAGGACCCGGCCAAGCGCATGAAGGCGCTGCACGACTCGACCAACCCGCAGGCGCAATTCCTCTGGGCCATCTTCCGCGATGCTTTCCACTACATCGCCGTGCATCTGGAAGCCATTGCCGACAATGCGCGCGATGTCGATTTCGCCATGCGCTGGGGCTTCGGCCAGAAGCTGGGGCCCTTCGAAACCTGGCAGGCCGCCGGCTGGCATCAGATCGCCACCTGGGTCAAGGAAGACATCGACGCCGGCAAGGCGCTGTGCTCGGCACCGCTGCCGGCCTGGGTGTTCGACGGGCGCAACGGCGTCCATGGCGCCGACGGTTCCTGGTCGCCGGCGAGCCGGACCCACGTGCCGCGCTCCACGCTGCCGGTGTATCTGCGCCAGCGGTTCCGCGCGCCGGTTCTGGGCGATGACGCCGTCGACGGCACGACCGCAGGAATCACGGTATTCGAAGACGAATCGGTGCGCATCTGGCACGAGGACGACGGGGTCCTGATCCTGTCGCTCAAGACCAAGATGCATGTCATCGGCGCCGGCGTCATCGCCGGGCTGGCGAAGGCCATCGCCGAGGCGGAACAACACTACAAGGGGCTGGTGATCTGGGGTGCGGATGCGGCCGAAGGCGGTGCCTTCTCCGCCGGCGCCGACCTGCAGTCGATGTTGCCGCTGTTCATGTCGGGCGGCGTCAAGGCCATCGGGCCGGAAGTCGTCAAGCTGCAAAATGCCTTGCAGGCGATGAAGTACGCCAACGTGCCGGTGGTCGCGGCGGTGGCCGGGCTGGCGCTGGGCGGCGGCTGCGAACTGGCGCTGCACGCGGCCAGGCGCGTCGCCTCGATCGAGTCCTACATCGGCCTGGTCGAAGTCGGCGTCGGCCTGATTCCGTCCGGCGGCGGCCTCAAGGAAGCGGCGCTGCGCGCGGCGGCCGATGCCAAGGGCAACGACCTGCTGCAGTTCCTCAAGAACAACTTCATCAACGCCGCCACCGCCGTGGTCTCGAAGTCGGCGCTGGAGGCATGGCAAATGGGCTATCTCAAGCCCGACGACGTGATCGTCTTCAACCCCTACGAACTGCTGCACGTCGCCAAGGTCGAAGCGCGCGCCATGTTCGACGCCGGCTACCGGCCGCCGCTGCAGAAGCTGGTGCCGGTTGCCGGGCGCTATGCCATCGGCACCATCATGATGCAACTGGTCAACATGCGCGACGGCGGCTTCATCTCCGCCCACGATTTCAAGCTGGGGCAGATGATCGCCACGGTCATGTCCGGCGGCGACGTCGATCAGGGCAGCCTGGTCAGCGAGCAGTGGCTGCTCGACCTGGAACGCAAGGCCTTCATGGAACTGCTGAACCATCCCAAGACCCAGGAACGCATCATGGGCATGATGCAGACCGGCAAGCCCGTACGTAACTGAGGCGCAACTGAGCAGAACAAGGAGAATCGAAATGAGCAAACAACTTCAAGACGCCTACATCGTTGCCGCCACCCGCACCCCGATCGGCAAGGCGCCGCGCGGCATGTTCCGCAATACGCGTCCCGACGACCTGCTGGTGTACGCGATCCAGTCCGCCATGGCCCAGGTGCCGGGCCTCGACCCGAAGCTGATCGAGGACGCCATCATCGGCTGCTCCTTCCCCGAAGGCGAATCCGGGCTCAACATGGCGCGCAATGCCGTGCTGCTGGCCGGCCTGCCCAACACCGTCGGCGGCGTCACCGTCAATCGCTTCTGCGCCTCGGGCATCACCGCCGTGGCGATGGCCGCCGACCGCATCCGTGTCGGCCAGGCCGATGTCATGATCGCGGGCGGCGCCGAATCGATGTCCATGGTGCCGATGGGAGGCAACCACCCCTCGATCAACATGGGCGTGTTCAAGGACGAGAACGTCGGCATGGCCTACGGCATGGGCCTCACGGCGGAGAAGGTGGCCAACCAGTGGAAGGTGACGCGCGAGGCGCAGGACCAGTTCGCGCTGGAATCCCACCAGCGGGCCATCGCCGGGCAACAGGCGGGCGAGTTCGACGCCGAGACGACGCCGGTCGAGATCATCGATCGGGTGCCCAATCTGGCCACCGGCGAGGTCGAGCTAAAGAAGCGCAGCGTCAACCGCGACGAAGGCGCGCGCGCCGATTCCAATCTGGCGGCGCTGGCCAAACTGAAGCCGGTGTTCGCCGCCAAGGGCTCGGTGACCGCCGGCAACAGCTCGCAAACCTCGGATGGCGCCGGTGCGCTGATCCTGGTCAGCGAGAAAATACTCAAGCAGTTCAACCTGACGCCGCTGGCGCGCTTCGTGTCGTTCGCCGTGCGCGGCGTGCCGCCGGAGATCATGGGCATCGGCCCCAAGGAGGCGATCCCGGTGGCCTGCCGGTTGGCCGGCATCACCCAGGACCAGCTCGACTGGATCGAACTCAACGAGGCCTTCGCTGCGCAATCGTTGGCGGTGATCAATGATCTCGGCCTCGATCCGGCCAAGGTCAATCCGATCGGCGGCGCGATCGCGCTGGGCCATCCGCTGGGTGCCACCGGCGCGATCCGCTCGGCGACGGTGATTCATGCCCTGCGCCGGCGCAACCTGAAGTACGGCATGGTGACCATGTGCGTCGGCACCGGCATGGGCGCGGCGGGAATTTACGAACGCATGTAATCGGCGATAAACGGCTGCCGCGTCGGGTTCGGCGCGGCGGCCGTTTTTTTGTCGGTCGTCGCGGGCGTTGGATTGGTGGGTTGGGTGAGGGCTGTTGTTTGGGGTGGTCGCTCGTCGCGCACCACGGTCGTTTTGCCCAATGCCAAGAGTCGGCGCTGGCGATGCGGCGGCTGTTCGGCCGAAGGCGACGCTGGTGTCTCGATTGATCTCGTTCGCTATGCATGCAAGACCGGAATTTGGCACGTCTAGCGAACTCGAACGGCCGGTTTGGTCAAGCCCACCGGCAGAACTCGACCCAAGGCGGAAGTAGCTTGGTTCGAAAGGCGGACGCTCAACGTTTAAATTGACCGGCTGGCGCGTATTTGCGCCAGCTTGGAATGAATGAAAAGTCAGGCATTTAACATAAAATCAGGAAGAATCCAAACATGCAGGTGACAGCTAGCGTGACATTCACTGCTTCCCCGGCCCCTCGCCTTAGATCAACGGGCTGAGGATGCGAAACCCGGTCAGAATCCCCCTGCGCTAGCCTTGCGCACCCCTGGTGCAAAGTCGTACACGCACGTGAGGTAGGCTCCAACCTCGGCCCATTCCGCGTTGGCCTTTCGCATTGCTACTAGAGTGCGGCTTACGTCGACTACGTCGGGCGTCAGGCGATGGTTGATGAATGCCTCCCGCGTGTCGGCGTCGGCGTGTTTCGAACCGCTCTGGTGGCTGTACGAATGCAATTCCCTTATCGGCCCCGGTGCGCGATGTGAGTTGCCGGGGCATTGCGCTCCAAAGGCTGGCTCCATTCGGTCTACATGTCCGGCTGCGAAACTGTCTTCGACCATGTGCAACAGGCTGCCGAACGCGACGTCGCTCACGTACGGGCGCAGGCTTGGATCACCCAAGGCGAACAGTTCCTGTACGCGCCATCCGCTGTTGCCAAAGAACTGCTGCACGACCGGCACGTTGATGTCTTTCAGCCAGGTTTCGAGCTTGTAGCTACCGCGCACCACGCCCCAGGTCAATTCCGCCCAGCCAAGGATCTTGCTGCGCGTTTCGGCCGGTTCTTCGTCGTCGGAAGACGCCATCGAATGAACGAACTGCAGGTCGCCAAAGTGCGACCGGAGCGGCAGCGCAGACTGGTTGGCGACATCAAATCTCTTGTTGGCGTCTATCTTGATCTGCTTCTCGGCGGCGAGAAAGAGTTCTGCCCAACATTTGGGCTGGGTGATGAACCGGATAGTCATAGGGCGCCCATCTGCGTAGCTGGTCTTGCATGAAGTGCCCTGGGCCTGGTTCGGATTCATCTGAAACGGCGGGTCGTCGTTCCACCGGACGCCGGCGATAACGTATGGCGTCGCGTATTGCGCATCCGGGTCGCCGCAGATGGTGGCGCCCTCGTAGTTGCACTCATAGGCACGGTGCGTGATTTCTTCGTGAACGGGATGCTTGAATTTCCGGAGCCCCTGGTCGGTGAGCGCGGTTAGGATGCCGTCCAGCCAGCTGGGGGCCCACGCCTTGACGGCATCCCGGTCGAAGCGTGTGCCCTTCGGCGATAGGTCGAACGACCACGCGGAAATTGCGAGACCCGCGAGCAGCCCGGCGATAGCCAGCAATCTGCAAATCCTGTTCATGTGCTCTCCCAATATTCTTGTTTGATGGTATTCAAGGTAGCGAAGGGGGTAGGACCGGCGATAAGGGGTCAGCTTCGAATCGGTGTAGCGGCGTTGGACGTTTCCAAGAAGTCGGCGCTTGCGGGACGGCAATTCTTGAGGCCATAGAGATCAATCCCATGCTGCCCCCCAAAGTTCATATTCTGCCTGCTCACTCAATGTGGACGCATGTACCACGCCAGAGGCTGTTGATGAGAGTCTATTTCTGAGCCGTAGATATCCGAGTAGTCGACTATTACCGTTAAGGGACCAAGCGCGACCCGGCACTGATCACGAAACTTTATGAAGACTTGGTCAGCTTCATCCCCTTTAAGTTCTAAGAGAGCAATTGCTTCGCCCGGGCAAAGGCTTTGGCTTTTAACCGGTCCAACGTAAGTGCTCCAAGCTAGCCCATTAGGGAGCGACGGCATGCATGCGCGCAAGTAGGTCTTTGGCTCGTGACCACCGACTACCCTTATTGACCTAATTATCAAAGGCCCTGATCCGTTGTTCTTCAGAGCAATGGAAAGGCAGTCTTCATGATCATCCGTGGAAACCATTGGCACAGGCTTCACGGACAGGATGTTGTGACGTCGTTGGTGCTTAAGTGCCTGAATCCCGATCACCAACGAGACGACTGAGACGACCAGAGCCGCTAGTGCGACGATCGTACTAGAGATCGTTGCTACCGCATTCGCAACATCAGGCTTGGCGATAAGGTAGGCGAGAAGAGAGTCCACGGGTCCTCCCTGGAGGCTAACTTTAAATTGAGCGAAACAAGTGTCGGTTAAAGTCTTTGTTGTGACAACATCATGAGCGTCAGGATACACCGAGAGAGAATGACTAACTGTTTTGGAGGAAATTCTCGATGGCCCGGTTTTGGCCGGGGCAGCCTTTTGGAATAGGTCCCGCAAAGCTGACCTTCGCCAAATAACCGAATTTTCCCTTAGCGACTTTCGGAAAGCACTGGGAACCGCGACTCCCGGCCACAAACGGGCATAGCGACACGGGAAACCTGTTCACCACGAACGACAGGTAACTGATCCGACACCTGCCGCTCGCCCCGTCACTTCGCCGCCTGGTCCTCGGCCAGAGCGGACGCTCGCATTCCGCTGAAAGAGGTCAATCGGCATTCTGGTTAGATGTCGGCTTTCCTGGCCGATCACAATTCGATGTTACGAAACTGCTCGTTCAAGTCCAAATTGGCGCGCCCACGATGATGAAGCTGGGCAGTTGGCGTCTCTCTTGTTACTGTCCAGACTGGCTTGCCAATTCAAACAAATCCGAGGTCTCGAAGATTGTTCTTTTGACCAGGCAGATTTGGACTTTTGATTTGTAGCATCCACCTACTTGCTCTTCATGACGTCTGCAGTTGTTTTGATGATGTCAGTGGCAAAGCCACTTAGATCCTTCGACTTGGCAATGACATCGGCAACGGAAGTCGGACTTTTCTCATCAGATCTATGTGGACTCCCACCTTCCCGACCAAATGTCCGATCGCCAATCATTAGCCGAAACTCATGCTGTTTATCTTCCGGCAATGGGGCAATATATGGCCCGATCGCTTGCAGTTCCAAGGCTAGATTTCTACTGTATCGCTCAATCTTTTGATATTTGTCTGCTTGACTACCCGCGTAGGCCGCCAAAACGCCTACCGTAAGCGTGATAAACACACGTCCTGCAAAGCTTTCCCACGAAAATGGCCCCGCTAGCTGCGGCAAAAATATCAGTACCGCAAGAACTATCAAACACACCATCGATGCCACGGTAATGTTCTGCCAAAACTTCGCGTCTTCTCTTGCCTGTTCAGCCGCCTTTTGATGACCCGATGTGACTCCACGATCACCAATTATTCCAACGAGTACGTCGGCTTGCCTCTTTAGCTCCAACATGTCATCGCGAATTTTGCTTGCTGAATCGGAAAATTCTCCCTTCATTTTTTCTAGATGTTCTGCGTGGAGCTTTTCTATTTCAGTCTTTGCCGCCTTAAATTCCGTTTCTTTCGTTGCGAGCGCATCAGAGTACTTGCTAAGTAGCATCGCAAAGCCGCTTTCGTGTGCTGCCTTGGTGGTCACCCACTCATCGACGCGGGCTGCTTGTCCTGCTTCAAACTGCGCCTGATAATCGGTTATGAGTGATCCTAGACGCTGACGTTCTGCGGATAGGGCGTTGGCATATTCCGATGTAAGGGCTTCAAATTTCGCGTTCGATTCCGCCTTTTCTTTCGCCCACTCGCTTAGTCGTGTCTCCTGCGCGGTATCAAACTGCTTTTGATGTTCGGAGGTAAGGGCCGCCAGTTGCTCCTTAATAGCTGCCTCCTGCGTTGAAAGCTCTGTCAGACGCGATTCGACCGACTCAATACTGTTGTGAGTTTGTGAGGCTTCCGCGTGTATGTCGCTAAATATCTTGTTGAAGCTCAGCCGATAGCCTTCTGCTGCTTCTTTAGCGGCAACGAAATCTTCGGTGGTTATTTGAACGTTGAGTTGGGCAAGCGCCGCTAGCGCTTTGTCCGCTTCAAGATTGGCAGCCACTATATGCGACGCATTGGCGTTCGAAATGAAGTTGCGAACATGCGTTGCAGCAGTTGAGATGGCGGTCGATACAGAATCGAGAATTGTGGGCAGAAGCAGGTAGGGATCGGCACCAGCAAGTCGTTTCCCTGTATAGGCAAGCACTGCCTTGAGTCTAGCGAGTTCCTCGAAAGTCTGCGCATCAAGTCCCTCTTGAATCTGAGCTTGATCAAGAAGCGGACCCAAATCATTGAGAGCTGTCCAAAGCAAATGTTTGTTAAGTTGCTCAGCAGATAAAGTCATATAGCCCCTTTTTCTTGAAAGATGGTCGGTAGCTAGACTACGATCAACGCCTATCGGTGACCAGTGACGCCGTGCCGTTCATGTAGCACGTGAGCATACGGACACAAGACCGCAGACAGCCTACACCCGCTGGATGCCATTGGCAATTGACCGTATAAGGCCTGTGCGGCTTCTACGCCTCTTCAACGGAGCAGTCATCTGCCGAGAATGTTTAGGGAGTAGTCGGAGTTGCTGCTTTGGCCGAACAACCGCCGTATCGCCAGCGCCGACTATTGCAATCCGCGGGCGGCGCTGGTCAGCGTGCGATGCGTTCGGCGATCCAGGCTTTCAGGGACGCCAGATCGGCGGTGAAGCGACCGCAGTGCATCAGGCTGACGCCGAAGACGTAGGCGTAGAGCATGACGCTGCGCGCCTGCGCTTCTTCGGGGTCCAGTCCGCAGGCCAGGAACAGACGGCAGGAGCAGATCAGGCGTTCGGCGTCGACTTCCTCGACGACGGCGATGGCCTGTGCATCGCGCCGCGCCCAGTCGCGCACCGCGGCCTCGATGGAGATGCCCTTGCGGTTGCGCGCCGAGGCATAGACCTCGATGGTGTGGAGCAGGGCAGCGACTTCGCCGCCCGGCTCCGCCTGCGTCTGTTTGCGGATGTCGCGGATGCGGCCTTCCTTCCAGAATTCCAGCACCGCATCGAACAGGTCGCGGCGGCCCTTGAAATGCCAGTAGAAGCTGCCCTTGGTGACGCCGAGGCGCTTGGCCAGGATTTCCACGCGCAGGCCCTCGGCGCCGTGTTCGGCCAGTATTGCGATGGCGCCCTTGATCCATGCTTCGCGATCGAGCATGGTGCGGGGGCGTTTGGCGGTTTTTGTTTCCATACGGTTGAGTATTGAGTTTTCGTCGGGTCTGCGGTAGTATCTCACAAACCATACTTAACCGTATGGACGCGTAGGTCTGAATAGTCGCTAAAATGAATCTTTCTGGTTCAGCCAAACTTAAGGAGACTCGCTTGAAAATCCTCGTTCCGGTCAAGCGCGTAATTGACTACAACGTCAAGGTTCGCGTCAAGGCAGACGGCAGTGGTGTCGATCTGGCGAATGTGAAGATGTCGATGAATCCCTTCGACGAAATCGCGGTGGAAGAAGCCATCCGCCTGAGGGAAGCCGGCGTGGCCACGGAAGTGATCGCGGTCTCCTGCGGCGTCACCACCTGCCAGGAAACCCTGCGCACGGCGATGGCGATCGGCGCCGATCGCTCGATCCTGGTCGAGACCGACGTCGAACTGCAGCCGCTGGCGGTGGCCAAGCTGCTGGCCGCCGTGGCGAAAAAAGAGGCTCCGCAAATCATCATTCTCGGCAAGCAGGCCATCGACGATGATGCCAACCAGACCGGGCAAATGCTCGCCGCGCTGCTGGGCTGGTCGCAAGCCACCTTCGCTTCCAAGGTCGTCATTGCCGACGGCAAAGCCACCGTCACCCGCGAAGTCGACGGCGGCCTCGAAACCATCGAAGTCAGCCTGCCGGCCGTCATCAGCGCCGACCTGCGCCTCAACGAACCGCGCTACGCCACGCTGCCCAACATCATGAAGGCGAAGAAGAAGCCGATGGAGACCGTCAAGCCGGCGGACCTCGGCGTCGACGTCGCGCCGCGCCTGGCCACCGTCACGGTCACCGAGCCGCCCAAGCGCAGCGCCGGCATCAAGGTTGCCGATATCGCGCAACTGATCGATAAACTCAAGAACGAAGCCAAGGTGATCGCATGAGCCTCCTCGTCATCGCAGAACACGACAACGCCGGCCTCAAGGCCGCGACCCTCAATGCCGTCACTGCCGCGGCGAAAATCGGAGGCGAGATCCATATTCTCGTCGCCGGCGCCAACTGCGGCGCTGTCGCCGAACAGGCGGCCAAGGTCGCCGGTGTGGCCAAGGTCAAGGTTGCCGATGCCGCCCACTATGGCGACCAGACCGCGGAAAATATCGCCGCCCTGATCGTCGCCAATGCGTCCGGTTACACCCACATCCTGGCGGCGGCCACCAGCAACGGCAAGAACACCCTGCCGCGCGTGGCGGCCCTGCTCGACGTGGCGCAGATCTCCGAAATCGTTTCGGTGGTCGATGCCGATACCTTCGTCCGCCCGATCTACGCCGGCAATGCGCTGGCGACGGTCAAGTCGAGCGATGCGACCAAGGTCATCACGGTGCGCACCACGGGCTTCGATGCCGCCGCAAACTCGGGTGGCAGTGCGGCCGTCGAGGCCATGGCCGCCGGCGCCGATCTGGGGCAATCGAAGCTGATCGGTCGCGAACTGACCAAGTCGGCGCGGCCGGAACTGGCGGCGGCGAAGATCATCGTCTCGGGCGGGCGCGGCATGGGCAGCGGGGAGAACTACCACAAGCTGCTGGAACCGCTGGCCGACAAGCTGGGGGCCGCCCTCGGGGCTTCCCGTGCCGCGGTCGATGCGGGCTTCGTACCCAACGACTACCAGGTCGGTCAGACCGGCAAGATCGTCGCGCCGCAGTTGTATATCGCGATCGGCATTTCCGGGGCGATCCAGCATCTGGCGGGCATGAAGGATTCGAAGGTGATCGTGGCGATCAACAAGGATCCCGATGCGCCGATCTTCCAGGTCGCGGACTACGGCCTGGTGGCCGATCTGTTCCAGGCAGTACCGGAACTGGTCGCGGCTATCTGAGTGGCAGCTGGCGCGCGGCCCGGCCGGCGCCAGCAGTCGGAACAATGATTACGGAGTGACACGATGAGCAGCTATACCGCGCCGCTGAAGGACATGCATTTCGTTTTGACCGAACTCGCCGGCCTCGACAAGGTGGCCGCTTTGCCGGGCTACGAAGAGGCGTCGGCAGACGTGGTCGAAGCGATTCTCGATGAATCCGCGAAGTTCACCAGTGGCGTGCTGGCACCGCTCAACTACAGCGGTGATCAGGAAGGTGCGCAATGGGCTGAAAAAGTCGTCACCGTGCCCAAGGGTTTCAGGGAGGCCTACAGCCAGTTTGTCGACAACGGCTGGAACGCGCTCTCGGGCAATCCGGAATATGGCGGACAGGGTCTGCCCAAGGTGGTCTCGGCCGCGGTGCAGGAAATGTGGAAGTCGTCCAACATGGCGTTCTCGCTGTGCCCGCTGCTGACGCTCGGCGCCATCGAAGCGCTGGAACTGGCCGGCACCGACGCGCAGAAGGCGATGTACCTGCCCAACATGATCTCCGGCAAGTGGACCGGCACCATGAACATCACCGAGCCGCAGGCCGGCTCCGATCTGGCGGCGATCCGCTCGCGTGCCGTGCCGCAGGGCGATGGTACCTACCGGATCTTCGGCCAGAAAATTTTCATCACCTACGGCGATCACGACATGGCGGAGAACACGATCCATCTCGTGCTCGCCCGCACCCCGGATGCGCCGGAGGGCGTCAAGGGCATTTCGCTGTTCGTGGTGCCCAAGTTCATGGTGAATCCGGATGGTTCGCTGGGCGAGCGCAACGATGCGTATTGCGTCTCCATCGAACACAAGCTCGGCATCCATGCCAGCCCGACCTGCGTCATGGCCCTGGGCGACAGCGGCGGCGCGGTCGGCACCCTGGTGGGCAAGGAGAACCAGGGCCTCAAGTACATGTTCGTCATGATGAACGCGGCGCGTTTCGCGGTCGGCCTCGAAGGCCTCGCGCTGGGCGAGGGTGCCTATCAGCACGCGGTGGCCTACGCCCGCGAGCGGGTGCAGGGCCGCGCCATCGAAGGCTCGGCCAGCGGCGTGCCGATCATCCAGCATCCGGACATTCGCCGCATGCTGATGCTGATGCGCTCGCAGGTCGAAGCCATGCGAGCGCTGGCCTATTCGGTGGCCGCAGCGCACGATGCCGCCGCGCGCCATCCGGACGCTGCCGAGCGTGCGCAGAATCAGGCCTATGTCGATCTGATGATCCCGGTGGTCAAGGGCTGGAGCACCGAGACCGGTAACGAACTGACCTATCTCGGCGTGCAGATCCATGGCGGCATGGGCTTCATCGAGGAAACCGGCGCCGCGCAGTTCATGCGCGACGCGCGCATCACCACGATCTACGAAGGCACCACGGGCATCCAGGCGAACGACCTGATGGGCCGCAAGATCGCCCGCGAAGGCGGTGCCACGATCAAGGCGGTGATCGGCACCATGCAGCAGACCCGACGCGAGGTGATGAAGCAGTCCGGGGAAGCGTTTGCGGCCATCGCGGCGGCGCTGGGCAGCGGCATCGAGGCGCTGCAGGTGGCGACCGACTACATCGTGGCCAACTACGGCAGCGATGTGCGCGACGTAGCGGTCGGCGCCGTGCCGTTCCTGAAACTGATGGGGATTGTCTCCGGTGGCTGGATGATGGCGCGTGCGGCGCTGGTGGCGCAGGGCAAGATCGCCGGCGGCGATACCGATCCCTTCTTTCCGGCGAAAATCGCCACGGCGCATTTCTACGCGGACCACGTCATGGCCGCTGCGGCCGGCCTGGCGCAGGAAGTGGTGCAGGGCGGGGCGAGTGCGCTGGCGCTGGACGAAGCGATGTTCTAGTCAAGCACCGCATCAATAAAAACGGGAACCTGTGGGTTCCCGTTTTTATTGATGCGCCGTCCCGCCAGCGCCGACCACGCACTATTTCGCGAACAAGATTTCTGCTCCGATGAGTGGCAGCAAGCGCTGCAGGACATTTTCCAGAACTCCTGGTTCGGCCTGGGCTTGCTTTTTGGCCTTGCGTTGGGTCCAGTCCATCGTCATCACCAGGTTGGCCGCAACGACGGACGGTATCTTGAGATTGCTTACGGCTACCTCAGTAGGAGCGCCCCGAACACTGGTGCTGATCGGGCAGCAAATCAGCAGGCCCGTGGCTTTGTTGTAGCCTTTTCCGGAAAGCACCAGCGCTGGTCGATACTTGCCGATCTCCTTGCCCTTGGTGGGATCGAAATCCAGCCAGACGATGTCGTTGCGGTCCGGGATGTAGCGCGCCTCCCTATTCTCCGAGTTCCGATGCTATAGCCCTCGGCAATTCGTCGGCATGTGCCTTGGCGGGTGTCATGCCTTTGATCAGATCAGCTTCCGAGTATGGAAGCGCGGGGCGCTTCGATCGCGCTTTCACGCTGGGTTTGACCAGCAATCCACCTTTCACCACGGCAACCGTGACGGTTGTCCCGCGCTGGAGATGGGCCACTTCGGAAAGCGCCCGGGTAATGCGCAAGCCGAGGCTGTTGCCCCAGGGCTGAATGGTTGCTTCAAAGCTTGCAGTGGCCATGCCTTTTCTCCCGCATCTCTCGTTGGTAACTACAATGTGGCTACATTGTACCGGGATCGCCGTCCCGCCGGCGCCGACTCTTACATCTGCTCGTAAATCGGCCCCTCGCCACCCTGCGGCACCACCCAGTTGATGTTCTGCGTCGGGTCCTTGATGTCGCAGGTCTTGCAGTGCACGCAGTTCTGCGCGTTGATCTGCAGGCGCGGATTGGTTTCGTCGGCGTCGCGCACGATCTCGTAGACGCCGGCCGGGCAGTAGCGCTGCTCGGGGGCATCGTAGAGCGCGAGATTGATGCTGATCGGCACATCCGCATTCTTCAGCTGCAAATGGCAGGGCTGGTTTTCCTCGTGGTTGGTATTCGAGAGAAACACCGAAGAGAGCCGGTCGAAGGTCAGCACGCCGTCCGGTTTCGGGTAGTCGATCGGCTTGCATTCGGCTGCCGGTTTCAGCTTCAGGTGGTCCGCCGTGTTGTGCAGGGTCCACGGCGCCTTGCCGCGCAGCAGCACCTGGTCGATGCCGAACATCACCGAACCGGTCCATAGGCCCTTTGCCATCCACGGTTTGAAGTTGCGCGCGGTGTGCAGCTCCTGGTACAGCCACGATTCGCGCAAGGCCTCGGGGTAGGCCGTCAGCGAGTCGTTGGCACGGCCGGCGGCCAGCGCTGCGGCCGCGGCTTCGGCGGCCAGCATGCCGCTCTTGATCGCGGCGTGGGTGCCCTTGATGCGCGAGGCGACCAGCAGGCCGGCGTCGTCGCCGAGCAGCGCACCGCCGGGAAAGTCGAGCTTGGGCAGGGACTGCAGGCCACCGGCGGCCAGCGCACGCGCGCCGTAGGCCAGGCGCTTGCCGCCTTTGAACATCGGCGCGACCTGCGGATGGGTTTTCATGCGCTGCATTTCCTCGAAGGGCGCGAGAAAGGGATTCTTGTAGCCGAGGCCGACGACGAGGCCGACCGACACCAGGTTTTCGCCGAAGTGGTAGATGAAGCCGCCGCCGTAGGTGTCGGATTTCATCGGCCAGCCGAAGGTGTGCATTACCAGGCCCTTCTCGTACTGCTCTGGGTCGACCTGCCAGAGTTCCTTGATGCCGATGGCGTAGGTTTGCGGATCGGATTCGGCGCGCAGGTTGAACTTTTCCTCGATCTGCTTGCCCAGGTGGCCGCGGCAGCCTTCGGCGAACAGCGTGTACTTGGCCAGCAGT